>Ga0080064_1000031_pt1 | contig 432383 bp, 404 predicted proteins | sample Subgrocontami54m_FD_69260 | JGI IMG/M metagenome (GOLD analysis project Ga0080064, IMG submission 69260) | Subsurface groundwater microbial communities from S. Glens Falls, New York, USA - GMW46 contaminated, 5.4 m (SPADES assembly) (version 2) ... | reverse complement strand
AACGTCTCGCCCTCCCTCAGAATCTCCACGATCTGCTCCGTCGTCTTTCGCTTCTTCATCCGACCCCTCCTTTCAGGCCCAGAGTATCAAACCTCTGGACCAGATTGAGGGGGCAAGGTCAGGTCGCGACCGCGATCCGCGGGGGGCAAGAAGAGGATCTCCTCCTGGATGTCCGGCGCGAGGTTGAGGAGGTTCATGATCTGCGATACGCGCGCCGGGGTGACGTGGCCGAGCTCGGCGATGTCCGCCTGATCGGCGACCTGTCCTTCCTGAATGAGCTTGCCCAACCGGATCGCGAGCGCCATCAGGCGCGATGCCCGTGGGACCCTCGCTGGAGCCAGGGACGTCTCAGGCCGCTCGCCTTCCGCCAGCACCTTGCGCGTGCCACGGCCCTGCCGGAAGTGGACCGCCCGCGTGAGCGTGAAGCCTCCCGTGATCATCCTGCCACCTCCTTTCGCTGGGTCTCCTCGACGAGCGACTTGATGCCCGTCGGATGGAAGGTCACCGAGACGGTGTTCTTCTTGCCGTCATAATCCACGCGCTCGACCAGAAGTTGCATGACCCGCACCTGCTCGCGCGGGCTCAGGCGATCCCATACGGGATCGAAAAGCGCGAGCGACCGAACCGCCTCGCGCTCATCCACGAGGTTGCGTCCAATGGCGATCAGTTCCTCCCGCACCTCCGTGGCCCGGCGCTCGGCGAGGCGGATGCGCTCCTGGAGGTCGGCCATGCGGTCGGCAGCCGCGCCGTTGCGCGAGACCTCGCCCACGAGCTTCCGTAGCCCGTCGTTGCTCCGGGCGAGGTCCTTCTCCAAGGCCGCCTGCTCCGCCTCCAGCTCCCTCGTGCGCTTCTCCGCCTGCTGGCGCGTCTGGCGGATGGTCTTGGCGACGATGGTCGAGTCCTTCCCGACGCCCCGGATCTGGTCGACGACGAACCGCTCGATCTCGAGTGCCGGGATGGATTTCGATGGGCAGTTGTGCCAGCCGCGCTTCTGGGCGTTGAGGCAGACGTAGTACCGGTATCGCTTGTTGCCGTTCTTGAGCGTGTGGGTATGGACCATCGCGCACTGGCAGGGGGTGCAGCGGAGCAGACCCTTGAGGAGGGCCCCGAACCGGTTCCGCACATGCTTTCCGCCGGACCTGCCGTTCCGGTGGAGAAGCGTCTGGGTCCGGTGGAAGATCTCGCCGTCCACGATGGCCGGGTGCTCGCCCTGGAAGATCTCCTTCCCGAGCGTGGTCTTGCCGAGGTAGAGGACGTTCGTCAAAAGATGAAGGAGCTGCGTCTTGTTGAAGTGCTTGCCGCCGCGCTCCCGTCCTTCCTTCGTGGTCCACTGCTTGGTCGTCCAAGTCCGCACGTCGAGCGCCTTGATCGTTTCGAGGAGTGATTGGTGCTCCAGGTACATCTCGAAGATGCCCTGGACCCGCGTGGCCTCGTCCTCGTTCACGACGAGCCGACCGCCCTTCGGGACGATGTCGTAGCCGAGGATGGGCATGCCACCCGACCACTTGCCCTTGCGCCGGGCGGCGGCGATCTTGTCGCGCGTTCGCTCGCTGATGATCTCCCGCTCGAACTGGGCGAAGGAGAGCAGGACGTTGAGCGTGAGCCGCCCCATCGAGTTGGTGGTGTTGAAGTGCTGAGTGACCGAGACGAAGGAGACGTGGTGCTTCTCCAACGTCTCCATCAACCTGGCGAAGTCGAGCAGGCTGCGGGAAAGCCGGTCCACCTTATAGACCACGATGCAATCGACCTTCCCCGCCTGGATGTCGCCCAGGAGTCGCTTCATGGCCGGACGCTCCATGTTGCCGCCCGTGTAGCCTCCATCGTCGTAGCGGTCGGGCAGGCCGACCCAACCCTCGTGCTTCATGGACGCGATGTAGGCTTCGCCGGATTCCCGCTGGGCGTCGAGGCTGTTGAAGTCCTTCTCCAGGCCTTCCTCCGTGGATTTGCGGGTGTAGACAGCGCATCGATGGATCGTTTGCTCAGGCATGCACGCCTCCCCCCTTCACAAGATCAAAAAAGTGGTAGCCGTTCCAATGGGTGCCGGTGACAGCCTTGGCCACGGCGGAGAGCGACTTGTAGACCGCGCCCTCGTATTCGAAGCCGTGCGGGAGAATCGTCACCACGATGGTCCGGCCTTTGTAGTCCCGGGTGAGCACCGTGCCCGGCATGGGCAGGCGCTTGTCCTCGGAGATATGGATCTCCGCGACGCGCGTGCGCCCCGGCGTTCCCTTGGCGGGCGTCCTGGGGGCGATCACCCGGATGTCCGCGTCGTTGCCGAGTTCGGCCGCCCGCTTCCGGGCGCGCTCCGAAAGGTCGCCTTCCGCCAGCGACTGGAGCCGCCAGGCGATGCGCTTCACCAGGAACTCCCTGTGGTGCGAGCGGGTCTCCTCGCCGAAGGCCTCGGCGTGCTTCGCCCTGAGCTCGGCCACGGCCATGCCCTTCAAGAGGGCGACTTCCTTTCCGACATTCATGCGTTCCTCCGTTCTCCGGTTCTCTCGTGCGTTAACCGGCAGGCGGATGAGGGCTCGTGTGCGCCGGAAGCTCAAGGGGATTCCGAGAGGATCCTGGAGATTCCTGCGAGGCCGAGGGACCGCCAGGAATATCCGATGTGGCGGCAAGTTCCGGGCGGGCGTGGAGGCGCAGGAGGCCCGCCGCGAGGATGGCGGCGACTTCGCCGAGGCGGTCCTCGGGGGTGTCGGGCAGGTCGACCGTGGACATGGGCACGCTCCTCTCGGGATGCGCCCACAACGGCCTCCGCTATGCGGCCAGCGTGCTGTCCGGCGAAATCTCTCTCCTGGATACTTACCCGGTGGAAGTTCGAAATGACGGACTGGGGTGCGGTCGTAACGCGGTTGTTAACCCGGAGAGGATTGTTAAACAGAGAATCGGAGAGTTTGGGCGCGGTTTTCTGGCGTGCGGATCGAACCATGATGGTTCGTTTCGCACCCCAGGCTCTCGATCTCGAACTAGAGAAAACGGCACCGAGGCGGGATGGCGTCGTAAGCCTTTGGGGTCAACGGCATATGCAAGAACGCCGAGGGCTCTCGCTCTCGGCGTTCATCGTCAACCGGCGGGGCACCAAAGTTCACCGCCGGACAATTGGCTCCCCGGGTAGGATTCGAACCTACGACCAAGCGGTTAACAGCCGCCTACTCTACCACTGAGCTACCGGGGAACTGTGGCGCGGGGCATTCTAGGGAGGTGGCCTTCCGCCTGCAAGCCGAGGCCCCGCTTGCGCGCCCGGCCGCCGGACGCTAGGCTCGGGCTGTGAAGAATATCCCCGCCCCGGTCGGCCTCCTGGTCTCCGCCGGCCTCCTCCTGGACGGCCTGGCCGTCCTGGCCGACCCCCGCGGCAGCGTCCCATTGTGCTGGGGTGCCGGGGCCCTTCTCATGGCCGCGGCCTACCTCTGGCCCCGTCCCAAGACACCAGAATAAGCTCCCCCGCACGCGCCAGCTCCTCCCCGAAGAGCGAAGGCGGCGGATCCACGCCTTCCCGGAGGAGGACCCGGGTGATGCCGTACTGCCCGGCGAGCCCAGCCCGCCGCTCCGGCCTGGTCTCCACGGAAAGGAAGGCCTGGACATCCTCCTCGCGTCGGATCTGGTCCAGCACGAGTGGATGGCGATGGTAGAGGGCCACGGTACGGGCCCCCGTCAGGGCCGGCAGGGGCCATCCGGTCCGAGGCTCGACCGCCACCACGTCCTGAGAGCCCAGCTTCCCGGAGAGGAAGGCATAGCGATCCTGGACGCGGGACTCCTGCGCATTCCTCAAGAGGGGCGCCGTGGCTTTCTGGAGATGCCAGGCCGCCGCAAAGGCCCAGAGCGCCAGCACCGCGATGCTGACGTGAAAAACCTGTCCGCACCGGAAGCGGCCGGCCAGGACCGAAGGATCCAGGATGCCCCAGGTCCTGAGCTGTCTCGCCGCAGCGAGATGCAGGAAGAACAGGAGGTAGAAGAAGATCCGGCCCAGTTCCCCGTGCTGGAGGGAAGCGGCGGCATAGACGAGGCTCAAGGTGACGATGCCGGCCACCAGGAAGGGTTCCCGGCGGTCCCGGGCGAACCGGAAGGCCACGGGGATCCCCAGGAGGGCAGGGCCGGCGTTCATCAGGTGCCAGTTGTAGAAGTTGGAATTCCGCTCGATCCAGCCGGGCTGGACCCCGTGGAACATGACCCCGTGGAGGGAATAGTACGGCCAGGCGAAGGCCAGAGCCCAGGTCGCGACGGCCCAGCCGAGGACGGGCAGGATGCGTTCGGGCCTCCAGGGCTCGACGCAGAGCAGGAGGAGCAGGAGGGAGGCGAAAGCCCCCGTCTCGGGATGGGTCGTGACGGTGGCCAGGAGGCCCAGCCAAGCCAACACGGCAAACCGGCCACCCTCCCCCTCCAGCCAGCGCATCGCGGCGACAGCCGTCCAGAGCATGAGCGTCAGCGCGAGGGTGACGGGATAGGTCCAGGTCTGGGACAGGGTGATCCAGGCCGTCTCCCCGGACCACTGCCAGCCCAGGCCCCAGAGGAAGAGCAGGGCCAGCAGGGTGTAGCGGCCCTGGTCAGGCTCCTTCCAGCGTCGCCGGCAGAAGGCCAGCACGCCCAGGGGGAAGAGAAGCCCCACGACACAGCCCTGGAGGTCCAACCAGCGGCGGGCATCCAGCCCCGTCGCGCGGCAGATCCCCCCCGCGGCCACGACGACCGGCGTGAAGCGGCTGGAGAGCTTCCCCTCGGCCTTCAGGATGGGATGGCCGGGGTGGAGCGGATCCCGGGCCGCTTCCCGCAGCGTGGCCTCCCATTCCCAGTAGTCGGCATCGGTGCCCCAGCGGTGGGAGAGGACGTGGAAACAGGCCAGGGCCCAGAAGGCCAGGACCAGGAGGCCGTCCGTCCGGCTCAGCCGCATCGCCGGATCAGATGAAGTTCACGTGCTGGGGCGGGTTCTTCAGCTCCCAGAGGAAGCGGTTCGCGGCGTCGGGCCGGCAGTTGGGCATGCAGGTGGCGCAGTCGAGCCTATTCTCGACGTAGTCGACGGCCTTCTTGCGCCTCACGCCCTCCCAGATCTCCGGGAAGCTCTGCTCGTGGATGTTGCCGTAGATGTGGGCGTCGTTTCCGTAGAAGGGCCCGCAGGTGTAGACGTTTCCGTCGGAGAGGATGAAGGCGAAGAACGGAAGCGCCAGGCACTTTCCGTAGGTGCGGGTGCCGTATTTCCGGAAGGAGTCGCGGCGGGCGATGACCTGGAAGGCGGGTGTGGCGGACTGCTCGGCCTCCCGGAAGACGGGCTCGACCTCCTCGAGGCCGAAGTTCCCCTCCCAGCGCAAGGTGACCTGATCGGGGTGGAGGACGTAGGGCTTGAGGGCCAGGTAGTCGACGCCGATCCCGGCCAGGCGCTTCGTCAGGCCCACCACGCTGTGGATGTTGTCCGGAAGCATGACGAACTGTACGCCCAGCGTCACCTTCCAGCCGTGCTTCCGCTTCAGCTCGACGGCCTTTTCCAGGTTCTTGAGGACGAGGTCGAACTGCTCGGGCTTCACCTGGTGGACCTTGGCGTAGGTCTCGCGGTCCCCTCCGTTGAGGGAGCATCTCAGAAAGGTGAGGTGAGGAAGAAGGGCCTCGGCCTTCTTCTCCGTCAAGAGGGCCGAATTGGAAAAGACGCCTACGTCGATGCCGCTCTCCGCGGCGACCCGGGCGAACTCAGGCAGGTCGGGGTGGAGCAGGGGCTCTCCCTCGCCGGCGAAGAGGCAGCTTTTGGTGCCGCCCTTGCCGAGGTCGCGCAGGACCTGGACGGTCCTGGCGGTGTCGAGCTTGCGGTCCTGATAGCCCAAATAGTCATAGGCGCAGAAGGTGCACCGGTGGTTGCACTTGCCGACAGGGGAGAATTCCACATACAGCGGATAGATGTTCTCGCCCTTCTGCCAGCGCGCGACGGCGTCCGGATGGTGGTGGAGCTTGTGGCCGTCAAGGTTGTAAGAGGGAAGGGTCATGCGTCTAGTATCCGCATCCGGACGGCTGTCCTCAAGCCTCGCGCTCAGGGAAAGGACCAGGACAGGAGACGGGGCCCCGTGGCTCCCTGGAAGGCGAAGGTGACGTCGTCCAGGAAGGGGGTCTCCAGCACGGGCTGGGCGGGGTCCTCCAGCTCCGTACGGAAGCGGACCCGGTAACGGAAGGAGGAGAGCCCCCGTCCGACAACCCCTCCCTGGACCAGGGACCCCAGCGCGGGATCCGACAGCCCTCCTCCGCCGGGCATCAGGTCCAGCTCCACCCCGACGCGACCCTCCCCCAGGCGGGGATCCAGGAGCCGCGGGCGGGCGGGCCCGGGAAGATACTCCCCCCAATCGAAGGGGATCTCCTGCCGCGTCTCGGACGGAAGACAGGCCGTCCACCAGGCCCTCAGGAGACGGACCGGCCCTCCCCGGAGGGGCTCGATGCGCGGGGACAGGAAGGCGGCGTCGGAGCCCTTGTAGTAGCGTCCGTCGCAAAAGCGTTCCAGATGCCAGGCATCCGAGGGGATCCTGGCCGCGGCGCCGTCCTCCCCGAAATCGAGGATGGCGAGTTCGTCGAGGACATGGCCGTTGGCGGTCTGGAGGGTCCTGTCCATGTCGCTCCCGGGCGGGATCTGCCCGTGGCTCCCGGGAAGGAAACGGACCTCCTCCGTGTCGGCGAGATCCTCCCCGACGGGCCTCGTGAGGTCGGCCTCGTAGACGGGCACCCTTTCCCCGGGCGGGAAGGCGCCGCCGACGGCGAGGTGGAGGTCCTGCTTCGCCGACCAGGGGATCTCGTCGGAGTCGAACCGTGCCGTGACGAGATGCCATCGCATGCCGGGGTAGACGAGGTCCTGGTTGAGGATCTCCTGGCGCTCGCAGGAATAGTCGGGCTCCTGGTCCGCCCTCCAAGGGCGGCTCTCCAGCATCACGCCCCACCCGTGCGTGCTCGAGCCGTCGCTCTTGGACCCCAGGGCCAGGACCTGGGTTCGCAGCTTGTCGGGCACGAGATCCCCGGCAGGCCGGCGGAAGCGGACGCAGGAGAAATGCACGCTGCACTCCCCTCCGGGGCGCGGGGGACAGGCCTTCACCCAGTAGCTGACCACTCCGTGGAAGCTCCAGGCATCGTCGGGAGGGAAGTTGCCGAGGGCCCGGAAGGCCGGGCAGCGGTTCCACTGGATCTGGGCACCGTCCGGCCCAAGCGTATTGGGCTCCTGGCCAACCGTCGAAGGCCAGACGCTGATCGCGGGATCGCTCTGGAGCTTCGCATCCATGTCCAGGTACCCGGGCTGGGGTGCCTCCGGGAATCCAAGATCGGCCTCCCATCCATCGTCGAAGTGGTGAAGAAAGGTGATGGCGAGAGCCCCGAGCGGCGGCAGGGAAGGAATCTCCGTGGTCGCCAGACCGATGCAGCCGTCGAAGGCGGCGGCCGGCGCGGACGGCGGGCAGGGGTAGGTGACGGCCGCCAGGCCCCGGCCGGGGGGCGGGCCTCCCCACCAGGAGGCGGAGGCCGAGGCCCCGGCGGTGGGCGGATACTCCCCCGGGGAGAAGGCCAGCGACTGCAGCGAAAGATACTCCTGGGGCCGGGACCTCCCGCCCACGAACTGCTCCTGGCTGGTCTGGCGCACCAGCGAGAAGACCTCCGCATCCACCGAAGCCCGACTCTCTGCCAGGAGACGGCCTGAAGGCCCCAGGACCCGTCCCACGCAGGAGATCCGGAAGGTCCCGCTGGGCCCAAGGCACCCCTCGGTGGACCAGTCCGTCAGGCCGGCCTTGTCGATCCATTGCCAGAGGATCTGGTCCGGGAACTGGGAGGCGAGTCGGGTATTGGGGTTGAAGTTCGCCTTGAGCAGATCGGCTCCGCAGAGGCTGGTCCCGACATCCCCCCAGTACTGGTACGTGGCGTCCGGCGAGCTGGCATCGACGATCACCCCCGGGACCAGGGCGTCGCAGAACCGCTCGAACTGCCCCCAGGATTCGAAGCGCCCCGGAACCAGGCCGGCCGCGACGAAGATCCCGGAGGGATCCCGCCCGTTGCGGAAGTCGAGGAGGGCCTCGGCGATACCGGCAGCCGTAGCGGCGGGGATCTTGTAGCGGATGGCGGGCTGACCCAGCGTGCCCACCTGGGGCCAGTTCCAGGAGATGCCGGCGATCCCCTCCAGCAGGGCGAGCAGTACCGGCCGGGATGCGGCGTTGAGGTTGACCGGCGGCCTTCCTGCCTCCTCCAGGGCCAGGGGAAGACAGTCCTTCTTCACATCGGAGATGGCCAATCGGGAGGGTTGGACGTCGTAGGCGACAGGGTGGACCACGGAGGGGTCCGTCCAGCTGGAGACCGTGAGGAAGGGGGACAGGTCCGTCCCGGGGAGGCCGATCAGGGCCTGGACCTGGAGGACGTTCCGGTACCCCCCGGGAGGCCGGTTCCGAATCACGAGCCCTCCCAGGCCGGGCACGGCCACCTCAGGCTGGGCGCCCAGGAGGTCCAGGATGCGCACCAGGGGAGCGTTCCAGCCCCGGCCGATGCCGTCCGCCCCCAGGGGAAGGCCCGGAGCCGCCGGAGCCTTGACCAGGGGATCCCGGTGATCCGGGACGCCGTCAAGGTCGCGGTCGACGCCGTCCAGGAAGCCCCCGTTGACGTTGATCTTGGCGGATTCGTCTTCGATCTTCAGGCTGTACTGGGCGTCCTGCGGAGAGGATAGGCTCCCCGACCAGCCCCTGCGACGGCCTTCCAGGTTTACCGCACCGGGACCCCCTGACGCCAACGCACAGAAGGAAGGTCGCAGGGCCGAGGGGACTGGACAGGTCTCGACGTCGGCCCGCCCGGGCCGGAAGCTCTCCTGGGCAGCCTCCTCGGCAGAAAGGGGCCCGCCGGAGAGGTCGGCGTCCTCACCGCCGTAGCGGCTCTGCCCGAGGGAGGGGTCCTGGCCGGCCGAGAGCCTGGCGAGGGCGTCCTCGATGCCGGAGCGGGCCAGGAGGGCCGCTCGGCTCCGCTCCAGGCGCATCTGGGAGGCCTGGCGCTCCAGGCGGGCGATCAGGACGAAGGCCGTCCCCAGCACGACCAGGACGCCGAGGATGCCGATGACGACCAGAAGGGCAAGGCCGGCTCTTCGCACGGTGAAAGTGTACCACATCCGGAAGCCTACCCCCCCGCCAGCACGAACTCCCTCTGGACGGCCGCCAGCCCGTTGTCCCCTTGGGCCACGGCCTCGCCTTCGGCCGACGTGAGATCCCGGACCCCCTCGATGTCGCAGGAGGTGTGCCCGAAGATCTGGAAGCGGTTGGTCTTGATCTTCACGTCGCAGGGGTTGCAGTGGCCATACACCGTGCAGGGCAGGAACCTGTCCTCCAGCCTGAACTCCGGGTCCAGGATATGCCCCACCGGGAGCCGCCCCTCGTAGAGGTCCGAGTGGCAGCGCATCACATAGCCCGAAGGCGCCAAGAGCAGCTCGGACGTGCGGCAGAGGGCGAACTTGTTGAACTTCCCTTCCACCCCGTCCGGGTACTTGAGATGCCCCGAGTCCTTGGCCAGGTACTCCTTGGTCCTGAAGTCCAGCCCGGCTGCGAGAGCCTTCTCCTGCACGGCCAAAATGTGGTCCCGCTGAGGCGGGAAGAGGACCCCGTAGAGCCCGACCCGGAAGCCCAGGTCCTGCAGGGCCTTGGCCTTGGGGATCAGCTCCTCCATCGTGTTCTGGCCCGGGTGGTAGGAGACCCGGATGGGCGCGTACGGCGCCTCGCGGGAAAACAGGGCCTTGGGCACCCGGCGGGCGAACTCCTTGGGATCGAACTGGAGATTCGTCAGCAGGTCGAAGTCCTTGGGTTTCACCCGCTCCATCAGGCCGTAGAAGTGCTTGAAGACCGTGGGCTCCCCGCCCTGCAGCGTGATCGGCATCCGGTTGCCCGTCTGGATGCGGTCGATGGCCGCCACCCAGTCCTCCAGCCCCATGTGGCGGGTGACGATGCGCCCGCGGCCCGAAGTCGGGTCCTCGTGGAGGTTGATGCAGTAGGAGCAGTCCAGGTTGCAGGCCAGGGTCAGGAAGGTGGCGACGTAGTTGTAGCGCTCGGGGATGACGAGGGGAGGCAGGACGACGGCGTTCATGACATCCCTTTATCGGTCATATGGTTGCATCACTTTAGCCATCTTCGAGCCCCTTCTCAAGGTTGGTGAGACCCAAGCCGATAAGGTAGAATCCGCACTCGCATGAAGAAGATCCTCATCATCAAGCTCGGCCACTCCGAGACCCTGGACCCGGAGATCAGCCAGACCACCAGCCTCGGCGACGTGCTGAGGACCACCGTCATCCTCCACAACCTCAAGGACGCCCATGTCACCTGGCTGGTCGACGAGAAGGCCTACCCCCTCCTCGAGGGGAATCCCGGCATCCACCGCATCCTGCGCTACGACCTCTCCAGCGTGCTGCAGCTGAAGGCCGAGGCCTTCGACACCGTCATCAACTTCGAGAAGGTCCCCGGGCTCTGCGCCCTGGCCGACTCCATCCCCGCCTGGAAGCGCTACGGCTTCCGCTTCGACGCCGCCGCCGGGGAGGCCAAGGCCTACGACGGCTGCGAGCGGGTCTTCACCCTCTGCAAGGACCCCGCCGCCAAGAAGAGCCACACCGAGAGCTGGCAGAAGCTCCTCATGGACATCATCGGGGCCCCCTGGACCGGGCAGGAGTACGTCCTGGGCTACAAGCCCAAGGCTGCCGAGAGCTTCGACATCGGCTTCAACCACATCGTCGGGCCCAAGTGGCCTACCAAAGCGTGGCCCGAAACGCATTGGAAGCGCCTGGAGACGCTGCTGGACCCTGAGGCCTCGATCTCCTGGCAGAAGGGCCTGAACAACCTCTACGACTACATCGAGTGGATCCAGTCCTGCCGGACGCTGGTCACCTGCGACAGCCTGGGCCTCCACATCGCGCTGGCCCTCAAGAAGCCCGTGGTCGTGGTCTACGGCCCCACCAACGCCAACGAGACGTATTTGTACGGGCGCGGCACGGCCCTCTACCCCCAGGGGTACGACTGCCTGCCCTGCTTCTCCCCGACCTGCCACCAGGAGGTCCACTGCCTGAAGACCATCTCCCCCGAGCAGGTCGCGGGGGCCTGGCGGAAACTCTCCCCCGCCGGGATCCCGGCCTAGCCATGTCCTTGCCGGGGTTGGAGGAGGACCTCTACCGGCGCATGCTCGTCCTGCGCCTGGCGGAGGAGAAGGTCGCCGCCCTCTACCCCCAACAGGAGATGCGCTCCCCGGTCCACCTCTACATCGGCCAGGAGGCCGTGGCCGTGGGGGTCTGCGCGAACCTGAAGCCTTCCGACTATGCCCTCGGTTCCCACCGCAGCCACGGCGCCTACCTGGCCCAGGGCGGATCGCTGAAGGCCATGTTCGCCGAGCTCTACGGACGCCGGGACGGCTGCGCCTCCGGGCGCGGGGGCTCCATGCACATGGTCGACGAGTCCGTGGGCTTCCTCGGCACCAGCGCCCTGGTGGGCGGCACCATCCCCATGGCCGTGGGTGCCGCCTGGAGCGCCAGACTGCGCTCGACGGACTCCGTGGCCGCCTGCTTCTTCGGGGATGCCGCGGTGGAGGAGGGCGTCTTCACGGAAAGCCTGAACCTGGCCGCCCTCCACCGCCTGCCTGTCCTCTTCGTGTGTGAGAACAACCTCTACGCCACCAACACTCCCCTGGCCCCCCGCCAGCCTCCGGAGGCCTCCGAGATCCGTCGCCGCGGGGAGCCCTTCGGCATCCCCGGGGTCCGCCTCGACGGCAACGACGTCCTGACGATGCACGCCGCCGCGGGAAAGGCGGTGGAGCGGGCCCGCTCCGGAGAGGGCCCCACCCTGCTGGAATGCATGACCTACCGCTGGAAGGGCCATGTGGGTCCGGACTCCGACATCCATCTCGGCTACCGAACCCAGCAGGAACTCGACCAGTGGCAGGCCCGCTGCCCCATCGCTGCGCTGGAAAAGCGCCTGGACGCAGACGCCGCGAAACGGATCCGGACCCAGGTCACGAAGGACGTGGAAGAGGCCGCGGCCTACGGCAAGGCCTCCGGAGTGCCCAACCCCGTGGAGATCGGACTGGAGCCCTCTCATGCCTGAGCGGGTCCTGACCTATGTGGAAGCCCTGCGGGAGGCCCAGCAGCAGATGCTGGCCGAATTCCCCAACCTCGTCGTCATGGGCCTCGGCGTACCGGACCCGGGCGGGGTCTTCGGCTCCACCAAGGACCTGCACCAGTCATTCCCGGGCCGGGTCTTCGACCTCCCCCTTTCGGAAGAGGCCAATGCCGGCGTCGCCAACGGGATGGCCCTCACCGGGATGCGGGTGATCAACGTCCACCAGCGGGTGGACTTCCTCCTGGTCTGCATGAACCAGATCGTCAACCACGCCGCCAAGTGGCGGTACATGTTCGGGTCCTCGGCTCCCCTTCCCGTAGTCTGGCGGGCGGTGATCGGCCGGGGCTGGGGCCAGGGCGCCCAGCACTCCCAGTCCCTGCAGTCGATGTTCGCCCACGTCCCGGGGATCTCGGTGCTGATGCCCTCCACCCCCCACGACGCCAAGGGCCTCCTCGTCACCGCCGTCCGGGCGGGCCGGCCTGCCCTGATCCTCGAACACCGCAACCTCTACGCGCTCAAGGGACCCGTACCCGAAACGCCTTATGCCACGCCCTTCGGGAAGGCCCGCCTCGTCCGCGAGGGCCGCCACGCCACGGCCGTGGCCGTTTCCCAAATGGTGGGCGAGGCCGAGAAGGCTGCCGAGATCCTGGAGAAGGAAGGCCTCTCCCTCGAGGTGATCGACGCCCGCTCGGTCCGTCCCCTCGACGAGGAGGCCGTATTGGCTTCGGTGCGCAAGACCGGCGCTCTGGTCGCCTGCGACACCTCCTGGGCCTTCTGCGGCTTCTCGGCCGAGCTGGCCGCCCTCTGCGCGGAGAAGGCCTTCGGCGCCCTCAAGGCCCCCGTGGCCCGGGTGGCCCTGCCGCCGGTCCCCACGCCTTCGGGCCCGAACCTGGAGGCCGCCTACTACCCGAACGCGCTCACCGTCGCGGCGGCCGTCCGCCGCATCCTGGGGCGCCAGGGCGGCGCAACGGGCGAAACCATCGCCAACGAGCGGGCCCAGCGGGACTCCTGGTAGATGCCCGGACGGTCCATCTCCATCGTGGTGCCAGCCCTGAACGAGGAGATGAACCTCGAGGGCACCGTGCAGGAGATCCACGCCGAGATCTCGAAGCATTTCGAGGACTACGAGGTCGTGATCGTGGACGACGGCTCCACGGACCGCACCGGGGAGATCGCGGACCGCCTGGCCAAGGCCGACCCCCGGGTCAGGGCCGTCCACAACGGCAGCAACAAGGGCCTGGGCGCCTCCTACTTCCGCGGCGTGAAGGAGGCCTCCAAGGAATACGTAGTCATGGTCCCCGGGGACCGGGAGAACAGCCTGGAGGGCATGATGCCCCTGTGGCCCCTGCTGGGCACGGCCGACATCATCGCGCCCTATACGGCCAACCCGGAGGTGAGGCCCTGGTCCCGCCAGGTCTTCTCGCGCTTCGGGACCTTCACCATGAACACCCTCTTCGGGATCGGGTTGCGCTACTACAACGGGACGGTGGTCCACCGCCTGGCAACCCTGCGGACCATCGAGGTGAAGAGCACCGGCTTCCTCTACCAGGCCGAGAGCCTGATCCGCCTGATCCGCCGCGGCGCCACCGTGAAGGAGGTCGGCATCACGATCCGGGCCCGACCCGGAGGCAAGAGCAAGGTCTTCAAGCCGAAGAACCTCTGGAGCGTGACCTGCACGCTGAGTCGCCTCCTCTGGACGGTGAGGATCCTGGGAAGGCCCTGAGCCCTCAGCGCGGCGTCGCGACCGCGATCTGGACGATGTGGGCGGGGTCCCCGCTCTGGGGCGTCACCATCCCCTCCGGGACCCTCGACATCAACGTCCCGTCCTGCTGCTGGAAGAAGACCCCCTGGACCCGGAAGTGGGTCGAGAGCGCGGCGACGAAGTCCGCGTTGGAATACTCCGCGATGTGCTCCCGGTTGACGGGATTGCGCACTGTCTCGGCCGCCAGCGGCGTGGTGCACAGCAGGGTGCCGCCGGGGTTCAGGAAGCCCTTCAGGGCCCCCACGAAGGCGTCCAACTCCGCCGTGGGGATGTGCTCGAAGGTCTCCACCGAGGTGATGACGTCGTAGCGCTCGCCCTTGGGGAGGTCCAGCAGGTCCTGGTCGAGGTAGCGGATGTTGGGCGCGGCGTTGCGCTTCCTCGCGAAGGCCACCAGGGGGACGTTCAGGTCCACCCCGGTGACCCGCCGGGCTACCCGTGACAGGAGATGGGTGCCGTAGCCGTTGCCGCAGGCGATATCGAGGACCTCGCGGTCCTTGGCCCATCCGGAGAAGAGGAGGTAGCGCCCCATGTGGCGCAGCACGGACTCCTTCATCGGCGGCGGGAGGTTGGGGCTGAAGATGTTGGAGGGCTCGCCCGGCTCGGCCTTCCAGATCATCATGGAGCCCGAGAAGGGATTGGCGTACATCAGGTTCTGGAAGATGGGGGCCCGAGTGTGGATATGGAGGGCGGTCAGGTTGGGGTAGGCCTTGGCGCTGGTCAGGAGGCTGGTCAGGAGGAGGTCGGGACGGGCGTTGAAGACGGCCTGGTCCGAGGCCAGAAAGGGGACCCCCCCGAAGTTCCCGCTGCCATGGACCCCGTCCCAGAGGCCGACCATGCGCTCCTTGGGGAAGAGGGGATCCCGGAGGATCTGGCCGGCCACGCCCAGCTCGGTCCCGTCGAAGAGGACGATGCGGCGGGCCCAGGAGATCTGGGGCAGGAGCCACTCGCGGATCTCGGGCCAGATGAAGTTCCCGTAGACGTACTCCTGAAGGACGTCGGGGGAGAGGACCGGCGTTGGGATGAGGTCGGCCATGGGTGGCGGCGGCGGGATCAGAACCGGATGGTCCAGCCCAGGGCCAGAAGCGGGGCCCCGGGGCGATCGAGACCCGCGCCCCTCCCTGCGGCCGAAGGCGGGATCAGGGTGTCCTGGATGCGGCCGGCGTAGTCCTCTGCGGCCTCCCGGTTGGCCTTGTGGGCGTCGCCCACGGCCCCATAGATATTGGAAGCGTAGGCGGTGACGGCCCCCAACAGGAGCAGGGCCCCCAGCGCGGGACGGTCCGTCCGGTAGGACTCGGCGGAGGTGAGCGCCAGGGCCCCCGTGGCCAGGAAATAGGCGGCCCCGCCGACGGGCCGGCCCGCATACCACTGTCCGGAGCCGGGCAGGACTGCGGAGAGGGTCCCGGCCAGGCCCGGACTCTTGGGACTCAGGTCCCCCGGATGCTCCAGGGAATCGCGGGCCGCGCCGGCGCCGGCATCGTCCTTCAGGATCTCCTCGGCCTCCTTCAGGCGGGTGAGGCGGACGAGGCAGCCGGCCAGGGCCCGGCGGGCTCTTGCCGCGTCAGGGGAGGACGGGTAGTCCTTCAGGAAGGCGCGGTAGGCCTGCTCGGCCCGCACGTCCTCCCCCATGACCCGCCAGATCTCCCCCAACTCCAGCGCGGCCCGGGCGGAGAAGGCGTCCCGGATCTTTCCATCGCTGAGAAGACGGAAGGCCTCGACAGCCGGATCCCACTTGCCCCCGGCCTGATAGGACAGGCCGATGCCGAGGCGGGCCTGGCGTTCGAGGGGCGTGCCCGGCGCCGCAAGGAAGGCCACCCGCTTGAACTCGGTGATGGCGCGGTAGTAGTCCTTCTCGTCGAAGAGGCTCTGGGCGAAACGTAAGGCCTCTTCCGCCGCCGGCCTGGCCTCCTCCGAGCGGGCGGCAGAAGCCGCCAGCAGAACCAGGAGCAGGGCAAGTCGCCTCATGGCATCCCCGCGCAGCAGGATCCCAGGACCTCGCGACGCACGGGAACGGAGGCATCGCCCGGCGGCTTGGGCGTCCGCTCGCGGCGCCGGGCCCACCAGAAGTCCGAGGCCTCCACCGGGTCGAAGCCCCGCCAGAAGCCGAAGGCGCGGATGCGGGGGGCGCGGGCATGAACCTCGCCCTCCTGTAGCAGGCGGTCGACGGTCATCAGGATTCCCATGAACAGCCCGTGGCGGCGCAGGGCCTCGCGGGCGTAGGCGGAGCAGGTGGGGTACATCGGACAGCGCGGGCCGTCCAGGGGGGAGATGTGGCGCTGGTAGAGGCGCACCGCCGCGTCGAGGGGACGGGCCAGGAGGGAGGGGGAAGCGTCGGGCTTCGCAGGGGCCGGGGCGGATACCACAGGATGCCGGGCGTCGGCGGACCAAGGCTCCTCGGCAAGTGCCGGAAGGGCAGGAAAGGCGGAAAGGATCAGCAGGGCTGCAGGCATCCTCATTCTCATCCTCATCTCCCTGCTCACGACGCTCCCGCCGCGGGGTTCCCAAGCGCCTTCAGCGCCTCGTCCACCGCCTTGAGCTGGGCGAGGAGCTCCTCGCGCCGGGCCCGCTCGCGCTGGACCACCGCGGGCGGGGCCTTGTCCGCGAAGTCCGGCCTGGCCAGCTTGGCCTCCACGGAAGCGATGCCCGCGGCCAGCTTGGAGCGCTGGGACTCGAGGCGCTCACGCTCCTTGCCCACATCGGCGGCGGCCGCGGCCCCCTGCCGGAAATCCACATAGACGCGGAGCCCCTCCGCCACCGCCGCGGAGGTCCCGGGCGGCTGGGAGAGGTCGAGGTTGGCATCCAGGATGTCGGCGTTGGCGAGGCGGGCCAGGAGGTCGCGGTGACGGTCCACGGCCGAGGCGGTCTGGCTGTCCTCCGAGGAGACCGTCATGGCGAGGCGGACCTTGCCCAGGACGTTGGCCTTGGCGCGCAGGTCGCGGACCAGGCGGACCGTCGTGCGCAGGATCTCGAAGTCGGCTTCCACGTCCGGCCGGATCCGATCGGCCTCGGGCACCGGCCAGGGGGCGGTCATGATGCTGGGCTCCCCCTCCCCCCCGCGCAGGGCCTGCCAGAGCTCCTCCGTGACGAAGGGCATGACGGGATGCAGAAGCCTCAGGGCGGATTCGATCACGGCCGCGGCGACGGAGACGGCCTGCTGGCGCTGGGCCCCGCCGGCGCGGAAGCGCTCCTTGGCGATCTCCAGGTACCAGTCGCAGACATCGTCCCACAAGAAATGATACGCGGCCAGGGAGGCGACGTTCATCTCGCGGCGCTCCAGGCCCCGGGTGGTCTCCTCGACGGCGCGCTGGAGGCGCGAGAGGATCCAGAGGTCCTCAGGGGCCAGCGCGGAGAAGTCCACGGGGCCGGGCTTCGCCTCCTGCATCAGGACGAGGCGGGTCGCGTTGAAGAGCTTGTTGGCGAAGTTCCGTCCCATCTCGAAACGACTCTCGGCCAGGTAGACGTCCTGACCTTTGGCGGTAATGACCATGAGGGAGAAGCGGAGGGCATCCGCCCCGTACTTATCGATCACGGTCAGGGGATCGATGCCGTTGCCGAGGGACTTGGACATCTTGCGGCCCTTGTCGTCGCGGACCGTGCCGTTGATCAGGACCTCGCGGAAAGGCATGGCGCCCTCGGCGTAGGCCCCGGCCATCATCATGCGGGCCACCCAGAAAAAGAGGATCTCGGAGCCGGTGACCAGGGTGTGGCCCGGGTAGTAGCGCGCGAGGTCGGGGGTCTTCCCCGGCCAACCCAGGGTAGTCATGGGCCAGAGCCAGGACGAGAACCAGGTGTCCAGAACGTCAGGGTCCTGCGCCAGGTCCTTCCCCCCGCAAACGGGGCAGGCGACGGGCCGGGACGCCGAGATCAGGGGCTTTGCCGCCAGGCCTGGGCGGCTGGTAAAGGGGGTACAGGCCTTGCAGTACCAGGCCGGGACGCGGTGGCCCCACCAGATCTGACGGGAGATGCACCAGTCCCGGATGTTCTCCATCCACTGGAAGAAGACCTTCTCCCAGCGCTCGGGGTCGATCTTCACCTCGCCCTTGCGGACGGCCGCGAGGGCCGGTTCCGCCAGGGGCTTCATCTTCACGAACCACTGGGGCGAGAGCCTGGGCTCCACCACAGTGTCGCAGCGATAGCAGTGGCCGACCGAATGAAGGTGCTCTTCCACTTTTTCGAGCAGGCCCAGGGCCTCCATCTCGGCGACCACCTTCTTGCGGGCCGGGAAGCGGTCCAGGCCCCGGAAGGCCTCGGGCACCGCCTCGTTCATGTGCCCGTCGTCGGTCATGACGTTGATGGAGGCCAGCTTATGCCGCTGGCCCGTCTGGAAGTCGTTGGGATCGTGGGCGGGCGTAACCTTCACGCAGCCCGTGCCGAACTTGGGATCCACCATACCGTCGGCCACCACGGGGATCTCCCGTCCTACGAGGGGCAGCTTCACCTTCTTCCCCACGAGGGCCCGGTAGCGGTCGTCGTCGGGGTTCACGGCCACGGCCGTGTCGCCCAGCAGGGTCTCGGGCCGCGTGGTCGCGACCGTGAGATGAGCCGAGCCGTCCGCCAGGGGGTACCGGAAGTGCCAGAGCTTCCCCTTGGTCTCCTCGTGCTCGGATTCCTCATCCGCCAAGGCGGTCTGACAGCGTGGGCACCAGTTGATGATGTACTCGCCGCGGTAGATCAGCCCCTTGGCGTGGAGGTCGAGGAAGATCCGCTCCACGGCGGCGGACCTCGCCGGATCCATCGTGAAGGCCTTGCGGTCCCAGTCGGCGGAGAAGCCGAGGCGGCGGAACTGCTTGAGGATGGTGTCGCCGTTCTCCTCGCACCACTGCCAGCACCGCGCCGCGAAGGCCTCGCGCCCCAGGTCATCCCGGCGCTTGCCCTGCTTGAGCAGGTCCTTCTCGATCACGTTCTGGGTGGCGATGCCGGCGTGGTCGGTGCCCGGCAGCCAGCAAGCGTCCCGACCCCGCATGCGCTCGAAGCGGATCAGGATGTCCTGGATCGTGTAGGGCAACGCATGGCCCATGTGCAGGATCCCCGTCACGTTGGGCGGGGGCATCGCGATCACATAGGGCTCGCCCTTCCCCGTGGCGGCGAAGCGGCCGTCCTTCGTCCAGCGGGCGTACCAGCGTCCCTCCACGGCGGAGGGGTCGTAACGCGGGGAAAGCTCGCTCATGCTAGGCTCCGGCGGCCAGGGCCTTGGGCCGGCGGCGGAGTTGGAAGGCCTGGTGCAGGACCTTGAGGCCCCTGGCGCCGTCGGCCTCGGGCACGATGCAGGAGACCTTGATCTCCGAGGTCGAGATGGCCTGGACGTTGATGCCGGCCTTCGCCAGGGCGCGCAGCATGCGGGCCGCCACGCCGTAGTGGTCCTGCATCCCCAGCCCGACGATGGAGACCTTGGCGATGCGCTCGTCGAAGCTGACGGCCTTCACGCCCAGGCGGCGGTGGATGCGCCGGACGTTGGCCAGGGCCTTCGGCAGGTCGGTCTTGAGTACGGTATAGCTCAGGTCCGAGAAGCCTCCCTGGGGCACGTTGAGCAGGATCATGTCCACGTTGATGCGATCCCGGGCGACGGCCTCGAAAATGGACGCGGCGCGGCCAGGCAGGTCCGGCAGGCCGTGCAGGGTGATGCGGGCCCAGTCCTCGTCGGAGGCGGCCCCGTGCACGGTGGAGCGGTCCAGTCCTGCCATCCGGGAAGACAGCCGGGAAGGCGACACCGTGCCGATCCGGGTGCCTTTCGCGGGGCTGAAGGCGGAGCGCACGTCGATGGGCACGCCGAAGCGCTGGCCCCACTCCACGGCCCCGGCATGCATGACGCGAGCGCCCATGGCCGCGAACTCCAGCATCTCTTCATGAGAAAGGGCGGGGATGCGGCGGGCGTCCGGGACGACGTTGGGGTCGGCGGTGTAGACGCCCTTGACGTCGGTGTAGATCTCGCAGCGCTTCGCCTTGAGCACGGCGGCCAGGACCACGGCGGTCTTGTCGGAGGCCCCCCGGCCCATGGTGGTGATGCTGCCACCGGCATCCACGGCGATGAAGCCGGTCACCACGGGCACGGCCCCGGCGGCCAGGACGCGCCTCAACGGCCTCGGGTCGATGGCGCGGATCTTGGCGGCGCGGTGGTTGTCGTCGGTGAGGATGCCGATCTGGTGGGCCGTGACCGAGCGGGCGCGGCAGCCGATGGCTTCGAGCGCCAGCGCGAGCAGGGCCGCGGAGGCCTGCTCTCCGGTCGCGAGAAGGGCGTCGATCTCCCGGGGCGCGGGGTGCTTGGCCAGCTTCGCGGCATCGGCCAACAGGTCGTCGGTGGCGGATCCGCGGGCGGAGACCACGGCAAGGGCGTCCCAGCCCCGCATCCTTTCACGGGCGATGCGCCGGGCGGCGGCGCGGATCCGCGCCGGGGTGGCCAGCGAGGTACCGCCGAACTTCATGACGACGAGCTTGCGGGGCATGGAAGCCGGGATTATCCGCACCGGGGGCGGGGAGGTCCAGCCTTCAGGAGGGCCGGCGGCGGGAGACGAGGCGGGCCGCCTCCAGGTAGATGGTCTCCCGGTCCCCGATCGTGACGATATCGATGTGGGTCGCCATGACCCGGTAGACGATCCTGTAGCGGCCAACCCTCCGGCTCTGAAGCCCGGCGAGTTCATCCTCCAGGAGCTTGCCGGAAGGATCCGTGCGGATCTCGTCGAGGGCCTGGCGGATCTTGCGCTTGATCTCCGGGGGATAGACCCTCAGTTCCCGGACAAGCTCGTCAGGGACATGGAACGCCCTCATTTCCCGAAGAGCTCATCCAGGTCGGTGAAGACCTTGTACTTCCCATCCTTGAGGGCCTTAAGACCCCGGCGGATCTCCTTCATCAAGGCCGGATCCGAGCGGACGGCTTGCGTCTCGCGAAGGCTGTCCAGCTCGTCCGGACTGACCAGGACGGCGGCAGGGCGGCCGTTGACGGTGATGGTGACCTCCTCGTCGAGGTCGTGGACGCGCTTCACGAGGGCGCTGAGACGGGACTTGGCTTCGCTGAGGGGAAGGGTTTTCATGGGATCTCCAGATTGGTCTGAATTATGACCAATCCAGGATCCCGCGTCAATCGGAGCCTACTCGAACCAGTAAGGATCCAGGCGGCGGGCCAGGGACAGGGCGGAACGCCAGGAGAAGAACCCCAAAGCCAGGACCGCCGGGATGAGAAGCAGGGGCAGGCAGATGAGCAGCCACAGGGGCGGATGGTGCGAAGCGGACATCCCGACGACGGCAAGCCAGGAGAGCGGAGCCATACTACCCAGGATGATGCCGACCAGGACGCGCTTGCGGATCAGAGGCTGCTCTTCGACCTTCCACAGATCAAGGGCCGGAAGGAGAATGGCGACGCACGTCAACATCATGCCGTTCATGGTCAGGACGTCCTTGTGGTCGCTCCCGTGCCATGCCAGGCAGAGCGCCAGCGACACGGCGGTGAACGCAAGGACAATACCGGAGAGCGAACGGAGAAGAGCCGCCCGCTGGAAGCGCCTCCGCACGGAAAAGGGCTTCCCGGGAAGCTTGAATTGAGAACCCGAAGCGACGAAAGCAAGCACCCCCATAAGAAGGATCTCCGACCCAAGGGGTTCCCAATCGCTCCAGAAAACCGGGTGCGCCATGGCCCAGGGGATCCACAGTACGATCAGGGAGAAACGGAACAGCCAGGAGGCTCGGCCAAGGTTCCGGTCCGCCTCCAGCTCCAGGGCGGCGAGGGCCTGGGCACGATCCAGGGCCACCTTGGGTGCTTCGGAGGCCAGGAATTCGCTCAACAGCTGGGTCATCGGCTTGTTCATCTTGTCCTCCTGTCCTTCGGATGCGCCGGGCTCGGATTCGTTCACCGGATTTTCAGATCTTCCTGGAGCCGGGCCAGGGCATGATGGAGCCGGCTCCGGCAGGTGCCCTCCGGGATGCCCAGGATGCGGGCGATCTCGCCATGGCCTATCCCCTCCACCACGGAGAGCCAGACCACTTCCTTCTGGAAGGCCGGAAGCCTGTGGAAGCCTTCCATTACCTTGCCCGCGTCCTCCTCCCGCACCAGGAGTTCCGCCGGGGACTCCTCCGCCCCGGGCAACTCATCCATCTCCTCGGACCCGGCCGGAGCCTCCCCCTGGGCACGCAGGTGCATGAGGAACTCCCGATGGGCGACGCGGTAGAGCCAGGACCTGATCTTGGCGGGATCCTGGAGGGCTTCGCGGTGGGTCCAGGCCTTGATCCAGAGGCCCTGGAGCAGGTCCTCGGCCAGGGCCCTGTCCGGCGTGAGATGCCCCACGAAACGGGACAGCGGCCCGCTGAAGCGGTCGACCAGGGCCTCGAAGGCCTGGATGTCCCCGCCCTGGAAGCGGCGGACCAGGGAGACTAAATCCTCGGTCACGTCGAAAGAGATGCGGACCTCGGGGAATCGTTCACGGGAATCCCCGATTACCTCCGCTTGAGGAAGTACTCCATCATCTCGTGCCCGGCCTCGAAATGGAGGTCCGCCCGCTCCGCCGAGGCCTCGTCGTAGGCCAGGCCCTCGCGCACCGGCGCGAAGCCCGGCCCCCAGAGGGCCACCGGCACCGCCCCCGGCAGATGGGCCCTGGCCTCCGTGCCGCTGACGTGGTCGGTGACCAGGGCCATGCGCCAGCCGTTCTTCTCCGCGGCCGCCAGCAGGGGGCCGAGCAGCTCCGCGTCCAGGCGCTCCAGCACCTTGACCTTACCCTGGGGATCCCCGGCGTGGGAGGCTTCATCCGGAGCCTCCACATGGACCACGGCCAGGTCATGGGTTTCAAGAGACTTCAGGGCAGCCGCGGCCTTCCCCGCGAGATCGGTCTCGGCGTCCCCGGTCGCGCCGCTCACCTCGAGCACCGTCATCCCCGCCAGGCGGGCGATGCCTTTGGGCAGGTCCACCCCGGCGACCAGGGCGGCCCTGGGCCCGAAGGGCCTGAGCGCCATCGGCACCCCCGGGGCCCAGAGCCAGGCGAAGTTGGCCGGGCTCTCGCCCAGATCCCGTCTCACCGCGTTGACCTCGTGGACCTCCAGCACGGCCTGGGCCCTTTCCATCACGGCCCTCAGGCGTTCGGCACCGGCGCCTGAAGGCCAGGAAGCCGACAGCGGCCTGCCCAGGACACCGGAGGGCGGTTGGCAGCGCACGGGCGAGAGGTCCCCGGCCGCCAGGATGGCCAGCGCCCGGTAGCCCACCCCAGGGATGAAGCGGAGCTCGGGCTCCTGCAAGCCCTCGTTGAGGGCCTCTGAGAGGGCCTCGGCCTCCTCCCGTCTCACCCCCCCGGCGCTGGCGTCCAGCAGGGCGCCGTCGGCGACGGTGCAGAAGTTCACGCGCAGCACCGTCTCCCCCGGACCGAGGGTGATGCCACGGCCGGCGGCTTCCAGCACCGCACGGGCCGGGACGCTATCGGGGGCAGCGACGTCGTAGCCCAGGATGGACAGTATTCCCAGGTCGCTGCCCGGATCCATCCCCTCGGGGATGAAGGAGGCCCGTCCCAGGCGGCCCTCCGCAGCCAGGCGGTCCGCGTTGGGCATGCGGGCGGCCGTCAGGGGCGTGCGGCCTTCCAATGCCGCCAGGGGAAGGTCGGCCATCCCGTCGCCGATGACAAGGAGATGCTTCATCCCTACCGTACGGCGAGCTGCCACTTCACGCCGCCGCCGACCAGCGTGGCTACGGCCCGCCCGGTGAGCTTCCAGCCGTGGAAGGGGCAGTTGCGGCTCCTCGAGACGAAGCGGGCGCGGTCCACGGTCCAGGCCATGTCGGGATCGATGAGGACGACGTCGGCGTCCGCCCCAACGGCCAGCGTGCCCTTGGACAGGCCCATGACGCGGGCGGGGTTCACGGTCATGCGGGCCAGGAGATCGTTCCAGGACATGCCGCGCCTGCCGACCAGTTCCGTCGCGCAGACGCCGAGCATGGTCTCCATCCCGATCACGCCGTTGGGGGCGGAGGGGAACTCCAGCTCCTTCTCCTCGGCGCTGTGGGGGGCGTGGTCGGTGGCGATGGCGTCGATCGTGCCGTCGACGAGGCCGGCCACGCAGGCTTCCACATCCTCGCGCGTTCTTAGCGGCGGGTTCATCTTGTAGGCGGTGTCGAAGCTCCGGACGCTCTCCTCCGTCAGGGTCAGGTGATGGGGCGTGACCTCGCAGGTGACCTGGGCCCCGCGGGCCTTGGCCTCGCGCACCAGGGCCACGGATCCGGCCGTGGAGACGTGGGCCACGTGGAGGTGGCCGGAGGTCATCTCGGCCAGGCGGATGTCCCGGCCCACCGCGATCTCCTCCGAGGCCGCCGGGACGCCCTGCAGGCCCAGGGCCATGGAGACGGCGCCCTCGTTCATCACCCCCCCGGCGGAGAGGTCATGGTCCTCGGCGTGCGTGATGATGGGCCGGCCGAACATAGCCGCATACTCCAGAGCGCGGCGCATGACCTCGGCGGACTGGATGGGATCCCCGTCGTCGCTGAAGGCCACGGCCCCTGCCCTGGCGAGCTGTCCGATCTCGGCGAGCTCCTGGCCCTCCCGGCGCTTGGTGACGGCCCCGACCGGGAAGATGTTGGCCAGGCCGGCACGGGCGCCCTGGAGGATGACGTACTCTGCGGCGGCCTCGCTGTCGCAGGGCGGCTTCGTGTTGGCCATGCAGACGACCGAGGTGATCCCCCCGGCCACGGCCGCGGCGGAGCCGGAAGCGATGGTCTCCTCCTGCTCGTCGCCGGGCTCCCTCAGGTGGACGTGGAGGTCGATCAGACCCGGGGCGACGATCAGGCCCTTGGCGGAGAGCACGCGGGCCTTGCCGGGCTTCCCGATGCGACCCACGGCCTTGATCTTCCCGTGGTCGAGGAGGACGTCGGCCATGGCGTCCCGGCCGGATGCCGGATCGATCACCCGTCCGCCCTTGATGAGGATGCGTCCTTCCATTTTCCGGACGGCCATTCTACGGAGGCAGGAGGCGTTTTCGAGCATGGATTCCGGGAGCATGGACTTTCCACCCGGGGAGGCTGCACTCGGCACATGCCGCTGCACCGCCGGGCCCTGGCCCTGATCATCGTCCTGGGCGTCATGAGGGTCCCCGGCCCCTTCCGCCTCCAGGCCGTCTTCCGGCGGGACGTCCCCCTGGCCGACGACGTCCCCATCCTGGACTCGCCCTCCCTGGACGACCTGACCGTCGTCTACCAGCTGCCTTTCGGCCGCCGGATTTCCTCCTTTCGAAGCGATTGACAAGCGTACCGATCACCGCATGATGTCCCCATGCCGGACAACGCGATGCATCCCGAGGATCTCGCGTTCTCCCGGCGCTGCGCCTCTGGGGATCCAGAAGCCGTCGCCACCCTGGTCGACACCTACTGCCCCTTCCTAGCCAGGGTGCTGGGACGCCACTGTGGCCGTGGTGAGGTCGAGGACCTTGTGGCCGAGGTCCTCCTGCGCCTCTTCGAGAACGGAGGCGCCCTCCTGCGCTCCTACCGCGGGGAAGCCAGCCTGAGGACCTATCTTGCGGTGATCGCCCGACGCACGGGTCTGGACTCCCGCCGTCGCGCCGGCATCCGGGGCGCAGGCCGCATCCCCCTGGACTCCCTTCTCGAGCTCGCTGCGCCCTGCGCCCTCCACGCTTCGGAAGGCGACGGGAACACCGGGCTGCAGGCCCTGCTCGATCGCCTTTCCGTGCGCGACCGCAGGGTGCTGACCCTGAGGTATCTGGAGGGCCTTCCCTACCGGGAGCTCGCCAAGGCCCTGGACGCCCCTGTAGGAAGCGCGGCCGGATGGGTGGCCAGGGCCAGGATCCGTTTAAGGGCCCTGTATATGGAAAATCGGACTCGGACGTAAAAAAGACCGCTGTTCGCGCGACTGTACTTGCATGAAGTGCCCTGATGCGAATGCCCTGGCCGCCCTGGCGGAAGCCGGAGACATGGCCTCCTTCCCCGAGTTGGCCCTCCACCTGGCCTCCTGTCCGGCCTGCGCCCGGGAATTGGAGCAAGTCCGAGCCAGCCTGGAGACGGGCCAGGAAGAAGAGGATCCGTTCTTTGACTCCCGCCTCCTCTGGAAGAAAATCGCTTCCGGGGCGGCCAACGGTATCGAACCCGCGACGCAATCCCCGGCCCTCCTGCGTTGGGCCGCAGCCGTCCTCCTTGCCCTCGCCGCGGGTCTGGCGCACTGGGCTCACCGGGAAAGTTCCTCCACCCCCGTAAGCGGGGTTCCTGCCCGGGCTGCGACTGCGGCTTCGCCGTCCTGGCTCCTGGAACCGGGACGGCCGGCGGGCGATTCCTTCGTGTACCTGGGCGGCATCCGGGGGAGCCTGTCCCCCGGGACCCGCCTCCAGGCCCTGGCCACTGCCGAACCCCGCTTCCTGTTGGAATGCGGGGAAGCCTATCTGGACATTCCCCCGGGGGTCTCCGGCCGGATCCTGATCCAAGGCGGCGCCGAAGCGAGAGTCTCGGGGGGCGCCCTCTGGGCCGGGATCCAGACGACCTCCCAGCCCCTGGCCGGAGCCTTTCTCCGTGCCGCCCTGGCCGCGGACTCTCCAGGCACGTTCAGGGTCTGGGCCGAATCGGGCCAGATCATCCTGCACCACCGCGACGGACGCGGCGGAAAGGAAGAGGTGCTTCCCCCCGGCGCAACCGCCCGCTGGCAGGAGGGGCAGTGGATCCGCGAGCAGGAGGGGACGGACTCCATCCGGCTCCGGGCCCTGTCTCTCAAGGCCTCCCTGCCGGTCTGGCGGGAGACCCCGTGGTCCCTTACCGAAGGTGCCACCCCCCTTCCCCGCTCCGGCTGGCACCTGGACGCACGGACGGGAAGGGCCCGCCTGGCCTCCTCTTCGCCACCTGCCCAGGGCCTCCTCACCGTGAGCCTGAGCCGCCCCGAGCCGCGCTCGGAGCTTCGCATCATCTTCCCCCAGGCCGGGGGATCCCGAGCCTGGAGGCTGGGGGATTGGGCCTCCCGGGGCCTCGGGAAGTCCGCCTCCCTCACCGTAGCCTACGGCCCCTGGGGAGCCCGTGCCGACGCCGACGGGAATCCCCTTTGGAGCATGACCCCGGAGGAAGTGGCCAAGGCCCTGCCTTTGGCGGAAGGCGGTGCGGGAATCTCGCTTGAGGGGGAATCGATCGACCTCGCAAACGCGGTCCTCAGGGAGATCCCGTGATGGGGGGAGGATCCTCCCGGGGCCTGGCCCTCATCGTCGTCCTGTGCGTATTGGGAGTTCTGGCCATCCTGGGCACGGCCTTCGCGACCCTCTCCCGCCTGGAGCGGAAGGCTTCCCAGCAGCGCATCCATGCCACGAGGGCCCTCCTCCTGGCCCGCTCCGGGATCGAGGACGCCATGGCCAGGCTCTCCGCGGGCCAGGACGCCTCCCGGACCGACACCCGATACTGCGGCGAGGACTTCGACGCCAACGGCGTCATGAACGCCGGCCTGGAGACCGCCGAGCAGCGCTTCAACCCCTCCGCCCTCGACACCGACGCCTGCCCGCTCGACCAGGCCTTGAGGCCCTCCTTCTTCGTCCACGATCGCACCGGAGCGGGGGCCCTCCCCGCACTGACCTCCCTCAACGGCCGTTGGAGGGGCTATTCGGGACGCCTCGGCCAGCCTTCACAAGGGGCTTCGTACGCCCTCAAGGTGGAGGACGAGTCCGCCAAGATCAACGTCAACGGCGGTTTCCTGGACGCCAGGGACAGGGACAACGACGGCATCCCCGATCATCATGACGGGAACGTCAGGGCCACCCCCATAGCCGGACTTCCCGCAGGCTCGGCGTCCATCGGACGCGGATGGAATTGCCAGCTCGGACGCATCCTCGGGATCCTCGGGAACCAGCCGGAGCTCAATCTTCCTACCTTGGGGACGGACGTTCTCGCCCGCCGCCCGCCAGGGGGATACCGTTCGATCGCCGAAGTCCAGCTGGTGCTCGGCACCTCAAACGACCTCTCCCCATACCTCACGGTGTCGAGCTGGGTGGACCGGAAGGTGGTGCATCCGAACGCCTACGAACGCCAGCTCGTTCCCGCCTATCCGCCCCCTCCCTCGCCGCGCTTTGAGATCCTGCCGCCTCCCGAGGAGATGTGCGCGATCGTGAAGGGCCGCCTCCCGCTCGCTCCGGAGGAGGAGGGGCGACCTCCCGTGAACCTGAATGCCGCCGGACGGCCCGTCCTGATGGCCCTGGTGCAGGGACTCCGTGGAACGAGCTTCTATACCCCGTCCCTGCCCGTGACCTACGAGATCTTCGAGACCCGGGCGCCGGCGGTGGTGGACGCCCTTCTTGCCCGCCGGGGGGAGCGCCCCTTCGAGAGCTGGGGGGACTTCTCCGCCTTCTGTGATTCCCTGGTGCCTGCCGCCCTCAACGGAATGAACCAGACCGTCGGGGCGACCGCCGATGCCCCGTACTCGGGCCAGGGCCACGACAAACGGGGTGGGGGTAACCTCTGCGGGGCAGACCTGCTGAAATCCAACTTCGATCCCAATACCCATCTGTTGAAAATCGCCCCTGACCAGCTCATGTTCCGGTGGATCGACAAGTCCGACCTCCTCGCCTGGTCCACGGAAGGGAGCCTCTACCCCACCGGGCGGTTCACCCTCACTGCCGTAGGGTGCGTGTTCGGCGCGGACGGGCACCTGCTGGCCCAGCGGACCCTGAGGGCCCAGACCGAGGCCTTCGCCCTCCTGCGCCAGACCTCGCAGAAGGACTTCCTGGCCGGGCGGCGCCCGGACGCCGGCCCGACGAGCTGCCTCTCCTGGAACACGGATCCGCTGAACCCCACCTCCGGAGCCTCGGCATCCTGGAACACAGCCGATCCAGGGACCGGCCTGGCGGCCATGACCTACCCCTGCCCCATGACCGTTCCGCCAGAAAACGCCGCCGATTTCGAGGGCTACATCGGACTGGCCACCGTGGAGGCACCGTCCTCCCCCCCTCCGGGCGGCACACTCACCCTGCTCCACCATTTCGACGACGGCTGGGACGCCGATACCCCCGGCGGCCTTCCGGCGCCCCGGACAGCCTGCCAGACCTCCCCCCTGATCAATCCCAGCGGAGGGAAACTGCAGACAGACCTGGCCGTCTCGGTCTGGCCCGCGCCCTTCGTGGAACCCAACACCCTCTGTCCCGACGGGTTCTTCGCACAGAACGAACACTGCCCCGCCTTTCTTTCGGGAGGGAACCTCCCCGCCTTCCCGGAAGGCAACCGGGCCTGCATCAGCTACTGGGTGAAGACGATGAGCGTGAAGGGCGTCGCCTCGTCCCTCATGCACATTTCCTGCTTGCGGTGGACCAGAGGCATGCCGTTCCAGAGGAACCCGTACGAACCTCACGAGGCCGATGGGCAGGCGCTCTTCATCGGGCAGTACGGGGACTTCCACGGAGCCGTGCTGGAGAAGATCGCCAAGTACCTGGACGTCGGGGAGGCCGACATCGACAACGAGATCAGCGCCGCCATGACCTACAGCGGCAACGGGCTCTTGGGACTGTGCCCGGACCTGAGGTGGCGTCTGGCCACCCTCCTGTTCGACACCTCCGAATCGACGCCGGGTCGGGACCTCTCCATCAGCTTCCGGGGAGCCAGGCCGGGCGGACACGCCTGGACCGGCGGAGGCATCTCCCCGCCCGTGAGCCCCTACCCGCCGTTCCCCGCCGGAAGCCCCCGGGAGAACCTGGTCGGTTCCGGAAACGTCCCCATCGTCCTGGGAGGCCAGCGGTCCACCACCCCCGCCGGCCGCGGCCACACGCTGAACTCCAAGCAGGTCATGGACGAACTGGCGATCTGCGACTTCGGACCCAACGACTTGGACCAAGCTACGGTGCTCAGCCAGCAGTGGGCCTCCCGCCGTTATGCCGACGGACGCTATTACAAGCAGGATGACGCGTGCTTCCTCTCGGCACCCCTGGCCCTGCCCGGATCCCCGGGCATCCGCCTGCAGAGGGTCTGGTGGACTGCCTACCTACCGGGGGAGAGCCGCCAGGAACACGTCCCGTCACCCAACCTTCCACTCAACTTTCGGATCCCCGCATCAGGGACTCCCCGCGACCTCGATCCCATCCTGAACCGTTCCCGCATCTCCTTGGAGCTGACGAACCGGGACGGAGGGCGTTCCTGCCCCCTCACGCAAGGAGGGATCATCCTGGAACAGCTCCAGGACAGCCGCTACCGGGTGCGTTTCCTGCCCGACCCGGTGGATCCCGTCACGAAACTGAGCGACCTGTTGAACCAGCCTGTGCTGGAGACCCCCTTCTTCGACGACATCACCTTCGCCTGTCAGGGCGCCTCAGGGCCCCGCATCCTTTCCTGGGGCTCCCCATGAAGCGGGCCGGCCTGGCCCTCATCGTCGTCCTGTGCGTATTGGGAGTTCTGGCCATCCTGGGCGTGGCCTTCGTGACCATGGCCCGCCTTGAGCGCCGGGCCAGCCAGCAGCGCATCCATGCCACGAGGGCCCTCCTCCTGGCCCGCTCCGGGATCGAGGACGCCATGGCCAGGCTCTCCGCGGGCCAGGACGCCTCCCGGACCGACACCCGATACTGCGGCGAGGACTTCGACGCCAACGGCGTCATGAACGCCGGCCTGGAGACCGCCGAGCAGCGCTTCAACCCCTCTTCCCTCGACACCGACGCCTGCCCGCTCGACCAGGCCTTGAGGCCCTCCTTCTTCGTCCACGATCGCACCGGAGCGGGGGCCCTCCCCGCACTGACCTCCCTCGACGGCCGTTGGAGGGGCTACTCGGGACGCCTCGGCCAGCCTTCACAAGGGGCTTCGTACGCCCTCAAGCTGGAGGACGAGTCCGCCAAGATCAACGTCAACGGCGGTTTCCTGGACGCCAGGGACAGGGACAACGATGGCATCCCCGATCACCGGGATCACGGGGTGCGCCTGCCCACGGCAACCTCGTCGACGGGCACCGGATGGAACGACCAGCTCGGGCGCATCCTCGGGATCCTCGGGAACCAGCCGGAGCTCAATCTTCCCACCTTGGGGATGGACGTGCTGTCCCACCGCCCCCAGGGCGGGTACCGCTCCATCGAGGAGCTGCAGCAGTTGCTCGGGCTTTCTGCCGTCGTCGACCTGTCCCCCTATCTGACCGTATCCAGCTGGACAGATCTCAAGGTGGTCCGTCCCAACGCTCCCTCCGCCCCGACCTATCAGTTCGGGCGCTGCATGAACGAGGTCAAGCGTTCGCGGGCCCCCCTGGCGCTGGAGGCCCAGGGCCGCCCCCCGGTCAACCTCAACCGGGCACCCAGGCCCGTGCTCCAGGCCCTGGTCCAGGATCTCTCAGGCACCACCTTCGCCATGTCCCCTGGTTCCCCCGTGACGGCACAGGTGACGCCGGCAGTCGCCGGCCTGAAGCGCCCAGGTACCGGAAACGCCATCGTGGAGGCCATCCTTTCGCGCCGGGCTTCGGCACCCTTCAGCTCCTGGCCGGATTTCTGCGCCTTCTGCGACGGCCTCGCTCCCGCCATCCAGGCCATCCGGGATGCGGATCCTCTCCTGCCTCCCGAAGCCAGGGACCTCCGGGATGCGACCTTCGTGATGGACGTGGTCAAAGCCAACTTCGATCCCAACACCGGCCTCAACAAGCAGCTTCCGGACCAGATCCTGTGGCGCTGGATCGACAAGTCCGACCTGACGGCCTGGTCCACGGAGGGCAGCCTCGGACCCACGGGCATCTTCGAGGTTGCTTCGGAAGGACGTCTGCTGGGGGAGAACGGAAAACTCCTTGCCTCCTGCGTCCTGCGCGGCACCGTGGAGGCCTTTACCCTTCTGAGGCAGACCACGCAACGGGACTTCGTGGCGGGGCGGTCCCCGGATTCCGGCGACACCAGCTACCTGTCCCAGGCCTCGGGAACCTGTCCCACCGCGGGCGCCTCGGCCGGCTGGAACGCCTGGGCCCCGGGGCAGGGTCTGGCGGTGCTGACCTATCCCTGTCCCATGCCTGCCCTCCCTCCCGCTGCGGACCATGCTGCCGACTTCGACGGATGCATCGCCCTGGCGACCGTGGAACACAGGGATCCCGGTCCGGCCGGCATGCGCTTCCTGCATCACCTCAACGGCTGGGATGCCGACCGGGGAGGGGCCCGGGGCCGCCTCCCCGGCCCCAACGGAGCCTCCCTCCAGACCGACCCCAAGGCCAGCGCCTGGCCGGCCTCGGGGGAAGAGCCCAGCACCCTGTGCCCGGACGGGGCCTATGTCCAGAACGGGCACTGCCCCGCGTTCCCGGCCCGGGGGAACCTGCCCGACACCTCCTGGGTGGGAGGTACGCCGGGCAACCATGGGGTCATCAGCCTCTGGAGCAAGAACAACCCCATCGACGTCTACCAGTGCGTGGCATCGGTCCTCCGGGGAAGCCGGTCCGATGTCCAGACCCAGGCGCTGGTGCTAGGGTATTCGTACCTCGTCCGGGCGGGCTGCGGCATCTGCACGGAGTCTGCGAAGGGCCCGGATCTCGACGAACGCCTGTCCTTTGTGACGTCCGTGCAGGATCCCAGCCTCGGCCGCCGGCCCCAGAACCGCTGGCGCCTGATCACCGCCTTCTTCGATACCAACGAGTACGGCGGCGCCATGGACCTCCGCGCCTCCTCGGCCTCGGTCGCCGGCGTCTTCACCAACGGACCGGCCAGTGCGTACGGGCCCACGAACCCCGCCCACTCCGGGGATCTGCTCTGGGATGCCGAGACTGGCACGGACTCCCTGCTGGTCTTGGGGAATCATGGAAGGGATGTCCTGCCCATCTGCCCCGTCAGCAACGCTGTCCTCGACGAGTTCGCCGTCTACGATTTCGGCGATGAGCCCGGGCTCGCGATGGAGAAGATGGATCATGTGGTCCTGGACCGTTTCGCCGACGGCCGATACTACAAGGAGAACGACGCCCGCTTCCTCTCGGGCGTCCTGGTTCCCGTCCCGGGTTCCCCCGTCCGCCTCCTCGGCGCATCCTGGACCGTCTGGCTGCCCCGGGAAGTCCGCAAGGAATTCGATACCAGCCTCATCCGGGTGAGGGGGGATGATCATGAGGTGATCAGCCGTCTGGTCTGGACGGCTGCCGACCGGCAGATCGACCCGAGCCTCCTGGACGCCGATGTGCAGGTGGATCTCCTGCCCCGGAACGGGACGCAGACCTCGGGCCCGCTCCAGGAGTTTTCCCAGGCCGGACGGATCGGCAGACTGCTGGAGGGGTTCCGCTACCGCGTCACGTTCAAGCCCACGCCCCTCTGGACCCCGGAGGATCGCTTCCACAAGCCTGTCCTGGAGACCCCCTTCTTCGACGACATCACCTTCGCCTATCAGGGCGCCTCAGGACCGCGCGTCCTGTCCTGGAACTCCCCATGAAGCGGACCGGCCTGGCCCTCCTCGTCGTCCTGGGAATCCTGGGAGTTCTGAGCATCCTGACCGTGGCCTTCGTGACCCTCTCCCGCCTCGAGCGCCGGGCCAGCCAGCAGCGCATCCATGCGACCCGGGCCCTCCTGCTGGCCCGCTCCGGGATCGAGGACGCCCTCGCCAGGCTCTCCGCCGGCCAGGACCCTTCCCGGACCGACACGCGATACTGCGGCGAGGACTTCGACGCCAACGGCGTCATGAACGCCGGCCTGGAGACCGCCGAGCAGCGTTACAATCCCTCCGCCCTCGACACCGACGCCTGCCCGCTTGACCAGGCCTTGAGGCCCTCCTTCTTCGTCCACGATCGCACCGGAGCGGGGGCCCTCCCGGCCCTCCTGCCGCTGGAGGAGCACTGGCGGGGGTACTCGGGAAGGTTGTCCGGAAACGACCCCTCGGACGGGAGCCGGTATGCTCTCAAGATCTCCTCCGGAGGGTTCCACCTCAATGGAGGGAAACCAGGAGCATCCTCCGCACTGGGGTACAATGCCGTCCTGAGACGGATCCTGGGCACCCTCTGCGAAGCCATCGACCGGGATGGTGGCGCCGCCGCCGATGGGTCCCCTGTGGCGGAGGTGGACGGCTTCAGCCTGGTCGACCGGCGTCCGTCCACGGGCTGGGAAAGCTGGACCCAGGTCCGCGACCTGGCCCTGGGCGGGAGCCGGACCAAACTGGCGGCCCTGCAGCCGTACCTGGCGCTCCACGCCTGGGTGGACAGGAAGGTGATTGCACCGAATGCAACAGCCGGGATGTCGGACAAGGATTACCGCAGTTGGGGGGAGGTCAAGCTGGACCGGGCCATTTCCGTTTCCGGAAGGGCCCCGGATTTTGAACGCATCCTCGGGGACATCGTGGGTCGTGCCCCCGTCGACCTGGCCTGGGCCCGGATACGAAAGCCCGCCTTGATCGCCCTCCTGGCAGGCCTGAAGGGCCTCGTCCTGGACGAGTCGACCGCAACTCCCATCGCTTCAGGGGACCGGATCGGCACCCTCCGCGCCGTCGAGATCCGGCTGGACTGGTCCCTGCCGACCGACGACTGCCGATCGCTGGCCGGGCAGATCCTGGCATCCACCTCGGATCTGGCTACCTGGGACCACTGGAACGCGTTCTGCGACTCCACGAGATATCCCCAGACCGAGGCCGAGTCCCAACCCGCCCTGAATGCCGCCCAGACGGCCCAGGATGCGGCCCAGACGGCCCTGGACGAAGCCCAGGCCGCCCTGGATGCCGCCGAATCCGCGTACCAAAGCAACCGCTCCTCGGAAAACCGGAGGACCTTGCGCGATGCGGAGGACGCCTACGACGCCGTCGCCTATGCCTTCTCCCTCGCCCAGGCCGCCCTGCGGCAGGAGCTCGCCCTGGCCGACGGCCGCATGCTCCCGCTGCGTTCCCTGTTGAAGGCAAACTTCAATCCCAACAGCGATCTCAACAAGTTCAACCCCAACGCCTCCCTCTGGCGCCCGGTGGACAAGTCAGATCTCCTCGTGTACTCCACCGAATTCAACCTGCTTCCTTCTGCCGGAGCCCAGGAACTGGAAAGCACGGCGAATGTCGTAGGGTCGGATGGCCGCCTTTTGGCCTCCCGGACCCTGAAGGCCACCCTCTCTCCCCCCTCCCTCGTGCGCCTCAGCACCCAGAAGGAGTTCGTCTGCGAGGAGCTGGGTGCCCTGGGCATGCCCGGGGATGAGCAGGGTGCTCGACTTCCGGGGGGATCCGGGACGCCTTTCCTCAGCCGGAACAGGGGACTCGGAAAAACCTGGGGGCACGCCCTGTCGCAACCTGGGCTGGACGACAAGGGCGTCAGCCTTCAGACCTATCCCGAGCCTTGCGCAGCAGAACTGGCCGGAGGCGGGCTTTCCATCCATCCGGCCGACTATGACGGTTCCGTCCAGCTTGCCACCGTGGAGACCCGCGAGGACGAATTCTATCTCGTCGATCAGCATCCCCCGCTTCCCCCCGTGCGGGACATGAAGCTCCTGGCGCGCTACACGGCCGGGCTCGACCTGGACGTGGCCGACGCCTATCCCGCCGAACCCGATGGACGGCGGAACTGGCCTGACCTCCAACAGGTGACCTACAACGGGGCCTCCCCGCCTGCCCTGAACGAGCTTGGAAACGGCCTGTTGCACGCCTCCAGACCGAATACCCTCTACCCCGACGGGTGCTATTGCGAGCGGGATCGGGCACCTGCCTACCTGGACAAGGGGAATGCCGACGGCTTCCATGGCGTCGTCTCCTTCTGGATCAAGTCCAACCACCTTCCTCCCAGCACGAACACCTACCGGGGGCACCCCTTCCTGAAGTGGACGAACTTCAGTGCCGGCATCCCCCTGGGGAACAGTCCGGACCAGTTCTTCTTCCTGGGGGACGCGGCCGACCCTGACTCCGGCGTCGGCCTGTACTGCCAGTTCGAGGTCGGACATCATGACAGCGACATCTCCAAGGAGCACTGCTTCCGTCCGGCTCGCGTGCTGGCACCCCACGCATGGCATCTCGTCACAATGTTCTGGGACTTCCGCAGCCCCAACCAGCACGACACCGGGGAACTGCTGATGGATGCGGGTCTTACGTCCGAGGACATCGCCGCCGAAGACGTTTACAGGAGCAGCGGCGGCAATGATCCCTCCGCCGCGATCGATATCACCGTAAACGACCTCTATGGTCCACACCGGTTGGGGCTGGGAAGGGGGCGCCCTGCCGCAGAGGGCTCGATGACGTTCCGCAGCGGCTCTGGTGCCGATGCCACGATCGACGAACTGGCCCTCTACGACTTCGGAGGGGCCTCCCTGCGCGCGACGCCGGCCCCGCCCGCCTCCGTGAACAGCCCCGGCGTGCTGGCCGCAAACCGTTTCAAGGAGGGGCGCTATTACCGGGAATCCTCCTATGCCGGCCTCCTCGCCATCCCCGGCACCCATACGGCAGCAGAATACTTCAGCGCCCCGATCCGCCTGGAGGGGGCCTCCAGGATCAAGGCGATTGCCTGGACCCAGGTGGTGCCGCGGGGCTTGAAGGCCCCTCTACCCCCGTTAGGCCAGGCAGGGATCGACGGGGACCAGGGCCTGGATGGCACCATCCTCCTGGAGCTGGCGGATGTGGCCGGCACCGCCTATGCCAAGGATGCCTCGGGAAGCATCATCGATACGGCATTCAGGAATCCTTCAGGAACACCCGTGGAACGCTCGGTCTCCGGCCCCTTCCGCCTGCACGCCGTCTTCCTGCCCAACCTGGCGGATATGGGCAACACCCCCATCCTGGACCCCCTGGCCTTGGACGACGTGACCGTGATCTACGAGCCCTTGGAAGGACGCCGCATCCTGTCCTGGGTCTCCCCATGAAGCGGACCGGCCTGGCCCTCCTCGTCGTCCTGTGCGTATTGGGAGTTCTGGCCATCCTGGGCGTGGCCTTCGTGACCCTTTCCCGCCTGGAGCGGAGGGCTTCCCAGCAGCGCATCCATGCGACCCGGGCCCTCCTGCTGGCCCGCTCCGGGATCGAGGACGCCCTGGCCAGGCTCTCCGCCGGCCAGGCCCCTTCCCGGACCGACACCCGCTACTCTGGCGAGGACTTCGACGCCAACGGCGTCCTCAACGCCGGCCTCGAGACCGCCGAGCAGCGCTTCAACCCCTCCGCCCTCGACACCGACGCCTGCCCGCTCAGCCAGGCCCTGAGGCCTTCCTTCTTCGTCCACGACCGTACCGGAGCGGGCGCGCTTCCAGCCCTGCTTTCCCTCGATGGCCGCTGGAGGGGGTTTTCGGGACGCCTTGGCCAGCCTTTGCAAGGGGCTTCGTACGCCCTCAAGCTGGAGGACGAGTCCGCCAAGATCAACGTCAACGGCGGTTTCCTGGATGACCAGGACAGGGACAACGATGGTATCCCCGACCATCGCGACGGCGACGTCCGGATCGATCCCGCCGACCCCAAGGATACCGGCCTCGGATGGAATGCCCAGCTGGCCAGGATCCTGGGAGTGCTGGTCCGTCAGCCGGAGCTGGGGCTTGCGCCCATGCCCACCGCGGGCATGGACATCCTCCTCAACCGCCCGTTGGGAGGATACCGTTCGATCGCCGAAGTCCAGCTGGTGCTCGGTACCTCAAACGACCTCTCCGTCTACCTCACGGTGTCGAGCTGGGTGGACCGGAAGGTGGTCCATCCGAACGCCTGGATCGGTCAGAGCGCCTCACTCCCCCTGTCCCAATGTGAAGTGATGAAGGGACGACAGGCTCTCGCGCTCGAGCAGGAGGGAAGGCCCCCGGTAAACCTGAACGCGGCGCCAAGGGCTGTGCTCGCCTCCCTGATGGAGGGCCTCTCAGGGATCAGTTGGGTGTATGAGCGGGAGCCGGCGGCCTGGACGATAGACGCCACGATCGCCGCCTCGGTCGCGACGTCCATGATCGCCCAGCGTCCGTTTCCCACCTGGAGCCGCTTCTCGGCCTTCCTGGACGGTCTCGTCGGCGGCACGATTAACGGCCCCAATCCGTACTCCTATTCAGGGCGGAACATCTGCCGTGCTGACCTGCTGAAGGCCAACTTCGACCCCAACACGGCCCTGAACAAGACCCTGCCCGACCAGGACGCCTGGCGCTGGCTGGACAAGAGCGACCTCACGGCCTGGTCCACCGAGGGGAGCCTGTATCCCACCGGAGCCTTCCGGATCTCCTGCACAGGGAGGGTGCTCTCGCCGGAGGGCCACCTCCTCGCCGAGCGGAGCGTCGAGGTGGTGACGGAGGCCTTCTCCCTCCTGAGGCAGACCAGCCAGAAGGACTTCCTCTCCGGCCGCGAAATGGGCCAGTGCATCACCCTGTCGAACGGCACCGTGCCTACCTGCGGGGCCTCGGCCTCCTGGAACACCTGGTTTCCGGGACAGGGCTACTCCCTCCTGACCTACCCCGCACCCCCTACGGCCCTCTCGGGAGGAGGGGAGGACCGCGACGGCTCTATCGCCCTGGCCACGCTGGATCATCCTGCCCCGGCCGAGGCCCGTTTCCTGCAGCATCTGGACGACGGCTGGGTCGCGGAGAGGGGCGTCTTCCCTGATCCTGTCGCCCACGCGGAGAACCCCGACCTCCAGAAGGACCTGACCGTGTCCGTGTGGCCGGACCCCTTCCTTCCGGCGCCCAGGAACGAGCCGAATACCCTGAGGCCGGACGGGGCCCACCTGCAGGACGGCCACGGGATCGCCTTCCCGGCCGAGGGCAACTTCCCGCCTGATCTCACGGCCGTCACGAGCGACCATGCCGTGGTCGGCTACTGGACCAAGGCACTGAGGGCGACGAAGGACTACCGCTCCATGGGATTCACCTGCGTCCGCTGGGAAGACTCCCCACTCTTCCCGGACAGGCCCGACACCCAGTTCTGGGGAATCGGAAGCATGGGGATCTTCGAGACCTGGGGAGTCATCGGGGAGAACCTGCCATGGTATGACGATGTTTCCTACGAGCGGCAGTACCGCGTGTACCTCGATTTCCGGAACACCCAGATCGTCCGCTTCGGAGGCCCCCGCTGGGCCCTGGTGACGGGCCTCTGGGACACGGACGAAACCACGATCGGGAACGACGTCCACCTCCTGGCCTCGGACGCCTTCTCTTACAGAGATGCATACCGGCCCGATTATGCCAAGGGCTACCCTGACCTGTTCCACTCCAAGATCGGAGCTCCATACCCGACGGGGGAAGCCCTCGTGGCACCCGGGGTCCCCTTCGTCCTGGGGGCCGCCAGGGGGGACAGTCACTTCGCGTTGGCGTCCGAGGTGATGGACGAATTCGCGCTCTGCGACTTCGGGGATAGCGGGTCCCTCGCCCTGGCCCGGGCCGAGACCTGGCATGCCGACCGGCTCAGCGACGGGCGCTACTACAAGGAGAATGATGGGGCCTTCCGCTCGGCCGACCTGACCGGAGCGGACGGCGGGCGGATCCGGCTCCTCAAGGCCCACTGGACGGTCCGTCTCCCCTCGGACCCCATCCTGGAGGCCCACTGGAGACCCGTGTCGTATGTTCAACCGGTTGGAAATCCGCGTCTGCTGGATCCGAGGCTCCAGGCTTCGGATGTCCTCGTAGAGATCCTTCCACCCTTGCTTGCGCCAATCCCCCTCGAACAGGGTGGCCGTGTCGACAAGGCCTTTCCCTCCTTCCGCTATCGGGTGACCTTCAAGCCCGATCCCAGGGACCCCGGGACGGGGAATCCGGACGCCAACCAGCCTGTGCTGGAGACCCCTGTCTTCGAGGACATCACCTTCGTCTGTCAGCCGGTGTCCGGCCCTCGGGTGACCTCCTGCCGGAGCGATTGATCCCCCCCCCTTTACTTCCCTCTGGAAAGGGGTAAGACTGGACGGATGCCGTTGCACCGCCGGGCCCTGGCCCTCCTCGTCGTCCTTGGGGTCCTGGGCGTCATGACCATCCTGGCCCTGGCCTTCGTCAGCCTGGCCCAGCTGGAACGACGCGCCAGCCAGCAGAGGACGAACGCCTCCAAGGCCTTCTTCCTGGCCCGCTCCGGCCTGGAGGACGCCCTGGCACGACTGGGGATGGGACAGGACCCCTACTTCGCCCCAAGCCGCTACGCGGGCGAGGACTGGAATGCCAACGGCGTCCGCGACGGCATCGAGATCCCCGCCGAGACCTACCGCCGCGGGATCCTGGACCTCGAGGGATGCCCCGTTCCCCAGGCCCTGCGCCCGAGCTTCGCAGCCCAGAACGCCATCGGCCCCCTCCTGCGCCCTGTGGACGGGAGGCTCCGCGGCTATACGGGAATCCTTGCCGGGGACTCCGCTCCGAAGGGGAATGCCTGGACAGTGAAGGTCTCCTCCGGAGGCTTCCACGTCAACGGTGGGGACAGTGCCCAGGGCCCGGCCGTGGGCTACAACGCCACGTTGCGCCGGATGATGGGCATCCTGGCCCGGGAGATCGGCGCCCCCCTGGCCCAGGCCGATGGCTGGAACCTCCTCGATCTCCGGCCTGCAAGCGGCTGGTCCTCCTTCACCCAGATCCGGGACCGGGCCCTGGGGGGGAGCCAGGCCAAGCTCGACGTCCTCAAGCCCTATCTGTCCCTCAAAGCCTGGACGGACAGGCACGTCATCGCCCCCAACGTGACGGACGGGACGGGAGGCACCCTCAACATGGTGGACCGGCCCTATTCCTGCTGGGGCAACGCACGGGGGGAGCGCCTGAACCCGGTCAACCCGGCGAGCCGGGCCCCGGACTTCGAGCGCATGCCCCCCACCGCCCTGGGCAGGGTCGTGGGCCGGGCCCCGGTGGATCTGGCCTGGGCCCGGACCCGCCGGCCTGCCATGATGGCCCTGCTGGAAGGGCTCAAGGGGCTCTACTTCTATGAGGGCACGGCCGCCATCAACCTGGATACCGCCAGCTACACCTATGAGACCGCCCCCCAGCACTGGACGGTCTATGCCCCGGTCACGGGCAACGACCAGGGAGGCTCCCTCAGGGCGGTGACCGTGAGCAACGCGTGGGCCGTCGCCCTCCTGCCCCTCTTCCAGAATCCCGCGACGGACCTCTCGACCTGGCAGAAGTTCAACGCCTTCTGCGACACCCTTCCCTTCGCCGGCACCGTCACCCTCGATCCGTCTACCTGGGCCCCTGTCCCGGATCTCCAGGCCCTGAGGGATCTCATCAAGGCCAACTTCAACCCCAACAGCGACCTCAACAAGTTCAACCCCTGCAAGGGTATGTGGAAGCTCGTGGACAAGAGCGACCTGCTGGTCTACTCGACCGAATTCAGCCTGGCTCCGGTGAACCCCCGGCAGCTGGAAAGCCTGGGGGTGGTGCTGGACGCCTCCGGGAGGATCCTGGCCCAACGGCGCATCCAGGCCACGGCGGGGCCGGGGGTGGTCCGCCTGTCCACCCAGAAGGAACTGGTCTCGGAGGACCTCGGGAGCCTGGAGTACGCCGGGGATGAGAGGGCCCCGCGCCTTCCTGGATTCGACGTCGGCGGCCTGCCCGCCTTCCTGACGGAGAGCGCGGGCATCGACAAGACCTGGGGGCACCGCCTGGACACAAGAGCCCGTTACCCGCTCGGCTGGATGGACGGGGACTGCGGCGGCGTGTCGCTCCAGACCTATCCGGAGCCCGTCGTCAACCCGGGTGGGGGGCTCGCCGTCGCCCCCGCCGACTACGCCGGGGGTCTCCAGCTGGCCACGATCGAGACTGCCAAGGATGCCTTCTACACCGTCCCCGTCGTTGCCGGACTCCCCCAGATGAACCTGCTGGCCCGCTTCGACGACGGCTTCGACCTGGACGACTGGGACGCCGCCTACGCGAACGGGAACCTTTGCCTGCCCGGCTCCCGCCAGGTGACGACGGCCGAGCTGGGCCTCAGCGTCTGGTGCGCGAATGCGGGCTCCAAGCTCAACACCCTGTATCCGGACGGGGCCTACAGCGAGGTCCGCAGGGTCCCCTCCTATTACGACAAGGGGAACTGCCACGGCTTCCACGGGGCGCTCTCCCTCTGGGTGAAGACCATCTACAACCTCCCCTTCCACGGCCCCGGCGGGGCGCCGGCCAGCGCCCGCCGCACCCATCCCTTCGTGATGCGCAGTGCCCCGGCCTCCCCCGACCAGCAGTTCTTCTTCCTCGGCGACAAGCACGATTCCATCGGAACGCCCGGAGGGCAGGGGCTGGGCATGCAGTTCGAGCTGGGCAAGAACGTCGACGACCAGGACAACACCCTGGAAATCTGCCAGGAGGACCGCCTGACGGCGGGATGGGCCTCCCCCCACACCTGGCAGCTGGTGACGGCCACCTGGGACTTCCTGAGCACGGTCCGCGACGACACGGGAAGGTTCATCGTGGACGGCGGGGGAGGACAGAACCCCGGCGCCATGGGCTCGACCAACTACTATGTCAGCCAATACGGCGCCTGGCCCTCGGCCGCCGCGGACATCACCGCGGACAACGCCGGGAACCTGCACCGCTTCGCCCTGGGGGCCCAGGGCGAGCAGATCCCGAACCGGGCCACCTGGGAATATGCCGGCATCACCCCGGCGGCGGACGCCACCCTGGACGAGCTGGCGATCTACGACTTCGGGGGCGCCCCGGCCGGAGGTGGCATCGTCCCCCCCGACGCCCTGCTGGCGGCCGAGACCCTGGCCACGTCGCGATACCAGGCGGGACGCTACTACAAGGGTTCCGGGCAGGCCCCCGGCGCAGGCGGGGCCTTCACGACGGATCCCGGTCCGGCCTGGGTGAGCGCACCCATCCGCCTCCCCCCGGGGTCCGTCCTCCAGGAGCTCCGCTGGACCTGGAACTCCCCCGCGGCCCTCCCCTCGGACTACGCGGAGGTGGAGACCCTCAAGACCGACCTGAGCGGCTGGCTCGGGACGGAAGCGGCGTCCCGCTCCGTCCTGGCCTCCGGCTGGGCTGCGCCGCCGGCAGGCGCGGTCCAGTCCTGGAAGGTCGGGGGGGTCCTGTCAGGCCCCTTCCGGGCCCGTGTGACCTTCCGCAGGAACGTCCCGGGAAGCATCACGGCCGACACCCCCATCCTGGAATCCCCCGTCCTCGACGACCTCACCATCCTCTACCTCCCTCCTGGTGGCATGAGCCTCCTCGCTTACGGGGAGGAGTAGCCCCCCCCCCTTTACTTCCCTCTGGAAAGGGGTAAGACTGGACGGATGCCGTTGCACCGCCGTGCCCTCGCCCTCCTCGTCGTCCTTGGGGTCCTGGGCGTCATGACCATCCTGGCCCTGGCCTTCGTCAGCCTGGCCCAGCTGGAACGACGCGCCAGCCAGCAGAGGACGAACGCCTCCAAGGCCTTCTTCCTGGCCCGCTCCGGCCTGGAGGACGCCCTGGCACGACTGGGGATGGGACAGGATCCCGCCCTCCCCTCGAACCGCTATGCCGGGGAGGACTGGGATGCCTCGGGAAGTTTGGAGGCCCGGGAGGCCACCGCGGAGGCCTTCCGCCGCGGCATCCTGGACACGGAGACCTGCCCCGTGACCTCGGCCCTGAGACCGAGCTTCTGGATGAAGTCGGGGACCCGGCCTGACCTGGTCCGGGTGGACGGCCGCGAGCGCGGCCTGAGCGGACGGCTGGCCGCCGGGAGCCACTACGCCCTCAAGGTCATCGCCCAGGACGGCTTCTTCGTCAACGGCGGGGACCCGGCCGCTACCCCGGACACGGGCTACAACGCCGTGCTGAAGCGGATGCTGGGCGTATTGGCGGAGGCCCTGGACCGTCAGGACGGAAGCGACAACGCATCCCCGATGGATGAGGCGGACGGACTCAGACTGATCAACGACCGCCCGGCGGCAGGATGGAAGGATCTCGAGGAGATCTCCCGGGCGCTGGGCTGGAGCGAGGCGAAGACCCTTGCGATCGGGCCCTACCTCTGTTTCCAGGCCTGGACGGACAAGCGCGTGATTGCCCCCCATGCGACGGATCCCATGGCCGGCCAGAGCCCCCAGACCTGGGCCGAGATCGTGCTGGGCAGGGCCCCAGGCCCCTCGGGCACCAAGGCCCCGGACTTCGAGAGGATCGGAGGCCACGTCGTGGGCCGCGCGCCGGTCAACCTGCTCTGGGCGGCCAGGCACAAGCCCGCCCTCATCGCCCTCACCGCCGGACTCTCAGGCCTCACCCTGAACGAATGGACGGGGGGCAATGCGATGGCCATGGGCAGTCATGGAGCCGGAGGGGACGTGCTCGGCACCCTGAACCGCGTAACGATCGAGAACACCTGGTCCGCAGGGGACGACTGCCATCGGGCGGCGGATTTCCTGGCAGCCACCTGGTGCTCCGGGGAGCCCTCCTGGCAGACCTTCGAGTCCTCCCTGCAGGCCATCCCCTTCAACGTCACGGGCACCACGGAGCTCCAGGCCAAGTGGGACGTCCTGAAGGCGAACTTCAACCCCAACAGCGACCTCAACAAGTTCAATCCCGACCGCAGCCTCTGGCGGGCCGTGGACAAGAGCGACCTGACGCGCTACTCGACGGAGCTCTGTTTCGATGCGGTCCAGGGCGTCGACCTCGAATGCACCGGCAGGATCCTGGGGACCGGCGGGAGGATCCTGTCCCAATGCACCCTGAGGGGCGCCCTGCCGCCCCCCGGGGTCGTCCGCATCAGCACCCAGCGCGAATTCGTATGCGACGACCTCGGCAGCCTGGACAGGGCCGGGGACGAGGGCGATCCCCGACTCCCGGGCCATCCGCGCTTTGTCACCGAGAGCCGGGGCCTGGGCATCCCCTCCTGGGGGCATCGCCTGGACATGTCCTCCACCTATCCCGGGACCTGGATGCAGCCAGGATCCACCGGCACCTCGGTCCAGAGCTACCCGGAGCCCTGTCACGACGCCGGCGGGGGTCCTGCCCTGAACCCCGCGGACTATGACGGCTGCCTCAAGCCCGCCACGATCGAGACCCGCGCCGACGAATTCTACGGGGGCGCCTCCCTGGACGGATCGGCCCGCACGTTGAGGATGTTGGGCCGCTTTGGCACGGGCCTGGACCTGGATCTTGGCGCGGGGATCCGCACCTGCGTCTCGGACGAGAACCTGGCCCTGGGAGCGGAGCTGGGCAACGGGCTCCTGCACCCGTCGAGACCCGTAACCCTGCTTCCGGACGGGGCCTACTCGGAGAAGGACCGCTGCCCGGGGTGGCACGACAGGGACAACACCAGCGGCCTGCGCGCCCTGCTCAGCTTCTGGGTGAAGAACCACTTCACGATTCCCGAGTACCCCGCGTGGGACGCCCGGATGGGGGACGACTCCATGGACCGCGGCCGGACCTTCCTCCATTGGAGCAACTACGTCTCCTCCGTCCCTCCGGCCAACGGGACCAACCCGAACCAGTTCTTCTGGTACGGCATCACCCACGGCTTCTCCCCGTATCTTCCCAACATGGGCACCTGGTTCGAGACGGGACATCAGGGCCTGGATGCCGGGACCGAGTACCAGGCCATCTGCGAGACAGGATTTTCCGGGCACCGCTGGCACCTCCATACCCTCTTCCTGGACTTTCTGGCACCCGAGGCGAGCGACGTGGGGATCGTCATCCGGGACGACGGGAACCAGGAGGTCCTGGACTACCAGGGCTCGCCCGGCGTGAACTGGGCCGGCTCGTCTGGATACGGGATCGCCAACCCCGTCATCGCCTCGGACATCACCCAGCCGGACGTCCGGGGCGCCCACCGGATCTACCTGGGCCTCCACGGCGAGCCTCCGGGATGGTGGGGGGTCGAAACGGTCTCGGGAAAGGGGGCGGACGCCACCTTCGACGAGTTCGGGATCTGGGACTTCGGGGGGGCCGGCCCGGATGGCGTCCCCGCCCACCCCCCCGGGACCCTGCCCTTCACCTTCGCCTCCCGCCGCTGGAAGGACGGACGCTACTACAAGGGTTCCGTCTACGACAGCCTCACCGCCGGAGCCCAGGACGGCCAGGCCGCCTCCTGGCTGTCCGCCCCCATCGCCCTGCCCGCGGGCTCCGTCGTCCGCAGGATCTCCTGGACCCTGCGCGCCCCTCCCGAGCTTTCCGACGACTTCCTGGAAATCGCCCTGGCCGACACCTCCGGTGCCGACTACCTGCTTCCCGCACAGCCGGGATCCTGCCGCTCCGCCTCCGCCGCGGGGCCGACATCCCCGGGGCCTTCCTGGACGCCAGGACTGGCGATCCGGGACCCCTTCCGCCTCCAGGCCGTCTTCCGCCGCCTGACCCCCGTCGGACCGGACACCCCCATCCTGGACGCGCCGGCCCTGGACGACCTGACCGTCGTCTATCTCCCTCCGGGAGGGCCCCGCCTCCTCTCCTTCGAGGAGCGGTAGCCTCCCTTCCTTGACGCCCCGACCCCGGGGGCGGTACGCTCCGGAGCCTATGCTCCAGACCCTGCTGATCGGACTGGCCCAGGGCTCCTCCTACGCCCTCATCGCGCTGGGCTACACCATGGTCTACGGGGTCCTGGGCATGATCAACTTCGCCCATGGCGAGATCTTCACGCTCGGCGCCTATGCCGGCATCCTGGCCCTGGCCGGAGGCACCGCGATGGGCATCACCACCGCCCATCCACTCGCGGCCCTGGTCCTGGCCGGAGGCATCGCCGTCCTCGTCTGCGCCGCGCACTCCGTCGCCGTCGAGCGCATCGCCTACCGGCCGCTGAGGAAGGCCCATGCCCTGGCACCTCTGATCAGCGCCATCGGGATGTCCATCTTCCTGCAGAACTACCTCCAGATGACCCAGGGCACGGACAACAAGGTCTTCCCCCACGCCGTTCGGGCAGTCTTCGAGGGGGCGCCGATGATGGGAGGCGCCCTGAGCCGGGTCCAGGCCGTCATCCTCGCGGCATCCCTCTCCTGCATGCTCGCCCTTCATCTCCTGATCACCCGGACGAAGGCAGGGCGAGCCATGCGGGCCGTCAGCCAGGATCCCGCCATGGCCGCACTCTGCGGGGTGGATGTGGACCGCACCATCTCCGGCACTTTCGCCCTGGGCTCGGCCCTGGCTGCGGCAGGAGGCGTGCTGGTGGCCCTGAACTACGGCTCGGCCCAGCCCTACATGGGCTACCAGGTCGGGCTCAAGGCCTTCACGGCCGCCGTCCTCGGCGGGATCGGCTCCGTGCCCGGGGCCATGCTGGGCGGGCTCCTCTTGGGCGTGATCGAGGCCTTGGGATCCGCCTTCCTGCCGGTGCCGGAGTACAAGGATGCCTTGGCCTTCCTGGTATTGCTGGCCGTCCTGCTCGTGAAACCTTCCGGGCTGATGGGCGAGAAGGCAGCGGTGAAGGTCTAGTGGGACGGATGCTCAAGACAGCCCTTGGCCTGGGCGCAGTCGCCATCCCCTTCCTGGGGTTCCATCTGGCCGAAGGCACCGGTTCCGGCGAAATCCTCGCCCTGAGGTTCTGGGGTTCCCTCTGGGCCCCGCTCTGGATCCCTCCTGCCGTCCTGGTGCTCTGGGGCCTCCTGGCCTCCCTGCGGCGCTGTCCCCGCCCCCCCCTGCCGAAAGGGAACCGGGTCCTGGGCCTGGCCCTGCTCGCAGCCATCGCGCTCCCCTTCCTGCCCGCGGCCTGGATGCAGGCGATGACCCAGGCGACCCTTCCGGGCACCTCCTTCCATCCCCTGGGCTGGCTCAGCCTGGAGACTCTCTCCCAGCTCTGGCTCTACGTGATCCTGGCGTTGGGGCTGGACCTGGTCGTGGGCCGCACCGGGGTCCTGGTCCTGGGCTACGGGGGCTTCTACGCCATCGGGGCCTATGCGACGGCCCTGCTCGCCACCCGGGTGGCCTTCCCCTACTGGGCCGCGCTGGGCGCCGGCCTTGTCCTGGGACCCCTGCTGGCGGCGGCCATGGGCGTGCTGGTCGGCTTCCCCGCGCTCCGACTGAAAGGAGATTACCTGGCCATCGTGACCCTGGGCTTCGGGGAGATCCTGGTCCTGGTGCTCAAGAACTGGGAATCCGTCACCGGCGGCAACAACGGCGTCAACATCACGCCCGCCCTCCTGAAGCCGCTCAAAGGAAGCTGGCTCTATCCCTCGGCCGGATGGCACTACGGCCTGTCCCTGGCGGCGGCGGCACTGGCGGCCCTGTTCCACCACCGCCTGGGCCTCTCCCGCACCGGGCGGGCCATGCTGGCCGTGCGCGAGGACGAGACGGCGGCCAGGGCCATGGGAATCGATGCCTCCCGCATCAAGCTGCTGGCCTTTGCCCTGGCGGCAGGATGGGCGGGTGTGGCCGGGGCCCTCTTCGCGGCGAGGATCCGCTTCGTGACACCGGAGTCCTTCACCTTTCTGGAGTCGGTGATCGTGCTGTCCATGGTGGTGCTGGGGGGGATGGGCAGTCTTCGCGGGGTCGTCTTCGGCGCCGTGGCGGTGACGGTCGGCCAGGAGCTACTGAGGGATCTCGGGGCGGCCCGCATGCTGATCTTCGGGGCGCTTCTGGTGGGCATGGTCGTCCTGAGGCCGCAAGGACAGGGCGGGAAGCGGTGAGCGCAATCCTGACCGTCGAGGTCCTCCAGATGTTCTTCGGAGGCCTCAAGGCCATCGACGGGGTGGACCTGGCCGTGGAGGAGGGCAGCATCCACAGCGTGATCGGGCCGAACGGCGCAGGGAAAACCACCCTCTTCAACTGCCTGTCCGGCGTCTACCTTCCGACCTCCGGAAGCATCCGCTTCGCCGGGGAGGACATCACCCGGCTGAGCGACCACGCCGTGACCGCCCGGGGCATCGCCAGGACCTTCCAGAACATCCGCCTCTTCGCCTCCATGAGCGTGCTGGAAAACGTCCTCGTCGGCACCCACCGCCTGGGAAGCGCCGGGGTGCTGGACGCCCTGAGACGGGGCCGGGACCTGAAGTCCGAGGAGAGGAGTCTGGAGGACCGCTCCCGGGAATGCCTGGATTTCGTAGGCCTGCTCGACCGGGCGGGGGACCCGGCGGGATCCCTCCCCTATGGCCAGCAGAGACGGCTCGAGATCGCCCGGGCCCTGGCCTCGGACCCGAGGCTTCTCCTCCTGGACGAGCCGGCGGCCGGCCTCAATCCCCAGGAAGGGCATGCTCTGGTCGACCTGATCCGCCGCATCCGCGGCAGGGGCGTCACGGTCTGTCTCATCGAGCACCACATGGCCGTCGTCATGGAGATTTCGGACCGGATCAGCGTCCTGGACCACGGGATCCGCATCGCCGAGGGGACGCCTCACGCCGTGTGCAAGGATCCTGCGGTGCTGGAAGCCTATCTCGGGAAGGGCGGAGGATGAACGAACCCCTTCTCCTCCTCAGGGACCTCAAGGTCTCCTACGGCCCGGTGGAGGCCCTGCACGGGATCTCCCTCGAGGTCCGGCCCGGTGAGCTGGTGGCCCTGATCGGCGCGAATGGCGCCGGCAAGACCACTACCCTCGGCGCCGTCTCCGGCCTGGCTGCGGCCACGGGCGGCTCGATCCGCTTCGAAGGGGGCGACCTGGCGGGGGTCCCCACCCATGCCAGGGCCCTGAGAGGCCTGATCCTGGTCCCCGAGGGGCGCCATATCTTCCCGAGACTCACGGTCCTGGAAAACCTCCTCATGGGCGCCTATGCCCTCCCCGACGACCCGGCTGCCGACCTCGACAGGGTCCTGGGGCTCTTTCCGCTGCTCAAGGAAAGAGCCTCCCAGGCGGGCGGGACCCTCTCGGGCGGGGAGCAGCAGATGCTGGCCATCGCCAGGGCCCTGCTGGGACGTCCCCGTTGCCTCCTCTTGGATGAACCCTCCCTGGGCCTGGCCCCGAAGATGGTCGACCTCATCCTGGACACCCTGCGCACCCTGCGTGCAGAAGGGATGACCATGCTCCTCGTCGAGCAGAATGCCCGGGCCGCCCTGGAGCTGGCCGACCGCGCCTATGTCCTGGAGACCGGACGCATCGTGCTGGAGGGCTCCGGCCGCGAGCTCCTTGACAACCCCATCGTCCGCAAGGCCTACTTGGGCGCATGAAGACCCACTGGCGCCTTTTCATGGCCCTCGCCGCAGCCATGCTGACGTCGGGATGCGATCCGGCCGGCCCCGAGGCCCCCCCGCCCCTTCCCGACTGGGGGGAGGTCGACCGTCTCCTGGGCGCCGAGACCCGCAAGGAGCACCAGGAAGCCGTACGCCTCATCATGATCGCCGATGAGGACTATCCGGGGACCCTGCTGGCCCTCGCCGAGATGCCCCGTGGCGCGCTGCCGGCCCTGAGGAACTACACTGCGGTCCAGATCCTCGCCACCCTCAGCACGAAGTCCCCCGACTCGGCGGTCCGCAGGGGCTGGCGCCCCTCCAAGCGCGTGCTGGAACTCCTGCTCTCGGGCCTGGAGGACAACCGCAGCCTTCCCCTCGGCGGCGCGGCGGAATGGGACATGCCCGTGGCCCGCTTCTGCGAGGACGCTCTTGAACTCATGACGGGAAGGCCCTCCACCCCGCGCCCCATCAATGCCATGCCCCACCGGGCAGATGCCGCCCGCTGGCGGGCCTGGTGGGAGGAGGGCAACCCCTACCTCCTCTTCGATTCCGAGCGCTGGGTCTGGCAGGTCGACTCGACGGCAAAGCGACTGGGCATCCCCCTCCAGGAGCCTTAGATGTCCCGCAGGGCCGCCTTCCTCGACCGCGACGGGGTCCTGACCCGGGAGAAGGGCTACGTGACCAGCCCCGGACAGGTCGAGCTCCTGCCCGGCGCCGCGGAAGGGCTCGCCGCCTTGAGAAGGGCGGGCTGGGTGACCGTGGTCATCACCAACCAGTCCGCCCTCGGCCGGGGCCTCTTCGACGAGGCCATGCTTGCCGAGATCCATGCCACGCTGGCGGGAAAGCTGGCCTCGGCCGACCCGGACGCCCGATGGGACGCCCTGAAGTACTGCCCCCACCATCCGACGGAGGCCCTGCCTCCCTATCGTCTGGCTTGTGCGTGCCGGAAACCGAAGCCGGGAATGATCCTGGAGGCCGCCAGGGAACTCGATCTCGACCTGGCCTCCTCCTGGATGGTCGGGGACGCGGAGCGCGATCTCCTGGCCGGGAAGGCGGCGGGGTGCCGGACCGCGGCCCTGCCCTTCCCCGGGGGGCCGGGAGGGCCCCATCCCAGGGGGGCGGATCTGGAGGCGGTGGACCTGAGAACCTTTGCTTTGACAGTGCTCCGAGAGCGGTGATAGACTCGTCTTTCCCCTATGGCCAGAACCGAAGGACGCAACCAGCCCGACCTCCTGACCTTCCTGCACAAGCGGGACGGCGCAGGGCCCGCCCCTTCCGCCCCCGTTGCGGCCCCGATGCGGACCCCGGCGGCGGCACCCGGCATCCCCCGCTCCTCCCATCCCATCCTGGCCGGAGGCCCCCCCAGCCGCAGCTCCTCAGGCCGATCCCCCCTGGGGAACCTGAAGAAGGAGGTCTGGATCCTCATCGCCCTCGGCGTGGTGGTCCTGGGCGTCACCGCCGCCCTCCTCGTCCGCTACCTCAACAAGCCCGTCGTGCCGGACACCTCCGCCCCTCGCGTCGCTCCGCCGGCGAGGCGCACGGCCTCCACCCCGTCGACCCCCGCCGCATGGACTCCGCCCGTCCTGATCCCCGGCGAGGGCAAGAGGGGCGCCAAGACCTTCTGGACCCTGGTGCTGGCCACCTATCCCGTCGCCCAGGAGGCCAAGGCCCGCCTGGCCTGCCAGCAGGTCCGCGCCCGCGGCAAGGACTGCGCCGACGTCTTCCTTTATCGCACGGCGGCCAAGGTCGAAGTCTGCCTGGGCCGCTTCGACCCGGACCGCAACATCAAGAACAATCCCAAGGTCGACAGCCTGAGCAAGCAGTTGGGCCGGGATTTCCCCGGAATCCAGCAGATCAAGAAAACCGTCCTCCAACCCTAAAGGGGAAACCATGTCCATCCACCGCAGCCTCGTGACCCAGGGCAAGCTCACCCGCCACCGCAACGTCCTCAACCGGACGGAGCGGCTCCAACTCCTGATCGCCGAGGACCGCTGGGACCTGGCCAAGAAGGGACCCCTCGGCCTGCCCAAGGTCCGCAGCATCAAGCACAAGGCCAAGAAGGCCAAGAAGACCGAGGAGGCCGCCGCACCCGCCGCGGGCGCAGCCGCTCCGGCCGCCGGCGCCAAGGCCGCACCGGCCGCGAAGGGCGCCGCTCCGGCCAAGGGCGCAGCCGCTCCGGCCGCCAAGGCTCCCGCGAAGAAGGGCTAGAAGCGGATGGCCATCGCCCGCGGCATCGCCGAGGCGATGCGCGCCGGTTCCTGGATCCGCCGCATGTTCGAGCGCGGGCGGGAGATGAAGGCCCGCCTGGGGCCCGACGCCGTCTTCGACCTCTCGCTGGGAAACCCCCTGCTGGAGCCGCCGCCCGAGTTCCATCGGGCCCTCGCGGAGATCGCCGCCGAGGCGCCGGGCGGACGTCACCGCTACATGACCAACGCCGGCTTCGCCGAGGTCCGTTCCGCCGTCGCGGAACATCTCGGACGCTCCGGCCTGATGCGCACCGATGCGGACCACGTCGTCATGTGCTGCGGGGCTGGAGGGGGCCTCAACATCGCGCTCAAGGCCCTGCTGGACCCGGGGGACGAGGTCTTGGTCCTGGCGCCCTACTTCGTCGAGTACCTCTACTACATCTCCAACCACGGCGGCCGCCCCGTGGTCCTCCAGACGGACGCGACCTTCCTGCCCGACCTGGATACCCTGGCGGCAGCCCTGACGGATCGGACCAAGATCCTCCTGCTCAACTCCCCGAACAACCCCACCGGCCGGGTCTACCCGGCGGGGCTCCTCAAGGCCCTGGGGGCCGTGCTGGAGGACCACGCCAGGCGCACGGGCCGCGAGGTCTGGGTGCTCTCGGACGAGCCTTACCGGGAGATGCTGCACGCGGGCGGCACGGCGCCCTCCCTGGCCATGTCCTATGCGCGGACCCTGCAGATCTACTCCTGGTCCAAGTCCCTCTCCATCCCGGGCGAGCGGATCGGCTACGTGGCGGTGGATCCGGCGGCACCGGGCGCGGACGGGATCTTCGACGGCCTGGTCTTCGCCACGCGCATCCTGGGCTTCATCAACGCGCCGGGCACCATGCAGAGGGCCGCGGCCCGGCTGCTGGCGGTCCAGGTGGACATGGCCCCCTACCGGGCCAAGAAGGAACGGGTGGTCAAGGCCCTCCACGGCGCCGGCTACGAGTTCGTCGACCCGGAGGCGGCCTTCTACGTCTTCCCGAAGGCCCCGGGCGGGGACGACGTGGCCTTCTGCGAGCGGGCCATGGACGAGGAGCAGGTCCTGGTGGTGCCGGGCTCGGGCTTTGGCCGGCCGGGGCACTTCCGGCTGGCCTTCTGCGCGGACGACCGCACGATCGACGAGGGGTTGAAACGGCTGGCCCGCATCGCGAAGAAGCAGCGGACGACATCCTGACCCGCACACGGATACAGGAGGGATCCCTCATGGAAAGGCGCCCTTGGGGATTCGCGCTGGTCTTCGTGATCGGCGTCCTCGGCGTCCTGGCCCTCCTGGCGACCTGCTTCGTCGCCGTGGCCCGCCTCGAGCGAAGGGCCAGCCAGCAGCGGATGCATGCCACACGGGCCTTCCTGCTGGCCCGTTCAGGGATCGAGGATGCCCTGGCCCGGCTCGCAACCGGACAGGATCCCCTGTCCACGCCAGGACGCTACCTGGGCGAGGATTGGCTGGGGGACGGCGACCAGGGGCCCAGCTCCTTCGACCGGGCCCAGGAAACCTTCGGCCGCGGCGTCCTGGATCTGGAGACCTGCCCTCCACGCCATGCGCTGAGGCCCAGCTTCTTCGTCCTCAACACCTCCGGCGGGGTGCCGGATCTCCGGACGGTGGAAGGCAGGGCGCGGGGCCGCTCCGGGAACCTGGCCGGGGGGACCTATGCGATCCGCATCGTGGAGCATGCCGGATTCCACGTCAACGGCGGGGACCTCTCTTCCGCAGGAGAGCATCCGGGATGCTACGATCCCGTTTTGAGGCGCATCCTCGGCAACCTGGCCGAGGAGCTCGGGGCCCCCCTCTCGCGCACCGACGGGGAGGCCCTTGTCGCCCGCAGGCCGGCGGGCGGATGGACCTCCTTCGATCAGATCCTCTCCGTCGCGCTGGCAGGAGAGCGCGCCAAGCTCGAGCGGATCCGCCCCTTCCTTCTCCTGCACGCCTGGGTGGACCGCAAGGTCATACGGCCCAATCTTGGCCCCGGGATGCCGGGAGTCCTACCCAGGGCCTGGGCGGAGATCCGTCGCGGCTCCAGCGACGACCCGGCCGGAAGCCCGGCCCACTTCAACAACGGCCGGACCTCCCCGATGCCTGTACTTGAGCCGAGGGCCCCGGTCTCCCTTCCCTGGGCGCGCGCCCATCGCGAGGCGCTGACCGCACTGACCCGGGACCTGGAGGGGACCTGGCTGGACGAGACCCTCGCCGGTGGAGAACAGGGTCAGGCCTCCTCCCGCATCGCCAACGCCTTGGGGCAGCTGCATGCGGTCCGCATCGGCGCCGGCGAGGCCCGTGCGGTGTCCGTCCTCCTGGCGACCGGCACCAGCGCCCTGTCCACTTGGCAGGAGTTCAACGCCTGGTGCGACACCCTGGGATCCGACGTCCTGACCGCATCGGGACAAGCCGAGCTCCAGGCAAAGCGGGATCTCCTCAAGGCCAACTTCAACCCCAACTCCGATCTCAACAAGTTCAACCCGAACCCCTCGCTCTGGAAGTCCGTGGATAAGCAGGACCTGCTGGCCTACTCCACCGAACTGAGCCTCCACCCCGACAACGGCTGGGAACTCTCCTGTGCAGGGAAGGTCCTCTCCCCCTCCGGGGATCTTCTGGGCGCCCGGACGCTGGAGACCAGGATCCCCGGTCCCCAGGCCGTCCGGCTGACCACCCAGCGCGAGTTCGTCTGCAACGACCTGGGCCGGCTGGACGAGGCCGGAGACGAGAGAGACCTGCGCCTACCCGGCTGGCAGTCGGCTGGGACCCCCGAGTTCATCACTCCGAGCAACAGCCTGGACAGGACCTGGGGGCACCGACTCGACGTTCGGGGGAAGTACCCCGGAAGCTGGATGGACGCCGACTCCGGCGGTCTGAGCCTCCAGACCTATCCCGAGCCCTGCTTCCGGGACGCCCCGGGCGGCGCCCTGGGGATGTCCCCCGCGGACTACGACGGATCCCTGCAGCTGGCGACGATCGAGACCGTGGACAACGCCCTGTACTCCGTGACTGCCGCGACCCAGGACATGATGTGCCTGGCGCGCTTCGACGACGGCTTCGACCTGGACCTGGCGGACGGCCGTAGCGCCTGCCAGCCTGACGTCCGGCAGGGGGCAGCGTCCACCCCGCTGCTGGACGGCACGAACCCGGGAGTCCTACACCCGGACGGCTGCTACTCCGAGAGGAACCGGACCCCCGCATTCTACGACAGGGGGAACTCCCACGGCTTCCACGGGGCCCTCTCCTTCTGGATGAAGCCCAACTACGACATCCTGAAGACGACCTCGCGCGGACGCCCCTGTCTGAAGCGGACGAACTACGGGCCCGGGGACTCCCAGTTCTTCTTCCTGGGGGTCGCGGCCCAGTTCAACCCCAAGAACCGCTTCTCCGCCCAGTTCGAGGTCTGGCACCCTGAAAACGACATCGTCCACGAACACACCTTCCAGACACCGACAAGACCTATCCTCCCCCATCGCTGGTATCTGTTGTCGATGTACTGGGACTTCCAGGTCTGGAGGAACAACGATGTCGGCTCCCTCCTGGTGGATCACGGCACCAGGGCCGAGAACCGGGGGACGGTCAACTGGTACAGCCAGACGAACGCCCTGGCCGACGCCCAGGACATCACCCTCGATGCCCCGGAGGACATTTGGCCGGGGAGTCCGGTGGGACCCCACAAGCTCTTCCTGGGGCACCGGGGGACCAGCAGGAGCGGTTCCTGGGACTGGGAGATGGGCGTCTTCCTGGGGACCGGTGCGGACGCCACCTTCGACGAGTTCGCGATCTGGGACTTCGGTCAGGACACGAATGCGCTGGCCACCCTGGCCCGGACACGCGCCAACGAGGGACGCTACTACAAGGGCTGGCGCTATGGCAGCCTCACGACCTCCCTCCCGGGCCGGGATCATGCGGGGGCCTGGTTCTCCGCCCCGGTCGCCCTGCCGAAGGGCAGCGTCCTCAAGGAGGTGCGCTGGACCTGGCTGCGCCCCGCGGACCTGACGCGGGACTACGTGGAGATCGAGCTGACGGACCCGGCGGGGGCCGCCTACCTCTGGGCGACGCCCCTGAGCCGCTCCACCCAGGCCCAGTCCTGGAACTGGGACCGACAGACCTGGAAGCTGCGCCAGGCGCCGCCGTCGCCCTTCCGGATCCATGCCGTCTTCCGCAGGCCCTTCCTCGTGACGGTCCCCATCCTGGACTCCCCGGTCCTGGACGACCTGACCCTGTTGTACGAGCCTTCAGGAGGGCCCGCGTGCGTCGACTGGCGGGAGGAGCCTCAGGGCTGAGGGGACGGCAGGACAGCCCAGGCCTTCAACTCCTTTGCACTCGCGCCGGGCTTCCCGCTGATCTTCCTGAGCGCCTCCAAGGCCATCTCCCCGATCGTGCTCTGGCGCCCGATGCATCCGTCGGTCACGTCGAGCTTCGCGGCATCCTCCAGCAGGGCGACCAGGCGGCCTGACAGGAGCCTGTTGCCCAATCGCCCCGCCAGCTCGCACCCATAGGCGCGCCGCACGGGATCCCGATGCTTCAGGAGGGTTTCCACGCAGGACGAAGCTGCCTCCCCGGCCCGGGCCAGGCGGTCCAGGGCCTGGACCTGATCGATCTTCTGCCCGGGCTTTCCGGCCAGAACGAATCCGGGGAATTCCTCAAGGATCTTCAGATCCGGGGCCAGACGTTCCCGGATCGCGGCGGCCACCTTGTCGAGATCCTCCGGGAGCCTCACCTGGCTTGGATGCAGAGCACGCAAAGCGCCGTCCGCGTCCCTCGTCAGGCACCAGATCCTCTCCAAGCCCTCCTGCCCCTCGAAGGCCTCGGGCTCCCAGCAGACGATGTTGCTTCCGGGCTTCAGGCGCTGCCAGGAGACGGGCAGCTCCTTGGGGGAAGGCGGGGTCCCGAACAGGACCCTGCCCACGCGGATCCCCCCCGTCACACGACAGAAGGGCGTCAAGCCGGGATCCGGCGGCTCCTCCTTGCCGTGAAGAATGCCCATAACAACGAGATCGGCCTGGGCGCAGGCCTGCTCCAGGCTCATGGGCCCCTGGGGCTCTGCCCGGGCGGCCTGAAGGGCACAAAAGACCGCGACCGTCAGAAACGACTGCCTTAAAGACAATTCATTCCCCCTTGTGTTCAGGACTGTATCCCAGCTTCCCGATCCAGGCCCTGCCCTCGTCCAGGTCCGCGAAGGTTCTTCCGGCGATACTACCGAGCGCCTCCAGGGCCTGTTTCCCCACCGTCGTCGGGATGGCCTCGCAGCCGTTAATATTTAAGGGAGTAGCGTCCCCCAGGAGCGTCTCCAGATCCTTCGCGAGATTCCTGTCCTTCAGAGCCCCGACCGCACGGCACCCCCAGCTGCGCTGGACCGGGGACGGGGCTGCCAACAGGCGACGGACTGACGGGAAGGCCGCCGGGCCCGCATTCCCCAACGTGTCACAGGCCTCCCACTCGGCGGGAGGCCTGACCCATTCCCCTTCACCCTTGAGCGAGTCCGAGGCTTCCAGGACCTTCAAGGCCGGCGCCAGCCTGTCCTGGAGAGTCTTCTCGACCTCGGGACGGTCTTCCAAAGGCCGGACCCAATGATTCTGGTCGGCATGCCAGGTCCCGTCGGCATCCTTGGTCAGGATCCAGATCCTTCTCTTGCCCTCGTTGCCGGAGTGGTCGACCTTGGGGGCGCTCTGCGCCAGGGGGTTCTGCCAGAGCAGCGGCACGGCCCCTGCGGAGCCACGGCCGTACAGGATCTCCGCCACCTGGATCTTGCCCCTGAAGCCGCGCAGCTGGTGCTGCCCCTCGCCCAGGGTGAAGGGTTCGAGATCCCCCAGGGTCCCGACCAGCACCAGGTCCGCCTGGGAACAGGCCTCTCGGAGATCCGCGAGACCCACCTCCCGGTCCTCCTCCCGCGTCATGCAACGCTCCTCGGCCATGGAGACCGCCAGCGACGCCAGCAGGAGACCGGACAGGATCAGGTGACGCATCTCACTCCCCTTTCATTTAAGCGGCAACACAGCATAGTCCACCAGCTTCCCGTCTTTTTGCGGCGGCAAGCAAACGCCTTCGATAGTCCTGCATCCAGGGATACCGGGCCTGTACGTGACCAGGAGGATGGTCTCCGGATCCAGCCGGTAGGCCACGGTCGCGCTGGTATCCATGGCCCACATATCGTAAAGGGACTTCACCTTCCTCACGGTCTCGATTTCATGCTCGGCATCGGTTCGGGACATTCCCGGGGTGAGCCGGATGAATCTTGCCTGCCAGGCGGCAGGGCTGGCCGGCTCGGGAACAGCCCCCTGCTGATCGCACCAGGCCCTGCCCTCGGCCGTATCCGCGAAGGCCCTGCCGGCGACGGCGCCGAGCGCCTCCAGGGCCCGCCTCCCCACCGCGGTGTGGATGAGCTCGCACTGGTGGATGGTCAGTGGGGCAGGATCCTCCAGGATCGCCCCGAGATCCAACGCCAGGGCCTTGTCCTTCAGGAGCTCGGCCACCCGACACCCCCAGCCGCGCTGGACCGGGGACGGGGCGGCCAGCAGGCGGCGGACGGCCGGAAGGGCCGCCGGCCCTGCCTTCGCCAGTGCGTCACAGGCCCCCCATTCGGCAGGCGTTACGGTGAACTTCCCTTCCCCCCAGACGCTGTCCGAGGTTTCGAGGACCTTCAAGGCCGGCGCCAGACGGGCCTGGATGGCCTTTTCGACCGCAGGCCGCTCCTCCAAGAGTTTCACCAGTTGTCCGCTGTGAGCGTGCCAGATGCCTTTCTGATCCTGGGTCAGGATCCAAATGAGTTCCTGTCCGACTCTCCCGCTATGTTCCGTACGAGGACAGCCTAGCCCACGAGGATTTTCCCACAGGATCGGGAGATCCGCTCCCGGACTCCTCCCCAGCAGAACCTCCTTCACCGCGATGTGAGCTTCCACTCCATCGATCTCGTTGCCAGCTTCCCCCCTCGAGAATGGTTTGAGATCCCCTAGGGTCCCGACCACGACAAGCTCCGCATGACGGCAGGACGTGTCGAGCGAGATATAGCCCTCCTCAGCCTGAGCGGCAACCAGAGGGGACAGCAGAAGCATAAACAGGATCGGGGTACGCATCGACACCTCCGGGTTCGGCCTTCTCCTAAGACGCCACACGGGCCGATACGGTTCCGGATTTCCAGCACCTCGCCAACACTCCATCCACAACCTTATGCAATTCCTGGAGTTCCGTCTCGCACCTGCCTTCGGATTCCGGACATCTCGGATGAAATCGGCATCCGGACGGAGGATGTGCGGGCGAAGGAGGCTCTCCCCGAATGGCCACCGACGCTCCCGGGATCGAGGCCGCCAGAAGAGCCTTGGTATAGGGATGCCGGGGATTCGAAAACACCGATTCCGCCGACCCCTCCTCGACGACCTGACCCAGGTACATCACCGCCAGGCGGTCCGCCAGGCGCCGGACCACCACCAGATCGTGGGAGACCAGGATCATCGCCAAGCCCAGACGCCTGCGGAGATCCACGAGCAGGGACAGGACCTGAGCCTGGACCGAGACGTCCAGGGCCGAGACCGGCTCGTCCAACAACAGCGCGGCCGGCTCCGCCGCCAGGGCCCGGGCGATGACCAGCCTCTGGCGCTGGCCTCCGCTGAAGGCATGGGGGAAACGCAAGGCGGCCTCCGGAGGAAGACCCACGAGGGCCAGGAGTTCCTCTACCCTGCCGGGCCTCTCCAGACCGTGTACCGCCAGGACCTCGCGGATCTGCTCGCCGCAACGCATCCGGGGATCCAGGCTGGCGAAGGGGTCCTGGAAGACGTACTGGACCCTGCGGGCAAGCTCCCTGCGCCCGAAGGAGACCAAGGGCTTCCCGTCCAACAGGACATCCCCCCCGTCCGGCGTGTGCAGGCCCATCAGGCATCTCAGCGCCGTGGTCTTCCCGCAGCCGCTCTCCCCGACCAGGCCCAGGCACTCTCCGGCCTTCAGGCTGAGATCGACACCGTCCACGGCCCGGACGGCGCCGAACCGTTTGGCCAGTCGGCGGACTTCCAGCAGAGGGGCAGGCACGCTTGACATTCTACGGCCCTCCCCGATGATGCCGCCATGAGCATCAGAGACCTCGTCATCATCGGTTCCGGTCCCGCGGGCTTCACCGCCGGCGTCTACGCCGCGCGCGCCAACCTCAAGCCCCTGATGTTCGAGGGGTTCCAGAAAGGGGGAATCCCCGGCGGCCAGCTCATGACCACCACCGAAGTGGAGAACTTCCCCGGCTTCCCCGAAGGCGTCACCGGCCCCGAGCTCATGAAGCGCATGCGCGAGCAGGCCGTGCGTTTCGGGACCGAGGTCCTTTCCGAGGACGTCGAGTCCGTGGACTTCTCGAAGCGGCCCTTCGTCATCAAGGGCTCCGACACCGAGGTCCAGGCCCGCGCCGTCATCCTGGCCACCGGGGCCAACGCGAAATACCTCGGCCTTCCCAGCGAGGAGAGGCTCAAGAACCGCGGGGTCTCCGGATGTGCCGTCTGCGACGGGGCCCTGCCCATGTTCCGCAACCAGGAGCTGGTGGTCGTCGGCGGCGGGGACAGCGCCATCGAGGAGGGCACCTACCTGACCAAGTACGCCTCCAAGGTCCACCTGGTCCACCGCCGCGACACCCTGAGGGCCTCCAAGGCCATGCAGGACCGCCTGTCGGCCAATCCCAAGATCACCCCCTCCTGGTTCAGCGAAGTGGTGGAGGTGCTCGGGGAGAAGAAGGTCGAGGGCGTGAGGATCAAGGACGTGCGCACCGGGGCTGTGAAGACCCAGCCCTGCGCCGGGCTCTTCCTGGCCATCGGGCACCAGCCCAACACCGCCTTCCTGGGCGGGCAGGTCGAGGTCGACGAGAAGGGCTACGTGGTCCTGAAGAAGCGTACCTTCACCTCGGTTGAAGGCGTCTTCGCCTCCGGCGACGTGGCCGACCACGTCTACCGCCAGGCCATCACCGCGGCCGGCTCCGGCTGCGCGGCCGCCCTGGACGCCGAACGCTGGCTCGAGGCGCAGGACACCCATTCCTGAGAATTCCCGCGGGGGGGGCCCCTCCGGTGCGTCTCCCAACCCAGAGGGCTTCGACGCCCTCGTAACCCGCATGGAGCCCAGGGTGATGTCCTATCTGAGAAGCCGCACTGCCAGCCGCGCCGAGGCGGAGGACCTTTTCCAGGAGACCTTCCTCCGTGTCTGGAAGACGCCGCCGACGGCGGGCACCCCCATGGACTTCTACGTCTTGACGATTGCCCGCAACCTCGCCGTCTCCGGACACCGCCGCAGGGTGCTGGAGCTGGCAGATCTCAAGACCCGCGCCCCGCGCGCCGAAGGAGTACCCGACAGGGATCCGGCCGAGCGCGAGGAGGTTCTGCGCCTGAGGGCCGCGATGGCCCGACTTCCGGAGGAACTGCGTGAGATCGTCTCGCTCAAGACCCAGGCGGGCCTGTCCTGGGAGCAGGTCGGGAAGCTGATGGGCTTCTCTCCCGACACCGCGGCCCGGCGTTACGCCGAGGCCCTGGGCATCCTGCGTAAGGAGATGGGAACATGACCTGCGAGGCGCTCCAGGCCCATCTCGCCGCCCGGGCTTCCGGGGAGGACCTGCCTGGGTTCGAGGCTCTTGATCTCCATCTCGCGGATTGCGCCACCTGCCGGGAGACTCTGAAGGCCTGGACCTCCCTCTCCTCCTCCCTGGGTGCGGACCTCGTGGTGCCCGATGCGACCCGCCGGGATCGCCTGAAGACGGCCACCCGGCCCCGCTGGGGCCTGCGCCTGACCGCCGTGGCGGCGGCGATCCTCCTGGTCCTGACGGTTTCCCCGCTGTTCAGGAACAGCGTGCTGCCTCCGACCCAGGAAGCAGTCATCCCCGAGGCCGCGCCAGTCAGCGCCGGCGACCAGGGGGGCGAGGGAGGAGGCATCGGCGGAAGCGGCCCCGTCCGGGACTGGAAGCTGGCCTGGCTGGGAGCCCAGCCCTCAGGTTCCCAAGGAAGCGGGAAGGGAGGGATGTTCGGGGGGCCGGGAGCGCCCGGAAAGCCTGGCGGATCCGAGGATCCGGGCGGTCCTCCTTCCCCTTGGATGCCGTCCCGCCTCCCTGCGGACCTAGTCCTGACCGGGTTCCATGCCCTGAACCTTCCCGAAGGCCAGGCCTCCGTGAAGCTCTTCCAGGCCGGGGAACGCCGCCTCCTGCTGTTCGAGGAGAAGGGTGGCAGAGGTCTTGCCCTCGATGCGCCCTGGAGAACCGCGTCCTTCGTCCGGGAGGGCCTCAGGGTGACCCTGGCTGCCAAGGGGCTGACGGATGAGGAATGGGCAGGACTGATCCTTCCCCAGAACTAGAAAATCACGGTTTTCCTGCGCCGCCCCGAATAACGGGACGTCTCCCCTGCAACCCTTCCAGGAGACTCCATGCGGCAGCGTAAGTTCCTGATCCTCATTGCAATCGCCCCTCTGATGTTCCTCACCGTTCAAATGTTGATCTCTCGATCCAAGCCAGGGAACCTCAAGAATGATGCTGAACTCATCGTGGAGGGAAGGGTCCAGAAGATCGACAGTTGCTCCTTCGTCGTAGCCAACGAGAACAAAGGAGACGACTTCGTTTGTCAGCGTGACATTGTTGAAATCGAGATCACCAAAGTCGAGAAGGGGGGAAACCTCAAGAAGGGCGACACCGTCTATGCGAGAACCAGCAATCACGTGAAATACCCCAGCAAAGGGATCGCATCACATGGCTGCGACAATTCGCCTACGGAGGGCGCCACGGTGGTCGCCTACCTGAGAAAGGCCCAGGACGGCGGCTGGGACGCCCTCATGAATGGCCTCCAGGTCATCGGAGGCAAGCCTGCTAATCCCGAGACAAAGAAAAGCATCGAGGACTTCTAGGATGCCTACCCAGAAGGGAATCCCGATCCCCTGGAAGGCCCGCTGGCCCTGGTTCCAGGTTTGGATGCCGCTCGCGCTGCTCCTTTATGCGCTTCTCAATGGTGTGGGGCATATGGTAACCATGTACTGGGTCTTCGATATCGGAACCGATGCTCTCCTCCCCCTCGAATGGATCTTCGCTTTCCTGTGCAGCTCCGATGCCCTGCTGACCGCCCCCTGCCTTTTCATTCTGGCTGTGGTCTCCTGGAAGACGTGTCCCGATTGGAGTGCTGCGGTCCGCTGGGCTTCGGGCATGCTGGGGTTTTTCCTGCTCTTCCTTCTCCTGGTGGTGCAAGGTTACCTGCTGCAGTCACCGTTCGGCTGGCCGCCCAAGGCAATGGACTGGCCGAAGCAGAAGTCGATGCTGATCTGGATCTGGATGTTCCATCCGGGAAGGCCTGGATTTGAACCCGTCCCGGAAGAGATCGAACTCCTAAAGTCTCGCGGTTACTGGCGCGAGCCGGAACCGGTGATAAGTCCTTGCAAGATACTGTCCGACCAGATCGACATGGAAGGGCCGACCCTGCTTCCCTCCCGCGACTAGAAAATCTCGGATTCCCTGCGGCGAACCCATGGACAGGACGTTCTCCCTGCAACCCCCTCCAGGAGACCTCATGCCCCCCATCCGCCTCGCCCTGCCCCTCCTGCTCCTGGCCGCGCTCCCGGCCCTGGCCGACATGGCCCCCGAACCCGTCCCCGCTGCGGAACCCGCACCGCGCGGGGGGAACCAGGGCGTGGAGATGGTGGCCGAGGAGGTCACCCTGCTCATGACCTCGAAGGGGCTCCAGGTGGAGGCCGTCTTCCACATGCGCAACCCGGGCAAGGAGGACGTTCGCCTCCAGGTCGGTTTCCCTGCGAAGAGCCGCCCTTACGCGGACCTCGAAGACTTCACGGTCTCCCGGGAGGGCAAGGCCTTCGAGACAACCCTGACCCAGGAAGACGCCCAGGAACCCTGGAGGCTCTGGGAGGCCGTCTACCCGGCCGGGAAGACCGTCACGGAAACGGTCCGCTACCGGACAGATTGGGATTTCCAGCCCGGCTACATTCTCCACACGGGGGCCGGCTGGGCGGGCAGGATCGGCAAGGCCGTCGTCGTCCTGAAGGTGGAGGAGAAGATGATCGATGACCTGACTGCCCTGAGACCCCTGGGCTTCGTACGGGATGGCGGGACATTCACCTGGATCTTCACGGACCTGGAGCCCACCGAGGCGGACGACATCCGGATCCGGCTGGCCAGGAAGGGTAGGACCCTGGAGGTCTCCCGAAAGTCTCTGGAGGAGGAGATCGGAAAATCCGGTGAGGACCCGGCCCTGCTGACGTCCCTCGCCTGGCAGACCCTGGATGCCGTGAACCTGGGAAGCGCGGAACCCTCCGAGTTTTCCGACGTCGCCGACAGGCTCCTGAAGGCCGCCATGGACCAGGGCCGCCCCAAGCCCGGAGCCCTGGGGCAGGACGGCATCTTTCATCTAGCCGCCCTCCTGCACGAACGGGTGCGGGCACCCCGGGACGCCTGGACCCTGCTTCCGGATCTCGAGGCCCTCCTCTCCGCCTGGCAGGACGGGAATCTGAAGATCCACACCTCCCTCTCTCCGGACGCCCACAGCTGGAAGGGGCTGAACGATGCGGACCTGGCCAAGCTCAAGGCAGACCTCAAGGCGGCCAGGAACCTCCTGGAGAACGCGGCCGAACCGGATCCTAACGGCCAGCCCAACGGCGTGGGGAAAAGCGGGCCGAAGCCGAGCGGTCCGAGCGGCCTGCCGCAATCGGGCAGCGGGTTGCGCTGACCATGTCCGCCGCCGGGGCCATCTTCCTTGAGCCCCTGGATGCGCTGAGGGCCTCCTTCCTGAGGGCCTTCGGCGCTCCCCTGCCCCCCCTGCTGGTGGACCGCGAGAAGCGGGTGGCCCTGACGGCCTGCGCCGTCGTACTAGGCGCGCTGGCCCTGGCCTGGAGCATCCCCCACATCCTCCTGGTGGCCAGCCCCCTGGTGGTTGGTGTGCCCCATCTCGTCGCCGACCTCCGCTACCTGGTCCTGAGGCCAGGCCTCCACCGTCGCCCCATTCTCTGGGCAACCGTGGGCCTGCCCCTGCTTCTCCTGCTCCTTCCGGGGGCAGGGATCTGGCCCGGCCTGCTGGCGGCGGGCGGGGCGCTCGCAATTTCCAGGGGTTCTGCCAGGAGGAGGTTCTGGGGCTTTACGGCTCTGGCGGTGGCCTGCCTCGGGACCTGGGCCCTCGGGAAGACGGCCGGTCCCGTCATGGCCCACGTGCACCACCTCGTCGCCCTGGGCTTCTGGTGGGCCTGGAAGTCGAGACAGGGCCGACTCCACCTCGTCCCCCTGGCCCTGGTGGTGGTGGGGGCGGTCTTCCTCCTGCTGGTCCCGCCCCTGGCGGCTCCCGGCGACGCCTGCGCGGGGCTGACCTTCAGGCGCCTGTCGGTTTCACTGGGAGCCTGGGGTGAGGTAGGACTTCGCCTGGCCGCCCTCTTCGCCTTCACCCAGGCCGTCCATTACGCGACCTGGCTGAGGCTGATCCCGGAGGAGGACCGCGACAGGCCGGTGCCGAGATCCTTCCGGTCCAGCCTGGTCGCACTGTGCCGGGATTTCGGGACCTGGCCCCTCGTCCTCTGCCTGGCCCTGGCCTTCGGCGTCACGGCCTGGGGCCTGACGGACGCTGTCGCCGCCCGGGCGGGCTATTTCCGCCTCTCCCTCTTCCACGGCCACCTGGAGCTGGCGGCCCTGGCCCTGCTCTGGACCGAGGGGCGTTTCCTCAGGCTCAGGACCTGAGGCACCGCCTCACCGCCCCGGCGAAGACGGCCACCCCCAGCGAGAGGCCCGTCGAGAACAGGAGCCAGGGGAAAGGCATCTCCCCCTCCGTACAGACCAGGCAGGTGCGGGCGTTGGCCGTGAAGGCCAGGATCACCGTCAGACCCGCGACGATCTCCAGCGCCCAGTCGAGAGGGCGGATGAAGGATCCGAGGTCCCTCTCCTCCCATCGAAGCAGGCCCAGTCCGGCCCCCACCAGCGCCAGGGCCACCAGGCAGGGGGCCAGGACGGGCCCCGTCCAGGGGACCGGGATCAGGAAGAGCACGTCCCAGGTCATCAGCGAGGCCGGCCATCCGAGGAAGACCTTGAGCCAAGCGTAGTAGAACAGGTCCCAGAGCCCGAAGGAGAGCATGAAGAAGGCCCAGCGCTGCCAACGGGTCCGCCCCGCCAGGATGGAGACCGCGGCCAGCATGACCACCGTCGCGGCCTCGCGCAGGATCTCCACCAGGCCGATCCGGCGGACGGCGGAGTCCCCCGTGAAGTCGAGGACGGGGAAGCCGAATCCGGCGGGGCAGTAGAGCTCCCTCAGGTAGACCACGACGGCCGATTCGACGGCCGCCATGGCCAGCGTGAAGAGGACGACCCAGAAGAGCCTGCGTTCCATGCCCATGCCGGAGCCCATGCCGGAATGATACCCGCCAAATCGGAATTTTCTGAGAACACCGGCGCGGTCCCCGCGTCTATAGTCATGCCCGATCCGCCGACCCTCTTTTGGGAGATCCCTCATGCACGCATCCCGCCGTTGGCTTCTCCTCTCCCCCCTGCTCATGACCCTGGGCCAGGGCGCCCCCCTTCAAGCCGATGACAGGCCGGCCCCGCCGCCCGTGAAGGAGATCCAGGCCCCCATCGTCTCGGTCACGGTCTATTCCGACCGGGCACGGGTCACCCGCCGTGCCGGTGGCATCGAGTCCGGAAGGTCCCTCCTTTGCGTGACGGGTCTCCCCGATGGCCTTCAGGACGATTCGGTGCGGGTCTCCCTGCCCGACCATCCCAGTGCCCGGATCCTGTCTGTGGAAGTGGCACGCCGCTTCCTCGACAAGTTCAGCTCCGAGGAGGCCCTCACGCGCCAGGAATACGTGCGGACGCTCGAAGAGGAGGGCAAGCGCCTGGCTGCCCGGGAGGCCTCCCTGGCCCGGGAGAACGAGCTGCTCCAGGGTCTGTCGGTGGGCGCCCAGCCCAACCCCGGCCAGCAGGCCCAGGCCAAGGCCCTGACCCCCGAAGCCTGGAGCAAGATCCTCGACGCCGTGGACCAGGGCCTGACGGACAACGCCAAGGCCCGTCTCGAGGCCGCCCGGACCCGCCGGGATTGGGAGCGCCGCATCGCCGCGGCCCGGCAGTCCCTCCAGGAGGTCCAGTCCTACCACCGCAGCGCCGAGAAGACCGTCACCGTGTCCGTGGACGTGCCGGAGGTCCCTCAAACCGTCAACGTCCCACGGACGATGGAACTCTCCTACCTGATCTCCGGCGCCCGCTGGAGCCCCTCGTACGACGTCCGCGTCCTGCCCGAAGAGGGCCGCATCCAGGTGGTCCGCTTCGCCGAGGTCCGCCAGCGCACCGGTGAGGACTGGACCGATGCGGCCCTGGTCTTCTCCACCGCCGTCCCGGCCGTCTCGGCCACCCTGCCCGACCTCCTGGCCTGGCGCATCGCCGAGGCGCCGCCCCGCCCCACATCCCCCGCACTCCAGCCGTCAGCATCGCGCCACAGGCCGGCGGAAGGCATGCTCAAGGACAGCCGGGACAAGGAGGAATACTCCCTGGACGGCCTCGAAGCGGCGGAGAGCAAGAAAGTCATGCGCCTGGGCATCGGGGGCGGAAAGGGAGACGACCCGAACGGAGAGGGCGACTCGAGCTTCAACTCGGATGACAGTGCACTGAGAGGGGAATCCCTGGACATCGAACGTGAGGTGAAGAACTCCTACGGCAGAAGCAACCGGGGGCTGTCCAGACAGGCCGGCGAGGAGGGCGCTTCCCGCCGCCGCTGGATCCCCCCCTGCCAGCTTGCCGCGGGCTACGACTACGCCTTCCCGGCTCTCAAGCCGGAGACCGTGAAGAACGACGGCAGCTCCCGACGCATCGCCCTGGGCACGGACGCCTTCGCCACCTCGCTGCGTTACGAGGCCGCCCCCCTCGTCTCCCCCTTCGCCTACCTGGCCTGCGACCTGAAGAACGACACCAAGGCCCCCTACCTGGCCGGACAGACCAACATCTTCCTGGCCGGGGACTTCCTGGGCGAGGCCGAGCTGGGCACCGTGGGCATGGGCGAGACCGCGACCATCCCCCTCGGCGTGGACGAGAAGCTCAAGGTCACGCGCAAGGCCCGGGACGTGAAGGGGTCGGCCGGGCTCTTCGGCACGAAGGAGCGCACGAGGACCGAGGTGGAGCTCACTGCCTCCTCCTTCCTCAAGGCCCCCGTGACGCTGAGGCTGCTGGACCGCCTGCCCTATTCCTTCCAGGACGACATCCAGGTGGAGGAGGCCGCCCAGGCCTTGCCGCCCCCCTCCGAGAAATCCGCCAAAGGCCTCCTGGTCTGGAACCTGACCCTCCAGCCCGGAAAGTCCCAGACCGTGACCTTCTCCTACGCCGTGAAGACCCCGGACGACTTCGACCTCTTCGAGTCGCCTGACCTGGAAGGAGCCAAATAACCATGCGCCTCATCCCCGTCCTGCCCCTGCTGGCCCTCCTGGCATCCCCTGCCCTCCCCGCGGCCCAGGATCCCGCGCCGGCCGCATCCCGCATCGCCTCGGTCACCGTCTACGAGGACCGCGCCCTGGTCACCCGCGTCCTGACCGGCCCCCTCCCTGCCGGACGGAGCACCCTGCGCTTCGAGGGCCTTCCCGCCGGCCTGGATGAGAGGACGCTGCGCGCCGGAGTCGACGAGAGGAACGGCGGCGTCAAGGTGGCCGGCATCACCTCCTCCCTGACACGGGGCACGGTGGCCGCCGACGAGCGCGTGCGTGCCCTCGAGGCCGGGATGGAGGACCTCGCCTTCCAGGCCGCCGCCAAGGACGAGGCCCTCAAGGCCCTCTCCGTGGAGAAGCGCTATCTGGAAGCCTACCGGCAGTTCTCCAGGGCGGCCTTCTCGGAGGGCACCACCGCCGCCGCGCCCGCCGGCGCGGACTGGACGAGAACCCTGGCCTTCCTGAGGGAACGCTCCCAGGCGGCCGACGAGCACGGCGTGATCCTGGAGCGCGAACGCCGTGAACTGCAGGAGAGGATCGAGACCCTGACCCGGAGCCTCCAGCAGCTCAGGACGCCCGAGGAAAGGGTCACCCGCGCCGTGGAAGTCACCCTGGAGTCCGAGAAGGCCTGCAACGCCACCGTCTCCTGCCTCTACCAGGTCGGCGGCGCCACCTGGACCCCCGTCTACGACGCCCGCTTCGAGCCAGAAGGGAAATCCATCGACTTCCGCTACTTCGGCGCCGTGCGCCAGCAGACCGGGGAGGACTGGAGCGGGGTGAAACTCACCCTGTCCACCGCCCGCCCTTCCGCCGGGGCCGACAGGCCCAGGCTCCCGGCCCTCCAGCTGAGCGGCCGCAAGCGGGAGCACCGCAAGGAGGTCCGGCTGGAGGCCCATCTGGAGGAGCGTGCACAAGGCGGATCCGATGGCCAGAGCCCGCCCGACGCGAAGGAGAAAGCGGAGGAGGCGGACACCCTCGCCATCGTCCAGGACCGCGGCCCCTCCGTGACCTTCGAGATCCGCGAGACCGCCACCGTCCCCGCGGACGGACGGCCCGCCCGGGTCGCCATCGCCGCATCCGTTCTCAAGCCCGAACTGGCCTACGAGGCCATTCCGAAACTCAGGCCCTACGCCTACCTCAAGGCCTTCCAGAACAATCCCACCGGGCTGCCTCTTCTGGCCGGGGACGTGCAGATCCATCGCGCCTCGGGATACGTGGGCACCGCGGCGCTCAAGTTCACGGCGCCGCTCGAGCCGATGGCCCTCTCGCTGGGGGTCGACGAGGCCGTGAAGGTCCACCGCACGGTGCTGCGCGAGACGGACGATGAGGGCAAGGGCCTGCGGAACCGCCGCGTGAGGTCCCGCGCCTATGACTTCGAGGTCTCCAACTTCACCCAATCCTCCCAGACCGTTCGCCTGCTGGACCAGATCCCGGTCTCCACCCTGGAGGCCGTGGAGGTGACGCTGTCCCCCGCCACCACGCCCGGGGCGGCGCCGGACAAGGACGGGATCATGACCTGGGTCCTGACGCTGGCCCCGGGAGAAAAACGGATGGTGCATCTGGAATTCACGGTGGCCATGCCGGAGAATTACCGCCTGCCGTGATGCTCAGCCGATCCGCCGCAGCGATGACCCTTTTCCTGACGGGATGCTGCGTCCTGAAGCCGCCGCCCATCCCGGCCCACCCCGGCTTGACGGATGGCGAGGTGATCGAACGCCTGAGGGTCCGTCAGGCCCAGATCGGGTCCCTGGTGGCCGAAGGGAAGGGCACCCTCACCGGCCCCCACGAGGGCAGCTTCCACTGGCGGTGCTGGGCCCAGGGAAGCTCCCGCCTTCGCCTGGAACTCACCCACCCGATCAAGGGCCTGCTGGCGGATGCCCTCCTCGAGGGGGACAGGGCCTCCTGCTACGATCCCGAAGCGGGCACCCTGACCAAAGGCAGCCTGGATTCCCTGCGCGTCGCCGGCCTGGCCCAGACCGCCTGCCTGGTCCGCCTCCTGGCCGGCCCGGCGGACACCCTGGCCTTTCAGGAGGATGGCAAGCTCTCCCTGGACGTCGGAAACGGGCGCACCTGGCACATCCTCCTGGACCGGGATCACCTCACCTATGAATCGGCGGAGCTTCGCGCCGTGGATACGGTCCTGGCCCGGGTGGTCTTCGAGCCGGGGGAATACCGGATGGCCAATGCCATCCCCTGGCCGATGCGCATGCTGGTGGACCAGCCGGGGGAGGCCTGGAAGCTGAAGCTCCGCTTCCGCGAGATCCAGCCCGGCGCCCCGGTGGAGGCCGAGGTCTTCAGACTCAAGGTCCCCGAGGGGACGAAGGTGGTCGAGGCCCCTTAATCGCGTTCGACGAGGACCGCCCCGCCCTGGCCGCCGCCGATGCAGAGGGTGCCGACCCCGCGCTTGGCCCCGCGCCGCTTGAGTTCGTGCAGGAGGGTCAGTACAAGTCGGGCCCCCGTGGCGCCCACGGGATGTCCGATCGCGATGGCACCACCGTTGACGTTCATCCTGGCCGGATCGATCTCCCCAACCGCCCCCCGGTCCAGATGTTCCCGGCACCAGGACTCCGAGGCCATGGCCTTGCGGCAGGCGATGACCTGGGCCGCGAAGGCCTCGTTCAGCTCGATGAGGTCGATATCCTTGAGCGTCAGGCCCTGCCTATCCAGAAGGCGGGGCATGGCGTAGGCCGGCCCCAGCCCCATGCGCTCGGGCTCGAGACCCGCCCAGAGGTAATCCACCAGGTAGCCCAGGGGCTTGAGGCCGTCGGCCTTGGCCTTCTCCTCGGTCATCAACAGCAGGGCCACCGCCCCATCCGTGATCCCGCAGGCGTTGCCCGGGGTGACCGTGCCGCCCTTGCGTTCGAAGACGGTCTTGAGCTTCGCCAGGGCCTCCATCGACTGGGTGTCCCTCGGCCCGGTGTCCCGGTCCAGGACCTTCTCGAATTTCGGAGGCACGCCCACCGGGCAGATTTCCGAGGCCAAACGCTCGCGGGCCGCGCAGGCCTTCCGGTGGCTGTCCAGGGCGAAGGCGTCCTGGTCCTGGCGGGTGATGTTCCATTCCCGGGCCAGCTTCTCGGCGGTCTGTCCCATGGACAGCCCGGTGAAGGGGTCCGTCAGCCCTTCCATCAGGCTGATGCGGGGCTTGAAGTCCTTCAAGCGGAAGGAGGCCATGACACCCAGGCGGGCCGTCAGGGTCTTGGCGCCGGCCAGGCGCCCCAGCTTGTCGGCGTAGGAGCGCGGGAAGCTCAGCGGGAAGGAGGACATGGACTCGGTGCCCCCGGCCAGGATGACCTTGGAGCGGCCGGCCGCCGCGCGGTCCATGGCCGTGGTCAGGGATTCCAGGGCCGAGGCGCAGTTGCGGTGCACGGTGGAGGCCGGGACAGACTTCGGCACGCCCGCATTCAGCGCCACGACCCGGGCGATGTTGGCGGCATCCGAGGGCTGGCCCGCGCATCCGAAGATGACCTCCTCCACCACCGCGGGATCCAGGCCGGAGCGGTCCAGGCATTCCCGGGCAGCGGCACGGCCCAGCTCCTGGGGCGGGACCTTGGCAAGATCCACGCCGGCCTTGGCGAAGGGCGTCCGGGCTCCGGCGATCACGGCGAGGCGGGGCATGCGGCCGGGGATTATACTCCCTCGCGTGAGCGAAGCCCTTCACATCCCTCTTGTGATCGTCGGCGCCGGAGCGGCGGGCCTTGCGGCAGCCATCGCCGCCGGCGAGGCCGATCCGGACCTCCATCCCCTCGTCCTGGAGAAGAACGACCAGCCCGGCGTGAAGCTTCTCATCTCCGGCGGTGGGCGCTGCAATGTCACGGCCGACGCCTCGGCCCGGGAGGTGGCAGACGCCTTCGGAACAGGAGGGAAATTCCTGATGAATTCCCTCGGGGCCTTCCCCCCGGATAGGATCCGGCAATGGCTGGAGGAGGAGGGCGTCCCCACCCACGTCGAGCCCCCCCGCAAGGTCTTCCCGGATTCCGGGAAGGCCAGGGACGTGGTCGAGGCCCTTCTCACCCGTGCGAGGAGGGCCGGAGCAAGGATCTCCTGCGGGCAGGCGGTGACCGCCCTGTCCAAGGAAGGGAACCTCTGGAAACTGGACACCGCAAAGGGACCGCTGATCGCCGAACGCATCATTCTTACCGCTGGGGGGGCTTCCTATCCGAAAACCGGGACCTCGGGCGACGCCTACGCCTGGCTGGAGGCCCTCGGACACACCCTGCCCCCCCTGCGCCCCGCCCTGGTGCCCTGGTCCGTTCCCCTGCCCTGGGTCCGCGACCTCTCGGGACTCACGCTGGAGGATGCGACGGTCACCCTGGACGTGAAGGGGCATCCGACGGAACGCGGCGGCTTCCTCTTCACCCATCAGGGCATCTCGGGCCCGGCGCCGATGAACCTGAGCCGCCATCTCCCGCCCGCGAGCAAGGGCCCCTTCCGCATCCTCCTGGATCCGATGCCGGACGTCGAGGAGAAGTCGCTCCCGGAGATGATCCGCGCCTGGAGGCTTCCGATCCCCGCCCGTCTGGCAGAGGCCCTGAGGCCCGAAGGAAAGCCCATGCACTGGACCAGGGCCCAGCTCCTGGAAACCGCCCGTCACCTCAAGGCCGTGCCGATTCAGCCTGCTGCGCCCATGGGCTATGACAAGGCCGAGGTGACCCAGGGCGGCGTGGCGCTTTCGGAGGTAGACCCGAAGACGATGGCGTCCCGCAAGGTGCCGGGACTCTTCGTCGCCGGAGAGCTGCTGGATCTCGACGGCCCGATCGGCGGCTACAACCTCGCGGCAGCCTGGGCGACGGGGTGGGCTGCGGGGCAGGGGGCGACACTCTAGATCGCAACACGGCACAGGGGCTCCTGTGCTTGCACATCCTGCTCGAGCGATATAGACTCATGTGTATGATGGATACTGGAAACAGGATCTCCAAGCACCTGCTGGAGCCTTCATTCGACGAGCGGTGGCTCAGGTTCTACTCGGGCACCTTCATCCTGGACGGCACCGGCTTGACCTCCGACAGAATGGTGACCGACGTGTACCACTTTTATGAAACGGTACGGGCGCATCGCACATGGAAATGGCCCCGCCCCATCGCCAAATACCTCCTGGTCCCGATCTATTGTGCGGACTCCTTCGACCATCCCCTGCCAGGCGGTTACTTCCCCCTGGACCGATGGTGCGTCCTGGTGAAGCCTGTGCTGTACTTCCCGCTGAACAACTCTATCCTCGGCAAGGAAGCGCCACAGAATTGGAACTCCGGATACTACGAATACATGAATGCCCTGTTCGCAGCAGGCGTTTCCAAAGTGGCAAAGCATTTCGGACATTCGCCCGAGACGACATCCGTCACCGAGATCTTATGGGATGCTTTCAACCTGGGGGCGGCCAAAACCTGCCGCAAACACGATATCTCCGAAGAGACCCTTCAACGTTATCGGTTGCAGTGGGCTCAACGCTGAGCGAGAGCCGGCAGCGGAATGCCGGGGTCTTCCGAACGAGGTCCTGAGACCTGCTACCGCGCCGTCAGGAACCCCACCGACGACGTGAAGCCGTGCAGGAAGGTGCGGCCGCCGACCGGGCCCACCTCCCCGTTGCAGAAGAAGCCCCCGAGCGGAAGGCCCGGCAACGCCTCCCTCAGCACGCGGGAGTCGTGGTCCGCATCCCCGTACATCGAGGTCCCCCGCCCGTTGCAGGAGAACATCAGGGCCCCTGCCGGGGGATGGGCCTGGAGCTCCGCCCCGCGGTGGCTCAACAGGGCGCGGAGATCCTCGTCCGCCGTCAGGCCGTCGCGGACCTGGAGCTGGACGGTCTGACCGCGGCGGATCATGTCCCCCACGGCCACGGCCCCGGTCGCCTCGTCGGCGCCGACGAGACCCCGGATCAGGAAGTCTCCGCGATGGAACTCCCCCTTGGCCTCGTCGACGACCCGTCCGAGAAGGAGGGCGGTGGAAGCCAGCTCCCGGTCCCGGCCCTTGAGGCCGGCGAGAACCTCCCGGATGGCCGCCAGGGCGGGTTTCCCGGCAAGCTCCCGGATCACGTTGCGCTCCCCTTTCGTGATCACGAAGCGGGGGCCGATGGGCCTGCAGCCCTGGGAGACGAGAGGCCGGATTTCGGCAGAACCCGTGATCACCAGGCCCACGGCACCCTCGCGGTGGACCTCCTCCCCCACGAACAAGCCATGCTCGCCGGGTGCGCCTGCCCCGCTGGCCACCCCCCCGACCTTGACCGCGCCGGGATGGGACTCGTCGAGGGCCTTCAGCAGGCGGTCGGCGTCGATGGAGAAGGGGTCCGGCAGCAGGACGAAAGACGGTTTGGCGTCGGGAGCGGTCTGAAGGCCTGAGATCCAGGCGTCGCCGGCCTCCAGGTCCTCCTGGCCGACATGGAAGGTCCTGAGGGAGGCCCCCGGAAGGATTCCGGCAAGCACCGCCAGGGCAGGCGTGTCCTCCAGCTCCCGGCCGTCAGCCAGGATGCCCGCGCCCGTGCACCCGAGGAAGGCCTTGGCGCCCTTTCCCAGGGCCTCCCGGAGGGCCGTCGCGGCCTGGAGGTCCCTGGCCCTGTGGTGGGGCGTCAGGAAAAAGACGGCAAGATCGGGCTTTCCTCCGCCCAGCCCCCTGAGCACGGAGGAGGAGACCTCCTCCGCGGCCCGAACGGGATCCCGTTCGGTGGAGACGGCAGAGGCGAAGCGCACGAGACGGCCGCTATTCGGCCGGGACCGATGTGTCCGGCACCTCGGACGGGGGCTCGACAGCCTCCGGCTTCTTTTCCGGCTCGGGCTCAGGATTCTCCTGGATGGCCTTGGCGACCTCCATGACCCGGGCCATGGGCAGGACCACCAGCAGGGGCCTCATCTGCCCCGAATCGGGATCCGGCTCCTTGACCACGGCCGTCACCCCCACAAGCTTACCCTCGGCGTCCAAGGCAAGGCAACCGGGGCCGGAGTTCTCGGCCACGAGATACATCAGACGGGGCTTCTGCAGCACCGACACGATGCGCGTCTGGTTGCAGAGGGCCTCCGGATGAACGGAAGAGAGGCGGCGGACCAGGAAGATCTCGTCGCCGAGTTCCAGGGCCTTCTCCCGGGCGGCAGGAGCCTGGGGAAGGGCGGGGGCGTCCTTGGCTGCAGGCTTCAGGAAAAGGAATCCGTAGTCGGCGTCGCGGCCGACCACCTTGGCCTCGACCTCCTTGCCATCCGCCAGGACCACCTGAAGGCTCTTGAAATCCAGCCCCATCCCGGGGGGGCCCTCGGGGTTGGGGGTCACCAGGAGGCCGTTGGCTTCCAGGGCGATCAGGGGGCTCTCGCCCTTGACCTCCCTGGACTGGCCCCGGAAGGAGGCCTCCATCACAAGGCGGAGGGTCAGGTAGGTCCCGCTGTAGCCGTTCACGGCGGAGCGGAGATGTTCGGCGGACTCGTCGGCGACCAGCGGGGCGGCCGCGGCCAGGCCGCAAAGCGCCAGCACGGGAAGGCGGGACAGAATGCGCATCCTCACGGCTTCTCCTCCTTTTTCGGGGCTTCTTTCGGATCTTCCGGAGATTTTTCTGGGGCTTTCGGGACTTCCGTCTGCAAGGCCTGGACCGAGGAGAGCACCCTCTCGATAGGCAGGACCGCGGGGATGGTCATCTCCTCCCCGTCCGCATCCCGGTCCTTGAGATGGGCCACCACGCCGACCACCTCGCCGGAAGGGGTCACCACAAGCCCCCCCATCTGCTGCGGGGAGATGCCGTTGTAAAGCCAGGCGCGCTCGGGCCTCTCCATCACGCAGCACACCCTCACGAGGCGGCAGACGGTCTCGTCAGGGGAACCGTGGGAGCGGCGGTCGATGAGCAGCAGGGGATCCCCCAGCTGGGGGTCCTTGGCGGCCTTGGGCGCCTCGGAAGGCATCAGGCCCGAGGCCTTGACATCCTTGGCGACGACGAACATCAGCCCCAGATCGGAGTCATGGGCAAGGACCTCGGCCTCCTGCTCCTGGCCGTCGTCCCGCAGGATCTTGACGGACTTCAGGCGGTCCTCGATGTCCGGAGCCAGCACCACGGGACGGCCGCCATGGAAGATGACCGGGCCACTGCAGACCCCGGAGACGTCCTCCCCGCCCTCCTCCTCGGCGGAGGTCACCAGCCTGATCCAGGCCACGGACTTCCCCAAGGCCTTCTCCTGGACGCGGATCCGGTCGGCGAGGTCGTCGGCCGAGACCACAGCCGTCACGGCGGCCAGGGCAAGGGCGATCGTCAGGGTGGGACGCATGCTCATTTCTCCTCTCATGCTTCGCATTCTTCTTATTCTTCCCACTGGGGCTCGAGGCTCAGGAAACCGGTCTGGATCCCGCGCCGGATCATGACGGGAAACTGGGTGGGCTTGCGCTTCTTCAGGTCCTCCAGGGCCTCCTTGAGGCCGGACAGGTCCCGGATCTCCCGGTCCCCGATCTTGAGCAGGAGATCGCCTTGGTGGAGTCCCGCGAAACCGGCCCATCCGGAAGGCTCCACGAAATCGACCACGCAGCCGACCACCTCCTTGCCCCAGCGGCGCCCGTGGCGATCGGCGAAGGTGATCTCCCGGGCCGAGAACTCGAAGTCCTTATCCCGGCTCCGCTTCGCATCCTTGGGCTCCACGGGCGAGGACCCCAGGGTGACCTCGGTCTCGGCCGGCTGCCCGTCGCGGAGGAGCTTGAACGTCACCTTCTCGCCGATCTTGCGGCGGCGGATCATGTCGAAGAAGAGCTGGGCATCGGACTCGCGGAAGGCCGACACGGGCTGGTCGGCGATCTGCAGGACGATGTCCCCCACCTTCAGGCCGCCGTGCTCGGCGGGGGTCTCCTGGAAGACCTCGGTGATCCGGACTCCCTTGGTCGATGCCATCTCTTTCGAGAGGAGGGCCTCGGCCAGCTGGGGAACCAGCACCTGGACGTCACAGCCCAGCCAGGCCTTGGCCACCTGGGCCCCCTGGGGCTCGTCGGACTTAGTCTCGATGGTCAGGACGCTGAGCAGGCGGGCGCGGCGGCGCTCCACCTCGACCACCACGGTGCGCTTCTCGTCGGGTTTGAGGGCGTCCAGCCAGTCCGCCAGGTCCTTGACGGAGGTCATGGGCTTGCCGTCGAGGGTCCTCAGGATGTCGCCTTCCAGCACGGCCGGCTTGGCGCTTCCCAGCGCACTCCCGCCCTGGGCTCCGGAGATGTAGACGCCTTCCGTGCTCCCCAGCTGCATCTCACGGGCCATGGTCCGGCTGACGGGAAGGACGGTGGCCCCCAGACGGCGGAACTCCCTGTCCTTTCCCCGGGCAGGCTCATCCTCGGCCAGGGTGGCTTTCAGCGTGAGGGTCTCCGCACCCCGCTTGACGGACAGATCCACCTCCTTGCCGATGGAGGATTCGGCAACCAGCCGGTAGAATAGGGGGATCTCCTCGTCGAAGCGGGCCGTCACGGGCTTTCCGTCGAAGGACAGCAGGATGTCGCCGGCCTGCAGGCCCGCTACCAGGGCGGGCGATCCGGGCTCCACGGAACCCACCAGGATCCCCTCGTCCACCCCACCCTTCTTGAGCAGGCTCTGGGCCTCGACCCCCAGCCAGGAGCGGCGGACCTTGCCGTACTGGAGGATGTCGGCCACCACGCGCTTGGCCAGGTTCGCCGGGATGGCGAAACCGACTCCCTGCCCGTTTCCGGCCTCGTTCACCCCGATCACCTCGCCCTTGAGGTTCACCAGGGGCCCCCCGCTGTTGCCAGGAAGGATGAGGGCGTCATGCTGGATCCACAGCGTGAGGGCCCCCGTGGGCTCGCCCTCCAGGTCCCCCAGGGCGCCGGAGGCCGGACGCTCCTTGTTGGAAACGATGCCCAGCGTCACCGAGCGGGCCATGCCCTGGGGGCTCCCCATGGACATCACATAGTCGCCGACCAGCAGGGTCTCCGAATCCCCCAGCGCCGCGATGGGAAGGGGGGCCGTGGGATCCTTGCGCTCGGAGAGCTTGAGCCTGAGGACCGCCAGGTCGGTCATGGCGTCCGTGCCCACCAGCTCGGCGGGGACCTCCTCCTTGTTGGACAGGGTGCAGATGATGCGGGTGGCCTTGCCGGCCACATGGTGGTTGGTGAGCACGGTGCCCTTGTCGTCCAGGATGGTGCCGCTGCCGGTGGCCCGGAAGCGCACCTCCCGCCCCCCCTGCTCGGTGCCCCAGACGACGGCGATGTTGACCAGGGCCGGATAGACCTTGTCCCGGGCACCTGCGATCACGTCACGCAGGTCCGCCGTGGCCTGGGGCTCGACCGGGGCGGCCGCCGCGGCCACGGCAATGAAGAGCAGACCGATCCCAAGGACTCTCTGTAGACGCATGCCGACCTCCCGTGAAAGGAATTAAGCGAAGGACGAAGGAGGGGGGAGTTTCTTCAATCGACCTAGCATGCACAAGGGATTTCCCCCATCCAGCGAAGAAGAATCAAGACTGTCGAAGCAATGGCTCGCAGAAGCCCCAGGGACATGGTCGGCCGGGACGACGACCTACCGATCCTCCCAAAAACTCCATCGAGGACCTGAGGCCGCCTGCCAAACGAAGGTGATGTCGTCCAGAAAAGGGGTTTCCAGCACCCCATCGTGAACGGGGTCGCCGATGCCGTTGAAAAAACCTACCCGATAACGGAAACGGCGTAGCGAACGGTCCAGAGCCGCCCCTTGAACAAGAGCCTGGAGCGGCGCACTTCCGAAGTCCCCGTTCTCCTCCAGCAGGGACAGATCCAGGCGACTTGAGGCCAGCCGGAGGTCGAGCGCCCGCGGCGTGCCGACCTCGGGCATGGCCGGGTTGTTCCCAGGAGTGACGAGGAGCTCCTGCCGTTTCTCCCGCGGCAGGTATTCTGTCCAGCGAGCCGAAAGCAGACGGACGGCCTGCCCCGGCAGGGGTTCGAGGACCGCCGAGAGGAAGCGGGCGTCATCCCCCTTGTAGTAGCGCCCGTCGGCGTAGCGGTTGTCGGCGTAGCGGTCGGCGAGGACGCCCGTGGACGCCCCCGCGTCCCCGAAGTCGCAGATAGCCACCTCGTCCATGACCTGGTTGGTCGTGCTTGCCCACTTCCCGTGCCCAAGCCAGAACTTCACCCCAGGAGCGAAGAGATTCTCGCTGCTTGCGGCCGTATAGGGGGCAGCGTAACCGCAGGCGCCGCTGTCGGCGGCGGCAGGGATCCCGCGCAAGGAGAAACGGACGTCCTGGCCCACCGTGGTCTCATCCGTGTCGAACCAGGCCGTGACGAGGCGCCAACGGCAGCCACCCTTGAGGGCCGCCAAGGCGTTGCCAGTATAGGTCATTCCGCTCTGGCGCTCGTGCGTGCTGTCTTCGGATTGAGCCCAATGCTCCAGGCAGATCCCCCAGCGGCCGTTCGAGAAATCCCCCAACCCGATCTGAAGGCACTGGGCTGGCGCGTTGAAATTGCCTGTCAACCGGTATGACCCGAAGTGGGTGACGGCCTCCGAGGTCTGACCGGCCGTGGCCTTGACCCAGTAGCTGATGACGCCGCGGTTGAAGGAGGCCCCCGGATACAGGAGGTTGGAGGTGGCGGCGGGGAAGTTGCCCAGGGCCTGGAAGGCCGGGGCTCTGGCGAATTGGTTGTGCAGCCCATCCGGAAGGAAGGGGTTCGGCTCCGTCGTGGGTAGAGGCCAGATGTCCTCGGACAAGGACCCAGGCAGGCCGCCCTGATACGTGACAGGATTGCCAAGGTCCGCGTCCGCGCCGTCGTCCAGATGATGCAGGAAGAGCATGGGCCCCTGGGCCGGATGCGCATGTCCCTCCTGGACCGTGGCCAGGCCGACATAGCCGTCGACACGGCTGGCCTTGCCAGGAAGTGCCGTCGGGGCACAGGGATAGGTGATAGCTGCAAGCCCCTCGTCCGCTCCCCAGCCTGCCGGCTTCCAGGAGGCCGTGGCCCCCGTGGTCCGGTAGCCGAAGGCCCCGCCGGGGGAGCGGGACAGATAGGCTTCCAGAGGCCGGCCCGCCACGAAATCCCTCTGGCTGGTCTGCCTCAACAGCCGGAAGCCCTCCACGTGGGCCGATAGGCTCCTCTGGGCCAGGAGGCGTCCCCCGGAGTCCGTCAGGCGGCCCAGGGAGCGGACCTGGAAGCTTCCGGTGGACCCAAGGCTGCCCTCCGTGGACCAGCGGGTGAGGTCGGACTTGTCGATCCAACGCCAGAGGAGCTGGTCGGGCATCTGCTTCGTCAGGTCGGTGTTGGGGTCGAAGTTGGCCTTGAGCAGGTCCGCGACGGAGAGGTTGCCGCAACCCATGGTTTCCGTGGGGCCGGCCATGCCCCGGATCGTGCCGTCATCGACCAAGCTATCGCAGAAAGCCGAGAAGTCCCCCCAGCTCTCGAAGGGTCTCGAGGCACGGCGTACCAGCATCCGGCCGGCGATGGCGCCGGCCAGAGCCGCATCGACGCGGTAGGCCACCGGAGAGCCGGGATTCTGCCAGGTCATGCCGCTGAGATCCTGGCACAGGGCCACCAGGACGGCGCGGGAGGCGGCGTTCAGGTCTACGGGAGGACGGCCGCCCTCCTCGAGGGCCAGGGCCGCACGGCGCATCTTGACCGCGCTGGGCGGGTCCCGGAAGAAGCCCGGCGTCTGGGCGGCATAGCCGTTCGGATGGACCACCCGCTCGTCCGTCCAGCTGCGGACCGTCAGGTGCGGCGAGAGGTCCAGCGTCGAGCCTGGAGGAAGCACGCTCGCCTGGAGCTGGGCGATGGAGGTCCACCCCCCCCTGGGACGGTTCGCCACCACGTCCGTCCCCAGGGTGGGGATGCCGACCTCGCCCTGGCTCCCCAGGACGTTGAGGATCCTCGTCAGCTGGGCGTTCCAACCCCTGTCCAGACGGGCGGCGGCAGGAACGCCGGCCGGAGGAACGGGGCCCAGCACAGTGGTGTCCCGGTGGTCCGGGATGCCGTCGCTGTCCCGGTCCACGGAGTCCAGGAAACCCCCGTTGACGTTGATCTTTCCCGACTCGTTTTCTAGCTTGATGCAATAGAAGCCCTCGGCCTGCGAGAGCCTCCCCGTATAGCCCCGTCGACGCCCATCCAGGAAAGCCAGACGGGGCCTCCCAGAGGCATCCCGGGAGAAAAAGGAGGGCCTCAGGGACAGCTGGACAGGGCATTCCTCCCGATCCAGGACCCCGGCATGGAAGACCTCTTCCATGATCTCCAGGCCGTCCAGGGCTCCGCTGGCATTCCAATCCTCCCCGACGTAGCGGTTGACCATGGAGGAAGGATCCTGTCCTGCCGAAAGGCGGGCCAGGATGTCCTCCAGGCCGGAACGGGCAAGGAACAGCGCCTGGGTGGCATTCCTGCGCTGTTGGGAAGCCTTCCGCTCCAGTTGGCAGAGGGTCACAAAGGCGATGCTTAGCGTAGAGATCAGGCCCAGGACTCCGAGAACGATGATCAGGGCGACGCCACGGCGTTCTGCATCCCGAACCATCCCCTCACTATGTCCTGAAACCCGCGCCATGACAACGGCTAACCGGGACGGATTTCGGGAGGCTCAGGACTGCCGGGCAAGCGCCTTGCGGAAGGCCTCCCGGGCCCGGGTGGCCAAGGTGCCCAGGTTCGCGGCGGGAAGCCCCAGGCTGCGGGCGGCCTGGGCGTAGCTCCAGCCGTGCCAGTAGAGCAGCCTGAGCAGAAGGCGGGCCTTGGGTGCCAGGGAGGCCATGGCCTTCCGCACCCGGACGGGGTCCACCTCGGCACCCCCGATCAGGGGCTCGGGAATCGAGACAGGCGACGGGAGGGCATCCAGATTCAGGCCCAGGAGCGGATGCCGCTTCCTCAGGCGCCGGGAGGCGGTGGTCCGGGCGATCACGGCCAGATAGACCCTCAGGGGCGAGGAGGGTCGGTAGGCATCGAGCAGGGCGCCGTCGCGGTCGAGAAGGGCCAGGACCAGGTCCCCCAGGGCCTCCTCGGCCTCCTGGGCCGGGGAGCCGACACCCGCCCTGCGGAAGGCACGTCTCAGGACGGCCAGGACGAAGGGACCTTCCCGGTCGAGGAAGACCCCCCAGGCAGCCGTGTCGCGCCTTGCGCAACGGCGGACCAGGGTCAGGTCGTCCCAGATGTCAGCGGGTGCGGCGTCCGGAATGGAAGGGCCCTCCGCCGTCTCCTGAAGCAAGTCGAGTATACCCGGTCTGCCTTCCTTCACGTCTTCACGGCGCCGGGGCCGCAGGAGGGACGACAGGTGCCTGGGGGACCTCAACGGGGATCACCCCGTCCGCGGGGTTCGGCGGCGGTGCGGACGGCCCCTGCGGGCCGTCGGGACTCCAGACCTCCTCATGGGGTTGACGATCCTCCCGCGCCCTCGCCTCCTTCCTACCCGGAAGGGGGACGGAGCTGAAGCGCTGGACGGAGACATGCACCAGGGCCCGCCCCTTGGCCGACCTGGACCAGATCTCGCTGGATACCTGGTCCAGCGTCCTGCGGAGCAGTACGGCCGGGTCCGCCGGGCCGGATCCCCGCTCGGCACCCTGCGCGAGCACGCGCATGAGCCAGGCCTGGACATCCCCCTTGGACAGGGCCCCGGCAACCGGCGGGTCCAGCAGGACGGCACGCGCATAGGCATCCACCAGGATCCCGCGGCGGGCTTCGAAGAGCATCGGATCCCCGTAGAAGTCGGCACCAAGGATCTCCCCCCCGGAGACGGCCACGACACCGACGCAATGGCCGCGGCTCTTCAAGGATTTCTGGAGCGCCGATGAGAGCGCCTCCACCTTGCGCTGCATCCCCGGATCCCTGCCCAGGGCATTGTAGGCTCCCGTCGGGGACTCGATCCGGGACTGCTGGAGCGCCCAGGCGACCTCGTCCCAGATCCGCTCCTGGGCATCCGCCCCCAGCAGCAGTCCGCGCAGGCGGGGATCGGCCATCAGGGAAACCCTCCGGAACGTGCTGACCAGACCGCTGTTGCGGTAGTGTTCCACGCAGTAGGAAGGCACGTCCATCTCGCCGTGCGCGGGAATGATCGCATCCACGGCCAGGACCTGGTCCTGGTACCCTCCCTCCAACACCTCTCCGGCCGTCGCCAGCACCGGACGGGCCGACAGGTTCGTGATCAGGACGCCGCCATCCCCATCGACCGTGACGAGACCCCGCCTCAACCCTTCCGCCAGGTCCAGGAAATCAGGGGCATGGGCTTTCCCGGAAGGAGGAGCCGGAAGGCAGATGGGAAACAGGGTCAGGACGCTTTTCTGCCTGCTGCAGGTGACGGGGTCCCCCAGTCGCAGCAGGGCCCCGTCCCCCCAGGCCAGGGATTCGTAATCGGACATGAGCCCGGCAGGTTTCGCCGGCGCCGGACGGGAAACCTCGACCCGGGGCGATTCGACTTTTTCAGGCTTCGGTGCCTCCACCACCTGGAGCGTTTCGACCAGAGTGACCTCCGGACGCTGGGGTTCCGCGTGCGCCTCCTCGACCCGCAGGGGTTCGGGCCCGGAGGGAGGCGTTTGAGACCGGGGAGCCTCCACCCGAGGGGCTTCGACCTGGACATCGGGAAGCTGGATCCAAGAAGGCTCGGGCCGAGAGGCATCCGTCCGGGCAACGGGAGGCTTCCGTGGGATCCCGGTCTGGGAGGAGGATGCCCCCTTTTCGTGCCAGAGGGACAGGACGAGCAGAAGAGCGGCGGCCACCGCGAACGGAATCCAGCGCCCAGAGCGGCTCCGGGAGGCGACGAGACCCGTCACGGACTGCCTCAGTTCCGGGCTGATGGGCGCCAGGACCTCCGAGGACACGTCCGCAGCGTCCTCCGCCAGCACGACCTGGCAATGCGGGCAGTCGGCGACATGGGCGAGGAGGGCTTCGCCGGCCTGGCTCGAAAACACCTTCTCCAGGCTCAGTTCCGCCAGGGCCGCGGGATCTGGGCATGCGCTGCGTGGTGTGTTCATGCCCCCGGTAGCCGCCGAGGCGACGGATTCAAACAGCCATTTCGGGAATCTTCCACCATAATCCCCGCATGGACCTCACCGCCCGCTATGCCCGCTATGCCGCCGATCCCGCCTCCCTCCCCTTCCCCGAGCGGGTGACCCTGGAGCTTTCGGACCGCTGCAACCTGACCTGCCCCATGTGCCCGCGCGAGATGCGGCATGGCGACGGCCTCATGGCCTGGGACCTCTATGAGCGCCTGGCCCGCGAGGTGGCTCGCCACCCCGGCACCGCCCTGGTGCCCTTCTTCCGGGGTGAGAGCCTGATGCACCCGCGCTTCCTCGACGCGCTGCGCCTGGCGAAGTCCCTGGGGATCTCGCCCGTCCAGCTTTCCACGAACGCGACGCTGCTGACGCCGGAGATCTCCGAGATCCTGATCTCCCTGCCGCTGGACTTCGTCTCCTTCAGCCTGGACGCCTTCTCCCCCGCGGCCTACGAGCAGCAGCGCAGAGGCGCCGACTACACCGGCGTCATGGCCCATGTGGAGGACTTCCTGCGCATCCGCGCGCGAGAGGGCGGCCGCCTGCCCGAGGTCCAGGTCTCGGCGGTGGAGACGGCCCTCACGGCCCCGGAGATGGAGGCCTTCGCCGCCTATTGGAAGCCCCGGGTGGACCGGGTCCGGATCTATCCCCAGCACTCCCAGGACGGCGCCTTCGGCTCCCTGCCGGATCCGCACGGAGCGCGGCGGGCCTGCGGAAAACCGGTCACGGACCTGGTGGTCACCTGCGACGGCCAGGCGGCCCTCTGCTGCCACGACTGGGCCCGCAGGGTCCCGCTCGGAGACCTGAACCTCTCCACCCTGGAGGAGGTCTGGCGGGGCGCGCCCTACCACGCGGTCCGGATGAGCCACCACGAGGGCCGCTGGGACGCAGACCCGAGCTGTGCCGGCTGCGACCAGTGGGCCCAGTACTGGAATCCCGAAGGGGTGGTCGGGCGGCTGGTGGTCGGGACGCCGCCCTGGAAAGGGAGGGCCTAGCCCTTCTCGCCGGATCCTGCGGCCACCGTGACCTTGGCCGGCCTCAGCAGCCTCCCACCAGCCCGGTAGCCAGCCTCCACCACCGCAACCACCCTGCCCGCCTCCACGCCCTCGGGTGCGGGGACCTCGCAGACCACTTCATGGCTCTTGGGATCGAAGGGCCTGCCCTCGGCCTCCACCCGCGTCACCCCCAGCGAGGTCAGGGCCTTCTCCGCCTGGGCCGAGACCCTCGAGACGCCCGAGACGAAGCCTTCCAGCGTCCCGCCTTCCCCTTTGGCCGCCTTGGCCGCCGCCAGGGCCCGGTCCAGGGTGTCCAGGATGCCCAGGAAGGGCGTGACCGTCTCGGAGAGGATCTCGTCACGCCATTCTCCCTTCTGGCGCTCCGTGCGGGCACGGAAGTTCTGGAAGTCGGCCTGGGCCCTCTGGAGGGCGGCCGTCAGTTCGGCGATGCGGGGATCCGGGCCCGGGACTTCCGGCTCCGGGTCCTGTGGTGGGGTCTCTGCTTCGCTCATACCTTCCCTTCCTTCCCGTTGGCCCCGTTTGTCCCGTCCGTAAAGTATTCCTTCAGCGTCTCCAGGAACCCCTTCTGACGGGGGCTCGGATTCCTCCCCTCGGCCTTGGCGTACTGCCTCAACAGGTCCTCCTGTTCGGTCGAGAGCCTCTTGGGCACCTCGACCTGGACCTGGACCAGGAGATCCCCGCGGCGGGAGCTTCCCAGGTGGGGCATGCCCGCCCCTTTCAGTCTCAGGATGTCCCCCGGCTGGCTTCCCCGGGGGATCTCCACGGTGCGAACCCCATCAAGGCCGGGCACCTGGACCTCGGCGCCAAGAGCGGCCTGGGCGAAGCTGACCGGGACCTCACAGACCAGGTGCTCCCCGTGGCGCTTGAGCAGGGGGTGCTCGGCCACCGAGACCACGCAGAACAGGTCGCCCCGCCCTCCGCCCTTCTCCCCCACCACGCCCTGGGCGGCCAGGCGCACCCGTGAGCCGTCCTCCACCCCCGGCGGGATGCGGACCTCCAGGGTCACGGCCTTGAGGGCCCGGCCCCGGCCGCGGCAGGCCGGGCAGGGGTGCGCGATGCGCTCCCCGTCCCCTCCGCAGCACGGACAGGCGACCTGCATCCTGAGGAAGCCCAGGTTCTGCTGGACGGCCCCGTGGCCCTTGCAGGTCGGGCAGGTCTCGCTCTTCGTGCCCGGCTTGGCCCCGGTGCCGGCACAGGGGTCGCAGGGCTCGGGCCGCTCGAACTCGAGGCTCTTCGTCACGCCCCGGGCCGCGTCCTGGAGGCTGACCTCGACCTGGCACTGGAGATGGGACCCCTGGCGCGCTCCCCCCTGTTGGCGCCCCCCGAACATCTCGGAGAGGAAACCCTCCCCGAAGACGTCGCCGAAGGAGGCGAAGAGGTCTTCCATCGAGGCAGCCGAGGGGCCGGAACGGCCCAGCCCGGCGTGGCCGAAGCGGTCGTAGCGTTCGCGCTGTTCGGGATCGGAGAGGACGCTGTAGGCATTGGAGGCCTCCTTGAACACGGCCTCGGCCTTCTTCTTTGCCTCCTCGCCCTCCTGCCGGTCCGGATGATGCTTGAGGGCGACGGCGCGGAAGGCCTTCTTGATCGCCTCCGCGGAGGCGTCCCGGCCTATCCCCAGGATCGAGTAGAGGTCGCGTTCGGCGCCGGCCATTATGGCTTCAGGGAGATCTCGACCTCTCCGCCCCCGGGGCCCACCGTCACGGCGCGCTCCTGGGGAGAGGCCGCGAGGCGCTCCTGCCAGACGCAGAGGGTCAGCGGGCCCTCGGGAACGCCCGGGATGGAGAAGGCGCCGTGCTCATCGGTAACGGCGGCGAAGCCCCCGTCCACCACGGCCACCCACATCTGCATCCAGGCATGGATGTCGCAGGTCACCCGCACGAACTCCGGCTTCGCGAAGGAGCCGTTGGCGGGATAGGGGAGATGGGGGACATGCTTCTGGACCGAGAGGTTCTCGGTGGGGTTTCCGGGGACCCGGCTGTGGGCGGCGTAGTTGTGGGCCAGGCGGTCGCCGTTGAGCAGCTTGATCCTGCCCCCCGGGGTCAGCAGGGCCACGTGGGGGACGAACTGGCATCCGCGCTGGTCCACCACGGCTTCGGTGCGGGGCTGCCCCCCGGAGAGGCCCTTCACCCAGACCACGGCGTGGGCGATGCCCCGGGTGGCGGGATCCACGACCAGGGACTCGTCCAGCTTGTACGGCCTGCGCTCCCCGCCCCCGGGGGGACACTCGCAGGTCTCCTTGTCCTTGGTGACTTCCAGCTTCGCGGGCTCGGGGATGTCCCCTGCGAAAACCACACGGCCCTTGAGGAGGACGCGAGGGCCGTCGGAAGGCGGCGGGGCCTGCGCGACCGGCGGCGCAACGGGCGGGGCCGCCGGCACGACGGCAGGCTTGTCGCCGGAACGCATCCGGACAAGGAGGGCCCCCGAAAGGGCGATCCCCAACACCAGCAGCACCACCCAGACGCCGGATTTTCCGCTGCGCATGCATGCACCTCCGAAGTCGCGGGATTATACGGAATTACACGGAATGGAAAGGGCGGCCTGCGCGGCCCAGCGACTGCAGCAGGGGAGCAGGAGCGAACCGCTTGCCGCAGGACTGCTGCAGACGCTCCAGGCCTTCCAGGCAGGCGCGCGTCCCGACGGCGTCGGCATGCCTCAGCAGCCCGCCCCTGAACGGCGCAAAGCCGGTGCCGAAGATCATGGCCAGGTCCACCTCGGCCGGGGAGGACACCACCTTCTCCTCCAGGGCATAGGCCGCCTCGTTGATCATGGGCAGGACCAGGCGCTCCTGCAGGGCCTCGTCCGTCCAGTCCCGCTTGGCCTGCACTCCCCGCTCCCGGCGTATGCCCTCCAGCAGGCCCTCCACCTGGACGTTGGGAAGCTTGCGCTTCTTGTCCCCCACGTAGAAGAGCTGGTCCGGCTTGAGCTTCGAGAGCAGGGCCGCCCCATGCAGCCGTTCCGGAAAGGCCTCCTGCATGACCTGGCCGGCGTGCTGGACGACCCCGAGCCCGACCTGCTGGATCAGCTCCACGGGCCCCATGGGCATCCCGAAGCGGCGCAGGGCCTGGTCGACGCGGCCCATGGGCGCGCCCTCCTCGAGCAGGAGCGCGGCCTCGTTCAGGTAGGGCGCCAGGATGCGGTTGACCAGGAAGCCCGGCCGGTCCTGGACCAGGACCACGAACTTGCCCAGCCTCCTGGCGAAGGCCAGGGCCGTGGCCGTCACCTCCGGGTCCGTCTTGGCGGACGGGATGACCTCGACCAGGGGCATCTTGGGGACGGGGTTGAAGAAGTGGATCCCCACGACCCTCGAGGGATCCGGTGCCCCCTCGCAGATGGACGCGATCTGCAAGGTGGAGGTGTTGGAGGCGAAGATGCCGGAAGCATTCGCGGCCTGGAATTCGGCCAGGACCTTGCGCTTGAGCGGAAGGATCTCGGGCACGGCCTCCACCAGCAGCTGGGTGCCGGAGAAGCCCTCCCAGGACGTCGACGTCGCGATGCGGGAGAGGACCTTGCCCGGTTCGCGCCGGACGTCCTTCGCGATGCGGGAAAGGCCGCGTGCCAGGGCCGCGGCGTCCGTGTCCTTGAGGCGGACGGCCAGTCCCTTCGAAGCGGCCACCTGGGCGATCCCGGCGCCCATCAGGCCGGCGCCCAGGACACCGACACGCTCCAGCGGCCTCGGCGCGGCGGAGAGGCCCCCGGTATAGCGGCGGTTCTCCTGGGTCATGAAGAAGAGCCCGACCAGGTGGCGGGTGACCGGGGAGGCCACCAGCTCCCCCAAAGCGGTCTCCTCGGCGGCGAAGCCCGCTTCCGGGGAGGAGAGGCTGGCCCGGATGGCCCCGATGGCCTTGTCCGGGGCCGGGTAGTGCCCGCCGGACTTCTCCCGGGCCATGGCCGCGGCCTTGGAAAAGACCGCAGGGCGCATCAGGGGATTGGCATCCACCAGGAAATAGAGAAGGCCGCGGTCGCGCCGCCGGGGGCCGGCCTTGAGGAAGCGCTTCGCGGCGCCCACGGGATCCTCCGGCGGCATCAGGCCATCGACCACGCCCATCTTGAAGGCCTGCTTGGCCCTCAGCTGGCGGCCGGTCAGGATGAGGTCCAGGGAGACCCGGATCCCGGCCAGGGACGTCAGCCGGGTGCAGCCCCCCCAGGCCGGCAGGATGCCGAGCTGGGTCTCCGGAAGGCCGATGCGGGTCTCCTCGTCGTCGGCGGCCAGGCGCCAGCGGCAGGCCAGGGCCAGCTCGGTCCCCCCTCCGAGGCAGGTGCCCCGGATGGCGGCGACCGTGGGCACGCGCAGGGCCTCCAGTGCGGAGTACACCCGGTGCCCCAGGGCCGAGGCCTGGCGGGCCTGGGCGGAGACGTCGGGACGCTCCAGCATCCCGCGCATCTCGTCGAGGTCGGCGCCGGCGATGAAGTTGCCCTCCTTGGCGCTGGCGATGACGATGCCGGCCAGGCCCGGGTTGCGGGCGGAGGCCGCGACCAGCTCCTCCAGCTCCGTCATCACGGCCCTGGAGAGGGTGTTGACGGGCTTGTCCGAGGCGTCGAACCACCAGACCGCGATGCCGTCCGGACCGGTCTCCTGGCGGATGTTCATGGGAGGGACTCTATCCGCTGGGACCAAGGACGGGAAGGGGGATCCCCGCTGGACCGCCCCGCCGCCGGGGCGTAGAATCCCCCTCATGTGCGGCGTCGTCGGGCTCTGGGGTCACACCGCCGCGGCACCCCGGCTCCATGACGCCCTCCTGGCCATCCAGCACCGCGGCCAGGACGCCGCCGGCATCGTCACCTGGGACGGGGCCTTCCATACGCATCGGGGCGCCGGCCTGGTGCGGGACCTCTTCGACGCCAAGAGCCTGACCGGCCTCACCGGAAGCGTCGGCATCGGGCACGTCCGCTACCCCACCATGGGCGGCGGCTCCGGGGCCGACGCCCAGCCCCTCTACGTGAACAGCCCTTACGGCATCGTCATGGCCCACAACGGGAACGTCTCCAACTTCCATGCCCTGCGCCAGGACCTGATCGAGAAGGACCGCCGCCAGACCAACACCGGCTGCGACGTGGAGGTCATCCTCAACGTCTTCGCCGGGGCCCTCGAAACCCACCACGGGAAACCCTTCCACGAGGCAGCCTTCGAAGCCGTCGAGGAGGTCTACCGGCGCGCCCACGGTGCCTATTCGGTGGTGGCCCTGGTGTCCGGCCGTGGCATGGTGGCCTTCCGAGACCCGCTCGGCATCCGCCCCCTGCTGATGGCCGAGCGCGAGACCCTGGCCGGGCCGGAATACTGCTTCGCCTCCGAATCCGCCGTCTGCAACCTCCTCCTCTTCCCCAAGACCGGGGACGTCAAGCCCGGGGAGACCGTGGTCATCGGCATGGACGGCAAGGTCCACCGCCGCGTCTCGGCCAAGGCCCAGCCGGCCACCCCCTGTACCTTCGAGCAGATCTACTTCGCGCGCCCCGACTCCGTCCTCGACGGGGTCAGCGTCCACCAGACCCGCCGGCGGCTCGGCGTGGCGCTGGCGGAGACCTGGCGCAGGACCGGACTGAAGGCCGACGTGGTCATCCCCGTGCCCGAGTCGGCCTGCGCGTCCGCCTTGGCCATGGCCGAGGCCCTGAAGCTCCCGTATCGGGAAGGCTTCGTGAAGAACCGCTACGTGGGCCGCACCTTCATCATGCCGGGCCAGGCCGCCCGGGGCGAGGCCGTGCGCCGCAAGCTCAACACCATCCCCGAGGAGTTCGCGGGCAAGGACGTCCTCCTGGTGGACGACTCCCTGGTGCGGGGGACCACGTCCCGGTCCATCGTGCAGATGACCCGCCTGGCCGGGGCCAGGAAGGTCTACCTGGCCCTCTGCGCGCCCCCCATCAAGTTCCCCTGCGTCTACGGCATCGACATCTCCACCCGCGGCGAGCTGATCGCCCGGGAACAGGCCGTGGAGGCCGTGGCCAAGGCCGTCGGGGCCGATGTCCTCATCTACCAGAACGTCGAAGACCTCGTGGGTGCGACCCTGGCGGGGAACCCCCGCCTGAAGCGCGCCTGCACGGCCTGCTTCACCGGCGAGTACCTGACCGGGGACGTCACCCCCGAGATGTTCGCCGCCCTGGAGGAGGACCGCCTGCAGGCCTCCGCCGCGAAGTGATCCGGACCGGACTCGGCTTCGACCTCCATCGGATGCGTCGTGGGCGGCCCTTCCTCCTGGCCGGGATCCGCATCCCCCACCCTGCCGGCCCCGACGGCCACTCCGACGCCGATCCCCTCTCCCACGCGGTGGTGGATGCCCTGTTGGGGGCTGCCTGCCTGGGCGACATCGGGGAGCACTTCCCGGACTCGGACCCCCGCTGGCGGGGGACGAGCGGGCCGGAATTCCTCAAGCGGACCCGGGCCCTGCTCGCGAAGGCCGGCTGGAAGCCCGTGCACGTGGACGCCACGCTGCTCTGTGAGCGGCCGAAGCTCGGTCCCCACAAGCGCCGTGTGGCCGCTGCGATGGCCAAGGCCCTGGGCATGATACCTTCGGCCGTGAACCTGAAGGCCAAGACGATGGAAGGCCTGGGGCCCATCGGGGCCGGGAAGGCCCTCGCCGCCCAGGCCGTCGCCACGGTGGCCAGGGCCTAGGATGACCCTCGGCGCCGACGAGCTGGTCCTCAAGCTCGTGCTCCTCAAATGCGGCTGGGTGACCCGCCTGCAGTGGCAGGCCACGCTCGAGGAACGCCGGCGCCTCAAGGGTGAGAAGACCCTCACCCAGATCCTCTCCGAGGGCGGGATCCTGAAGCCCGAACAGGCCCGCATCGTCGTGGACCCCCTCAGGCGGAAGGACTACCTCAAGGAGCTCGTCGACGCCGAGCGCCGCTTCTGGGAGAAGGCCCCGGCGCGCATCGGCCCCTACCTGGTGCTGGGCTTCCACGCCCGGGGAGGCCGGGCCGTGATCTTCCGGGGGGAGATGGCCGGGGGGCAGGTGGCCGCCATCAAGGTCCTCTCCGAGGCCTTCGCCTTCGACCTCGAGGAGCTGGAGCGCTTCCAGCGCCAGCGGGACTACGGCCTCATGCTGGACCACACCAACCTCATCAAGGTCCACGACGCCGGCTGGGAAGGCACGGTCCCCTTCCTGGTGATGGGATGGGTGGAGGGCCAGCCCCTGGCCGAGCATCTCGAGGAGAACCGGGCGCTGGACCTCAAGACCCTGGTGGCCCTCTTCACCCAGGCCTGCCGGGGCATGGCCCATGCCCACGAGCGGGGCATCCTGCACAAGGACCTGAAGCCGGACAACCTGCTGGTGGACCGGATGGACCACCTGGTGGTTTCCGACTTCGGGGTGGCCCAGCGCATCGGGGAGGCGATGGAGCCCGGGATCATCGTCGGCACCCCGGCCTACATGAGTCCCGAGCAGGCCTGGGGCCGGACCCTGGACGCCCGTGCCGACATCTTCTCCCTGGGCGCGGCCCTCTACGAATGCCTGACGCGCCAGCAGCCCTTCCAGGGCCCCCACCGCCACGCCGTGCTCGATGCGGCCGCCGCCTGGAACTTCAAGCCTCCGCGGGCGCTCAACCCCGCCATCCCCGAGGCCCTCGAGGCCGTGGTCCTCAAGGCCATGGCCAAACGCCCCCAGGACCGCTATGCCTCCATGGAGGCGTTCGAGAAGGACCTGCTGCAATGGGAGGAGGGCGGTGCCGTCGGCGCCCGCCGCACCTGGATGGGGCGCCTGCTGGGACGGGAGAAGTAGGAAACAAGAAGGCCGCGGCAGGGAGGATCCCCGCCGCGGCCTGTGCGATCCGAAACCCGAGGGGCGTCTAGAAGTCGCCGCCCCCTCCGAAATCATCCCCGCCGCCCATGCCGCCGCCGGGGCCGCCTCCGCCCGAGGCGCCGCCCTTCTTCTCCGGGGCATCGTAGATGAGGCAGTCGGTCATCAAGAGCAGGCTCGCGACGCTCGCCGCGTTCTGGATGGCGGAGCGGGCGACCTTGGTCGGATCGAGGATGCCCGCCTTGAGCATGTCGACGAACTCCTCCTTGTCCGCATCGAAGCCGATGTTCCCGCCCTCCTCCTTCAGGCGCTCCGCGACCACGGAGCCGTCCCATCCGGCGTTGCGGGCGATCTGCCGGGCCGGCTCCTCGAGCGCGCGGCGCAGGATGGCCGCGCCGGTCTTCTCGTCGCCTTCCAGCTTCAGCTTGTCGATGGCAGCGGCGGCCCTCAGGTAGGCCACGCCTCCGCCGGGCACGATGCCCTCCTCGACCGCCGCCCGCGTCGCGTTCAGGGCGTCGTCGACGACCTCCTTCTTCTTCTTCAGGGCGATCTCGGTGGGCGCGCCCACGTTGATGATGGCCACCCCGCCGGAGAGCTTGGCCAGACGCTCCTGGAGCTTCTCCTTGTCGTAGTCGGAGTCGGTGTTCTCGATCTCCTTGCGGATCTGCTCGCAGCGGCCGGTGATGGCCTTCTTGACGCCGCGGCCCTCCACGATGGTGGTGTTATCCTTGTCGATGACCACCTTCTTGGCCTGGCCCAGGTCGTCGAGCTTGATCTTGGCGATGTCGATGCCGAGGTCCTCGGAGATGAAGCGACCGCCGGTCAGGATGGCGACGTCCTCCATCATCGCCTTGCGGCGGTCCCCGTAGCCCGGGGCCTTCACGGCAGCGCATTTCAGGGTCCCGCGCAGGCGGTTCACGACGAGGGAGGCCAGGGCCTCGCCCTCCACCTCCTCGGCGATGACCAGAAGCGAGCGCTTGACCTGGACGATCTGCTCCAGCAGGGGCAGGAGGTCCTTGATGCTGGAGAGCTTCTTCTCGTAGAGGAGGATGTAGGGATCCTCCAGAACGGCTTCCATGTCCTCGGGCACGGTGACGAAGTACGGCGAGCAGAAGCCGCGGTCGAAGCGCATCCCTTCGACGTAGTCGAGGGTGGTCTCGATGCCCTTGGCCTCCTCGACGGTGATCACGCCCTCGTTGCCGACCTTGTCCATGGCCTCGGCGATGAGCTTGCCGATCTCCACGTCGTTATGGGCGGAGACGGTGGCGACCTGGGCCTTCTCCTTGTTGTTCTGGACGGTCTTGGAGATCTTCTTCAGCTCCTCGACGGCGGCCTGGACGGCCTTGTCGATGCCGCGCTTCAAGGCCTCGGGATTGGCCCCGGCGACCACGTTCTTCATGCCCTCGGTGAAGATGCCCTGGGCCAGGACGGTGGCGGAGGTGGTGCCGTCGCCGGCGTCGTCGGAGGTCTTGGAGGCGACCTCGCGGACCATGCGGGCGCCCATGTCCTCGGCCTTGTCCTCGAGCTCGATCTCCTTGGCGATGGTCACGCCGTCATCGGAGACGACGGGAGCCCCCCACTTCTTTTCAAGGAGGACGCTGCGGCCTCTCGGCCCGAGCGTGACCTTCACGGTGTTGGCCAGCTGGTCGACGCCCCTGAGGAGCTTGCGACGAGCCTCTTCGGAAAACAGCAAGCGCTTCTTCGCCATCGGTGTCACCTCCAGGAAATGGGATTCCACCCAAGACATGGCAAGGCGTGTGCCCCGGAAACGACTTCCGATTGATTTTGTAACCCTTTGGAATCAAAGCTATTACAAATCAAGCCGGCATTCAGACTCAGGATCATTCGCGCCGTTTTGGCAGACTAGATCAAGAGCTAAAAAACTTCTGCCACTTTGGCTACAACCTCTAAGCCACGCTAAGGCTTTTTGGTGGAAGCTGCCGCCTTCTTTTCATAGCCCGCCAAGGCGGTCTCAAGCCTAGCCTTGAGCTTGGCATCCTCCTCCTTGCAGAGAAGGATGGCCCGCTTCTCGGTCGCCACAGCCTCTCGAGGCATCCCGTTGTCCGAAAGGGCCCGGGCACAGGTATCCAGGATGGCCGGGTCCGAACCCTCCGAGGCTTCCACGGCCGCCTGGGCCGCCCGAAGGGCCAGGGGAAGATCCCGGTTCGGGAGCTTCTCATGGGTCAGGATGTTCCAGGCGAAGTCGTTCATCAGCTGGGCATCCCGCCCTCCGAGCTCCACCACCTGCCCCCCCAGCTCACGGACACTGTCCAGCGGGGCTCCCTTGCAGACCTGGGTGAGGTACTCGTTGGCCAGCTTCCCGGCCTTTTCCCTGGCCTCGGCGGCCTCCTTGAACCTGGCCAGGTCGAAGATGCCGTCGATGACGGCCTGAAGGACCTTGTCGAGCCCGTCCATGGGATGGCCGTGCCAGACCACCTTTCCCGACCGGTCGATCACGAAAGCATGCGGGATGCCATCGATCCCGTAGGCGTCCAGATAGGCCCGGCGGGTCTTCCCCCCATCGTCCAGGGCGACGGCGTAGCCCATCCTGTCGCCCATGCCCTCCACGAAGGGTCTGACCTTGTCCGCCGTCTCGTCCGTCACCCCGACGAAGACGACCTTGTCGCCAAACCGCTTCTGCATCCCGGTCAGGTGGGGGATGCTCTCCCGGCAGGGGCCGCACCAGGTGGCCCAGAATTCCACGACGCAGGGCTTCTTCCCCTTGAGTTCGGGCAGCGCGACGGCGTCCCCCTTGATCCAGGCGGAGATCTGGAGCGGCGGCGCCGGATCGCCCAGCTCGGCACAAAGGACCGGGGCGGCCAGCACGAGCATCGGCATCCACTTCATCGGCGGATCTCCTCATCAGGGGGTGAAGGCCGCATGATAATCCCCAGGCCGGGGACGACTCCATCCCTGCTTGATCCCCTGCCTGCAGCGCTTATGATGGGCCGCGATGCCCAGCGAGACGCCCGACCTGCGCTCCGCCGCCCAGACCCTGAGGACGGCCCTCGCCCAGCGCGTGGTCGGCCAGGACCAGGCGGTCGAAGAGCTTCTCACCGCGGTCTTCGCGGGCGGCCATTGCATGCTCCTCGGGGTGCCCGGGCTCGCCAAGACCCTCCTGGTCAAGTCGCTCTCCGAATGCCTGGACCTGGGCTTCAGCCGCATCCAGTTCACCCCTGACCTCATGCCCACCGACATCACCGGCACCGAGGTCATCATGGCCAACGCCCAGGGGGAGCGCGGTTACAGGTTCTTGAACGGCCCCATCTTCGCCAACCTCGTGCTGGCGGACGAGATCAACCGGACCCCGCCCAAGACCCAGGCCGCCCTGCTGGAGGCGATGGAGGAGGCCCAGGTCACCGCCGGAGGAGAGCGCTACGCCCTGCCGCCCCCCTTCCTGGTCATGGGCACCCAGAATCCCATCGAGCAGGAGGGCACCTACCCGCTGCCCATGGCGGCCCTGGACCGCTTCCTCTTCATGGTCAAGGTGGGCTATCCCGAAGCAGGGGAGGAACGGCGCATCGTGGTGGAGACCCTGCCCCGGGAGGAAGGCGGCCTGACGCCCGTCCTGTCCCGTGCCCAGTTCCTGGCCTGTCAGGAGCAGGCCCAGTCCGTCGAAGTCCCTTCCGAACTCCTCAACACCGCCACCCGCCTGGTCCGCATGACAAGGCCCCAGGAGCCCAATCCCCCTGCCGCGACCAGGGACTTCATCCGCTGGGGCGCCAGCCCACGCGGGGTCCAGGCCATGATCTCCGCCTCCCGGGCCCGGGCCGCCCTGTCCGGGAGGACCTCCATCACCCGGGACGACCTCGTGGCCGTCTCCCTGCCGGCCCTGAGACACCGGCTGGTCCTCAACTTCCATGCCGAGGCCGAGGGCATCAGCCCCGACCGCGTGATCAACGACCTGCTGGCGGACGCCGGACTGGTGGAGCGCCGCAAGACCCAGCGCCGCAACCTCTGGCGCAGGATCCTGGCCGGCGGCGCCGCCCGGTGAACGTACGCATCCTGGGAGTGCCCATGGATCTGGGGGCCTCCCGCCGAGGAGTGGACATGGGCCCCAGCGCCATCCGCATCGCCGAGCTGGAAGGACGCCTCACCCGGCTGGGCTACGGCTGCCGGGACCTGGGCGACATCCCTGTCCCCGTCCGTGAGACCCGCCCCCACGGAAGCCGTCGGGCGAAGTTCCTCGCCGAGATCTCCCGGACCTGCAGGAGGATCCATGCCACCGTCTCGAAGGTCGCCCGCTCGGGGGCCTTCCCCGTCGTGCTGGGCGGGGACCACTCCATCGCCTGCGGCACCATCGCCGGGGTGGCCGACCCGATCCGCCGCAGGGGCGGCCATCTGGGCCTCCTCTGGTTCGACGCCCATGGGGACCTGAACACCCCCGCCTCCAGCCCCAGCGGCAACATCCACGGGATGCCCCTGGCCGCCGTCCTGGGCAGGGGACCCAAGGCCCTGACCCATGTGGGAGGCTTCTCCCCCAAGATCCTGCCCCGGCACACGGTCCTGCTCGGGGTCCGGGAGCTTGACCCTCCGGAGCAGCGTCTCGTGAAGACCCTGGGCCTGACCTGCTACACCATGAAGGACATCGACGGGCGGGGCCTCAAGGCCTGCCTGTCCGAGGCCCTGACCGTCGTCACCCGGGGGACCCAGGGCTTCCATGTCTCCTTCGACATGGACGCGGTGGATCCCTCCGCGGCCCCGGGGGTGGGAACCCCCGTCAAGGGGGGTCTTTCCTACCGGGAGGCCCATCTGGCCATGGAAATGGTGGCCGACTCCCGCAACCTCCGCTCCTTCGAGCTCGTGGAGGTCAATCCGGTCATGGACCGGGAGAACCAGACCGCCATCCTGGCGGCGGAACTGATCTCCTCGGCCCTGGGCAAACGCATCCTGTAAGGCCATCGGAGGAAAGCATGAAGCATCATCGTGCGCCGCAGAGCAAGGGAAGCGTGGTGGACCGCATGCGCCTGCAGCTGGCCATGAAGCGGACCCGTGAGGAGGCCCGGAGGCTGGGCATGACCCCGGAGGCCTACCTGGCCCAGTGCCAGGCCCACACCCTGGACGAAACCTCGGAAACCCTGGCCAAGCGCATTGTGGACAAGGCCCTCAAGACCCCCGAGTCCTCTCCCCCCCCTTCCTCCAGCGGAGGCGGCACCGATCTCAAGGACCTGGTCGAGCAGATCCTGAAAAAGGGAAAGTCCTGAGCCTCACGCCGTACGGCCGAAGCGAGATCCTGAAATACAGCCTCCTCTTGGGGGGGGCCACCATCCTCTGCGCCCTTTTCCTTAAACCATTGACTGTCATCCCCTTGGCGCTCTGGGCATTCTCCCTGTCCTTCTTCCGGGATCCCGAACGCACCCCCCCCGAGGGCGAGACCAACCTGGTCTCCCCGGCGGATGGGAAGGTCACGGATGTCGACGAGGTGGAGGCCCCCCCCTTCCTCGGAGGCCCGGAAGCCAAGGCCATCCGGGTGGGCATCTTCCTTTCGGTCTTCAACGTCCACGTCAATCGGGCACCGGTCGCCGGGATCGTACGCCACCTGGAGCACAAGGACGGGAAATACCTGGATGCGCGGAACCCGGCCTCCTGCCGGGAGAACGAAAGGCAGGACCTGGGCCTGGAACTCCCTGGGGGATGTCGGGTGATGATCCGGCAGATTTCGGGGGCCATCGCCCGGAGGATCGTCTGCAAAGCCAAAGAGGGTCAAGGACTTGCGCGCGGAGAACGATATGGTATGATCAAGTTCGGTTCCCGTGCCGAGGTCTATGCCCCGGCCGGGCGCTTTCAACCCCGGGTGAAGCCCGGAGACGTCGTGAAGGGTGGCGAAACCCTGATCGGAGTGATGGAGGGAATGAAGGAATGAAACGAGCTTCCCGGGCCGCCTGCGCACTCACCCTCGGTAACCTCGTCTGCGGTTTCGCCGCAATCATATTGGCTGCAAAAGCTTACGCTGAAACGTCGTTCTTCCGGCCCATTCCTGCCGATGCCGTCCATGCCGCCTGGCTTCTCCTCCTGGGCATGGTATTCGATGGGCTCGATGGCCGGGTGGCCCGCATGGCCAAGGCCGATACCGCCTTCGGCGCCCAGCTGGACTCCCTGGCCGACGTCGTCAGCTTCGGCCTGGCTCCTGCCGTCCTCGCCTGGGTGGTGGGCGCCCGTGCGGGCATCCCCGAATCCCTGCTCTGGGCTGCCGGTTCCCTCTACGCCGTAGCCGCCGCCCTCCGTCTGGCCCGCTACAACGTCAGTCACATGTCCCCCCGCAAGGCGACCAAAGCCGGAAACTCCGATTTCGAGGGTCTGCCTTCCCCCGCCGCGGCCGGACTGGTGGCTGCCTTCCTCATCCTGGCCGAGTTCGTGGCCCAGCAGGATCCCCATGACGGGATCCACCTCCTCCAGCTCCTGCCCTGGACGGTGATCGCCGGAGGCCTTCTCATGGTTTCCCGCATCCCCTACCTCCATGTCCTCAACCGCCTGGGCAAGCTCCCCTCCTCTTTCAAGACGATGGCCGCCGTGACCCTGCTGGCGGGCTTCCTGCTCTATCCCCACCAGACCCTGGCTTCCGTCTTCGGGGCCTATGCCTTGGGCGGCCTGGCCCGCGGCCTTGTCCTCCGCCTCCTGCCCCCCGGTGAGGATGATGAAGAGGCTGAACTGGCCGAAGACCGCCTTCCAAGGCGTTAGTTTCCCTTGGCCGGCCGTTATGGTCCTGTGGTCATGGACCACTTCCTCAATCCCCGACGCGTAGGTGAGCTGGCCGGCGCCAACGCCTGCTTCCGGGCCGAGAACGAGGCCTGCGGGGACACCCTCCAGCTTCAGCTGAGGATCGAGAACGGGAAGATCACGGATGCCCGCTTCCGGGCCCTGGGGTGCACGGCGGCGATTGCCGCGTCCTCCTTCCTCACGGAGTGGCTGGCCGGGAGGCCGGTCGAAGAGGCGAAATCGCTGACCAACGACCGACTCGCTGAGATGCTGGGCGGGCTTCCGACCGGCAAGACCCACTGCTCCGTCCTGGCCGAAGAGGCCCTGGCGGGGTGTCTGGCGGATCATCAGCGGCGGCTTAAGTAATTCTCTAGATCTCCTGAACTTCTCCAACACTTACGCGTTGAGAGGGTATGACTTTCTCTCTCCGTCCAGCCTGTCTTGCCTTCCTGATCTCCTTGATCCTGGGAGCCCCCCCTAGCCGGGCTGAGGACACGCCTGTACAGCCTCCATCGCCCGTAGAGCTTCCGCCAAAGGAGCCTTCAGACCCCTTTGTGCTCCCGGGGTTCTGTGATTGTGCTAGAGAAGACCGCGTAACGAACTGCGAAGTGGGCTCTTGCGCGGCATGCGGCAGACCCACCTCCACAAGCGACATAGCCATCTGCGGCGACTGCGCCGCCAAGCGGGGAGTCTGCTGCTTCTGCCTCAAGCATCTGGAACAACCCGTGGCCTTCTCCCAGCTTTCCCTTCACCGCACGCATGCCCTTGCGGCCCAGGGAGGCGTGCTGGGGATCGCGACGACCCTGGAGGAAGCGAAGAAGCTGGGGGTCCCAGAGAAAGCCCCGGAAGGGAAAGCGGCTCCCTCTCCGGATGAACTAGAAAAGATCGACTTCGGCCGCCATCGTCTGGTGGCCATCGGCTTCAGCAGCAACCAGGGCGGGACCGCCAAGGTGAGCGAAGTCGTGGAAAGGGTCCTGATCGTGGTCAGGATCGAGGTCCATCCGAATCCCGACCGCAATCAGGTCCCGTCGTCCGGAACCCTTTGGCTGCTCCTTCCGGCCGACAAGCGCCTCATCCGGTCGGAGATCCTGAAGCCCACGCCGGAACCCTAAGATCATCCTCCTGAACGCTTCGTCTCCTACTCGAACGGATGCGCCGCCAGGAACTCCTTCGGTGAAAGAATAGATAACGGCGAACGAGGAAAGTGGTCCGGGTTCCTCGTCAGGATGCACTCCGCCCGAGCATGAAGCGCCGAATGGAACTGGAGCGCGTCCTCAAAATCCGAGAACCCCGCGTCGATGCCCTGATCCAGGATCTGCTCCGTCAAGGCGACCGGCTCGAAGGTATTGCGTACCAGATGCATCGCCTTGTCCGTATGGGGGCGGCCTCCCTGCCTACGCACCACGTAGTAGCAGTTGCCAAAGCTGATCGCGGCAACCAACCCCTCGATCCGGCCGCTTTCCGCAAGGGTCCAGACCCTCGACGAATCGGCATAGAAGGGCTCCCGCACCGTCAGGACGTCCAGCAGGATGTTCGTGTCGAAGAAGACACGTTTCGTCACAGGCCGTACTTCTCCATCAGCGCGTCGGTGAGCACCTCCCGGTAGTCTTTCCCTGCCAGAAGCTTCCCGAGCCCGGTGGCTGCCCGGGTCATGGGGCCGATCGGCTCGGACTTCCTGCGCTCCCGCAGAACCGCCTGGAGGAATCGGGAGAACATGGAGGAAAGGGAGGTTCCCTCCTCGGCGGCCAGCTTCTTGGCCTGACGGATCAGGTCCTTGTCGGCGCTGAGCGTGAGCTTGGTGACGGACATGGGCACCTCGACTACGTATAGCTATTAATAATTATACGTATGATTGGGATCTTGGCAAGCCCCCCTCCCCCATCACAAAGCGGCTAGGGCGCCATCCTGCCCACAGGAAGATCCTGGTAGATCAGCATCCTACCTTCGGCGTCCACCAGCCTCACCGAGACTTGGAAGGCCGACTGAACTGTGAACTCCGCCAGGGAGATCTTCCGGCCATCGACCCGGTATTCCAAGGCGTTGAGATCCACCGTGAAGTCCAGGCGCTTGCCCGCCTCGACCTGGCGGGCCTCTGGGATCTCAGCCAACGCAACCTCGTCGCGCCCTCCCTTGGAGCCGTCGGAGAGGAAGATCTTCCATGTCCCCAGGAGGGAAACCGGCTTGGGGCCGGGGTTCTCCACCACCAGCTCCGCCAGAAAGGGCCTTCCCGCCTGGGGCGGGACCGGAGCCTTGAGGAAAAGAAAAGGCCGGGTTCGCGGACCGACTTGAAGGGGGCATTCCGCCTTCAGAGCGCCCGTCCAAAGGCCCTCCACCGGGGTGGTGTGGGCTCCGGGATCGGGCAGGGGGAGGGCCGCCTTCCTGCCGTTCGGAAGTCGGACCTGGGCGGGCTTCCTCTCCTCGCAGGGGACCTCCTCGCTGGCCTGCTCATAGGACAGGCGCAGGACATAGCGGCCGGCAGGCAGGGGGGAGGGATTCCGGGAGGCCCACTGGCCCGTCTTCGGATCCAGGGGAAGGACCCTGCTCAAGGTGAACGGGAACTCGGCCTTCCCATGAGGTGCCAGGGTATCGATCCGGCCAATGATGCCGGACTCGCGCAGGCTCCCGAAGGGAGGGACGCTGGGCTCGAAACGGGCGCCGTCCTCGCGTTCCAGGACCATCCGGGGGAAGGGGACGAGGTTGGGGTGGGGCGTGACGTAGAACTGGATCGGCTTGTCGCCGGAGTTCTCGAACATGGTCCGGACCCGGATCTCCCCGCCCTCCTCGGGATTCTGGGTCTCCAGGGAGACGGACAGCTTCAGCGCCCTGTCCACGGGGGCCGGCTCCGCCAGGCAGAGCGTCCAGGGAAGCAGCAGCAGGGGCAGGGCATGGGCTCTCACGGGGATCCTCCTGGAGTAGGGACCTCCGGATTCTAGCCGCCCTTTGCAGGGGATCCTGTAAAGGCTTTGTAAAACCTGTTCAGAGATCCATCCTCTCGAACGCCCGCTTGCCCATCCCCAGCGTCATGCCACAGGAATTCCCTGCATGTCCGACTTCCGGTGGGCGCACTTGAGGCTGTGGACCGCCTCAACCGGAAGGCCCTGGCCCTCATCATCGTGGCGGGAGTCCTGGGCGTCATGACCGTGCTGGGCGTCTGCTTCGTCGTCCTAGCCCGCATGGAGCGCCAGGCCTCCCAGCGGCGCACGTACGCCACCAAGGCCCTCCTGCTGGCCCGCAGCGGCCTGGAAGATGCGCTGGCAAGGCTTGCTGCAGGCCAGGAATGCCATGCTTCGATCAATGCCTACGGGGGCGAGGACTGGAACGACGACAGGATCTTGAACGCCGGCGTCGAAACAGACGGCCAGATTTACCAGCCAAGCAAGCTCAACCGGAACGACTGCCCCACGACTCAGGCCCTGCGTCCCTCCTTTTGCAAGCTCATCGGCCTCAATCCTGATCTCGTCCTCATGGACGGCCGGATGAGGGGATACACGGGGCGACTCGCAGACGATAGCAGCATGAAAGGAAATACTTACACCCTGAACGCCAGGGCGGGGGACGGCCTCTTCTTGAACGGCGGAGATCCCGCTTCCGAAGCGAATCTCGGCTACAACGCAGTGCTGAGACGCATCCTGGGCACCCTGGCTGAGGCCGTGGATCGGGAGGACGGGGTGGCCGGGAACGGACCAGTGACCCAGGCCGACGGCCTCAACCTGATCGACCGGAGGCCCCGGACGGCCCGGGGCTGGGAGAGTTGGAAGCAGGTCCGGGATCTGGCCCTGAGCGGAAGCCAGGCCAAGCTGGATGCCCTCCAGTCCTATCTGACTCTGCAAGCCTGGGTGGACAGGAAGGTGATCTCGCCGAATGCCATGCTTGGCATGGAAGGCAGGAATTGTCAGAGCTGGGCGTATATCAAGCTAACGCACGAGACCTATTCGGCCCTGCCGGGGACCAAAGAGCCGGGCTTTGAGAGGATCCCCCTTCTTCCGGGAGGAAAGCTCGTGGGACGGGCGCCCATCGGCCTCGACTGGGCCAGAACCCGACGGCCAATCCTGATAGCGCTTCTGGCCGGCCTTAAGGGTCTCACCCTCGACCAGACTACCGCCATCGGTAGCACAGGTGATCACGTTGGGACACTCCGGACCACGGAGATCTCCTTGGACTGGTCCCTGACCAGCGATGACTGCCGTCATGTCGCCGACTACATCCTGAACTCCACCAGTGAACTTAAGACCTGGGAGCAATGGCATGTCTTCTGTGATGCGATCCCTGACGCCCTTATTTCCGGGAGCGCGGAACTGCGACAAAGCAAGCGGGACCTCCTGAAGGCCAACTTCAACCCCAATAGCCGTTTGAACAAGTTCTGTCCCAATGCATCTCTCTGGACCTCCGTGGACAAGTCAGACCTCCTGGTCTACTCCACCGAGTTCAGCTTGCTACCCTCCACGGCCAGCGCTCAGGAACTGGAGAGCGTAGCCCGCATCCTGGGAAAGAATGGCCGCGTCCTGGCCAGCCGGGCGCTCAAAGCTTCCATCGCCCCCGTCAACCACCTGACCCTCAGCACCCAGAAGGAATTCGTGTGCGAGGAATTGGGTGACGTCTCCGTGGCAGGGGACGAATGGGCCTTCCGACAACCGGGGCAGACATCTTTCATGAGTGGGAGCGCAGGCACCGGAAAGACCTGGGGACATGCCCTTGGCGGATTGGGCACCACAGGCACCAGCCTCCAAACATATCCGGAACCCATCGTGATAACAGAATCCGGCGCAACCCTTGCCGTCCGTCCGGCTAACTACGATGGGACCCTCCAGTTGGCAACAGTGGAGACGGCCCAGGATGACTGGTACGGAGTGGACGTGAACCCCTCCCCACCCGTCAAGGATATGAAACTCCTGGCACGCTATACGACTGGGCTGGACCTGGACGTTTCGGATGCTGCACCAGACAGGCCAGATGGGGACGCGAGGTGGAGAAACCTGCCCGACATCCAGCAGGTCACCTACAATGGTGGCGGATCTCCTACTCTCTCCGAACTAGGCAATGGGCTCTTGCACCCCACCCGCCCCAACACGCTGTACCCTGACGGGATCTACTCGGAGAAAGACAGGGCTCCCAGCTATCTTGATCAAAACAACGCCAATGGCTTCCATGGGTTGATTACGTACTGGCTCAAACCGAACTGCATTCCCCTGTCAGGGCAATGGGGCGCATACTTGAACCGCTTGCACCCCTACTTCATGTGGACTAACTTCAGGGAAGCCATAAGAGGTGGGGATCTCCTCAGTCCGAACCAGTTCTTCTACCTGGGAGACGAGTTCTGCAGCCGCTGTGGTGCTGCAATCGTCTGTCTGTTCGAGGTGGGACACGAGTTACACGACACCCGGCAAGAACACAGATTCATACGAGGCGGTTCGTTGCCTCCACACCAATGGCACTTAGTAACTGTATCCTACGATTTCCAGAGCCCCGACAAGGACGATTGCTCGGACCTAAGAGTGAATGCCGGCCTCGCAATCAACGACCACTGGGGACTCATCGACCAGTACAACTCCTTCGGCAATGACCCGAGCCAGGCGGCCGATATCACCCTGGACGATATCTTCGGTCCCCACCGTCTCATCCTTGGGAAAGGTTGGCCCGAAGGGCAGCCACCTAGTACCGGACCTCTCGGTACCGGAGCCGACGCAACCTTCGACGAGCTGGCGATCTATGATTTCGGGGGGGCCACGTACACCGCCGGGGTCTCGACCCCGGCCACGCCCGCTACCCTGGCCACTCCCGGAGTCCTGGCCGCCCACCGTTTCAAGGAAGGCCGCTACTACAAGGAGTCCACTTACCCGACCTCGGGGGGCTTGTTGACAGCCCTGGGGGCTCTCCGGAACGCCGGCGAGTACTTCAGCCCCCTCATCCGCCTCGGTCCCTGCCGCATCCAGGCCCTGACCTGGACCCAGGTAGTTCCCCGCGGACTCAAGGCTCCACTTCCAGCCGAAGGCCAAGCAGGAGTGGACGGGGACCCGGGCGACGACGGCCGTATCATCCTAGAATTAACAAATGCCTCGGGAGGTGACTACCTCCAAGATACCGCCGGCAGACGCGTCAGCAGCGTTTTCCATAACCCCGCCTCATCTCCTGTGGATCGCACGCTGAACGCTTCATTCAGGTTGCACGCTATCTTCCAGCCCAACCTGGCCGACAAGGCCAACACCCCCATCCTGGACCCCCTGGCCCTGGATGACATCACCGTGATCTACGAGCCTTTGGGCGGGCGAAGGATCCTGGTCTGGGGAGAGTAGGCGGCGCGGCCCGCAGTTTCCCCTTCACAGATCCATCCTCTCGAACGCCCTTCTCCCCATCCTCAGCGGCACCCAGACCGCCGCCGCCCCCAGCACCCCCATCCCCGCCACGCAGAGCCAGAGCAGGCGCCGGAAGTCCGGGACGTTGAGCGTGGCCCTCGCGTAGTGCAGATGGCAGGGCACCGCCACCAGCAGGATGACCACGATCAGGTAGCCCAGCGACAGGATCAGGTTCAGGGTCCCCCCGAAACTCGAGACGATACGGGCCGCGGACTCCTCCTTCAGGTCGGGGAAGGCCGCTCCCAGACCGACCGCCAGCCCCGAAAGCCCCGCGCAGATGACCACCACCGCATAGGCATGCAGCAGGGCCATGCCGCGAGGCACCTGGAGCATGGTGTCCGACAGGCCCACCAGGAAGCCCGTGACCAGAAGCCCCCCCACGAAGGAGAACCAGAACTTCGACCCCAGCAGGGCTCCCCGGGACATGGGGAAGAGGCCCAGGATCCAGAATCTCCTTCCCTCCAGGGAGACCAGCGGGAAGACGAAGCGGCTCGTGAAGGTCGCCAGCGTCAGGCAGGTGGCCGAGAGGTTGAGGAAGGCCACGAGGTTCATCCAGGAAGCCTCGGAGATGGCGTAGGGCAGGCTGCGAAGGTTCAGGAAGTAGATCCCCAGCACCCCGAAGAAGACCAGGGCCTGGGTCCACTGGCCGGGATCCCTGAGGAAGCCCTTGAGGTCCTTGAGCAGGAGCTCCCCGCCCTGGCGGCCGAAGAGGGTCCTCAGCGGGAAGCCGGTCAGGCGGTCCATCCAAGGGCCGGCACCCTGACGGCTCCCTCCCGTCCCCTCCGTGGCCCTGAGTCCTGCACGGCGATGGGTGAGGGCGGCCAGGGCATAGGCCGCCGCGAAGAGGACAGCTGCCGTGGAGACGATGGAGCAGGCCTGGTAGACGAGATCCGCCCAGCGGCCGGTGGCCAGATCCTGCATAGCTTCGGCCATCCAGTGGCTCGGCAGAAGGGGATGGTTGGCGAAGGAGACCCTCTCCAGGAAGCTGTGGATCCAGGCGGGATCCAGGTCCCCCTGCGAGCGCTTCCAGTGCAGGGTCTGGCGGAACAGGAGGATGCCCCCGCCCGCGACGGCCAGCCCCCCGAAGGCCAGCAGCCTCCGCGAGGGGCCCCGCCGTGGCCCCACAAGGGCCGTCGCCATAGCCAGCAGGGCGCCGAGCCCGGCCGGGATCAGGATATAGGCGGCACAGAGCACCGCCGTCCCTCCCAGGAACCCCGCGCCAAGGCCCTCCACCGAGGCATAGGCCGCCAACAGGGGGGCCGTCAGGATGAGGAAGGCCCAGGAGGAGTAGCCCAGCATCTCCAGGAACTGGGCGCAGAAGACGTGCTCCGGCCTTGCCGGGGTGGTCCTCAGGAAGGCGGCCTCGCGACCCCGGTAGAAGGCCCCGTAGGCCAGGATGGCGTTCGAGATCGTGAGCATGACGCCCAACGCCAGGAAGAAGAGCGGAAACGCCACTCCGTACACCGAATCGCGGATCTCGTCGTGACGGTGCAGGAAGGAGAACCCCTCCCGGAAGATCGCGAAGAGCCCCAGCAGCAGGAGGCCGCCCAACAGCAGGACCACCCAGGCCTTGAGGCGGGAGGTGCGGCGCAGGGCGCCCAGGGAGTGGCGGGTCCTCAGCGCCCGGGAGGAGAGGAGGGCGCGGAGATCCCAGAGTAGGGGTCGCATGAGCGCCAGTCTATCCGTTACCAGGAGTCGGCGAGACGGCGGGCCCGGTCCCCGGCCGGGGTCCCCTTGGCACGGCGGGCCAGATCCTTCAGGGCCTTGCGGAGGCCTGCGAGGACCTCCTCGTTGAGGCTGCGGCAGCCCTCGCAGGCGACCTGGGCACGGCGCTCCCCGCGCTGCTTGTGGATCTTGCAGGAGGGCAGGGCCTCCAGACGGCGCTGTAGGTCGTCCACCTCGGCCAGGGCCTTGCGGAAGGCCCTCAGGGCAGGATCAGCGGCCTGGCGTCTGGCCTCTGCGGACAGCCGGGTCCCGATCTCGTCGCCGGAGAAGTCGGAGGCCAGTTCCTTGAGCGCCGCAAGGGCTCCGTCCGGATCCATGGTTTTCAGGGCCTCCGCCTGCTCCCTGCGGGCGGCCGCGTGGAGTTCCAGGGCTTCCAGCAGGCGGGCGGCCTCCCCGCGCTCGAGCGGATCCGTCGCACGAAGCCGGCGGCGCAGGGCCTGGGCGGCCTGGCCCGGGTTGAAGCCCTTTTCGATCTGGCGGGCCAGCCCCTGGAGCCTTTCATAGGGGGTGGATCCAGTCCAGATCCGTGGGGCGTCCTGGGCCGCCTTCTCGGCGACCTTGGCCGCCTCCTCCAGACACCCGCGGAACAGCTCCTGGCCGGCCGGACCGTAGACGATGGAGGCGGGCCAGCCCAGGGCGGCGCCCGGGATCTGTCCGCCGGCCAGCACGCTGCACTGCAGCCCTCCGGCCTCGCAGATCTCCAGGACCCTCTCCCGGGCGCATCCGGGGCCCACGAAGACCGCCAGGAGACGGCAGGGCTGCCCCTTCGTGCGGCGGTCCAGGGCCGCCAGGGCAGGGACCTGGGCTACGGAAGCTGCGCAGTCCGGATTCCAGAACTGGATGAGGACCACCCGGCCTGCGAGGGATCCGAGCCCCCCGGGCGGCCCCTGAAGAGGCTCGCCCAGGGTCAGGGAAGCCAGGGCAGTCCCTTCGAAGGAGGCCAGGAGCGAGGGAGAAGGAGGGAAGGCAGGGCCCTCGGGCGTGCGTGCAGGCTCCACGGGAGTCTCGGCAGGCGGAGAGGGCCGCAGAGGGGGTTCGGACCCGCTAGGCTCAGGCGGGTGGGGCCCTTCGACCAGCTCAGGCTCCTGCGGGGCAGGCGTCGGCACAGGCGCGGGGATCGGAGGGAGATCCAGGGACGGCAGGGGCACAGCGGGAACCGGAGACGCGGGGGCGGGCCCGGTCGCCTCGACCGCCACGTCGGGAGCCGGGCCGGGGACGGCCGGGCCTGGCGACCGCGGCGGAGCCTTCCCGCTGCCCGGCACCAGGAAGAAGAGAAGAAGGGCCGCTGCGGCGGCGGCCGGGACCAGCCAGAGCAGGCGAGGCCAGGAAGAAGCCCGCTCGTGGCGCACCCCCTCCATCACCCGGCGGCGAAGTACGGGGGACGGAGATTCCTCGCCCAGCGCCGCCAAGGCGGCCCTCACGCGGACGGCGTCCTCAAGCGCCTGCCGACAGGCTCCGCAGGTGGTCGGGTGGGGGTCGGAAAGGGGCCCGTCGGCCAGGGCCAGACGGAAGCGGCGACAGGCGTCCGTCATGCCTTCCTCCCGGCCGCAGGGCGCAGGCGGGAGGCCAGGCGTTCGAAGCCGGCCGCTGCCCTGTCCTCGGCCTGGCGCGCGGTCAGGCCCGTGATCCGGGCGACCTCGGCATGGGGAAGCTGCTGCATCCAGCGCAGGATGAAGGGCTCCCGGATCCCTTCGGGAAGCTCGCCCAGGAGGTCGTGGACCTTCCCGCCCAGCTCCCCGAGCGACACAGCCTCGGCAGGATCAGCAACCGCCCCCTGCCCCTGCCGGGAAGCCAGCCAGCGCCGGGAGTCCATCGGGGGACGGCGGAGCTGCCCGATGCGGTGGTTGCGGGCGATCCGGTAGAGATAGACCCGGAAGGGTCCCCCCGGCTTGTACTGGGCACGACGCCCCCAGAGCTTCAGGAAAACCTCCTGGGTCCCCTCCTCGGCCTCGGCAGGGATCATGCCCAGCCTGCGCAGGAAGTTGTAGATGGGCTTCTCATAACGTTCAAACAGCACCGCGAATGCGCCCCGGTCCCCTGCCTGGGCACGAAGCATGAGCGGTTCATCCTCCATACCGGGTCATTGTACAGTACGCACTCCAGGATGCCTCGCCCACGGAAATCCCCCGCCACAGAAATAAAAACGGAATTTCAGGAGGAAGCCTCCCGCTTCAGCGTATGTAATGGGGCCCAGGAACCGGGATCCGCACCTTCCCGATTTTAGGAGGAAACGATGCGTCGACTGCTTCTTCTGAGCGCGCTGACCCTGGGATTCGCCTCAACCGCACCTGCCGGGGAGAGCGATCTGGACTGCGTCAGCCTTGGGGAACGCATCTGCGGCCCGACCATCAGCATCCACGAGTGCCGGGGGAAGGTCACCTTGGTCGAATTCTGGGGCATCACCTGACCCCCCTGCATAGCCAGCCTGCCAGGGCTAGCGGCCTTCGAGAAGAAGTACCGCGACCAAATCAAGGTGATCGGCATCCACGGGAACCCTGATCCCGCCGACAAGATCGTCGCCCTCTGCAAGTCCCATGGCGCGGAATTCCCCATCGTCCGGGGCCACCAGTACAGCAGGAAGCAGGTCCCGGGCATCCCCCGGGCCTTCGTCTTCGACCACACCGGCAAGGAGATCTACGACGGCTCCCCCTCCGGAGCCGAAGAGGCGGCCGCCAAGGCCCTGAAGTCCGCCCCTGCCCTCTGGCTGGGCGGCGCGACCTTCGAGAAACTCAAGCCCCTGGCCGCCCAGGTTGAGAGGAAGGACAAGCTCGGGGCCGCCGCCACATCCCTCCGCGCCAAGCTCGAGGCCCCCGAGACGGATGAGGTCATGAAGGCCGAGGCCCAGGCCCTGCTCCAGATCATCGAGGGCTATGCCTCCGGCGCCAAGGCGAGCGCCGCCGACCTGCGCGAGCAGGACTGTGACCGCTACCTCTCCCGCCTGGACGTCCTGGCCAAGGAGCTGAGCGGCGACGTCCTGGGAGCCGGATTCAAGACCCTCAAGGACAAGGAGAGCGCCGACCCCGAGTTCCAGAAGCTCCGCAAGGGGCTCAAGGAGCTCGCCGAGCAGGCCAAGGTCCTGGAGACCCTGCCCTCCTGCAAGGCCTGCAAGGCCAGGTCCCAGCGCACCCTGTCCCTATCCTGCGAAGCCTGCAAGCAGGCCAACGCCGAAGCCATCACATCACTGAAGAAGGCCCTGGCCAAGCTGGCCGAGAAGTACGCCGGGACTGCAGCCGGTACCAAAGCCTCCGAGATGGCCTCCACCCTCTGAACAACCCGGAACCCAAGGAGAACGAATCCATGCGCCGCCCCTTCCTGTTGAGCCTCACCCTGGCCCTCGGATTCTCCGCCTTCGCCGGCGGCGACAGCGACCTCGACGCGGTCCGTCTGGGCCGTCTCGTCTCCGGCCCTGCGCTGACGATCGAGCAGTGCAAGGGCAACGTGGTCCTGCTGGAATTCTGGGGAACCCATTGACCCCCCTGCGTCCGCGGGCTGCCCGTGTTGGCAGCCTTTGAAAAGGAGCACCGCAGCCAGCCCCTCAAGGTGATCGGCATCGAGCGCCAGGGCAGTTCCGACGCCGAGATCAAGGCGATGGCGAAGGACAAGGGCGCGGAATTCACCCTCATCTCCGACGGGGAGTACACCAAGCAGAAGCTCTCCGGACTCCCCCGGGCATACGTCTTCGATCATACCGGCAGGCAGATCTATGAAGGGAACCCCGCCGAGGCCGAAACGGTTGCGGCCAAGGCCATCGAGGCCGTCCCGGCCATCTGGCTCCCTGCCGATGCCTCTTTTACCAAGCTCAAACCCCTCGCCGCCCAGGCCCTGGCCCGCAAGAACCTTGGCCAGCTCCTGACCGCCCTGCGCGCCAAGGGCCTCTCCGCGGACGAGGCCGAAAAGACCGAGGCCGAGACCCTCCAGAAGATCGTGGAAGGTTATGCGACCCGCCGCCGGGAGAGCCTGGCCTCGACCCGCGAGTCCGACCCGGATGGCTATGTCTCCGGCCTGGACGCCCTCAGCAAGGAGTTCTCCGGGGATCCCATCGCCGCTGAATGCAAGAGCCTCAAGGACCAGGCCTGCGCCGACCCCGCCTTCGCCAAGCTCCGTTCCGCCTGCAAGGCCTTGGCCACCCAGGAGAAGCTCCTGGCGGATCTGGCCCCCTGCAAGATCTGCAAGGGAAAGTCCCAGCGCAGGGGCAGCATGGATTGTGCCGACTGCCTCAGGACGAATGCCGAGACCCTGGAAGGCGTGAAGAAGGCCCTGCTCAAGATCCAGAAGGCCAACGAGGGCACTGCGGTGGCCGCCAAGGCCGCCGAGCTGGCTGCGAAACTGTAGACGACCCTTTCCGTCCGGAATCCACTCCGAGCCCGGGCATCGTCCCGGGCTCGGTGCTTTAAGTCAGTCCGTCTGGCGGCGGACGGGGCCGGAGGTCAGCGACGTCAGGGAAAGGAAGGCCTCTTCCAGGGTCGCCGCCGCGCCCGCCGCCCGGCGGATCCCACCGGCGTCGCCCTCGGCGACCAGCCTTCCCTGGCACATCACGCCGATCACGTCCGAGACCTCCTCGGCCGCATCCAGGACGTGGGTGGAGATCAGGATGGCCACCCCCTCCCTGCGGCGCTCCTTGAGAAGGTCCTTCACCAGCCGGATGGAGCGGGGATCCAGGCCTACCAGCGGCTCGTCGACCACCAGCACCTTCGGCCGGTGCAGGAGGGCCGCCGCGAAGACCACGCGCTGACGCATGCCGTGGGAGTAGCCCTCGGCCAGCTCGTCGAGGAAGGCCCCCAGCTCGAAGCGTTCGGACATGGCGGAGACCTCCCGCGCGATGGCCGCGGCGTCCATTCCGTACATCCGGCCGACGAAGGCCAGGAACTCCCGCCCCGAGAGCCTCTCGTAGAGATAAGGCTGGTCCGGCACATAGCCCAGAAGCCCCCGGGCGGCTTCTGACCCCGCCGGGTGGCCGCCCACCCGAGCAAGCCCCTGATCCGGCTTCACCAGGCCCGAAAGGACCTTCACCGTGGTGGTCTTGCCCGCCCCGTTGGGCCCCAGAAGGGCGTAGCAGGAGCCTGCCGGCACCCTCAGCGTCAGGCCGTCGACGGCGGTGCGGCGCCCGTAACGCTTGACCATGCCCTCCAGCTCAATCATCGCCGAGGGCCTCCACCCGTTCCATCTCGAGTCCCAGCATCCGCTGCTTCAGCAGCCGACCCTCCGGCCCTGGCTCCACCCAGACCGTCACGAGGCCCATCAGCGGCGTCGTCGGGCTGCGGACCTCGATGCGCAGGGCCTGTCGGGGACGGCCGTCCACCGTCACCGTCTCCCGGGCGGCCAGGAGGGCCCGCATGCGTTCGACGCGCTGGGCCAGGGGATTGAAGATCTCCAGGTCCCATTCCCCGCCGACGGGAACGTCCTTCATCCCCACCGGAGAGGCCACCGAGAGCAGCGGCACCGCAGGATCCAGGGGCAGTAGCATCCTGTAATCGTTCCCCTGGCCGGGCCGGTTAAGGCTCAGGCGGCAGTCCATCCCCTTGGGACCCAGGGTACCGGAACCCCGCAGGGGCGTGCTCCCCAGAGCGCCGTCCAGCGTAAAGGAATGGAGCAGGTAGTCCTTGGACAGGGTCAAGGCCAGGCGGACGTGCACGGAGCCGACCCGCCAGGCGCCCAGGCCGGGGAGGCCCTGGTCGAGGTCCAGCCGGTGGGTCAGGCTGATGGTCCCGTCGCTCTCCCAGCGGGCCTGGCTGTCCAGGACGCCCACCCTCTTGCCGGAGGAGGAGAGGCGGAAGGTCTCCTGCCAGGGCAGGCGGCCGTAGAGGGCGCTCCGGTAGGTGGTGCGGGACTGCTCCCGCCAGAGGGGCAGACAGTCGCGCTGGACCCTCCAGCCCATGGCGGCGGTCCAGCTCGCCAATACGGCCAGGCCGAGGGCGCGGCGCAGGGGCATCAGCGGTCAAACGGCCGGAGAAGGAGACGGCCTCAGGGCGCCCTGCTGCTCCTCCAGATACGCCCCCATGCGGCGGTAGCGGGCGTAGCGCTCCGCCAGCAGGCGATCCGTCGGCAGGGAAGTCAGGCTGCCGAGGGTCCTGAGGAGGTAGGCCCTCACATGATCGAAGGAGGCCCTCGGGTCGCGGTGGGCCCCGCCGGGGGGCTCGGGGATGACGTCGTCGATCACGGCCAGCTTGAGAAGATCACCTGCCGTGAGCTTCAGCACCTCGGCGGCCTGGGCGGCCTTGGAGGAGTCCTTCCAGAGGATGGCCGCGCATCCCTCTGGGGAGATCACGGAGAAGACGGCGTTTTCCAGAAGCGCTACTCGGTCGCCCACGCCCACGGCCAGGGCGCCGCCGCTGAAGCCCTCGCCGGTGACGAGAATGAGGATGGGCACGCCCAGCACGGACATCTCGCGGAGGTTCTCGGCGATGGCCTGGGCCTGGCCCCTCTCCTCGGCGCCGATCCCGGGGTAGGCGCCGGGGGTATCGATGAACACGACGACGGGCAGGCGGAACTTGGCCGCCAGGCGCATCTTGAGCAGGGCCTTGCGGTAGCCCTCGGGGTGGGGCATCCCGAAGTTGGCCGCCAGGCGCTCCCGGGTGTCGCGGCCCTTGCGGTTGGCGATGAAGAGGACCCGCTGGCCGTCGAGGCGGGCCAGGCCCACGGCCAGGGCCCGGTCGTCGCGGAATCCCCGGTCCCCGTGAAGCTCGATGATGTCGGTGCCCAGGGCCCGGACATAGTCGATGGCCTGGGGGCGCTGGGGATGGCGGGCCACCTGGGTGCGCTGCCAGGCGCTGAGCCCGGCGAAGATGTCGGCGGAGAGCTTGGCGGCGCGTTCTTTCAGGCGGCGGATCTCGGGGCCCAGGGCCATCTGCTGGGAGGAAGCCAGGGACTCCAGCTCGCGGATTCTCCGCTCCATCTCCAGGATGGGCGCCTCGAAATCCAGGACCTTGGGTTCCCCCACGGGAGTTGCCATAAGGCTATTGTAGTCCAGGATTTGTGCGGGTCAATGCGGCCTTCACCCCTGCAGCTTCCGGTACTTCCCTTTGCCCGACTCCGGGCTCTTGCCGGCGGCGGCGCGCTGCGCCTCCCGCCAGGTCCGGTAGTCCTGGTAGTTCCCCTCGAACCACTTCACCACGGGCTTGCCGTCCACCTCGCCCTCGAAAGCCAGGATGTGGGTGGCGATGCGGTCCAGGAACCAGCGGTCGTGGGTGATGACCACCATGCAGCCGACGAAGCCCTGGATGCCCTCCTCCAATACCCTCAACGTATCCAGGTCCAGGTCGTTGGTGGGCTCGTCCAGGAGGACTAGGTTGGCCCCTTTCCGGAGGAGCTTGGCCATCTGCAGGCGGTTGCGCTCGCCGCCGGAGAGGTCCTTGACCATCTTCTGCTGGTCCCCGCCGCGGAAGTTGAAGCGGGCCAGATAGCCGCGGACCGGCATCAGGTTCTTGCCGTAGGTGATGAAGTCCGAGCCGCCCGAGACCTCCTCGTAGACCGTCTTGTCCGCCGAGAGGCTGTCGCGGGTCTGGTCCACGTAGGCCACGACCACGCTCTCCCCGCGCTTCACTTCGCCCGAATCCGCCGTCTCCTGCCCCAGGAGGATGCGGGCCAGGGTGGTCTTGCCGGCGCCGTTGGGGCCGATGATGCCCACGATGCCTCCCCGCGGCAGGTCGAAGGTCAGGCCGCCGAAGAGTTCGCGCTTCCCGTAGGACTTCTTCAGGTCCTTCACGTCGAGGACCCGGTTGCCCAGCTTGGGCCCCGGGGGAAGCTGGAACTGGATGCCGTCGTCGGCCGCGTTGTAGGACTGGACCTCGGCCAGGAGGGTCTCGTAGTTGGCCATGCGGGCCTTGCTCTTGACCGTGCGGGCCGCGGGGGCCTGGCGGGTCCACTCCAGCTCGCGGGAAAGGACCTTGCGGCGGGCGTCCTGGTGGCGCTCCTCGGTCTCCTTGCGGACCGCCTTGGCCTGGAGGAAGGCCGAGTAGTTGCCCTCGTAGGGGATCCCCCGGGTGCGGTCGATCTCCAGCATCCAGCTCACCACGTTATCCAGGAAGTAGCGGTCGTGGGTGATCAGGATGACGGTGCCGGCATACTCCTGGAGGTGCTTCTCCAGCCAGGAGATGGACTCGGCGTCCAGGTGGTTGGTGGGCTCGTCCAGCAGGAGAAGATCCGGCTTCTGAAGAAGGAGGCGGCAGAGGGCCACCCGGCGCTTCTCCCCTCCCGAGAGCGGCTTCACCGGCGCGTCCATGGGCGGCAGGCCCAGGGCGTGGGCGGCCACCTCCAGCGTCCGGTCCAGCTCCCATCCTCCGGCGGACTCTATCCTCTCCTGCACGGAAGCCAGCTCGTCGAGGGCCTTCTGCATGGCATCGGCGTCGAGGGGCCCCTCGAGCAGTTTGCCCAGCTCCTCGTGGCGGGCGAGCAGGGCCTTGGTGTCCTTGACGGCCTCCTCCAGGTTCCCCAGCACGCTCTTGGATTCGTCCAGGCGGGGCTCCTGGGGAAGGTAGCCGATGCGGATGCCGGCGGCCGGCCTGGCCTCGCCGTCGTAGTCTTTGTCCTCCCCGGCGATGATCTTGAGCAGGGTGGTCTTGCCGGAGCCGTTGGCTCCGACCACCCCGATCTTGGCTCCTGGGTAGAAGGAAAGGGAGACGTCCTTGAGGATGGTCCGGCCTCCCGAGAAGGTCTTGGTCATGCGTTCGAGACTGAAGATGTAGGCGGGGGCCATGGGGCCGGCGATTATACTCTCCCGCCATGCTGGCCCTGAACGTGCAGAAGCTGATCGAGTTCTGGCACCTGCCCGCTTGGGTCGGCGCGCCCTGGGTCCTTGGGCCAGCCACCTTCCTGATCACTGTCCTGCTGGGCCTTGCGCTCAAGCGTTTCATCTTCTCCCGGTTGAAGGCCTGGGCCTCCAAGACCGAGACCAACCTGGACAACCTCCTGCTGACGGCCCTGGACCGACCGCTAACCCTGCTGATCACCGGCGCCGGCCTGGTCTTCATGACCAAGCATTTCGACGTCCCCGACCGCGCCGACACCGCCATCCTCCTGGCCTACAAGGTCCTCGTCATCCTGGCCATCGCCCTCTTCGCGGACCGCATGGTCGCCGGCATGGTGGACGCCTATGCCCTGAAGCAGCCGGTGCTCGCGGCCGCCAAGGGCATCGTCAAGGGCGTCGCCCGCACCGTCCTCTACGCGATGGCGGCCCTGATCTTCCTCGATACCCTGGGCATCACCATCACGCCGCTCCTGGCCTCCCTGGGCGTGGGCTCCCTGGCCGTGGCGCTGGCCCTGCAGGAGCCGCTCTCCAACTTCTTCTCGGGACTGTCGCTGCTGATCGACAAGCCCATCCAGCCCGGGCACTACATCCAGATGGACGGAGGCGTGGAGGGCCATGTCGAGGCCGTGGGCTGGCGGGCCACCCGGATCCGCACCCTGCAGAACAACCTGGTCCTGGTGCCGAACGCCAAGCTGGTCTCCAGCGTGATCACGAACTACGACCGGCCCGAGTCGGAGATGGCCCTGCCGGTCTCCGTCGGCGTCGCGTACGGGAGCGACCTGGGCAAGGTGGAAAAGGTGACCCTGGAGGTCGTCCGCGAGGTGATGACAGCCCACGCCATGACGGACGCGGTGCCGCGGGCGGGGGTGGCCTTCACGGAGTTCGGCGACTCGGCCATCAGCCTGGTCGCGGTGCTGAGGGTGACCCGATTCGAGGACCGGGGCCCCCTGAAGCACGCCTTCATCAAGGCCCTGCATGCGCGCTTCCGGGCCGAGGGGATCTCCATCCCCTACCCGACCCGCACCATCCTGTCGCAGCAGCCATGAGCTGGCTGAGCGACCCCAACGCCTGGATCGCCTTCGCCACCCTGGTCGTCCTCGAGCTGGTGCTCGGGATCGACAACATCGTCTTCCTGACCATCCTGTCGGACAGGCTCCCCGCGGCCCAGAGGCCCAAGGCCCGCAAGATCGGCCTCATCCTGGCCATGGCCATGCGCATCCTGCTGCTGCTCTCGCTGTCCTGGCTGATGCGCCTGACCGCCACCCTCTTCGAGGCGTTCGGGCATCCCTTCTCCGGAAAGGACCTCATCCTCGTCCTGGGGGGCCTCTTCCTGCTGGCCAAGAGCACCCACGAAATCCACCAGAAGCTGGAAGGCGAGTCCGGATCGTCCTCCGCCGGCGTCGGCCCCTCCTTTACCAGCGTCATCCTCCAGATCGTGCTGCTGGACGTGGTCTTCTCCCTCGACTCGGTGATCACGGCGGTCGGAATGGTGGACAACCTGGGCGTCATGATCTCGGCCGTGGTGGTTTCGGTGGTCTGCATGATGGGCTTCGCCCGTCCCGTGGGGGATTTCGTCCAGCGCCACCCCACCGTGAAGATGCTGGCGCTGAGCTTCCTGCTGCTGATCGGCGTGACGCTGATCGCGGACGGGTTCCGGCAGCACATCCCCAAGGGCTACATCTACTTCTCGATGGCCTTCTCGATCTTCGTGGAAATGCTGAACATCCGAGTGCAGAAGGGCCGCCAGGCCCCGGTCACCCTGCACGAGCCCTATAAGGAATAGACGGACGATCCCGGGAAAGTCCGCATGTCCCCCCCGGGTCTGCGGCACTGGTAGGCAGGATGTCCTACCGCCCCTTACAACTTCTGGGAGTCGGGATGACGAGCCGGGTCTTCCGGGCCCAGGACGCCTGGGGCCGGATGGTGGCCGTCAAGGAGCTCCTGCCGGAGCACCGCGAAGACCCCCGCCGGGTGAAGAGCCTCGCCCGGGAGGCGCGCCTGCAGCAGGGCTTCCTGCATCCCCATGCCGTGCGCCTGCTCAGATTCGATGCCGAGGAGCACCGCCTCGTCCTGGAGCTTCTCCCGCGCTCGTTGCGCACGGCCCTGGCCGAGGACCCCTTCCATCTGGAGCGCCGGATCCGCTGGGCCATGGATATCACGGGGGTCCTGGGGGAGCTGCATGCGCGCAGGCTGGTCCACAGGGACCTCAAGCCGGAGAACATCTTCCTCACCGAGAAGGGCCTGGCCAAGCTGGGGGACTTCGGGTTCACCCAGGCCGAACCCGGTCCTCTGGGGCGTCTCAGGTCCCTCCTGGGCAGGGAACGGATCCAGGGGACCCCCGCCTATCTCTCCCCCGAACAGGTCCGCCGCCAGATCCCGACCGCCCGCAGCGACGTCTTCTCCTGGGGCATGGTGCTCTACGAGATGTTCGCGGGTATCCATCCCTTCCGGAGTCCTGGGCCGCCCCGGGCGGAGGACCCTGCGCTGTTCCAGCACATCCTGTACGAGCCGGCGAGGCCCCTGAGGGAGCACCGGAAGGAGATCCCGAAAGGCCTGGAATCCCTGGTCCTGGCCTGCCTCTCGAAGCAGGTCGACGAGCGCCCGACGGCAACCGCGCTCCTCGCGGGGCTGAGATCGCTGTAGCTTGCTCTTGAGTCTGGTGGGCGCCACAGGATTCGAACCTGTGACCTCTACAATGTGAGTGTAGCGCTCTAACCAACTGAGCTAGGCGCCCCAAGCCTTTATATACCCCGGGGATAGGACCGGAATCAAGGTGGCCATTCGCTAGGATGCCACCTTCACTTTGCACAACGTTTGCACAGGATCCGGTCCAGGGGAAGGCCAGGCCTCCCGCCGTGGCCGATCGTGAAAACCGGTTCCCGGCTACCTGAGGCGGAGGAAGTCATCCACGGAGAAGCCGGCATCCTTGATGATGCGGATCGCCAGCCCGCGCCCCATGTCGCAACCCGTATGCATGGGGACCGTGACGGACACTTTCCTGGCACCATGCCAGAGGGTCAGGTGGCTGCCCTCTTGCCGGTCCTCGATGAACCCCTGGGATTTGAGGAAGCGGACGAGATCCTTCGCGGTGACCTGCGGCATGCGGCCCATTAGGGCACGCCGACGGTGAGCTCCTCCACGTGCACCAGCTTCTCGTTCTGAGGAACCGTTTCGCCGTGGGACAGGAGGGTCTGGAGGTGTTGCTGGACGGCCTGCTGCATGTTCCGCCGGGCCTCCTCGATGGTCTTGCCGTTGCTGAAGCAACCGGGGAGGGTCGGGCTATGGGCGGAATAGCCCCCTTCCTCCTCCTCTTTCTCGACCACGATCTCGAAGGTATAGAACTTCATCGGTGACATTATACACACTACGGGAGAAGACAGTAGTTTCTGATCAGGAAGCCCTTGCCCGCCTGCTCATCGCTCCAGTCCTTGTAGGCCTGTGTGGCAGAGCTGAAGGGCTTCCCGGTCCGGGGATTGACGGGCCCCACGGAGGCATAGCGCCTGTAGAACTCGTCCTCTCCCTCAAGGATCATCGCGTGGGTGGCGCGTCCGACCAGGTAGGCCGGACGGTCCTCGTCCTCGATCAGGCCCAGCTTCTTCTTGTGATAGAGGGCAGGGCACCTGCGGAAGTCCGCCAGCTGGTGGGAGGTCAGGAGCTCCCGGGCCATCGCCCGGTAGGTCGCCTCCGGCTCTCTGATCAGGAAATCGGTGCCGCCGCTCGTGTCGTTCGCTTCCACCGGATGTCTCCTTCCGGGGAAGAGCGCGGGGGTTCGGGCGAATCTACGACGGCTAAGTTGTTTTTATTTCTGGAGGGCGGGCCCGGCGATTTTCTCGACCAGTCGGGCCGTGTCTTCCAGGCGGCCTTTGGCGGTGGACCAGTGGCTCACCTTGGAATTGCTGCGGACTTCCGAAGTGAGGCCCATATCATATTCGGGTCCTACGAGAGGCTCTCGAAAGCGAGTAGACGATGACCCTCCAGGCACCTCCAAAGTCGTGAGCACCGAGAAACCCGCCTCTCGCTGGCTTGTCCGCTCCCTCGTCGTCCTAAGCGCCCTGTTCTGCCTCGGGACCGCAGGCTACGCGGCGCAGGTTTGGCAAGCCCGACGGATTGCCCGCATACGGCTTGATGAGACGTGGACAAACAACCGTGAGAATATGGGAATTCACAGCGATGCCTACATGTTCGGATTCATGCTCGGTAACTGGCGAGCTTCACCATGGTATGGGAGGTGGTACAGATCCAGAGGAAAGTTGCGGTGGGAGCACGCAGGATGCGCTACGAACTTGCTAAAACCTGCACTGGCCTGGACCTCGGCAACAACCCCGACGCCTGGGAAGCCTGGTTCAGGGTCCATCCCGACCTCATCTGGGATGCAGGGCAGAAGCGGCTTCTGGATCCCGTCAAGCCATGAAGTCCCGCTGGCTCGTCCGCTCCCTCGTCATCCTAGCCGCCCTGCTCTGCCTCGGCATGGCGGGCTACGCCGGGCAAGTGTGGTGGGCGAGGCGGATTGCGAACTCGACCTATGGCGCAATTTGTGCATTCGATGAGATGTCCCATGGGGCAAGCCCGTACTGCATGGGGTCGCAGGAGTTCTTCACGGCATGGCGGGCGTGCCCTTGGTGGGGATATCTGGGCGAGAATCCTCGGACGGGTAGCCCGCGATGGCATCCACAACGGGCATTTCTTGAGCACCTCAGGAGCATCAGTGGGGTCAATCTTCCCAACGCCCCTGACGCCTGGGAAGCCTGGTTCAAGGCCCACCCTGAACTCGTCTGGGACGACAAGCTGAAGCGCCTCGTAGATCCGAAAGGCGAGGCAGGGAAGCCATGAGGCTTCTGGTCGTGCGGCTGGCTGTCGTCGCGACAGCGCTCCTCTGCCTGGGTGCCGCCAGCTACGCAGGGCAGGTGTGGTGGGCGATATCAGTGAGCGACCGCTTTCTCGCGCTTATAGAGTCAAAGAAAGACGGAGCGTTCTGGGGGAAGGTTCACTGGCGACGTGTGGCGAACGATTGGAAGGCGACTCCCTGGTACGGGATGTTCCAAGGCCACCTTTATCTCCCGGGAGATGAGGGTGGTATCAATCTGGGCATTGAATCCTGTGCCTGGATACCCAGGCGCACCTATTACGAGATCATGTCCGCTCTCACGGAAGGGCCAGCGCCCAACAATCCCGCCGCCTGGGAAGCCTGGTTCAAGGCGCACCCGGACCTCGTCTGGGACGAGAAGCAGAGGCGGTTGGTCGATGCGAAGACGGAGGTTACACCGTGAAGCGATGGAGTGTCCGTCTTGCAGTCGTCCTGACGGCGCTGCTGTGCCTGGGGGTGGCGGGGTACGTGGGGCAGACACGACGTGGAGAGAGGATCGCCTCGTTGTTTGTGGATACATATGGCGCGTATCCGCCAACTTGGAACCGTAATGCGTGCCCAGAACCCAGCGTGTCAGACGTCGTCTGGCGTTGGCGACGCTGTCCGTGGTATGGGGAGTGTGTCAACGTGCCGCTTCAGTCCGGGACTAACTACACGTGGGTGCCACGGAGCGCCTACCTGGCGTACGCCGTCAAGATTACAGGGCTGGATCTCGGCAACGACCCCTCCGCCTGGGAGGTCTGGTTCCAGACGCATCCCAACCTCGTCTGGGATGAGAGGCTGAAGCGGCTGGTGGAGCCTAGGCCTGAGGAGATCAAGCGATGAGACAGCTCGCCATCCTGGGCCTGGTGATCGTCGGATTGATTGCTGGCGCATGGCTTGCGGCTCACTACGCCGTGGTCTTCAGCATGAAATCCGCCTTTGCCACGGGAGTGTTCAGCCCCGTCAACCAAGAATACACATCCGCCCAATTATCAGATCCTACGAAGCAGGCTGAGATCGAGGAACGGCGGTTGGCGTTGCAACGCCGGTTCCTGCTCTATGCAGTCTTGTGCGGCTGTGCCAGCGCAGTCATGGCGGCCCTGGTGTCAGTCCCCGTGGTACGTGGCATACGGATTCTGAGGGCCGGTCCTCGATCCTTCTAGGCCGGGAGCAGGGTTCCCTGGGGTTCGAGAGCGTTTAGGGCGCCAGATCCGTGGGGTGCTTCGACACTCTTACCTTGGCCCCCTCGACCAGTGGCCCATCTGGCAGCGTAGGGTTGAGGTCGCGCAGATGTTGGGTCAGCGCGTCCTGTTCCTTCTCGTGGAACGACATGAAGAAAGCAAGCCGCTGCGCGATCCCCGCCAGCGTGTCCCCGGGTGCAACCAGGTAGTACCACCCGGCCTCCCATCGGGTATCCAGGTCCTTCCGCAGGCTTCCTTCCCTGTGAAGATCAATGCCCGGGGCCTCTTCAAATGAACTCGTCTTAGATTCCGTCTCCCGAATGTGTAGGGTGAAGGGCACCGTCCCTTCGAACGAGGGTGCGTCCTCGATGCTGTAACCCACGGTTTTGTTGACGGAGTAGTACCCCATGCTCCAGCCTCTGGGCGTGGTGTACCTGTCATCCAGGATGCGCCATTGGCCTTCCTGGGAGTGCCACACCAGCAGCATCCTGGTGCTCGTGTTCCCCTTCGCTCCACCCGGAACGTAGTCGCATTCAAGCTGGTACAGTTCCCCCCAGGCGGCTTTGGCGATTCGATCGGCGCTACAGGGGCCCCCGATGAACATCCCCTCCGCCTCCGAATGTAGCCAATTGGCAGGGCCTTCAAGCGTGCCCCAGCGTACGGTTTCCCCCGTGTACTCGCGGAAAACGGCGGCGACCTCAAACGACCAGCCCTTCTCCTGCGCAGGGCGGCACCACAAGAAGAGGGATCGATCCAGAGCGGCCTGGGGTCGAGCGGCGACGACGAGCGCCTCCCATGTGTCCGCCTGATGCCGGATCTGGCAGTCCGCAGGCCAGGGCTCGTACAACTTAGCCTCGTCTGGCGGCTTGACGGAGCAGCCGAAGAGGCATGCTGACATGCTCCCGAGGGCGATCTTGCGACGAATGTTCCCAGACATTCGTGCGAATGATCCCAGGAGCCCCCAGGGGGGTCAATGGCGCGCCGAGGCAGGGGAATAGGCGTGGGTTGGCCACAGGGTCCCGTTTCCGGGCCCACGTGGCGGCGTTCGGCCCCAGTCGGGATCAGGGGGCCATTACGCGCCTCCGCGCGACGTGGCGCAGATTCGGCCCGAAGAGGAAAAAGGCCGTTTCACTTTGCACAACGTTTGCACAAGACAACCGACGCAGGGGCGGTATTTGGCGTTATCCGGCGATCTGACGGTTTTTCAGACAGACGCCAGTTGCGCCGTATCGTCGCCCCGTGTCGGTACGTTGCGGCGTTTGGCGTTGTTTTGTGTGGTGGGCGACACAGGATTCGAACCTGTGACCTCTACAATGTGAGTGTAGCGCTCTAACCAACTGAGCTAGGCGCCCCACGTGCTTGTATACCGCGGAGATAACGCGGAAAGCAAGACGGCCATCCCTCAGGAAGGCCAGCCTGCCCACCCATGGGGATCGTGCGAATACCGGATCAGCCGCCGCTTTAAGCCACACTGCGCCATTCCCTCTTCCGGAGGGATATGAAAAGTCTTAGTACCAATGAGTAATATCGTTTTTATCTCATGATGCCCTGTCGTGCTAGAACACGTCTGGCCGAATGCGTTTGTTTCCAGGTCAGGAGGCGACCTCATGGCATCCTCAGTCCACACCCTTCGGGGCCTGAAGGCCTTCGTCCTCTCCCTGGGCCCCTACAGCATCGGGCTCTGGGAGGTCCTGGCCTGCATGGGCGGCATGCTGGGCCTCTACCTCCTGCTGCGCATGTTCTCCGTCCTGACCCTCCGCTTCTATGCGCTTCCTCCGCGCCTCTCCGGGGATCCGGACCAGCAGCGGGCCAACTACCGGGTGCCTGTCCACATGGATGTCGAGATCTCCTGGGAGGGTGCGGCGACACGCTTCACGGGACAGGCCGTTGACATCAGCGCTGGCGGCGCCACCCTCCAGATCCGTCTGCCCCATCCTCCGCCATCCCTCCTCTCCGTCCGCTTCCCCGGAGAGAAGCAGCTTGGGGAATTGAGGACCCAGGTAGTCCGGATGCAAAGCTCCCAGGAGCTGCGGCAGTACACCCTGCACTGCCTCTTCCTGGCCCCGACGACGGCACAGGAACAGCACCTCCTGCATATGGTGGCTTCACGCGAGCGCGCGCTGATTCAGGCCTACCCGGAGGCTTTGGCCCATGGCTCCCGTTGAACGCCTGATCGGACCCAGGAGGAAGAGGATGGCCACCGACAGACGCGTGCGTGACCAGGCCGACGTGAAGCAGGAACACGATGGCGGGACCGCGTCACGACTGGAGCTTTGCGCATCCATTATCAATTCGTCCGATGATGCGATCATCAGCAAGACGCTGGACGGGATCATCACCAGCTGGAACCTGGCCGCCGAGAAGATCTACGGCTACAAGGCCGAGGAGGCCATCGGCAGGCCCGTCTCGTTTCTTATCCATCCAAGCCGGCCGGATGAGGTGACCGGCATCCTTAAGGAGATCCGCAATGGCCGGCGCGTCGAGCACTACGAGACGATCCAGGTCAGAAAGGACGGGAAGGCCGTCCCGGTCTCCCTGACCATCTCGCCCATCCACGACACGCAGGGCAACATCACCGGCGCATCCTCCATCGCGCATGACATCACCGACCGCATGCGGGCCGAGGAGCATTCCCTTACCGCCTCGCGGCACGCGCGCAACCTCATCGAGGCGAGCCCCGACCCTCTCGTGACGATCAGCCCCGAGGGCAAGATCACCGACGTCAACGAGGGCACCATCAAGGCCACGGGCGTCCTCAGGGAGAACCTCATCGGGACCGACTTCTGCGACTACTTCACGGAGCCCGACAAGGCCCGCGAAGGATACCAGCAGGTCTTCGCCAAAGGCTACGTCACCGACTACCCGCTCACCATCCGGAACAGGGACGGTCGCCTCATCGACGTGCTCTACAACGCCTCCCTCTACAAGGATGCCCGGGGCAATGTGCTGGGCGTGTTCGCAGCTGCTCGAGACGTCACCTCGCAGAAGGCCGCCTCGCAGTATGCCCGCAGCCTCATCGAGGCGAGCCCCGACCCTCTCGTGACGATCAGCCCCGAGGGCAAGATCACCGACGTCAACGAGGGCACCATCAAGGCCACGGGCGTCCTCAGGGAGAACCTCATCGGGACCGACTTCTGCGACTACTTCACGGAGCCCGACAAGGCGCGCGAGGGATATCAGCAGGTCTTCGCCAAAGGCTACGTCACCGACTACCCGCTCACCATCCGGAACAGGGACGGCCGCCTCATCGACGTGCTCTACAACGCCTCCCTCTACAAGGACGCCCGCGGAGGCGTGCTCGGGGTGTTTGCAGTGGCCCGTGATGTGACGGCACAGAAGAGGGCCGAATCCGCGATCGCCGAACAGCAGAGCAAGGAACTCGAGAGGATCACGGAGCTCGAGCGCTTCCAGAAGCAGTATGCCCGCAGCCTCATCGAGGCAAGCCCCGACCCTCTCGTGACGATCAGCCCCGAGGGCAAGATCACCGACGTCAACGAGGGCACCATCAAGGCCACGGGCGTCCTCAGGGAGAACCTCATCGGGACCGATTTCTGCGACTACTTCACGGAGCCCGACAAGGCGCGCGAGGGATACCAGCAGGTCTTCACGAGAGGGATCGTGACCGACTACCCGCTGACGGTCCGGCACATCGACCGGCATCTGACCGAGGTCCTGTACAGCGCCTCGCTCTACAAGGACGTCCACGGAGGCGTGCTCGGCGTGTTTGCGGCCGCACGTGACGTGACCGCCCAGAAGGAAGCGGAGGCGGAACTCAAGATCCGGACGGACGACCTCGCCCACCACGCGAGGCAGATGACGCTGCTGAACGATTTCTCCGGAGTCCTGCGCGCGACCGTGAGCACCAGCGAGGCCTACTCCGTCATCGCCAAGTTCGCCCAACAGCTGCTGCCGCAGGAGTCGGGCGCGCTCTGCGTAAGGAACAGCACCAAGAAGATGGTCGAGACGGTGGCCGTCTGGGGCGATGCGTCCCCCACGCTCGGGGAATTCACCCCGGACGACTGTTGGGCATTCCGCCGCAGCCGTCTCCACCGTGTGGACGATGCGCAGTCGGTAACGATGTGCGCCCATCTGGCTTCCCCCCTGCCCGTGGGATACCTCTGCGTGCCCATCGTGGCGTGGGGGAATACGCTGGGCATCCTGCATTTCTACAGCCGGATCATGCCCCTCTCGGGGGAGAAGGAACTCCTGATCGGGGTCATGACCGAGCACGTGGCACTGGCGCTGTTCAACCTCCAACTCCAGGAGAAGCTCCGGTGGCAGGCGGACCGGGACTCCCTGACGGGCCTGTTCAACCGGCGCCATATGGACAAAGTGCTCGCGCAGGAGCTGGGCCGGGCCGCAAAGCAGTCCTCGCCGCTCTGCCTTGCCATGCTCGACCTCGATCACTTCAAGGAATTCAACGATACCCACGGGCACCTGGCGGGCGATGCACTGCTGCAGCAGATCGGGGCCCTGCTCCAGGACCGGATCCGTGGGCGGGACATCGTGTGCCGTTACGGAGGCGAGGAGTTCATCGTCATCATGCCGGACGTGTCCTGGAACGACTCCGCACGGAGGGTCCGGCAGCTTCAGAACGAGATCAAGCAGCTCCGCGTCCTCCACGAGGGGCACTCGCTGGGGGCCGTGAGCGTATCCGTGGGGGTATCGATCTTCCCCGAGCACGGGATGAACGCCCAGGAGCTCGTCCTGGCGGCCGACCAGGCGCTCTACCGGGCAAAGGCGGAGGGCAGGGACCGGATCATCGTGGCGAACGGCAAGGAGGAGGACGCGCTGCACCCGACGCCCCATCCCAAGCGGGCAGGTCCCCAGTATTCGGACACGAAGGGCGCCGTGCCATAAGGCAATCCCTTAGTTCCAGTTCGTAATATCGTCTTCATCACATCATGGCAAGTTGCGATAGAGTCCGGACACTCTTGAAGAAAGGCATCACGATGCGCAAGCTGGGGTTCGGGCTCGTATGCGCGGCAATCAGCCAGATCGGATGCGTCCTCAACCAGGAGCCCGCGATCACGCGGGTTCCCACCCCTGCCACCGCGAGCGAATGCGAAATCCGCAGGGACATGCGAGATCTCTGGGTGGACCATGTCGCATGGACGCGGTTTTATCTCATCAGCACGGCTGCAGACCTCCCGGACAAGGAGGAAGCAGGGCGGCGCCTCCTGCAGAATCAGGCCGACATCGGAAACGCGATGAAGCCTTATTACGGAAAGGCCTCTGGCGAGCAGCTGACTGCCCTCCTGAAGGAGCATATCCTGATCGCCGGCGAGGTCATCGACGCCACCAAGGCCGGCGAGACCGAAAAGAAGAGTGACGCTGCGAAGCGATGGCATTCCAACGCGGATGACATCGCTACATTCCTGAGCGGGGCGAACCCGAAGAGCTGGCCGCTCGCCGACATGAGGACGGAGATGCATCTTCACCTGGACCTCGCGACCGCGGAGTTCGAAACCCATATGAGGTGCGACTGGAGCGGGAGCGTTGCGGCCTACGACAGGCTTCACCTCCAGATCCTCAACATGGCGGACATGCTCAGCATGGGCATCGTCAGCCAGTTTCCCGGGAAGTTCTATTAGTGCACTTGCGCGCCGACGTCAACGGCATCCGCATCGCCTACTCCGATGAAGGGAAGGGCGTGCCGCTGCTCTTCGTGCACGGTTTCCCGCTCAGCCGAGGCGCGTGGGAGAGGCAGCTTCCCGCGTTGAGTCCATCTTATCGCGTCCTCGCGCCCGATCTCCGGGGCTTCGGGGAAAGCGAGACCCTGAGCGGGCCGTCCACCATGGCTCAATTCGCCGAGGATCTCCATGCCCTGCTTCTGCAGCTCCGGACGGGACCCGTGGTTCTCCTCGGCCATTCGATGGGAGGATACGTGGCGCTCGCCTTCTCGCTTCGATTCCCTCAGATGCTCCGTGGGCTCGTGCTGGTCGGGACCAAGGCGGGAAATGACGGACAGGAGACCGCCGCGGGACGACGCGCCTTGGCGGAGCAGGTCAGAGGCGAGGGAACGCAGACGCTGATCGACACCCTGGTTCCCAAGATGCTCGCCGCGGGAAACGGGGATCCCGACATGGCCGGGGCAGTGCGCGGTTTCATGGCACGGTCTCAGCCCGAAGGCGTTTCCGGCGCCTTGCTGGGGATGGCCGTGCGTCCTGATTCGACAGGGATGCTGGCCGGGATTTCAGTGCCCACCCTGGTCGTGACCGGCGCTGAGGATGTGCTTCTCCCGCCTGAGGAATCCAGGAAACTTGCACAGGCGATCAAGGGCGCGCAATTGCTCGTCATCCCTTGTGCGGGCCATCTCGTCGCCTTCGAGAAGGCGGAAGAATTCAATCGTGCGTTGAAGGCGTGGTTGAGTCTACACAGCTTTGTTTCAGAAAGGAGGGAATCATGCCCGTGATGAACAACAAGCAGACGATCGAGTCCCTAAATCGGATGCTCGCGCAGGAGCATGCCTGCGCCATCCGCTACGCCACGCATGCCGCCGTGATCACCGGGCCCTACGCAGAGGCCGTCTCCACCCGCCTCAGGGAGATCAGCTCCGACGAGGTCATGCACGCCCAGAAGCTGAGGGCACGCATCACGGCTCTCGGGGGTACCCCCACCATGAGCGTGCAGACGTCCGATCTAAAACCGGCCCTGCGCCTCAAGGAGATCCTGGACGTGAACATCACCGAGGAACGCTCGGCCATCGCATCCTACAAGAGGATCCTGGAGGGCATCCCGCGCATGAACATCATCCTGTTCGAGACTGTCGAGGAGCTCCTCATGGAAGAGCAGGAGCATCTCGAAGAGCTGGAGAACCTTCTCCCTGAAGCTTGAGGTTCCGGACGGCCATCCGGATCCATGACCTATCACGAAGTAATGAACATACTATCTGTTAGAAATAACGTGTTTATCTAATAGTCACGACACGGCTACAGTGAGAGAGCATGAAAGCAGCAGCGTTATTCTTTTCCAGTACACCTTCGGTTTCATATGAAAGGGAGGACCGTCATGAAGATGCAAATCCGGAACATCCTTGCAGCTCTGCTCGTCCTGGGGCTCCCATGCCTCCCAACGGCCTACTCGGCGGAGATCCCTCCCGGCCTTGACCGCATGGGCCGGATTCCGGGCAAGTCTGATGGAACCGCCATCCTTCAGCCATCCGGCTTCCCTGCAGAAGAGCCGGGGGCGGAAGCGGAGGCCCTGGACCCTGTCGAGCTGACGGAACTTGCCCACTCCGACCCTTCCCAACAGGGCGGCGGCATCATCAGCGCGGTCGCCATTGTCGCAGCCATCCTGATCCTGATCCTGCTCCTGTAGGATATGCGTCTGAGACAGGCTTCCCGGCGCCGGCAAGTCCGGCTTTTTGGATAGGCGACTCAGTGACCCGCTCGGACTCGCTTGAGATCCTGGCAGGATCCCTGGTAAGGATCTGGCCCCAAGCCGTCGCCATAGCCCTGGTCGTGTTGGCCATGGCGGCTTCGGCCCACGCCGTCCTCAGCAAACGGGATTCGAGATCCGTCATCGCCTGGGTTGGCCTCATCTGGCTGGCACCCCTCGTCGGGAGCTCGCTGTATGCCCTGCTGGGCGTCAATCGCATCCATCGACGCGCCCACGCCATGCGGGGGGCACGGCTGCGGGTGCTCCATGACCAAATGAACGGGAAGTGCGAGGATGCGTCATCAGACATGCTTGCGCACGTCCTTCCTGCTGAGGCCCGGCATCTGACTTCCCTGGCCAGGCTGGTTCATGAAGTGACCGGAACGCCGCCGGTCGCCGGCAACAGGGTGACGCCTCTCTTCAACGGGGAGCAGGCCTATCCCTCCATGCTGGAAGTCATCGATTCCGCACGGCACACGATCGCCTTCAGCACCTACATCTTCAGCAGCGGCGCAACGGGGCACCGCTTCGTCGAAGCGCTGAAACGGGCCGTGAACCGGAAGGTAGAGGTCCGGGTCCTCATCGACGACGTCGGTGCCCGATATTCACTGCCGTCGATCGTGCCCAGCCTGCGCCAGGCGGGTGTCCCCGTGGCCCGATTCCTGCCTGCGCTTCTTCCCGTAAAGCTCCCCTACTTCAACCTGCGCAACCACCGGAAGATCCTGATCGCCGACGGAAGGGCAGCCTTCACCGGAGGCATGAACATCCAGGAAAGCGCCCATTTCCGTTTCGAACAGGGAAGCGCCATCCAGGACCTTCACTTCCGGGTGGAAGGCCCCGTCGTCTCGCATCTCCAGCACGTGTTCGCCGACGACTGGAGATTCACGACCGAGGAATCCCTGAAGAGGGAGCTCTGGTTTCCTGAAATCCAGGCGCAAGGGGATGTAGTGGCCCGGGGAATCCCCAACGGCCCTGACGACAACTCGGGCACGCTGCGCCTTGCCATCCTGGGAGCGCTGGCCTGCGCCAGGTCCTCCGTACGCATCGTCACTCCCTATTTCCTTCCGGATGACGCGATCATCAACGCCTTGAACATCGCCGCCATGCGCGGCGTTTCCGTCGACATCCTGCTGCCTTCCAGGAACAACCTCCGCCTGGTCCAATGGGCATCCACCGCACTCCTGTGGCAGCTTCTGGAGCGGGGCTGCCGGATCTGGCTCTCTCCCCCACCGTTCGACCACAGCAAGCTCCTGGTCGTCGACCATGCCTGGACACTGCTGGGATCCAGCAATTGGGATCCCAGAAGCCTCCGTCTGAATTTCGAATTCGACCTGGAATGCTACGACCCCGCGCTGAGCCTCATGATGGAAGCCTCCATCGACGCGAAGCTCCGGGTTGCAACCCCCCTGTCGCTCGCCCAGGTGAACGGGCGCTGCCTTCCGGTCAGGCTGCGCGACGGCGTCTCCCGGCTGTTCACGCCTTATTTATAGAGGCATCGAAGCGCAGGGGCACGGATTCCCAGACAGGCGGATCCCCACCCGCTCCCAATCGACGTTCCCGAGAAAGGCTTCGACATAGCCGTCCCGGTCCAGGCCCCGATAGGCATGCTCCCAGACGTCCATGACCAGCAGGGGCTTGAATCCCACCGGGTGACCCTGGTCATGCAGGCCGATCCAGTGATTGGACAGCCTGCCGCCCGCCGCGTCCCTGTAGAGGACGACCCATCCGATCCCGCGCATCCGCCCCATGGCGGCGAATTCGTTTTCCCAGGCCACCAGGGATCCCCACGCTGCGCTCAGGGCATGCTTCAGCGTGCTGGAGATGCGGGACTTTCCGGGCGAGAGGTTCTCGAAGTACAGTTCGTGGAGCCTCATGCCATTGATCTCGAACCCCACCCGGCGCTTCATTTCCGCCCATTCGGGCGTCCCGATCCTGGCCGCCTTCAGGCGCCGATGAAGAAGATTGACGTTCTTGATATAGCCCTTGTACAGCATCAGATGCGATCGCATCAGGCTGTCGGGAATGCCCTTGAGGCCGCGGAGACGGGGGAACTCCCGTGTCCGGTAATTCCCTGCCGGAGCCGGACCCGGACCCGTACAAGGAAGACTCATCTCGCCCTCTTGAGACGCCCACCCGCGGGGAGCCCCCTCGGGATCTTGGTCTTGGCGGCCTTGTCCGACGGGGAAACGGGGTCTGTCGGGACTGCGGCTTCATCGTGCAGCCGCATCGCCAGGGTGAGATTCTGGACCTGCAGGTCCAGGTGTCCGAGGACCGTGCGGATCTTCTCCGCATCCAATCCAAGACGCCCGGCCAGGGCGAGGGCGTGAGGCGCCTCGGCAAGGATCCGTTCTCCCGAGTCGCACGTCAGGGATGCCTTGACGAGGGCATCGGCAACCTGCAATAGGCCCACTACGGAGAGGATCTCCCCGGATTTCTTCAGAAGGTCCTTCACGGGCATGTGGTGAAGTCCCACGGCCTCGACAACGGGACCCGGCAGCTGCCAGCGGATCAGCAGCTGACGGGAGGCCTCCGCATGATCGATGCCGAAGGCCTCCTGCTCGGCCACGTGCAGGGGGATGCCGTCCTTCGCCGCCCGGGCCAGGACAGGCGGATACTCTTCCGGCAGGACGTCGTCCAGGACGGCCTTGCCGGCATCGTGCAGGAGGCCCGCAAGGAAGAGCGTCCGGGTCCTCGCGGCATCCCCTCCACTGGCCGCGGCCAGGTCCCTGGCCAGGACCGCACAGGCCAGGGAATGCCTCCAGAGAGCGGCCCGGTCCAGCGTGACGTCGGCACCGGCTCCGGAAGCCTTCCGGTGCTGGTCGACCAGGAGGAGGGCCAGGGCTGGGTCGCGGACGCCGGGGATCCCGAGCCGGGCAACCTCCCGGCCCAGGTTCTGCATGGGTCCCCTGGCGGCGGCGGGGGAGGACGATGGGAAAGCCGAATGGGCCAGCGTGAGGATGCGGGCAGCGAGGGTCTTCTCCTGCGAGAGGATTCCGGCGAACTTCTTCACATCCGAACGGGGATCCGTGCTTGCCTTCAGGATCTCTTCAGCCAGAAGCGGCAGGGGCCTAAGTTCCAGGAATCTGCCCAGCATCTTCCCCGCCGCCCCTCTGGGGAGGATGCCCCGAGAGGCGGGAGGCGCGAGGACGGCCGGGGCCGCCGGAGTGGCGGAGACAGAAGGCTTGGCGACGGAGCGGAGCGGGAGGAACTTCCGGATCTCCCTCAAGAGCTCCCCCGTAGGGGATGGCCCCTTGCTGATCACGGCATCCGCTCCAGCCCTCCTGGCCTGTCGCGAGATTTCCGCCTCCACGTAGCCCGAGAGCACGATGATCCGGATCCTTGCCAGGGCTCCGAACGCTCGGATCTCCCTCAGGGCGGCCATTCCCGTCATGTCCGGAAGATAGAGGTCCAGCACGACGAGGTCCGGCCTGTGCCGGATCGCCTGAACGATGGCCTGCTGCCCGCTCTCCGCGACGATCGTCGCGTATCCCTGATCCGAAAGAAGCGTCTGGAGCATGCGCTGCTCCAACGGCTCGTCCTCGGCCAGCAGGATGAGGGGCCGGTCCCTGATCATGCCAGGATCTCCCGGGCTGCGGCGGATTCCCTCTTCCCGATGCCCTTCCCGATCTCTTCCCGGACCTTGGACAGCAGGAGATCCGACGGGAATGGCTTCTGGAGAAGCGTCACCTCCTGTCGAGCGATGCCGTGCCGCAGGATCGCATCGTCCGTGTAGCCGGACATGTAGAGGACCTTCATGCGGGGACGGGTCTCCTCCAGCGCCTGGGCCAGCTGAGGCCCGCTCATCAGGGGCATGACGACATCCGTGAGCATCAGGTGGATCTCGCCGGCCTCCTGTCCGCAGATCAGCAGGGCCTCGCTGGGATCCCGTGCCGGAAGCACCGTGTAGCCCGCCCCCGTCAGGATCTCTAGGGTCAGCGCTCTGACCATGTCCTCGTCCTCGACCAGGAGCACCGTCTCGCTTCCCCTGAGCGCCGCGCAGGGCGGGGCCGGGGGCATCCCTTCCGGAAGGGGCGCGGCCTCGTGGCGGGGAAAACTCAGGGTGAAGGTGCTGCCCACCCCGGACTGGCTCCACACCCGGATCTCCCCCCCGCTCTGCTTCATGGTGCCGAAGGCCATGGCCAGTCCCAACCCCGTCCCCTGACCCACCCCCTTGGTGGTGAAGAAGGGCTCGAAGATCCTGGCCTGGATCTCCGGGGTCATGCCCTGCCCCGTGTCCGACACCTGGAGGTGGACCGCCCCCTCAGGAGCGTTGGCCGTCCTGATCGTGATCGTTCCCCCCTGGGACATGGCGTCCCGGGCATTGAGGACCAGGTTGGTCAGGATCTGTTCGACCTGTCCGGAGTCGGCCAGGACGGCGCCCAGGCCCGCGGCCGGCTCGAATCGGATCCGGATGTTCTCCCCGATCAGGCGCTGGAGCATCTGATTCATGTTCGTGACGAGGGCGTTCAGGTCCACCGTGGCGGCACGAAGGACCTGCTTGCGGCTGAAGGCCAGGAGCTTGGCGGTGATCAAAAGCGACCGCTCCGAGGCCTTCCGGATCTCCTCGACGTAGCGCCGGTGGGGATCCTTCAGGTCCAGCTTCATCAGGAGCATGTCGACATAGCCCGAGATCACCAGCAGCATGTTGTTGAAGTCGTGAGCCACCCCTCCTGCCAGCTGCCCGACGGCCTCCATCTTCTGGGCCTGGCGCAGGGTATTCTCCAGTTCCTTGCGTTGCGAGTTGTCCGTGAAGGAGCCGATCCAGCGCAGGGCCTTCCCTTGAGGGTCATAGCTGATGAGGCCCCTGTCCAGGAGCTGGGCGTAGGTGCCGTCCCCGCGACGGAACCTGTACTCCTCGGACCATTGCGTCTCCCGGAGCCTGAGGAGGCGTTCGATCCTCCCCAGGACACGGTCGCGGTCTTCGGGATGGATGCCGCTCTTCCACCACTCCCCCACAGGATCCATCTGGTCGGGGGGACAACGGAACAGGGTGCCCGCCTGCTCGCTCATCCAGGCCACGTCCGTACGCAGGTCCCAGTCGTAGAGGACGTCGTTCGTGGCCTGGCTGAGGAGGCGGAACCGGTCCTCGGCCCGGGCCTTGGCCCTGCGCTGCTCCGAAAACTCCAGCTCCCGCTGCACCTTGAAGGCCAGGCGAGACAGAAGGCCCTTGGGCACGAAGTCCCGGGCCCCCGCCTTTATCGCCCCCACGGCCGCCTCGTCGCCGAGGGTCCCGGAGACCAGGATGAAGGGGATGTCCAGTGCGCTCTCCCGCAGGACGTCCAGGGCCCCGATCCCGCTGAAGTTCGGAAGCGTGTAGTCCGAGAGGATGAGGTCCCAGTCCTGCCGGCCCAGGGCCGTGCGCATCGACGCTGCATTCTCGACGCACTCGTGGGAAGGGTCGAAGCCCCCCTGCCGCAGCGCCCGGAGCATGAGCTCCAGGTCTTCGGCGCAGTCCTCCACGAAAAGCACGCGCAAGGGGGTGCCCATGGGGATGCCTCAGGCGACCGCTGCCGCCGTGGGCGGCTGATTCAGGACCATCCAGTACAAACCGAGTTCGCCGATGGCCTTCACGAAGCTCTCGAATTCGACGGGCTTCACGATATAGCTGTTCACCCCGAGCCTGTAGCACTCCGCGACGTCCTGGTTCTCCCTGGAGGAGGTGAGCACCACGACGGGGATGGTCCTCGTGCGGGGATCCTCCTTCAACTTGCGCAGGACCTCGATCCCGTCCACTTTGGGAAGCTTGAGATCAAGGAACACGATCCTCGGCACGGAGGTCTCCTTCCCGAAGAGGTGCCGGAGCGCCTCCTCTCCGTCCTTCAGGTGCAGGAGGTTGTTCGCGAGCTTGTGCTTGGTCAGGGCCCGGATCATGAGTTCCGCATCATGGGGACTGTCCTCGACGAGCACGATGTCTACCGATCCGGATATCGTCATGGAGCACCTCCTTGTGTCGAAGCGTCTTGACCGGGCAATATGAACTCGAAGAAGGATCCTTCGCCGAGCCTTCCTTCCGCGCGCACCCTGCCGCCGTGCCGGCCCACGACGCGGGAGACGATGGCGAGACCCACACCCGTCCCCTCGAATTCGTCCTGGCGGTGAAGCCTCTGAAAGACCCCGAAGAGCTTGTGGACGTACTTCATATCGAAGCCGGCGCCGTTGTCGCGCACGATGTAGACGGCCTCGCCGTTGGAAAGATGGCCCTCGACGCTGATCCGTGCCGGATCCCTGCCCTGGCTGAATTTCAGGGCATTTCCGAGAAGGTTCGTCCAGACCTGGCGCAGCATGGTGCGGTCGCCCCGGGTGGGCGGCAGGGGCCCTACCGATGTCGAGAGGGCCCGTCCTGCAGCCTGCCCCAGAAGTTCGGAGAGGACCTCCTTCGCCAGCGCCTCCATGTCCACCCGGGCCCGGGAGATATCCTGGCGGCCCAGGCGGGAGTAGTCGAGGAGGTCGTCGATCAGCGTGCCCATCTTGTGCGTGTTGTCGCGGATGACCTTGAGGACGCGTCGCCCCTCGTCGTTCAGCCTTGATCCGCAGTCCTCCTCCAGCATCTGCGAGAAGCCGTCGATGGCCCTGACCGGAGCCCTCAGGTCATGCGCCACCGAATAGCTGAAGGCTTCCAGTTCGCGGTTGGCGGCATCTGCAATGGCCTTCGCTTCCCGCATCGCCACCTCGGCCTGCTCCCGCTCGACGATCTCCCTAGCCATCTCGCGGTTCGTCTTCCCGATCTTGATCTTCTCGATGTCGAAGTCCTCCAGAAGGTTGAGGATCGCCTTCTGGAAGTCGTCATACCGGGCCCTCTCGTCGTTGGAGTCGTCCAGGACATTGAGGATCGCCTTCTGAAAATCGTCGAGCCGGGCCCTCTCGTCATGGGCATCATCCAGGATGTTGAGGATGGCGTTGGTATAGTTCCGCACGTCTTCCTGCCCTATGGCCGTGGGCATCGCGCTCACCCCTTCCCCAGGCTCTTCTTCATCTCCTCGATCTCCTTCTTGAGCTCGATCATCTTGAGCTCGCGGCCGACGGTCAGCTTCTGGAACCGCTCGAGCTCCACGATCCTCTCGAGCTCCTTGCCGCGCTGATCCGCGATCACGGATTCGGCCTGCTTGCGGGCGGTGTTGTCCGTGCCGATCAGCAGGTAGCCGATGATCGCTTTCCCGGCGTCGCGCAGGGCCGTGACCGACACGATGGCCGGGAAGCGGCTGCCGTCCTTGCGGATATAGGTCAACTCGTAGATGTCCTCGATGCCGCGCGAGGCCTTGAACACCAGCGCCTCGAAGCCGGGCGTGATTGGCGTGGAGAGCTCGACGCTCAACGCCTTGGCGCGTGCGATCACCTCCTGGGGATCCGAGATGTCGGCCGGAGTGATCTTGTTCATCACATCGGCGGCCGCATAGCCCAGCATGCGCTCGGCGCCGACGTTGAAGATCTGGATGACGCCCTTGGCATCGGTGGCGATGCTCGAGAAGTTGGCGCTGTTGAAGATAGCATCCTGCAGGGCCCCTGCCTTCAGCAGGGTCTCCTGGCGCCGGACCTCGGTGAGGCCCTCCACCGTGCCGGCGACAGGATCGAGCCCGCCGGCAAGGGCCGCTGACCGTTTCGATCCCAGGGCAGCCCCGTCTTGAGCCATTCGCGACACGGTCATCGGTTTCCTTTCGCCGCCGGAGGCGTGTTCAACGGATGCAGGGCGCGTCGGACGGAACGCCCCACCCGCTCGGCCACGAAATTGATCGCCTCTTCCATTTCGTCGGCATCGGCTTCCACGGAGATGTCATCCTTGTGGCGGAGCTGGATGCGGGCAAAGCAGCGCCTGTCCCCCCTCGGGCCGTCGAGATTCTGAAGCCATACCGTCACGGAGCCTACCCGATCTCCATAACGGCCCAGGACGAGCTCGAGCCGCTGCTTCACATACGCCCGCAGCTTGGGGATTCCGGTCTGATCAGGCGCGTGAAGTTCAAGTCGCATGACGAGGTCCCCCTATGTTCTTGTCAGGAGTCACGGCAGGAAAGGGCCACACCCCCACTGTTGGCAGTGGGGGTGTTCCCGTCAGGACGGACATGAACCCGTTCCGGACCCCTTAGCGGGCCTGGAGGGCCGGAGGCCGTGCCGCCAGCTCCGCGACCTTCTTCCCGTAATTCTCGGGGCTGAGCTTGCCGGCTTTCAGTTCCTCGCCCAGGGCTTTCAAGGTCGCCGCATGCTGGGTGTTCGCGGTGGCCACGGCGGCCTGATGGGTCTTGTAGGCGGTCTGCCCCTCTTCCCTCGCCTTGCGGAAGGCCTCGCGATAGGTCGAGATGTCGGCCTTGGCCCCTGATTCGAAGTACTGGTTGGCGATCTCGCCCAACGCCCAGGTGGAGGCGAAGGAGGTGGACGCACCCCAGACCACGCCGGCCACGGGAACGAACTTGAAGAGGGTATTCACGGCGATCCTTGCGCCGGTGCCCAGACCCAGGCCGACGAGGATGGACGTTGCGGCCTGCTGGTCGACCGTGTGCCCCCAACGCTGCCCGATGTCGCGAACGAGTTTGACCTGGACGGCCACGACGGCAAGGTCGGTGGCAATGGAGAGCCCGGGGACGGGGAAGGCACCGAGCACACCGCTCAGGATGGAATACTTGAGCGTGTCCCCCTGGATTTCCGACTTCCGCTTGCCGGCATCCGAGACCGTCTGGATGTTGGTGGGAAGGACGGTGTCCTTGACTTCACGGATCAGGCGGCCCAGGAGGGTGGACTGCTCCTTCGTGATGTTCCAGTTGGCGCACATGCGATCCAGGATCTTCTGCTCTTCGATGGAGCACTGCCCGTCCGTATGGGCCATGGCAAAGGCGGCCTGGAAGGCCTGTTCGCGGCTCTCCGTCGACGTGAGGAGGGTCAGCTGCTTCTCCAGGTCGGAGGTCTCCGCCAGGATGCCCTGAAGCGTGAAGCCGGCCGGAAGGGGAGCCCCTTCCAGGCAGGATTCGAGGCACTTCAGCTCCTCGTTGCGCGTGGCGCCATCGGCCTTCGCCACGCAGCTCAGGATGCGCAGGCTGGCAAGGACTTCCGTCTCGTTGGCTTGGGTTGTCATCATCTGTTCCTTTCCTGATGTTTTGGGTCTGAACACAGCCGCGGCTGACCTGCTATCTCTTTCCGTCCTTCTGGATCAGGGAGCCGTCCTCGGCGATCCTGATCGAATAGTCCTTCCCGTCCTGGGTCACGTGGGCCTCGTACGTCAGCTGTCCGCACTTCCTGATGTCCCTGATCGTGCCCCCTTTGACTTCCCGGTCCAGCATGTCCTTCACGGGCGCAGGAAGCTGGTCCCTCGTGACGTTGACCGTCCTGGAGTGCATGCACCCGACCAGGCAAAAGGCCATCACGGCAAATCCGAATCCGAGTCTCTTCATCTGGATCCTCCTTTTTCAAGCCCCATGCGGATGGCAGGCGCTCACGATCCTGATGCCTGCCCCGAGGGGGATTCCCCCTTCCGCCTTCTAGCATGCCGGGCGTTGATTAGATCAACACGATATTGCTAACTAGAACTAAGGGATTATCTGTGTATACTCCGCGGGTATGGAATGGCTGAACTACCACCACCTCAGGTACTTCTGGGTCGTCGCGGGCGAAGGGAGCATCACCCTTGCCGCGAAGAAGCTCCGACGATCCCTGCCGACGGTCAGCGCCCAGCTGCAGGCGATGGAGAAGGCTTGCGGAGAGAAGCTGTTCATCCGCACCGGCCGGCGGCTGGCCCTCTCGGAAACCGGTCAGCAGGTCTTCCGCTATGCGGACGAGATCTTCTCCATCGGGGAGGAGCTCATGGAGACCCTCCGCGGACACCCGGCGGGACGCCCGTTGCGCATGACGGTGGGGATCAACGATGCCCTCAGTTCGATCGTCGTGCACCGCCTCCTGGAACCCGCCTTCCACTACCCGAAGCCGGTCCGGATCCTCTGCCTCCAGGAGAAGCCGGGCCGGCTCCTGGCCTCCCTTGCGTTGCACGAGATCGACATCGTCCTCTCGGATGCGCCGGCGATTCCGACGGTGAAGGTCCGGGTGTTCAGCCACCTCCTGGGGGAGTGCGGGATCACGTTCTTCGGGGCAGCCAAGCATGCCCCCCTCCGAAGGGGCTTCCCCAAGTCCCTCGACGGCGCACCGATGTTCCTCCCGTCGGATACGGCCGTCCTGCGGGCAAACCTCGACCAGTGGTTCGAGAGGCTTGAGGTCCGCCCACGGATCCTCGGCGAATTCGACGGCTCCACCCTTCTCCAGTCCTGCGGGCAGTCGGGCGCCGGGATCTTTGCCGCCCCTTCGGCGATCGAGGCGGGGATCCGGAAGCTGTACGGGGTCCAGGTCATCGGGCGCACCGGGGACGTGCGCGAGCGCTACTACGCCATCTCGGCGGAACGCAAGCTGAAGCATCCCGTGGTGACCGCCGTCGTCATGGCCGCCAAGCACAAGCTGTTCGCCTAGGGGTCAAGGCGTCCGCTTCTTGAGGATCTCCTGCAGCGTGTCCTCGACGTAGGGCAGGCGGTTCCCCCACTGGGGATCCTTCCGGCAGAGCTCCAGGGCGGCGCGGGCCAGCGACTCGGCCTCCTCCAGACGGGCAGGATCGGAGGACAGGAGCAGAGCAAGGTTGTTCGGGGCGTCGGGGCCGGCAGGGTCCAGGCGCATGCAGGTCCGGTAGGCCTTCTCGGCCTCGGCGATACGACCCAACTTCCCGAGGATGCGGCCCCTCCGGAACCATGCCTGGGCCTCTCCAGGCCTGTCCGCCGTCGCGGACTCGGCGTGTGCCAGGGCGGCCTCCGTCTGACCCAGCTCCTCGGCCCGGTCGGCAGCCACCAGATGGAGTTCGGCGCCAAGCCCGGAGACCTTCCGGTCGGGGGGGAAGCAGATCAGGGCCCAGCCGCCGGTCGGGCCCCGGGACCTGGCCAGCCAGGCGTCCGAGACCACCTGGTCGGGACGCAACCCGTTCTGGAGCACCCAGAGCCCGCGGCTCCGGTCACGCCCGATCGCCAGCACGTAGTGCTGGTAGTTCCCCCCGGACGGCAGGAAGGACTTCATGGGAAGCCAGCAGCAGGCGCCTTTGGCCTCCGGCAGGAGGTCCAGGTTCAGGATCACCGGAATGCCCTGGGAGAGGAGGGCATCGACGGCCTCCGGCGCCAGACCCTTGGCCTGGAGGGCAACCAGCTTCGCCTTTCGAGCCTCCCGCCAGAGCAGGAAGCCGGGGCTCCCGTTCCTCTCGGGTCGGTAGACCTCCCTGGCCAGGTCCTCCTGGCTTGCGGGCTTTCCCCAGTGCCGCAGGAGGGAGGAGAGGGCGCAGGGGCCGCACAGCTCCGGCTTCTGAGGCTCGAAGGGCACCCCGTCCAGGTACGCTCCCTCGATCCTCCCGGCCTTCAGATCCTCCCGGATGTCCGCTGCGGAGGGGGCGCAGCCCGCCGCCAGGACGGCGGCGGACAGCGCCAGAACGACACTCAGGCCGCGGAACACGCGCCTAGACGTGGTCCATGTGCTGCATGGCGATGTAGACGATGATCACGATGGCGGCGATCACCGCGACGGTGATGATGGCATCCCCGCCCTGCTGGCTGGGATCCGACTTCTCCACCTGGGCCAGCTCCACGAGGTCCAGTGTCTGTACCTGATCCGGGGTCAGCCCCATCTTCTCCATCGTTCCGGCGGCCGTCCGGGAAGTCACGGAAGCAGGCTCGAGACCGGAGGGGATCTCGGAGGCGCGGGCGGACATCGCCAAGGGGCAGAGCAGGACGGCAAGCGAAAGCAGGATGCGCTGGTGGGTGGTCTTCATCTGGTTCCTTTCGTGAAAGGGCACGCGAAACATGTCAACTCCCCCTCTTCTAGCATGCCGAAGGATGTTTCTATAAATATGATAATACTAATGAAAACTAAGTTCCTATCTTCGTATTTTATGAGTGTATAGGTGTTCAGCGCTGCTGCCTCTCGCCCGTCTCGAGCACCTTGAGCTGATACGCGGCGGTCTGCCGGACCCCCTCCGAGGGATCCTGGAATGCGATCCGATGCAGCATGTCCTTGAGCTCCGGGATGCCCTGCAGGAACGGGGTCTTGTAGAGGGTTTTGAGACGCTCGTTTTCGGGAAGGACATGGAAGCCCGAAAAATAGGCACGGCAGGCTGTGGCGGGGGACGCATGGAGCAGGGCCTGGCAGAGATGGACCTTCGCGCTCAAGGAGAGGGAAGGGTTTGCCGCCAGGACGCACAGCATGTCGCCGTTCTCCCCGATTAGCCTGGGTTCCAGGAAGCCCATGCAGGAGAGGAGCGGCTCGTCCAGCTGCCCTGCCTTGAGGCGTCGGATCAGGACGTCTCCGGCACGAGGGTGCCGATGGGCAAGAAGCTGCTGCAGAAGGGCGTCCTGCCGGGATGGATCGGCCTCGTAAAGACCCCAAAGGGCATCCTGGACCTGCGTTTTTTGGGCTGCATCCCCGGTGTCCAGGAGGCCCGAGAGGAAGAGGCTCCGGTCCGTCGCCGCCGTCCGCGGGTCCCGGATCCTCTCCAGGATCCGGTCCAGGTTCTCCGGGTTCGAGGCCAGGGCGCCGATCACCTGCCTGCGAAGCTTCATGTCATTCCCGGCCTCCAGGGCCCAGAGCATCTCCGATGCCTGAGGTCCCTTCATCCTCCCCAGGGAGGAGGCCAGGGCCCTGCGCAGGTCCGGATCCTTTGCCCGCTCCAGGAGCCTTTGGAAGGAGGCCGCCGCCTCGGCACCTCCAAGTGCCGCAGCGGCATCGAGAAGAGCCTGCTGCCTGCCGGGCTTCCCGTCCAGGACCATCCTCTCCAGTGCGGGCAGGGCCTCCACGGCCTTGAGCCCGGACAGGAGGATGATCGCGGCTCGCTGGGGGATCGAATCGGCCGGATCCGTGGAATCGCCCTGCCTCAGCAGGCGCAGGAGGACCTCCACCTGCCTGTCCCGGGGAAGCCTGCTCTGGGCGCCTCCCTCGTAGAGGTTCAGCGCGAGCTGGGTCGCCACATCCGGCTCCCCGTCCCGGCCCAGGATGGCGTCGAGCACCCCGCCCAGGGCAGGGGTCCGGCTCAGGATCCCCAAGCAGACTGCGGCGTGCTCCGTCTGGTTCTTGGGATTTCCGAAAAGGGCATCCTTCCTGGCCATGAACTCCGGAATCAGGGCCAGGATGGCATCGTGGGCCGGCTCTCCCGCATCCAGGAGGGCAAAGAATCCCAGGGAGAAGCGGTTCAAATCCTCGTCCTCCAGCGCCGCGCGGGTCTGGGCCAGGAGGGCCTCGGGCGTCCTGACCGCGTCCGGCCGGACGTCTGACACCGGCGCCACAGGAGAAGCGGGCGCCCGGATGGAGGCCCCATCCGGTTTCCGGAGCCGGGACTCGTTCCTCCGGATCGCAGTCCCATGGGCTTCAGGGGAAGCGGATAGGGCGGCGCGGCTCTGCCACCAGAACAGGCCCGTCGCAAACGCCACGCCCAGGGCCCCTCCGGCATAGGCGGCGGATCGGCTCCAGTACAGAAAAGGATACGCTTTCCTCATGTCGAGATCCTGGTTCCTGTCTCAACCCGCGCGAGCCAGCCTCTGTGGAGCGGTCAGGAAGGCCAGCAGGTCGGCATGGAGCTGGGCCTTGTGCGTGTCGGCCAGGCCGTGCGACCCCCCTGGATAGATCTTCAACGTGGCATTTTTGACCAGTTTCGACGAAGGCATTGCCGAGGCGAGCATCGGCACGATCTGGTCATCGCCACCATGAATGATGAGCGTCGGCACGTCGAACTTCATCAGATCCCCGGTGAAATCCGTCTCGGAGAAGGCCTTGATGCACTGGAATTCGTTGAGGAGGCCGCCCATCATCCCCTGCAGCCAGAACGCATCCTTCGTACCCTGGGAGACCTCGGCACCCCGGCGATTCCCGCCATAGAACGACGTCGCCAGGTCCTTGAAGAACTGAGAGCGGTCGGCAAGCACCCCGGCGCGGATACGGTCGAACGTCTCGATCGGCAGTCCGCCGGGATTGGCTCCTGTCTTCAGCATCAGCGGCGTCACCGCACCGATCAGCACTACCTTGGCAACCCGGGCGGTGCCATGACGGCCGATGTAGCGGGCCACCTCTCCGCCCCCGGTGGAGTGGCCGATCAGGGTCACACCCCTCAGGTCGAGCTTTTCCAAAAGCTCCGCCAGGTCGTCGGCGTAGGTATCCATGTCGTTTCCGTCCCAAGGCTGGCTGGAACGGCCATGACCGCGGCGGTCATGGGCAATGCAGCGATAACCCTGGGAGGAGAGGAACAGCATCTGCGATTCCCACGCGTCCGCCGTCAGCGGCCAGCCGTGGCTGAGGACGACGGGCTGACCCGTGCCCCAATCCTTGTAATGGATCCGGGTACCGTCCTTCGTCGTCATCATGCTCATCGCGTCCTCCCGTTCCCGGTCCCGTTCCCGGCCGTTTCCGCGTGCGGCCGACACGCCTGCACGGCTCTGGCAAGACGATCCCCGTAGTCGGCATCCGCCCGGCGGAAATACCCCACGCTTCTCTCGATCACGTCCTCCCGGCTCACTTGGGACAGCCCCCCTGCGAGGTTCGCGATCAGGCGCTTCTTTTCGTCCTCTTTCATCAGCCGATAGAGCATGCCCGCCTGGACGAAGTCGTCGTCCTCCCTGTGCTTGACCCAGGGATGCCTGCCCGTCATGCCGTGGATCTCGATGCCGGCGCAGGAGGGTTCGCTGGACTGTGCGGGTCCGGAATCGCTGTTCGGTTCGTAATTCTTGCTCCTGCCGCCGTTCGAGTCGAAGCGCATGGCTCCATCGCGGCCGTAGTTCCTGGCTTCGGTGGCATGGGGCCTGTTCACCGGAAGCTGGGTATGGTTGACACCCAGCCGATAGCGGTGCGCGTCGCCGTAAGAGAAAAGGCGGCCCTGCAGCATCTTGTCCGGGGAAGGGCCGATGCCGGGGACGAAGTTCGCCGGATTGAAGGCGGACTGTTCGACTTCGGCAAAGTAGTTGTCGGGATTCCGGTTCAGCGTGAGCTTGCCGATTTCCATCAGGGGATAATCCCTGTGCGGCCAGACCTTGGTCACGTCGAAGGGGTTGAAGCGGTAGGTGTCCGCATAGGCGACCGGCATGATCTGCACCCTGACCGTCCAGGAGGGGAACTCCCTGCGGTCGACGGCCTGCATCAGGTCCAGATGATGGAAATTGGGGTTCTCCCCGGAGATGCTCGCGGCCTCTGCGGAGGTCAGGCACTGGATGCCCTGGTCCGTTTTGAAGTGGTACTTGACCCAGAACGCGTTGCCCTTGGCGTTGACCCACTGGAAGGTGTGCGAACCGAAGCCGTCCATGTGGCGGTAGGAACGGGGGATGCCCCGGTCCCCGAACAGCATGGTGAACTGGTGGGTGGCTTCGGGCGAGTGCGAGAAGAAGTCCCAGGCGTTGTCCGGCTCCTGCACATGCGTGTACGGGTCGCGCTTCTGGGAATGGATGAAATCCGGGAACTTGATCGGATCTCGGATGAAGAAGACCGGCGTGTTGTTGCCGACGAGGTCGTAGTTCCCTTCCTCGGTGTAGAACTTGATGGCGAAGCCGCGCGGATCGCGCACGGTGTCGGGCGAGCCGCGCTCGGGGGCCACGATGGAGAATCGCAGGAACACTTCGGTCTTCTTTCCGGGCGGCGAGAGGAAGCTGGCCTTGGTCCACGGGGAGACGTCGCGCGTGACCTCGAATTCCCCGTAGGCGGCCGATCCCCGTGCGTGGACGATGCGCTCGGGGATCTTCTCCCGGGAGAAGCGCGCAAGCTTCTCGATCAGGTGATGATCCTGCATCAGTACGGGCCCCGCCGCACCGGCGGTCTGGGACTGCTGGTTGTCCTCCACCGGAGCGCCGTTTTCCGTGGTCAGGATGTTGTAGCCGCTCATGGCGCATCCCGGTGCCGACGGATTTCCCTCTCGAGATCGGCTCTCATCTCCGCCGGGAAGGAAGGCGGGATCGCCAGGAGAGCAGCCTCGAACGCATCCTTGGCGACCTCAGGACGATTCCGTCTCTGGGCAATGAGCCCCAGGGTGTCGAGTGCATACGGAAGGCGACGGATACCGTTTTCCGATCGACTGCAGGCCGACACGGAGGATTGCGCGGCCACCTCGGCCTCGTCCAGGCGCCAGGGGATCTCCGAAAGCAGCAGCGCCAGATTGTTCATGGCCTCCGGGTTCTCAGGGTCCAGCCTCAAGGCCTCCCGATAGGCCTTCTCAGCCTCCTCCGGCCGCCCGATGAGCCGTTGCAGCCCTCCGATCCGGAACCAGAGCAGGGAATCCTGCCCATACTCCACACAGGCCTCCTCGAGATGACGGAGGGCCTCCCTCGGCTGCCGGAGTTCCTCGGCACGATCCGCGGCCAGAAGGTGAAGCCGGCCCCCCAGGGAGACCACCGGATACTGGAGGGGAAAGATCACGAGCCCCCAGCCGTTCGTGGAAGCCCGGCGCCCGGAGAGCCACTCTTCCGAAACCACCCGATCCGGCATCTCTCCGTCCTGCAGGATCCAGAGCTTCCGGTCGAGATCATGTCCCACCACGAGGACATAGTCCTGCCCGTCGTTGAACCCCGAGCCCAGGTTGAGAAGGACGGGAACGCCCTGCTCCAGGAGGCGATCGATCGTGGAGGTCTCGAGCCCGGGAGCCTCCACGGAGACGAAGCCGGCACGCCGCGCGCACCGCCACAGGTCAAAGCCGGGGACGCCGTTCCGCTCGGGCCGGCACCCCCCCCGTGCGATGTCGTCCTGGGTGGTGGGTTTACCCCAATAGGTCAACAGGGAGGAGAGGGCGGCGGAACCGCAATCGCCCGGATTCCGTTTCTCGAAGGGCACCTCGCTCACGTAGGTGCCCCTGGTTTGGCCCGTGCGGACCTCCTCAAGAACCTGCCCCGATCGGATGCAACCCGTCGCAGCGAGCGCCGTCATGAACAGGGCCATGGCGCGGACGCAGCTCGACAGAAGCCTTTGCCTTTCGGGCCTCATCCAGCTCCTTGCGTGCCGGCGTCGCGCCGGGCCGCGCCTTCTGCCGTTGTTCACTCTTGAGGATGCCCTGGTCATGACGATCTCCTTTCCTGTGCTTCGGGTCGTGTCCACGGCTACAGCATCAAGAGAAGCAGAAGCACCTGGACGCCCCCCAGGGAACCGAACCACCCGGCAGCCTCGGCATTCCAGTTGCCGTCCTCGCCGGCCCCTTCCTGCTGCGCAGCACCTGACCGTTCAAGCTCCGCCAGCTCCACCGGGTCCAGGGACGCGGACTGCGCTCTGGCGTCCTCGACAGGAAGCCCCGCCTGCTCCAGGATCGCGGACCCTTCGGCCTGGCTGGGCACAGAACACCGCTGATCGAGGTCTGCCGGGATCTCCGCCCCATGCACCGCCGGAAGCAGCGTCATACCCAGACCTAGGCCCAGGAAGGCCAGGACGGCCAGGTTGTTCCTCATCGGATTCTTCATGACATCTCCTTTTCTAAATCCCCACAAGATGATGCGACCCAGGATCCCCATCCAAGGACCCGCGCCAGGACCAGAGGCGTTCCCCTGATCCTGGCCGGGCTGGTCCTCGCGTCCTGCCTTACGGGGCAGGCTGCGAGACCAGGTTCTGATCCAGATTGACCGCAGCCTGCGCCAGCAACCTGCTGTTTGCAGACGCCTGGTTGCCGAAATTGATGGCAACCTGCGCCAGCACGATCCCTTCGAAGTGCGCGTTCGCTCCCAGCGTCACGGAGGTGCCGGCGACCTGCCAGAAGATGTTCTTGGCCTGCGCGCCGCCGCTCAGGAAGATGTTCGTATTGGCCCCTGTCGTGAGAATCCCTGCAATCTGGAAGATCCAGATGTCGTTCGGGCCACCCGAAAGGGTGACATTCGTGGTCACCGGAAGGTCCACGTTGGTGCCGAAGTTGTAGAGGCCGGGGGTGAGGGTCAGCCCGGCAAGATTCCCGCCCATCAAGTCCTGGTAATCAGGGAGAAGGCGTCCGGCGGCGTCGGTGTACGCGGTGCCCATGTCGTTCATGGCCGTGGTCACGTCCGTCGGAGTCGGGGCGGCGTAGTCGAATGCGTAGACCTTGCCGGCGACTTCAGGAGAGGTCGAATAGGCGCCTCCCGCGGGCAGGTTCAGCGCCCAGGGCCCGGTGATGGCGGTCGAGGTGACCCCCGGACCGACTCCCATATGTCCCGTAATCGCCGCGCCAGCCGTGGCGTTGTCGATCCCGGTAAGCGCAAAAATCGCATAGTTTCCGGCCAGGCCGAGGTTTACCGGCGCCTGGGCGGTGAACGCGACGGACTTGGTCGTGAAGCTCCAGGTGACGGGGTTGGCCATGGCCGTGCCGCCGGCGCTCTGGGCCGCCGTGGTGACCGTGGCGGTATAGTTGGTGTTGGCCGTGAGGGCGGCCGCCGTGGGGGTGAAGGTCGCCACCGTGTTGGCGGAATTCATGGCGACGGTGCCGGGCACGTTGACGCTTCCGGTCGTCTCCATGAGCGTGAAGGTGAGCAGGGTCCCGGCCGGGGAGGAATTGATCGTCGCCGGATCCATCGGACCGCTGAAGGTCGCGGTCAGCGCCGTGCCGGTCACGACGTTGGTCGCGCTGTTGCTGCTGGTGGCCACGTTCGTGGCGCCATCGATCGGGTTCGAGGAGCTCACCGTGATGCCGGAGGTGCTCGGAGCGCTCCCGGGCTGGGTGACCGTGCTCTGGTTGATCGTGACCGCAGTCTGCGCCAGCAGCCTGCTGTTTGCCGACGCCTGGTTTCCGAACGTGATGGCGAACTTTGCCAGCACGATGCCCTCGAAATGGGCATTTGCTCCCAGGGTCGCGGTCGCGCCGGCTACCTGCCAGAAGATGTTCCTGGCCTGTGCGCCGCCGCTCAGGAACACGTTTGTCGCGGCGCCGGTCGAGAGGGATCCCGCGATCTGGAAGATCCAGATGTCATCCGGGCCACCCGAAATCGTGACGTCCGAGGACAAGGTCACCGCGGTGCCCCAGTTGTAGAGGCCGGGGGTAAGCGTCAGGCCGTTGAGGTTCCCGGTCGCCAGGTCCTGGAAATCAGGCAGAAGCCGGCCGGCGGCGTCATTGTACGCCGTGTCCATGTTGGCGGATGCGGTGGTCACGTTGGCCGGGGTCGGGGCTGCATAGTCGAATGCGTAGACCTTGCCGGTGACCTGGGCGGAAGTGGAATAGGCGCTGCCTGCAGGAAGGTTCAGGGAGAAGTTGACGATGGCCGTCGAGGTGACTGCCGGGCCGGTTCCCATATCCCCCGTCACTGCCGCCGGGACCGTGGAGTTGGTGATCCCCGTGTTAGCGAAAATCGCATAGTTTCCGGCCAGGCCGAGATCCACCGTAGCCTGGGAAGTGAATGCGACGGACTTGGTCGTGAAGCTCCAGGCGACGGGGTTGGCCATGGCCGTGCCGCCGGCGTTCTTGGCCGCTGTGGTCACTACGGCGGTATAGCTGGTGTTGGCCGCGAGGGCAGCCGCCGTGGGGGTGAAGGTCGCCACCGTGTTGGCGCCGTTCATGGCGACGGTGCCGGGCACGTTGACGCTTCCGGTCGTCTCCAAGAGCGTGAAGGTGAGCAGGGTCCCGGCCGGGGACGAGTTGATCGTCGCCGGGTCCATAGGCTGGCTGAAGGTCGCGGTCAGCACCGTGGCAGTCACGACGTTGGTCGCGCTGTTGATGCTGGTGGCCACGTTCGTGGCGCCGTTGATCGGGGTCGAGGAGATCACCGTGGGATCCGTGGTGGAAGCGCCGGGAGATCCGGCGGGACCCGGGATGACGGCCCCAAGAAGGGCGAGGGAGCCTGAACCCCCTGATCCAGAACCGCCGCCATCGCCAGGGCATCCTGCAAGAAGGAGGGGCAGCAGCATGGCCATGAACCTGAACTTTCCATACGTCGGATCGGGACCTTGTTTACCGTTGCTCATGTTTGTCTCCCTGTGTGTTTTTCCGTTGCATCGACTCGTGTTCGTCTTCATCAAGGCACTCTCTTTCCGAAGCGGCTCCGGTTACTCGATCGTCATGTCGTTGGATACGTGCTTCACCCCCCGGACGTCGGTGGCGAGCCTGGTGACCAGGCTTCGTTCGGCGTCATTCTTCGCCTTGCCGCTGACCGTCACCACGCCGTCATTCGTCACGACCTTGGTCTTGACCGTGCTGGTCGACCTCTGGAGCAGCAACACCGTCTTGATCTGGGCCGTGATGGACGCGTCATCGATGTCGCCGGCCAGTTCGCTGGCCTTGCCCGGCGTCCTGGAGACCACCTTCATCTCGTTCCGCACGTCCTTGACCCCCTCGACGTCCCTGGCGTATCCGGCAGTCAGCTCCTTTTGGGCGCTGCTCTCGGCATCCCCCCGCAGGGTTACGACCCCGTCGCGCACGCTGACCTCTGTCGCGGAGGCGTTCACGTTGCGATGGAACAGGAGTGCCGCACCCACCTTCATGCGCACCCATGCATCCGAATGCTGGTGGGGAGGCTCCCCTTCGACCTGCAGCCGGTTGTCGACATGACTGACGCCCGGGAGGCTGGCTGCCGTTTCCTGCGCCAGGAACCTTCGGGAGTCGTCTGAGACCGTTCCTGTCAGCGTAACGCAGCCGTTCTCGGACTCGATGCGGGCCGAATCTCCGAGGTACGCCCTGTACGCATGCGTCCTCTTGAATGCCGACTCGATGCGATCATCGGCATCCGGCGGGTCCGAAGCGATGCACCCCGCCAGCACGGCGGCCGTCATCATCACGCCGGCTGTCATCCTCAATGGCTTCATCATGTTCTCCTTGTTTCAGGCGGCCCTGGATCCGGTGGCATTCGACTCGCCGTGTTCTAGCACGCCTTGAGATACTTAGATAAATACGATAATGCATAGTCTAACGAAGGTATTACCTACCTACGTCTACCGTCCATGCGGGCCGATCCGGAAGGAGGGTCTTGAGGTATAGTTCTGCCGTGTCCAAGCCCCTGATCGCCCTCGGGATCCTCGTTGCCCTCGCCCTGGGCGCATGGGTCCGCCTCGACAGCCAACCGGGCGGCCCTCCCTGGACCCAGGACGAGTGGAGCTACGCCCATCGTGCCGGCCTCATTGCCCGCGAGGGCCCTGCCAAGGCCTTCCCCGCCCTGGTCGCCGAGTACAACAGCGCCCCCGCCTGGTGGCACGGACCCTCGCCGCTGAGGGCCGGCTATCTCGTCCTGCTGGCCGGGAGGCTCCAGCCCGCCGGGACGCAGGTGACGGCGGAAGACCTGAGGGCCGGCGCCCGCCTCTCCGCGTGGATCTCCGTGCTCAACCTCCTCCTGCTGGCCCTGCTGGCCTGGAAGGCCCTGGGACCCGAGGCCGCGGTGCTCGCCGCCGTCCTCATGCTCGCCTCCCCCCTGGACCTCCTCATCGCCAGGCGCTCCTGGCAGGACGGGCTCTTCGCCGGAGCCTCCCTCCTGCTAGCCTCTGCCGTTCTTCTGAGGCGCCAGCGCCCCTCGGCAAGCACGGCCCTGGCTGTCGTCGCCGCCGCCTGCTGGGCCTGCCTGGTCAAGGAGTCCGCCCTCGTCACGGCGGCCCTGCTGGCCGTCTGGGCCGCAGGCGCGTCCTGGGCCGTGCGGGAAGGCGCCTGGGCCACCCGGAGGCTGCCCGTCTTCCTCCTCCTCGGCCTGGGCATCCTGGCCGCCTCCTTCCTCACCGCCCGGCTGGCAGGAGGGGCGGCACCCGCCTGGACGGCCTTCACCCATGCGCGGGAGGAATTCTCCAGCCTGGAGCCCCTGGACCGCATCCCCCAGGCCCTGCCGGAGGGGACCGTCCCCATCGACGGACTTCCCATGATCTCGGATCCCAACTCCCGGGTGAGGCCGCCCGGCACCTCCGTCCTGACCGGGCTCTGGGCCCTGAGCCCCCTGTCGCTGGTCCTGGGCCTGGCGGGAATGGCATGGGCCCTGGGCCGCTGCCTTGGCAGTCGGCAGCGCCTGGCCGAGGCCCCGACGGCCCTGGCCTGGCTCCTGGCGGGATCCCTGGCCCTGGGCATCCTGCATCCCAACAGCCTGCGGCTGATGGCGCCGGCGGATCTTCTCCTCCACGCGATGAGCGGATGGGCGGTCTGGGAATTCCTCAAGGGGACACCCCACCCCCGTCGCGCCCTGGCCGCCGCCACGGCCGTGATGGCACTGATCGCCCTGGCGGACTGGAGCAACTTCCGCACCCTGGTCTCCCGAGGGGTGTCCGACCCCGGCATCCCCGCCGTCGTCGCGCGCACGATGTACCCGACCCCGCGGTAGGGGCAGGGAGGCGCCGCCTTTGCTATCATGCCGGGCATGATCGAGATCGAGGGCCTGAAGAAGCGCTACGGGGCCACGGAGGCCGTCCAGGACCTGACGCTGAAGATCGGCCAGGGGGAGATCTTCGGCTTCATCGGACCCAACGGCGCCGGAAAGACCACCACCATCCGCATCCTGGCCACCCTCCTGGCCCCCTCGGCCGGCCTGGTCCGCATCAACGGTCTCTCGCTGGGCAAGGACGCCGCGAAGATCAGGCCCCTCATCGGCTACATGCCCGACACCTTCGGGGTCTACGAGGAGATGCTGGTCCTCGAATACCTGGAGTTCTTCGCCGCGGCCTACGGGATCCGGGGGCCCAAGCGCGCCCAGGTCATTGATGACGTGCTGCAGCTGACGGACCTGACCTCCCGGCGCATGGCCGTGATCGGCGACCTCTCCCGGGGCATGCAGCAGCGGCTCGGCCTGGCCAGGGTCCTCGTCCACGACCCCAAGGTCCTCCTGCTGGACGAGCCGGCCTCGGGCCTGGACCCCAGGGCGAGGATCGAGATCCGCGAGCTGGTGCGAGAGCTGGGGCGCATGGGCAAGACCATCCTGCTCTCCTCCCACATCCTGCCCGAGCTGGGAAGCCTCTGCACGCGGATCGGCATCATCGAGAAGGGCGTGCTCCGCTTCCAGGGGACCCTGGCCGAGGCCGTCCAGAAGGTGGGCGGCGAGCGCGAGGTCGAGGTGGGCGTGAAGGGGGAACCTTCCCTGGCCGAACGCGTCCTGGCCGGCGTGGCCGGGGTGGGTTCCGTCCGCCAGGAGCGCGGAAACCTCCGCGTGACCGTGGACGCCTCCTTCGACCTGTCCGCCATCCCCGAGGCGCTGGGGCGCCAGGGCCTGGGCACCACCCTGCTCAAGGAGCGCGAGATCGACCTCGAGGACGTCTTCCTGAGGATGACCAAGGGCAGCCTCGCGTGAAGGCGACGTGAACATCCTGCCCTTCGTGGTGCAGGAGTCGGGCCCCCACTTCCGGGTGGCGAGGACCTTCGTGACCCGCGCGCTCTACCTGGCCGCCTCCGCGACGGTGCTGGCCTTTGCCATCCCCCACATCTCCAGCGGGGACACCGGGACCTTCGCCCGCAACCTCTACAACACCTTCTACTGGACGACCTACGCGGCGGTCTGCCTGCTGGCCCCGGTGCTCACGGCCCATGCCGTGTTCCGGGACAAGACGGCGGGCCTGGCCTCGGTGATCGCGGCCTCTCCCGTGACCCCGATGGAATACTGCGTGGGACGCCTCCTGGGCCAGCTCGCCGCCCTCGGGAGCATCCTCCTGGTGAGCGCCCCCATCTTCGTCATCATGATCTTCCTGCATGCCTTGAGCCTTGGCGAGGTCCTCAAGGGTATCGTCTTCCTGGCCCTGGGCGGGGCCCTCTCGGCTTCGCTGGCCCTGGGCCGGGCCATCGACGCGGATACCTTCCCCGGGGCCGTGGCCTCCACCTACGCGCTGACGATCTTCCCCGGCTGCCTGACGCCGCTGCTGTCCTTCTGGTACTTCGCCACCGAGCCCAACATGAGTCCCGTCGCATGGGCCTATATCGCCATCGCCACCCCGGTGCCCCTGGCCTACAACCTGATCCGCGCCCAGGCCCTGTTCAAGAGGCGTTTCGTCTCCGAAGGGACCTCGACGCCTCCCTGGCAGATCCGCGAGGGCCGCTACCGGGGCCCCATCACCGGGAATCCCGTCTACTGGTGGGAAAGGACGCGGGCTGCGCGCATCTTGGAAAAGAGCTTCGGCCGGGCCGACTCCCTGAGCGGAGCCGTGCGCATCCTGGCCGGCCTGGCCGCACTGGCTGCCCTCATCCCGCTCTGCCTGGCCTGGCAGGGGGTGGCGGTCCTCCACGGCCTGGCCGTCCTGCTGGCGTCGGCCCAGGCGGCCTCCTCCGTGACAGGGGACCGGGAGCGCAAGGTCTGGCCCAGCCTGGTCTCCACCTCCCTCCCGGCAAGGGACCTGGCGTTGGGCAAGCTCTTCGGCGTCCTGGCGGGCCTGCGCTTCGCCTGGATCGCCGCCGGGGCCGGCTGGACCATCCACGCCCTGATCCACCTCGGCGACGTCGCCGAACTGACCCGCCTCGCGCTCTGGTGCACGGGACTGACTGCCTTCGGCGTCCTGCTGGTCACGGCCGCCCTGCACTTCTCGTTGTCCTCGGAGACCACGGCCAAGTCCATGGGCCGGACCCTGGGACTCGGCCTCCTGCTGGGGGGCACCCCTTTCGTCCTGGTGCAGGCGGACGTGGCCCGCCTGGACGCAGGGGGATGGATGGCCCTGATCCTGGCATGGGCTGTCATCGGCGTGGCCCTGGCGCTGGCCCTTCCGGGCCGTTTCTCCCGAGCCGCCCTCAGCACATAGGCCCTGTCCAGCTATGATAAAAGTTACAGGGTGTCTCTTGATGGAGTCACTTGATCCGCTCTGCAGTGGGACATGAGCAGGAGTGTGACCGACATATAACTCATTGGTAATAAATGGGTTATGTTTTACATGCCAATTCATTCGTCTTTGGCATTCCATGTGCTTCTCTCCCTCCTATACGTCACTCTGGAGGAGAGGATCCATGAAGATCATCCTGGCCCTGGTCATCACCTGCATGTTCTGCGGACTCATGATGATGGCCGCCCCCCGCGTGAAGCCACGCCCGACCCCTCTGGCACAAAGCCCCCAGGCAACGGACACCGTCCAGGCCACGGCCCCTCAGCCTTCCCAGACGAAGCCCTGGGTGCTGACGATGGGGACCGGCGCGGAGGAGATCGCCATCGCCGTAAGCATGGCCCCGGAAAAGGAAGAGGCGGGGAACAACGTCACGCTGACCAAACAGCCCTGACGGAGTTTGCCGTGCGGGTAGACATCGGTGGTGCCGGGGAGGGGATTTGAACCCCTAAGCCCTTGCGGGCACATGCCCCTCAAACATGCGTGTCTGCCAGTTCCACCACCCCGGCGGGGGTTCGTAGAGAGGGGACGGCCTCTATATCCCCTCCGGCCCAGGGCCGTCAAGCATGGCCTGTGCTATCATCCTGCGATGCTCGCCCTTCGAGAGGAGCGCCCCCGCGTCGCGTGGGCCTGGCTCGCCGGCCTATCGGCGGCCCTCCTCCATCTGCCGTCCGTGGCCGGCCCCTTTCTTTTCGACGACCTGAGGCAGGCCGAGGCCTGGCGGACGACTGCATTACTCCACACCCTGACCAGCGCCTTCCTCCACCGGGGCCTCTCCCAGGCCAGCTACCTGCTCACCCGTGCGGCCTGGGGGGAGAACCCCCTCGGCTTCCACCTCGTCAACTTGGCCGTCTGGACGCTGACGGTCGCCGCCCTCTTCCTCCTGGCGAGGGCCCTGATGCGCCCGGGGATGCCGAAGAGCTTCCCCTTCCTCTGCGCGGCCTGGTGGGCCGCCCTTCCGGTCTCCTGCGAGAGCGTGGATTACGTTTCGGGACGCCCCGGGATGCTGGCCGCCCTGTTCGCCATCACCACGGCGGCCTGGGCTGCGGAGAGGGCCCGGGGCGGGTTGCTGCAGCGGGTCGGGGTCTGGAAGATCCTGGCCGGGACCGCGCTGGGCTCCCTCCTGGCTGCGGCCTGCAAGGAGACCGGGTGGATGACGCCCTTCCTGGTCGCCCCCTCGGTCTTCCTGGCCGACGGACGGCCCTGGAGGACCCAGGCCAGGCTCTGGATGCCTCCGGCCGCCGCGGGCTTGGCCTCGGGTGTCGTCCTGGCCATGTTCTGGCGGCAGGGACCCACCCACGCGGGGATGAGGGAACGCTCCTTCTTCTGGATGGGCGGCTACTGGATGGACCAGGTCGGGGTCTGGGGCGTGGAATTCCTGCCCCGCTGGGTCCTGCCCTTCGGCCGCTGGGCCCCGAACGCCGAGATCGACCTTCCCCTGACCGACGATCCCGGACGGCAGATGTGGGGAGGACTGGTCTTCGGAGGGCTCATGCTCCTGGCCTGGTTCGGGCGCAAGCGCCTGCCCCTGGCCGGACTCGCCCTGGCCTGGATGCTGGTCTCGGCCGTCCCCGCCTCCGTCACCCCCCTGGCCGACCGGGGTGCAGAGCGTCACGGCCTCCTTGCCTCCGCGGGAGCAGCCCTGCTGGCCGGCTCCCTTCTGGCAGGCGTGTGGGCCCGCAAAGGCCTCTGGCGTGCCGGGGCGGTCACGGCCCTGGCCGCGATGGCGCTCATGGTCCCCGCCCGCGCCGGCGCCTGGGGAAGCCCGGCGGCCTTCTGGGCCGACGCCCTGCGCAAGACCCCGCTCAAGGAGAGGGCGTCCTACAACTACGCACGCTCCCAGGACGAGGCGGGCCGCCTGGAGGCCGCCCTGGCCTTCTATCGGAGGGCGGACCTCACCACGCCTGGACAGGCCAAGCTGCCTTCCGCCATGGCGCTCTGCCTGGCCCGGCTGGGCCGCTACGAGGAGGCGGCCACGGCCTATGCCCGGGCCACGGACCTGGAGCTGGCGGCCATCCGGATGGGGATGCAGCCTCGCCAGCATGCAGGCCTGCTGGCGGTGGACGCCCACAATCGCATCCGCATCCTGCTGGCCCTGGGGAGACGCGAGGAGGCCCGCCGCGTCTGCGAGGAAGTCCTGACCCTCCCTACGGTCGGCCGCTACCCGCCGCTGAAGGAAGACGCCAAGGAGCTGGGGATCAGCCCCTAGGGAAGCGTCAGGACGCTGCAGTCGCCGCGCACGGCGATCTGGCAGGCCAGGCGCAGGTCGGGACGCTTACGGAGCTTCTTGGACTCGGCCGTGGTCCTCGGCGTGAGGTTGTCCTCCCCGGCCGTCACCTTGACCCGGCAGGTCCCGCAGAGGCCCCGGCCCTGGCAGTTCGCCACGGCGAACAGGAAGGGATAGAGCGTGATATCCCCGTCCAGAAGGGCTTCCCGGAGATTGGCCCCCGCAGGGACGGTCAGGGTCCGGCCCAGGTCCTCGACGGTGATCTTTGGCGCCATCGGGGGAAACTATACCGGGGCCGTGGCAGGCACGCTAGGGGGCAACGAAGGCGTCCCCGTAGAGCTGCTTGCGCTCCGCGCGCATCTCCTGGGCCCTTGCGTCCCCCAGAAGGGTGAGGCATTGTTCCGCCCCGAGCAGGGCCGCGGCATGGTCCTCCGGGCAGGACTCCCCGCCCACGACCACCTTGAGGTAGGACATGAGACCGTGGAAGGCCTGCTTCTGGGCCTCCTCCTTCGCCGCGGCCCCTTTGGCCAGGGCCAGACAGGCCCCTCCATGGGCAAGGTTCAGGGCGATGCCTCCCGGCTTCTCGCCCTGGGACTGTTCCATCGGGGCCTTCAGGGCGGCCAGGGCCTCAGGGATCTTCCCCAGGGCCGTCTGGCAGATGGCGGCCCGGGCCTGGGCCTGGTCCCTCAGGTCCGGATGCCGGGCAAGGCGGCCCACCGCCTGCGTATAGGCCTGGAGGGCGCCGGCAGGGTCCTTCTGGACCTCCAACACGCGCGCTGACCAGAGTTCCCGGGCGCCGTCACCCCAGTTTCCAAGCGGGCTGCGCAGGGTCTCCAGCGTGGCCTTGGCGGCGTCGAACTGGCCCTGGAAGATCTGGCACTGGCCCAGGCGGACCTTGACCAGATACGCGAAACGGCCCTTGGCCGCGGGTCCTGAAGCCATGTCGACCAGGACGGCAGCGGCCCCCTTGAGGTCCCCGGAACGGTAGAGGCTGTCGGCCCGTCCGAAACGGGCGTCATGCTGGATCCAGTCCCCGACGTTCTTGGCGGCCAAGGCAGCCTGGTAGAGTTCGGCGGCACGAGGGTAGTCGCCCTCCTGGCGGGCATCCTCGGCCTGCTGGAACTCGGCTGGCGCATCCCCGTGACTGACGGAGATCAGGTCCTTCTCCAGGACGTCCAGCGTGACCCCGCCGGCGATCTTGACCTGGATGCTCTCGGGGGTCTCGGCCAGGATGCTCCCGGGCTTGGTGGCCTCCTTGCCGCTCTTGGTGTCCCGGTAGGTCACCGAGTCGGGCTTCGGCGGGGCATCGGCCCCCAGACAGGAAGCGGCCACGGTCAGGATCCCCATCCGCATCAAACCGCGCATCAGCATGCTTCCTCTCTCCTTTTTCATCGGACTACTTGGCCTCCCCCGTCAGCTCGGCCAGGATCTCCTCGGCCGTGGGGGCGAAGCCGGGCTCGGTCTGGGCCAGCTCCCTCACGGCCTGGATGTAGCGGTCCTTCTGGCCACCCAGATCGTTGAAGCTCACCCACTTGTTGTGCACCGTGTCCTTGGCGGCCGCGTAGCGTCCGGCCAGGGCGTTGGCCCGCACGGCGTCCAGGAGCATCTCCCAGTAGCCGGCATCGTCGACGCTGGCGGCGTCCAGGAGGCGGGACCAGGTCTCGGCGGCCTTGAGGGCCTTCTCCTTGCGGGCGTCCCCGGCGGGCATCTGGAGGGCCACCCGGGTGCAGGCCGTGCCGGCCAGGGCCCAGAGCTTCTGGGCGGAAGGTGGGAGCGGGGGCGGAGGCACGACCCCGGGAGGGTCCAGCTGCTTGAGGATGCGCATCCGGTCCTGGAGGGCCAACAGGGGGTCGACGGCCTTTGCCCAGTCCCCCGTCTCCACGTAGCACTCCGGGTACTGCTCCTCGAACAGGCGGATCCAGTCGGCGGTGCCCGGATCCTTCATATAGGCTTCGCGGGCCGCGGGATTGTCGGTGACGTTCTCCCGGATCTGCTCGAGCGCCACGATGGCCTCGGGCCAGCGCTTGGCGGAATAGTTCTCGACGAAGCGCCTGGCCGCATCGCTGAACTTGAAAGGCTGGAATTTCGCGATCTGGGCGCCGATCTGGGCAGCCAGGTCGGCAGCCGGCTGGACGCCTTTCTTGCCGGCCCCCTCGGCAAGAGCCTGGAGGGCCTTGGCGGTGCCCAGCAGGGGCCATCCCCGGCCCGGCTTGGGATCGCCGGCCGTCTGGACGGCCTGCACCCAGCTGGACGCTGCCGTGGCCCAATCCCCCGATGCGGCCGCCGTGACGGCCGCGAGGCGGGGAAGGTCGGCGATGCGCTCCGTGGCCTCGGGGTAGGTCCTGGGATACTCGGAGATGAACTGGAGGGCCTTCGCGGGCTCGCGCTGGCTCAGGACCTCGATCCTCAGGTAGAAGTGCTCGGCGGCGCTCTTGTGGACCCAGGGCTCGGCCGCAGCGGGGCCTTTGGCCTTGTCCAGGAAGGCCTGATTGGATTCCAGGGCCTTCTTCACCATCTCCGGCGGGGCCCCACCGGCGCGGTCCTTGCGTCTCACCAGGTCCACCCGGGCATAGGCCAGGAGGTCGAGCACCTTCAGGTACCCTTCGTATCCGGACGGAACGGCCGTCAAATACCTCTCGGCGCCCTCGTAGTCCCGCTCCTGGTAGCAGAGGAAGCCCAGCTGGTGCAGGGCGATGGGGGCGTCCTTATGCCCCGAGAAACCGGCCAGCAGGAGAAGCAGGGACTTGCGCTGGGCGGACGTGGCATCCTTGGGCAGGTCCTTGACCGCCTGCTCCATCCGCGAAAAGGCAAGGGCGGCGCAGTTCCCTGCGCTCTCCCAGGAAGGACAGGCCCGGGCGGCCCTCTCGAAGGCGGCCGAGGCCTGCATCATTCGGCCCTGCTGGCTGTAGCACTCCCCGATGTATCCCCAGATCGAGGCCCGCGCGCTGTCGTCCTTCCCCACAGAGGCCAGGGCGGCACGGTACTTCCGGAGGGCCTCGGGATAGGACTTGGCCTGAAGGGCGGTCTTGGCCTCGCCGCGCCAGTTGCGGCGGGTGACGCTGGAAATCCCCTCCCAATCGCCCAGGAGCTGCTCGGCCTCCCAGGCCGCCCCCCCGGGGGCTTCCTTGATCCGGGTGGCCTTCTCGATGGCCTTCGCCTTGGCCTCCTCCCACTTGGAGCTTCCGGAAGCCTTGAGGGCGGAGGACTTCGCAAAATCCACGCGGGCCTCGAGCAGGACGGTGCGTGCCTTCCCCAGCCCGCGTTGCGGTACCTTGCGGGTGAACTCCAGCACCACCTTGTCGGCGTCCCCAAGGGCCCCGGCCTTGATGGCGATCTCCAGGAGCTCCTTGGCGGCCGCATTGCGGGCCTCCAGGACCGCGGAAGGCGGAAGGTTGGGGTTCATCGGGTTGGAGAGCACCGCGCCGAACGCCTTCTTGCACTCTTCCATTGGTTTCGTGGGCTTCTTGCCGTCGGGGCCCGGGGCCCCCTCCTCCGCCAAGAGGCGCCAGGCCTGGGCCAGGCCCAGGTACGCCGCGGGGAACCCCACCACCTCCGGATGGTCGCTGTCGTCGTTGTATTCGCGGGCCCACTGGAAGTTCTCGATGCCCTCCTCGAGGATCTTGATGCGGTCCGGACCGGCCAGGCCCGCGGCCCCGCGCAGGCCGAGGACGGCCAGGCCGTCCGTCATGCAGACCTCGGACATCAGGTCGCCCTTCTCGTAAGGGTCCTCGATGCTGGCCTCCTCGATCCGGTGGAAGGTCTTCTGGGCAAGCTCATGGACCTTCCGGATGCGCACACCGGCGTCCGGCGCCCCGCGGGCCCCCGAGGAGAGCACGCGGAGATAGCAGAGGACGGAGCGGAACTCGTCCGTGGAGACCGCCGGACGCGGCGGGCCGGCCTGACCTGTCTTGGGGGCCTCGGCCAGGACCTTGGCAACCGCCGACTGGGCCCAGGCTTCGCCGAGCTTCAACAGGGGCTCCCGCTTGGCGAAGTCGGGCTCCTGGATGACCTGGCTCTGGAGCAGGGAAAGCTTGACGCTGGAGAGGGCCCCCCTGTCCTTCTCCGGGATCCTGCCCCCGTCTTCCAGGGCCTGGAGGTAGCGCAGGCTCAGGTCGGGCATGCGCCAGCGGTCCGCGAGCCTCTCGGCGAAGGCGCGGGACTCCTCGAAGGTCTCCGCGGAGGCCGGGGCGGAAGCCATGACGGACGCCAGGGCGGCCGCGGCCGGCAGCAGGCGGAACCGAAGGAGTCTGCGCACGGCGGCGGCGCCTACTTCTTAAGCTCGCGGATCATGGTGCCGATCCCCACCTTGGACGCGCCGTTCTTGTACGCGATGCCGATGACCTTCACCGTGCGCTCCAGGGGGACCTCGCCGTCGGCGCGCACCATGGCCTCCTTTACGGCCTTCTTGGAGCGGCCGAAGGCATCCTGAAGCGCGGCGGGAAGCTCCTGCATGGTGCAGGCCTTGGAGGTCGACTCCCCGCCCACGGCCAGGTAGACGTGGGTGGGGTCCTTGGTGATGGTCAGCGTGACGTTGTCGACCTCCGGCTCCTTGCTCTCGGGCGGGGTCTCGATCCGCTGGGGCAGGTCGATGGCCGGCCCGACCTGGTTGGCCTCGTCGTGGGCCATCATCAGGATGATGAGCAGCACGACGAAGATGTCGCAGAGCGGGGTGACGTTGATCTCGGTCGTGATCCCGGATCCGTCCCCGCCTCCTCCGAATGACATGGTGGACTCCTTCCTTTCCTGGCTATTTCTGAACGGAGGTCTTGATGGAGATCTGCGGGGAGTATTCCTTGACGCCCGGGGGAAGCACGGAGGGGTGGCTGGCCTCGGCGGCCATGATGCCCTCGTGGATCTTCATCATGACGGACTCCACCTCCCGCATGAGGAGGCCCTTGTCGCCGCAGAAGATGACATGCTTGTTGGGCAGGGCCGGATCCGAGAGCTTCGCGGTGAGCAGCCTGACCAGCTCGCGCTGGCGCTCGTCGTCGGTGCTTCCCTTGGCCTCGGTCATGTTCACCCAGAGGCTCTTGACGCCCTTCTCGGACTTCAGCGTCACGCTCACCTGGGCGTCGTTCTTGACCTCCTGCTCGATCTCCGGGAGGACAACCTCGGGCCCCTTGTTCGTGATCGACTCGGCCGTCATCATCAGGATGATGAGCAGCACGACGAAGATGTCGCAGAGCGGGGTGATGTTGATCTCGGTCGTGATCCCCGAGTCGCCCCCCCCGCCCCCGAAGGACATGGGCTAGGCCCCCGCCGTGACCGGACGGCGCGGCGCCGCCTTGGCCGCCTGCACGACAACGACCTCGGCCAGCTCCTCGGCGTTGTTCTTGAGCTGGGTGTGGAGGTGGCCGAGCAGGACGCTCAGGAAGTTGTTGGCAAACACGGCGGCGATGCCGATGGCCAAGCCGATGGCCGTCGCAATGAGGGCCGACGAGACGCCGGCGCCGACGACCGCGATCCCGCCGCCGCCGGTGGCCGCCATGGCCTGGAAGCAGATCATGATCCCGATCACGGTGCCCAACAGGCCGATGAAGGGCGCCAGGGTGCCCAGGGAGCCCAGGATCCAGATCAGGCGCTTGAGCTTCTCCATTTCCGAGGCCATCTTGCGGTCGATGACGGGAAGCATGCCGGCCAGGGTGCGCCCGCGGCCACGGACGATGGCCCCGTAGAGATCGCCGGGGAAGTTGCCCTCGCAGGCCGCGGCGGCCTGGTCGAACTTGCCCTCGTTGACCATCCCCACGATGTCGTCATGGAAGGCCGGATAGGCCTCGTTGACCTTCTTGAGGGCAAACCAGCGCTCGATGAAGATACCCAGGCCGAAGACGGAGCCCAGAAGCATGGGCATGGTGACATACCAGTCGTGGAGGATGGAGCTAATGATGCCCCCCCCGGCAGGAGCGGCTTCGGCGGCAAACATCAGGTTCAGCATGCGGGACTCCTTTTTCTTTCTTGGTCCTTAGGTTGTCCTTGGATCCTCTGGCGCTCTAGTGCTTGACGGTCATCCCCTTCTTGTAGCGGTAGTAGACTTCCAGGCAGAGGGCACCCATGGCCGTGGTGTAGACCCGGCCGCCCTGGTCCCCCCAGGTGTCCTGGGCGGGATCCCAGGAGCCGTCCTGGCACCCCTTGGTCTCCTGGTTCTGGCAGAGCGAATCCTTCATGGGCTTGTTCCACTGGGTCCAGGAATCCCCGCCCACCTGGAAGAGGGCCAGCGTCGCGTAGTACCAGTAGTAGAGGTTGGGGTTCTTCCAGTCCGGGGTCTTCTCCAGCAGCGTGGCGGTGCCCTCGTTGACCCCCTTGTTCTGTCCCATGAGCAGGCGGACCAGCACCCCCACCGAGGTCGTCGTATAGGGCGACTGGTGGACCAGCCCCAGGCTGCCGTTGGCCTTCCTGAGGTAGCCGAAGACCCCCTTGTACTCCCGGGCTTCATAGATGGAATCCAGCCAGAGCGAAGCCCGCTCGAAGGCGTCGTCCGGCACCGTCAACTCGGCCACCCGGGCCGACTTCAGGGCCATCAGGGCCCAGCCGGTCACCGAAGTGTCGTTGTTGCCGTTCTCGTCCGACGCGGTCCCGGGGATGTTGTAGTTGTGGTAGCGCCACCCGCCGCCCTTCTCCTTGGTGTTCTGGCAGGCCAGGAGGTAGTTCACCGCCTTCTGGGCGGCATCCTTGTAGTTGTACTCGCCCATGGCCACCGCCTCGGCCAGGGCCATGGTGGCGATCGTGTGGTTGTAGGGGTGCTTCTCGATGTTCTTGGGTCCGACGCAGCCGTCCGAGGACTGCTGGCCCTTCAGCCAGGACAGGCCGCGCCGCACCGTGTCCGCGTAGGGCCCCGAGCCGGAGGTCTCCCCGTGGGCCAGGTAGGCCAGCATGGCAAGGGCGGAGACCCCGACGTTGTAGTCCGTCGTGCCGGGGCCGGTGCACTTCGTCGAACCCTTGCAGCAGCCGTCGAACGCCGCGCAGTCCCAGCGCCCGTCGGAGCTCTGGTGCTTCTGAAGCCACTCCAGGGCCTTGCGGACGGCGTCCTCGGTCTGTTTCCCGCCGCCTCCGATCTTGGTGAGGTTCTTGCGTCCGCCGGGACCCCGGTGCCCGAACCGCTCGGAAGCACCCGTGCCCTCGCCCTTGCCGCGGACGGCCCTCATCCCGGCCCCCTTCACGAAGCTGTCGATCTGGAAGGCGGTGTTCACCTCCCCCTTCTGGTTGGGATCCCCGGAGGCGCCGTGGCCGTCCTCGTTGTCGTCGGTCTCATAGTGGTCCGAGACCTCCATGTCCTTCTCATGGGCAGGATCCCGCTCCCCGGTGATCGGCAGGTCCACCTTCTCCTGATCTTCCACATCCCGGTCCGTGGGCAGGTTAGGATCGAGCTTCACGGGGGGATCGGGCTGGGGGACGTCCGGCGGCTTGGTGGGAACGGAGGGCTTGAACACCGCGGGCTCGACGATGGTCTGCTTGACGGCTCCGAAGTCCTTGCCGCTGATATACAGCAGCATCAGGATGCCAAGATGAAGGAAGGAGGAGATGCCCATATGGGGAATAAGGGCTACGTACCATTCGGCCTCAGGCTCTGCAATCTCTTCCACCACATCAACTTGCGGAGATTTCATGGCAATCCTCCACTAAGAAACCGTGGGAGCCTGACGCCTCATCCCCTCTGAACGGACGATCCTTCGGGAGGTTCGCCCTAAGCACGGATTTTTCTCTGGGCCGGACCCGGATTGTATGAAAGGCCGGATGCGGTGCAACAGGTCCTTTTTTGCGACTACCTCTCTCCCTCCGTCAGCTCGGATGCGATCTCCTGGGCTGTCGAGGCGAATCCCGGCTCGATACAGGCCAGTTCCAGAACGGCCTGGAGGAAGCCTTCCTTCCTGCCGCCCAGGGAGGGGTAGGTCACGAACATCCCGTGGATCGTATCCTTGGCGGCTTCGTAGCGCCCTGCCAGGGCCTGGGACCTCATGGCATCCAGAAGCATCTCCCAGTAGCCGGTGTCCTCCACGCCGGCGTCCTCCAGCAGGCGCCGCCAGGAATCGCAGGCCCGTAGGGCCAGGGCCTTGCGGGCATCCCCGGCGGGCATCTGGAGGGACACCCGGGTGCAGGCTGTTGCCGTCCATTCCCAGACCTTCCGGCACTCGGCAGGAAGCGGTGCTCCAGGCGCCAGCTTCCCGACCCCCTGCACGATGGCCATGCGCTCCTGAAGGGCTAGCAGGGGATCGACAGCCTTGGCCCACTCCCCCGAACCCACGTAGCACTCGGGAAAGCGCTTCTCGAACTCGAGAATCCATTCGGCGTTCCCGTCCTTCATCGCCTTCTGTCGGGCCTGGGGATCCTCGGTGACGTTCCTGCGGATCTGCTCGGCCGCCACGATGGCCTCGGCCCATCGTTTTGCCTTGTAGTTGTCGCCGAAGCGTCCGGCGGCCTCATGGAAATCAAAAGGCCGGAAACGGGAGATCTGGGCGCTGATCCGGGCCGCCAGGTCGGCAGCCGGCTGGACACCCTTCTTCCCTGACGCATCGGAGAGCCCCTGGAGGGTCTTGGCGGCGTTCAACAGGGGCCAGGGCCTGCCTTGCGGAGGATCCCCGGCCAGGGCCACGGCCTGCTCCCAGACGGCGGTGGCCAGGACCCAGTCCCCCAATGCCCCGGCCGCAACGGCGGAGAGAGCGGGAAGGCCGGCAATGCGTTCCCCGGCCTCAGGGTAGGTCCCGGGATACTCGGAGATGAACTGGAGAGCCTTCGCGGGCTCGCGCTGGCTCAGGACCTCGATCCTCAGATAGGCGTGTCTGGCAGCGCTTCTGCGGACCCAAGCCTCGGCCGCAGCGGGGCCCTTGGCCCTGTCCAGGAAGGCCTGGTTGGACGCCAGGGCCCTCTCCAGCAGCGCCGGCGGCGGGCCCCCCGCAGACTCCTGGCGCCGGACCAGCTCCATCCGGACCGAGGCCAGGGCGTCGAGCGCCTCCAGGTACCTGGCGCTGGCGGCAGGGACGGCCATCAGGGAGCGCTCGGCGCCCTCGAAATCGTGCTGCTGGACACAGAGACGGCCCAGCTGGAAAAGGCCCTCGGGAGCGGCCTTGTGGGCAGGAAAGGAGACCAGAAGCTCCAGCAGGGTCCTGAAGCGCGGAGCGGTGGAGGCCTCCGAAAGCCCCTGGGTCCCCTGCCGGCAACGGGCATAAGCCAGGGCGGCACAGTCCCCGGCCTTCTCCCAGAAGGGGCAGCCCCTGGCGGCACGTTCGAAGGCGATCGAGGCTTGCAGCGGGCGCCCCTGCTGGCTGTAGCACTCCCCGATGTACCCCCAGATCGAGGCCTTCAGGCGATCATCCTTCCCGACTGAAACGAGGGCGGCGTGGTATTTCCGGATCGCTTCGGGATAGCGCCCTGCTTCCAGGGTCTTGGCGGCCTCCGCACGCCAGTTGCGGCGCCTGACCCCGGAATCCTCCTCCCATTCGCCCAGAAGCTGTCCGGCCTCCCCGCTGGCGGGCCCCCCGGCCTGACGGATCCGGGTGGCCGTGGCGATCGCCTTCTCCGACGCGGCCCTGGCCATGTCCACGCGGGCGCCGAGCAGGGCGGAGCGGTCCTTGCCCAGCCCCTTCTGGACGACCTTGCGCCCGAACTCCCGGACCACCCTGTCCGCCTCCTGGAGGTTGCCCTCTTGCTGAAGGGCGAGATCCAGCAGCTCCCGGGCCGCGTCATAGCGGGCCTCGGCCGCCGCTGCGGGGGAAAGAGCCGGCTCCAAGGGAAGAGAGAGCGCCGCGTTCAAGGCCTTCCGGCACTCTTCCAGAGGCTTCCTGCCCTCGGGATCGGCGTAGGCCTCAGCGGCCAACAGGCGCCAGCAGCGGGCCAGGCCCAGGCAGGCCGCGGGAGAGCCAAGCACATCCGGATAGCGTTCGTCGTACTCCCAGGCATCCTGAAAGGAATCGACCCCTGCCTTGAGCAGGTCGAGGCGCTCGGCCGCCGTCAGCCCGGAGGCCTCCTTCACCAGGAGGAGGAGCTCGCCGTCGGCCATGCGCACCTCGGGAAGCAGATCCCCGTAGGCCTCGTCGCCGCTTTCCCGCGCAAATTCCTTCAGGCTGACATAGGTTTTCATGGCGAGATCGTGGGCCTTCCGGATCCGGGGACCGGCATCGGAGGCTCCTCGGGAACACGCGGACAGGACACGGAGGTGCCAGAAGACCGCCCAGAATTCATCGGGGGACACTCCCGGCCGAGGCTGGACGGACTTGGCATCGGTCTGGATCCTGTCGACCACGTCCTGGGACCATGCTTCGGCCAGCTTCACCAAGGACTCCCGTTTGGCCGGGTCGGGCTCCTGGAGAACCTGCTTCCGGAGAAGGAAGAGCTTGAGGCCCGTCAGGGCCATCCTGTCCTTGTCCAGGATCCTGTCCGCGGTCTCCAGGCCCTGGAGATGCTTCAACGCGAGATCGGGCATGCGCCAGCGGTCCGCCAACTTCTCGGCGAAGAGAACGGTGTCCTCGAAGCTCGCCGCAAGGGCCGGGGGGGGGAGCCAGGCAGGCAGCCAGAAGACCCAGGCCAAGCCAGTGGGGGATGGAACGGGAGGCTGCCATCCCCTACGGAACGGGGCAACCAGCCGGAGGTTCGCCCGTTTCCCGGATTAACCCATCGCCCGGATGGGCAGGACCACCATGGGCAGGCCGCTGAAGTAGAGCCTGCGCTGGATGGCGTTCACCGCGTGGTTGTGCAGCAGGCGGTTCAGGGCGTTCTCCTGCTGGAAGATGAGCTTGCCGGCGAAGACCACCACCTTGCCGTGCTCCTGCTGGAGGTTGCGGCAGAGGGCCTCGACCTCGGACACCACGTCGGTGCCCACGCTGAAGCGGTAGGACGCCGGGCGGCCCAGGCGGTGGCAGAGTTCGACGTACTTGCCCAGGTTCTCCTCGGTGGCCCGGCCCAGGTTCGCCACCTCTGCCTGGCCCTTGAAGCGGCTGGCGTCGATCACCCCGGCGGAGACGAAGACGAAGTTCCCGAAGTAGTCCGGGAAGGTCTGCTGGATGGAATAGAAGGCGTGGACGCCCAGGCCGTTGAAGCCCGTCACGAGGAGGACGGCCGTGGGCTTGGCGGGGTCCGGGACAGGCACCGTCTCGGGCAGGGGGATCTCCGGCATCTGGAGGGACTGGTCCAGACGCTTGAGCAGACGCTCCACCGAGCGGTAGTGCCGGCGGGTCGCCAGACAGAGAAGCAGGAATCCCCCGGTCAGGCAGAGAGTCTTCCAGCCCCCTTCCGCGAACTTCTCGACCACCGTGATGACCAGGATACTGGCCGTCATGGCCAGGCCCAGGGCGTTCCAGAAGATGCGCCCCCGCCAGCGGGGCTCGGAGGTGCGGACCTGCCACCAGTGACGGCAGATCCCGAGCTGGGAGAGGGTGAAGGTCAAAAAGACGTTGATGCTGTACATGATGGCCAGGGTCCCGATGTCCCCCTTCGTGTAGACCAGGATGCCGAGGCTGGCCAGGCCCATCAGAAGGATGCCGTCCTTCATGACCAGCCTCTCGCTCAGGTGCTGGAAGCGTCGGGGCACCCAGGAGTCCAGGGCCATGGCCCCCAGGACCCTCGGCCCGTCCAGGAAGCCAGCCTGGGCTGCCACGATCAGGAGGGCCGCCGAGGAGAACATCGTCACCAGGACCAGGGCATGCCCCCCCGGCCAGGAACCCATCACCTTTTCGGCCAGGATGGCGTTGAAGGTCTTGCCGGCCACCGGGTGGATGTCCATGAGCAGGTAGGCGGTCATCAGGCCGGCAACGGCGATGGACAGCGATAACGCCATGTACCACATCGTCTTGCGACCTGTCTCAACCCTCGGTTCCTGGAGCACCGGCACGCTGTTGGAAACGGCCTCGATCCCTGTGAAGGAGGAGCCGCCCAGGGAGTAGGCCCTGAGGAAGATCGCCAGGAGGACCAGGAGTCCCCAGGGTTCCGCCGCATGCTCCCTGATCTTCGCGGCATTGGCCTGCAGTGTGGGGATCAGCTCGTGGCGGTTGCTGAAGATGGCCGCGCCGATGAGAAGGGCATGGGTGGCCAGGAAGAGGAGGAAGATCGGGGCCAAGGCAGTGACCGACTCCTTGATCCCCCTGAGGTTCAGGAGCAGGAGGCCGGCAATCAGGAGGGCCCCTGTCAGGACATGGATCTTGGGATCCGCCAGATGGGGCCAGGGGCTGTAGAGGGCGGCCACGGCCGCCGCCACCGAGATGGAGATGGTCAGGACGTAGTCCACGACCAGGGCGCAACCGGAGACCAGGCCCGGCCCCTCGCCCAGCAGCTTGGAGGCCACCAGGTAGCCTCCTCCCCCCGTCGGGAAGAGGGCGATGATCTGGGAATAGCTCCGGGAGATCACGAAAACCGTGAAGGCCATGGCCAGGGCCAGCAGGATGGAAAGCCCCTGGTTGTCGCCGGCCAGGAGGACCTTGTAGGCCTCCTCAGGGCCGTAACAGGCGGAGGAGAGCCCGTCGGCGCCGAGACCCACCCAGGCCAGGAAGGCCGCCAGGGACAGGTGCTGGAAGATCTTGGGGTCGAAGGGGTTCTTGGCCGGCCCCGTGAGGCGCTTGACCAGGAGCTTGCCGCGCTGATACCAGTCCAGCACCGCAGGCGGGGGCATTTCAGCGCCCGGAGGGACGGATGCGCCCAGGGGAGGGAGCGGCAGGATGGGCGCCGGGGTGGCCGGGCCCTTCTCCCTCCGGCGACGTTTGCTCATCGCGCCGGATCCACCGGAGCCGATTCCACCAGCACCCTCTGACGTCTCAGCTCCGCGGCCCAGGACAGGACGTCCGTCCGGGCGACGGAAGCCTCCACGTCGTAGGCGGCAGCCAGGCGCTCGGCCAGTTCGCCGGCCGTCCGAGGGCCTTCCTCCAGGGCTTCCCAGAGGAAACGGCCCGTGGGATTGAGGACATGAAGGGTCCTGGTCAGGGGCAGTACGATGACGGTCTCGTCCCCCAGGCTCTGGAAGGCGGCCTCCGAGGCTCTGGCCAGGCGGGTGGAGGCGGCCACCTCGGGCAAGGGGGCCTCCGCAAAGGGCTGGAGGGGGTTGGGATGGGGCACGAGGGCATCGAGTCTACGGGGGGGGGAGCCCCCCCGTCAATCCCTCCAAGCTTTTACAGGCCTTTGACAGTGGATCCCAGGAAGATCGGATATCCTTAAGACCTTCCCCGGCAAGGAGATCAAGTCCATGCGTGTCCTCCTGACGACCCTGGCCTTCCTGAGCGTCTTTAGCGCCTTTTGGGCCCCAGTCCCGGTGTCCGGAGAGCCCGCACCCCCCTCCATCCTCTATCCGAGCCATCGGGAATCCGTCGATTGGGTGGACACCCCCGGCGGCAGGGTACCCGTGGACAAGGGCCTGGAGTGGCAGGGGGTGAAGGTCTACCTCTCCCTGATGTCTGACCTGGTGGCCGTGGACACGAAGACCGGCAAGACCCTCTGGGCCGAGTTCGTGGGCGCCTTCTGGAACCAGGTGGGCTTCGAGGAGGTTGAGGTGGAGGGCGGCCGGAAAGCCTGGGCCGTCGCCCTGAGACCGGGCCCCCAGACCCGCGAAGGAGGGGACAAGATCCTGTACCGGGACCTCCTGACCGGGAAGGAGATCCGCACGACCGCCCAGAAGGGAAAGGAGGAGGAAGGTCTCGGGAAAAAGCTCCCCTGCGACCGGGGTTCCAGCGGGGAAGACTGCCGCATTGCGAAGCCTTTCCACCTCCTGGTCACCCGCCAGGAGGACTACCTGGCCCTGTGGCTGGCCATGTTCCACGACCCCTCCAAGTTCCTGGACTATCCGGCCCCTCCGGGCGTGGATTTCGCCACCCACATCGTGCTGGCCGTCTCCTCGGGCGACACGGATTCGAACTGCAACGGCATCCAGCTCGTGGAGGTCTGGGAGAACGAGAAACAGGTCCTGGTCAGGACCCGTGCGAACCGCTACCAGACCTGCTGGAGCGAGGATCATGCAGCCGCCCCGGAACAGGCCAAGCGTGAACGACCCTGGGGGATCTTCATCCTCCCCCGACGGGAAAAGAAGGCCTATGGGGTCGAGGAGGATGTCCAAGGGCTGATCGGGGGACCCGCCCTCTGGAAGAAGCGCTTCCGCTACGATGCCCTCCCGGCCGACCCGGCCCAGGAGATGAAGGGCCTTCCCGAGGCCGATAAACCCTCCCCTTGAAAACTGGTGGGACTTGACCTGACCCCCTGCTCCCGCTAGAGTTGCGCCGTTTTCAGGGGGACAGACCTCTTGGCGGATCCCGCGGTTCCCGAGCCTTTGAAGCCAGTTGCCGCGTCGCCGGTCCCGGCACCGCCCCGGTTCGTCTCCGAGTATCCCAGCTACCAGGTCAACCGCCGGGGCTTCCTCTCCTGGCTGGCCGTGGGCTGGGCCGCCTTCGGCGCCTCCGCGGCCGCGGCCGGCGGCGCCTTCAACCGCTTCCTCATGCCCAACCTGCCCCTCTACAACCCGCCGCTGGTGCGCAAGTGCGGATGGCCGGACGCCTTCGAGAAGGACCGGGTCGACGAGCGGCAGAAGCCCAACGGGTTCTGGCTCAGGCGCGGGTTCGACAAGGCCACCGGAAGGACCGGGATCTACGCCCTGTCCACCACCTGCACCCACCTGGGCTGCACGCCCAACTACCTTTCCGCCGAACAGAAGTTCAAGTGCCCCTGCCACGGCAGCGGCTTCTACGAGACCGGCATCAACTTCGAGGGCCCGGCCCCCAGGCCCCTGGAGCGCTACCGCATCCTCCTGGCCGATGACGGGCAGGTGATGGTGGACAAGGGCCGCAAGTTCCAGCAGGAAAAGGGCGAGTGGATGGACGGAGAGGCCTTCCTGGCCATCTGACATGAGCAAGAAGACCCTGTTCGACGAGGTCCGCAGCTCCCAGATCTGGCGCTCCGTCTTCCGCCACGGCTACCCGGACACCGAGCGCAACCGGACCCTGGCCCTCCTCTCCAACATCTTCCTCCATCTCCACCCCGTGCGCGTGCGCAAGTCGGGCCTCAAGGTCCGCTACACCTGGTGCATGGGGGGGCTCACCTTCTTCCTTTTCCTGGTGGAGACCATCACCGGAATCCTGCTGATGTTCTACTACCGCCCCACCGGGGATGCGGCCTACAACGACATCGCCGCCCTGCGCGACCACGTGCCGCTCGGGGTCATGCGCGAGCTCCACCGCTGGGGCGCCCACGCCATGGTCGTCAGCGTGTGGCTGCACATGTTCCGCGTCTTCCTGACCGGCTCCTACAAGCCGCCGCGCGAGTTCAACTGGTGCGTGGGGGTCATCCTGCTGGTCCTGACGCTTCTCCTCTCGTTCACCGGCTACCTCCTGCCCTGGGACCAGCTGGCCATCTGGGCCATCACGGTCGGCTCCAACATGGCCGCGGCCACCCCCTTTGCCGGCTACGAGGGCCCGGGGTCCTCGGCGCTTTCCATACACGGCCTCCCCCTCATCCATTCCGGAGATGATGCCCGCTTCGGCCTCCTGGCCGGTCCGAAGGTGGGCGAGGGCGCCCTCATGCGCTTCTACGTCCTGCACTGCATCCTCATCCCCTTCGTGGCCTCCATCCTGATGGCCGTCCACTTCTGGCGCGTCCGCAAGGACGGCGGCATCTCGGGACCGATGTAAATGGCCGGGATGATGGCACTCCTCCTGGCCGAAGGTCACGGCGGCGGGCTCATCCCCGCCGGGGTCCGCGGGGTGATCGACCGACTCTCGGATCCCCAGTACTTCCTCCCCCTCTTCTTCGCCGTCTTCGTGGCCGGGCTCATCTGGTACCGGCAGTGGACCCGCCCCAAGGTGGCGGGAGGCATCGCGCTGGCCGCCTGTCTCGGTTTCGGCCTGGCCCTGACGAACCACAACTTCCTGGAGATCGTCGAACGCCCGGACAACATCCCCATCGTCGGGATGCTGGGACTGGTGGCCTTCTTCACCTGGTATTCCCTCCGCCAGGCGGCGGTGAACGACGAGAGGATCGAGAAGGGCGAAGGGCCCCTCGAGAAGTCCGAGACCAACGACCGCGTCCTGGTGTGGCCGGATCTCGTGTTCTCCGAGTTCATCGCCCTCATCCTGTGCACCGTCCTGCTGGTCGTCTGGGCCATCGTGGTGAAGGCCCCTTTGGAAGACCCCGCCAACCCCTTCAAGACCCCCAACCCTTCCAAGGCCCCCTGGTACTTCCTCGGGCTTCAGGAAATGCTCGTCTACTACGACCCCTGGCTGGCCGGCGTGGTCCTGCCCGGGCTCATCGTGGTGGGGCTCTGCGCGGCCCCCTACATCGACTTCAACCCCAAGGGCAATGGCTACTACACCTTCAAGGAGAGGAAGTTCGCCATCAGCGCTTTCCTGTTCGGTTTCCTCAACCTCTGGGTGGTCATGGTCCTGATCGGGACCTTCCTGCGCGGCCCGAACTGGAACGTCTTCGGCCCCTTCGAGAAGTGGGACGTCCACAAGGTGGTCGTCCTCAACAACGTGAACCTCTCGGAGGGCTTCTGGATCAGCTGGCTGAAGACCGGCTTCCCGACCTGGTTCGGAGCCAGCCCGGCCAACGGCACCCTGGCCCAGGCCGGGAACGTCGTCGCCAGGGAGCTGCCGGGGCTGGTCCTGGTGCTCCTCTACCTGGCCGTCCCGCCGCCGCTGTTGGCCGCCACGGTGATGAAGGGCTTCTACAAGCGCATGGGCTTCATCCGCTACGTCGTGCTCTGCATCCTGATGCTGTCCATGATGTCGCTGCCCATCAAGATGATCCTGCGCTGGACGTTGAACCTGAAGTACCTGGTGGCCATGCCCGAATGGTTCCTGAACATCTGACATGTCAAAGAACACCGCCGGATATTTCTACGAGCAGCGCAAGATCCACCGGCTCTTCGGGATCTCCTCGATCGCCCTCATGGCCTCCACGCTGTGGATGATCCACCAGGACCACAGCCGCGAGTGGAAGGACTACCAGCAGGCCGCCCGGGACATGGAGATCTCCCGCCTGAAGGCCGAGCTCGAGGCGCGAAAGGGGCAGATCGATCCCGCCGCCCTGAAGGCGGCCCAGGACACCCTTGCGGAGACCTCGAAGACTCTGGAGGCCAAGGCCGCCCCCATCGCGGCCGCAGAGACGGCCGTCCATGCCTGCCGCACCACCTGGTACGAGTCCGACCAGATCTACCGGGCCGCCAAGGCCCAGGTGGACGCCGCCCGCTACCGCCTGGAGGAGGCCCACCACCACGGCGGGTCGACCTCACAGCCCGCTGCCGACCTGAAGACCTGGCAGGGGAAGGCCGCGGACCTGCGTCTGCAGCAGGAGAAGCTGCAGGAAGCCCTCACCAAGGCCCAGGCCAGGTTGAACACCCTCACCGCCGACCGCGACCGGGCCCAGGCTGATCTGGCCAGGCTCCAGGCCCAGGTCGCCCGCATCGCAAAGCGCATGGAAGGCATCGACCATGACCTGCCCAACGACTGGTTCCGCGACCAGCCCCTGGTGGACTACCTCCAGCCCCTGCTGAAGATCAAGGAGCAGACCCCCGCTGACCTCAAGGTGGACTACAATTTCATGAAGGTCCAGCGGGTGGACCGCTGCGCCTCCTGCCACGTCAACATCGACCGCCCCGGCTTCGAGACGGATGGGGAGGGCAAGCCCCTGGCCCAGCCCTTCCGAAGCCACCCCCGCCTGGACCTCTACCTGGACGGCCGGGCGTCCCACCCCATCGACTCCTTCGGCTGCACCGTCTGCCACGGCGGCCAGGGTTCCTCCACCGACTTCCTGCACGCCTACCACACGCCCAAGAACGAGGCCCAGGCCCACGAATGGGAAGAGCGCTACGGCTGGATCGGCTTCCAGCGCGAGAACGCCCCGCTCTGGTCCTTCCCCATGCTTCCCAAGGACATGACCACGGCCTCCTGCCGCAAGTGCCACACCGGCCGCGTGGAGGTGGACGGGGCCGAGGCCTACAACCGCGGCAAGCACGTCTTCGAGCGGGCCGGCTGCTGGGGCTGCCACAAGGTCGCCGGCTTCGAGCCCAAGACGGATCCGAAACCGGGGATGACGGGTCCCGCCGCTGCCGCCGAGGTCGACCGCCTGTCCAAGGTGGGCCCGGACTTGACCCACGTGGCCGACAAGATGTCGCCCGAGTTCCTGGCCAAGTGGCTGGCCGACCCCAAGAACTTCCGCCCCCACACCCGGATGCCCTCCTTCTTCGGCGTGGCCCCGGGCATGACCCCCGAGATGCAGGTGCGGGAAGCCGACGAGATCCAGGCCATCACCGCCTTCCTCTTCCAGCAGAGCGGCCTCAGCGCCGCCCGGAACGAGCCTCCGATCCCCGCCGGGGACGCGGCCCGCGGGAAGGCGCTTGTCGAGACCATCGGCTGCATGGCCTGCCACGCCATTAACGGGGAGGGCCCAGCGGCCCATGGCGACGTCTCGAAGCGTTTTGCGGACTTCGACGCCTTCGGCCCCGATCTCGGCGGCATCGGCTCCAAGACCTCCGCGAAGTGGCTCTTCCGCTGGCTCAAGGACCCCAAGCACTACTTCCCCAACGGCCGCATGCCCGACCTGCGCCTGACGGATGGCGAGGCCGCGGACGCCGCCGCCTGGCTCATGACGCTCAAGAACGAGGGCTTCGAGAAGACCCCGGTCCCCCAGGGCGACCCGGGCCGCATGCGGGACATCCTGCGTGAGAAGCTCCGCAGCAAGGAGACCCAGGCCGTCGTCGACTACATCATGGGGGAAGGGAAAGGCGAAGCCATGCCCGCCGAGATCGCCGTGCTGGCCCCCGACCAGCGCCCCGTCCCGGTGGCCCAGGACGCCGTACCCGCCGAGCTGGGCCGCCAGATGGTCCGCCGCTACGGTTGCAACGGCTGCCATGTCATCCCCGGCTTCGCCGAGGACAAGGGCATCGGCGCCGAGCTGACGGAAGTCGGCTCCAAGGACCTGGCCCAGGTGGACTTCGGCTTCGTCGGGGCCTTCCAGTCCCGGGAGCCCTTCAGCGAGAACGCCCTTCGGACCCGGCATGCCTGGATCCGGGAAAAGGTGTCGGACCCCCGGATCTTCGACCTCAACCGGGAGAAGGCCCCGCTGGATCGCCTCATCATGCCTCGCTTCCTCTTCACCGACGAGGACGCCCATGCGCTCACGACCTTCCTGATGTCCATGTCCAAGGAGAGGATCGTCCTCCACCGCCAGGAGGCGATGACCGAGGACAAGGCCGCGATCGAGCGCGGGCGCCGCATCATCAAGGATTCCAACTGCTCGGCCTGCCACGTGGTCGGGGCCTTCCCGAAGGGCGTCGAGGCCTCAGCACTGCCCGCCTTCCGCAAGCCGGAGGACAAGGCCTGGCTGACCGAGCACCTGCTCTGGACGGCCTCCCACGACCTGGAGCGCACCTCCAGCGTCGTCGAGGCCAGGGAGCGCGCGACCCGTGAGAAGGCCAGCGAGCGCCAGGCCCTCCTGGCCCCGGCCCGGAGCTTCCTCTCCCTGACCCCGGAGCCCTCCGCCGTCGCGGCCCTCAAGCCCTGGGGCCAGGTTGCCGCTTCCGAGGCCCCCCGCTTCTGCGAACTCCTTGGCGGCATCGAGAAGGGCCGCCAGAGGGACTTCTTCCGCCCTGCCGTCCCCCTGACCGTGAAGGTGGCCGGCCTGGGCGAAGGCGTCCCGGGCCGCGTCATCGCAGACAAGGCCACCGGGACCAATGCCGACGAGAGCGGGAAGTTCGCCCCCCCCTTCCTGGGTGACCTGGGCGAGAGGGTCCAGCCCGACTGGCTCTACCGCTTCCTGAAGAGCCCGGACTGGGAGTACTCCAGGCGCGGCGGCCAGCCCATCCGCCCCAAGGTGCCGCTCAAGATGCCCACCTTCGGCTTTACGGATGCCCAGGCCGCCGACCTGGTCCGCTATTTCGCCCTCACCGCCGAGGCCACCTATCCGTTTGCGGAGGAGGCGTCCTCGCCTGCCCCGCAGGACCTCAGGGCCACCGGCCAGCTCATCGTCAAGGAAGGCCTCGACTGCCGCGGCTGCCATGAGCTGGACGGAGCCACCAAGGAGGCTCTGGGCCCCAGCCTGGACCACCTGGCCGGACGCCTGCGCCGCGACTGGACCCGCCGCTACATCCAGTTCCCCGAGCGCAGCCAGCCCTTCGTGGTCATGCCGCCCCACTTCACCCCGAAGCCGGACGGCAGCATCGAGCCCGACAACGACATCGATCCGGAGCTGAACTACATGGGACGCGACCCCGACCGCCAGCTCGACTCCATCCTGGACTACTTGCTCACGCCGAAGTCCCAGCGCGCCCCCTGAGGGCGCTAGATGTCCGACAATCCTCCCCTACCCCCGGCCGAACTCGGCCCCCCCGCTCCCGGCGGCCCCCTCCAACCGGGAGGCTGTCCCCGTTGCGGGAGCGTCAACCCTGCCTGGACCGCCTCCTGCCTGTCCTGTGGGATCCCCCTGACCGGGAAGCCGCCTCTCTCGGCCCCCGTCGAGACCGTCTTCCCTTGGGAGGACAGGGGCAGGACGGGGTACCTCTCCGCGGGATGGAAGACCTTCTCCCAGGTCCTCCTCCATCCGGGGAGGACGTTCGCCCTGCTGAAGGATCCGCCCGCCCTCGGGGAGGCCCTGTTCTTCTTTCTCCTTTTCGGGTGCGGGGGCGCCCTGGTCGGAAGCCTGTGGGGAGTCCTTATGAACCTGGCCTTGAGGAGATTCCTTCCGAACCAGCCCCCGCCCCCGCCGGACTTCTTCCCGCCCTGGCTGGCGAGCTGGCAGGAGATCTCCCAGGGCCCGGGGATCCTCCTGATCGGCCCCCTGGCGCGCATCGCTTTCTTGATCCTGTTCTCCCTCCTGGCCCATCTGGGCCTCCTGATCACGCGGTCTCCCCGGCGAAGCCTGGCTTCCACGATGTCGGTCTATGCCTACGCGATCGGGGCCACCGGCCTCTGCGAGGCGATCCCATTCTGTGGCGCCTACGTCCCCCTGATCTGGGGGACGGTCTGCTTCATCCTCGGCCTGAGGCAGGTCCACGGAAGCAGGACCTGGCAGGCGATCTTTTCGGGCCTCCTCGGCTACCTGACCTGCTGCTGCGCCGGCGGGATCACCGCCGCCTTCTACCTTCCCAAGATCCTTGAGCACTTCCGGAAGCTGTTCCCCTAGCGCCGTGGATCCCCGGCCCTGTCCCCACTGCCAGGCGCCCATCTTCCTGACGGAGGCGGCCTGCCATACCTGCGGAGCCTTCCTGGAGCAGGTGGAGGTCCTGGGGGGAAAACCCGAACTTCCCTGGGAGAACCGGGCCAACCTGGGCATCTGGAAGGCCGGATTTCGCACGACGAAGGGAATCCTGTTTCGTCCGAGAACCTTCTTCTCCCTCATGAATGGAAGTCGCCCCTGGGAGGACGCTGGGACCTTCCTTCTGATCTTCGGCGGGGCACCGGCCCTCCTGCTCCATGTCTTCCTGGGAGCATTCCTGACGTTCCGGGACGGAGTGTGGTGGAGACTACCGGTATGCTTGGCAGCAGGATTGGTCTGGCTTGCGACCCTGGCCCTCTCCACGCTACTCTGGGGACTCTCCATCCATCTCAGCCTCAAACCTGTCAGGTCCGGATGGCGGATCACCCAATCAACCATAACCTATGTGGTGGCGGCCCAGACCTGTGCGTGGGGTCTGCTGAGCACCCTACTGGTCGCCATCTCCATGCACCTGCTTGCAGCTTTCGACATTTTCGCCATAGGCTATATTCTTGTCCTCACAGGAATTTTCCTGGGGATCGCAGTGGTCTGGACTTCAGTCTGCGCAACCCTCGCCATCGCCAAGGCCCAGGACTGTCCTCTCTGGAAGGCCGCCGTTGCCGTGCTTTGGGCACCAGCGCTCCTGGTGGGGGTCCTGCTTCTGCTAGCATTCGCCTGATGCGACTCATCGCCGCCGCCACCGACCCGCGTGCCCTGGCCTGCCTGGAGGTTTTCTCCAGGCCCCCCCACCGGCTCCTGGCCCTCATCACCGCACCCGACCGCCCGAAAGGAAGAGGCCGGGCCGCGGAACCCTCCCCCCTGGCCCTCTGGGCCTGGGAGCGCAAGATCCCCCTGCTCCAACCCGAGGACATCAACCACCCCGAGATCCTCGCCTGGATCACGGAAAAGGCCGCGCCCAGACTGGAAGCCCTGGCCGTCATCGCCTACGGCCAGAAGCTGGGCCCCGATCTCCTGGCCCTCCCTGTGCACGGATGCCTCAACCTCCATCCCTCCCTTCTGCCGAAATACCGGGGTGCCGCCCCCATCCCCCGGGCCATCCTGGCCGGCGACACCGAAACCGGGGTCTGTGTGATCCGGATGGAAGACCGCATGGACGCGGGCCCCGTCCTGGCCATGAAGAAGGAACCCATCCTCCCGGAGGACACCGCGGCCACCCTTGGGGAGAGGTTGTTCGCAGCCGGGGCCGAACTGTTCCGCGGGGTCCTCGACAGCCTTCCCAACGAAGGCAGGCCCCAGGACGACGCCAAAGCCACCCGGGCGCCCATGCTGAGGAAGGAAGAAGGCCGCATCGACTGGAAGCTGTCCGCCGCAGAGATCGCGCTCAAGGTCCGGGGCCTCCAGCCCTGGCCCGGGGCCTTCTCTACCCTGCAGCACGAAGGACTGAGACTCTCCATCCGGGGAGGCCGGGCGATCAAGGGATCCGGGGAACCGGGGACTCTCCTGCCGGGCCCCGGGATGCACGTGGCCTGCGGCAAGGGCGTGCTGGACGTGACGGAAGTCCAGGCCGAGGGCAAGCGGCCCATGCCCGCGGGGGACTTCCTGCGCGGGACCCGCCTGGTCCCCGGCGCGCGGTTCGCGTGAGCGCCGAGGAAATCGCCGGCGTCCCGGTCCGTGCCTCGGCCCTGAGGGCCCTCCTGACGGTCTCCTCCCGACCCGTCTCCTGCCGGGATGCCGCCGAGAGGGAAGGGAAGGACCTGGCTTCCCGCGACCGGGCCCTCCTGACCCACCTCGTCTCCGGCACCACCCGCCACCGCATGACCCTGGACCACCTCCTCTCCCGCCACAGCCGCCGCGGCATCCAGGAACTCGACGCCCCCGTGCGCGAGGCCATGCGCCTGGGGGCCTTCCAGCTCTGCTTCTGCCTGAGGATCCCCCCCCACGCGGCATTGGGGACCACCGTGGAAGCCGTGAAGGCCTTCAGTCCCCGCGGGGCCGGCATGGTGAATGCAGTCCTGAGGGCCCTGGCCTCCGGGATCGCGGGCCGGGGAGAGTCCCTGCCCACCGAGGACGTCCTGAGGGTCCTGCCCGACGGGGAAGGGAATGTCTGCCGCTTCCGGGACCCGATGCTCCCGAACGGGGATCCCCGATCCCCCTCCCTGCTGGCCATCCGGAGCAGCCTGCCCGTCTGGCTGCTGGAACGCTGGATCCGGCGCTTTGGCCCCGAAGAGGCCGAAACCCTGGCCTTCGAGGCCCTGAGGACCCCCTCCATCGCCCTGAGGCCGAATCCCGGCCGGCCCCTTCCGGAGGCCCTCATGGCCCTCTGTGAACGCCTGCCTTCCCCTTCCGGAGCCCTCCTCCTGAAGGAGAACCGGGATCCCACGGGTCTCCCGGGCTGGGAAGAGGGCGCCTTCAGCGTCCAGGACGCAGCGGCCCAGGCCGTCGTGAGGGATGGCCTCCTCCCCAAGCCGGAAGAGCTCCTTCTGGACCTCTGCGCCGGGGTCGGGGGAAAGGCCTGTGCGGCCGCCGAAGCCGGCTCCCGGGTCACGGCCGTGGACCAGGAGACCCGGCGCCTGGAGCGCCTCCGGGCCACGGCGAATCGGCTCGGCCTCTCCGACCGGATCGAGGCCGTCGAAGCCGATGCCTTGAAACCGCCCTCCGCCTGGCAGGGAGCCTTCGATGCCGTCCTCCTGGACGCCCCCTGCACCAACACGGGGGTGCTGAGACGCCGGCCCGAGGCACGCTGGAGGCTGAAACCGGAGGACCCGGCCCGCATGGCGGCCATGCAGGCCAGGCTCCTGGAGGCGGCCTCGGCTTGCGTGAAGCCCGGGGGCCGTCTCGTCTACGCGACCTGCTCGCTGGAAGAGGAGGAGAACGAGGGCATTGCCCTGGCCTTCGCCGCAGCCCATGCCGGCTTCAAGCCGGAGGCCGGGTCGTTCCAGAAGCCTTCCCGAACCAGGGACGGGGCCTTCTGGAGCCGCCTGCGCAGGACGCCCTGACCCCGGCTACTTTCTGGGACCCGGCTTGGCCAGCAGTGCCAGGGCATACCTGGCCTTGGCGCTCACATCAGGGTCCGGATCCTTGGCCAGCCGCTGGGCGCACTCTCCCTTGCCGGCCTGAGCCGAGGTCCTGGGATCAGTCACCAGCTCCACCATGCCCTCGGCGGCCACCATGCGGATCTTTGGATCCGCGTCTTCCATCAACAGTTCGGCCGCCCTCAGGGCCGAAGGGGGATGAAGGAGGATGAGGGTATCGAAGGCCATGGAGCCGGCCAGGGTTCCGGCCTCTCCTTCCGGATGCACGAGGCCGAGCTCATGTTCAGGATCCAGGTCCAGGCATTGGATGGCCTCGATCAGCGGAGCCCTCTGGAGAGGCTCCTTCTCCATCAGGAAGAGACAGACCTCGGCCACCAGGGCCCTCTTCCCCGGGCCGGCGGCCTTCACCAGGGCAAGCAGGCCGGCCCGGGTCGGGAGCTTCAAAAAGTCCCCGGCGGCCATCCTCGCAGGGGCCGAGGCCTCCTTCTCCACCCGCTGAAGCAGGAATCCACGGATCATCCCCAGCCTCAGCTGGGCGAGCCTCTCCTGGACCTCGGGGTCCATGGCCTTGTCGGGCAGGAGTTTCCGGAGCCTCTCGGGCTCGGAGGTCCCCCAGCCCAGAAGCCGACGCGAGGCCTCCTCGCGAGTCGCGTAGTCCGGATCAGCGAGCCTGAGGACCGCCCCGGCGACATCCTCGTCCGAGAAGGACTGAGGCCCCTCCGCTCGGAGGACTTCCGCCCCTAAGAGGACCGCGACTCCCAGAAGCAGGGCTGTACGGTTCATGATCATGGATCCTTTGGGTTCCTATTCCGACCACGCGTGAAGAGTGTACTCGATGACCTTCTCGCCGTCCTTGGGGATCTCGACCTTGAAGACCACGGTCCCGGCGTCCTGCTTCTCGAAGGCGTCCGTGTTCTTCTCGATCTCCCAGTTGCCCCAGGCGCCCGGATGGGCCATCACTTCCACGGTCACCGCAGTGTCCTTGTGGTTGCGCACGGAGACCTTGAAGCTGGCCCATTGGTGGCGTCCCGACTGCCGGTTGTTGGTCTGGACCTGCTCGCCGACGATGTCGAAGGCGTCTCCCACGTAGAGCTCGAGCTTCTCGTCCTTGGCCGTGTGGTCGATGCGGTCCTCACCGATGAACTCCAGGGTCCCGTCCGCCTCGTCCATCTTGTAGATCCTGACCTTGCCCGCCGGAAGCGGCATGCCGAGCCGGCTGGCCTTGTCGTTCTTCAGGCCCAGCAGCACCCTGACCTTCTTGGCGTCCATCGCGGCGTCGTACCGGTAGACCTTCCTCGAAGCCACGTCGGTCGCCCCCAACAGCTCGATCTGCTTGGTCTCGCTCTCCTTCACCGTCGCAGGACGTCCCAGGGTGTAGAGGTGGTACTCGGCGAAGGATTTCTCTTCGAAACCCCCGGACTTTCCTCCCCAGTTCTGGGTCACACCCAATCCTTCATCATGTGAAGGTCGCGTGGCCTGCACCCTATGCACATCGCCGGCCATAAGCTTGATCGTGGCGTCGGTATAGGTGGCCCCCGACTGGTTGTTGATGGTCACCCAGCCGGAGAGGTCCGCCAGGGTGTCGTCCTTCTTGGCGATCAGGGTGTAGTCCGCCGTCCAGCCTATCCCCCGGGCCTGGTACGTCACCTTGGCCAGGTGCTCCCCGGCTTTCGCGGCGTCCAGCTTCCACTGGAGCGTCGGCCTGGTGATCAGCCCCTCCGGAAGCGCCGGCAGAATGACGCTGCCGGGAAAGTTCAGCCGGATCTCTCCGGCCATCTTGACGATGCCCTGGGTCGACAGCAGGGTGCCCGTCTTCCTCTCCAGGACCTTGTCCTTCTCGTTCATCACCTCGAAGCCGATCTCCCGGTCCAGGTACTTCTGCAGCAGCTTCTGGCTGTTCACCAGGTCGTATTGGAAGTTCTGCTCCAGCACCCTGGTCCCCACAGGGTCCGTCAGGCTCTCGAACTTCACCGAGGTCGCGTCGATGGTCGCCGCCACGTCCTGGAACATCAGCTCCTGGACGCCGGCCTGGAGGGTGAGCTTCCGCCTCGCCTTCACCACCGCGAATCCCTGATTGTAGATCGTCAACCCGACGCCCTCGGCCTTGTCGGGGGCGGGAGGATCGCCCGCCAGAGTGATCCCGGACCCCAGGGCCAGGAAGGTAAGGGCGACGATGCGATGGACGTTTCTCATGCGGGATCCTCCTGAAGACTACGGGGACAGACGCGGGGAACGGACACTCCTAACAAGGATTTCATCTCTTTAATCCCATTCCAGGGAATAGGTCAGGACCGTCTCCCCCTCCGGAGGGACCTGGAGACGGAAGGCGGCGGTATCGGCATCCTTCTTGTCATGCGGGTGGCTCTGCTTCATGACCTGCCAATTCCCCTGCCCCTCCCCGGGATGCTCCAGGACCTCGATGGCGACGGGCCGATCGGAGCGGTTCCTGAGGCGGATCTCGATTTGTTCGCGGACCAGCCTCCCCTGGCGCTGGCGTGAGAGCACCTTGCGCTCCCCGACCAGATCCATGGCGACCCCGCGAGGGATGCGGACATCTTCATCTTTCGGGGTGTGCTCGATCCCGGCCTGCCCCACCTGCTCGGCCTCGCCGTCCCGGTCCCTGGCCAGCAGGCGGACCTGGCCGCCGGGCAGGGGCATCCCGACGCGGTTCTCCTTGGCATTCTTGAAGACCAGGAAGAGCCCTACCCCCGGCGAGCGGGTCGGCTCGTACACATGCTCCGTCCGGTAGGGGACGTCCCGGGCCGAAAGAAGCCGGATCTGCTTGGTTTCGCGATCCCTCAGCGTGGTCGGCCTGTCCAAGGTGTAGAGGTGGTATTCGAAGAAGGACTTCTCCTCGAAGCCCTTTTCTTCATGCTCACCAGGCTCATCCTTCATCACCCCCAACAGGAAATTCCTGGGAAACTCCGGATCCTGCACCCGATGCGGATCCCCCGCGATGAGCTTGAGGACGGCGTCCTCGTAGCTGGCCCCGCTCTGGTTGTCCACCGTGACCCATGCGTCCAGGTCCAGGGTCCTGGCATCCTTCAGCGTCATCAGGTAGTCCGCCCGCCAGGACATGCCCCCCGTCAGATAGGCCACCTCGGTTTCGTGCGCGCGGACTTTAGGGGCATCCAGGGTCCAGGCCAGGGCAGGACGGGTAAGCAGGCCTCCGGGAAGATCGGGCAGGACGGGCTCTCCGGGGAAGGAGTTCCTGATCTCCCCGTCAAGCATGCGGATGATCCCTTCCGGGGAGAGGAGCGTGGCCCTGCTCCGGGCCAGGGCGCCGGTCCCGGGATCCCTGCGTTCGAAGAAAAGTTCCCGGTCCACGTACCGCTGGAGGATCTTCCGGCGGCTCACCAGGTCGTATTCGAAGCCCTGTTCCAGGACCCGGCACCCTTCGGGGTCCGTCAGGGACCTGAAGCGGACGGAGGTCGGATCCATGCGCCCGGGGACGTCCTCGAAGCGGAAGCGGTTGACCCCGGGGCGGAGGTTCAGGATCTGGCGCCGGTCCCGGACCAGGGCCAGGTCATTGGGATGGCTGAACACGGTAACGGCAAAGCCGAGCTTCTTGACCAGGACGTCCCCGTAGGCGGCCGTGGGGCCGAGCAGCAGGCCGTCGCTTCCGGGCCTGATGAGCCAGAAGCCCAGGGCGATGAGGAGGGTGGCTGCGGCAGCCAGGGGCCTCCACCGGAGGGCCGTTGAGGGCCGCGTGAATACCCTCCCTGCCATCCTGTCTTCCACCCGATCCGCCAGACTGCCCTGGGACCTGAGGGTCTGGAAATGGGACCTGAGCTGGGCCTCCTGACTTTCCAGGGACTCCCGCTCGGCCCGGCAGGAATCGCAGGAGGCCAGGTGGGCTTCCAGCGCCGGGAGGTCCACCGCCGGGAGGGTTCCCGAGATCAGGTCCATGAGACGGTCCCGGACATCCTGGCAGCTCATCCTTTGTCCCTCCATTCCGCCAGCGGGGTAGCCAGGGTCCGGTGGGCCCTCGTCAACCGCATCGTGACCGCCCCCACCGTGACCCCCAGCTCCCGGGCGATCTCCACGCAGGAAAGGCCCCGGTCGTAGCGCAGGGCCACGACCTCCCGGTAGGGCTCCTCCAAAGACTCCACGGCCCTCGCCACGGCGGACCTCCTTTCCCCTTCCTCCACATTCGAAATCGAGGATGCGGCAGGGGCCTCTTCCGGATTCGTCTGAGTCCTCAAGGGCTTCCGGCGGACCTGGTCCACGGCCACCCGTTCCGCGAGCACCCGCAGCCAGCCCCGGAAGGCCTCCGGAGTCTTGAGTTCCCTCAGGGAGCTGAAGGCCTTCACGAAGCTTTCCTGGGCCCCCTCCTCCACGTCCTGCCACCTCCTCAGCCTTGCCGCCATCAGGTTGCGCACCCATCCTTCGTGACGTCCCACCAGGGCCCCAAAGGCGTCAGGGTCCCCGGCCAGGGCCCGGCGGACGAGCTCTCCATCCTCCCGTCCGGGGCTGACTTCGCTCATGTCACAAGGGAAGGGACGCCGGGGAAGGCGTCCTGCAACCGGGTTTTCAGGATTCTTTCGTCTCGGCAGGGACGAAGCCGGAGAAGCTGAGCCCGGTCGCGCGATCGATCCGGACGTCCACGAAGGAGCCGGCCTGGGACGCATCCCCGGGGAAGTGGATCAGGCGTCCCGCACGGTCCCGTCCCGTCAGTCGGGACGCGTCCCGCTTGCTGGGGCCCTCGGCCAGGACCTCCACCACCCTCCCCAGCTGGGACTGGTTGCGCGCACGGGCGGTCTCGGCCTGAGCCTCCAACAGAAGACGGTGCCGCCTCTCCTTCTCGACCTGGGGCACGTCGTCCGGGAGGGGAAAGGCCTCCGTGCCCGGCCGTGGGGAGTATTTGAAGGCGAAGATGTTCAGGAAGCCGATCGTCCGGACCTGGTGCAGCGTGGCCTCGAAATCCTCCTGGGTCTCTCCGGGATAGCCCACGATGAAATCGCTAGTGAGTTCGAGGTCGGGCACCTTCTCCCTCAAACGGTCCACCAGGCGGAGGTAGCGCTCCACCGTATAGCCGCGGCGCATGGCCGCCAGGACCCGGTCGGATCCGGACTGCAGCGGCATGGGCAGGGAGGGACAGATGGGCCCGCCCTCGGAGAAAGCGGAGATCAGGCGTTCCGTCATGTGGGCCGGGTGGTGGGTGATGGTGCGGACGCGGCGGATACCTTCCACCCCCGCGGCGGACCTGAGGAGATCGCCCAGATCCGTCCCCTCCCAGCGGTAGGAGTTCACGGTCTGGCCCAGGAAGGTGATTTCCGAGACGCCCGCGGCCGAAAGCTGTCTCACCTCGGTCAGAAGCGCCTCGGGGGAGCGTGACTTCTCCTGCCCCCTCGTCTTCGGAACCACGCAGAAGGTGCAGGTGCGGTCGCAGCCCTGGCTGACGGCCACGAAGGCCTGGAAGGCTCCCCTCCCGTCCGCGGGGAGGCGCTCGGCCCCGATCTCCAGGACCTCCCCATGCTGCTCCAGCGCCGCCAGGTGGGTGACGGCCGGATCCGCCAGCCGGCCCAGCATCTCCGGCAGGGCGGGGTAGTTCTCCGGGCCGCAGAGGAAATCCACGTGGGGCAGGCGGCCGAACAGCTCCCCCTGCTCCCGCTGGGCCATGCAGCCGAGGACGCCGATGCGCCGGCCTCGACGGGAGGCCTTCCAGCGCTTGAGCCCTCCCGCCAGGGCGGAGGCCCGCTGCTCGGCATGCTCGCGGACCGAGCAGGTGTTGATGAGGTAGAGGTCGGCGGCCTCGGGATCCCCGGAGGCCTCCCAGCCCTCCGAGGCCAGGAGATCCCGTACCCGATCCGCATCCAGGACGTTCATCTGGCAGCCGTAGGCCGCCAGGTAGACCCTCGGCATCTACTGGCCCCCCGCCCCCTGCTCCGCCAGCCATTCCTCCCAGGATAGGGTGGCGGCCTCCCGGGCGGACTGCGAAGCGTCCGGATCGTAGCAGCGGTCCAGGCCCGTCATCCGACGCAGGGCCTCCAAGGCCGCGCGGCGGACCGAGGCACCGGGATCCTTGCGGAGGGTCCCGACCAGGGAGGCCCGACCCCGGGACGGCTCCAGGAGCCCCAGGGACTCCGCGCAGGCCGCGCGCAGGGTGACGGGCTGGCGCATGTCGTCCAGGATCGCGCAGAGGAAGCCGGCCGCAGCGGCATCCCCCAGCCGCCCCAGGGCGATGGCGGCAGCCTCCTGGACGGGGATCTCCCCGTCTTTCAGGAGGTCCTTCAGCTTCGGCGCGGCGCCGACGGCCTTGATCCTCCCCAGGGCCCTGCTGGCCTCCTCCCTCACACGGGGGTTGGGATCCTCCAGGCGTCCGGTGAGCACCGCTTCGGCAGAGGCGTTCCCCAGGACCCCGTGAAGCCAGGAGAACTCGGCCCGGGCCGTGGCCGGGAGCCTGCCCTGATCCGCCGTGCGAAGGGCTTCCAGAACAGCCGCCGGGTCGCGCTTCATGAGGGCCTGACGGGCCAGGACCCTGTCGCGGGAGACCCCGGAAGCGAGATCGGCAAGAAGCACGGATACCGAAGACTCCGGATCCACCCAGGACCCGGTCACAGGGGCGGGAGGCTCGGGGGGCGGCGGCGGAATCGGCTCGATGGCCTCCGTCTCCGGCATGGACCCGGCCGGCGGTTCCGGGGAGACCTCAGGTGCGGGAGGCTGGGGAGGCGGCGCGGGGACGGGGACAGGCGCCGGGGAGGCATGCAGGCGCCGGTCGATCTCCCGCATGCGCCCGGTGGCCTCGGTGCGGTCATCCGCATCAGTGCTCTCCCAGAGCAGCTGCTGGTAGGCCGCCAGGGCCTCGGTCCAACGCTGGGCCTCATAGGCCTCGCGGGCCTTGGCCCGGATCTCGGCCGACGTGGGCGTTTCAGCCAGGACCGGAAGCAGGACGCCTGCCGCCAGGAACAACATCGCCGCGGGAATCCTCATGTCTGGGCTCTCCTATCGCCGGGTGTGGCGGAACAGGTCGCTGGCTTCCTGGAGCGTCTGGCGCTCCTGGCGGGTCAGGCCTTGCATGCCGACGAGTGTGATCTTCTCCAGGATGGCATCCACCTGGGCCCTCAGGCGGACCTCCCGCTCCTTCGCCTCCCGGGCCTCGCGCTCCTCACGGACCCGGCGACGGCGGGCCCACCAGCCGTCGGTCCCAGGACCTTCCACGGCTTCCGTTTCCGGTATTCCCGGCGTGGATCCGTAGCCCCGGGAGAAATCCTGCCCGAAGACGCTGTCGTCCCCGATCGCCCCCGCGGCCAGCAGGAGGCGCTCCTGCTCGCAGGCGACCCAGTTGAGCACGGCAATGCCGCAGAGCAGGATCTGGTGGGAGACCAGCCCCGCGATCAGCATGAAGACGGCGGCGACCTTGCCCACCCGGACGGCCAGGAGGGTGGCCCTACCGAAACCCATGCGGGTCCAGAGCAGGGCCCTCAGCATCTGCCCGCCGTCCATGGGGAATGCGGGCAGGAGGTTGAAGAGCAGGAGGCCCAGGTTGATTGCGAAGACGCTGTGGACCCACCCGTGCTGCCAGCCTCGCAGGCCATGCAGGGAAAGGGCCTGATCCAGGAAAAGCCAGAGACCGGAGGATGCCGCCAGGAGGAAGGTCACGGCCGGCCCCCCGAAGGCCGTCCAGAACTGGGCCTTGGGCGTCCTCGGCGCATCCACCGAGGCGACCCCGCCCAAAGGCCAGAGGATGATCTCCTCCGCGGCCCCTCCCATCCGCCGGGCGGTCCAGCAGTGGCCCAGCTCATGGAGGAGGACGGAGACGAGGAGGATTCCCATGGCCACGGCCGCCCCGGAGACAGGCTTCCAGCCGTCCGGGAGGACCGTCAGGATCTCGACAGCCATGAAAACAAGCAGGAATAGGTCGAGCCGGATCCGGATCCCGGAGATCCGCCCCAGCGGCAGGGACCAGAGGCTGCGGTACATCTAGGCCGCCGCCGCTTCCGTGACCAGGGCCAGGGCCGCCATGCGCACGGCCAGGCCGTTGGTGACCTGCTTGAGGATGACCGAACGCGGGCCGTCGGCGACGTCAGGGGTGATCTCCACGCCCCGGTTTACCGGACCGGGATGCATTACGATGGCTTCGGGCTTCATCCGGGCCGCCCTCTCGGCATTCATACCGTATAGCCTCGAGTACTCCCTCAGGGACGGGAAGGGGCTGCTCCCGACGGCCTGGCGCTCGAGCTGGATCCTGAGGAAGCTCAGCACGTCCGCGCTGGAGAGGACCTGGTCGATGTCATGGCAGACCTCCACGCCCATCGTCTCGATCCCCCGGGGGATCAGCGTTGCCGGACCCACCACGGTGACCTTGATCCCGAGCTTGGTCATCCCCCAGATGCTGGACCGGGCGACCCGGGAGTGGGCGATGTCCCCCACGATGGCGACCTTCAGTCCTTTCAGGCTCCCGAACCTGTCCCGGATGGTCAGCATGTCCAGCAGGGCCTGGGTCGGGTGCTCATGGGCGCCGTCCCCGGCGTTCACGACGGAGGCCTGGAGGCGCGCGGACAGGAGATGGGGGGCACCCGGCGCCGGATGCCTCAGGACGACGATGTCCGCACCCATGGCCTCCAGGTTCCTGGCGGTGTCCGTGAGGGTCTCCCCCTTGTTGACGCTGGAAGCCGCGACATTCACGGCCATCACGTCCGCCGAGAGGCGCTTGGCGGCCTGGGAGAAGGAATTGCTCGTGCGGGTGGAGGACTCGAAGAAGCAGAGGCATACCACCCGTCCCTTGAGATCGGACCCCCGCTTGAGCCCCCCTTTTTCATCCCGGAAGGAGGCGGCCCGGTCGAGGAGGGTCAGGATCTCCCCGGGCGAGCAGTCCTCGAGGCCCAGGAGATGCCGGTGGCGCCAGGATTCCCTCCTGGGGGCGGACGGCAGGCGGGGGCGGGAAGCGGCGCGCTGGGCGGCGGGCATCCCCCGAGTGTATGCGTGCCGCACGAGGGAAGCAAGTCATGGGCCCGTACCCTTGAACCGCCTCCGTCCAGGGACTACCATGGCCGTCCGATGCCCGCTCCCCCCTTGGATGTCATCAGCGTCGCCCGCGCCGGCAAGGCCGTCTATGCCCGCGTCCAGGGGCTGGGGAACTTCTCCAACGCGCTCATGTTCGAGGAGTTCTGCGAGGCGGAGCTCCAGCAGGGCGCGGACTGCTTCGTGATCGACCTTGCGGAATGCACGGGCATGGACTCCACCTTCATGGGAGTGATGGCCGGACTCTCCACCCACTTCCCCCCCGGACGTTCGGCCATCGTGGTCCTGAATGCCTCGACCAAGAACCGCCAGCTCCTCGACGACCTGGGCCTCTCCAAGCTTGTCGCGGTGCGGGACAAGCACGACTCGGTCCCCCCGCTCGAGATGCAGCCGCTGGCCTCGGACGCCCTGCCGGCGCGGGAGCGGGCGGAACGCATCCGCCGCGCCCATCAGCAGCTCGTGGACGCCGACGGCCGGAACGCGGCCAAGTTCGGTCCCGTCCTCAAGCTCCTCCAGCAGGAGCTCGGCTCCTCCAACTAGCGCCTAGCGCCGGCCCGGAACCTAGGGGTGCAGGTGGTGGTGGTCGTGGTGCAGCAGTGCCAGCGCATGCTCCAGCGGCTCGTGGAAGACCGCCGCGGAGGCGGCCAGGATGATGAAAAGGGCTCCCACCACCATCTTCTCGTTGTGTTCGGCCCACTCCATCTTGAACTGACAGATGCCGGCCAGGGTGGCGGAGGTGAAACCCACCATGACCAGGACCGTGACTCCGGACATGATGAGGGACGCCAGGACCATGGAGGTCCAGGGCACCATGGGCCCGAGGCTCAGGAAAAGGGGCATCGCAGCCCCGCAGGGCTGCAGCGACAGCATCAGGATCAGGCTGATGGCTGCCGTCCGGTCCACCAGGTTGACCTCGTGGACGTGGCCCGCGGCATGGGTGTGCTGGCGGCCCCGCCAGAGGAACCAGCAGCCGAACCCGCCCAGTACCGCGACGGTGAAGGGCACCTCGAAGCCGTGCAGCCTGTCGATGATGCGGTCCCCGACCCAGGCAAAGGTCAGGCCCAGGAGGCAGGTCACGACCGCATGCCCCAGGCCGGCCACCGCGACCACGCCGAGGATCTGGCGCGGGCGCCAGCCCTGGGCACGGCCCACCAGGACAAAGGGCATCCAGTGCGTCGGAAGGGCCGCGTGCAATGCCGCGATCAGGATCGCAGCGGGGACCAGTCCCCAATCGACGGGCATGCTACCAGACTTTGCAAACGAGCTCGCCGCCGAGGCGTTTCGCGCGCGCCTCGCGGTCGCTGAGCAGCCCCTTCGACGTCGAGATCACGACGATCCCGAGGCCGCCAAGCACGCGCGGGATCTCGTCCACCCCGCGGTAGAAGCGGCAGCCCGGGGAGCTGATCCGCTGGATGCGCTGGATGACCTGCTCGCCCAGGGGGCCGTACTTCAGGTGGACGGTGAGGGTGCGCTTCGCACCCTCCCCGCCGACCACGCTCTTTTGGACATACCCCTCGCGCTGGAGGACCTCGGCCAGGTTCTTGCGCATGCCGGAATAGGGCATGGTGACTTCGTCGGAGCGGTTCCGTACCGCATTCCGGATCCGGGTGATCATGTCGGCAACGGGATCGGTGAGCATGAAACCTCCTACCAGCTTGCCTTGCGCATGCCGGGGATCAAGGCCTTGGAGGCCAAGTCCCTCAGGCAGAGGCGACAGATCTTGAACTTGCGGTAGTAGGCGTGCGCGCGGCCGCACAGTTGGCAGCGGTTGTAGGCCCGAGTGGAGAACTTGGGCTTCTGCTGCTGTTTGATCCGCCAACACAACTTGGCCATAGGGACTCCTGCCTCCTGCTACCGACTACTTCCGGAACCTGATGCCGAAACGCTCGAGGAGCTCGCGGGCTTCCGCGTCGCTCTTCGCCGTCGTCACGAACGCGATGTCCAGGCCCTGCACGAACTCGACGCGGTCCGCCGCGATCTCGGGGAACACGGTCTGCTCGGTCAGGCCCAGGTTGTAGTTGCCGCGCCCGTCGAAGGAGCGCGGGGAGCATCCGCGGAAATCGCGGATGCGGGGGATGGCCACGGTGAGGAGGCGGTCCAGGAACTCGTACATCCGTATGCCCCTCAGGGTCACCTGGCAACCGACGGACTGGCCCTCGCGGAGCTTGAAGCCGGAGACGCTGATCTTGGCCTTCCGGACCACGGCGCGCTGGCCGGCGATGGTGGTCAGGTCCTCGACGGCAGCGCCCATGCGCTTGTCATTCTCAAGGGCCTTGCCGACCCCCATGTTGAGGACGACCTTGGTCATCTTCGGTACGGCCATGGGGCTGGTGTACCCCCTGAGCTTCATCAGCTCGGGGACGATCTCCTTGCGGTAGCGGTCGAGGAGTCTGGCCATGGGCTACGCCTTTCCTATCCCTTCCCCGTCGTGATGACGGCCTTGCACTTCTTGCAGGCGCGGACGTTACGGCCGTCCTCGCGGCGATGGGCGACCCGGGTGGGCTTCCCGCAGGCCGGGCAGACGAGCTGGACGTTCGAGACGTCGATGGGGGCTTCCTTCTGGATCTTGGCTCCCTTGGGAGCCGCCTGGGTAGGCCGCTGATGCTTCCAGACGAAATGCACGCCCTCGACGATCACGCGCTGGGACTCCGTGAAGACCTGGAGGACCTTGCCCTGTTCCGAGTCGGACAGGGGCCTTGCCCGCCCCGTCTTGCCCCGGTTCTCCTTGCCGGCGGCTCCTCCGGTCTTCTTGGGGCCCTTCGTGGCGCCCTCGATGACCTTGAGCAGCACGACCGTGTCGCCGCGCCGGATATCCATCAGACGACCTCCGCGGCGAGGGAGATGATCTTCATGAAGTTCCTCTCGCGAAGCTCGCGGGCTACGGCGCCGAAGACGCGGGTCCCGCGGGGATTCCTGTCGGCATCGATCAGGACGATGGCGTTATGGTCGAAACGCACGTAGGAACCGTCGTCGCGACGCAGGGACTGCTTGGTGCGGACCACGACGCCCTTCACCACATCCCCGCTCTTGAGCTCCCCGCCCGGAAGGGCCTTCTTGACGGAAGCGACGATGACATCCCCGATCCCGGCGGTGCGGCGGTTGCCAACCCCGATCACATGAATGCACATGACGACCTTGGCGCCGGTATTGTCGGCCACATCGACCCATGCGCGCATCTGGATCATGACGCACGGCTCCTGACGATGCGAAGGAGGCGCCAGCACTTGGTCTTGGACAGCGGGCGGGTCTCGACGACCTCCACCTGGTCCCCTTCGCTCGCCTCGCGCTTCTCGTCATGGGCGTAGACCACGGTCTCGCGGCGGACGTACTTGTTGTAGGTGGCGTGCTGTACCAGACGCTCCACCTTGACCGTGAGGGTCTTGGCGGCCTTGGCGCTGGTGACGATGCCGACCAGGGACTTCTTCATCCCTTCTGTCCTTTCTTCTCGGACTTCCTATCGGTCTTCGGCTTCTCAGCCTTCTCGGATTTCTCGGATTTCTCGGATTTCTCAGGCTTGCCCGCGGGCTTCTTCTCGGTCTTCACGGCCTTCTCCGGCTTCTGCACGGCAGGCTTCTTCTCGGCCTTCGCAGGCTTCTCCGTTTTCTGCTTCTGGGCGGTCTTGGGGGCCTTCGGCGCCGCAAGGGGAGAAGCCGCCGGACCTGCGGCCCGTGCGCGCTCCGCCAGGACCGTCAGGATCCTGGCCACCGTCCTGCGGGACTCCCGGAAACGGGTGGTATCCTCCGTCGGGTTCGAGACGGCCTGGGCCCTGAGATTGTAGAGCTCCCGACGAAGGCGCTCCATCTCCTCACGGAGTTCGGCGTCTGACTTCGAACGGATGTCTTTGATCTTCATGCCGTTATTCCTTGCACCTCGCGCCTCAGCTCCTCAATTCGCCCTGGCCACGAAGCGGACCGCGATGGGAAGCTTGTGGGCCACGCGGTTCAAGGCCTGTCTGGCCGTTTCCGCCCCCACGCCGCCGATCTCGAACATCATGGTGCCGGGCTTGACCACGGCACACCAGAACTCGGTCTCCCCCTTCCCCTTGCCCATGCGGGTCTCGAGGGGCTTCTTGCTGATCGGCTTGTGCGGAAAGATGCGGACGAAGAGGCGGCCCTCGTTGGCCAGGTAGCGCGTGGCAGCCACGCGGCCGGCCTCGATCTGCCGGGCCGAGATCCAGGCCGGCTGGAGCGCCTGAAGCCCGAACTCCCCGTAGGAGACGACATTGCCCCGGGTGGCGTTGCCCTTCACGGTCCCCCGCTGGGACTTGCGGTATTTCACCCGGCGCGGCATCTGCAGGGACATGGCTAGACCACCTCTCCCGTCACGACAGGTGCCGCATCAGGCGCAACGACGGGCACCAGGGCAGGCGTCACGGGATCCGCCTTCATGACCTGGCCCTTGTAGATCCAGACCTTGACCCCGATCTTGCCGTAGTTGGTCAGGGCCTCTGCGAAACCGTAGTCGATCTTGGCCCTCAGGGTCTGCAGAGGCAGTTTGCCCTGGCCGAAATGCTCGCTCCGGGCGATCTCAGCGCCGCCCAGGCGGCCTCCGACCTGGACCCGAACGCCCAGGGCGCCGGCGTTCATGGCCGTGTCGATGGCATTCTTGCAGACGCGCCGGAAGGCGGCCCGCTTCAGGAGCTGTTCGGCGACGGCTTCGGAGACCAGCTGGGCGTCGCTCTCGGGCTTCTCCACCTCGATGACGGTGACGTCGACATCCCGCTTGGGCACCAGGCGGCCCAGGTCGCCACGGAGCTTCTCCATCTCGGCCCCCTTGCGCCCGATGATGAGCCCCGGACGGGCCACATGGACCAGCACGCTGACCTTGTTGCGGGAGCGTTCGATCTCGATCTTGGAGATGCCCGCGAAGGAATACTGCTTCTTGATGGCTTGACGGATCTTCTGATCCTCGACGAGCCAGGTGCCGAAGTCGGCCTTTCCTGCATACCAGCGGGACCGCCAGGTCTCGGTGATGCCGATGCGAAGGCCGATGGGGCGGATCTTGTGTCCCATGCGTCCTCCTAGGTCCCTTCCACTACAGGATTAACCGGATCAACCGGGGAAGCGGGGGTTTCCTTCTTCTGCTTCTGCCCCTTCGGTCCCTGCTTGCGCTTGGGAGTCTTCGGCGTAACGGCTGCCACGGGTGCGGCCTCGGCCAGCTCGACCTCGATATGGCAGGTCGGACGGGTCATCGTGGCGCCCACGCCGCGCGGCCTGGGGAAGAGGACCTTCCAGCGGGGCCCTTCATTGACCTGGATGCGCTGGACGACAAGGCGGTCAACGTCGACGTTCGTGTTCTTCTGACGGTTCCCTTCAATGATGTTGGCCTCGGCGGAACGGAGCACCTTGGCCACGAGAACAGCGGCGCGCTTGTCGGAGAAATCCAGGATGTCCTTGGCGCGGGACACGCTCTGGCCGCGGATCATGTCGGCCACGAGACGGGTCTTGCGCGGGGAGATATGGGCGCGCTGGTGGGAGGCCTTCATGGGCTAGGCGCCATCCTTCTTGGCAGGAGCCGGCTTGGCGGGAGCGCCCTCCTCCTCCTTCTTCCTGCCGCTGTGGCCGCGGAAGACGCGGGTGGGGGCGAACTCTCCCAGCTTGTGGCCGACCATGTCCTCGCTGACGAAGACCTTCAGGAACATCTTTCCGTTGTGAACCATGAAGGTGTGATTGACGAACTCGGGCGTCACGGTCGAGCGACGGGCCCAGGTCTGGATGGGCTCGTGGCTGTTGGTCGCCTTGCGCGCCATGACCTTCTTCATCAGCTTCACGTCGACGAACGGGCCTTTGCGGATGGAGCGTCCCATGTTACTTGCGGCGCCTCCTCAGGATGAAGCGGTTGGAGACCTTGCGTTTCTGTCGGGTCTTTCCGCCCTTGGCCGGCTTGCCCCAAGGGGAGACCGGATGGCGGCCGCCGGCCCTGCGGCCCTCGCCGCCGCCCATCGGGTGGGACACGGGGTTCATGGCGGATCCTCGGCTCTGGGGACGGATGCCGCGCCAGCGGTTGCGTCCGGCCTTGCCGATGTTCACCCGGGCCCAGTCGGTGTTCCCGACCTGGCCGATGGTGGCCCGGCAACGGACGTGCACCCTGCGGACCTCGCCGGAAGGCATGGAGACGACGGCGTAGTCGCCCTCCTTGGCCGACAGCGTGACCTGGGATCCGGCGGAGCGGCCCAGCTTTCCTCCGCCGCCAGGCTGGAGTTCCACGTTGTGGACCATGGTCCCCGTAGGGATGTCCGCCAGGGCCAGGGCATGTCCGGAGCGGATCTCGGCCTTGGGGCCGGAGAGGACGGTGTCGCCGACCTTCAGGTCGACCGGATGCAGGATGTAGCGCTTCTCGCCGTCGGCGTAGTAGAGAAGGGCCAGGCGGGCGCGGCGGTTCGGATCGTACTCGATATGAGCCACCTTGGCGGGGATCCCGTCCTTGTCGCGACGGAAGTCCACGATGCGATAGTGGCGCTTGACCCCTCCGCCCCGGTGGCGGGAGGTGATGCGGCCCATGTTGTTGCGGCCGCCGGCGTCGTGCCACTTCTCCACAAGGGCGGGCTCGGGACCCCGCCGGGTGACCTCGGCGAAATCGGTCAGCAGCGCGAAGCGCTGGCCGGCCGACCGGGGATTGCGCTGTCTCAGGCCCATGTCACGCCACGTCCAGCTCGTCGCCCGCCTTGAGGGTGACGAACGCCTTCTTGCGGTCCTTCGCGTAGCCGCCCTGGCCGGCATAGAGGCCGCGCTTCGCGTTGGAGCGGAACTTGCCCTTCACGCGCAGGGTGTTGACCTGTTCGACGGTGACCTTCTTGTCCTTGTAGATCTCTTCGACGGCCTCGCGGATCTGGATCTTCGTGGCCGTCGGGACCACCTCGAAGAGGTAACGCTTGCGGGGACCCTCTTCCCTCGCGGCGGTGCTTTTCTCCGTCAGGAGGGGGCGCAGGATGATGCGGTAGGGATCGGGGCGCATCAGGATTCCTTACCCGGCTTGGCAGGCTTCTTGGCGGGAGCCTTGGGATTCTTCAGGGGCTTGCCGGGATTGACCTCCTTGGCCGGAGCGCGCTCCTTGGCCAGGGTGATCAGCCGGTCGAGGCCGGACCTGGTCAGCAACAGACAGTGCGCCTTGAGAACCTCATGGGCATTCAGATCAGCGACGGGCTTGATGCTTGTGCGATCAAGGTTGCGCACCGAAAGTGCCAGGGCCTTGTCGTAGGCTTCCGTGGCGATCAGACAGCGCCGGTCGATCTTGAGCGCCGTCAGCACCCCGGAAACGGTCTTGGTCCTGGGAATCCCGGCCTTGGGCAGGGAGAGCTGGTCGACGACCTTGACCTCGCCGTCCTTGAGCTTGGACAGGACGGCGGAGTTCAGGGCCAGACGGAGAGCGCGCTTGGGCAGGGAGTAGCCGTAGTCCCTGGGGTGGGGCCCGAACACGGTCCCGCCATGGCGCCAGAGCGGAGAGCGCTTGGAGCCGGCGCGAGCCCGGCCGGTGTGCTTCTGGGGCCAGGGCTTGCGGCCGCTGCCGGAGACGTCCTTGCGGGTCTTGGTGTCGGCGGTGCCCACGCGTTGGTTCGCTTCATACATGAGGACGGCTTGGCGCAGGAGGAAGCGCTTCACCACGCCGCCGAAGGCTGCCTCGTCCACCGCGACCGCAGCCAGCGGCTTTCCATCCATCGAGAACTGGGGCACCTGGATCATGTTATGCCTTGATCTTGATTTCCACCCCGGCAGGCACGTTCAGCTTGCCCAGGGCATCCATGGTCTTCGCGGTGGTCTCGGTGATCTCGATGACGCGCTTGTGGGTGCGGATCTCGAACTGCTCGCGCGACTTCTTGTCGGCATGCGGGGAGCGCAGCACGGTATAGCGTTCGATGCGGGTCGGAAGGGGAATGGGGCCGGCGACCTTGGAGCCGGTCCTGCGGGCCGTCTCCACGATCTCCACGGCCGAACGGTCGAGGACCGAATGGTCGTAGGCTTCCATCCTGATGCGAATGACCTGCGTCACAGAGCGAACCCCCATCCTTCCATCACTTCACTCACTTCACTCACTTCACTCACTTCCGCCGTCTCAATCTGACCGGAAACCGGCCATGCTACATCAGGTCTAACGATTGTCAAGTGGCAAGCACCTTCTGGACCAGGTTCCTGGGCACCGCCTCATAGCCGCAGGGCTCCAGGGAGAAGGTCCCGCGCCCCTGGGTCTGGGAGCGGATGTCCGTGGCATACCCGAACATCTCCGCGAGCGGGACCTTGCCCTTGATGACGCGGGTGGATCCGCGGGGCGTCATGTCTTCGACGACGGCCCTGCGGCTGTTGATGTTCCCGATGACGTCCCCCATGAACTCCAGGGGGACGACCACCTCGAACCTCATGATGGGCTCGAGGAGGATGGGGCCGCATGCCTGCTGGGCCTCCTTGAAGCCCATGACGGACGCGATGTGGAAGGCCATCTCGTCGGAGTCCACCTCGTGATGCTTCCCGTCGACCAGAGTCACCTTCACGTTGATGACCGGGAAACGCCCCAGGACGCCGGCCGCGGATGCCTCCATCACCCCACGCTCGATCGGGGAGATGAACTGGATGGGAACCGTGCCGCCCTTGATCTTGGACTCGAACACCACGGGCGTCGGCCCCTCGGACCAGGGCTCCATCTTGAAGACGACCTTGGCATACTGGCCGCGGCCGCCGGTCTGCTTCTTGTGCTGGTACTCGACCTCGGCCGACTTCGAGATCGTCTCCCGGTAGGAGACCCGCGGCTTCCCGACCGCCACGTCCAGACCGTGGTCCCGGATCATGCGGTTCTTGAGGACGTCCAGGTGGAGCTCCCCCATCCCCGAGATGATCATCTGGTTGGTCTCGGGATCCACATGGGAACGGAACGTGGGGTCCTCCTTGGCCAGCTTCTTGAGGACCATGCCGAGCTTGTCCTTGTCCGCGGAGGCCTTGGGCTCTACGGCCATGGAAATGACGGTGTCCGGGAAGGTCAGGGCCTCCAGAAGGATGGGCTTGTCCTCCGAAGCGACCGTGTCCCCGGTCCAGGTGAATTTCAGGCCCGCGATGGCACCGATGTGTCCGGCCGAAAGGACCTCCATGCGCTCCCGCTTATCGGCGTGCATGCGCCAGACGATCCCCACCCTCTCCTTCTTGTCCTTGCGGGTGTTCTGGACGGCATCGCCGGATTTCAACGTTCCGGAATAACAGCGCACGAAGGTCAGGTCGCCGTGGGAGTCCGAGATGGTCTTGAAGGCCAGACCGGAGAAGGGCTCGGCAGGATCGGGTTTGCGGGACATCTCGGCCCCCGTCTCGGGGTCGGTCCCCTTCGTGGGCGGGAGGTCCAGGGGCGAGGGCAGGTAGTCGCAGACCGCATCCAGCAGCTTCTGAACCCCCTTGTTCTTGAAGGAGGAGCCGCAGAGCACCGGCGTGACCTTGAGCGCGATGGTGGCGCGGCGCAGGCCGGCCTTCAGCTCCTCGACGGTGAACTTGGTGTCGCCGACGAGGTAGCGCTCCATCAGGACGTCGTCGTTCTCGCAGATCTTCTCGACCATCTTGTCCCTGGCGGCCTTGGCGGCATCCAGGATGTCGGCAGGGATCTCGGCATCCTCGAACCTGTCGCCGGTGTCGTCATGGTGGATGCGGGCCTTCATCGTGACCAAGTCGACGACGCCCTTGAAGGCGTCCTCGGCCCCGATGGGGTAGTGGATCGGGACGGCCACGGCGTTGAGCATCTCCTCGATCTCGCCGACCACCCGGTGGAATTCGGCGCCGATGCGGTCCATCTTGTTCACGAAGGCCAGGCGGGGCACCCGGTACTTGTCGGCCTGGCGCCAGACCGTCTCGGTCTGGGCTTCCACGCCGCCGACGGCGCAGAAGACGCCCACGGCCCCGTCCAGGACGCGCAACGAGCGCTCCACCTCGGCGGTGAAGTCCACATGGCCCGGGGTGTCGATGATGTTGATGTGGCAGTCGCGCCAGAAGCAGGTGGTGGCGGCGGCGGTGATGGTGATCCCGCGCTCGCGCTCCTCCGGCAGGTAGTCCATGGTGGCGGTGCCTTCGTGCACCTCCCCCATCCGGTGCTCCTTGCCCGTGTAGAACAGGATGCGCTCGGTGGTGGTCGTCTTCCCCGCGTCGATGTGCGCGGCGATGCCGATGTTGCGGACGTTGGACAGGGGGATCTCGGCCATGGCTACCTGCTCCGGCCCCAGGCGAAGTGGGCGAATGCCTTGTTGGCCTCGGCCATGCGATGGACGTTCTCCCGGGCAGTGTAGGCTGCCCCCTGACGGCGGTAGGCGTCCACCAGCTCCTCGGCGAGCTTCCTGTGCATGGGCTTGCCCTTCTTGGCCCGGGCGGCATCCAGGATCCAGCGGATGGCAAGGCTCTGGCGGCGGTTCGGGCGGACCTCGACGGGAACCTGGTAGGTGGCGCCGCCGACCCTGCGGGAGCGCACCTCGACCACGGGCTTGACGTTCTCCAGGGCCTCCTTGAAGACGTCGATGGGAGGCTTCTCCTTCACCACGTTCTCGACCTCGTTCATGGCCCTGTAGAAGACGCCCTCGGCCACGGCCTTCTTGCCCTGGCGCATGATGGCATTGATGAACTTCTGGGCCAACAGGCTCTGGTAGCGCCAGTCGGGCTTGACGAAGCGTGCGGTCGACTCGAACTTCTTGGCCATCTCTGCCTTGCTCCTTTTATCCGGTGCCTACTTCGGACGCTTCGCGCCGTACTTGGATCGACCCTGCTTGCGGCCGTCCACGCCCTGGGCGTCCAGGGTGCCGCGGACGATGTGATAGCGGACTCCGGGGAGGTCGCGCACGCGCCCGCCCCGCACGAGCACGATGGAGTGCTCCTGGAGGTTATGCCCCTCGCCGGGGATGTAGGCGATGACCTCCTTGCCGTTGGAGAGGCGGACCTTGGCCACCTTGCGGAGGGCCGAGTTGGGCTTCTTCGGAGTACGGGTCATGACCTGGATGCAGACGCCGCGACGCTGGGGGTCGCCGTCCAGGTCGGGGCGTTTGGACTTGGCCCGGATCAGGGTCCGGCCGTGTCGGATGAGCTGGTTGATCGTCGGGGGCATTGATTGCTCCTATGCCGTCTGCTTCTCGGTGGCCACGACCGTCTCGACAGGAGCCGCGGGAACGGGCTGGGGCTCCGGAACCAGCTTCTTGACGTTGGACGCATGCCACTGCTTGAAGCCCGTGCCGGCCGGGATCAGGTGACCCAGGATCACGTTCTCCTTGAGGCCCAGCAGCGGATCGACCTTGCCGTGCAGGGCGGCTTCGCTCAGCACCTTGGTCGTATCCTGGAAGGACGCAGCGGACAGGAAGGAATCGCTGCGCAGGGCCGCCTTGGTGATGCCGACCAGGGTCGGACGCGCGGTGGCGGGCTTGCCCTTCTGGGAGATGGCCCTGTCGTTCTCGCGCTTGAGCTCGTGACGGGTGACGCTGTCGCCGGGAAGGAAGGCGGCATCGCCCGGATCCTCGACCTTCACCCGGCCCATCATCTGGGCCACGATGATCTCAAGGTGCTTGTCGTCGATCGTGACGTTCTGGCTGCGGTAGACGTTCTGGATCTCGCGCAGCAGATGGTCCTGCATGTGCTCGGGACCGTTGATCCTCAGGAGGTCCTGCAGCACGAGCGGGCCGTCCACCAGAGGGTCGCCCCGGCGGACCCGGTCCCCGCGATGCACGATGACGTGCTTGCCCTGGGGAACGGAGTAGGCGCGCTCCTCCCCCTTGTCCGGACGGACGATGATGGTCCTCTTGCCGCGCTTGCGCTCCCCGAGCTCGACGGTGCCGTCGATCTCGCTCATGATCGCGGGCTCAATGGGCTTGCGGGCCTCGAAGAGCTCCGTGACCCGGGGCAGACCCCCGGTGATGTCCTGGGTGCGGCCGATCTCCCGCGGGGTCTTAGCCAGCTGGGCGCCCGGCTCGACGGCATCGCCCTCGTTGACCTCCAGATGGGCCTTCTCGGGAACGGGGTAGAGGCCCAGGATCTCGCCGTTCCTGTCCTTGACGATGATCTGGGGGTGGTGGTCGCCCTTGTGTTCGGCGATCACGCGGCGCTTGCGGCCGGTGCTGTCGCGCTCCTCGCGGAGGGTGACACCCTCCACGATGTCCTCGAACTGCACGATCCCGGCCTGGGAGGTCAGGATGGGGGTCACGTGGGGGTCCCACTTCGCCAGGACGGTCCCCGGAGTCACCTTCTGACCGTTCTTGATCTTGAGGATGGCGCCCGAGGGCATCAGGTAGCGGTCCTGCTCCTCCCCCCCGCGGTCGAGCACGCGGATCTCGCCTCGGCTGAGGACCACGACCTCCTTGGTCTTGGTCTCCACCCAGCGCAGGTTGGAGAACTCGACGGTCCCCTCCTTCATGCAACGGACCTCGGACTCGGCCACCGTGCGGTGGGCCGTCCCGCCGATGTGGAAGGTGCGCATCGTCAGCTGGGTGCCGGGCTCGCCGATGGACTGGGCCGCGACGATGCCGACCGCGGTCCCCTCCTCGGCCAGGCGACCGTTGGACAGGTCCATCCCGTAGCACATCGCGCAGATCCCGTAAGGGGATTCGCAGGTGAGCGGGGAGCGGACCATGAGCTTGTCGTAGCCGAGGCGCTCGATGTGACGGGCCCTTCCCTCGGTGATGAGATCGTTCTCGAGGACGATCTTCTCCTTGGTCTGGCGGTCCACCACGTCCTGACGGGAGACGCGGCCGACGCAGACCTTCCACATGGGGACGACCACCTTGTCGCCCTGGTAGACCACGCTCCGCGTGACGCCGTTGGGGGTTCCGCAGTCGTGCTCGTTGATGACGATGTTCTGGGCCACGTCGGCGAGCTTGCGGGTCAGGTAGCCCGAATCGGCGGTCTTGAGGGCCGTGTCGGCGAGACCCTTCCGGCTGCCGTGGGTGGAAGAGAAGTACTCGAGGACCGAGAGGCCCTCGCGGAAGTTCGCCTTGATGGGATTCTCGATGATCTTGCCCGAAGGCTTGGCCATGAGCCCGCGCATTCCGGCGAGCTGACCGATCTGCTGGATGCCGCCGCGGGCGCCCGAGATGGCCATCATGTACATCGGGTTGAGGTAGCGCTCGCCGTTGAGGGTGTCGTCGCGCAGCGTCTCCATGACGTCCTTCCAGAGCACCTCGCGGGCATGGGTCCAGCAGTCCACCACCTGGTTGTAGCGCTCGCCCTCGGTGATGATCCCGCGCTCGTAGTTCTTCTGGATGCGGGCGACCTCATCCTCGGCCTTCTTGAGGACCTCCAGCTTGCGCGGGGGCGCCTTCAGGTCATGGATGGAGAGGGACAGGCCGGCCCGGGTGGCCGCCTTGAACCCGAACTCCTTGATGCCGTCCAGCAGCTGGATGGTCATCTCGCGGCCCAGGAGCCTGTAGCCGTCCTGGATGATGGAGCCGAGGGTCTTGGAGTCGAGACGGATGTTGTAGAAGGGCATCCCCTTCGGAAGGATGTCGTTGAAGAGCATGCGGCCCACGGTCGTCTCGATCATGCCTTCGACGCTCCCGCGGTCCCCGCGGACGTCGCGGGAAGCCTCCATGCGCAACAGGATGCGCTCGTGCAGACGGAGGTTCTTGCGCCGGATCGATCCGGCGCGGGAGATCGTGGCGAAGGCCAGGAAGGCCTCCTCGGGAGCGCTGAAGCGGCGGGGCTTCTGACCCTCCGTGCGGGGCTCGATCTCGGAGAAGTAGAAGCATCCGAGCACCATGTCCTGGGACGGCGCCATGATGGGGCTGCCGTTGGACGGGGCGAAGATGTTGTTCGTGGACAGCATGAGGACCTTGGCTTCCACGATGGCCTCGATCGAGAGCGGCAGGTGGACGGCCATCGTGTCGCCGTCGAAGTCGGCGTTGAAACCCGCACAGACCAGCGGGTTGATCTTGATGGCATTGCCTTCCACAAGCTGGGGCTCGAAGGCCTGGATGCCCATGCGGTGCAGGGTGGGCGCGCGGTTGAGGAGCACCGGGTGGCGGTGGATGACCTCGTCCAGGACGTCCCAGACCTCGTCGTCCTTGCGCTCCAGCATCTTCTTGGCGCTCTTGATGGTGTCGACCAGACCGGTCTCCTTCAGCCTGCGGATGATGAAGGGCTGGAAGAGCTCGAGGGCGATCTTCTTGGGCAGGCCGCACTGGTGGAGCTTCAGCTCCGGGCCGACCACGATGACGCTACGACCGGAGTAGTCCACGCGCTTGCCGAGCAGGTTCTCCCGGAACCGGCCCTGCTTGCCCTTGATCATGTCGGTCAGGGACTTGAGCGGACGGTTGTTCGAGCCCAGCAGCGGGCGCTTGCAGCGGGCATTGTCGAACAGGGAGTCGACGGACTGCTGCAGCATCCGCTTCTCGTTGCGGATGATGACCTCCGGGGCGTTCAGGTCGATCAGCTTCTTCAGGCGGTTGTTGCGGTTGATGACCCTCCGGTAGAGGTCGTTCAGGTCGGAGGTCGCGAAGTTTCCGCTCTCCAGGAAGACGAGGGGGCGCAGGTCCGGCGGGATCACCGGAACGACGTCCATGACCATCCAGTCGACCTGGTTCGGGGAGGCCTTCACCTTCTCCAGCATCTTGAGACGCTTGGTGATGTCCTTTTCCTTCTGCTTGGACCCGGTCTCCTTGAGTTCGGTGCGGAGCCTTGCGATCTCCTCGTCGAACTTCAGCTTCTTCAGGAGCGACCGGACGGCCTCGGCCCCCATCTCCGCCTTGAAGCGCGTGCTGTACTCCTTCACGCAACGCCGGTACTCCTCCTCGGTGAGGATCTGGCGCTCCTGCAGGTCGGTGTCGCCGGGCTCGGTGACGATGTAGTCCTGGTAGTAGATCACCCTTTCCAGCACCGAGGTCCGGATTCCGAGCAGGGTCCCGACGCGGCTGGGGACCGCCTTGAAGAACCAGATGTGGATGACGGGCGCGGCCAGGTTGATGTGGCCCATGCGGCGCCGGCGGACCTTCGAGTGCGTGATCTTGACGCCGCAACGGTCGCAGATGATGCCCTTGTGCTTGATGCCCTTGTACTTCCCGCAGAAGCACTCCCAGTCCTTCTCGGGACCGAAGATGCGCTCGCAGAAGAGCCCGTCGCGCTCGATGCGGTAGGTCCGGTAGTTGATGGTCTCCGGCTTCTTGACCTCGCCGTAGGACCAGGACCGGATGTCCTCGGGTGAGGCCAGCCGGACGGACACGGAGCCGTAGTCGTTGATGCGCTCGTACGGATTTTCCATGCTTCGGTGTGCCTCCTAGACCATCTTCTTTGCGAGGGTGATATTCAGACCCAGCCCCATGAGCTCATGCGTAAGCACGTCGAAGGTGACCGGCGTTCCCGCTTCCAGGATGTTCTCGCCCTTCACCATCGACTCATAGATCTTGGTCCGGCCTTCCACATCGTCGGACTTGACCGTCATCATCTCCTGCAGGACGTGGGAGGCGCCGTAGGCCTCCAGCGCCCAGACTTCCATCTCCCCGTAGCGCTGGCCGCCGAAGCGGGCCTTCCCGCCCAGCGGCTGCTGGGTGATGAGGGAGTAGGGCCCCGTCGCGCGGGCATGGACCTTGTCGTCCACCAGATGGTGGAGCTTGAGCATGTAGATCTGGCCGACGGTGGTCCGCTGTTCGAAGGCCTCGCCGGTGCGGCCGTCGTAGAGCTGGACCTTGCCGTCCTCGGGGAGCTTGGCCTCCTTCAGGGCGCCAGCCAGCTCCTCCTCGGAAACACGGGCGAACACGGGGACCACGGCCTGATAGCCCATGATCTTGGCCGCCCAGCCGAGGTGGGTCTCGAGGATCTGCCCGACGTTCATGCGCGATGGCACGCCGAGCGGGTTGAGCACGATGTCCAGGGGAGTCCCGTCCTCCAGGAAGGGCATATCCTCCTCGGGAACGATGCGCGCCACCACGCCCTTGTTGCCGTGGCGGCCGGCCATCTTGTCGCCAACGGACACATGACGCTTGGTGGCCACGTAGACCTTCACCATCTCCAACACGCCGGTCGGGAGCTCGTCACCCCGCTTCAGGTGGTTGACCTGGCGGTTCTTCTCGTCCTCCAGCTCCTCGATGCGGGGGCGCATGCCCTCGTAGATGGCCAGGTAGGCGTCCCGCTTGGCCGGCGTCTTGAACTCCAGGAACTCGGGGTCGTAGAAGGGCAGCATCGCCGCGATCTCGTCCGGCTCGATGCCCCGCTTCACGTAGATCTCCTGGCCGGTGCGGGAATCCACGGGGCGCCCCCCGACGGCCTCCTCGACATCGGCGGAGAGCTTCTTGACCAGCTCGGAGATCTGGGTGGTGTAGTCCTTCTCGATGCGCCGCGCCTGGCGCTCCAGGGCACGCCGGTCCTCCTCGGAGAGGTAGGCCTTGCGGGAGAACTTCTGGGCGTCGATCACCACGCCGTAGACGCCGGAGGGGACCGTGAGGGACTCGTTCTTGATGTCCTCGCCGGCCTTCCCGAAGATCGCATAAAGCAGCTTCTCCTCCGGGGAGAGCTCGCTCTTGGCCTTGGGCGTGACCTTGCCCACCAGGATGTCCCCGGGCTTGATCTTGGTCCCGATGCGGACGATGCCCGCCTCGTCCAGGTTCTTCAGTGCACGCTCCGAGACGTTCGGGATGTCGCGGGTGAACTCCTCGCGCCCGAGCTTCGTCTCGCGGATCTCCACCTCGAACTCCTCGATATGGATGGAGGTGTAGACGTCATCCTTCACAAGACGCTGGGAGAGGACGATCGCGTCCTCGAAGTTGTACCCGTCCCAGGGCATGAAGGCGGCCAGGATGTTGCGACCCAGGGCCAGTTCGCCCTTGGAGGTCGCGGCGCCGTCGGCGATGACCTGCCCCTTCTTGACCCGGTCGCCCTCGCGGACGATGGGCTTCTGGTTCAGACAGGTGCGCTCGTTGAGTCCGGTGAACTTCTTGAGGCGGTAGGTCTCCCCGCCGACGACGATCTCATCGGCCGTGACGCGTTCGACCGACCCGCCGGAGCGGGCGCGGACGACCATGCTGGAGTTCTCCGCAACCACCTTCTCCATGCCCGTGGCCACGAGGGGCGCCTCGGTCACGAGCAGGGGCACCGCCTGGCGCTGCATGTTGGATCCCATGAGGGCGCGGTTGGCGTCGTCATGCTCCAGGAAGGGGATCAGGCCGGCGGACACGCCCACGAGCTGCTTGGCAGCCACGTCGACGTAGTCGACCTTCTTGGGATCGATGTAGAGGAAGTCCCCGTTGTAGCGGACCAGTACCTGATCGCCCTGGACCCTGCCCTTGTCGTCCACAGGCACGTCGGCAGGGGCGATGTGGCGGTCGGTCTCCTCGTCGGCGCGCAGGGTGACGATCTCGTCGGTGACGCGGCCGTCCTTGACCTTCTTGTAGGGCGCCATCAGGAAGCCGTGCTCGTCCACCGTGGCATGAGTCGCCAGGTAGGTGATCAGGCCGATGTTCTGGCCTTCCGGCGTCTCGATCGGGCAGATGCGGCCGTAGTGCGAGGCGTGCACGTCGCGCACCTCGAAGCCGGAGCGCTTGCGGTTGAGCCCTCCGGGACCCAGGGCGGACAGGCGACGCTCGTGGGTGAGCTGGGAGAGGGGGTTGGTCTGGTCCACGACTTGGGAGAGCTCGCCCCGTGCGAAGAAGAAGTCGATCGCCGAGGAGACGGTCTTGGCGTTCACCAGGGTGCGCGGCGTGTGATCCTGCGGCTCGCCCTGCCCCATCTTCTCCTGGACGGAGCGCTGGAGCTTGAGGAAGCCCTTGCGGATCTCCTCGCCGGCCAACTCGCCGATCGTGCGCAGGCGGCGGTTGCCCAGGTGGTCGATGTCGTCTACCTCACCCTGGGTGCTGCGGAGCTTGAGGAGATAGGCGATGGCCTGGAGACAGTCGTCCTCGGTGAGCGTCATCACCTTGTCCGGGATCTCGAGGTTGAACTTGCGGTTCAGGCGGAAGCGGCCCACTCGGCCCAGCCGGTACCGGCTGGGATCCATGAAGCGCTCCTGGAACAGGGCCTTGGCCTTGTCCAGGTTCAAGGGATTGCCCGGCCTCAACCGCGCGTAGAGCTTGAGCAGCGCCTCGTCATGCGAGCGGGTCGGGTCCTCCCCCAGGGTGTTGAGCAACAGGGGATCCGGAACCTCCGCGACCACCTCGACCGAGGTGACACCCGCCTCCTTGAGCGTCGGCAGGAGGGCCTCCGGCAGGGGCTCGCGCCCTTCGGCCATGAGCTCCCCCGTCTTGGGATTGACGAGATCGCCGACCAGGGGCTTGCCCTTGAGCAGGTCCGCGGCGTTGCGGCTGTCCAGGGAGACCTTCTCGGTCTTGTAGAAGTAGCGCAGGAAGTCCGCATCCGTGGAAAGCTTCGCCGCCATGGCACGCAGCAGCATGCTGGCCGGGAACTTCCCGCTCTGGTCGATCTTGACGTGAAGGGCCTGCTTCTTGGTGACGCTGAACTCGATCCAGGATCCGCGCTCCGGGATGATGCGGCACGAGTGCAGCTTCTGCCCCGAGGGGCTCAGGGACTCCTCGAAATCCACCCCGGGCGAACGATGGAGCTGGGTGACGATGAGGCGTTCCGCGCCGTTGATGATGAACTCGCCGCCCCCCATCATGATGGGAAGCTCCCCGAGGTACACGGTCTCCTCGACCGGGCCGGAGGGCTTGTCGAGGCGGAGCCTCAGCTTCAAGGGATATCCGAAAGTCAGACGGAGCTGACGACACTCCAACGGGGAATAGCGGGGTCGCCCGAGCTCGTAGCCCAGGTATTCCAGGGCCATCTTCCCGTCGTAGCTCTTGATGGGGAAGATCTCCCGGACGACACCCTCAAGCCCCCGCGCCTTGCGCTTCGAAGGGGCAGCCTCCATCTGGAGGAATTCGACGTAGGACCTGGTCTGGATCTCCGTAAGGCTGGACGAGACCGCGGAATCGCGGACCCGACCGAAGGCCCTCGGCTGCCAGCTCCCACTCCCGTTCCCGTTCGTCCCGTTTGCTTGTTCGGACATAGTGAAAAGAGCTCCTGTGGCCTACTTGATGGAGACCTTGGCCCCGGCTTCCTCCAGGGACTTCTTGATCTTGTCGGCCTCCTCCTTGGTGGCGCCCTCCTTGACGGTCTTGGGGGCCTCGTCCACGAGCTGCTTGGCCTCCTTAAGGCCGAGCGCAGGGTTGATCTCGCGGACCACCTTGATGACCTGGACCTTCTTCTCCCCCCCGCTCTCGATGACGACGTCGAAGGAGGTCTTAGCTTCCGCAGCCGGAGCCGCAGCCCCGCCGCCGCCCCCGCCGCCCATCATGACCGGGGCCGCAGCCGAAACGCCGAAGGTCGTCTCGATCTGCTTGACCAGATCCGAGGCCTCCAGAACCGTCAGGCCCTTGATCAACTCCAGGGTCTGTGCAACTTTCTCCGACATGTTCCCGTCCTCCTTATGCTACCGGTCCAGATTAAGCCCGCCGAAGCGGACGCACTGCCGGTCCCCCCGGCAATGTCGAACCTTCCACTCTTTGCCCGTGCCCCTTCCGCTAGGCGGGGGCTCCAACCTGCTGCCCCTTGGCCTTCTGCTCGGCGACGGCATTGACCGCCACCGCCAGCTTGCGGGAAACGCCGGCCAGCCCGCTCGCGATGGAGCGCACCGGACCCTGGATGGCCCCTGCGAGCTGGGCCATCAGCACCGGCCTGGCCGGGATGGCCGCCAGGCGCTCGACGTCCTTGGCCGCGATGGTGACGCGGTTCATGATCCCGCCCTTCACGGTGAGGGGCTTCACGGCCTTGTCCTTGTTCCACTCGGTAACCACCTTGGCGATCCCGAGGAGCGCCTCGCCCTCGCCGTAGATGACGGCGGAGGCCCCGCCCAGCTGGGGAGTCAGGGCCTGGAGGCCGGCCTTCTCGAAGGCGACGCGGGCCAGGGTATTCTTCACGACGCGCATCTTGCTGCCGCCGGCGCGCAGCTTGGTGCGCAGCGCGAAGGCCTGGGAGGCCGGAAGACCGTCGCACGACACCAGCAGGCAGTCCGGAGCCTTCTCCAGACGGGCGCTCAGGTCCTCGACGAGCAGGGTGTTCAGCTTCTTGGGAAGTTTCATGGCCCTATACCTCCCCCACGGCCAACCGGATGCCGGGGCTCATCGTACTGGAGAGCACCACCCTCATCAGGAAGGCGCCCTTGGAGGATGGGGGCTTGAGGCCCCTCAGATGCTCCAGGAAAGCCTCCATATTCTCCACCAGGGCCTCGGGCGCAAAGGAGCGCTTGCCCATGGGCACGTGCAGGTTCCCGCCGTCGTCGTTGCGGAACTCCACCTTGCCGGCCTTGAACTCCTTCACCGCAAGGCTGATAGCATCGGTCACCGTGCCGCTCTTGGGGGAGGGCATCTTGCCCTGGGGCCCGAGCACGCGGCCGAGCTTGCCCACCTTACCCATGAGCGCAGGATGGGCGATGGCCACGTCGAAATCCAGCCACCCACCCTCGACCTTCTTGATCAGCTCATCCGTGCCGACCTCATCGGCGCCAGCCTCCCTGGCCTCCGTGGCCTTGTCACCCTGCGCGAACACGATGACCTTCTTGGAACGCCCCAGCCCCTTCGGCAGGGAGAAGGAGCCGCGCAGGAGCTGGTCGGACTGCTTGGGATCGATGCCCAGCTTAACCGAGAGGCCCACGGTCTCGTCGAACTTCGTCTTCGGCAGGGCGGCGAGGATCTTCACCGCATCCCGCAGGGAATAGGCCTTGGTCGCGTCGACCAGCTTGGCCGCCGCCCGATACCTCTTGCTGCGCTTGATGTTGGCCATGACTGTCCTTTCCCCGCCTATCCCACGATCTCAATGCCCATGCTTCGGGCCGTGCCCGCCATGATCCGGCATGCAGCTTCCATATCCTTGGTGTTCAGGTCCGACATCTTCTTCTTCGCGATCTCGATCACCTGGGCCTTCGTGACCTTGCCCACCTTGTTGCGGTTCGGTTCGGCCGACCCGGAGGCGATCCCGGCCGCCTTCTTCAGGAGGACGGAGGCCGGCGGGGACTTCAGGATGAAGGTGAAGGTGCGGTCCTTGTAGATCGTGATCACGACCGGGATCGTGGTCCCGGCCTCCGCCTTGGTCGCGGCGTTGAACTTGTTGACGAACTCGCCGATGTTGATGCCGTGCTGGCCAAGCGCGGGGCCCACGGGAGGAGCCGGGGTGGCCTGACCGCCAGGGCACTGCAGACGGACGATGGCGGACACTTCCTTCTTCCCGCCCGCCGCCGGTTTTGCTGGAGCCGCCATGTCTTCTCCTACCTCCTCATGCCTAGATCGACTCGACCTGCCAGTACTCGAGGTCCACGGGGGTCTGGCGACCGAAGATGGTCACCATCACCTCCACGCGCCCCTTGTCCGGCATGATCTGCTTCACGACGCCGTCGTAGTTCACGAAGGTCCCGTCCTTGATACGGACCGGGTCCCCAACACGGAAATTGACCTTGATGACCGGCTCCTCGGTATCCACCTTCAGGTTCTGGCCGAGCATCTTGCCGACCTCGGCATCGGTCATTGCAATCGGCTTCTCCTCGGCCCCGATGAAGTCGCCCACGCCGGGCGTCTCCCGCACGAAGAACCATGCCTTCTCGGACATCTCGAGCTCCACCATCACGTAGCCGGGATAGAGCTTCTGTTCGCGGACCTGCTTCTTGCCGCCACGGATCTGGGTGACCTTCTCGATCGGCACCAGCACCCGGCCGATGACGTCGTCCGCCCCAGACGCCTTGGCGCGCTTCTCCAGGCCCAGGCGAACGTATTCCTCACGGCCGGTCTGTACCCTCAGCACATACCACTGCTTCTGCTTCCGTTCGTTCTCGGCAGTCACGCTCATCCTCCCAACACCAGCTGGGCGAAGCCGAGGCTCAGGACCTTGTTGTAGACGTAGAGGGTGCCCCCCATGATCAGGACAGAGGCGATCACCACCATGGACGACTGCCAGAGCTCCCGGTAACGGTCGGCGAAGCGGGGCTGGGCGGTGTCCACCGGCCAGGAGACCTTGCGAAGCTCCGATTCCGTGTCGATCAGGAAGTCCACGGACTTGGCATGGTTCATCAGGACCCAAAGACCCGCGACACAGAAGGCCAGAAGCACCCCGGCACATACGCGGGCCCAGGTGAGCGTCCCGAGTTGGGTGACGACCAGGGACTGCTGGGCCCAGACGAAGCGGGGGAGCCACTCGGCCAGACGCTTGGCCCCGAAGAGGGCGACGGCGAAGAGGAGGGCGACGGCGACGCCGCGCACTAGCCCCCCCTCCCCTTTCCTGTAGATCGCCATGATTCCGGATCCGCTCCTTCTTCTTGCCCTGGCAGATTCTTCAGACACCCGAACCCGTTTCCCGTTCTCTATGACCTTTCGATGGCAGGCCAGGAGGGATTTGAACCCCCAACTTCCGGTTTTGGAGACCGGCGCTCTACCGTTGGAGCTACTGGCCTGCAGGAACGGCCAGGGTATGCCCCTTGAACCGTTACTTCTTCTTCTCCTTGTGCGGCGTATGCTTCCGACAGAACCTGCAGTACTTCTTCAATTCCAGCTTGGGCGTGTTGACGATCCCGCTCCGGTTGGTCCGGTAGTTGCGGTTGCTGCATTCGGGACATTCCAGAAACAGCCATTCACGCACGGGGTTACTCCAGGATCTTGGTGACTACGCCGGAACCGACGGTGCGCCCACCCTCGCGGATGGCGAACCGGGACTTCTCCTCCATGGCGATCGGGGTGGTGGCCCCGAGCTCCACGGTGACCTTCACGTTGTCGCCGGGCATCACCATCTCCGTGCCTGTGGGCAGGGTGACGGAACCCGTGACGTCGGTCGTGCGGAAGTAGAACTGGGGACGGTAGCCCGTGAAGAACGGTGTGGAACGGCCGCCCTCCTCCTTCGTCAGCACGTAGACCTCGGCCTCGAACTTCTTGTGGGGGGTGATGGAACCCGGCTTGGCCAGGACCATCCCGCGCTCCACGTCCTCCTTCTTGGTGCCGCGCAGCAGGAGTCCGATGTTGTCGCCGGCCTCGCCGGACTCCAGGGTCTTGCGAAACATCTCGACTCCGGTGGCCACGGTCTTGGAGGTCTGTTCGCGCAGGCCGACCAGCTCGACCTCCTCGCCCACCTTGATGCGGCCGCGCTCGATACGACCGGTGGCGACGGTGCCGCGCCCCTCGATGGAGAACACGTCCTCGACGGACATCAGGAAGGCCTTGTCCACCTCGCGGGTGGGGATCGGCACGAAGGTGTCGAGGGCGTCCAGCAGGTCGGTGATGCACTTGGTGTCCGCGCCGACTGCCTTGGCGTTATAGGCCTTGAGGGCGGCGCCGCGGATCACGGGAGTGGTGTCCCCGGGGAAGCCGTACTTCTTCAGGAGGTCCCGGACCTCCATCTCGACGAGATCCAGCAGGTCGTTGTCATCCACCAGGTCGACCTTGTTCAGGAAGACCACGACGGAGGGCACCTGCACCTGGCGGGCCAGGAGGATGTGCTCGCGGGTCTGGGGCATGGGGCCGTCCACCGCCGAAACCACCAGGATCGCGCCGTCCATCTGCGCGGCGCCGGTGATCATGTTCTTGACGAAGTCGGCGTGGCCGGGGCAGTCGATGTGGGCATAGTGCCGCTTGTCCGAGGAGTACTCGGTATGGGAGGCGGCAATGGTGACGGTCTTGCCCTCGTCGCGCACCGTCCCGCCCTTGGTGATTTCGGCGTAGCTCTTGGCCTCGGCCTTGCCCAGGAGGGCGCTGACGCCTACCAGCGCGGCCGTCAGGGTCGACTTGCCGTGGTCGACGTGACCGATGGTCCCGACGTTCACATGCGGCTTGTCGCGCTTGAAGACTTCCTTCGCCATCTCACCGTCCTCCTTACCCTAGACCCTTTGGATGCCTGTTGAATGCCAATTTTCGGTGGAGCTGATGATGGGACTTGAACCCATGACCTCGTCCTTACCAAGGACGTGCTCTACCAGCTGAGCTACATCAGCGCATACGCCTCCATGCCCTGTGACGGAAAGGGCGAGAGGATATCACCAGCTAAGGCCGTGTCAATAGACGATTTATAAGTTTCTTACGGTTCCCGGAGTTTCAAGGCCCTGTCCCAGGCCTTCGCCACGAGGGTTTCCGGCACTTCCCCCGCGGCAATCCGCAGTGCAACGGTCCCGGGGGGTTCCTGGGACGGATCCCTTTCCCGCATCGCCGTCCACAGGGATTCCAGCCTCCCCTGCTCCTGAAGATGAAAGAGGAGGTGGCGGGCCTGGGCATCCTGCAGGTCGCTCCCTTCCTCACAGAATCCCGCCGCCGAGGGCCCCGGGGCAGGCAGAGGCTGAGGTTCTCCTGGACGCAGACGGCACAACCTCATGGATCAGAGTGCCGGTCCCGTAGTGCATCATCAGCCCATCGCCCAAAAAATCCATAATTCGAACAAGGACTTGATACTAAACGGGTTACGCAGTGGTCTGAAAACTTTTCGAATCCTCCTCCGGAACCATCTCCTGGAGGCCAGTAACCGTCAACGCATAGGAAAAGTTTCGACATTCCCTTCCTGGATTCTGGTCGCATACAACCGCACCCTCGCCTGCATCGAGCTGTAGAGGGTTTCCCGGGATGCCGCCGGAACATAACTCGTGCGGATCCTTTCCAGCTCGGCGAGGGCCTGACGCGAACGGGCCCGCTCCCGCAGGAAACGCATCGTCCACGGCACGAGAGTCCCCTCCAGAAGATGGCAGTTGAGATCCACCAGGGCGGCCCGCTCCAATCGAGGCCGGATCAATCCGCAGAAGACCTCCTCATCCTCCCGGTCGATGCGCCCCCGAACCGCCGCCAGCGTGCGCTGCAGCACTGCCGTCCGGCCTGGATTCAGGGTCTGGGCATCCAGCGAACCCAGGTGCTCCAGCGTGAATCCGTCACCTTCCTCCGAAAGTCGCGAAAGGGTCTCCTCCCATCGCGGGTTCTCCGGATTCCATGCCAGGGTATGCAGGGCCACGTATTCCTCCGCGGATATCGGAGTCTTGACAGGGATCGGGACGGGCTTGGCCTGAGGCCGGGAAGCCTGGTTCCCCGCATCGACGCAGGAACCCAGAGTCGCGACCAGAGCCGGGACGACACACAAGACCAGAAATGCGGGGGCTGATTTCATGTTTCCTCCTGATGCCCCCATTCTAACGGCCTCAGGATGCCACGGACGTCAAGGTCGTGTAAAACCCTCCATCGCTTTGGCCTCCGACGGGATCGCAACGGCGCTCTCCTTCAGCCACGCCACAAGAGCGTCCGCGTCCAGGACCCCGTCCCGGCGGGAGATTTCATGCCCCTGCTCATCCAACAGGCGCCAGGCCGGGAGCCCGGCCACCTCCAGGCTCCCCGCCAGGTCCTCCTCCTGTCCGGGGTCCAGCCTCAGGGGGATGACCCTGAAGTTCAGGGCGTCCAGCACGGACCGCTCGGTCAGGACCCCCTCTCCGAGGCCGGAGGAGGATGCGAACAGGGCCAGGACAGGGCGGCCGGCGTCCTTGGCCCTCTCTTGGGCCCCCTCCAGATCCGAGGACCACTCGACCCGAGGAGGGGAGAAGCGATCCCACAGAAGCATGCCGCCAAGGCCCAGGAAGAGGCCGGTGGCCATCCAGCAAAGGGCACGGAGGTTCATGCCGTGCGCCGGAAGAACGCCCAAAGAAGGAGGCCGATCACCGCCACGGCCAGCGAACCGCGGCCGAAGAGGACCAGGGTCTTGTCCTGGACCACGCCCTGATCGAAGGTGAAGGCGGCGTTAGGCACCACGGCCACTTCGTGGCCGCCGGAGTCCCTGTAAGTCTCGACCGCGAGGGAGGGCCTGAGCAGAAGGACCTTCTGGGGGTCTCCCCACAGGACCCTCCGGGTCTGTGTCGACGAAGGATCAAAAAGGCTCTCCGCTTCGCTCCTGACGTCACCGCCGCGGACGGCCCAGCGCTCGGCAGAGCGCGCCATCTGGAATACCCCCGCACTCAGGATCCCTGCCGCCAGCAGGGACATCCCGGAACGCTTCAGCAGGACGACCGGTCTCACGTCCCTACTTCTTGGGCTCTTCTTTTGCAGCGGACTTGTCGACACCGAAGACGCTCAGCGAGATGTCCAGGCGGTCGCTCACCTTGAGCCCCAGGGCGGCAGGGGGGATCCCGAAGTCGCTGAGCTTGATGGAGAAGGTCGCGGCGACCTTGACGGCGGGGCCGCCGAGGACCTTGGCCGACTTCTCGTCGTCGCGGAACTGCACCACGGCCTTGGCGATCACGCTCCTGGTCACCCCGTGCATGGCGAAATCCCCCGTGATCTCATACTCGTCGCCCTGGAGGTGCTTGACGGCGGTGCTCCGGAAGGTGATCTCAGGGAACCTGGCGGTGTCCAGCCACTTCTCTCCCTGGAGGTGCTCATTGCGCATGGGAATCCCCGTGTCCAGGCGGCCGGCCTGCACGGTCAGGCTCACGGAGCCCGTGCCCTTGGCGCGGTCGCAGGTGATGACCCCGGCCACGGCGTTCGTGGTGGTTACGATGTCCTCCAGGTCGGTCGTGCTGTGAACGACGATGGTGGCGAGCTTCCCGCCCTCCACCGCGTAGACGGCCGGCTTGGTTTCCGGCTTGGCCTCCTCGGCCGGAAGAGCCCCGAACCACACGATGGAGAAGCCTACGACGAGATTCGCTGCACGCATCCTGCACCTCCCGGAGATTTTTGAAAACCGACCCAGTCATCATACCGCTGGGGATCCAGAAAAACGTCGCAAACCTCCTCGGCGCCGAATAGCCTACCGCCTCCGCGCCGGGGGTCCCGGCCGGAAGGCCCGCTGCCATTCAAGGAGATCCCCATGCTGTCAAAGTCGAAGAAGCAGATCCTGGTCGCCGCCGCGTTGGCTGGCCTGGTGGCCGGCTCGGGCCTCACCCTGGTCGGCTGCGAGGACGAGAAGGGGACCGCCTCCGCTTCCGGCGCCGCTTCGGCCAAGCACGCCTGCAAGGGCCAGAACGCCTGCAAGGGCAAGGGCGGCTGCGGCAGCTCCGACAACGGCTGCAAGGGCAAGAACTCCTGCAAGGGCAAGGGCGGCTGCAGCTCCGCCATGATGGAGAAGAAGTAAGCCTGGCGCCCGCACGCATCCCGGACCTCGGCATCGGCCTGGGCCTGAGGCCCGCTCATTACGGCCACATCCTGAGGCACCGGCCTCCCGTGGGGTTCTTCGAGATCATCTCGGAGAACTTCATGCTCGATGCCGGCAAGCCCCTGCGCATCCTCGACGCGGTGCTGGAAACCCATCCGGTGGTCCTCCACGGGGTCTCCATGGGCCTCGGCTCGACGGGCCCCCTGGACCGGGAGCACCTGAGGCGCCTCAAGGCCCTCTCTCGCCGCACCAGGGCCCCCTGGGCCTCGGACCACCTCTGCTGGGGCGGCCACGCCCACCGTCACGCCCACGACCTCCTGCCCCTGCCCTACACGACGGCCGTGGCGCGCCATGTGGCCGGCAGGATCCGCCAGGCACGGGAGACCCTGGAAACCCCCTTCGCCGTCGAGAACCTCTCCTCCTATGCGGCCTTCACCGGCTCGGTCATGACCGAGTGGGAATTCCTGACCGAGGTCGCCGAAGCCGCCGACTGCGGCATCCTCCTGGACGTGAACAACATCTACGTCTCTTCCGTTAATCATGCATTCGACCCGATGGAGTATGTCAGGGGCGTGCCGCACCGGCGGGTCTGGCAGATGCACCTGGCCGGGCATACCCGGCGTCGGGAGATCCTGCTCGATACCCATGACCGCCCCGTGTCCGACCCGGTCTGGGACCTGTACCGCGAGGCCCAACGCCTCACCGGCCCCGTCTCCACTGTGCTGGAACGGGACGACCGCATCCCCCCCTTCGCAGCACTCTGGCGGGAGGCCAACCGGGCCAAGACCCTGCGTCCCGCCGCGAAGACGAAGGGGGCCTGAGGCATGAGGGAACTCGAACGCCTCCAGCGGTGGATGTTCTCCGGGATCTCCCGGGACCTGACCCGACGCCCCCCGCTGCCCGGGGCCTCCCGGTGGATCGCGCCGAACGTCCACCTGAGTGCGGGAGCCCGATTGGAGGTCTACAACGGACAGTACTGGCTGAGGCTTCTGGAGTCCCTCCGCGAGGACTTCCCGGGGCTGAGGCGCATGACGGGTCCGGCCGGGTTCGAGCGTCTCTGCCGGGACTATCTTGCGAAGCATCCCTCCCGGAGCTGGACCCTGCGCGACCTCGGCGAACGCCTGCCGGCCTTTCTGGAAAGGGGCCCGGCAGGCGATATGGCCCGCTTCGAATGGGCCAGGATCGTGGCCTTCGATGCAGCCGTCTTGCCAAAGCCCGATCTGGCACGGGCGGACGCCGCGCTGAGGCTGGCGCTCCAGCCCCATCTCAGCCTGCTCAGGCTCTCCTATGAGGTGGACCGGGCCTCCGCGAAGCCGCGGCGGAAGCGTCTCTTCGTCGCCGTCCATCGCCAGGGGGAAACGGTCTTCCACAAGCGGCTGGCGGCGGCCGAATTCGCCCTACTCTCCGCGCTGGGACGGGGTCTTACCCTGGGCAGGGCCCTTCAGGCCGCGCCGGCGTCGCCGGAGAGGCTCCAGACCTGGTTCAAGACCTGGGCTGCCCTGGGCTGGCTGGCCCGTCCCAGCGCCAGGTGACGGCCACCTCCGTCCCCGGGCTCAGGCTCTTGTGCACGGGACAGGCGAGGGCGGCGCGCTGAAGGACCTCGCGATCCTCTTCGGGGATCCCGGCAGGCATCTCGAAGGCCACCTCGAGCCGGCCAACGCGGCGATCTGGATCCGCGACCATGTGCTTCTCGACCGAGGCCCGGGCCCCCTCCAGGGCCAGGCCCCGGCGCCTGGCCACGATGCCCATGATGGACAGCATGCAGGAGCCCAGGGCCGTGGCCAGGAGATCGGTCGGGGAGAAGGCCTCGCCCCTTCCCCCGTTGTCCTTGGGGGCATCGGTGGAGATCTCCATGCCCGAGGGGCCGTGACGGGCACGGGTGTGGAGCTCCCCTTCATAGACCACGTCGATCCTCACTGCCATGCCCGCCAGTATAATCCCCGGCCATGCCCCGCCCGCAGCGCTTCTGGCTGATGAAGAGCGAGCCGACCTCATACTCGCTCGACGATCTCCAGCGCGACGGCCGCACCGGCTGGAGCGGGGTCCGCAACTACCAGGCCCGCAACCTCCTGCGCGACGAGGTCAAGCCGGGGGATGCTGTCCTCTTCTACCACTCCAACGCAGAGCCCCCGGGCGTCGCCGGGACGGCGCAGGTAGCCCGCGAGGGGCATCCCGACGCCACGGCCTGGAAGAAGGGCAACGTCCACTTCGACCCGGCGTCCACGCCGTCCAGGCCGGTCTGGTTCCAGGTGGAGATCGGGTTCGTCGAACGCTTCCCCCGCTTCGTCAGCCTCGAGGAGATCCGCGCATGCCACGAGCTCCAGGACATGACGCTTCTCAAGCGCAGCCGCCTGTCGGTGCAGCCGATCGAGAAGCACCACTTCGACAGGATCGTCCGGATGGGACGCAGGAAGGCGTGAACGGCGTCTGCCCCGCCTGCGGGGCTGCCCTGGCCCAGCGCCAGTGCAAGGTGTTCTGCAGCCGCTGCCGGCTGCTCGTCTTTAACTGCTCAGAGTTCTGATGGGAGAGGGGATCCCGCCGTTCGTCACGTTCGAGGACGCCATCCTGGCCAGCCTGGCCGGAGGCGTCCTGATCAGCGTTGCTGCCATCGGGCTCGGACACCCTGGGGCAGGGTGGATAGGTCTGGCTTCCACCGCATGCGGTCTGGCCCTGCTACTGGCGCGCAAGGGGATGATGCGGAGCCGCAAACAGGACGCTCCCTCTCCCGAAGCCGAGGAGGCAGCGCTGGAGGCCGCCCACAACTGGGACATCCGCCTAGAACGCTGGTTAGACAAACAACCGCGGTATGCGCGAAGGAAGATTTCAGGATTTTTTTGCGTAATCCTGTTCTGCCTGCTCTGCGGCACGCCGTTTTTGCTGCTGAAACTGCTTTCCGACATCTTCGGATGGAGCATCCTGTAGCAGGACTGCCTCGATGGGACCTCAGTCCTTCTTCTCGTCCCCGCCGAAGGGGTTGAGCTTTCCGAAAAGGCCCTTGATGCTGTCCGTGATCCCCTCCCCCGCGGACTTCAGTCCGCCCATGAGCTTCTCCTTGAGGCTGTCGCGGATCCAGGCCATGGCCAGGTTGAGCCCTCCGGCCTTCGCTACCTTCCAGCCCACCAGCTGGGCGATCTCCTCCGGGCTCTTCAGGTCCTCGAAGACCTCATGGTCCAGGCCGATCTTGATGACCTTCTGGCTTTCCACCGCCCCGCTCTTGTCCAGCTCGGTGTAGGTCGCCTGGCCCAGCGTCAGCACCAGCTTGTCGATCTGCATCTCCAGCTTCTTGGACGGGGCCTCGGGCTCCTTCTTCTCCTCGTCCTTCTTGTCCCCCTTCTCGCCCTCGGCAAGGGCCTTGATCTTCATGAGGTTCCAGTCGCCGGCGCCGTTCTGGACCGCCTGCACGTCGTGGATCTCGAGCTCCACCAGGGTGCAGTGCGGCTTGCCGGACAGCAGGGAGCCCAGCTCATAGTCCACATGGATCAGGGGCACGTCGGCCAGGGGCTCCTTCCCGAATCCCTCGGGGTTGTGGACGACCAGGCCCTCGATGCGCAGGTCGCTCCTGAAAAGGCCGACGTCCAGGTTGCCGATGTCCATGTCAACCCCCAGCACACGGTGCACCACGGCCTTGGCGCCGAGTCGAATGATGAGGTTGCGGGCCACCAGCAGGAGGACCACGGCGGCGACGAAGCCCAGGACGGCACGCTTGAGGGTCTTCTTCATGGCGGGGATTCTACACGACCTGACCCTCCGCGGCGGAAACGGGGCCGGTCGGCGTTGAAGTCCGGACGGGGCATCTCCCCCCCCTGCGGGGTCTCGCGACGGACGGCCTCCATGCGGAACACGGCCAGGCCCGTCTGCCTGGCGTAGATCTCCCGCCGCGTCCGGCCCAGCGGGGCATCCTCCCAAGGTGCCTTGTGGAGGCGGGGCTCGAACAGGAAGGGCACGGACTTCCTCAGGTAGTCCCAATAGGCCTTGTTGTCCGTCTGGAGTACCAGGAGGCCGCCGGGGCGCAGGACCTCCCAGGCCCTGGCCAGGAACTCCGGGGTCAGCAGGCGTCGCGAAGCCCCCTCGGCCTCGTAATGCGGCTGCGGATGATAGATGTGGATCTCGTCCACGGTGTCGGCGTCCAGACGGCGGAAGAGCCAGTCCGAGGCCTCCCCGACGGCGAAGCGGACATTGGTCAGGCCCCTCTTGTTGGCCCGGTGGGCGCCGTGATCCACCGCGGGCTGAAGCAGGTCCACGCCCAGGTGGTCCCGGTCGGGCCTCGCCAGGGATGAGCCGATCAGGTAGCGGCCGTTCCCGCAACCCAGGTCCAGCACCCGAGGGCCGGAGCGGCCGAAGATCCCGTCCCAGTCGAAGGGCCCGGCAAGGCCGCGCGGAAGCCCCGTGCGGGTCCAGAGGCTTCCAGGAAGGACCTCCCCGGGAAAGGGCACGCCATGATCGTCGTCAGGCATGGCGGGATCATACCCCCGCGTCCGACTATTCCCCGTCCGCGGATTTCGGCTTGGCGGCCTTGGCGAAGAGCTTGCGGACCTTCTCCTGGACCCTGATCTGGTCGTCACTGGGCATCTCGACGACGGTCTTCCCGGTGTTCGGGTCCACCACCTGGGCCTGGAGGGTCTGGGTCTCGGGATTGTAGCTGAAGCGCAGAGCCTGGGAGGCCGCATCCAGGCCCATCGGCGGCTTGGGCGGCGGCCCGGACTGGCGGAAGGGGGCCGGAGCCGATGCTGCGGGCGGAGGCTGCTGGCCTGCCGCGGCCAGCGCCGCCTGACTGATGACGACGCTGTCCTTGACGGTCGCCTCACCGGAACCGGCCGAGGGCGACGTGGGCGGGACCTTGCGGACGGAATCATCCCCTAGCGTCACTGGGACGGCGGGGGCGCCCTGGGAGGAAGAGGCTCCCAGGGGAGAGATCGCATCAGAAGCCTGATAGTCCGTCATGTTCCCCTCCTCTCATGAACCCTAGTCCTTTATCGGACAGGGGAGCTTGAGTCTTGAGAAGAAGAACATGTTTAACACAACCGATTGTATAGCATGTGGTTACGATCTAATTTGATCCGTAACCGCTAGACGAATAAGCTTGAACCGGTCTATACTCCCTCCATGAGGACACCCTGGATCCTGATCGCCGCACTGTTGACGGGGTGCGGAGAAGAGGAGACGCATGACCAGGGACGCCTCCAGGAGGCCAGCGCGATGAAGAAGATCGTCAAGACGGACGCCGAGTGGAAGCAGCAGCTCACTCCTGAGCAGTATGAGGTGGCCCGGGGCAAGGGCACCGAGCGCCCCTTCTGCGGGGTCTTCCACGACCACCACCAGCCCGGGCGGTACGACTGCGTCTGCTGCGCCCTGCCCCTCTTCGACGCGAACGCCAAGTTCGACTCCGGCACCGGCTGGCCCAGCTTCTTCCAGCCCGTCTCCCCGGAGAACGTCGCCACTCAAGACGACCTGAGCTACGGACGCAAGCGCACCGAGATCCTCTGCGCGCGCTGCGACGCCCACCTCGGCCACGTCTTCGAGGACGGCCCCAAGCCCACGGGCCTGCGCTACTGCCTGAATTCCGTCTCCCTGGTCTTCGTGCCGCTGGTGGGCGGCGCCACGGGATCCGAAAAGGCCACCTTCGCGGCGGGCTGCTTCTGGGGCGTCGAGGCCACCTTCCGCGCGGTGAAGGGCGTCCAGGATGCCCAGGTGGGATACATCGGCGGAAAACTGGAGAAGCCCACCTACCAGGACGTCTGCTCCCATGCCACGGGTCACGCCGAGGCCGTGGAGGTGACCTTCGACCCGGCCCAGGTGTCCTACGAGGCCCTGCTCAAGGTCTTCTTCGAAAACCACAACCCGACCACCCTCAACCGCCAGGGCCCGGACGTGGGCGACCAGTACCGCTCGGCCGTCTTCTTCCACACCCCCGGGCAGAAGGCCGCCGCAGAGGCCGCCGTGAAACGCCTGACGGAGGCCAAGGCCTTCCCGCGTCCCATCGTCACCCAGATCGTCCCGGCCGTGACGTTCTGGCGTGCCGAGGAGTACCACCAGCGCTACCACGAGAAGCACGGGGGCGCCTGCGCGAAGTGATCAGCGGACCTGATAGGCCCGGGGATCCTCGCCCAGGTCCCTGCCCGTGAGGATGCGCAGGGAGGCCAGGGCGGAGGCCTTGACCGACGGGACTCCCCGCTCCGCGGCACGGATCAGGTAGCCCACCGCGGCAGGATCCTCCGTCCTGCCCAGGGCCCGGCACAGGGCTTCGGCCGTTCCGGTCTCCGGGTCCGCGGCCAGGGCAAGCTGGAGGGCCTGGGAGATCTCCGGACTTCCCGGCCTTGCCAGGGCCAGCGCGGCGCGGGCCTTCGACTTGCCTTCCCCCTTGGCCAGGGTGCCCATCAGGCTGTCCACCGCCATGCGGCCGTCGAGCTCCTCGGCGGCCCAGGCCGCCTGCAGGCCCACCGCCTCGGGGTCAAGCGTCAGGCAGGCCAGAAGGCCGGGGACGGTCTTGCGGTCCCCCTGTCGGGACAGCTCGTAGGCGACCTGAAGACGTTCCTCCGTCCGCCGGGTCTCGTCGCGCAGGAGCGCAAGCCCCCGCACCACGGGATCGGTTTCCCCCTCGCCGACCCCTTCCAGGGCCTCCTCCAGGCGGTCGTTGTGGTCCTGGTTGTCGTGCAGGAGGTCGGGCATGACGGCCATGGCCTTGCGCAGGATCGGATGCGCCGCCCCCTTGGAGTAGATCCTGTCGATGGCGTTGATCACCTCCAGGGTCATCGGCCGATCCCTCTGGGCCAGGGCCATCAGCGGGAAGAGGCTCTGCTGGAGGCCCAGCCGTCCCAGGGATTTCACGGCGGCCACCCTCAGGATCCGGCGGGGATTGTCCAGCAGCGGCACCAGGGCACCGTAGGTCCCCCTCGCCTCCAGCCAGCCCGCGCAGTCCACCGCCGCCTGGGCGAGCTGGGGATCCTGATGCGTGAACTGCCTCTGCAGGGAGGCGGAGAAGCCCGGCTCGGCACGAAGCGCAGGACCCCGGACGGGATCCATCGCCAGACGTATGCTTGCCGAGAGGGCGGCCTTGGCCACCGTGTCGTCCGCATCGGCGATGGCGGCGGCCAGGAAGGCCCAGGCCCGACCCTCCTCAGCGGGGTTGAGGCGGCCCTGTTCGGCCTTGGCCACCAGATCCGAGAGGGCCTTGAGCCGCACCGCGGGCAGGGGATCCGCCAAAGAAACTGCCAGGAGATCGAGCCCGCGTTTGCGCGTGAGGATCCAGCCGCCGCCGAAAAGGAGCCCTGCCGCCGCGAAGGCAGCCGCGAAGGCCTTGAGCACGCCGCGCTTCCTGCGTACCGTCTGCCCCATCCGCGTCAGGCCCGTCATCTGCCGGGCCTGGACGTCCTCGTGCCCCAGGAAGCGGTCCAGGTCCCGGATCATCTCCTCCGCCGAGGCATACCGGCGGGCCTTCTCCTTCTCCATGGCCTTCATGCAGACCGCCTCCAGGTCGGCCGGAATGCGGGGCTTGAGGCTGCGCGGGGCTGGAGGATCCTCGTGAATCACCTTGTAGATGGTCTCGGACAGGTTCTGGCCCTGGAAGGGCAGGCGCCCCGTAAGCATCTCGTAGAGGAGGACGCCGAGGGAATAGAGGTCGGACCGGGCGTCCACCTCCGAGAGATGGCCGGAAGCCTGTTCGGGAGGCATGTAGGAGGGGGTCCCGAAGACGTCCCCGGACATCGAGAGCACGCTGTGGGAGGAGGCGTCCTTCGCCAGGCCGAAATCCATCAGGACCGGGCGGCCGTCCGAATCCATCATGATGTTGGCCGCCTTCAGGTCCCGGTGGATCACCCCGAGGCCATGGGCATAGGCCAGCGCCCGGGCGATCTCCCTCGTCCAGACCGCGGCGTCCCGGGGGATCACCGGCTTGAGCTTCAGGCGCTTGTCGAGCGTCGTGCCGGGAAGGTAGTCCATCACGAAATAGGGCAGCCCCCCGGCCTCCCCGACCTCGTGGACGGCGACGATGTTGGGATGGTGCAGCCTGCTGGAGGACCGGGCCTCGCGATGGAAGCGGTGCAGGACGTCCCCTGACGCCGCGGCGGGCAGCAGGGTCTTGATGGCCACGATGCGGGAGGTGCCTGTCCTCTGGGCCTTGAGCACCAGGCCCATCCCCCCCCGGCCGATCTCCCCGAGGACCTCATAGTCCCCGAACCGCTCCGGCACGGCCGGGGCGAACAGGGGCCGCGGCGGGGCACCCGGCGCGGCGGGCGGGGACGTGGCCGGACGGACCACCGTCTCCTGGGCCTGGAGGCCCTGCTCCCCGGCGAAGGGGATGAGCCCGTTGTCCTCAGGCGGACTCAACGGGGCCTGGCACTTCTTGCAGAGATAGCGGGCGGAGGGGCGGTAGGTCGGGACCTTGTACCGGGTCCGGCAGGCCGGGCAGGTCAGGACGGCGCTCATACGGGAGTCCTCGCATGAGCAGCCGGGGATGAAGGTCCGCCGACGCCTGACCGTGTGGGCACAGGCATCCTATGGGATTCCTGAAGGAGCGGTCTCCAACCGGATCCCGTCCTTTCCATTGCCCTTTACGGCATACATCAATGCGTCCGCCTGCTGGATCATCTCGTCCACCGAGGCTGGTGGCTCCAGAAAGGTCATCGCGCCGATGCTGAAGGTGATCCCCCATCCACGGGCCCGCATCACCTTCTTCAGGGCCTCATGGAGCTTGCCGAGGGCCTCCGTCACCGCGGAGACCGGGGCCTCCGGGAGCAGGATCGCGAACTCGTCACCTCCAAGCCGGGCCACGAGATCCTCTGCGCGCACATGGGTACGCATCGTGTCGGCGACCGCGGAAAGGCATGCGTCCCCCGCCTGATGCCCGAAACAGTCGTTCAAGGACTTGAAATCGTCGAGGTCCACATACGCCAGGGTGAGGGCCCGCCGATGCCGGCGCGCCTGTTCCACCTCGACCTGCGCCCTCTCATAGAAGTCCCTGCGGTTGGACATCCCTGTCAGGACATCTGTCCTGGCTTGGGCCCTCTGCTCCGACAGGCTCCGCTGCAGGGCCGACAGGACCCACGTCATGATCAGGTAGAACCCCAGCAACGTCAGGGCGTTCCACCATGCCGCCACGGGATGGTAGGGGCGGGAATACGAGGTCAGGTTGATCGTCAGGCAGAGGCTCGCGCTCAGAAAGGACACCAACACCCCCATCCAACGCCAAACGAACCAGGTCGAAAGGGCGATGGGCAAGAGGTAGGCCAGGGAAAGGGTCAGGCCCGCAGGCTGCCGGGAATCCAGCCACCCCACACCCGCACACATCGCGAGGCACAGGAAGGCGCAGGCGACGCGAGGCCCCGGATCGGAATGTCGGGTGAGACCCACGCCCCCACAGTACCCCGCCTGGGATCCATGTCAATGCATGCCTTCCCGGCGCCGGACCCCGCGGCTACTTCCCGGCCTTGAGTTCCTGCAGCTCCCCCTCCCGGAAGGCCAGGTCAGGAGAAGTGCCAGGGATGGGCAGGGGGCGGCGCAGAGTACCGAGGACGGCCATCAGCCAGCGGGGAAGGCGTATGAGGAAGGTCATGCTAGCGACGCCTCCAGAGCGCCCAGGCGACCCCGAACGCCGCCCCGCCCAGATGGGCCGCGTTGGCGATGCCGCCGCCCGGATGGACGAATCCGGAGACGTCCAGGACGATGTACAGCACTGCCAGCCAGCGGACCTGCATCGGAAGGATGCCATAGAAGAGAACCTGCTGACGTGGGTAATGAAAGGCGTAGACGACCATCAGGCCCATGACGGCTCCGGAGGCCCCGAGGGCGGGAGGGAAGGCGTGCTGGAGATGGGATCCGGCGACGTAGGCGAGGCTCCCGGAAATCCCGCAGAGGAAATAGAGCAGCAGGAAACGCCGGCTCCCGTAGAGGGCCTCCAGCTCCTTCCCGACCCAGCTCAAAAACAGCAGATTGAAAAGAAGGTGCATGAACCCGGCGTGACAGAACAGGCTGGTCAGGACCTGCCAGACGGCACGACCGCTGGCGACGTCCGTGGGCCAGAGGAAGAGGAGCCTTGCCGCCTTCTCCTGGAGATCCCCCGGCAGCAGGAAATCCAGGACCACGAAGACCGTCACGTTGGCGGCGATCAGCCATGCCGTGGCGCCACAGCCCCGGAGAAATCCCCCAAGGTCCCGCTGCCGCATGTAGTCCCGCTCGTAGACGCCCACGCACGGATTATACGCGTCGCCATCCGGCGGACGGGAGCGACCCGGCCATCAGGGGAAGCCGGGGAAGTCCAGCCGGACGGCCGCATGCCGGGGGGCGTCGTAGAGGTAGGCGTCAAGCCCCTGATCCTCGGCGCTGCGCAGCTCCCCTCCCAGGCCTGCCAGGGCCAGGCAGGAGCCACCCTGCCGGAGGGCGAAGACCCCGTCCCGGGTCGCCGCAAGCCAGAGCACGTCGGCGGGATTCCCGTCGGGCATGGCCCGGGCCAGCACCGAGACGAAGGGGCCCGATCCCGCCGGCGCCTGGAAGAGCAGGCCGGGCTCCGAGCCCAAGGCCAGAAGGACGAGGCGGTCGCCCAGGGCGATGACGGCCTGGTCATAGGCTCCGGCGGCGGCCGTGATGACGCCCTCGACCTCGGCCAGCTTCTGGCAGCGCCCGTCCCGGGTGAGATCGAAGAGCAGGCCCCTGGCCCCGACGTTGCCGAAGACCAGGATCCGGGAGGAGAGTCCGTTCCTGTCCACCCGCTGCCCGAAGCGGAAGCCGGTGCCGGGCAGGTCGGCCAGCTTCACCCGCCCCCCGTCGGCATCCGTGCGCCAGAGCGCCGACCCCGCTGTCACCAGGACCATCTCATGGAGAACCAGGAAATCCTGGAGGTCCGTCACGGGCTCCGCGAACACCTTGCGGCGCGCGCCGTCCGCGCGGAGCACGATCACGTTGTCGAGGGTCTGGACGCAGTCCTCCATGTAGGCGCCCCGGTCCTTGGGCAGGGGCATGCCTCCGATCCGCCAGAACAGGTCCACCTCCGCGACCTCCAGCAGGGAGGCATGGACCAGACGCAGGCTCCTCAGGGAGGGCGACTCGATCCAGGGCAGGGCGCTCCAAGCGAGGCCCGCAAAGGCCGGGACGGTCAGGGCCGCCACCAGGATCCGGTCCACCAGCCGTTCCCGGGACGCTCCTCCCCGGCGCGTCAACAGGAAGGCCAGGAGTCCCACCGCCATGAAACAGGCGAAGAGGAGCAGGATCCAGGGCGCCAAGCCGTCCCGGACCCTCTCCAGGACATAGCGCCGGTAGGGGCCCAGGGGCAGGCCGGGTGCGGCGAGCACAGCAAGGAAGGCCAGGAGGAGCCCCATCGCCATGCGGCCCCGCCAGCGGGGCATCTCCAGGGCCGCGGCCAGGTCGTCCCCGAGGCGAACCGGAAGGGTCAGCATCCGCCCGAGCAGATAACGCAGAAGGGGGATCATCGACCCAGGGAAAACCTTCCGAAGCCGGTGATCGTGATGCTCTTCGGGATGTCGTGGCGGTAGTTGCGGCTTTCGCCTGAGGAGGGGCCCGTCCATCTGTAGTCCGGGATGAGGTTCACCTGATCCTGCCGGGGCTGCTCCACCCGCACGTTGTCCACGGCCCTCAGGGCGCGCTGGACGTCCTGGGACAGCATCTCGGCAGGGGTGGCGGCCACCGCCGTTGCGGCCGGCACGACGACCGTCGCGCGGTAGTGCGCCGGTTCGGCGACGGGGAGGTGGACGTTGGGCAGGGAGGATTCGTTGAGGCGGAGGAAGTTGGGCATCGGACCGGAGCCCGGGCCGGCGTACGCTTCCCGCATCGCGGCCGCCTGCTCGGCCACCGTCGCGGCAAACTCCCCGGCCGCATACTCCGTCACGCGGTTCAGCGGCAGGCGGTCCTGCAGGAAGGCGGGAACCAGTCCGCCGGCCACCCCGGCGGTACGGATCTGGAGGGACGTGGGGGCCCCGGGCATGTCCATGACCTTGCTGACGTACTCCAGGGCCCCGAAGAAACTCCCCTCCGCCTCGAAAGTGGTCGGACGGATCCTCCCCTCCCTCAGCAGGAGGTAGGCCCTGGCCTGGTGCTTGAGATCCTTGGCCTGCCGGTCATGCGTGTCGCGGCCCCACTCCACCAGCTCGGTCAGGGGATTGACGTAATTCATGGCCTCGAAAGCCCCGGTGATGACCAGGGCGGGCCAGCCCTCCGGGGCAACCACCAGCGCGATGAAGAGTTCGCCGCCGGAAAGGGCGGGATCGGACATCATCGCCTTCGCCCGATCCCCTCCGCGCCGGGCCGCCTGCTCGAGCGCTTCCACGGTCCCCGGAGCCAGAGGGAGGGACTCGTCGCCCTTCAGGCGGAAGGCGGGAGGGAGGCTCTCCAGGCGGCTCCCGGACGTCCCGTAGGAGGTCTCCACGGTCACGGCGGGGCCGCAGACCTCTGGCCTCTCCCCGGCCTGGGCGCGGCAGGCGGCGGCCAGGGCCAGGTAAAGGGCGGCGGCTTTTCTCATGATTCCTCTCGGTCGTCCCTGTCGTAACAGGCCTTCCTCCCCTCCGCAGGACGGGCAGCGCCCCTGAAGGGTGGGGATGTCCTTCTGACCGGAGGTCCTGCCTCCCAGGCCCTGCCCCTCCAGCGCAAGGGTCATGGCGTATTCCTCGGGAAAGCCCATCCCGCAGCCGGCGCAGGAGAGTCGGATCCGGGCTGAGACCTCGATGGCCGAGGTCACGACCAAGGCCTCTTGGCCCCCGACCGAGGACCCGCGGTTGGCCAGGTAGACCAGGCCCTTCAGGAGGGCCAGCGGAGCGCGCCGATCCAGACGCCCGTTCCGGATCGCCTCCTCGAGAAGCTCCCTCGCCGCGGAGGCCTCCCGGGGGGACAGCGCGGGATGCGAGGGTCCGGAAGGGGCCGGGCCTTCCCGGCGGATCTTCGCCAGCCTGGAGAAGCCCACGCCGAAGGCCGCCAGGGCGGCCAGCCACCACCAGGGGCTGTGGTAGACGCCCGCCAGGGAGGCCAGGACCCCGCTCAGCAGTCCGGAGAGCATCACCTCCTGGTCGCTGTCGCCGGGTGCGCTCATTCCTGAGTCTCAGGCGGCGGCGGGGGCGGACGGAACGTCTCCAGGGTCTGCCGGGCCCAATCGGCCACCTTCTCGTCCGGGTCCCGGGTCAAGGCCTCGACCGGCGCCAGATCCAGGGGGTGGTCCTGGGGCAGGCCGATCCTCCTCAGGATCTCCATGAGGGTGATCCGGGTCTCCGCGTCGGCCTTGGAAAGGCGCCCCAGGACGAGGCGGAAGGACTCCGGCGTGAGGTAGGGGGAGACCGAGCAGATGGCCTCGAAGACCGTGTCCCTGTGCGGCTCGACGACCAGGAGGTCCAGGAGGGCCGGGAGAGCCTCCGGGGCGTCGGACTGCAGGTCCGAGACGGCCAGGATCCCGGCCTTGCGGATGCCCACTTGAGGATCCTTCAGCAGGTCCACCAGGAAGGGCATGTCCTTGGCCTTGTGGATGCGGACCAGGGCCAGGGCGGCTCCGTTGGCGGTGCGGTATTCTTTTGCAGCCTTGCGGAGTTCGGCCTCGACCTCGTCCCCGAAGCGGCAGACGAACTCTCCGGAGAAGCGGTAGGCCAGGTTGCTGCGGGCTTGGGCGTTCTCCTCCTCCAGGAGGCCCACGAGCCCATGAACGGATCCGACCTCGACCTCCACCTCGCCCTCGGTCTGGCTGGCCATCGGGTTGTACCAGTACTCGACCATCTCCCCCGGCTTGGCGCGCGCGAGGGCGGCCTTCCTCTGGGCCTCCTCGTCGGAGACGGAGCGGACGATCCGGATCTTCATCGGGAAGACGTCCCTGAGGAACCGGTCAACCTCCTCGCGGAGGGCGGGATCGGGGGAGTCGCGGCGGATCTGCGCCAGGGCAGGGAGCGTAGGATCCCAGTCGTCCTTGTGGTGGACCCGGCTGGCGGAGAGAAGGGCCTCCGCGGCGGGACGGCCCCGCTCGACAAGGATCCTCAGCAGGGACTCGTACTCCTCGGGGGGAAGGTTCCAGGAGAGGCGGGCCACGAGCGGGGGCAGGGGAAGGGAATCCAGGGCCGGCTCCGCCTGCGCATCGGGATCCCCCGAGCGGCGGATGGCCAGGACGCCCAGGGCCACGCAGAGCGCAAGGGCGGCGGCGACGCAGATGAAAAGGGGAGCCCTCGACGGTCTCGGCTGCATGGCGATCCCTAGCGGCGGTGGCGCCCGTATCCGAAGCCCGGGACGGTCACCCGGGGCAGGGTCTTGCCGAGGGCGATCTCGATCCGCGTCAGGTCCTCCTCCTCCTCGGGGGCCACGAAGGTGATGGCCTCCCCCACCGTCCCGGCGCGGGCGGTCCGGCCCACGCGGTGGATGTAGTCGTCCGCCGCACGCGGCACGTCGAAGTTCACCACGTGGCCGATCGCCTCCACGTCGATCCCGCGGGCTGCGACATCGGTCGCCACCATCACCGGGCAGCGGCCGGACTTGAAGCTCGCCAGGGCGGCCATGCGCTGCTCCTGGTCCCGGTCGCCGTGGATGCTCTCGCAACGGATCCCCTGCCGCGACAGCTGCTCGGCCAGGCGGCTCGCGCCGATCTTGGTGCGCGTGAAGACCAGGACGTACTTGAGGTCCCCCCGCCTCAGCAGCGCCAGGAGCAGGGAGGCCTTGAGGTCCCGCGGCACGGGATAGACCGTCTGGGTGATCCCGACCGCCGGCGCGGACTGGCGCTGGATGTTGATCGCCACGGGGTCCCGGAGCATTTCCTTCGAAAGCTCCACGATGGGCGGGGGCAGCGTCGCGGAGAAGAAGAGGGTCTGCTTGCGGGGCGGCAGGTGCCTCAGGATGCGCTCGATGTCGGGCAGGAAGCCCATGTCCAGCATGCGGTCGGCCTCGTCGAGTACCAGGATCTCCAGCCCGGCCAGGCGGCCGTGGGGGAAGCGGAAGTGGTCGATGAGGCGGCCCGGGGTGGCGATCACGACGTCCACGCCCCGGCTGAGGGCGTCCCCCTGGGAGATCATGTCGACGCCCCCGAAGACGGCGGCGGTGGAAAGCGGGGTGTGGACGGCCAGGTCGCGCAGGTTCTGGTCGGTCTGGGCGGCGAGCTCGCGCGTGGGCGTCAGGACGAGGGCGCGGGTGGTGCCCCGGGGGCGGCCGATGAGGTGATGCAGGACAGGCAGGCCGAAGGCGGCGGTCTTGCCCGAGCCGGTCATGGCGCAGGCGAGGAGGTCGCGGCCGGCGACCGCCGGGGGAATGGCGTCCTGCTGGATGGGCGTCGGCCGGATGAAGCCCATGTCATGGATGCCGCGCAGGAGGTCGGGGTGGAGGCCGAAGGCGGCGAAGGTCACGGGCGCCATCTTACGGCAGAACCGTTCCCCGCCTCCATTCGGAAGACGGGTGGAGATCCCTCAGGGCACCGGCCGGCCCAGATCGCATAGCCCAAGAGCCCTGCCCCCATCCCCAGACCGAGAAGTAGTACGCCGCCCACTTCAGGCCGCGCATCAGGGAGCTCCTTCCTCTTCCGGAGGTTGGGGTTGGGGCCTCAGGGCCTCCAGGGCTTCCTTGGCGGCTGCGGCGACCTGGGCGTCGGGATCCTGCTGGAGGGTCTCGAGGATGCCGAGCGGGGTCCATTCGGGCACGCCGACGCGGGGCAGGACCTGGAGGAGGGCCAGGCGGGTCCCGGCATCGGCCTTCTCAAGGGCCTGGAGCAGGACGTCCGACTTCCCCGAGAGGTAGGAGGCCGTCTCGAGCAGGGCCTGGGTCGCGGCGTCGCGGTGGCGGGGGTCCTGGAGCAGGGCCAAGAGGGGCTCCACCGCCGCAGGGGAATCCGGGCCCAGATCCCAGAGGCCCCACACGGCGGCCTTGCGGATCCCTTCGCGGGGATCCTGGAGCATCCCGATCAGCAGGGGGATGGCCCCCTGGCGCTGGAGGAAGCAGAGGGCCTGGGCAGCACCCCGGGCCGTAGCCTCCTCCTTCGCCGCCCGCGTCAGCGCCTCCCTCGCCTCGTCCCCGAAACGGAAGACGAACTCAAGGGCGAATCGGCCCGCCAGCACCTTCCTGGCCATGTCGTTCTCCTCGGCCAGGAGGGCGACCAGCTCCCCGAGGGTGTGCACGTCAGCCTCCAGGGTGCCCACGGTCCGGCTGCCCATGGGGTCGTACCAGTACTGAGCCATATCCTCGCCCTTGTCGATGCGGGCCTGGGCGGCCTCCCGCTGGAACTCCTCGTCGGAAACGGTGCGGTCGATCCGGATCTTCAGGGGGAAGACGTCCCTCAGGGCATGGTCGATGTCGGCGCGCAGGGCGGGATCGGGGCTCTCCCGGCGCATCCGGTCCAGCATCGCGAACGCGTCCCTGGCAGAGTACCCCGATGGATCGCGGGTCACGGCAAGGAGATCGATGAAGGCCGGCCGGCCGCGGGCGATCAGGGCCTGGGCGAGCTTCTCGACCGCCGCCGGGTCGTCCAGGGCCGCGCTGCGGTCCAACAGCTCCTTGGGCGAGGCCAAGGCCACCCAGCGTTCCTCATCAGACTGGCGGGGCCGGTGCATCCGCCAGGCGAAAAGGCCCCCGGCACAGAGCAGTGCGGCGACGACGACAAGCTTCCTCAAGGCCCTGGAAATGTACCGGCCGCGGGTCGGGGGGTCCAGGATTTTGGGTCCGGAAAGACCTGCCCGCGCAACGCCCGCAGGATGGTTTGCGACCACTGGGATGGCGACAGGCAAGGCGCGCACAGCCATCCCGTTAGGCAAACTCCCAGCGAAAAGCATCGACTCCTCAACTTTGTGGTATCGAACTGCTCCTGGAAGGATGGAATGCTGTCGGCCCAGTTCCGGCAACCCGTTGACATGCTGGAGGTTGCAAATGGTCAGAGCCAGGAGTCGGTAGGGGCTGGAGGAACCCCGGAGGCTGTTTCTGATAGATGGCGAGGGTGACGCAGTTCGGTGGTAATTGACAACCGTTCCCCTCTTTCGAATGGAAGACGGGGTATCACCTTGAATCCACGTAGCCGTCATCGGATGAAGCGGACACCCCAGATTCTGAACCGGCTTTCCCATGCCATCAAACATCGATTCCAGAACAACGTGAACCCCTGCAAGCGTCTGACCAGGGGAAGACAGCACACCCACACGCCACACTGGCTCCCAAACCTTATCGTCTGTTTCCTCGCGGAAGCATTTCTCTGCATGCTGAGGACTAACCGAGTCATAGAACAACTTGAGTTTTCCAAGAGGTTCCCTGGATTCAGCACTAGGCTGAACGGGGTCGCCTAGCTGGAGCTCACTAGCGCGAATAATCTTTTCTACTACAGTGGCTATCCCGTCGGATGTAGGCGTTCCAAGCTTTCCAGCCAAAAGCGGCGAATGCTTGCGGATGTCATCGCGGTTAATCTGATGCCAAACTGGCAAAATCACCTTCCGCCCAGAAGCCATCTCCTCCCCGAATAGAGCATCGCATTCCGATTGCGGCCAATTCCTACTGAAAAATGCCGAGCTAAGAATTACAACGCCGAAACGGCTTGCTGCAAGCCCCCGATCAATGTTAGCCCGAAGACTGTCTCCAAGGGTTAACCCATATTCATCGAACCAGACCGAGAATCCCCGTGCCCGCAACGTCTCTGCAATCGGCCTCGCGACTTCATCCTTATCCTCACTTGCATGAGCGATAAAGAAATCCTTCTTCGTGGAATCTTTCTCCAAAGCGGCCACCTTCGGAGCGATTCCCAATAAACTCTTCGAGAACTCGGCGGCCGCTTCATTTAGTGGGCACTCCGCCGGACATCTTGGCCAGCAGTAGATCTGAGGCAGGGCAATCCCCAACAAATCACACGCAACGTTCGATGATCGATCCTTGTGAGCTAGGTTGCGGGCTGCTGCATCATGCGGTCGTAGAGCTTGCGTTGGTTTTCCGGACGCGGGGATTTGCAATAGGCGCTGATCAGGTCAAACAGCTCCTGAACGGTCTTTTCGGCTTCGCCGGGATTCATATGGTGTCCGAGGATCCCATCACGCGCTCCTGCCATGAAGCGGAGTTGGGACCCGGCCACCACCTTCGCCTCATCCGGCAACGTCTCGCCGCCCTCGGTCAGGCCGGGGCCGTCTTGCCGGAGATGGGTTTTAACGTGCTGGTAGATGGAGGGGCCGGAAGAAGCCTTGGCGCTTCCGGGAGTCGGCTCCTTCGCACCGCTCAGCCATTTGAACAATCCCACCCCAAGCCCTCCCGCCAGCAACAAGAATAGTGCAAGAACAGTAAGGACACGAAACCGAGAGTTCATGTGCGTTGGCATTCTACTGCCGAAAAGCTGGGCCACGAGCGCGGACAAATGTCTGCGGCGATTTCTGGCTTCGCCGCCCCACTTCCTCGCCTGCGCACGCCCGTATTATGTATTGCCACCACGCCGATTGAGGTCTTGAGGAGGGGGTGTTACTGAAAATGGCGACGGGTGCTCGCTACCCGCAACCGGGGGGATTCTCTCCCAACCAGCTGATCCATCAGACCTTCCGAAAAATACGGTTGGGGATAGATGGCGAGGGTGACGCAGGTCGTTGGCAATTGACAACCGTCCCCCTCCTTCGAATGGAAGACGGCATATCCGGTCAGGCGGCCCGAGGGGTCCTTCTGGGCCGGGAGCGGGGTTCTCTGGGGTTCTCGCGGCACGAGCCCCCGATGGACGGGCGCTCCTATTTCAGAGGGAGATCGTGGACGTCTTTTGCCTCTAGCCGATCGTGTGCTGGCACGAGAAGAATCCTCGGGTTTTCGCCCTCCACGAGAAGCACAAACGTCCCCCGATCGGGGGAAGTGGAGTACCGGGCGGCCAGATCGCCCTTTTGAAGAGGGAGGCCGAGCACCACACTTCTGCCTTCCCGAGTGTGCCGTGCGAGAACGACCTCGGATGTCGGCTGGCTTCGGGATTCGTCCGTCGGCCTCAGCATGCCTTCGACTGCAGGCCTGTTCCGACTCTTGGCCTCAAGGGCGAAGACAGCGTCTCCGATCATCACGGGCAGGCCATGGAGGCCGTTGGAGTCCCCGCGCCACAGCAGCTTGCCGATGCTCAAATCAAAGACGCCGAATGTGTATTCGGCAGGATATTTCCGGAAGGTGGTCGACGTCTCGAAACCAAGAACCAGTTTCTTGTGGTCGTCAGATATACGGACGCACTGGGGGAAACGCACGCCTCGGGAGCAGGCCTTGGCGATTTCCTCTGCGCTGATCTGGCAGACACGCTCACCGTCCTGGTTGAACACGTCGATCCCTACGGATTCTTTCGTGACCCCTTTATGTCCTTCCTTGCTCAAGCTGTGGACGAACCAGCCGTCCCCGGCACCTTGCAATTCAAGGGGAAGTGCCTCCACCTCCGAGAGGTCCTGGAGCGATAAGATCTTCGTTCCTTTGGATTTCATATCCGGGAAGTACAGACATGCACTCCCTTTGTGCTTTCCCACGAAAGGAGTGAGCACGATGTGTGGGGTCAGCGTCGTCTCGGAGAACTTTCCCGAATCGAGGTTCAGAAGCCAGCAGGACATGTCGTGCGTCGGTTCGCCCTTCGGAACCTCATCCTTCTTTGGTCTCAGGGCATTAATCAGTAGCTTGCTATCCACCCAGGAGACGCCGTTGGCAGACCAACCCTCGGGCAGGCTGTGCCGGGTCCAACGATTACTCTTCATATCCAGGATCGCGACCTGGATCAGGTTCTTTTCTCCACCTTTACCAAGGTCATCGAGGAGGACAATGTACTTCCCGTCCGGGGACAGCCGTGGGACGTCATTCGGGTCGCATCCCAACAGGAAGGCGCAAGCCAGGACAATATAGCTTAGCTTCACGTTAAGCATGGACCGCTTACTTTCATCAGGTTAGACATTCTACCGTGTGTGCGACGGGGGGTGTTGCCGCAGTTGGCGACGGGTGCTCCCTACCCGCAACCGGGGGGATTCTCTCCCAACCGTCTGATCCATCAGAACTTCCAAAAAATACGGTTGGGGGTAGATGGCGAGGGTGACGCAGGTCGTTGGCACCTGACAACCATCCCCTTCTCCGAATGGAATATGGGATAGATCGCGACCGCTAGACTTGGCCGCAGGAGGGAACACCATAGGCTTTCCTTCCACTAACCTCTTCAGCTTCTCATCCCAGATCAAGTCGGGGTGGGCCTTAAGCCAAGCTTCCCAAGTGTCGAGGTTCTCGCCAAAGTCCTGTCCAGTGGTCAACCTTAACAGTTCGGAATATGTTCGTTTGGGCATCCACACGGCGGGGCCATGCTTGAATCCATACCACCGCCCATACCAGGGGAGCCGCCTTGCATCATGGATGCAGCCTAGAATACAGCTCACAGGAGTCGTTCCTTTTGGCAGGTCCTCGAACGGATGAAGAATGGGAAGCACCTTTCTGGCCACCCGCCCTGCCCACCACACCTGCACCTCGTACCCCGCCAGTCCCAGACAAAGGAGGGCTGTCAGGATAACAACGATGCGGATCGTCCGGCGAGCCCCTGGGTTGTGAAGCGTCATTGGAGATCCGGATAAAGCACGGTCCGCTTCTCCGTCTTGGGAAGGCCCGACGATGGGACGAAGCGCAGCTTCCTGTCCGACCAACCCAGAACGACTCCCACAGCGTGTGGTGGGGCTGGGATGACGGCCGGGCTTGCCACGGGTTCGACTGGGGTGCGGCTCGTATAGGTCTTCCCCACCCGGACGTCGGTGAAACAGAGGTCACCCTGCCACTCAAATACGTCCTGTATGCTCGTGGGCTCCTTCCAGTCCTTGTCCGGAGCTAGAACCAATGCCATGCGTTGAGGAAAGGTGATCGCGTTCCATCGGATCAAGGTATCTATGGGGAACCGGCTGGTTCCACCACCAAGGAAGGACCGGAGATCCCCTTCGGAGCGAAGCATGGTTTGGATGCCATCGTTCCTGGAAAAGCCCTCCAGGTTCATCTTCCAATGGATGCGCACTGGAGAGGCCCCCTCCGGAAGGCGGTAGGTCACGGATTCATCTACGGGGTTCACCAGTCCCCCTTGTGCAGAATCCCACACGACATCAGGGTGAGCTTTGAACCAGCCTTCCCACGCAGCTGGATCGTCCCCAAAATCTCGTCGGGTCGCACGAACAAGGATCTCGCGAAATGTCCGGCGTGGTAGCCAGCTACGCTTTCGCTGGAGCGTCGCATCGCGACCGAACACCCCATACCAAGGGCATTCTCGCCACCAAGGCAACACAGGTATCGAATGATCACAGGCGTAACCCGTGAAAAGACAGAGCCCTTCTTCATGAGAGAACCAGACGTCCTGCAGGCATTCTTCGGAGGCGATCTGTTTTGCCCACCATGCCTGGGCTGTGTAACAGGCCGTCCCGATGCAGAGAACGACTGTCAGAACGAGGATGGCTCGGACAAACCAGCGGGATTTCATGGCTTAGCGGACACCATCAACCGCCCCTGCTTCTCATCCCAGACAAGATTAGGATGGGCTATGATCCAATTCTCCCAGGCGCTCGGGTCGGCACCGACGTCTTCCCCGGATAACGCCTTCAGCCGCTCATAATAGAACCGCCTGGGAAGCCAGACTCGACGCCTTTCCCCGGAGAAGATATTCACGGCGGGATCGGAGACCCACTCTCCCCACCAGGGGGCTCTTCGCCATCCGGCAAGCATCCTTCCGGCCATGACCTGGGCATCCGAGCTTTCACGCCCCCAGGACAACGGAGGCCTGCCTGGCGGGAAAGCCTGCTCTAGCCGTTTGGCCCACCACACCTCACCTGCGTACCCCATCGTTCCTAGGCAGAGGAGTGCGGTCAGAGCAACAGCAAGCCGAACCGTGCGAAGCCTCATGGCTTGTCTGCCTTGGTTTTCTTCTCCGCCAGTCGTCCCTTCTGTTCATCCCAGACCAAGTGCGGGTGAGCCTTGAACCAGGCTTCCCAGGCACCCGGATCGTTGCCGACATCGACACCGGAGATGAGCTTCATGAACTCGTACTCCGTCCGTTTCGGGTGCCAGATCCAGGTCAATCGTCCCTGGGCATCAGATTCCCCAAGGTTCCACATCGTTCCGTTCGGCCAGTGTCGCCCACCCAAGGCACCGGCAATGCTCTGATCCAAATGGATGTAGCCAGAGCAACAACCACAGGGCCCTGGCAACCGATCTGTCCAGCAACTCTCTATCCCCACCACACGGATGCCGCTGGCAGGTTTCCCCAGCGGTGCCGCTTCCCCGTCCGCCATCACCCTCACCCCTGGCGGATGCTGAAGGTCAGCCTCCAGGACCCAGGCTTCGATAGTGACGGGCTTGTCGCAACCAGCCACGGCCAACGGCAGAAACAGGAGCAGCCATCGCATACAATAGAACGCTTTGCAGTTACGGCTTGAGCCCCACCTTGCGGCGGTTCTCGGCCATCTGCAAGAGGTCTTGGGCTCTTTTGGCCTGAGGCCCGGATAAGCTAGAGACCCACGGAAGGAAGGCGCTATTCCCGCTCTGGCCGACGGCATTGAGGATTTCGGATTGGATGGCGGCCCCCGCCACAGGGAACCACATGGTCAACTCGGATCCCTGTTTGGTGTCGGCCTTCCGACAATATCCTGTAAGGGCCTGGGAACGGGACCCAGGATCGACTTGGGCACCCTTTACGTAGGTCAGCATCGTCTTCAAGGCTTCGGCGTCGCCCCGTTTCTCCAAAAGTCCAAGGGCGAGGGTCTTGTTGGCCGTGCCAGCGCGATCTAGGACATCCTGGAGTTTCTTCAGAGCTTCAGGTGTGCCAACATCCATAGCAAACAAGGCCTGGCCTTCTGCCTGTTGGTTTGCGGTAGCGCCGAACTCCATGGCCAGCTCCATAAGGCGTTGAGATACGATGGGATCTTGGGTGCGCTGCCATGCCTCTGTCACTATTGGACCGTTTACCTGAGGGTTGGTCTTAATGGCCTGGGCGATAAGAGTCTGAACTCCAGCATCCGACTCTTCTAGCCAGAGGTCGAGCAGAAACTTTCCAGCCTCTGGACTACGGCGCTTCGACAAAGCTAGGATGACGGGCTGCTTGATCCTCAACCCCTCCCCACAGGCACGGGGGCTGCCCCAGAAAACGCGCAGCTCAGGCAGGATCGGTTCTCTACCAACCTCGATCAGAGCTGAAGCGTAAGCAGCAAGAACCTCGGTAGGAAGGTTGTCATACTGAAGGCGTTGACGAACCTCTGGAAGGGCTTCGGAACCGAGCGAGGCAAGAGCCTGAGTTCGACGGGCAAGGGCATCTGCGTTTCCGGACTGGGCGTCTTTCGCCAAGGCGTCCAGAAGCACCTGGACTGGAGTGGTCGAAGCAGAGATGGGAAGGGCTTTGGGTTCTACAGAGGGGCACAGTCGACCATGCCCCCAGACTAGGCTACCGCCTAGCACAATCCCCAGCACACAACTAACGATAATGGAAAAGCGCACTCGCAGTATCCCTTGGCTATCGATTCAATCTTTCGGATCTATCGCAACGAGTTTTCCATCCTTTGAGAATACAAGGCGATCCACATAAGGAGATAGATAACAGCCTTCCGCAGTCGTGCGGCCTTCATGGTACGAAAAAGGTTCTCCGACAATTTCGTACACTTCCTTCTGCTCCATGCCGATGCGCAGACGAGAAAATGGATTCACCGGAACGCCTCGCTCAGAAAAATAGACAATAAAAAGCGGCACAGGATTGTAAGCAGGGTCATTATCGGTGTAGGTCACTCTCTGGAGGCCAGACGGAAGACGTTCCACGGTTGGAAACAACTTCATGAAACCAGGGCACAATTCGCCATGCTCGCCATGCCTAAGGTAATCGAACAGCGGGTCTGGTGACCGTGAATCACTACAGCCAGCCAAAGTAAGCAGGGAAATTGAAAAAACAATAGCAGCGTGTGAATGGGGCATTTTCATGGTGTTGGGCTTTCAAAAAGTGGAGCGTAAACTGGCCTTCTACCTTGTTTCTTTACAGTGTCGTTAATTTTATCGATATACGCTCCGAGATTGGCGGCTGTCACCTGGCTGATATCGTGGAACAGAAGAATGGAGTAATCCTGCTTCCCTTGCTTCGCCCTTAGAGCAGGGGACCACCCTGTTCTTTTCTCTGGGGCGGCTCCTTGGTACTTCAAATCACCAAGAGCGCTCAATATGTCATCCACTCCGAATCCAAGCGCGTCTCTAGAATCAAAATCCCAGAGCCGCATAGAGAGTTTCAGATTCTGATAAGAACGGTCCACGGCAGCATTGTGAACCCCGCCGACCGGCCGCACGAGATTGACCGAAGGCTGTCCTGTGACAGAAATAATCCTAGCCCTGGCACGAATCAGGTCCCCCTCCAAGCCGTTTGCACCATCCGCTGCATTGATAATTCCATCCCCATTAGCATCGTACGGTGGGGCAAGAACCCGATCATTATGGCTTACATGGTCCAGAGTGCTTCCGGTATGTATCTGGACTGAGTGCCCTTCAGCAAATGCCCTAGCCATCAATTGCTGACCTCGAGGGTCAGCGCCACGCGGAGGGTCTACGACGTGCGTCTGCACAAAGAAGGTCGCTTGAATTCCGCGACTTAGCAATAGATCCAGGATGGTTTCAGTAGAGCCACCAGCCGCAGGCACAGGGCCATCGTCAAAAGTCAGGTAGATGGTGAGATCCCTCTGCGCTGCGATCTCGAAGGCATCCTTAATCTTCTGTTTGATCTTCAGGGACTGCAAATCAATCTCCACATCGTGGGGACCGATCTTATTCGGCACTTGGAAGGCAGCCGTCTTCATCTGGTTAGCGGAGACGAAAGATCCCGGCACATCGCCTCCGTCGATCTTGATGGTGAAATTGTCCCCAGCCTGAAGGGCAGGGAGACCCTCAACAATAACACTCGCTCTGAAGTCGTTAACCCCAACAGCCCCCAACGCGGGATCAACAATAATCATGAAGATGGCACCGGAATCCTTGTTGCTTATCGTCGATTTCTTTCCTGCCTGAAGCTGGTTGACGGTCTGTCCCTTCCTCGAGAAGTAGAAAACCTTCGGCGGGCTGTGCGGATAAGTGGCGAAGAGAGTACCGCTCTCATCTTTTACAGGAAGCGTCTCAGCCACGCCCTCCAGCGTCACTCTCTGACTCAGGAAACTCGAATCTGCATTAATCCGGACAAGGACCGGGCGGAAGGCCCCAGGGCTGGTGTTCTCCTTATTGCTGATCTGAGTTAGCACCGGGTTCGGTCCGGTGAAATCAACACCGATAAAAACATCGTCTTCGCCGCGATTTTCCGCCTTATTTTCTGAAGACATCACCTTGATGTGATGTGTCCCGTTGGAAGCCTGGAAAAGCACCGTCTGCTCGAAACGCGCCTTGAATGGAAACGGCCTGATAAGTTTTTGGGCAGCTGGCGACTGGAAAGATACATCCTTTTCCAGGTGCACAGTCTGGACAAGCTCTTCGTCCGCGAAAATATTGAGTTCCTGGATATCGCCAGCCCCCGCTTCAAGAATATCCGCCAGAGCATCTTGGACCGTCCCGCGCAGAGTGACATGAACATAGCCATCCATGCTGACGAACACATCCGCTGGAGTTACGTCATCCAGCTTCACCAGAGGCGAAGGATCGCTTTCCAATGCAGTCCTAGATCCATCCAAAACCGCATGCCCGGAAGCATCAAGGACAGGAACGAAACCCTCAACGCTAACGGTATCTGGATCCTGTCTTGGCTGAACAAATTCAATGGGACCGACAAGAGCGGCTTCCGAGAAAACAGATGCACCTGGAGGGGCGGTCCTGGCAGCCAATAGGTCAATATTCCTGATGGAGCGGGCGGACACTTTCCCTAAGGTTCGGTCCAACCCCATGGGCACCAGACGGTTGTCCTTCAGAACGCTCGAAACGGCGGCGTCCGTCGGCTGGCCGGAGCCCAACAACAAATCAAGACGCCTCTTCCAGACGGTCAGGTGCTCGCCCGTATCAGGATCAGACAACACAACCGAGCTATCTCCCGAATCAAATTTAGTCGGGATAATATTCCCATGCTTCACGAGCCCAGTAGCCGCATCCAAGGAATCGGTCGTGTAGTCCAGCGCCCTGATCCTCTGGGTAAAGCTCACCGTATCCAACACCGTCCCTGTGGGGCCGGACTTGAATTGCAGGTTCCCGCTCATCCTGAGCGTCAGCACCCCTGGGGAGAGTGGCGTCAGATTGCTCGCCCCCCCGACTTCTAGCAGAAGATCATTTCCGCTCGCCTGCCTTACAAAGGTTCGGCTCGTTGTTTCGTCCACTACCGAGGTGACATTAAGAACGGCCTGCAAGGCATTGTCTTGGCTCGTCAACAGGAAGGAACCAAGCGAAGTCTGTGAAACGGAAAACCCTTGGATGGAAGGCGTGAGTCGGATCGTGGGAGTCCTGTCCCGGAAAATAGAGGAATCCAGAGGCCTAGGCCCAGATTCTCCCGGCACCGGATCCTCCCCGGCACCAAGGGTCACCAGCACCGTGCCATCCAGGCCAGCCACCCGCGATGTGGAATTCCCGAGACCTGGCGCAGACAGGGAGAGGCTTCCTCCGGGCTCTGCGGCCACAGTCTGGTAGTCCGAGGGATCTGACCCGGTCAGTCCACCTGCGGGCAAAGGCTGCCCTGCGGAAAGAGCGCGCATTGGGCGACTGACGTACCAGACATCGGAGACCCTAAGCAATTCCACCTGAGCCTGGCTGGGGATGTCCCCACCTTCCACAGGCCCTCCCTCCGCTCGAAAACTGGCTAGAGACGCAACGAACCGGCTTCCCAATACCTGAGGATCCCCGGCCGCCATAGCTACGAAGAGGGGTTCACCGGCTGCATTTGCTCCCGAACCGTTAGGCAGCGGAACCGATCCATCTGACATTGCAATGACGTGCGCCTGCTCAGTCGTAGATGCCCGCTCTTCGAAGGCGGTGACATTAGTCATCTGCACCATCCTGAGGCCTGTGCTTCCCAAATGGGCAAGGGTGGGACTATTGAAGAAGTCCAAAGACTTGATATAGATGGTGCCCGTCATCCCGGCATCCGGGAACGCATGGGTGCTAACCGTGACGCCCGAGAGGTTGAACCCGTGCGTCCCAAAACCCGAACCATGGATCGTAATCACGTTCCCGTTCACCGTGAAGGGGATCGGGGTTCCGAAAAGGTCTGTGACTGTGGGAGTTCCCTGGATCTGGGGGTTGGCCTCCCAACTGGTAAACCTCGAGCTCTGGTGGATCTCGACCGGCATGTCGAAGCCGATAGAAAAAGTGAACGTCGCTCGTATCGGGGGCAGGGTCACAGTGTCCCCGGCCTGAGCAAAAGGCTCCGGCCCAAGAACTGCCAGGCCGGTGGTAAATGGCTGCAGCGGGTTGACGTTAACGATGCCCGAGACAGAGGCCCCGGATGAAAGCGAGGTGATGGTCGCGTTCGCAGTCAATCCACGGAAAGCCCAACTGGAGGGCGTCATGATGAGCCAGGAGCCGATGCTGGGCGTCGTGTAACCATAGAAAGTCTGGGTCCCGGCGGACGAGGTGAGATCCACACGGAAGACCTCATACGGCGTCCAATTTCCGAACTGGTCGCTCATATTGAAAAAGCCAAGTCCCAGGCCGAAGTTGTCGGTGCTTGGGAAGGTGAGCGAGACCGGCGGGCCAGGCTGAACGAAGGCTCCGGGGCTGGCGTAGACCGTTGGGCCATGGTCCAAGGACACGAAGGGTTGATGATTGCCAGAGCGCACAAACTGCCCGACGACGCTGAACGATCCATCCACATTGAGAGAGAACGGATGGCTATAGCCGCCAAAGGAGGTGGGCATCCCTCCGATGGTTTCCGGCTCCAGGCCGTCCCCGTAGATCCCCGTGGGAATTTGCTGCAGCGGGAGGCCATGGCGGTTCAAGACCTTGATGGTCAAGGTGACATCCTGCCCAACAGTGCTGAGGTAGGGCGCGATGCTCACGGAGGTCTGAACATCGACGAGTCTCTCGTAGGTAGCAGGCGGCAGCGGGATGCTTGGTGTGTCCGCCTCCAGCCTGAAGTTGTCCGTATCCGCTCCCACCTGGATATTGAAGGTGACTGGGCTTGCCGTTGTGCCGAAGAGCGTTTGAGTCAGGACCTGGTTCTCGAAGACCTTGAGGCGGACCTGGATTCCAGAGAGGGAATTCCCGAAGGCGTCGCTCACCCCGACCTGGACGGGGAAGTTCTGCCCGCCGTGGGGTTCGGCCACCTGCTGGTTCAAATTAACCAGCGCAGGCGGTCCGGCCTGCACCTGAACCGAAATCACGCCCTGGTCCCTGGCAGGGTTGGAGAAATCTGCCATCGCGATGACCTGTTGTCCCGCCGTAAGGAGTGGTGGCTGGCCGGAGAGCAGTTCTCCGAAGTCCACATGGATCACGCCATGGTCCGCAGCGGTAAATTCCGTATAGACGAATTGATTGAAGAGCGCGGGTCCGAGGTGAAGAAGAGAATAAAGCCCTCGTAGGCCGGGTCCACGTTCCCCTGCGCATCGATGGCTTCGATGGTGACCGGGCCTGGGAAGGGGCTCCCGGCCTGGATGGTGGTCGGCCCTCCCGAAGCCCGGAAGCTGATCGCCCCCGTGGCCGGACGGACCACAAGATGCACGGTGATCCCCTGGGAAGTAGTGTGATTGGTGGCGTTGTCCGTGGCGACCGCCGTCAGGACATGGTTCTGGCCTGCAGAATTCGCGGGGAAAGTGATCGTGGTCTCATAGGGGGCAGAAGTCGCCTCGCCGAATTTCACACCATCGGAAAAGAACTCCACCTTCTGGATGCCCGAGGCGGAAGGGCCGGGATCCCGAGCATCCGCCAGGACGCGCCACGTCGTGCCCTCGAAGGCCGAGGGATTTCCGAAGGGATTGTTGCGCGGGAAGACCATTGAGACGGTCGGCGGCGTGATATCCGGCTGGGAGGTCTGCACCGTGAAGACGGACTGGGCGGCCCGTTCGTTCCCTGCCAGGTCCAGGATGCGAGCGGTGAGAGTGTGCTGGGCATTCGAGAGCGCGTCAGCCATCGCCGGGGTGTAGGTAGCCTCCCCAGCCGTCTTGGCAAACCTGGTAGTGATGTCCAGGCCGTCCAGCATCACGACCAGGCTGGAGAGGTCCACCCCACTCAGGGCGTCCGAATAGGTCACGTGCATGAAGGGCGTGGCCGTGGTCTCCAGGGTGCCGTCGGCCGGAGCCGCCACAGCAATGGACGGTAGAGTCGCATCCACCGTCCAGTGCGCCGAGGCACTGGCGGGATTCCCCGCCAGGTCGCTCAGGGAGACGGTCACGGTGTGCTGGGCTTCGGAGAGGTCTGCCGTGGGCGTGAAGGTCACACCTGCAGCAGTCACGGTGGCCTGGGCCGTCTTGTCCACTCCGTCCAGGAGTAAGTGGACGCTGGCGGTGTTTACCCCACTGGCGGCATCGCTGTAGGCCACGCTGATGGCCGGGCGGCGGGCCGAGGTAAAGCTCCCGTCCACCGGCACGAAGGCCGTGACCTGGGGCGGCTGGTTGTCCGTGGTGAAGTGTCTCGTGGCGCTGGCCGTGTTTCCGGCGTTGTCCGCCAGGCTGACGACCAGGGTGTGGGCAGCCTGGGAGAGATTAGAGGCTGGGGTGAACGTGAAGCCCGTGGCGCTCACGGTGGCGAGGCTGGTCTTGTCCACCCCGTCCAGCACGATATGGATGGTGGAGACCTTGACCCCGGAAAGGGCGTCCGAGAAAGTCGCCGACATGGTAGGCCGGAGGTTCTGGGTGGCGGAGTTCTCAGCCGGAACGAGGTTGGCGATCACCGGCGCAGTGCGGTCCACCGAAGACCCGATGCCCCTCAGGGCGTTGGCGGCGGCCTGCAACGCGGCCTTGGTGGGTGCGGTCCAGTTCCCGGCGGCCAGGGTCTCCAACCGGGCGATGGTGGCATTCAGGGCAGGCTCAAGCTCCGCTCCGGCCACCTGCTGGATGATGAGGTTGACCTGCTGGAGAACCTGGGCCTGTGGGATGCCGGTCTTCTGGGAGAAGTGCTGGATCCGGTTATTGAGGCGGCTCTGGAGCTGGTTAACACGGGCTACGACGAGGTTGCCCAGGGCGCGGTACTTCGCGTCCTTGTTGTTCTGCCCGCTGATCTTGTCGAGACGGCGGTTCGTGTTCCTCAGAAGGGTGCAGAGGGCCTTGGCATGGCGGATGGCAAAGTGGGGAGCGGAGACCTCCATGGCGTTCTTCCAGGCGTCCTCGAACTTCCCGATGGCCTGCTTGGGCTTGTTCTGCTGGATGAAGGTCAGGCCCTGGGCATAGCGAGCCTCGGCCTGTTGGATGTCCTGGTTGGAATTGGCGTGGCTTCCAAGGAAGGCCCTGGCATCGTCGATGGCCTTGCGGGAAATGTCCCGGTCGACCGTGGCGAGGGTGTTCACGACGTTCTGGAGGCCGGGCTTTGCGGCGGCCGGTGTGGTGTTCTTGGAGATCAAGTCCAGGAGGATGTCGGCGGCGGCCTCCTCCTTATCGAAGGTCCGTTCCCCGCGCTCAGGGTCCAGGACGTCGGGAGCGACGAAGAGGGAGCGGCCGTCCTCAGGATCGTCCCCATCGTCAGGATCGCAGTCGCAGCGGTGGGTGTCATCGAGGAGGCTGTCCCCGATCTTGTCGATGGCTTGGTCGATCTTGTTCCCCAGAGCGGGGAACTGGGTCTTGAGCTGCTGGAGGGCCGGGATGGTCCCCTGCTTTGAGGACTGGGGCGATGCGAGGGCCCCGGTGGCAGCACCCAGGAGCAGAGTCCAGAGCAGGAGCTTGGTCGGCTTCATGCGATCTCCCTATACGGATGCTGGGGGGAACAGAGGGCTCAAGGTAAGCCTCAAAAATGCCGATCACAAGAGGTTTCCGGGAGTTTTCCCAGGGGGGGCCCCTGAATACCCTTCCTTGCTCCTTTCCATTCTCAAAATCGAGCGAAAACGCCGCAGACATTTGTCTCGAAGAAAAATGGGCTGTTTCACCGCATTTTCTGGCAGAAATCGGAAAATCCATGTCGGGCCCCGCCTGGAAGCGGGCCTATAGGGTAGAGGCTATATTTCATACCCTGCACTCTGTACAGGAGACCGCCATGAACAGCGCGACGTCCTCTGAGTTCGAGTCGGAATGCCGGGTCCTGCTGGACCGCTACTACGCGGCCAACCACGACATCCAGAAGGAAAAGCAGGCTCAGAAGCTCCTGCGCCTGCTCAGGGCGAGCGAGAAGCCCATCAAGGGCAAGGTCGATGGCTGGGCGGCGGGCATCGTCTACGCTGTCGCCACGGACGCCCAAATCCAAAAGGGCGTGCCAGGGATCTCGAACAGCGAGTTTGAGAAGCTGATGGGGGTCAGGATGGCGACCGTCTACGCCCGTGCGGCGAAGGTCAGGGAGTTCATAACGTTCTGAGCCGGAGGCGGAATCAGAGAACTGCTTCGCCAGGGTGCAAGAGCCCCCTCAGGCGGTAGCGGCCTTCTTCTTCCCCTTGGTGGCTGCCCACCGCTTCTTCTGCGCCAGGCTGATCTTCTTCCGTCCCGCCGCCGAGAGCCTGCGCCTGGGACGGGAGGCGACCTTGCCTTCAAGCTTGGCAATCTGCCAGGCGACGCGGGCGGCCTTCTTCAGGAACCCGGCAAGCTCCTTCTTCAGTTTGCCGACCTTTTGGCTCCGGCGCTTGAGCTTGAGAAGCTCACGGATCGAGTCCTCAGAAAGCTTTTCGGCCAATTTTGCTAAACGCACAGAATCCTCCTTGGATGGTGAAACACTTCTACCTGGAATCCGTTCTCACCTGCTGGAAACTCTACGATCACACAGCCCCCCACCTCAGCGGCTTTCTCGCCAACCCCTACACTTCTTGCCCACCCTCAGGTGCTCGAGCACCCGACTCCTCAGCAAACCAGGGTCCAAAATCTTTCTTGTGCAGCCCCTGGTGGCCAGGACCAAAGCCTCCATGGAGAGCGTCTTAGTGAACGCACTTGCGAAGCGTCTGAGAGCCCTGTCTTCATTCCTATCCTTCATTGCCTCAATCAGAAGCTCAAGGAGCTCAAGCTGGGTGATGGTAGGGATGACAGCAACACTCCTCTGCTGAACAAAACGCCGTATATGGGGAGGCATCTCCTTCAGACAGGCTTTGAGAGTCGCCTTGTGCTGGCGCAGACGCACATTGGCGGCTACTCGGCTTCGCGCACCGGCCTTCTTAAATATGGCCGCCACCCTCTCGCGCTCGGCTTTTGCAGACACCACGGTCAATCCGGCTTCTTCCCTGTCATCCCTTTGACAATGTCCTCATCCGACGCATTCGCCACCCAGGAAATCCCCAGTCGAATCAGTAGCGCCCGATTTATCCCGAGCATCGGCCATTTTTTCTCCAGAGCCTCCTTCTGGGCATCGATGTCCTTCAAAAGACTCTTCGGAAGCCTCAGGAGTAACCGGTCGTAAGGCTCCACTCCGTCACGCGCAGGCCTTCCCGCTTTCTTGTTCATAATCGCCCTCCTTTGTAGATGGAGATTACCACGCGCACCCAGTAATGTCAATTCGTGTTTTCTTGTTGACTTACAGACTGTTGCGAAATATATTACGGCCATCGCTATGGCAACAAGACACAAGGCAAGGAGGAGTGTGATGAAGGGTGAGGGAATGCTGAGTGTGAGTGGGGTCGAGACAAAAACCAGAAAGGGAGAATAAAAATGAGGACAATCACGATCACTTCTCTGCGCGCGCCTGCGGACGACCAGGACGGCTTCTACCGGATGCTGGTGCTGCAGCACTGGACCAACCGGATCGAACTCCGAATCAGGATCCTACAGGTCTTGGCCTCGTTGGTGTACGGCCAGGTCACGACCTACCGCAGGATCGCAATCTACCTGGGTTTGCCAGCCTGGGAGGCCCAGAATATCGGGACGCTCCTCAAGGAAATCGAGGAGAAGCTCGAAGGGCGATTCCATACGGAGCAGGTGCTCCATGAGGATGGGACCTGCTCACCCAAGTACCCAGGAGGGGAAGGCGAGCAGGCATCTCGGCTCCTCACCAGGGGCGTTAGCTGCCACTCGATTTACCGCGTCGGTGGCATAGGTTTCAAGGTGAACAACTTCACCGCGCACCTCTACATCCGGATCATCCCCATGCGGAAGGCCGCCTGACCGTGATCCCGTCCAAGCGCCAACTCGAGCTCATCCAGCTAATTCAGCAGCTGCACCCAGGCAAGCGGCACCGGGTGACCTTGATCTGCCGGGGCACCGAACCCTGGGAGGTCCTGGAGCACGTCGAGGAGACCAAGATCCAGCTCGCTCCCCCACTTGAGGGGGAGCGGCTGAGGGAGGGTGCCATGGCCGCGTAGCCCTCCCCTCCACAACTTCAGATCCGGCGCAGAGAAACCCTCAAGGCCGGTCGCACCCGGGGCATGTCCCCCGGCACGCGACCGGCTTTTTTGTTTTTAGGCCCAAGCGAAAGGAGGTGCTCCATGACCCCGTAGCCGTCCGAAAGTCCGAGTCCTGTTCGTGAATCAAGGTCTGCATCAAAGCACAGTTACAAGGAGTCGACCGTGAACATCGAAGTCAAAACCGTACCTCTCTCAGAGATCCGGATCGAGAAGGATCTCAAGGACATCCGGCACAGCAAGTCCTATGACGTCACCAAGCTGGACACGTTGAAGAAGAGCCTCGGCCGGGACGGGCAGTACATCCCGATCCTGGTCACCAAAGTCGAGGACGGCTACCGGCTGGTCGCCGGGCATCGCCGTTATCACGCACTGAGCCAGCTGCAGGATGAGTCCAAGCAACCCCAGAACATCCTCGTCAGCGTCATGGAAGGCGAATTCGACAAGGCCAAGCAGGCCAAGCTGGCGGCCATCGAGAACTGCCAGAGGCAGGATCTGGACCGCGACGAGCGCAACCGGCTGATCAAGCTCCTCAGTCAGGAGAATTTCACCAAGACGGAGATCTGCGGCATCGTCGGTCTGGGCGACACCCAGGTCGAGCGCATCCTGCAGGTCCTCAATAACGCCAAGATGGCCGAGTACGTGGAGCGCAACGTGCTCACCATGACGGACGCCCAGCAGATGCTGGACGCCACCGGGGAATCTCCCGAGAAGAAGGCTCTCGCCTACGACGTACTCGCAAGGTTCGAGCGGGAGAGCAAGAAAGTGATCGATGAAAAGCTCGCGAAGGCCAGTGAGAACAACAAGACGGTCGGCGAGGACGCCAAGAAGCCGGTCACCTACCTGGCGAAGAAGGTCTTCAAGAGCTGGACGGCCGCCATTTCGGCGGGCAAGCGGCCCGTGGCGAGCGGCCGGTGGGTTTATACGGCCGGGTACGAGAAGGACAAGGCCCTGATCGATATCGAGTCCCTGAAGATCAAGCCCAGCACCGCCCCCGTCAGGAATCTCCTTTACGTCCTCTACAAGCTCACGGATGTCATCCGCGACTTGGAGAGCAACATCACCCAGCGCAGGGACGAAGACGACGGAGTCATCCCCGTCTACGACGGCGAAAAGAAGTTCGAGGACTTCTGCCGCTCGAAGGGTTTCGATCCCAGGCCGCACGTGGAAGCAGTGACCGAGGCCGCCGAGCCGAGCGGTCCTGCCCCGACCCGGGCAGAGGAGGTCATGCAGGTCCAGGCCTGACCTGAGCAGAGGCAAGGCCGCACCCCACTCGGGGTGCGGCCCCCTCTGACGGGAAAGCGGACTCCGCCATGATTCCCATCCACATCGATCCCATCAGGGCAATGGAAGCCGCCAGGCGCTCCAGCCTCATCGCCATCGACACCGAGACAACAGGCGTCCGGACCCGGCTAGACCGGGTGGTCGGGATCAGCCTCGCCGTGGACGACGCCGTCTTCTACATCCCGATCCGGCACGTCGCCCCCGGCTCTCACAACTTCCCCGTCGAGTCCTTCAGGCAAGCCTGGTTGGAGATCTTCTCTCCCGGCGGCCCACTGGTCGTCATGCACAACGCCAGCTTCGACCTCAACATGCTCCGCCACGAGGAACTGCCCGTCGAGTGTCCTGTGGTGGACACCATGCTCGCCGCCCACTTCCTCGATGAGAACCGTCACTTCCGGGGCAAGAGCTACAAGCTCAAGGAGTTGAGCTTGGACCTCCTGAACTTCAAGCAGCCTACCTACGAGGAGACGACAGGCGGCGGGGGCGTCGATGTCCTGCCCATCCCCAAGGCTGCCCTCTACGCCGGGGCAGACGCCTTGGTCACGCTGAGGCTCTGGAAGAAGTTCCGGGCGGATCTGGAGATGGCGGGACGCTGGGGCGCATTCGAGAGGCTGGAGATGGGGCTCATCCCACTCACGGCGGGGATGATCTTCAACGGCGTCCGTGTCGATCAGCCCTACCTGAAGCAATTCGAGCTGAAGAAGACGGCCATCCTCAAGGTCAACCAGGCCGAGGTGGACCGCATCGCAGGGAGGCGCGTCCGTCTCGGCTCCAGCCCCGATCTCATCTCCCTGCTCTACAAGGAGCTCAAGCTCCCCGTCCAGAAGCGGGGCAAGAGCCCGCTGCCGACGGTGGATAAGCACGCCCTGGAGAAGATCCAAAGCGCTCACCCCATCATCGACCCGATCCAGAAGGCGCGGGAAGCCCACCAGACCATCTCCCGGGTCTGCCAGGGCCTGCCAGAGCACGTAAACCCACGCACGGGCCGGATCCACCCCAACATCCAGAGGATGACCGATACCGGCCGGTACTACTGCCGGACCCCCAATCTCCAGGGCCTGCCCAAGGGGGAAGGTGTCCGCCGGGCCATCGTCCCTGAGCCGGGAAACCTGCTGGTGGTCGCCGACTTCTCCCAGATCGAGCTGAGGATCATGGCCCACTACTCGCAGGATGCCACGTTCCTACAAGCCTTCCGGGAGGGGCTGGACCTGCACCTGGCCACGGCACGGACCGTACTGAAGCTCAAGCCCGACGCGGACAAGGAGACCGTCAAGGCGCTCAGGGACAAGGCCAAGCGGCTGAACTTCGCCATGATCTACGGGGCAGGACCTCCCCGGATCTCCCAGGAGCTGAAGCAGACCCGGGCGCAAGCCAAGGTGACCCTCACGGACTTCTTCGCGGCCTACCCCGGTGTCGAGCGCTTCATCGACAAGACCCACTCCCAGATTCGCAAGGTCGGCGAGGTCATCAACCTCTTCGGACGCAGGAGGCGGATCCCCGGCCTCTACGAGCTCGCCCAGTTGGGGACAGTCTCACTCCACTACGCCGCACACGAGCACGAGGGCTCCTTCGACGGCGAGATCCTCGCGCCCTTGGAATTCTGCGTCTCCGTCGACCTCGTCGAGGGCTTCGACGAGACCCTGGGCAGGCTGGTCCTGAACAATCAGCCTGGGGATTTCTACGTCGACCGGGGCAACCCTTTCATGCGCGACAGGAAGAAGGCCGCCAAGATCCCCCGCAAGAACTTCGCCTACAGCCGCCTCAGCGAACTGGTGATCGACGGCAAGCCCACCAAGCTCATGCCGGTGAACGAGGCCCAGCGGGTAGGTCTCAACGCCCTCATCCAGTCGACCGGATCCGACATCTGCAAGCTGGCCATGATGCGGGCTCACCCCGTGGCTCAGAAGCATGGGGCTTTCCAGATTCTGGAGGTCCACGACGAACTGATCTTCGAGTGTCCCGAGCGGAATGCCGAGGTCTTCAAGGCCGCACTCAAGGCGGCGGTCGAGGAGAGCCCTTCCCCGCTCTTCCAGGTGCCCATCGTGGCCGAGGTGAAGTGCGGCGAGCACTACGAGGCGGCCAAATGAAGCCTGCAATACATAATACGCCCGCGCGCCCGCGAGGCAGTTCAGGCCCCATCCGGGGAAACCCGTCCCCCGCTATTTCCAAGGCAGGGCGCTGACATGGGCCGGATCCACGCTCCGCCCCATGATCCGAACCTTAAATCGAGCGCTACATTTGTTCAGGAAAAAAGTGACCCGTTTGAGCCCAGTTGGAAGGCCCTCGGGCTCTCTTTCCCACCAGACACGAAACCGGCTGTGGCTCCCATCCCCGGCACGACCCTGGAATGGCTCCCGGCCACGCCCGAGCACGAGGCGGAGGCTTTCCAGACCGCCCTCGACATCGTCTGGCACGTCCTCATGGCTCCTGAGCCCACCGAGGGGCCCTCTGATGGCACGTCGCTTGCGGATCAGAAAGATACGGTATGACTACCACCTCGATCAGATCCCCAACCGCCCGCAGGACTGCCACCAGAGTGCAGGGCCCAGACGTCTACTGTGCGGTATACCTCCGGCGCAGCACCCAGGACCGCCAGGAGGGCAGCATCGGGGATCAGCTGAGGTCCATCATCACCTGGGTGCGACACGAGCATCCGGACTACAGGATCAGCACCATCCTGGAGGACAGCCAGTCCGGCCAGGATGCGGACAGGCCTGGCTACCTGAAGCTGATGCAGCTGGCCAAGTCACCGGAGAGGCCCTTCTCGCGAGTCATCACCTACCGCATGAATCGCCTGAGCCGTGCCAACCCCCTCCAGGCCCTGGGGGACCTGATCGCCCTGGTCACGGCTGGCGTCGAGGTCATCGCCGTTGCAGACAAGCTCATCGTGAACGCCGGGAACTTCGGAAACATCCAAAGCCTCATCATGGTCGCCCTGCAGGCCAGCGAATCCCACGAATACGTCGTCCGGCTCTCGCAGGACACGACCAGGGGACAGGTGAGCGGCCTCAGCAGGAAACTCCGCCAGGGCGGCCGTGCGCCCTACGGCTACCGGCGCTGCGTCGTGGACGATGCGGGCGAGCTCATCGCCGGACCCAACGGGAAGAAGCCGTGGATCCTGCTGCACGGGGTCCGGCCCGCACTCCGCACTCACCACATCCGCCTCATCCCGGGTCCGGCACACGAGGTAGAGACGGTCCAGCGCATCTTCAAGATGCGCATCGAGGGCGCGTCCACGAAGCGGATCGCCCTCACGCTGAATCGTCTCTTCGAGGAGAGCGGGTTCAGTGAACTACTCGCAGCCCCCTCTTACAGCTGGGAGCAAGAGGCCGGGCGGCTGTCGGCCCCAGTTCCGGCCTTCCGTTGGACCGCGACGAGCATCTGGCACATCCTTCACAGCCCGACCTACGCAGGGACGCTGACCTGGGGGCGTCAGTCCCCGAAGGGGAGCCTGCGCCCGGGATGGGATGCGAAGGTGAAGAAGGGCTCCCGCAAGTGGAACGATCCCGACTCCTGGACGGTGGTCCGTGATGCCCACCCGGCGTTGATCTCGCAAGCGGATTACGAAGCCGCCCAGGCCCGGACCCGCACTGAAGGCGCGGAGCCCAGGCATACGTCCCCCACCCATCTCCTCGTCGGCTTCGGTCGATGCAAGGCATGCGGAGCGCCCCTGTGGGCCATCAGGAAACACATCTTGAGGCGGCACAGGAACGATGACCCGAGCAAAAGCACACGGATTTTCACTTATCTGGCATGCAGCTCGAGGGACCGTGGCATCGACTCGGGGTGCAAAGGCTTCCTCATCAACGAAAGCCGGGCCATGAAGTTCCTGCTGGAGATCCTGCGCCGACAGGGCAGGCACCTCCCCAGCCGGAGCAAGCTCAAGGCTGCTGTGCGGGCGAAGATCGCCCGTCAGCTCAGCCAGGGGCACGAGGACAGGGAGCGCAGGAACCGCGAGGTCGCCCAAGTCGCGGAGGAGATCGAACGGCTCCTGGACCAGGTAGCCAAGGGCCTCCTCGCCATGAGCGACAAGTTTGTCAGCGAGCGCTACGAGGCCCTCCGGGCAAAGCACAAGACTCTGACGGAAGCTCCCGCCGCGCCGGTGGACAAGGCCGAGGTGGAGAGGATCGCCGGGCTCTTCGCTGACAGGGCCACCGCACTCTTCAAGGATTTCGGCCGGACATTTGTCCGAGCGCCGTTGGAGCTACAACGGGCGCATCTACGGCAGGTCTTGGACCGCTTCGAGGCGGATCCCAGCACGAAGACGGTGAAATTCTACCTGAGGGACCTGCCCGCGCTCAGGCTCGGCGACAGCCCTGTCAGGGGGCCGGAGGAGGGTGCCCGCCTCCGCGAGGTCACCTGGGATCCGGCCGGGCAGGGCGAGCGCAAGGATCTCGATCCCGGGTAATCCCCGCCGACCGATAAGCATGACATGGGACGTCCCATGTAGGACAAGGCTTGTTATACAGACCCTCTCATCGGTGCTGAGGGGTCTCCCCGGCGGATAGGGCCGTCCTGACCAAGGACCGGCCCTTCCTTGCACTCCCGGGTAAGGCCCCTGCTCACATAGCCCCTCCCCCTCCTCCGGTTAAAGGAAACCCCAAGGACGGGCCAGGGAGAGAGTATCGGAAGCCAAGGTGACATCCCCCAGGACGGGCCCTGAGGGTGCAGCAAGGCGACATGACAGACCAGGCACGCCTCTTGCTTTTCTGTCCAGGCATGGGTGTCGGTGCCTCATGTCCATACCTGGGAGGATGACCATGCCAGGACCCGTGATGCGTTTCCGGAGTGGAGCCATTTCTGCCACCGTGTGGGAGCGCCTTGGCAAGGACGGCCAGAGCTACCCCAGCGTCAAGCTCACCCGCTCCCACAGGGATAAGCAGACCCAGGAGTGGCGCGAAAGCTCGGACTTCAACGTAAACGACCTGCCGGTGGTCGCCATCCTCGCCAGGAAGGCTTTCGAGGCCCTGGCGCTGGACCATGCCGCTGGCGGGCACCCGGAACCTTCGGTAGAGAAGCCCGGCCGGAAGCGCAGGACCTGAGCGCCATGCCTCGCCCCTACGCCCCCGCCCTCCCCGAGCCCCTGATCCGGGGCCTTCATCGCCTGGCCAAGGCTTCCGACATGCCCATGAGCCGTGTCCTGGCCAGGATCGTCACAGACCGCCTGGAACTGGTGAAGGGAGAGCTCGGGCCCGCCATCTGTCGGGTCTGCATCGGCAAGCGCCTCGACCGGGATATAGCCGGTGAGGCCCGTAGCGTCTGCAGGACATGCCCCTTCGGCACCTACGGGGAGCCTGGCCTGGCCTTGGGTGTCGGAGAATTACACAAATCATTGTGCCCTCCGTTGGCCCTGGGCATAATCCCTTCCGACCATGGCCAAGACCGAGCACCGGGCAAGGATCGGAAAGCAGGGATACTGGCGACTCCAGTTGACCCTCCCAAAGCAGATGGACCTCTTCCTGTCCAGGCTGGGCGAGAGGTCCAAGGAGAGCGGGGGGTTCAAGATGCGTAAGACCCAGGTCATCCGCTCCCTGATCGCGCTCCTGATGGACCTCAAGGTGGACGTCTCCGGGGTGACCACGGAGAAGGAGCTCAAGGAGCGCATCCTGGAGGCCATGAAGCGGCATCACGGCTCCCGCAAGGGAAAGGCAGCAAGGGCGTAGATGGGCCCGGAGGGATCCGGGCCTTTTTCACGGAGTAAACGATATGTGTAAAGCGGTAAATAGGTCGGGGCGATGAATCAGGGCAAGACCAAGGCCCAGGGTCGGCGGGTCGTCCTCAGCCTCTCACCCAAGGAGGCCGAGGCTGTCCAGCGCCTGGGCCGGAGGCTTAAGGCCGGGCCCCAGGGGGCACTCAGGGCCCTCATGGAGGCGGCACTCAAGGCGGAGGAGATGGGGATCCTGGATCTGGGGAAGGCGAATCCGAAAGGGGGAAACTGACATGGCGACGAAGTGCTCGAACTGCACCGGCACCGGAAGGTGCAAGTACTGCCACGGCTCCGGCAAACACGGTTATCCGGGCTGGGGGACGCCCGGCGACAAGCCCTGCACATGGTGCAAGGGCTCCAGCGTCTGCCAGAGCTGTCGCGGCAAGGGAGAGCGGTAGAGAGACATCTATTGAGATGGCGGATCGCCATCGGAAGGAGGAGTCGGGATGAAGACGCACATTGGATGGGCTATCGCGCTAGCGATCACCATGGCCGGATGCGGAGGAACTGCCTCCACCCCGGCCTCCCCGGCGGCAGGCGAAGCCCAGGCCCCCGCCCCCATCGTCGCGGCGAACGACCAGAAGTCCGTCACCGTCAAGGGAGCCCCCTCCTGGGTGGACAACAGCGGGGAAGGCCTCGGCAAGCCCGGGGACCTCTTCGCGTCGGGGGCTTGTGATGCCCGCCGGGCGAAGGATCGGAACCTCCTGAAGACCGCTGCCCAGGAAGACGCCCGCGCCAAGCTGGCCCTGGCCGTTAAGTCGAGGGTCAGCACACTGCATAAGAACTTCAACCGGGCCCTCTCCAACCTGGGCGACAAGCAGATCAACGAGAGCGACATCGAGCAGACGTCCAGGAGCTTCGCCGACACGACCTTGACCGGCGTCCGCTTCGTTGAGTCCTGGAAGGATCCGGAAAATGGGGACGTCTACGTCCTTGCGATCCTCCCCTTCGACGCCGGGGCGGCCAAGGAACTCCAGGAGCAGATCGAAGCCAGGGCCCTCAAGGGAGCCAGCGGCCAGGCCCATGAGGAACTCGCCAAGGAGATCGAGAAGATCAAGAAGGACGGCTGGCCCAAGTAGCGCCAGAACCAAGTCGCACGATGAGTCCCTTCCCTTTTACTACTGTGTTCTCCCGCCTCCGCCTCATGGCGGGGGCGGTCACGGTGGGCGTCCTCGCCTCCAGTTGCGGGGAGCCCGCCCAGGACGATACCGGAGCCCGGATCCGGCGAGACTCGGACAAGGCGTTTCACGACCTCGACCAGGAGTCCGGCCCCCAGTCAGACGCCAAGGCTCCCGCCCTGTTGCGGGAGCGCCCAACCTGGCTGGACTCGGGGGCGGACCCGAGGTTTCCGGCCACGGGATTCCTGACCGGGGTGGGGACGGCTCCCCTCACCCGGGACACGTCCGGGGACTTCCAGAAGGCCGACGCCCAGGCCAGGGCCGAGCTTGCCAAAAGCATCCGGGTGAAGGTGCAGTCGAGTTGCTACGACTCCATCCAGGCCGTCTCCTCCGGCCAGAAGGCCACCCAGACCTCCCAGCTTGCCTGGTCCACAGGGTCCCAGGTGGACATGGAGCTCGCCGGGGTCCGCATCGTGGAGCGCTACCGGGACGGCAAACAGGCCTGTTCCCTGGCCGTCCTGGACCGCGATGTCGCCGCCCGCCTACTGGCCGAGAGGATGGAGATGCTGGCGGCCGAGGTGGACGCGGGCTTCGAGATCGGGTCCAAGGCCCTGGCCGCCTCCCAGGCGGTGGACGGACTCCAGTGCCTGGAGAAGTCCAGGCAGGCCTTCGTGGCCTACGCCGTGGCCAAGGCGGAGCGGACGGTCGTGGCCCCCGAGGCCCCGGCCGCCCCCTCTCCCAAGACGTCGGCCGTGGACCTGGCCAAGGCCATCGACGATGCGATCCTCAAGATCCGCACGGAACAGCGGAAACCGGCTGCCCCTGTGGCCAAGGCCGAGGATGACCCTTCCACACAGCCTTCCGACCGTCACGCCGACCCGACACCCCGTCTCGGAATGACCCTCGTCCAGCACGACATCGACCTTAGGGTCATCGCCGACATCCCCAACGTCCAACACTACTTCCTGGTCAAGCAGGTCGAAGGCGGGAGCGTTGCCGCCAGGGCCGGGGTCCAGGAAGGCGATGTCCTGGTCGGGGTCAACAGCACCCACTACTTCTCGGAGGGGTCGTTCGAGTGGCTGGACAAGCAGCTCAAGTCCATGTTCGACTGGACGAACCCGAACCTCGTCGTCCTCCGTGGCCCGGGTCCCCCGGCCTCCATGCGGGAAATCCACCTGAGTATCAAGTAGCCATGAACACCAAGAGTTGAGCGGATCCAAGGCAAGGCGGCACGTCAGCGCCGCAAGGGAAGGAGCGATCATGAACGGATTTCATAAACAGCGACTGGTGACGGCCATTTGCGCAGGTGCGGGGATGCTGGCGACATTCCTGCCATGGGCCACCATGCCCATGTTCGGGTCTGTGTCGGGCACGGCCGGGGACGGCTGGATCACCCTCGCTCTGTTCGTCCCGGCATTGGTCCTGGCGTTGATGGGCGACAAGACACAGCCGCTCCTGGGCGCAAAGCGATACGGGGCCGTGATCCCGTCGGGCCTCTCCGCCCTCCTGGGATTGTGGAAGATGATCCAGCTCTCCCCCCTGTCCCCCGGCATCGGTCTGCTGCTGCTCGTTGCCTCCGGGGGAAGCATGTGTGTGTGCGCCTGGGTGCTAGCTAAACCGACCCAAAACTAAAGGAGAACAGCAATGGGCAAGAAGATCCTGATCGGGGTGGTAATGGCAATCCTGGGCGTCGGCGCATTTGCCGTCATAACGGGCAAGCACTCACCATCCGGGAGCCCGGGGATCCTGGGCGGGCTCTCTTTCTCTGGCTCCTCATTCACCGCCAAGGTGAAGGGCGGCAAGGTGGTCACGGTCGACTACTCCGCCATCAAGGACTACGTCTCCATGGAGGCCGATGGGGAGGCCCGTGACATCGGGGACATGATCAGCATCCCCGTGAAGTGCACGGTGAAGAAGGCCTTCGGGAGCATCATCGTGGGAAACAAGAACGCCGCGAAGGACAACGCCATCGGGATCCACGGCGGCAAGGCGGGCGAGAAAGTCGCCAACAAGCTCTTCCTGCCGAAGAACGAGTTCATGGACGAGATCGAGTTGTCCGTCGTCACCATCAGCGAGTAGCACAGGAGCACACCAATGCCCAGGGTACCCGTCCGTACTGAGGACAAGTCCTGACTCCCTGCGCCTGGTTGGCGCTCTACCTCACGGCGGGAGCCGGGACGGGGCTGATGTTGGGGAAGGGTTTCACCACGAAGGAGCGGGCCCTGGGCGTCCTGGTCTGGCCCCTGACCTTAGCCGTCTTCATCCACGGCTTCATCAAAGGCTACCTGAGGAGGGATTGAACATGACTACCGAGATCCCGTCGAAGCCCTTCTCCGAGATGGTGGCCGCCATCCAGGCCTTCCACGACAAGCATTCCTTCAAGGGCACCAGGAACGAGGATCTTCGTTATAGGATGGCCCTCCACCTGGAGGAGCTCGGGGAACTGAGCGCTGCCGTCACCAAAGGCCTGGGGCCCGAGAAGCTCACCGAGGAGTTGGCGGACAACCTGATCCTCATCCTGGGCACGGCTGTCTCCGCTGCTGTCCCGTTGGAAGCTGCCTTCTGGGCCAAGACGGAGAAGATCATGCGGCGTCCGGCCACCCAGGTCGGGGACACCGTCCGGGTGACTGAAACGGGGAATCAGACCCCGCCCGGCCTGTCCTACGCTGGAGACCTACGACATCTCCTCGAACTGGAGCGCAAGAAGCTCCAGGAGGCCCACCAATCCAACGTCCGCATCTTCCAGCTTGTGGAGAAACTCCGGGCGGCCTACGCGGGCGTCGTGCGTTTGGCCGAGGTCCACACCTTGGACGGCCTCGCTGAGACTGCCGTCAGCCTCCTCTGCACCCCCGGGGGCATCGACTGCGCCGGTGCCGCCGTCTACCTCCTGGAAGATGGGGGGCCGGTTCGGGTGGCTTCCAAGCCTCTGCAACCTTCCGGCCCGGTCCCCACCGAGGAATGGCAAAGGCTAGAGACTGCCACGCACTCCATCAAACCCGGGAAGCTCCAGGTCTATCCACTCATGGGCAAGGAAAGGAGGCCACTGGGGTTCCTGGAGGTGGAATTGTTTGAGGACGACATCAGAAGCTGGCAGCGGGACCTCCTCAGCCCCTTCGCAGCCTACCTGGGCCTTATGGTGGAGCACCTGGCAAGGGATGACCAGGACGAGCTCCGCCAACTCCAGGACCGCCTGAAGAGCATGGCACCCGACAGCACCCCACAGGAAGAGGCCATCAAGCAGGAGGTCGAGGCCCGCATCGTGATCCTGCGGAAGCGGCTGGGAGAGTCGCCATGAGCGCTGCCAAGCCTCGGACAGGCCTCTGGTTTGCCGTGCCGGAGGGTCGTGGCCACCGCATCGAGGCCAGGTTCGTGCCCAACCAGGCCGACCTCGCGCACCCGGGGGTCTGGCGGGATGAGATCGCGCCCGCCTTGGCCAAGGCCCTGAAGCTGTCTCCTGCCGCATTGGAGGAGTTGGCCGATGCCCCCTACGGCTGTCCCCGTGGACGGGTCGTCTCGCCAGCGGAGCACTCCATCCCCCGGCATCGGGGCCGCTGGATCATCCTGTTCGGTGGAGACGACGACCTCCCCCGCGCCGTCCGTCCGGCTCTGCTCAAAGCCTTCGGGCTCTCCAATCAGGCGAGCAGGGTGCGGTGGGTCTTGGACGATCATGAACGAATGCTCCCCGAGGATAGGGAGACCCTGACACGCATCATCCAGGAGGGAAAATGATGAGCCCGATCCACCACAAAGCCTTCCATCCCCTGCACGAATACCTGCCCGACATCGTCGGCTGGCGCAAGAAGATGGTCCACCCGACCCCGGACTCCGAGCTCGACACGCTGTTCAACAGCTTGGTCCCGGGGAGCCTGACCCTGGTCTGTTCCTTCTACACCCACAGCGCGACGGCTCCTGTGACCGCCCTCATGCGGAGGGCGGCCCTCTTCCGGGTCAAGGACCGCCGCCACGTCCTGTGGGCCGGTCTCAACAGTTGCGCGGTGACCGGGACAGCCCTCTGCCTGGCGCAGGAGGCCGACGTCCCCTTCGAGCGCATCCTGCAGGGCGACCTCACGCCCAAGCAGTCCCGCTTGGTCAAGGCGGCCAAGGAGCGCCTGTCCCCTTATCGCTTCGTGCACTGGGACGTCTGGGGCACGGACCGGAAGCGATTCGAGGCGGAGATAGAGCGCTTCGTCGAGGAGGGCGGGCACCTCCTCGTGATCGACTCCTTGGACTTGGTCGCAAAGGAGCACCTCGGCCGGGACGAGGCCGAATGGTTAAGGAGCCTGGCGACGAGACACAAGCTCCCCATCCTGGTCGGCCAGGAGCTCCGGGTCCCCAACGATCCCGAGGTCGACAAGATGCGGTGGTTTTGGAATGAGAAGGCTCCCCGTCTTGCCCAGATCTCCCATGAGTGGATGGACACCGTCATCTCCATCTGGCCCGAGGACCACTCCGGCAAGGCCGAGGATAAGCAGGAGGTCGTCGTGGAGGTGCTGAAGGACCCCACGGGCCTGAGGAGCAGAGTCCGGGCGGAATATAGAAAGGCCAGCGGCTGGATCGGTGTCTCGCCATGAAACTCATCCTCGTGGACATCCATCCGGGGATGGTCTCGGCCTGGCAAAAGGAGTTTGCTGGGATGGCAGACGTCGAAATCCATCAGGGCGAGGTCTTCGATCATCCGGCCGATGCCGTCGTGAGCCCAGCCAACAGCTTTGGCTACCTGGACGGCGGCATCGACCTAGTCTACGTCACAAGATTCGGCTGGGACCTGCAGGCGCGGTTGCAGGAAAAGATCCGCCAGGCACATGCCGGTGAACTGCCGGTGGGCCAGGCCCTCATCATCGAGACCATGGATCACGCCCTCCCCTGGCTCGTGAGCGCCCCCACCATGCGAACGCCCATGGACGTCTCCGGCAGGCCCCACGCCTACTTGGCCATGAAGGCGGCCCTTTCCGCCGTCCGTGACCACAACCTCCTGGGCGTGTCTGTAATCCAGTCCATCCTCTGCCCGGGGTTGGGGACAGGAATAGGGAATATCCCCCATATGGAAGCAGCCTGGCAGATGGCCAGGGCATGGCGGGAGCGGGAAGAGTAGGAGCCCCCTTTCGACACCCCTCTCCTTGGCCGTCCTGGTACTTTCCTGGGCCTCGGGCTACCTCAGAGGGCCCAGAGTACCAGGAGAAGCCCTGACGCAAAGGAAGGGCACAGGAGAAGCCGCAAGCGCAGGGGCACCGCGCAGGAGTCGGGGGCGGGACCCCGCTGTATTGCAGATGGTTCCCCCCAGACCCCCTTCCGGAGAGTCCCGACTCACCCCCCAAAGGGGGGTGAGTACGGGGAAATCATCCAGAGAGAAAAGCGGGAGGAGGAATTACAGCTTCAGATCCGTATTACGGGGATCATGTTCAGACGCGGTACGCGGGTTCGTTCAGCGTACCATCCCTGGCCCCGGTATTTTACATGCACCATTTGAGAGGCTCAGATGAACAACGCCTTCACCCCCATGGAACGGAATTCGATAGCCGGATGCTGCGTCCTGTCTCTCCTGCTTTTCTTCTTCCCGCTGCTGACCATTCATGTCCCGATTGCCGGAGATCAGGACATCAGCGGCTACGACGTAATGTCGAAGCCGAGTGAATTCCGAAAGAAACTCCCTTCAGACAAGCAGACTCCGTCTGCGCGTAATACCGGGAAGCCAAGTTCTCCGCCTCCGAAAGACTTGCCATTGAGTGTGCAACTAGCTTGGTTGATGCCGGTTGCACTTGGGTTCGCATTCTTGTCTGCAGCCGTGGCGTTGGCCGCCACGTTCAAGAACATCAGGATCGCACGGATCGGATCCATGGTCGGAGCCTGCTGTTCCGCCGTGGCGATTCTGCATATCACTGTAATGAGTTCGGACATCCGCTCTTGGCTTTCTGAATCGATGCAAACCGCGAAGGAGGACCTGAAGGACAACCCTTTCGCCGGAATGGCCGAGGGCTTCGGCAAGCTCATCGCCAATTCCTTCCAGGTTAAACCAGGCTGGGGTCTCTACGCGCTTCTCGTGCTGCTGGGCGTGGCCGCTGCTCTCGGGTTTTCACGCGTGCTCTCGCGTCTAAGGATTGTGCCGAGTCAGGACTCTTGATTGTGACTCCACTCGGCACCTCCACAAGGTCAGCGACAGATGAGTGACCCCACGAACGACCCCATCTTCACCAATTCAAGCGTCTATCACGCTATCGCGGTCCAGGCGATGGCGGCTTCCGAATCGGCATTCCGTGAGAACAGCAGGCCCAAGGCCGACGGATCGCCGGGATACGTCATGACACTGGACCCGGAGCGCAGGTCATTCAAGCAGAGCATGATCGCGATTGTCTTTTCGGGGATGTACATCGAGGCTCAGCTCTGGCTTCACGGCTGCCGTCTGCTGGGTGTCGACAAGTATGGGAAGATTGATAAACAGCCTCTCGAAATGCGCCTCCAGCCTCTTGGCATCTCAGATCAAAAGCTGCAAGACGATCTAAAGGCTTTCCGAGAGTCACGCAAGGCACTCGTCCACGAGAAGCCAGTTCCGTTCTCGACGGATACCTCGCCAATACGAACCGCGCAGACCGAGGCAGCTAAGGCAGTCGCACTGATGGAGCTCGTAGATAACGCTCTGGCGAGCAGTAATACCTCAAGCCAGATCCTGAGCCACGACACCCCGGCAGACGCCTCCGCCGACCACCCGGACCTCCTCAGGTAGCTTCCGACACCCCTTCGAGCTGCAAGGAACGGGGTTCCCTTGGACTCAGGGCCTACCCTGGGCCTCCAGGACCCTTCGACGCCCTAAGCCTTCCCGACCCCCAAGGACGGGCCGGAAGCGAGGGATAGACCACAAACCCGAAGGGGGTGATCGGCGCACAGGCCTTGATGCCTCGGGTTGAAGGCATCCTACCCCAATCCCCTCCATCCTCTCCTCCTTCCTGCCTGTATTGCAGGGGGTCTCAGGCTACTGCTCAGATTACCAGCTTGTATCGCCTCGGATGGGTAGACGCGCCGTCGAGGACTTCCCTGCATTTGAATCTTTGAGGAACTTGGATTACCCAAGGAGGGGCAGCGATGGGGAGGCGGTCGAGGTTCACAATGGAATTCGAGACGGCGATGTCCATGCTCGCAGAGGACATCCGGTCAGGTCGGAAGAGGCGAGACCCGCCGGTCAAGTTCGACCCCGACTTCTGGCGGGAGGCGACGGGGCTGCCATGGGAATACACCATCATGAAGGGACGCCTCTGGGACCCCAACCTCAAGGCCACGGTTGGCCTCGTGGATGAGCTGGCCTTCTTTGGACAGGGGGCTCCCCAGGTAATGAAGGTGCTCCAGTTCCTGGCAGCCCAGAGGCCCGGCACGGACAGGTGGGTCCGGATCACCCTGGACTGGCTGGCGGAGCGCTCCGGGGGCAGCCGGAAAATCGCGAACAAGCACATGAAGCGCTTCCGAAGGTGCGGTCTCATCAGGCTCCTGGAACAGGGCAAGCACGGGAGGTCCAGTGTCTACCTGGTCCCACCCCTCACAGAGGACAGGGTCCGTGAGGCCAAGATCGAATGGTTCTCGATGTCGAGGAAAGAGCGCAGGTGCCTCAGGTCGGCGGAGTTGATGAAGACGGAGTTCGAGTAATACAGGCATACAGAAGGGAGGCAGCTCATGGGGAAGAAGACAACAAAAGCTGAGATGGAGGCGCGGAGGCAGCTTCCTAGGATGGCCTGGGCGATTGCGGACTATTACAAGTCCTGGCCCAGCTACGGGACCATGCTGAGGGATGTCGCCAGGCGTCTTGCCAGGGGCGGGGGCTCCGAGGCGCTTGCGGAGGCTTATGGGCGGCTTCTTTGGATGCGCATCATCAACGCAACCAGGCTGGTTGATCGGCAGAATGCCAGAACCTGTGCAGAGGTGGATCGCCGCTACCACAAGGGGATCAAGGAGCTTGGAAAGGCCATGCGCGGCACAGACGGACTCTCCAGGACGGCCCGCCTGATTTGGCTTATCGAGCGCCAGGACGTCCCGAGCAGTGGAGTCATAAAAAATAGGCCACAGAAAGGCGGGAAGTCATGACAAGCAAACCATCAAAACAGGATCTGAGGTGGCTGACTCTGTTCGAGAACGTCATCCATGGAGATGAGGAGAAGAGGAAGGCCTCACGGATGGGACTGCCCACGCTCCAGGTACCCCCTCCATCCTTGCCTCAGGCGACATACGCGCTCCATGGGGTAGCACTCAGGCACGTCGCCGTCCAGTTGGCGAGCCTGTCGTGGTTCTGGCGGATGCGACACGAGATGGCAGAGTTGGAGTTGGATCAGGAACACACGGAAATCCTGGCATACGACACCCGGCAGGAGGCGGAGAAGTTCATCATTCGGCAGGAAGCATGGGATCGCCTCTGTAGCTCCCTATCTCTGAAGTCCTACGGATGGCTCGCCGATGCCACCTCTGAGGAGCGCCTAAGCGACGGGGAAGCATTCGAATACCTTCTGCCTAAAGGCAGTAAAGCTTCCATGGTGACCGTGCTCATGGACCTCACCAGGCCGCCGGAAGAGATCGGTTATCTAGTCGAGGAATACAGGAGGCTGCTGAGGGCCCAATACGAGGATCTGACCTGTAGCCGCTGATCTTCCGGACAGGCAATGGGTCCAGGTGGATTACAAGAGGCTGGCAAAGAAGGCCTGCGTCTCCCGGAAGGTCGCAGTGAAGCACGTAATACAGCTACGGCGCTGCAACCTGATCCGACTCCTGGAGCCTGGGGTCCACGGCCTGGGGAACGTGTATTACGTGCCCCGCCTCACGCCGCCGCTCCTCTGGGAAGCGGAGATGCACTGGTTTCGGCTGTCGATGAAGCAACGTAGGGCGCTCCGGTCCCTGGACATCCTCAAGGAAAGGCACACGTGAAAGCTGAACGTCTACATATCTCCCGTGGACAGGATATCACAGCGAACATCGAATCGCTTTCGTTCGTTATTCTCTGGCATGAATGCTCTCTGAACAGCTTCTGGGACAGGGATGAACACCCGATTCTTCATAACGATTGTGCAGGTATCGAACACCCCGCCGCCAGAGGTGTCGGCAACCACTTGCGACGCTTGTAGATCATAGTAGAGACCGTACTCTCCCGAGAAATGCTGGAAGATAAATAGCACTCGTTGGCCACCCCATACGATCGAAGTGCGATGTGCTTGATGAAAGAAGTCACCACGATCTTCTCGCACACGATCTGCGATGCTGATGAAGCATCGGTAGCCTCTGACCGGCGGGTCATTTGGACCAAGAATGAGTACCTTGGCATCCGTAGACACATCCGATCTGTTGATCGCTGGCAACGCCACTCCAGCCGGAGTGTCCGCCTGCGAGGTCTTGGCCATGACCTCTTCGTTCGAGATTACATCCCCAATAACCTCTCGCGCAGGTCGTGCAGAGGCTTGGTCAAACACCTGCATGCTACTGTGCGCAATCTGTCGGGAGCGATTCGAAGCTTCAGTGAATGAGAGTCGGCCTTCAGCATACTCGGCCCAGATCTCGTGAAGACTCTGCATATCAGTTCGCTCATACTCAAAAATCATGCGGGGCCGTTGGATGGATTTGAGGAACGCAAGTGCACCTTGGCGAGTGGCACTTGGCACAAGATGCTGGATTTTCGGGAAGACCACAGATCTCACGTAGTCCTTCACCATGCTAGGGAAGGCTTCCCAATCTGAATTGTAGAGTTCGATTACTGTCCTATTCCCACCCGAAGAAGCACTGATCGTCAACCGTGGAGTTCCACCCGCTTCAAGATGGATGGGCAACCCGTGTGAAATCTCTCCCAACTGAATGTTGAGCCTAACGAAGTAATCGGTCTCAAGGATGCTTGTGATCCTAATCAAAAAGGCGTTCTCGGCGATGGAGTTCTGGCGCTCTGACCTGGCACTCAGAACTTGCGGCTGACCAGCGATTTCGTCGGATTCACAGAACTTGCGCAGGTACGCCAACTCAACGTTGTGGCGAGGATTGCGCGTCGCAAGAACATAGACGGGAGTATCAAGAGAAGCGTGAGCGTCGAGGATCGACCGATCATTGCCTCCGTAGTAACGCACCCTTCCAGCTCCCCCACCGCGCTTTAGCGCCATAAGGGAGTCTTCTTCGCCACGTGGTTCTCTCCGAATACGTAGGTGCCCGCACAGGTCCACGCGGTCATGCTGGAGTGCCCAGGTCATGAGACCTGTGGATAAATGACTTTCGGGACGGGTGGCGAGAAACTCGGCAACTATCCCATCCACTCCATGCGCGACAAGTTGGAGGAACTGGAGGCTGGCGGTCGAGAGGGCTTCGCGTCCCGCAGTAGGGATGAGCAAGGGCAGGTCAATGATCCCTCCAAATGAGAATGCCGAAGCAACGCTCGCAGGCGACAGGCCGAAACCATTGCGGAAGGTCGACAAGGTGCCGTGCCCTTGACGGAAGATAGCGATGCCCCTTTGCGGAACAGAGTCGATGATCATATTGGTCAACGTCACTCGTATGTCAGCAGCCGCATTAACTACGATAAGCACATCTGCGATCAGTCCTTGGCACACCTGCTTATTACAGATCTCCGACCGGGCCCCTTCGACCTGCGGAATCGACGAGTCATAGGAGCGCTGGCTTGCGACATCCCCATTGATGCGAATTGGAAATGGGACGTGCATGATAAAGCTCTGGAGATACCGTACCGCTTCCGGGACATTGATGGCTGAGCCACTCAGCGCATTAACGACGGTGCCGGGCATCCCGGTTGGCGACAGCTCTTCGATCGAGATGCACTCCTTGCTAGTAGAGAGCTCTTCGCGACGGGCGAAGGAGCGTGTGCGTTCCCTGGTGACAAGACTCTCGGTGACAACTTCCAACTCCGTCGCGATCCCAAAGTTCGCCATGGCACCAATCCCGAAGGTCCCGACAACACCGGCAGCGCGGGCCTCGGCATTGTTCTTGCCACTCGAACCAGCGCGCCAAAAATTGTTGCGCACCTCGCCACGACCCATCCCGATTCCATTATCAGTAATAATAACTCTATCACTGGAGATGCGGACATCAACGAGTGGGCTAAAGCCATCGCCCTCACGTTGAATCCGCATTAGGATCGCGTCAAAGGCGTTCTGACAGTTCTCACGGAGTAGCGCGAGCGGCGTCTGATAGATCTGGCGAGCAAGGAGTTCGATAACCCTGCTAGCCTCAACCTCGAAGGGGATTCTCTCAGCGGCCATCAGTGACTCCTGCCTTAAGAAGCTTGATGCGTTGGCAGAAAAAAGAGATGGCATCCGGCACCAGGATTTCCTTGTATCGATCCAGCAGCAGCTCCGCATCTGCAGGTCTGCACGCTTCGATCAGTGCTGAGATGACTTTTGGGGCCTCCTCCGGACCGAGCTGCTGCCCAAGCAGACGGAGCACTTCGTCCAATGCTCCTTGCGCTAGCAACGCTTCAAGGAGCAGCGATCGGCCGTAAACTCCGAGATCGGAAAAGTGGGACAAAAGAATCGCGGACGCCTGAGCTGGATGACCTTTGTGTTTGGCCTGTTCAGCCTCCAGGATTGCGGTCCGCGCGTCACCGATAGCCGTGGTTTCCGTAGGAGCCGGTGTCCACAACACCACGCGTTCGGCAGACCCACCGTTGAAGGCATACTCGGGTTGGACCCGCGCCTCCATGTCCATTGCCAGAGACCGGACTGAGGCGCTGTGTTGATCCTCGTCGATAACAAGGAAGTTGAATCCTCGGTTACGACCTGGAGGCAGCTCACGTCGCCCAGCACATAATGAGCCAGCAGAAATTACAGCCATTACTTGGTCACGGTCCGTGTGAATATAAACCGGCGCAGTGGCTGCATAGTGTTGGTGCCCATGCAATCCAAGCCTGAACCCGTAGTACATGAGCTTACGAACGCAACTCTGGTCGAGGTAATCAGAGGTTGTGGGCGACCCCTCGATATTGTGGTGCCAAACTGCGACACGGAGCCGCGCCCTGCGGCTGCGAAGGGCCGTGGCAACCTGCGCGATTGTATCTGCCCCTATCGCGGCGGCACGGTTGAAACAATCTGTGCTGGAACAGGACTCAAAGCCAACGAAGAGGATGTTATCTACTGGGAACAACCATGCTTCACCATTAACAGCCTCAGGCAAGGCATTGCCGTAGAGACCTTCGAAGAACCTTCTGTACTCACCGAGTCGCGCGCCATAGTGAACGACATTCGTAATTTTGAATAGTTTCCTAGTCCCCCAGTCCCACCGGAAGCGCGTCGCAGGGCTGTGTAGCAGATTGAAGATGTCATCGTACTCCGAACTACTTGCTTCTACCATTGCAGAGCGTGCCGTATTCCAGCAGACATCATGGTTGCCGGGAACCACGATCAGTCGTGACTTGTCACCACCAAGAAGATCCCTGGTGAGACGCGTCAGCAGATCCTGGGCGATCGCGTACTGGTCGCGAAGTTCTTGCTCGAAGTTATGAGCGCCGAGCTGGCAACCTCGGACCAGATCACCACATACAGCGATAGCCCTCACCGGAGGCATGCCAGCCAGCACTGCCTGGTCATGCTCATGCAATACCGTGGCGACCAGTTCTGCGTTGGTTACTGGGTCATCAGGTGCCCGGTGTATGTCCGAAATCTGGAGGACAGAGAGCATATCGTGGCTAGGCAGTCTCTACGGGAATGCCGAGATTGATTAGCCGGTAGGTCATCGCCTGGGAGCTTACTTCGAAAGTTGTAGCGAGTTTGGTAACGTCTTCATTTCCCAAAGGAAGCCTATGGCCTTTCAAGTGCTGAGCCAAAAGCTCGGATGGCATAAGGAGCGTTGCGGCAAATCGGTTGGCCTCGATTTCTCGCTTGTCCGTAGCCTGACTAGAAAGTGCATCTCTGAGAAAGGGGTGCGATGTCTTAGCTGCCTGGCCTTTTAGAGCTTCTGATGGGAACTTCCGGTCGATGTGTACTAGGTCATCGTGAAGCAGAAAATGTCCGATCTCATGTGCCATCGTGAACCGTTGCCGGGTGGTGGAGTGGTTGGCATTCACCCAAAGAATTCGCACCCCTTCCTGGCTTCGATCAAGAGCCCCGGAAAGTTCCTGGTCCTCATGAGGCTCAACGTGGACTTCAAGGCCAAGGCCTTCGGCAATTTTTTCGACCTGAACCGGGGCCGATGCGATGTCGTGTTTTTTCAGAAGATGCTTTACGCGGGTTTCGGCTTGTAGGGGGCCAAACATGGTTAGTCCTCCTCATCATTGGGTGTGTCCTTACGACGTTTAACAAGATCCGCAAGGTAGCTGTGAAAACCAGGTGGTGCTTGGTCCGCCGTTGGGCCTCGATCGGCTTTCAGGGAGGCTGAGCGGGGAAGAAGTTCGATCGCCTCAACACCGAGCAGACCTGCGAGCAGGTAGATTTGATGCACGGCTACCCTCTGTCGCCCACGTTCAATGTTGGCCACGGAGGATCTTGATAGGCTGCCTTCGGAGCGCATGGCAAGGCCCTGCTGGGTGAGGCCAGCGCGACCCCGAGCGGCCACGATCGCCTCTCCAAGCTTCCTGTAGATCATGCGGGCCACGGGATCGTCCTGCATGCGAGGTAGGATTGTTCCTATTGGCATAGTTGATGTCAAGCCTGGCGACATGTCTCTATAATACACAAGTTATGTGTTTACAGGAAGACCACTATGCTATAGGATCCCTTCCATATCGAGCCTCTGAGGAGGGACAGTCCCACCCCAAGCGCGATCCAGGAGGCGGAGCATGTCCAGCGGTAAGAATGTTCACGTTGTGCGGCATTCAGGTGGGTGGGCACCCAGGCGAGAGGGGGCAGACCGGGTCAGCGCTGTCTACCCGACTCAGGGGGAGGCGATCAAGCGCGGCGAGGGTCTCGCCAGGGCCTCGAAGGGAGAACTGGTCATCCACGGGCGGGATGGCCGGATACGCGACAGCGACAGCTACGGAAATGACCCCAACCCGCCCCGCGACCGGAAGCACTAGAAAACAACCCATCAAGGAGACCTTGATCGTGAACTACACCATCACGTTTGACCTGATTCATCCTGGTTCTGATGCATACGAAAGCATTTACATCTGGGCCCACCGCAATGGCGGGTACCACTTTTTCAAATTTGAAGGGGACCGTCGGTGGGGTCGCTTGCCGAACACGACAATCGTAATGCCCCTCAACGTTTCCTCCGCCTCGCAGGCAATTAACGCCTTCAAGAGCGCATGGGAGGCCTGCGGTTACCGCTTCTCACACATTTCGGCGTTGGCTGGCATCCCCGCAACCCTGTCGGTCTACATTGATGCCGCCAGCGTCCCGGCGTACGCCAAGGTTCGTTACGCGGCCTAAACCCACGCACCCAAGAGGAGGAAACGATGCAGGTCTTCATCAGCTACAGCACCCGAGATCGCGCCATCGTGCGCGAGTTCGCGAAGGAACTCAAACCACACGCGAAGGTGTGGTTCTGGGACCACGACAAGGAGCCTGGGAAGGAAGCGTGGCCTTCCATCTTCGCGCAGATCGACAACTCGGATCTGGTACTGACCCTCGTCACGGGAAAGGCTCTTGAACGGGCCTTCTCCGTGGGGCAAGAGGTCGGCCACGCAAAGAGCAAGGGGAAGGAGATCGTTCCCATTGTGGAGCATGGAGTGAGCTTCGGGGATCTGGGCTGCCTCAGCGGACTGACACCCATCGAACTCGACCGCACCAATCTGCCGAAGACCATGGGGGAGATCCAGACGCACGTTCGTAAGCGGGCCGCCGCCAAACGGAAAACAACCGACGATGGGGAAGCCCTACTAGTTGTGGTGGCATGCATCGCGTTGCTCGTGATCCTGTCGAAAACGTAGACGATCTGCGCCGAGGGGAGTCAAATTGCTTTTGAAAGGCGGTGCTATATGGGCATCAAAATTACTGGGCTCGACGAACTCCAGCGCAAGTTTAGTGACCTTGAGCGTCGAGCGAGCAAGATGCATGGGAGCCATGAGATCCCGATGTCGGAGTTGCTCTCCCCCTCATTTTTGCGTGGCTGCTCGCGCTTCAGTTCACTGGATGAAATGTTTGTAACCAGCGGATTCAAAGTTGAATCCCAAGAGGACTTCTCAGCGATCCCTGACAATGAATGGGACACCTTCATCCGGGGCAACACATCTTTCGGAAACTGGCAGAAAATGCTGCACGCCGCTTCTGTTGCCTGGACACAGAAGGAGCTGGGTTTGTAGCCCCCCCCTGGAGAACTTGGTGAGGGTGGCGAACTGTCCCGGAGTCAGGGCCGGGCCCGGGAGAAATCAGACCCCTACTCGAACCCCCAACCGGGAGGGGAGGGGGGACGGTTGTCAGGTGTTGGCGAGGGTGACGGGATTCGAACCCGCAACATCCAGATCGACAATCTGGTGCGCTAACCAGTTGCGCTACACCCCCGCCGGAGTGAAGGGCGGGGATCATAGTGCCCCCCCGCCGGGGAGTCAATTCGCCCTAGACCCCCCGCGCAGCCCCGGGTACCCTCCGATCCCATGGACGTCCTGCCCTCCCTGATCTCCACCGCCAGCCCCGAGTTCCGGGACAACCTCCAGCACCACCAGACCCTCGCCAAGCAGACGAAGGAACTGAGGGATCAGGCCCGCCTCGGCGGCCCCGCAGAAGACCGGAAACGCCACGCCGACCGCGGCAAGCTGCTCCCGCGCGAGAGGATCCGGAAGCTCTGCGACCCCGGCTCCCCCTTCCTGGAACTGAGCCCCCTGGCCGCCCACGGCATGTACGAGGGTCAGGCCCCCTCGGCCGGCGTCGTCACCGGCATCGGCCGCATCGTAGGGCGCGAGTGCATGATCGTCGCCAACGACGCCACCGTGAAGGGCGGCACCTACTTCCCCCTCACCGTGAAGAAGCACCTGAGGGCGCAGGAGATCGCCCTGGAGAACCGCCTGCCCTGCGTCTACCTCGTGGACTCCGGAGGCGCCTACCTGCCCCTCCAGGCCGAGGTCTTCCCCGACCGCGATCACTTCGGCCGCATCTTCTACCACCAGGCCCGGCTCGGGGCCCTCGGCATCCCCCAGGTGGCCCTGGTCTTCGGCCCCTGCACCGCAGGCGGCGCCTACGTGCCCGCCATGGCCGACGAATCCGTGATCGTGAAAGGCCACGGCCACATCTTCCTGGCCGGGCCGCCCCTGGTGAAGGCGGCCACCGGCGAGGAGGTCAGCGCCGAAGCGCTGGGCGGCGCCGACGTCCACTGCCGCCAGTCCGGGGTCACCGACCACCTGGCCCGCAGTGAGGACGAGGCCCTGGCCATCGCCCGGTCCATTGCCGAGACATTGCCCATGAGCAAGCGCATCCCGCCCCACTGGGAGGTCTCCGAACCCGAGCCGCCCCGATACGACCCCGCCGAGCTGGGCGGCATCCTGCCCGCCGACCCCCGCAAGGCCTACGACGTGCGCGAGGTCATCGCCCGCATGGTCGATGGCTCACGCTTCCACGAGTTCAAGCGGGAGTACGGCGCGACCCTGGTCTGCGGATTTGCCCGGTTGCATGGCTATCCCGTCGGCATCCTGGCCAACAACGGCGTGCTGTTCTCGGAGAGCGCGCTCAAGGGCGCGCATTTCGTGGAGTTGTGCGGCCAAAGAGGGATCCCGCTGCTCTTCCTCCAGAACATCACGGGCTTCATGGTCGGATCCCGCGCGGAGTCCGGGGGCATCGCCAAGGACGGGGCCAAGCTGGTCATGGCCGTGGCCAACGCCCCCGTGCCCCGCTTCACTGTCGTGATCGGCGCCTCCTATGGGGCCGGCAACTACGGGATGTGCGGGCGGGCCTACCAGCCCCGCCTGATGTTCACCTGGCCCAATGCCCGCGTCTCCGTCATGGGCGGAGAACAGGCCGCCAGCGTCCTGGCCACGGTGAAGAAGGACCAGCTGACCAAGCAGGGGAAAACCTTCTCCGCGCAGGACGAAAAGGACCTCAAGGCCCCCATCCTGGCCAAGTACGAGGAAGAAGGACATCCCCTCTACGGCACCGCCCGGCTCTGGGACGACGGCATCCTCCTGCCCGAGGAGACCCGCGACGCCCTGGGCCTCGGCATCTCCATGACCCTGAACGCCCCCCTGGCCGACCCGAAGGAGGGATCCCGCTACGGGGTCTTCCGGATGTGATGCGGCCATGAAATTCTATGTGGCGGCGTACGTGGGGGAAGCGGAGCGCGTGAAGGCCATCCAGCGCAGGCTGGTCGGCCTGGGCCACTCCCTGACCGTCGACTGGACCGATGGGACGGCCGACGTGCCCGACGGGGCGGACCGGGACCGCCACCCGGAGAAGGTCCGGGAGATCGCCTCGCGCGACATGGCCGGGGTCCGCGACTGCGACGCCTTCATCCTGCTGTCCGAGCCGGCGGAAGGGCGTGCGAAGTACGTCGAGCTGGGCGCCGCGATCGCCTCCTTCCTGGAGCGCGGCCGGCCTCAGGTCTTCGTCCTGGGGGCGGAGACCCACCAGTCTGTCTTCTTCTACCACCCCGCCGTGCGGCGGGTGAAAACCCTCGAGGAGGTCTGTCCATGAGCGCCCTCAAGACCTGGACCGAGGGCCACGTCCACCACATCCGGCTCAACCGGCCGGACGTGAAGAATGCCTTCAACGAACGCATGATCGCGGAGGTCACGGAGGCCTTCCTCGCCGTCCGGGCCGAGGACCCCTTCCGCGTCGTCTGCCTGTCCGGCGAGGGCCCGGTCTTCTGCGCCGGGGGGGACCTGGACTGGATGCGTCGCGCCGCGACCTGGTCGAAGGACGAGAACCACGCCGACGCCCTGGCCCTCTTCCGCATGCTCCTGGCGCTGAGGGAGTGCCCCAAGCCCCTGGTCGCGGCGGTGCGCGGCTTCGCCCTGGGCGGGGGCTCGGGGCTGGCGGCGGCCTGCGACCGGGTGATCGCAGAGGAGGACACCCAGTTCGGGTTCACCGAGGTGCGCCTCGGCATCATCCCGGGGACCATCTCTCCTTTTGTGTTGGAAAAGATCGGCCTGCATGCGGCGCGGGACCTCTTCACCAGCGGACGGCGCTTCACGGCGGCCAAGGCCCTCCAGATCGGCCTGGTCACGGATGTGGTCCCGACGGGCACCCTGGACGCGGCGGTGACCGCCGCCTTGAAGGACTACCTCCTCGCCGCGCCCCAGGCCATCCTCCAGGCCAAGGAGCTGGCCTTCGAGATCTCGCACGACCTCCTGCACAAGCCGCTGAAGACCCTGGGGCCCAAGGTGGCCTCCCGCATCGCGGCCAAGCGCGGGGATGCGGAGGCCAAGGCGGGCTTCAAGGCCTTCTTCGACAAGAAGCCGCCGCCGTGGGCGGCGCCGTGACAGCCGCCAAGGCGAGGCCGGTAGGAGGTGTCTTCTGGACTCTCTTCGGGATCTGTGTTCTGGTTGGTGGAGAGAGCATCTTCTATTTCTTCGACAATCGCCTCGGCCCGGCTCTATCTACGGGACTGTTCTTCGTCTGCCTTGCTCTGAACCTTGGCCTCATCGCTAACACTCTCTGGGGACTCCAGCTCGTCCAGCGCCTATCCCCGGACACGCCCCAGGAGGAGCGCCAGACAGCTATCCGTGTCATCTCCAGACGGATGTGGATTGCTCTCCTGGTCGCTTTCCCAGCCACAATAGGCCTCATGTCGGTAGCGCAAAAAGTAGTCAACAAGGGGTCGGATTTCTTAGAGAGACCTGAATTTCGAATACTTTGGCACGAAAACGATGCCAACGACAATGTCATCCGCATCAGTTTCTCAGAGTGCAGCAAGAACCAGAATGGCATCGTAGACCTATCCCTCATCCTCCACTCGGAAGGTACACGGAGAAATACTGTTCCCCACCAGTGGACAACGATGACCTGCGTTGGGATCGTCCTGATACAGGAGGATTACCTGGCAAACAGAACCAGGATACCCTGCACCCTTCTGAGTCCCTCAACCTTCACCTCCACTTCCGCGACCGAATACCCCGTTTCGGCGCGTGTGAAGCCGTGTACCTCAGCCTGGTTGAATTACCTAGAACTGACATATACCTGGACCCCAGGGCTCCCTACCCACACACAGAAGTTACTCATCCCTATCCCCTCCCCATGACCAGCCCCACCCACCCCTTCTCCTCCGTCCTCATCGCCAACCGCGGCGAGATCGCACTGAGGCTGGTCCGCGCCTGCCGGGAACTGGGATTGAAATCCGTGGTCGCGGCCGTGGGATCCGAGAAGGACGCCCTCCCGGCCCGGGAAGCCGACGCTATCGCCGTATTGGAAAGCCCGAAGTCCTACCTCGACCCCAAGGCCCTGCTGGAGGCCGCCAAGAAAACCAAGGCCGGCGCCATCCACCCCGGCTACGGCTTCCTCTCCGAGAACGCCGACTTCGCCGAGGCCGTCATCTCTGCCGGCCTGACCTGGATCGGCCCGCCTCCCGCGGCCATGCGCGCGCTGGGCAACAAGCTGGCCGGACGCGCGGTGGCCGAGAAGGCCTCTGTCCCCGTCCTGCCCGGCGCCAAGCTGGGCAAGGACCCCGCCAAGGCGGCCAAGGAAGTCGGTTTTCCCTTATTGGTCAAGGCCGCCGACGGAGGCGGAGGACGCGGACAGAGGATGGTGGAAAAGCCTTCCCAGCTGACGGAAGCCATCGAGAGCGCCCGCCGCGAGGCCGGGGCCTCCTTCGCCTCCGAGGAGGTCTTCCTCGAACGCTTCCTGCCCGCCCCCCGCCACGTAGAGTTCCAGATCCTGGGGGATCCGAAAGGGAAGGTCGTCCATCTGCACGAGCGCGAATGCTCGGTCCAGCGCCGACGCCAGAAGCTGATCGAGGAAAGCCCCTCCCCGGCCCTGACACCCGAGCTGAGGGAAAGGATGGGCGCCGCCGCCGTCCGCCTGGCAGAGGCCGCGGGCTACCGGAGCCTGGGCACGGTCGAGTTCCTGGTCGACGGCAAGGACTTCTACTTCCTCGAGGTCAATGCCCGTCTCCAGGTCGAGCATCCGGTGACCGAGGCCGTCCTCGGCCTGGACCTGGCCCAGTGGCAGATCCGCATGGCGATGGGGGAGCCCTTCCCCTTTTCCCAGGCCCAGATCCAACCCAGGGGCCACGCGATCGAGGCCCGCCTCTGCGCCGAGGACCCGGACCACGATTTCCTCCCCTCGGGCGGCAGGATCCTGGCCCTGGACCTCCCCCGCATCCCCGGGCTGCGTTGGGAGACCTTCCTGGAGGAGGGCCGTGAGGTCGCCTCCGACTACGACTCCCTGTTGGGCAAGGCGGTCGCCTGGGCCGAGGACCGTGCGGGGGCCATCCGCCGCCTGGACCAGGCCCTGGCCGGATCTGTCCTCTTGGGCCTGCACCAGAACCTAGGCTTCCTGCGCTTCGTGCTGGGCCGGCCCGAGTTCTCCTCCGGGAAGTACGACACCGGCCTAGTGGAGGAGCGCATCCTGGCGGCCTGGGTCTCGCGCAACCGGGATCTCCCGCCCGAGGCCAAGGCCCTGATCGCGGAGGCGAAGTCCAGGCCCATTGCGTCCGGCGCTGGCTCCGGCAGACGCATCCCGGATCCCTGGCAGGACCTGAACGGATGGAAGCCGTGAGGCTGAGGGCCGTCCGTGGCAACGGCGGGATCTGGCTCTCCCTCGACGGGGAGGCCCGCTTCATACCGGACGAACAGGCCGGAGCCGCGCGCGCCGGGACAGCTGCCGGGGCCGATCCCGTTTCCCCCATGCCCGGCCGCGTCACCAAGCTCTTCGTGAAGGCCGGGGACGCCGTGACGGCCGGAGCCCCCCTGGCCGCCGTGGAGGCCATGAAGATGGAATACCTGGTCAAGGCGCCCGCCGACGGCAACGTCGGCCGCGTCCTCTGCAGCGTGGGGGACACGGTCGCCCTGGGCCAGCGCCTGATGGACTGGGAGGCGAAAGCATGAAGCGCCTCCGCATCGTCGAGGTGGGGCCCCGCGACGGCCTGCAGAACGAGAAGGCGGCCATTCCGATCGATGCCAAGCGGGCCTTCATCGCCCGCCTGGTCGCGGCGGGCCTGAAGGACATCGAGGTCGGCGCCTTCGTGCGCCCGGACCGCGTCCCCCAGATGGCCGGCTCGGACGAGCTGGCGCGCTCCCTTCCTGAAGTTCCGGGCGTCACTTACTGGGGTTTGGCACCCAACCTCAAGGGCGCCGAGAGGGCCGCGGCCTCCGGGATGAGGGCCCTGGCGGTCTTCACGGCCGCCAGCGAGACCTTCAGCGTCAGAAACGCCAACACTTCCATTGCGGAATCCCTGGCAGGCTTGAGGGATGTCGCCGGTTTCGCGCAACGCGAGAAGATGAAACTCCGCGCCTACGTTTCCACCTGTTTTATCTGCCCCTACGAGGGCGTTATCGCACCGGCCAAGGTCGCCGAGGTCTCCCAGGCCCTGCTGGAGATGGGCGTATCGGAAATCTCCATCGGGGACACGCTCGGGGCGGCGGTGCCGGAGCAGATGGAAGCCGTCTTCGGCACCCTCCTGAAGCTGGCGCCCGCTTCCGCCTGGGCCGGGCACTTCCACGACACCCGCGGCCGGGCCCTGGACAACGTCCTGGCCTCGATGGAACTCGGGATCGGGATCTTCGACGCCTCGGCCGGAGGCCTGGGTGGCTGCCCCTTCGCGCCCGGCGCCGCAGGCAACCTGGCCACCGAGCGCCTGGTCGAGCGCCTCGACGCCCTCGGCGTGGAGACCGGGGTGGACCTCAAGACCCTCAGCCTGGCCGCGCCTCCGCTGGAGGCCCTCCTCGGCCATCCCCTGCCGGGCCGACGTCATGCCTGAGAAGCGCGGCACCAAGGCCCTGCCCCCCCCCGAGCGGCCCCGGGAACGCTGTCTCAGGCTGGGGCCCGAGGCGCTCTCGGAGGCGGAACTGATCGCCCTTCTTCTCGGCACCGGCCGCGCCGGCGAGGACGTGCAGGACGTCGCCCGCCACATCCTCTCCCATTTCGGGTCCCTGGACGCCCTGGGCCGGGCCTCTGCACGCGAGATCGCCTCGCTTCCCGGATTCGGGCCGGCCAGGGCCGCCCTCCTGCAGGCGGCGCTCGAACTGGGGAGGCGACGCGCGGAGGAGGACGCCTTCACGCCGGAGCACAAGCTCGGCTCCCACCGGGAGGTGATCGCCTACCTCAGCCCCCGCCTGACCCGGCTCAAGCAGGAGACCTTTCTCGTGCTGTGCCTGGACAACCGGAGCCGCCTCCTGAAGATGGAAACGGTCAGCCGCGGGACCCTGACCTCCAGCCTGGTCCACCCCCGGGAGGTCTTCAACGTGGCCATCCGCGAGGGGGCCGCCCAAATCATCGCGGCCCACAACCACCCGTCCGGGGACGCGGAGCCCAGCGAGGAGGACCTGGCGATCACCCGGAGACTGGAGGAGGCGGGACGCCTGATCGGAATCCCCCTGGTCGATCACGTCATCATCGCCCGGGGCGGCTCGGTCAGCCTGCGCCAGCTCGGGGTGATCCGGCCGGGCTAGGCCTTCACGTCCTGCCAGACGAGGATCTCGTTGCCCTCGGGATCCTTGGCGTTCGCCCCGCGCATGGCGCCGAAATCCCAACGCCTGGAAACCTTTCCACCCAGCTTGCGGAGATCCTTCAAGGCGGCCTCCAGGTCCGTGACCCGGATCCCGGGGCTGGTGCGGCCCACCGAGCGGCCGTTCGTGATGCAGAGCTCCTGACGGCTCTTCGCGTCCTTGAGAAGGGTGAAGTGCGGGGTACCCTGCTTCAATTCCAGGCCGAGGAAGCGGCGGTAGAAGCCGACCATCTTCCGATAGTTCCTGGCGGGGATCATCGTATCTTCCAAGGTCCGGGGCATCTTTTTCATCGGAAGGGACTCCTTTGGGTGAGGATGGGATCATCGACCTATCCGAGATTGCGGTCAAGCAACGCGGATGTTCCGATCTTGCGAATCCCCGAAGGCAGGGCAACAATGCCCCCGTGCCTCTGAGGTCCCCATCGGAGATCCACGCAGCCGGCCCGGCCGCATACGTCGATCTCCCCGATGGCGGATTCTCGGTGGCCAGCCGGCATCCCCATGCCCATCCCCGGCAGGGGGAGCTCCTGTCTCTCAAGGCCGTCCTGGAGGGGGCCGAGGAATACCGGTTGGACGACCGTCGCTACGAGATCGGCGCGGGGCGCGTCCTCCTCATCCCCGAGGGACTTCCCTATGCCAGCCGCGTCCTGAGCCCTTCCGTGGCGATGTGCCCCGTCTTCTTCTCGCGTGCGGCGGCCCGGGAGGTCCTTGCCGTGACCCGGGGCGCCCCGGAGGAGGACTTGTTGGAGGAGAGCCTCCCATCCTGCGTACAGGAGGAGGCGCTCCTACCCCGAGGGCATGCCCTGCAGGCCTCGATGCGACGGATCTGGGCCCTCACCCGCCGCGCGGCGCAGGAGACCTCCCCGGACGATGCCCGGCACGCCCTGAGGGAGGAGACGCTCCTGGCCCTTTCCCGGGCCCTGGACTCCCGGGAGCGGTTGACCAGACGCCTCCAACGCCTGAAGGGGTTGAGGCCTGCGACCCGCCTGGAATTCCACCGGAGGCTGGCCCGGGCGGAGGACAGGATGCACGCGGATCCGGGAGGCAAGCTGGACCTGGAGGCCCTCGCCCGCACGGCCTGCATGAGCCCCTTCCACTTCCTCAGGCGCTTCTCCGCCTTTTACGGGGAGACCCCCACACGCCCACCTGAAGAGGATACGGCTGGGAAGGGCCCGGACCCTCTCCGGTCGAGGCCTGGCGGTCAAGGAGATCGCCCGCGCCTGCGGCTACCGCAGCGTCCCCACCTTCATCCGGACCTACCGGAGCTTCTGGGGTGCCACGCCGAGGCGGCTCCCCTAGGTTTTCAGGCCACGATCTCCTCCAGGGCCCAGGAGAGGCGGTGGGAAACGCCCCCGGAGCCCTGGCGGGCCTGGTACTGGCGGATGAGGCGTCCGAGATCCTCCCGGAACTGGTGGGCCTGGCCGGGCGTGAGGTTCAGGGTCCGGACCTCCGCGCCGGCCTCTTCGGGGACCTCCAGGGCGCCAGGCTCGGCCCCGTAGAGCTTCTCGATCATTCCGCGCTTCTGCCTCTCCTCCACCACCTTCACCAGCCCGGCCGCTTCCAGCCGCTTGAGGTGGTAATGGATCTTGGGCTGGCCCTCCCCCAACCGGCGGGCAAGGCTCTGGCCCGAGCCGGGCACGAGGGCCACCGCCTCCAGGATGCGCCGACGCAGGGGATGCAGGCAGGCGAAGAGCAGCGCCCTGCGGGCAGGTTCCATGACTTGAATATACAGTTTTATTTAGTACACACTATAAAAACTGTGTATTCGAGATCATTTTTAGGGAAGAATGACCTGGGAATCGGCCCCCCCAACCTCCAGGATGCCCCCCAACCTAAGGGAGATCAATCCATGAGCACCCCCCGCCAGCAGGCCGTGGCCGAGACCCGTGCGCGCGAGCCCCGCGTCGTCCCCGAGCTGTCCGCCCCCTACCGCGTCGCCGAGCGCTACGGGGAGAACACCTTCGGCCTCGACGCCATGCGGGACAAGCTGCCGTCCAGCGCCTTCAAGAAGCTCCAGCGCACCGTCAAGCGCGGGGAGAAGCTGGACCGCGCCATCGCCGATGCCGTGGCCCACGCCATGAAGGAATGGGCCCTGGAGAAGGGCGCCACCCACTTCTGCCACTGGTTCCAGCCCCAGACGGGACTCACGGCGGAGAAGCACGACGCCTTCATGTCCTTCGACGACCAGGGCAGGGTCATCGAGCGCTTCTCGGGATCCCAGCTCATCCAGAGCGAGCCGGACGCCTCCTCCTTCCCCTCCGGCGGGATGCGCTCGACCTTCGAGGCCCGGGGCTACACCGCCTGGGACGCCTCCAGCCCGGTCTTCATCATGGAGGGGCCCAACGGCAAGACCCTCTGCGTCCCCTCGGTCTTCATCTCCTACCATGGGCACGCCCTGGACCTGAAGACCCCGCTCCTGCGCTCCATGGAGACCCTGAACAAGAGCGCCTGCCGGATGATCGAGCTCCTGGGCCGCCCCTGCGAGCGCGTGGTACCCACCCTCGGGCCCGAGCAGGAGTATTTCCTGATCGACCAGGCCTTCTACACCCTGAGGCCCGACCTGGTGGCCTCCGGCCGCACGCTGCTGGGCGCCAAGCCGGCCAAGGGGCAGCAGCTGGAGGACCACTACTTCGGCTCCATCAAAGCCCGCATCCTGGCCTACATGCAGGAGTGCGAGCGGGAGCTGTTCAAGCTCGGGGTGCCCGCGAAGACCCGCCACAACGAGGTGGCCCCCGCCCAGTACGAGATGGCGCCTATTTTTGAAGAAGCCAACATCGCCGCCGACCACAACCAGATCGTGATGGAGACCCTGCGCGCCGTCGCGCGCCGGCACCACCTGGCTCTGCTTCTTCATGAGAAGCCCTTCGCCGGCGTGAACGGCTCTGGCAAGCACAACAACTGGTCCATGTCCGACGACCACGGCGCCAACCTCCTGGAGCCCGGAAAGACCCCCTCCCAGAACCTCCAGTTCCTGGTCTTCCTGCTCGCGACCATGAAGGGCGTCCACAGGCGCGCCGGCCTCCTGCGTGCCTCCATCGGCGTCTCCGGCAACGACCACCGCCTCGGCGCCAACGAGGCCCCACCGGCCATCATCTCGGTCTTTTTGGGAGAGCAGCTCACCGGCATCCTCAACGCCATCGAGAAGGGGAAAGGACTGGAGGAAGGCGGCGAGGAGCGCCTCATCGCCCTGGGCCTGGGCAAGCTTCCGGAAGTCAGCCGCGACGCCACCGACCGTAACCGCACCTCGCCCTTCGCATTCACGGGCAACAAGTTCGAGTTCCGTGCGGTGCCCTCCAGTGCCGTAATCTCCTGGCCCATCACCATCCTGAACGCCGCTGTCGCAGAAGCCCTCGACGAGATGCACGCCGCCATCCAGAAGCGCATCGGCAAGAAGACATCCCTCACCAAGGCCGTCATGGAGGTCGTGCGCGAGTCCATCCTGGAGACCAAAGCCATCCGCTTCGAAGGCAACAACTACGATCCGGCCTGGGTGAAGGAGGCCGCAAAGCGGGGCCTCCCGAACCTGCGCAAGGCCCCCGAGGCTCTGGCGGAGCTCGTGAAGGGCGACGCACCGGGCTTCTTCGCGAGAGCCGGCGTGATGTCCGAGGACGAGGTGGAAGCCCGCTATCACGTCACTCTGGAGCGCTACGTGAAGGACATCCAGATCGAGGCCGATGCCCTGCACAACCTGGTGAGGACTTCGGTGCTTCCAGCCGCCACGGCCCACCAGAGGGCCCTGTCCAAGTCCATCACCGAGGCCCAGACGGCCCTTGCGGGAGGAAGCCCCAAGGCGGTCAACGGACCGGCGCAGCACAGGACCCTCCAGCCCCAGGTGGACGACCTCAAGGACTGCGCCGAGGCCATCGGCGATCTGCACGGGAAGCTGGCGGCGCTCGGCCGGACCCAGGAGGCCGCCGAAGGCGTCCCCGACCTGGCCAAGCAGGCCAGGGCTTATGCGGACGAGGTGCTGCCCGCCATGGGCGAGCTGCGGTTGGTCTGCGACCGCCTGGAGGAGACGGTGGACGACGCCCTCTGGCCGTTGCCGAAGTACCGCGAGATGCTGTTCCTGATCTGATGCTTTCCCTCCGGCCCGCCTCGTCCCGGGATCTCCCGGCCGTGTTGGGGATCTACAACGAGGCGGTCCGGACCTCCACGGCTACCTTCGACACCCGGGCGGAAACCCTCCAGAAACGCCGGGCCTGGTTCCGCGTCCACGGGAAGCGGCATCCCGTCCTCGTGGCGGAATCCGCCGGACGCGTCGTCGGCTGGGCCTCCCTCAGCCCCTGGTCGCCTCGCGGCGGCTATGCCGACACGGTCGAGGACTCCTTCTACGTGGCGGAAGGCTTCCGGGGACGGGCGATCGGCCGTGCCCTTCTCGAGGCCCTGATGGCGGAGGCGGGCCGGGCAGGGCACCATGCCGTGATCGCACGCATGTGCACCGAGAGCTCCGCCAGCATCCATCTGCACCGGAGGCTTGGATTCCGGCCCACGGGGACACTGCGGGAGGTCGGCCGGAAATTCGGACGCTTTCTCGACGTGCTCACGATGCAGCGGCTCCTGGCATGAGCGTTGATCCCGGAAACCGGTTCTCCGCGGTGGCCGGACTGTATGCCCAGTACAGGCCGGGCTATCCCGCTTCCATGGCCGACTGGATCGTTTCGAGGGCCCGGATCCGGCCCCCGGCCCGCATCGCCGACGTGGGATGCGGCACGGGGATTTCCAGTCGCCTCTTCGCAGGACGGGGCTTCCGGGTGACCGGGGTCGACCCCAACACGGAAATGCTGGAGCAGGCCCGCGCAGCGGGTGGCGCGGAATACCGGCAGGGGACGGCCGATGCCACGGGACTGGAGGACGCCGGCACGGCCCTGGTGACCGTGGCCCAGGCGGCCCACTGGTTCGCGCTCGAGCCGGCCTTCCGGGAGTTCCGCAGGATCCTCGAGCCCTCAGGAGCCGTCGTGCTCTTCTGGAACGTCCGGACCTCCTCCCCTTTCATGGACGGCTACGACGCGGCGCTGAAACGCTTCAGCACGGAGTATGCCATCGCCCATGGGGACCGGATCCCGGACTCCGCCCGGCTCCGGACGCTTCCCGGGGTGACCTCCGTGGAGACGGCGCGCTTCCCGAACCCGACCCTTCTGGATTGGGCGGGGCTTCAGGGCCGAGCCTTCTCCGCCTCCTACGTCCAGCACGGAGTGGCGGACAAGGCCGGCTTCGAGAGAGACCTCAAGGCCCTCTTCGAGGCCCACGCCGCCTCCGGGAAGGCGGAGTTCCTCCACAAGACCGAGGTCTTCCTCTGCCGCCTTAGCTAGAATGCCTCCTGGCATGCCCCAGCTCCGTCTCTACAACACCCTGACGCGCCAGACGGAGCCCTTCGCCCCTGCGGCGCCGGACGGCGTCGTCCGCTACTACGCCTGCGGTCCCACGGTGTACTACGACGCCCACCTGGGCAACCTGCGCACCTACGTCTTCACCGACGTCCTGCGCCGCACCCTTCAGCTCCTGGGCCACCCCGTCCGCTTCGTCATGAACATCACCGACGTGGGCCACATGACCACGGACCAGGACGAGGGCGAGGACAAGATGGCCCTGGCCGCGGCACGGGAGCGGCAATCCCCGGACGAGATCGCCACCCACTACACCGGCCTCTTCCTCCAGGACCTGGACCGCCTCAACATCCTGGGGGCGGACACCCTCTGCAAGGCCACGGACCATATCCCCGACATGCTCTCCCTCATCCAGAAGCTGGAGCTCAGGGGCCTGGCCTACGTCCGGCCCAGCGGGGTCTACTTCGACACCGCGGCCTTCCCCGGCTACGGGAAGCTGGCCCGCCTGAAACTGGACGCCCAGGAGGCCGGAGCCCGTATCGAGCCCCATCCGGACAAGAAGAACCCCCACGACTTCGCCCTCTGGAAGCTGGCCCAGCCCAACCACCTCATGCAGTGGGACTCCCCTTGGGGCAGGGGCTATCCGGGCTGGCACATCGAGTGCTCGGCCATGGCCATGAAGTACCTCGGCGAGACCTTCGACCTCCACTCGGGGGGCGTCGACCACATCCCGATCCACCATGAGAACGAGATCGCCCAGTCCGAGGGGGCGACAGGGAAGCCCTTCGCGCGTTTCTGGCTTCATGCGGCCTTCCTCCAGCTGGACGCCGCCAAGATGAGCAAATCCTCGGGAAGCTTCCTGACCCTGACCCAGGCGATGGGGAAAGGGTTCCACCCCCTGGCCTACCGCCTCTTCTGCTTCTCGGCCAAGTACCGCATGCCCCTGACCTTCAGCGAGCAGGCCCTGCGCGCCGCCCAGAAGACGCTCCAGGCGCTCTGGAACGACGTGCGCTTCCTCCCGGAAGCAGCCCTGGCCGGGGAGGAGCCCTTCTGCGCCGGGTACCGTCAGCGCTTCCTGGAGGCCCTGGCCGATGACCTCAACCTCCCCAAGGCGGTCGCGGAGCTCCACGGCCTGGTCTCCGAGGCCCACCGGACGAAGTCCTACCGGGTCTACACGACCCTCCTGGAGATGGATAGGGTGCTGGGCCTGGACCTCGGCAAGGTCAGGGAACAGGGCAAGGACCTTCCGGAGTCCGTGCGCGAGCTGGTGAGGACGCGGGAGGAGGCCCGGCGCGCGAAGGACTTCGCCAGGTCGGACGCGTTGCGCGACGAGATCGCGAAGGCCGGCTACCTGCTGGAGGACACCCCCGAAGGGATGCGCTGGCGGAAGGCCTAGGCCTTCTCGGCAGCCGGTTTGGCCCGCTGGAGCAGGAGGTCGATGGCCTTGGCCTCCCGGATCGCCGCGCGGAGGTTGGGCATGCCCCCCTCCTTGTCCAGCTTCTGGCGGATGGCCTCGGGCCTCTCCCCGTAGGAGGCGGCCATGCGGCGGATCCTGTCCTCCACGTCGGACTCGGTGACCAGGATCTTCGACTGCTCCGAGACCTTGGCCAGGATGAGCATGGTCCTGAGGCGGCGCTCCGCGCCCTCCTTCGTCCCGCTCTTGAGCTTTTCCAAATTTTCGCGCACTTGTTTCTCGGGGATCCCCCTCATCAGAAGATCCATGGTCGTCCGCCGCAGGGCATCCTCTGCGTGGGATGCCAGCACGTCCTGCGGCAGCTCGAACTGGGTCTTCTCGATCAGCCAGGTGATCAGGTCCTCCTCCAGCTTGCGGTGGGCCTCGCCCTCCTTGTGCTGCTGGACATGGGATTTCATCCCCTCGCGCAGGGCCTCCACGGTGTCGAAACCCATCTGTTTGGCGAAGGCCTCGTCGGCCTCGGGCAGACGGGGGCGGCGGACCTCCTTCACCACGGCGCGGATGGTGGCCATCTTGCCGCGGAAGGCGGCCTGGGTGAAGTCGTCCGGCAGGGTGGCCACCACCTGGGCGGTCTCCCCTGCCTTGTAGCCCTTGAGGAACTCCTCCGTGGGCCCGGTCGGGAGCTCGCCGAGGTTCTCCCCGTCCAGGGCTACGCCGGCGGCGGCCTGCTCCCAGAGGACCTTTTCCCCTTCCAGGAGGGCCAGGTCGCAGACGGCCAGGTCGCCCTTGGCGAGGGCATAGGCGGCGTCGGCCGGATCCCACTGCATGTTCTGCTTCTGCAGGTCCGCCAGGGCGGCGTCCAGATCGGCTTCGCCCACCTTCACGGCCTTCCTGGAAACCGGGATGGCCTGCAGGGAAGGCAGGTCGAACTCGGGCCTGACCTCCACGCTGGCTTCGTAGGTGAGGCCCTTGGCGGGATCGAAATCCACCTTGTCCAGGGAGGGCTCGGAGAAGGGCTGGAGCTTGCGCTCCTTCACCGCCTCGTCCCAGCTGCGGGCGATGAGGTGGTCGCGGGCCTCCTCGATGGCGCGGTGGCCGAAGCGCTTCTCCACCAGGGCCCGGGGGGCCTTGCCGGGGCGGAAGCCGGGAAGCTGGGCGTGGGCCACAAGGGCGCCCATGTGCTCCTCGATCTCGGCCTTGACCTTGTCGAGACCGACCTCGACGGTGAGATGCTTCTTGCAGGGGCCGATGTCTTTGACGGTGATTTTCATGGGGCGGGGAGGATACGGCCCGCCCCCGGGCGGAGTCAAGGCGGCCGCACTTGCGGCGGCGGGGGGCATCCGGCATACTGGAGCCTTCCTATGGCGACAGACCTGGACATCCAGGGGATCCTTGCCAAAAGCGTCTCCCCCACGACGGTTGATGACCTGCGCAAGCAGGGGCTCAAGAACGTACTCGTACTCAACAAGGACAGCGTCAAGAACCTGATCTCCCAGGCCGTGGAGGCCGCCATCGAACGGCGCTCCAAGGACAGGGTCGCCGAGGAGGCCCGCGCCTCGGCCGAGAAGGCCCGCCTGCAGGTGGCGGACTCCATCCGGGAGCGCGAGCAGGCCCTGGCCAACCAGGCCCTCCTCGTGGCCGACCGGACCCGTCTGGAGCGGGAGCTGTCCACTCTCAAGGAGGACCTCTCCCAGCGCAGTGCAGCGCTCGAAGAGGAGAAGCGGAGGCTGGTCGAGACCTCCAAGGCCGAGCTGGACAAGATCATGTCCACGGCCCGCCAGGACGCCTCCAAGCTCCCCGAGCTCCAGGCCCATGCGACCCGCCTCTCCGCCGAGATCGAGACCCTCCGCGCGCGCCTGGACGCGGCCGAGCAGGCCAAGCTGGAGAGCCAGGCCGCCCTCCAGGCCGCCGATCGGACCCGGCTCGAGGCCCAGTCCTCCCTGGAGCTGGAGCGCCACAAGGTCCAGGAGGCCGCCGAACGGGCCCGCCTCGAGGCCCAGGCGGTCCTGGAGGCGGAGCGCCGCAGGATCCAGGAAGCCGCCTCCGACGTCCGCCAGGAGGCCCAGGCCGCACTGGACATCGAACGCCGCAAGGTCCTGGAGGCCGCTGAACGGACCCGGCTCGAGGCCCAGGCGATCCTGGAGGCGGAGCGCCTCAGGATCCAGGAGGCCATGGCCGACCGCTCCCACGCGGAAGGGGAACTGACCGCCACCAAGGCCTCCCTGGAACGCGCCGAGGCCGACCGGCGCCGGCTGGAGGCCGCCGCGACAGCCGCCGCGGAGGAGGCCCGCGCGCTTCAGTCGAGGCTCCACGAGGCGGAGAAGGCCCGCAGCCAGTTCCATGGGGAATTCGAGGGCTTCCGCGACCAGGTCGCCCAGCAGATCGCCGCCCTGGCCGACCGGAAGTCCGGCCCGGATGCCGGGGAGATGGAGACCCTGCTGACCCGTTTCAAGGCCGGCCTGGCACTGGAGCTGACCCAGACCCTGGGTTCCGGAGGCGGCCGCCTGCCCGAGCCGGAAGGCCTGAACAGGCTTGTCAACGACGTGGCGGCCAAGCATGTGGCCCGCGCCTTCGAGGAGAACGTGACGAGCAACCTGAACACGATCGCGCCCGAGACCCGGCATTCCGACGCCGGGGACAAGCTGGAACGGATCCGCCAGCGGCTGACGGATTCCCGCCGAAAGAGCCCCGAGGACGACAACGCTTCTTAGATTCCAAGGAGGATCTGACCATGGCCAAGGCACCGCGCCCCGGTAAGGGGCTGGACGTAGGCACCGCGAACCTCGTATGCGCCCGGGAGGACGCGGAGAGCTCCATCACCGTCTCCTCCATCCGCAACGCCTTCCTGGACGTGCCGGCAGACCCCTTCACCCGGAGCATGCTCTCGCGCCTGAAGGTCCAGTGCGTCCAGCGCGAGGACAAGCTCTACATCGTCGGGGAGACGGCCTTCGAGCTGGCCAACGTCTTCAACCGGGAGACCCGGCGCCCCATGCAGGGCGGGATGCTCAGCCCCAGCGAATCCAACGCGCTGCCCATCGAACGCCTCCTGATCGAACGCGTCCTCGGCGCCCCCGTCGCCGCCGGCGAGAGCTGCGTCTTCAGCGTCCCGGCCGATCCCGTGGACTCCACGCTGAACGTGGCCTACCACCGCGGCGTCATCTCCGAGCTGCTGTCCAAGCTCGGCTACACCCCCTTGTCCATCCTCGAGGGCTACGCGGTGGTCCTGGCGGAGCTGGAGGAGAAGGACTTCACCGGCATCGGCATCTCCTGCGGCGGTGGGATGTTCAACCTCTGCGTGGCCTACAAGAGCGTGCCCGTGGTCTGCTTCTCGACCTCCCGGGGAGGTGACTGGGTCGACCAGAACGCCGCGGCAGCCGTGGGTGCTCCGGCCAGCCGACTCTGCGCGATCAAGGAGAAGGGGATCGACCTCAAGGCTCCCAAGAACAACGAGGAGGAGGCGATCGCGATCTACTACCGCCAGCTCGTGGAATACACCGTCAACGCCCTGAGGCTGAAGTTCGAGTCCAGCCGGGACATCCCGACCTTCCCGGAACCCGTGGACCTGGTCCTGAGCGGAGGCTCCTCCCTGCCCGGCGGCTTCGTGGACCTCTTCCGCGACCAGTTCCAGAAGATGCGCTTCCCCATCCCGGTGAAGGGGATCCGCCTGGCCTCCGAACCGCTGAACACGGTGGCCCAGGGATGCCTCATCGCGGCCCTCACCGACCTCGGCGAGAGCGCTCCCACGACCCCGGCGGCACAAGCCGGGCAGATGCGTTGATGGAGGTGGTTCCCTCCGCAAAGGCGGAACCTCCGGACCTCCCGGCCAAGGCCGTGCTGGAGGCCATGCTCTTCTCCTCCGAGTCCCCCGTGCCGCTGGGGGAGCTCGGCCGGGCCCTGGGCATGCCCGCCGAGCAGGTCCTGTTGCTGGCGGAGGCGCTTCGTGCGGAATACCTCCGGGACGGGCGGGCCTTCGGGATCGAGGAGATCGCCGGAGGCCTCCAGATGCTGACCCTGCCCGAGTTCGCGCCGTGGCTGGCCCGCCTGAGGCCCCCGCGCCAGCAGGGCAAGCTCTCCGGGGCGGCCCTTGAGACCCTGAGCATCATCGCCTACAAGCAGCCGGTCACCCGGGCCGAGATCGAGTCCATCCGGGGCGTCCAGGCCGGCCCGGTGCTGAGGGCCCTGTTGGACCGGGACCTTGTCCGCACGGCGGGCCGCGCCGAGATGCTCGGCAGCCCCCTGCTGTACACGACCACGGAACGATTCCTCGAGCTCCACGGGCTGAAGGGCCTCGAGGACCTTCCCCAGTCTTCCGATTTCCGGACCGCCGCCTCGGCCCGGCCGGAAGCCGCCGCAACGGAGCCGACCCTGGCCGCCCCTCAACCGCTCGTCCCCCTGCCCGTCCCCACCCCGGAGGGTTCCTGACCATGCCCACCTCCCTTGCGGACAAGATCCTCGTGGCCGTCGACGTCCTGCTTCTGGGCGCGGTCGCGGCCGCCGGCGTCGCCGGGGAGCAGCTGCGCCTTCCCGCCGGGCAGGATGTGATGGCCTTTGGCGCCCCCGAGCCTCCCGCTGTCCCCACCCCGCCGATCCTGCCGGAGACGCCCCCCGAGACGCCGGCCCCCGAAAGCCCCGCCGTTGTCCAGCCCGAGACGCCTCTCAGGCCGGGCCAGGCGGAATGGAACCTCGTCTACGCGGCCAAGGAGCGCGGGCTGGTCGCCATGAACCGGGCCCAGGACTGCAAGCCCACCGACTTCGACGGCAAGCGCAGGAACTACGACGAGGCCGAGAAGGCCTTCCAGGAGGCCCTGGCCGCCTCCAGGGCGTGGAGGGCCTGCGAGGGCGTGGACACCTCCATGGTGGACCAGCAGGAACAGGAGATCCGCGCCTACCTGGTGGGGGTCCATAAAAGCAGGCCGATGGGAAAATGAAACCCACCAAGCGAAAGCCGCCCCCAAGCTCTCCCCTCCCACTGATTCTGGGCATCGGAGGGATCCTTGTCGTCGCAGGAGGGATCGCCATCGCCCTGGCAAACCAGGACAAGCCAACCCCGGCCGTCCTGCCCCCCCCTACGGCCCTGGACCCCTTCTCCGCCGCATGGCAGCGGGGCCTGGAGGCCATGAACCGTGCGCGCGGGGCCGCCACCACCGATTTCGATGCCAAGCGTCGGGGCTATGACGAGGCCGAAAAGGCCTTCCAGGAGGCCCTGGCCAAGGCCCCGACGAGCCAGCAGGCGCAGGAGATCCGTATGATGATCGTCGAATGCCATAAGAGCAGGCCGATGGGAGAATAGGAGAACATAGGAGAAAGGAAAGAGACATGAGCCGCCCCCCCTACGCCGTCGCTGTGATCCCCGGGGATGGGATCGGTCCCGAAGTGGTTGCCGAAGGCCTCAAGGTCATGAAGGCCGCGGCCTCCATCCACGGCTTCTCCCTGAAACTGACGGAGTACCCCTGGTCCGCGGACCACTACCTGAAGACCCAGGTCCTCATGCCCGAGGAGGCCCTCGACGAGTACCGGCAGCACGACGCGGTCTTCCTCGGCGCCATCGGGGATCCGAGGCTCCCCATCGGCCTGATCGAGCGCGCCGTGGTCGGGGCGCTGCGCTTCCGCCTGGACCTCTACGTGAACCTCCGGCCCATCCGCTGCCTGGCCGACCACCTCTCCCCCCTGAAAGGCAAGGGCCCCAAGGAGATCGACTTCGTGGTCTGCCGGGAGAACACCGAGGACGCCTATGCGGGCGTCGGCGGATTCCTCAAGAAGGGCACCCTCGACGAGGTGGCCATCCAGGAGATGATCTACACTCGCCGCGGGGTGGAGCGCATCATCCGCTATGCCTACGAGACGGCCAGGGTGCGCCCCCGCCGGAAGTTGACCCTGGTGGACAAGGCCAATGCCATCAACGCCCATGACCTCTGGCGCCGGACCTTCGCCGAGGTCGGAGGGGAATATCCGGACGTCGCCACCGAGATGGCCTACGTGGACGCCGCGGGGATGTGGATGATCAAGAACCCCGAGAGCTTCGACGTGATCGTGACGACCAACCTCTTCGGGGACATCCTGACCGACCTGGGGGCCATCCTCCAGGGCGGGATGGGGATCGCCGCCAGCGCCAACCTCCATCCGGGCAAGGTCTCCATGTTCGAGCCCATCCACGGCTCGGCGCCCAAGTACCGGGGCCTGGGCAAGGCCAACCCCCTGGCAGCCATCGCGGCCGGAGCCATGCTGCTGGACTACGTCGGGGAGAAGGATGCCTCAGCGCGCATCGAAGGTGCCGTGGAACGACTTCTGGTCTCCCGGCGGATCTCCTCCGTGGGGACGGACAGCGGGCTCTCAACCTCCCAGGTCGGGGACCTGGTCGTCTCCGAGCTCAAGGCCTCCGCCGCCACGGCGTAGCTTCCCAACGGACCGCGGGCGGGTCAGTCCCTGCCGAACCTGTCGTTCTCGATCTCCCGCTGGTCGACGATCTGGGCCTTGACCAGGATCACCAGGCTGTTGCGGTTATGGGCATCCTCCCTCGCGCTGAAGAGGGCGCTCAGGAAGGGGATCTTGGACAGGAAGGGCGTCCCGGTCTGGTTGTGGGTCTGGTCGTAGTTGGTCAGGCCGCCGATCAACAGGGTCCCGCCGTCCGGCACGGAGACCGTGGTCCGGATGGCGGACATGTTCACGACCGGGGCCTCGACGAAGGTGTTCTGCTGGAGCCCCCGGATCTGGGTCGTGATCGCGCCTGAGGTGAACACCGTGCGGATCGTCTTGAGCTCGCTCACCGTGGGCCTCAGCTCCAGGGTGATGTACTTGCGGTCTGCGCTGACCACGGGCCGGACGTCGAAGACGATACCGGTCTGCACATAGCCGATCTCCGGGTCGTAGGCCACGGCCTGGACCTGGACCACGGCCGTGATGTCCTGGATGTAGGCATACTGGGTCACGCTGACCATGTTGGCCCGCTGGGTGTTGAAGCACAGCAGGGTCGGGGCGGTCAGGATATTGCCCTTTCCGCTCTTCTCCACGGCCGTGATGAGGGCCTGGGCCTGGAAGTTGTCGAGGAAGGCCACTGACATGACGGTCGTCGGGGCATTCGTCAGCGACCCGTTGAAGGTGCGGGGGAAGGTTCCCGTGTTGATGAAGTTCGCGGCATTGTTGCTGGTCCCGGCCTCGATCTGGGTCCTCAGGCCCCGGGGATTCGTGAAGCCGGCGGACACGGTGCCTGCGGTTTCCGTCAGCCCCGTCCAATCCACGCCGAGCCCCTCGACGCTGGCATCGATGAGCTGGATGAAGCGGGCCTGGATCATGACCTGGAGGGTCCGGTTGTCGCGGAGCTTGCTCAGGAGGGACTGGACCTGCTTGTGGACGGAGGGTGGCCCGTTCACGAAGAGCTTCCCGTTCCTGAATTGGACGCTGGCGCCCTGGTTCGTCCAGAGGTCCTTCGCCTTGTTGTCGATCTGCTCCTTGATGAGCTCCATCAGGCTCTCCCCGGTGATCTTCTCGTCCTCGGCCGCGTCGGCGGTCTTATCGAAGACGATGCCCGGCCCGCCCGCCCCGCCGCCGCCCATCCCGATGGTGGGCCCGATGAAATCCTGGATGGCGACCAGCAGGTCGTGCACGTCGTAGTCCTTGAGCACGTTGGGCTCCGCGAGGCCCTCGGCCGTGGTGAACAGCACGGCCTCCTCCTTCAAGGTCCACTCGAGGCTGACCGCATGGGCCAGGTGGGTGAGCGCGCTCTGCAGGCTCATCCCCTGTTCAGGGCTCTCCATGCTGATGGGCTTCTCGTCGAGCCCGGGATCCTTCTCCTTGGCCAGGTTGTCCACGACGATGGGGCTCTTGAGGAGTTCCTTCTCGAAGTACTCCTTGGCATCCTTGAAGGTCAGGTCCGGAAGCTTGAAATGGACGGTGCTGGCGAGCTTGCCCCTCAACTGCTGCTTCCACGGGGGATCGGCGTCGACCTGCTCCACCTGGGACATGGAATCGGCGCGGGCCTGGACACGGTCCCAGTCCTCCGGGAAGCGGACGGAGCCCTCAGGGCCGTAGCCGAAGGGGATCTGGCTCTCCTTCGCGGCCTCCCGCGTGTTGCGGTCCTCTTCCGCGTAGGTGCCCTTCAATCCGTAGCGGGTCGACACGTGGCGGCGTTCCCGGGCCAGGGCCTTGAGGTTCGCGGCTCCGCTGTCCCCGGGAAGGAGATCATCCAGCTCCGCGGCGACGTGCTCCGCATCCATCCAGCGCTCCGCCTTCAGGGCCTCGTTCCCCTGGGAACGCAGGGCCGCGACGCGGCGCTGCTTCTGGAGACGCATGGCCTCGTAGTCCTTCTGGGCCTCGACGGCAGCCTGGAGGCGCTGGCGCTCCTTCAGGCTGACCTCCTCCTCCAGGGCATGGCGCTGGGCCTCCTTAGTCATGGCGTTCACCTCGGCGCGCAGGCGCTCCTGATCGGGGGATCCGAAAGCCATCCAGCGTACCGTCTCCTGGGCCTCCCGAAGGGCCTGGAGGGCCTCGGTGAAACGCTGCTCGGCCATCAGGCGCCGGCTCTCGCCGATCCGGTGCTGGACGGAGACGGTCTTCTCGTCCTCGGCCGCCCTGTGGGCCTTGCCCAGCTCGTCGAGCGCCTTTTCCCTCCGTCCCGGAAGGTGCCCCAGCGTGCTCTCGATGTCCCTCAGCTCCTGGACCGCCTCGGCGCTGTCGGGCATCAGGGAAACGGCCGTCCGGAAGGCTTCCGCGGCCTCCTCCAGGCGGTTGCCGGTCTTGAGCTCCCGACCCAGGTTGAGGTGGTGCTCCCCCAGGATGCGGTCACGTTCCATCTTGGCCGCGCGCTCCCGGGCAACCTCCTCCATCCGCCTCTCCCGTTCCGACGCGGAGGCCTTCGGGGCAGGGGGCTCGGCCTCGTCCGCTGCCATCAGGGACAGCTGGGGGAAAGACGCCAGGGCCAGCACGGCGGTCAGGATTGGGCGCTTCATGATCCTCTCTCCTTGGCTTAGCGACTTAGCAAATCGGCACTGTCCAGTGTACTCAAAAGGCCCCATGGGTCCGGCCCTATTTCCCGGCGGGGCGTTCGCTCTCGGGAGGGGGGGCGTCCAGCTCCACAAGCGCATCCTGGTCCGCGATCAGCTCGCCGGAAAGCTCCTCGTGCGGACTTCCTGGCTCCGTAGCCCATTCATGGAGGAGGGTCACCACCCGGACGGTCCTCTTCACCTGCTGCACCTGGCCCTTGACCAGGATCTTCACGTCCCTCAGCTCCGGCTCCAGCACGGAATCGATCCTCCAGTGGGTCTGGAAATCCATCGCGGGCTTGGTTCTTGTCGGGGGGATGCGTTTGCCGATCAGTTCCCCGGGTCCAAGGTCGAACACTTTCCAGTCCCAGCCCGATCCCGTCCAGCACTCCACCCTCACGGTGACCTTGTCGGTGGCGGGATTCTGCTGGAAGCACTTGACGATGCGGACGCCGGCGGGAGTCACGATGGCCTTGGCCTCGACGAAGCGACTGTCCTTGGCTCCGGAGGGGATGTCGATGGCCTGAGGTTCGACAGGCTTGTCCTCCTGCGGGGGCTTCTCCTGCTTCGCCTCTTCCTTGGCAGGTTCCTTGACGGGTTCCTTGGTCTCCGCCGGGGGGAGGGGCTTGGGTTCCGGCTTAACTTCCTTGGGAGGGGGCTCCGGCATGGGCAGGGGTGCCGCACACACGGAGGCAGTCATCATCATCAGGATGCCGAGGCGCATGTGCGTCATGGTCCCTGCCCCTTCTCCGGCTCGCCGCTGGTGACCCTGGGGTCCCCGATGGCCTTGATCCGGTACTCGTACTTCCGGTTCGGGGATGCCTTCCTGTCCTCGTAGCGGGTGGCCGCTGGATCAAGCATCTTCCCCGGGCCCAGGACGGGCTGCCAGACGCCCTTGTTCCCGCCTTCCCATTCCCGCCGCTCGATCACGTAGCCCAGGGTCATCCCTTCCGTCGTGCGGGGATCGGCCTCCCAGGTCAACGCCACCAGGCCTGGCGAGGCCTCGTCGGGCACGGTCTTGAAGGCACGCGGCGGGTACAGGTCGAAGCGGGGCTTGGGAAGGATCGTGATGATGCGCTGCCCCGCCTCCTGGCCATTTTGCATGAGCTTGAGGAATGCCTTTCCGGGAGCCAGGGCCAAGATCCTAATGCAGGTGGTGTCCGGGACCTCCTCCCACTTGATGGCGGGGCCGGGATTGGAGGTCTCGATGACCTTATACTTGTCCCCCAGGTCATACGCGGAATTGATCTCCCCCACCTTCATGGTGATCTCGTTCGTGCCGGCCGCCTTGGCCAGGTAGCCGAGAAGGCCGGCGCGGGACTTGAAGGACATCGGCGCGGCATCCAGGTCGTCCTGGACCCTTCTGGCCTGATCGAGCGGAGGGAAGGCGGCGGCCTGCTTGGAGGCCATGGCGTTCTTGAGGTCCAGGTCCGCGGCACGCACCACGGCAACCTGCTCGGGCACCTCCCCCAGGACCAGGTTCCGTACGGCGCTCAGGACGCAGAGCAGGAAGGCCGTAGCGGCGATTGCCTTCTCCCAGTGCGCGGCCAGGAAGGGCTTCATTTCGGAGCGCCCTCCGCGAAGAGGAATTCGTAGGCCTCGGCGATCAGGGTCACCCGGACGACCTCGTTGGAGCGCGCCGCCTGGAGCCTGCCGCTGGCTTCGAGGGCCTCTTGCTCCTTGTCCTGGAGCTTCTCCAGATGCAACCCCTCCAGCACCAGGTTGAAGGAGGAGGCCCTCAGCCTGTCGAGCAGGACGGGCAGGACGTTGAGGTCCATGTCCGCCTCCAGACGAAAGGGATAGCTGTGGCGCTCGGGAGTCCACTCGCGGGGGCGAACGCTGAGGGTAACGGCGGAGGCTCCCTCGACCCCGCTCCCCGAACGGGGAGCCCCCTGCTGGAAGCCCAGGCTCCGGACCTGGGCGACGTCGCACTCCTTCAGGATCTGCAGGAGCTCCCTGAGCAGGATGAGCTTCTTGGCGCCTTCGCGGGTCTTCTCCTCGTTCTGGGTGTCGGGATCATCGGGAATGTCCAGGGCGCTCAGGCTGGACTGGTTGAGGATGTCCTTGTAGGTCTCATTCAGGAGCTTCTTTTTGTCCTTGAAATCGGCCTTGTAGGACTCCTTGTTTTCGCAGAAGAAATTCAACTTCTCCGTGGTCCAGGCCCCCTCCGTCGGGGACCAGGGCCCACCGATCCAGCGCTTGGGCCCCCTCAAGGCCTCCTTGCAGGCGTCCAGCTCCTTGCGCAGGTCGGCGGCGCGTTGGACCAGGACCTTGGTCTCCTCCGGCCCATGCAGGTCCTTGGGCATCAGCAAGTATTCCTGGATCTTCGTCAGGTTTTCGCCCAGCGCGACCTCCGTCAGGGCGGCCTCGCCCTGGATCCCCAGCAGGACCCATGCGTAGGCTCCGGCACAGGCAGCCAGGAGGATGCCGCAGACGATCCAGAACCCGTTGCGCTTCAGGGAATCCATCCTACTTCCTGGCCTCGTAATACTCGGGATTGACGTACCAGATCACGTGAAAGGAGAAGCTGACCTGACTGTCATCGGGCCGGCCCTTATCCAGGGTCGGGGCCTGCGTGAAGGTCCCCGATCCGGCCTTCCCGGCGAAGGGGATGGATACCGGCTTGCCGTCAGGCCCCACAAATGTCCGCTCCAGCTCCTTGATCCTCTGGGCAAAGGTGCCCTCGACGTATTCGAGCACCTTGGCCTGCTTCTCCTCCGGCGCAGTCAGGCGGTGCCCGTTGACATCCACCTTGAACAGGCACTTGGTGGCCCGTCCCTTGACCCAGGGATGCTCGGGAACGGGAACCGGCTGGATGTCCAGGGCATCGATCCAGATCCCGGGCGAAGGCACCGCATCGAGGACCTTCTGGAGGATGTCGGAGTAGACCCCGGAAGGGAGGCCCGTCAGGGGATCCTTGAGCATTCCGGGCATCTTCCCAAGCTCCGCTGTGAGGGCCGGGAGCTGGCTGGAGGCCTCCTCCTGGGATTTTGCGTTCTGGTCCTTCAGCGCCTTGACATCGTCCGACTCCGTCTTGACGTCGGTCAGGACCTTGAGAACGCCCTGGGCCCGGGAGGCCTCCATCCCGACGGCCGCGCCGACCAGGACGACCGCGGCCGCGATCCACGGCTTGCGCGCGGACTGGCGCTCCTGCTGGATGCTTTCGGGCGGGATCAGGTTGGTCCGGACAGGGGCCACCCCGAGGACCTGGAGCCCCAGCCCCAGGGGAACGGCCAGGAGGGAGGCCTTGGCCGCGAAATCCTGGACGCCCTCGTCCGCCGTGATGCGCCCGGGAGGCGCCAGGCGCGTGAACTCGTAGCGCAAGGATTCCTTGAAATAGGCCTCCACTCCGGGGATCTCGAAGAAATCCCCCACCAGGCAGACCTTCTGGAAGCGGGCTTCCGCATGCTGGGACTTGTAGAAGCCCAGCGTCCTCTGGACCTGGCCGGCCAGGTTCTGGAGGACGGGCTTCATGACCCCGAAAAGGCGGTCCGCCTGCTTGGACTTCACGGCCTGGAGCTTGAGCTCCTCGGCCTTCTGCGCGGTGATCTGGAACTTCTGCTGGAGGGCCGCCGTCAGATCCTGACTGCCCACCCCGAGGCTCCTGGGCCAGCACCGCTCGCCGTCCAGGATGATGACCTCCGTGCTGTCCTGGTCCACGTCCAGGATCACGACGGCCTCGCTGCCCGCGGGCTGTTCGTGACGCAGGTAGTTGCAGAAGGCCAGCGGTGCTGCCTGGATCACCTTCGGCTTCAGCCCGGCGGCCATGCAGATGGCCAGATGGGCCTGGATGATCTCCCGCCGCATCGCGAACAGGGCCACCTCGATGTCCTCGCCGGGGACCGGCTCCGGCTTGACGAGCTGGTAGTCCCAGACGACCTCCTCGATGGGGAAGGGGATCTGCTGGCGGGACTCGTACTTGACGATTTCCGGGACCCGCTTCTTCTCGACCGGCGGCAGGGTGATGAATTTGCTGAAGACCGCATTGCCGGGGACCGAGATGGCCACCGTCTCGCGGCGGATCTTGTGCCGGGCCACCAGGGCCTGAAGCGCCTGGCGCGTCTGGAGGTCCCGATCCCCCTCCTGCGCATCCCCGCCACCGGGGACCTGGGCATAGGGAATGACCTCGGCCTCCAGGACCTGGATCTCGTCCCTGGAGCGGGACATCTTGACCGCCTTCAGTTCGGCGGTGCCGAAGGTGATCCCCCAGACGTCCGCAGAACCGAACATGGGCCTCCTTCGTGCGCAGGCTTCAAGCGGAAGGGGGCATGATCAGAACCCCTGGAACCCCAGTCAAGCGGATTCTAGGCGAGAAGGTCCTGGCAGCGGGCCATGATGTAGTGGAGCCTGCAGAAACCCCGCGCAAAGGGCGTCTCGGCGCAGTCCCCGTCCGCGCAATGGGCCTCCCGGCGGAAGGCCACCGCACGCACCTGGGGCCGCTCCCCGGGCCATGCCCCCCCGTCCGGGCGGGGGTGGGCGGCCCGGGCGAAACGCTGCCCCGGGGCCTGTACGACCCCGTGACGCTTCACCTGGTAGTAGTGGCGGACGCAGTAGCCCCGGGCCAGGAAGCGGCCGGCGCACCCGTCGACCGTGCATCCCTTGAAGGCAAGGGGAGCGGCGGCAGGGAATGAGAGGGCCTGTGCGGAGGCCTCACAGGGCTCCCCTCCCGCGGATGACGTTTCCCTCTGGTCTTTCAACATGACGGTCCTCCTTGTCCCCTGTTTCCCGTTCCGCTGCCTGGGCTACCCTTCGTCGTCGGCAGGCTGTGTCCCGCCGTACCGCTGGATCCAGGGGCCGGGAGCCTGACCCAGGTCCTCCCCCGTCGCCACCCTCAACAGCTCCAGCAGATCCTTCCTCTCCGCTTCCGTCGTTTCCGGCGCACGCAGGGCCGCAGCCAGAACCCCTGCAGCGCAGGGCTCACCGGCCAGGGCCAGGGCCTTCGCGCAGATCCGGCGGATGGGAAGCTCCGGATCCTCCATGCCCCGGTTCAGGGCTTCGGCCACACGCCCCTGGGAGGATCCCGCTCCCTGGTCCAGGCCGCTGGCCAGGGCATGGGCGCAGATCATCCTCACCCCCGAGGAGGCCTCCCGCGGCATCCGGTCGGCCAGACGGGCCCAGGCGGCCGGGGTCCCCAAGCTCCTGAGCGCCTCGATGGCCCCGCAGCGGACTGCGTCCAGCCGGCTCTCCAGCAGCCATCCCGCAAGGACCACGTCCCGGCTCCGGGAAAGCTCTTCGAGGGCCAGCCTCTCCAGGCTGTCCCCCTGCCCCCTTGCCGACTCCAGGGCCAATGCGGCCTCCCGGCGCACCTGGGGATCGGGATCCCCAAGGGCCGTCCTCAGGAGGGGCCTCAGGGCCCCGCTCTGAGGGCGACGGTCCAGCTCCCTCACCGCGGCCAGGCGCTCGGCGGCGTCGGGGTGGGCCAGGCGAACGGCGGCGGTGGAGACGGCAGTCCGGCCGCAACCGACGGAAAGAAGCGCGAACAGGAGGGCCGCCTGCCTCATCGCCTATCCCCGCCGGGCTTCTTTTCCAGCACGCCTTGGATCATCTCCAGGATGTCCTCTTCGGAAAGGGCCTCCGGGCCGTCCTCGCCCTTGGGGTCCTCTATCTGGATGCCGGGGCCGGAACCTCCCAGCCCCAGCTTGGGGCCGGGGAAGTCACGGAGCTTCATCCTCAGGTCCTGGATGTCGTAGGAGCTCAGCACGTCGGGCTCCTCAAGCCCCTCCTCCGTGGTGACCAGGACCGCCTCATCCCGAAGGGTCCACTTCAGGCCGACCTGGCGGGTGACCAGGTTGAGCACGGACTGGAGGGACATGCCCTCCTCGGGGGTGGTCAGGGTGATGACGGCCTCCTCCAGATCCGGACGGGCCTCCAGGGCCGCCCGGTCAACCATCAGCAACAGGTGACCGGCCTCCTGAAGGAAGGTCCTGACCTCCAGAAAGGGAACGGCATCGAAACGGATATGGACGGTCTGCTGAAGCTTCGCACCCAAGGCGAGGCGCCAGGCCGGTTCCACCTCTTCCCTCTCGCCTTTCCCCCTCCCCTCCTGGGCTTCCCGGAGACGACGGCGCAGAGATCCAGGAACCCCGCGGGCCCTGGCGCCAGCGCAGCGGCCGGAGGAGATCTCCTGCTCCAGCGCCGGCAGGCGGCGGCGCGCCTCGGCCCCCCGGGCCATCAGGATGCCCTCACGGAGGGCTCGAACCTCGGCATTCGCGGGATGAGGGCCTGACGCCTCTTCCGATTCAGCTTCAGCCACGAGGCGTTCAGCCTCGTCGAAACGGCCGGCTTGAAGGGCCTGGCCCGCCTGGCGCAGGAGAGCCTTTGCACGCGCCTCTTCGGCGCAGACGGAAAGCCCGGGCAGGGAGATCAGGGCCAGAAGGACAAGGAGAATCGAACGCATGGGGATGCACTAACGCAAAGACAATGCCAAACAGGAGAAGGATGAAAAGTTATTAACTACATACATTCCAATATGTTGCGTTGTGTATTAAGAACGTACAGCTCTTGAGTGTCACCCTGAGGGCGACACCAGGCCCACTTTAACCGATGCCACCCGCGGCCGGAGCTGCCCCTTCCACGGGACGGAAGTCCTGCCCCTTCATGCCGAAGCGCTTCATGATCTTGTGGAGGTACTGCCGCTCGATCCCGCTCTCGGAGGCCGCGGCGCTGACGTTCCCCGCATGTCGGGCCAGGGTCTTCTCCACGAAATCCCGGTCGAAGCGGTCCAGGACTTCCCGTCGGGAGAGCTTGTAGAGGGCCGAGCCGTAGACCGGTGTCGCACCCGCAGAAGGGGCCTTGAGCTGTTCACGAACGTCAGCGGCACGGACCACGCCCTCCGGGGACAACAGCAGGAGGCGCTCCAGGAAATGCTTGAGCTCCCGGACGTTGCCGGGCCAGTCCTGCTGGGCCACCAGGGCCAGGGCGTCCGGCTCCATGCGCCGGGGGATGAGCTCCTCGCTGCGCTGGGCGAACTCGTCGAGGAAGGAGGAGACCAGGGCCGGGATGTCCTCGCGCCGGTCCCTCAGCGGGGGAAGCTGGATCCTGACGACATTCAGGCGATAGTAGAGGTCCTCCCGGAACTTCCCCTCCTTCACCAGGGCCTCGAGGCTCCGGTTGGTGGCCGCCACGATGCGGACGTCCACCCGATGGGAGGCTTGGGAGCCCACGGGACGCACCTCGCCGTTCTCCAGCGCGCGCAGGAACTTGCTCTGCATGTCGAGCGGCATCTCGCCGAGCTCGTCGAGGAAAAGGGTGCCTCCGTGGGCCGCGTCGAAGAGGCCGGGCTTGTCGCCGTCGGCCCCGGTGAAGGCCCCCTTCACGTAACCGAAGAGCTCGCTCTCCAGCAGGGTGGGCGTCACGGCCGCACAGTTCTCGGACACGAAGTTCTGGGTCTTGCGCGGGCCATGGAAGTGGATGGCGCGGGCGACCAGCTCCTTGCCGGTTCCGCTCTCCCCCTCGACCAGGACGGGGACCCCCGTGGGCACCACGCGATCCAACAGGCGGTAGATCTCCTGCATGGCCGCCCCCTGGCCCACGAGGGCGCTGTAGCGGCGCCCCTCCCCCTCCTGCCCGCCTTCCTTGCGGCGGGAGAGGGCGCTCTTGGCCTCCTCCAGCTCGGCCCGCTGGCTGGCCACCTTGCCCTCGAGCTGGCGGTTCAGGACCTGGATCTCGCCGTTGGCCTTCTCCAGCGCCGCCTTCTGGCCCCGGATCTCGCCCACCAGCCGGGCGTTCTCGATGGCGATGCCGGCCTGGTCCGCGAAGGCCGTCAGAAGCTTCAGGTTGTCCTCGTGGAAGCGTTCGGAGACGAAGCGGTTGTCCACGTAGACCACGCCCAGGACACGGTCCCGCTGGCGCAGCGGCACGCAGAGCACGGAGCGCAGCTTCAGGTTGGAGACGGACAGTCGCTTCTTGAAGCGGTCGTCGGCCTGGGCGTCCTGGGTGAGGATGGCCTTGCCGGTCTCGATCACCCGCTTGGCGATGGTGTTGGAGACCTTGAACTCGGGCTTGCTGATGATCTCCTTGTCGATGTTCCGGGCCACGGCGAAGGAGATCCGGTCGACGTCGTCAAGCAGCATGAGGAAGCCGCGCTCGGCCTGGAGGATGTCGATGACCATGTCCATGACCAGCGACAGGAGACGGTCGAGATCGAGCTCGGAGTTCATGGCCCTGAGGACCTCCTGGAGGAAGACCAGGTTGTCCCGTTCCACCTTGATGGACTGGGCGGAGCCCGAGAAGGCCTCGGTGGAGCGCTCGGCCGCCTGCTGGACCCTCTCGGCCTCCTTGGGCTGGCCCCAGCGCATGAAGCGCTCCTGGGCCTCCTTCAGCAGGTGCGGCGCCTCGGCCCTCAGGCGGGACACCGAGTCCCTCGACGCGAGGGAGGCGGCCTCGGTGTAGCGCAGGGCCAGCTCGGCCATGGCGCCCTCGTCCCCCAGGGCCTCCCAGAACCGGAGCGCGGCCCGGAAGTGGCGCTGGGCGGAACCGAACTCCCACTGGGCCAGGGCCGTCAGGCAGGCCACGCGGTGGTAGCGGGCCCGGACCGGACGCTCCAGCTGGGGCTCGGCGGAGGCCAGGCGCCGGACCAGCACGGCGGCCTCCTCGGGCTCCCCGGACAGGAGCCTCGCCTCGCCCGTGAACAGGAGCACCTCGGGCAGGAGGCCGGCCGGATCGTCCTGACGCAGGGCCTCGGCGGCACGCGCAAGGACCTCCCGGGCCTCCTCCAGCCGGCCAAGGGCCAGCGCGGCCTGGCCGCGGCCCAGGGCCGCACGGGCCAGCAGGGGCCCGGAGGCGACCTTCTCCGCCACGGCCATGGCCTTGGTGTAGGAGGCCACGGCGGCCTCCCGATCCCCGGACAGGCGCTGGGCGTCCCCGAGGGCGGTCTGGGCCTCCACCAGGGAGGGCATCTCCCCGGCCTCCCCGGCGGCGGCGGACCACTCCCGGGCCGAGGCCTCGGCCTCGGCGAAGGCGCGACGACGGACCAAGGCGGCCGTGTAGCCGGCCAGGGCGCCGGCCAGGAGGCCACGGGCGCTCTGACCGCCCCTGCGCGCAACGGCCACGGCATCGGCCAGGACCTGTTCCGCCTCTTCCGTCTCCGCCGCCTGCCCCAGGGCAAGCAGGGCCCGGCCGAGGCGGATCCCCAGCACGGCCTTCTCCTCGTGCGCCAGCTCCTCCCCCCCGGTCTCTAGCGCCGCACGGTAGTGCTCGGCAGCCCTCCGGAAGTCCAGAGCCTCGGCCGCCTGGTCTCCTGCCCTGCGGAGATGGGGCGCGGCCCGATGGGGCGTTCGCCCCCGGGACAGGTGGAAGCCGAGATCCTCCGCGAAGGCCTCAGGCCTGTCCTCTTCCAGCACGGAGGCCACAGCGTCGTGGGCCTGGCTCCGCTGGCGGGCGGGGGTCTGTTCGAGGGCCCAGGCGGAAGCCTTCTCGGCGGACAGGGAATAGACTCGGATGCGGCGCTCGCGGGCCTCGGCCAGGAAGCCCTGGCGGACCAGGTCGGAAAGGATCTCGAAGAGGGACGCGATGTCCATCTTGGTCACCTCGGACAGCAGACCCGAGGTGATCCCCCGCCGGATGAGGGCGGCGGCGGCGAGCACCTTGCGGGCCTCTGCGGGAAGCTCCTGGGCCTTGGCCAGCAGGCGCTCCTCGTGGCCCTTGGGGAGGGCCAGGCCGGAGAGGTCGGTCACGCGGCTCTGCCAGCGGCCGCCCTGCTTGAAGATCTCGCCCCGGTCGGCCAGGGACTTCATCAATTCCTCGACCACCTGCGGGCACCCCTTGGAAAGGGCGGCCAGGCGGGATGCGAACCCGTCCTCCACCGCAGGCTTGCCGATCATGGAGGCCGCGAAGGCGCTGACCTGCTGGGCGCTCAGCGGCGGCAGCGACAGCGTCACGGCCCCCTCGGCCAGGGCGAACTCCTCGAGGAGCGGGGAGGTCGTCGAGCGCTTGGAGGCCGGCTCGTCCGCCGCCAGGAGCACCAGGAGGGGCACCCGCCTGGCCGTCGCGGCCAGGGCGGCAAGGACCTGGAGCTGGGCCGCCTCGGTGCGCTCGGCGTCGTCCACCAGGACCGCGACCGACCGGCCGGTGCGATCGGCCAGGAGCTTGATGATCTCGGCCAGGTCCCGCACGGGGCGGCGCAGGTCCAGCAGGTGGCGGGGCTTCACGGAGGAGAGCCAGGCCTTCTCGGCCAGATCGGGGGCGAAGCGGAGCAGGGTGGACCCGTAGCGCTCGGCGAAGGCCGTGAGGTCCTCGGGCCCCATCTCGCGCTCCAGCAGGAAGCAGATCTGCTCCAGGAGCGTCGCCAGGGGCGGATAGTTGCGGGTCCCGTTCCCCGGGGCGGAGGCGTTCAGGAGCACGGTCTTGCGCAGGAACTGCACGGCCCTGAACTCGGCCAGCAGGCGGCTCTTGCCCATCCCGAAGCCTCCCCAGAGGAGGACCTGCTGCGCGGCGCCTGTCTCGGCCCGGCCCAGGGCGTTGACCAGCTCGCCGAGGAGCTCGTCGCGACCCACCAGCCTGGGCGGATAGAGCAGGTGACTGCCGGTCTCCACCCGTCCGGCCCGGATCTCCCGCTGGGCCCCGAGGGCGGCCAGGCGGTCCATGAGCTCCTCGGCGGACTGGATGCGCTGGGCCGGGTCCTTTTCCAATAGTTTGAGGATGACGGCCTCCAGGGCCTTGGGGATCTTGCGCTCGATCTCCCGGGGCGCCACCGGGGGGGCGCTGACGTGCTTCATGATGAGGTCCACGGGATCCTCGGCCTCGAAGGGGAGGCGCCGGGTGCTGCACTCATAGAGGATGACCCCGAGGGAATAGAGGTCGGAGCGGGGGTCGGCGGCCAGGCCCCGGGCCTGTTCGGGGGCCAGGTAGTCCAGGGTCCCCTGCAGGGCGCCGGAGTGGAGGTCTACCTCGCGGGCCATGCCGAAGTCGATGAGCTTCACGCCCCGGCCGCCCTTGGCGACCAGGATGTGGGCGGGCTTCAGGTCCCCGTGGACCATGCCCTGGGCGTGGATGTAGCGGAGGGCCCGGCAGATCTCCACGGTGAGGTTGACGAGGGCGGAGAAGTCCTGGACCTCGGCCGGGGCCAGGGGTGAGCCCTCCACGTACTCCATGGTGAAGTAGTTGCGGTGGAGGTCGTAGACCTTGACGATGTTGGGATGCTGGAGGCGGCGGATGGCATGGAACTCGCGCTGGAAGCGGGAGGTGCCGTCCTCCTCGAGGGCGGCCTGGCTCAGGACCTTGAGCGCGAGGGTGCGCTTGGTCTGGGGATCCTGGACCTTGTAGACCACGCCCATGGCCCCCTGGCCCAGCTTCTGGCGGATCTCGTAGCGGCCGTCGATCTTGGATTCAGCCATCGGAAGGTCAGTGAAGCACGGAACTTAGGACGTGTCAAGCGCTGGTTGACACTTGTTTTTATGGACTAAGCTGATGTGGTGGTGTCGTCTGGAAGGGGACAGCGAAAGAAAACAGGGAACCGAAGGCCCTGAGGTGGCGTCCAACCTCGCAACGCAAAGGAGAATACGACCATGACGCGCCGGATCACAGTGGGAGTCCTGCTCTGCCTTTGCCTGACCGCCTACGGTGATCTCGACAAAGTGGGCAAAAAACGTCCAGAGGGTCCCGTCAAAGGCCTCCGGATCCATGAGTGGGGGGTGTTCCATATCGTCAAGGACGGATGCAAGGCCGCGGGAGGTGGAGAGGCCCCCGCCTTCATCCAGCGGGTGCCGGCCGAACTTCCTCCATTGGCTCTCAACCCTGCCGCCCGCCCCAACACGGTGGCGAAGGAACCCATCCTCCATATCTATGCCCCCGAAGCCATGGCCCTGCACGTGGAGGTATCCTTCCCGACCGGAAAGCCTACCCTGGCCTGGCCCGCAGCACAGGCGGGACTGAAACCCTGCGCGGCCAGCGGGCCCGGCATCCCCCGCCTGGCCTGGGACCTCCAGGTCGATGGTGAGCTCAAGGAGGGCGAGCCCCATCCGCCCGAGATGCTCCAGGAGCACTGGATCAGTGGCGTGCGCAAGGTGGGCTCGGATCTCCTGTGCTCAGGTGAGGACGTGGAGCACTTCCTGTTCTATGAGGGGGAGTTGAAGCACAAAAGCACTCTTCATGTCGGCTTCGGAGATCCAAATCTGGTGACCGTCAATGGCAGAACCGAGTCCACAGAAGCCTGGGTCCTCCGCGGAGAAGAAAAGACCTTATCGAAATGCCACCTGGTAAATCTGTCGGCCCCTAGGGAGGACCCTCCCATGGGGACTCTGGAGGGAACCACTCCGGCGGACCTCCAGGCGGAGCTGCTCAAGGCCCTGGTCACTGCCGGCCTCTCCGAGGCCGAAGCCGGGGCTCTGCTGACGATCTGGATGCCGGAACTCACCAAGCCCGGGACCCGCCTGGCCTACGTCCTGTCCCGGGAGGAGTACGACCGGCTCCTCCCCATCCACTTCAGCCCCGAGCCTGAGGAACTCCGGCGCGTGGGCCTAGTGGTCCAGGAGATCTCCCCCTGAGTCGGAAGAGATAACCTTCCATAACCCAGTGGGCCCGCCGACGGCTTCCTAGTGTGTCGTGAGCCAGACGCGCCCGATGATCGATTCCCGTGCCACCTGGGCGGATGCCCCAGACGCCATGTCGCGAACACGCAGGCTGTCCTGTCCTGCCTCCACAGCTTCCACCATCGCTACGATGGCCTTCCCAAGCCTCTTGTAGACGACCAGATCCCCCTTCTGGGGATCCCCAAACCGGTAGGCCAGCTTGTTGACCACCACATGACACCCCTTGTCGACCATGGGCGTCATGCCATCGTTCGACACCACAAACGCCTCGACGACCTGCCAACGGATCGGCAAGGCGATCACGACGGCAACCGCCAGGGCCCTGGGTGCCTGGTGCACCCGTTTCCCGAGATAGGCCCTCAACCTCCCCACCCCCATGGACCCATGTTTCACCATGTTGAATGCTCCTTTCTTTTCTAGGGTTCGTAGGGCTTCAACCCCTCATACTGCCCGTCAGGCCCGATCCTGCCCAGGGGGACCACCTCGACCATCCGGATATCCAGGTTCCGGGTCCCGACGGGAACCCCCGTCCATCCCTGGAAGGCGCCGCGATGTTCCGCGTGCTGGCGGATCAGCAGACCTTTCCAGGCAGGGATGCCCTTGAGGGTGTACCTGCCGTCGACGGCGGTCTGGGCCCTCCTTTCGAATGCACAGGGCCCTGCGCTCGGAGGCCAGTCCGGAACTTTCCTCGTGCTCAGGGCCTCGGGGGCACCGCCTCCCCTCTCGAACGTGGCGATCACGGGAGCATCTGCGACCGGGTTCCCCTGGGCGTCCAGGAGGCGCCCCGAAACCTCACCCGCAGCGTCCAACGTCAGGGTGATCGGAGCGTTCTTCCCGGCCTCGACCGGAATCATCTCCGCGCAGGCAGCGGAGGCCTGGGATGCGTCGGCCCAGAGCAGAACCTCCTCATCGGCCGGGATCCCCTTCAACTCGAAGCTGCCGTCGGGGGCTGTGGTCCCGTGCTGAAGCAGCTTCCCCTCGGACGAGAGACAGGCAACGGAAACCCCTCCCAATGGCCCGCCCAGGCACAGGTTCGGATCCGTCACCCGACCCCGGAGCGTGCGTCCCGCGCTCAGGACGAGGTCCAGCTGGAAGCGGCCCTCGGAGAACGGCAGATCTTCCAAGCTATGCGTGACCGGCAGGAAACCCTCCACCTGAAGCGCCAGCGTGCCCCCCTTGGAGGTAAACCGCTCGGGATCCAGGCCTCCGATTTCGATCTCTCCGTCCGGAAGGACACGCATGCAACGATCGTTCGGCCCCGCGCTGTCGGCATGGGCCGGGAAATTCCAGACCAGGGTCCGGAGTCCCTTTAGTTCCACCCGGGCCGTGGCGCAAAGCCCTCCCTCAGGCCGGCGAAGGCGGGCGCGCACGCCCCAGCCCCGGGAGAGGACGATGTCGCAGTCCCGGACTTCCCCGCCCGCCAGAGGCTTCGACGAGGCCGAGGGATCCGGCCCGACCGGGAGCGCATCCGGGGCTCCGGATGCGTAGCTCCGGAAGGCCGGGGACTCGACGATCAGGTATCCGGGCCCGGGGTTGGGCCGGATCTCGTAGCGGCCTTCCGCATCCGCCACGGTCCTCACCGGCACCGGCCCATGGCTTTCGGCCGTGCTGACTCCGGGGGGCGCAGGTTCGTGGGGCCGACCCTGATGCGCCAGCGCGACTTTCAGCAGGAACTGGTTCTTCTCCTCTTCGGAGAGACCTTTGGGCATCGTCGGAACGGATCCCGTCTCGTACCAGGTCACGGTGGCGCCGGGTACCGCCAGTCCGGTCTCTTGGCAGGTGACCCGACCCCGGAGGGTTGCTGCCAGAACGCCCCCGGAGGTGGGAGCCGGGGTGACGGCAGGACGAACAAGCGCCTCCTCGAGGTCAGGGCGGACAGGCGGCTTCGAGTCCGTCGAGGGGGAGACTGGAGCCTGAGAGGCTTTCGCGGATTCGGAGGCGGCGTCGGAGAACCCTCCGTTCCACTTCAGGGCGGCACCTGCAGTCAGGACGAGGAGGAGGCCGGCTGCTGCCAGCAAGGACGGTCTGGACAGGATGCCCACGGCCGGGACCGGAGCGGCAACGGCCGCCGGGACGGGCCCCTGACGAACCAGGGCCTCGAGGGAGTGCCCGAGGGTCTCGGGCGGTGGCGGGACAGGGGCCGCCGATCCCAGGGCCTCTTCCAAGGAGACCCCCGCGGCCAGGAGAAGGCCCGCGGGCGCCAAGCGGGACTTCAACCGCTCCCGGGCCGTCGCCAGACGGGTGGAAACGGTCCCTGCAGGACATCCCAGGCTCTCGGCGATCTCCTCATGGCTGTACCCGGCCTGGTAGTGAAGGACGACCGGAAGACGCAGTTCCTGAGGCAGGGCGTCGACCTCGGCGTTCAGGCGGTCCCTGGTTTCCTGATGGATGCTTCTCATGCTGGGGTCCTCCGGGGAGTTTGCGGAAAGGGCATGGGGGGACGATTCCCGATTCAAGCGCCTGTGGTCGGCGCGGGCCAGGTCCATGGCCGATCTCGCCACCAGGGTCTTGAACCAGGGCAGGAAGGGCTTTCGCCCGTCGTAGCTTCCCGCGCTCCGCATCAGCCGGATGCAGGCCTCCTGCACGGCGTCCTGGGCACGACCGGGCTCTCCCAGGAGGAGATGCGCGGTGCGGTAGGCGAAGCCGGCGTGTCGCTGGACCAGGACGCCGAGGGCATCCCGGTCGCCTTGGCGTTGGAAACGTCGGATGAGATCCGCATCGGACGGGTGGTCGGCGGGCATGATGCCTCCTGAATGGGAATGATTCTACGAAAGGGTTCGCCAGCCGGGGAGGCCCGCATTCCCGAATCTCCAAATATTTTGTAGCCGACAGGGGATGATAGAATCCCTTCGTGCTCAAGCGCCTCTGGCCCCTCCTGCCCCTGCTCCTCGGCCTCCTGGCCTTCTGTCGGGCCTGGGACGGCGACTTCCTCCTCATGGACGACGACTGGCTGGTCTCCGACAACCCCGCCGTCCTCAGCCCGAACCGCCAGGACCTCAAGGACATCGTCAACCCCTTCCGGGGCCGGGAGCGCTTCGGGCACGAGTACCTCCCCCTGCGCGACCTCTCCTACACCCTGGACGCCGCCGTCTCCCGCGCCACCCACGTCCCCCTGAACCGGATCTGCCACCTCACCCAGACCCTGCTCTACGGCCTCGATTGCCTCCTGGCCGCCCTCCTCCTGGCCCGGCTCACCGGCTCCGTCCGCCTGGCCCTGATCGCCTCCTCGCTCTTCGCCCTGCATCCGGCGCACGCCGAGGCCGTCTGCTGGATCTCGTCGAGGAAGGACCTTCTGGCCCTGCTCTTCTCCCTGTCCTCCCTCCTGGCCTGGAGGGCCCACTGGAAGGCCGAGGGGACGAGACAACTGCTCTGGTACGGAACGGGATGGCTGGCCTACCTGGCCGGCATGCTCTGCAAGTCCCCCGTCGCCGTCCTGCCGGGGCTGATCCTCGTGACCGACCTCTTCTTCCCGCCCAGAGGAGAGCGCTGGAAGCCGGTCATGATCCTGAGGCTGATGCCCTTCTTCGCCGCCTTCCTCCCCTTCCAGACCCTCCACGTCACCCATGCCATGCACGGGCTGATCTCCACCCCCCTGCCGGGCGTCACCTGGCTGAAGACCGCCCTGACCATGTCCCGCGTCGGCGTCGCCTATCTCTGGCAGCTGTCCGTGCCCCTGGCCAACCGGGCCGTCTACCGCCCCGAGTGGTCCGAGGGCTGGGGGACGGGCGAGGTCCTCTGCGTGCTTCTGCTGATGTCCCTTGGGGCCGCCGGGGTCCTCTTGGCCTGGAAATCCTGCCGCGGGACACTCGGGACGACAGGAGCCCGGATCGGCTGGGGCCTCGCCTGTCTGGCCGTGACCATGGCTCCCGCCTCCAACCTGATCTACCACTCCCTGGTCCTGAGGGCCGACCGCTACCTCCTCCTGCCCTCCCTGGGCTTCTGCCTGATCGCGGCGGTGGGGCTGGAGGCCCTCTGGACCTCCCGACGCACGGCCGTCCTGGTCCTCGGCGCGGCATTCCTGTTGCGGGATGTCCGGGCCTCGTCCGACTGGCTCTCCAGCGTGGACTCCTCCCTCAACTCCCTGCGCCAGGATCCACGCCATGACTTCCCGCACGGAGTGATGGGCAAGGATGCCGCCGGCCGGAGGGACTGGGGCTGCGCGGAGCGGCATTACCGGAAGGCCTCCCTCCTGCTGGGCCAGGTCCCCCACCCCAACCCCTGGTCCGCCGCAGACGCCGCAGGCGACCTCTCCGTCATCCTCGGGGAGAGGGGCCGTGCCGCGGAGGCCCTGGAGGTGCTGGATCGGGCCCTGCAGGGGGCTCCCGGCCATTCCCGCCTCCTGGGGCTGAGGGGAAAGGCCTTCCTGAGGGCAGGCAGGCTGGACGACGCGGAGCGGGACCTGGAGGCCGCCTGCCGCAGGGCTCCCTGGCAGGAACCGGCCTGGGTGGACCTGGGCGTGTTGCGCGACCGCCAGGGTCGCGTGGAGGAGGCTGAGCGGAACCTGCGCCGGGCCGTGGACCTGGAGCCCCGGGACACCCTGGCCAAGGCCTACCTCGGCACCTGCCGCTACAAGCAGGGCGACCTGGACGGCGCCCAGCGCCTGCTGGAAGAGGCCCTCCGTGCGTCCGAAGGCGACTTCCCCTGGGCCCGCCTGACGGTGGCCATGATCCATCTGGACCGGGCCCGCTCCTGGATCGGGGCCCGGGAGCACCGCCGCCTGATCGAGCAGCTTGACCGGGAGCCCGAGAGGCAGGACCTGCGCACCCTCGTGGCCGGACTGAAGATCTCCCCGGAGGAGACCCGGCTGGCCAAGAAGCCGGCCTCCTGGGCCCGCAACGAGGCCCTCCAGGCCGCCGCACGGGTGCCCGGGCTTCCTGACGCGGACTTCCTCCTGGGCCTGGTCGCCAAACAGGAGGGCGACCTGGAGGGTGCCGAAGCCCTCCTGAAGCGGGCGGTGTCGGCGAAAGCCGACCCCGATTGGAAAGCCTGCCTGGCCGAATTCCTGCGCGCCAAGGGCCTCAGGGCCATGATGGGCCGGACCCGGGACTCCGCCACGGCCCGTGCGGCCTGGAGCGAGGCCCTGACCCTCTATCCCCCAGGCACGGACACCTCGGGCCTCAAGGGCCTTCTGGAACTGGCGGAGAAGGACCTATTGAAGCAGCGCTTCGAGGCGGCAGCCTCGGCCTTCGCAGCCAAGGACTACCGCGCGGCACGGGAAGGCTTCGGCAGGGCCCTGGAGGTGGCCCCGGATTTCTTCGAGGCCTGGCTGAACCTGGGTCTGGCCTGCGCCCGCATGTCCGATTGGGAAGCCGCCGAACGGGCTTTCGTGCGGGCCGCCGGGCTCAGGCCAGAGGATGCCCAGGCCGGAAAGCTTCTGAAGGATGCCCGCGAGCGACGGAAACCGTGAACACAGTCGGTGCTCTCGGGAATGTGGGGTGCTTCTTGACAGCAGGGGGGGGGGGGGCTCTGTGGCGTAGTCTGTTCAACCCCCGGAGAATCCCCCATGCGTTTGCGTCTCGCCGTCAGGGAAACCAAAAAGTTCGCGCTGGCAGGTCGATTGTAACCGAGTAACCGAGTAACCGAGTAACCGAGGAATCCGACGATGAGCAGCCGCACCCGAGTCATCGTCTTCGCGCTGCTGGCGGCAGTTGCTTTCGGGATCCCCTTTGTCCGCAGCCGTTTCTCGCGAAAGGAGGGGACCAACCATCAGGAGCCGGGAGCACAGGCCGTTGCAAGGCCCGCACCCCATCAACAGCTTCCCCCACCCCCTTCTCAAACTGAACTGGGGGAGCTCGAGCAACAGGCTGCTCCCCCTGCAGAAATCGTCCTCACCTCGGACCTATTGTTGGCACGCCTCCGAGAGATCTTAGCCCAGGCTCGGGCCCAGAAAAAGGGAGCCTCGGATGAGGATCACGTCGTTGCCGTCAGTCTCGATGAGGCGGTGGAAGCCCTCGCGAAGCGCAAAGGCATCGAACAGGCCGTCGGCGATATCCTCCTGTCATGCAAAGACATAGAGCCTGAGATCCTGGAAGCATTCTGCTCAGTGATCTCCTTGAAGGATCGGGAAGTACTCCTGCGCCTGGTCGCCGAAGGGGAACGGGCTCCTCCCACGAATCTGGAATCGCTCCGCTGGATCCTCAAACGCGGTATGGACGGATGCACCCCCGATCTACTGAAGGACGAGGCCTTCATGCAACGGTTGGTTGCCAAGCTTGACACTCCATGCGGACTCGTGACCCCATGGATCGATCCGCCTCCACGTTTCGTAGAGCATCCGCGCATTTTTGAATGCATGAAGGCGCTGGTGCAACAGCCTGACGCCAGGCTCAAGGCCTACGCCATGGACACCCTTGCCAGATCCGAAACGGCATCGGCGGGTGTTTTGCTGGCTCGTTTTGTGGCAGATCGAGGACAGGATCAAGACGAGGACCGCCTCCTTCGATCCGGGGTTCTATTGACAATCTCGTCTGCTGTGAACCACTACCGATCCGTCAATCTCCCCAAACTCTACGTTTTCCTCCAGCCTGTTATGCAACAGATCGCTACGGATCCAACTGAACATTTCGGGATGCGTTGTGATGCTATATACGTCCTGGCGGAGGCGAGGGACCCCTGGGTGAAGGGGATCCTGCTTTCCTATGCGTCCGACCCGGAGAACAAGCTTCGCTTCCCTGCCGTCCTCCGTCTCGGGATGTTCCAGGACGATCCGTGCGTCATGGAACGATTGAAGGAACTTGGCATGCGTGATCCCGAAATGGCGGAGGAAGCCTTGAAGGCATTCCGCTACCCCATGAAGGATCCCAGCCCACAGCTAATCTCCATGAAGATGGACGCGCTGCGCGCCATCGCGACGAACTCCGACCCCAAGATTCGCAAGAAGGCGGAAGCCCTCCTGAGAGCCACGGAGAAGGAAAAAGGGCCCTGAGCCGGGCATCGGGCATGAGGGGAAGTCGTCTCGTCATCCTGTCCACCCTGGCAGCCACTGGCGCCGGACTGTCCATCTGGGGCTGGCGCATGCGGCAGGAGCATGGTTCCGGGGAAGAGTCGGCGTCTTCCGTCGCCATCCGCCATCCGAATTCCTCGCCGGGCAGTAAGGCAAACACTTCCAAAGGCGTGCCTATTCCTATCTTTCGACCTTCTTCGGAGAAGCCCCCAGGGGAAGCGCAAGCCCGTCCCCAAGCCCTTCTCACTTCAGCGCTGGTTCTGGAACGCCTTGCAGAAGCCCTGAAGTCCTCGGAAGGCAAAGACGCACAAGCCAGGAAGGACGCCTGTAAGGCAGCGCTCGGGGCGTTAGAACAATTGCCGGGTGCACAAGAGGCCTTCCTGACGGCCTTTCTCGACGAGAGTGCGGCGGTGGAATTGAGGGAAGCCCTGACAGTGGCCTGGGATCTAGAGGATCTCTCCCTGACGGACAGCCTGTTATCGAAGATCCCTTCCCTCTCCACGATTGGGCAGGAGCTTGGAATACGGCTCGCGCGGGGGCCTTGGAGCGAAGAGAGACGCCGACTCTGGACCCGGCATCCCGAGTTGCTGGATCCGCTCCTCAGTCTGACATCTCACCCGGACCAGGAGGTTTCCATCTGCGCGCTGGAAGGGCTTGCCTTTCTGGCACAGACCCAGATCAAGGCGTGGTCCTGTCTTGAAGGAGCTGCGCTGGATGCCAGCACGACCATAGAGAGCCAAGAGGCTGCACTCCATTTACTGGCGCTGGTGGATCCGGCACGCGTAGCACCTGTCGTATCGAGATTGCTCCAGGACCCTTCCTCCGCACAGCGGGATATAGCGGTGTGCCTCCTCTACTCTTCCTCTAACGTAGGCCTCGGCGGGCCGGAGACTCCACAGGCCCTGTATGAGGCTGCCCTCCCCACACTTCAGCGCATCCTAACTGACCCTGCGGAGGATGTTTCCAGAAAGACACACGCCATATGGGCGTTACAGGGAAGGCGGAGCGAATGGATGAAGGGCGAACTGGTTCGCATTTCAGAGGATGTCTCACAGCCTCTCGACCTCCGAGATGCCGCAGTGAGCGGCTTAGGGTTGTATCAGGACGATCCGTTCATTCTAGAAAGGATCAAGGCCTTGGCGCTGCGCGACACATCGAACTCCGCAACCGATGTTCCGCCGTCCATCCAGGCACTGAGGAAGCAACCCCCTTCCCAGGATCCCTCTTACCTCTTCCGAAAGGAATCCCTCCTTCTGGGCCTTTTGAGGGAATCCAATAGCGACCCCATCCGCTTGGGCGCGATCGAGATCTTGGGAGATTGCGCAGGGGGGGCGGCTTTGGGTCCTCTTGAAGAAATCCAGCGAAGCGCTTCCTCCGAACGGGAGCGCCGGACCGCGGGCATTTCGATGACCAAGATCCAGAAACGCCTCTCCGGCATCAAGCCTTGACCCTGACGTCCTGACTCCTCCATCGCCAGTGGCGCCCCGCGCCGCCTTCCGTTATCCTCCCCAACCCTATGCCGAGAATGGAAAAGGACTCCCTGGGCGAGGTCCCCGTCCCCGACGAAGCCCTCTGGGGCGCCCAGACCCAGCGCGCCGTCGACAACTTCCCCGTCAGCGGACGGCCCCTGCCGGTCGCCTTCCTCCGCGCCCTGGCCGTCCTCAAGCAGGCCGCCGCCCGCGCCAACGCCGAGCTGGGCGTATTGGACCCCAAGCTCGCCGAGGCCATTGCCGAAGCCGCCCAGGAGGTGGTCGAGGGCAAGTGGGACGCCCAGTTCCCCGTCGACGTCTTCCAGACCGGCTCGGGCACCTCCACCAACATGAACCTGAACGAGGTGCTTTCCAACCTCGCCATCCGGCGTCTCGGCGGCAAGGTCGGCTCCAGGATCCCCGTCCATCCGAACGATCATGTGAATCTCGGCCAGTCCTCCAACGATATGATCCCGTCGGCGGCCCATCTCTCGGCCCTGATGCAGATCCGCGCCGCCCTCCTGCCGGCCCTCGAAACGCTGGCCGAGGCGCTGGAGGACAAGGCCAAGGCCTTCGACCACGTCGTCAAGCTCGGCCGCACCCACCTGCAGGACGCCACCCCCGTGCGCCTGGGCCAGGCCTTCGGGGGCTACGCCTCCCAGATCCGCCACGGGATCGAACGCATCCAGCGCGCGGCACTCGATCTGGAGGAGCTGGCCGTGGGTGGCACGGCTGTGGGCACCGGGCTCAACGCCCACCCCGACTTCGCCCGCCGGGTCTGCCTCCACGCGGCCAAGGCCGCCGGGGTGCCCCTGAGGGAGGCCGACAACCACTTCGAGGCCCAGAGCGGGCGCGACGCCATGGTCTCGGTCAGCGGGGCCTTGAAGACCCTGGCCTGCTCCCTCATCAAGATCGCCAACGACGTGCGCTGGATGGCCAGCGGGCCCCGGGCCGGCCTCGGAGAGATCGTCCTGAAGGACCTCCAGCCCGGATCCTCCATCATGCCCGGCAAGGTCAACCCCGTGATGTGCGAGGTGGTCTGCCAGGTCTCGGCCCAGGTGATCGGCAACGACGCCGCCATCACGGTGGCCGGCCAGGCGGGGAACTTCGAGCTCAACGTGATGATCCCGGTCATGGTGCGGAACCTCCTGGAGTCCATCGCGCTGATGGCCTCGGCCTCGACGCTGTTCGCCCAGCGTGCGGTGGCAGGCATCCAGGCCAACGAGGCGAGATGCCTGGAGCTGGCCCTGAAGAGCGACGCCATGGTCACCTCGCTGGCGCCGCACATCGGCTATGACAAGGCCGCCGCGCTGGTCAAGGAGTCCCACAAGCTCGGCAGGACCATCCTGGAGCTGGCCCGGGAGAGGAAGATCCTGGCGCCGGACGTCCTGGAAAAGGCCCTGGACCCCCGCCGGATGACCGGGCCGGGGTAGCGGAGCATGCGCCTGACTGCCACGGCCCTCCTGACGGCCGTCCTCCTGTCGGCCTCCGGCGGAGAACCGCCCGCCGTGGGGCCCGAGCCGATCACCCTGTCCAGGGCCATCGAGATGGCCCTGACGCGGAACCTGGACCTGGAGGTCGAGCGCCTCTCTCCCGCCATCGCCGAGCAGGGCGTGGACAAGGCCCTCTCCGTCTTCGACCCCACCGCCACCCTCTCCTACGGCGACAGGGACGAGCGGAGCGCCTCCACCTCCTCCCTGGCCGGGGCCTCCACCGTGATCCAGCGCACCACCACCTACGCGGGGGGGATCAAGCAGAAGCTCCAGACGGGGACCACCCTCGACCTCTCGCTCTCCTACATCCGTGCCAGCACCAACAGCCTCTACAGCACCCTGGACCCCTCCCACACCTCCGGAGCCACCCTCTCCGTGAAGCAGTCCCTGCTCAGGGGCTTCGGCCTCAAGGCCAACCGGGCCGAGCTGGCCGGTGCCCTGCACAGCCGGGACGCGGCCAGGCAGGCCTTCACGGCCAAGGTGGTCCAGACGGTCTCGGACGTGGAAGGCGCCTACTGGGACCTCTCCGCCGGACTGAAGGGAGTGGAGGTCGCCCGCACCGCCCTGAAGGCCGCCCAGTCCCTGGAAGAGGCCAGCAGGGCCAAGGTGGATGCCGGCACCCTGCCCAAGACCGACCTGCTGGAGGCCTCCAGCGCCTCGGCCTCCCGGGAGGCGGACCTCATCGATGCCGAGCGCAAGGCCGAGGATGCCCGCGACCGCCTGCGACAGCTCGTGGCCCCGCCGGGTAGAGACGGCGCCGCCGACTGGGGTCTAGCCCTGGTCCCCGCGGACGAACCCTCCACGCCCGATCTGATCCCCGATCTTCCCACCGCCGTGGCGAGGGCGCTCTGCGAGCGCCCCGAGCTTGCCCAGGCCCGTGCGACCCTCCTGGCCGCCGAATCCTCCCGCCTTTCCGCCGAGAACACCATCCTGCCCGACCTCTCCGTCAGCGGCGCCTGGGGCCAGCAGGGCGTCGACGGCGACCGCGAGGATGCCTTCAGCCGGCTGAACGACGGGCGCTCCCGCACCTGGGAGCTGGGCCTCTCGCTCGAGATCCCCCTCGGCAACCGCGCCGCCAAGAGCGACCTGAGGAAGGCCAAGGCCCAGGCCGATCAGGCGGCCGCGCGCCTGCGCGTGCTGGAGGAGCAGGTGGTCGTGGAGGTCCGCGCCGCCGGGCGGGCCGTGGAGAGCGCCCGCCGCCGGGTGGAGGCGGGCCGGCGCGCGGTGGCCTTCGCCAGGGAGAAGGCCCGCGACGAGCAGCTGAGGCTGGAGCAGGGCCTCTCCACCGCCCATGCAGTCCTCGACGCCTCCAGGACCCAGGCCGGGGAGGAAGGGCGGCTGACGACCTCCACCGTCGACCTCCTAAAAGCCATCACCGCCTGGCACAAGGCCCAGGCCGGCCTCCTGCAGGCCCGCGGTATCCGCCTTGAATAGGACCTGGAAGGGCCTGGCCTGGACTGCCGGGGCGGCGGCCCTGCTCTTCGGCGGCTGGAAGGTCTGGCACCGCGAGAAGCCAAGGCCTGAAAACACCCCCGTCGAAGAGGTCCGAACGGCCACGGCCCACCGCGGCACCCTCCAGCAGGTGGTCCGGGAGACCGGACGCCTCCAGCCGGCCACCCAGATCGAGGTGAAGAGCGAAGTCGGCGGCCGGGTCGCCGAGATCCTGGTCGACACGGGCGAGACGGTGAAGGCAGGCCAGCTCCTGGTCCGCCTGGACGACCGTATCCTGAAGACCCAGCGCGAACAGGCCCTCCTCAAGGTGGAGCAGGCCCGCCTGACCGAGGAGAGCAAACAGCGCGTGTCGGAGCGCAAGCGCAGGATGGCCGCGGGAAGCCCGGGGCTGATCCCCGTCGAGGAGCTCGAGCAGGCCCGCACCGACGCCGACCTGGCCGTGGTGTCCCGAAGGGACGCCGAGCAGGCTGTGCGCAACGTCGAGGAGCAGCTGGCCCACACGGCCATCGCGTCCTCCATGGACGGACGGGTGATCGAGCGGGCCGTCGGCGTCGGCGACGTGGTCGTGGGCACGTCCACGGCCGGGACCCCGACCACGTTGATGACCGTGGCGGACACCCGGCGCATGCAGGTCGTGGTGGAGGTCCACGAGGTGGACGCCCCCAAGGTCGCCGTGGGCCAGGCGGTGGAAGTGAGGGCCTCCCCCCTGCCGGAAAGGACCTTCCACGGGAAGGTGGCCGCCGTGGGCCTTTCGGGCCACGCCGACGCCAAGAACCGCAACGTCGTGACCTATACCGTCCAGGCCCTGCTGGAGGATCCCGAGGGCCTCCTGAGGGCGGGCATGACGGCTGCGGTGGACATCGTCACCACCCGCCGCGAGAACGCCCTGCTCCTGCCGCGGGAGGCCGTGACCTCCCGGGAAGGCAAGCCCTGGGCCCTGCGCATGAAGGACTCGAAAGGGGAGCGCGTGGCTCTCACGACCGGCCTGGAGGGCGAGACCGAGGTGGAGATCCTGTCCGGCCTCTCCGAGGGCGACGTGGTCCGGCTCGGCGGCTTCGACGAGGAGGACTGGCAGGACTTCCACCAGGGCCAGGAGGACCGGCGCAAGGGCTCCTCCTCCCGGCGCCGCGGCCGCGGCCGGATGTAGCCCCGGATGGAAGCCGGCCAGCTCTTAAGGGAGGGCCTCCAGGGCATCGCCAGCCACAAGCTGAGGGCCGGCCTCGCGGTGACAGGCATCGCCATCGGCATCGGCTCGGTGGTCGCCATGGTGGCCATCGGGGAGGGGGCAAAAACCTACTTCACCCGGGAGTTCGAGAAGCTGGGCGCGGACCTCATCCTCGTCACCCACCAGCCGGCCGACGACAAGGCGCTCAGGGCCGGGGACGGCCGGGAGCGCCCGCTGACGACCTCGGACGGCCGGCGCGTGCTGGAAGCCTGCCCTCTCGTGTCGGCCTGGTCCGCCGAAAGCATGCTGGAGACCTCGACGGCCACGGCCGGGGGCAAGTCCGCCGAGATCGACGGCCACGCGGTCCTGCCCTCCTACCAGGCCCTGCGCGGATTCCTGGTGGATCAGGGGCGCCCCCTGAACGACGAGGACGAGGCTCAGGCCGCGGCGGTCTGCCTCCTGGGCGTGGACGTGGCCGCCGACCTCTTCGGTGAGAGCTCGGCGGTGGGCCGGGACGTCCTGCTAGGTGCCGCGGCCGACCCGACGGGAAAGGACCCCCCGGCGCAGGGGATCCGCCTCAAGGTCGTCGGCGTGCTCTCCCCCAAGGGGCAGGCCATGTGGATCGACTTCGACCGTTACGTGCTGATGCCCATGAGCACGGCCCAGAAGCGCCTCAAGGGAACAGCGGGGGTGGACCGCCTCCTGTTCCAGGTGACACCCGGGGCCGACGCCGACCGGGCCGCCTTCGGCGTGGAGCGCCTGCTGGCGAACCTCCACCACGGCACCGTGGACTTCCGGGTGCGCCTGCAGGCCGAGTTCCGAGAGTCCATGGAGAACACCCTGAGGATCTTCCAGTACTTCATCGGGGGGATCGCGGCGGTCTCCCTCCTGGTCGGCGGGATCGGGATCATGAACATCATGCTGATCTCGGTATTGGAGAGGACCCGGGAGATCGGGGTGCGCATGGCGCTTGGCGCCCGGAAACGCCACATCCTGGGGCAGTTCCTGGCGGAGGCCCTGGTCATCGGGGCCACCGGGGGGCTGCTGGGGATGATCCTGGGCCCCCTCCTGGGCCAGGGCGTGGCCTCCATCCTGACCTGGGCCTGGGAGATGGAGAAGCCCTGGCAGTCGGTGGCCTCCCCCCTCCTGGCCGCCGGGGCGCTGGGATTCTCCCTGCTGGTGGGCGTGGCCTCGGGGATCTACCCGGCCATCAAGGCCTCAAGACTGGATCCGGTGGAGGCGCTCAGGTACGAGTAGGGGATCCACCTGCGTGAGGCAGGACGGAGAGCGCGGGGATGAACTCCGCGAACCCCTCCCCGCAGACCGGACAGCGCAGGTCGCCCGGCGTGAACTCGTTGAGCATGGACCCGCAGCCGGGGCAGAACCAGTCACCGCCGACCCAGTCCTGGAGGGACCCGTCCACGGGCCGTCGGCTCCGCTCGACGTAGCACGCCCTCAGCTGCGCTTCCAAGGCCTCGCCGATCGGCATCCGGCCCGTCAGGCACTCCAGGCGGCCGTCCCCGCGCTCGGCCAGGACGTCCCCGCACCGGGGACAGTGGAGGGCTCCGCTATCGCGCATCCAGGCGCGCCAGGATCCGTTCGGCCCCGGCCTCGTCGATGAGCACGAACCGGCCCTGAGCCTCCTCGTAGGCCAGGACCTCGGCGCGGGCAATATCGAACCACCACGCATGCAGCGCAAGCCTCCCGGCCGCCAGGCGGTCGCGCACCACGGGATGGGTGCCGAGATGCTCCAGCTGGAGGAGCACATTGATCTGGGAGATCTGACTGTGGACGGGCAGGTCCGCCTTCATGCGGATGCCGGCGTCGAAGCGCCGGGAAGCCTCCCCGGCATGGCGGAGCCAGGCCTGCAGGTGGGGGGCTTGAAGACCCTGCTTCCCGTCCAGCAGGGTCCGGATGGCGCCGCAGTCGGAATGGCCGCAGACGATGATGTGGGAGACGTCGAGCGCCAGGGCCGAGAACTCGATCGCGGCGGCTTCAGACCCGTCGCTGTGGGAGAGGCCGTCGGCACCGCAGGGGGCGATGAGGTTGCCCACGTTGCGGATCACGAACATGTCCCCCGGCTCCGTGGACGCGAAGACGTTCGGCGCGACCCGGCTGTCGGAGCAGGCGATGAGGAGGGTGTCGGGGGACTGGCCCAGCGCCAGGCGGGCGAAAGTCTCCCGGGATGCAGGACGCGCCTTCCTGCGGAACTCCACGATCCCCTGGACGAGCTTCTTCACGGCCTGGGGAGCTTATGGCGCGGCCCCGGAAATCTCAATGGCATGGACGCCGCACCGTCTTCAGGAACCCAGATGGGCCCGCGTGATCTCGCAGGCCTTATCCAGGTCGCGCTCGAAGACGAGCTTCCCCGGAACCTCCTTGATCCCTGCCTTCTCCAGGATCTTCAACGGCTGGGGCTGGAGGCCCACCAGCACCGTCAGACAGCCCCCCTGCCTCAGCTGCTCGAGGGCGCTCTCGAAGGCCACGAGGCCCGTGATATCCATGGCCGGCACTCCGTCCATCCGGAAGATCACGGCCTTCACACCGGCATCGATCGTGCCCAGCGCGCTCACGGCCTCCTGGGCGGCCCCGAAGAAGAGGGGGCCGGAGATGTCATAGAGCATCACGTCCTCAGGGAGTGGCTGGTCCAAGTGCGGATGCCTCCTGTCGAAGAGGCGGGTCTGGGTGACCTCCGCCATGCGGTGCATGAAAAGGAGGGCCGCCAGCACGATCCCCACGCCCACGGCGATCACCATATCGAAGACCACCGTAAGGCCGAAGCAGGTCAGGAGCACCGTCACGTCGCTCCGGGGTGCCACCTTGAGGATGTGTTTGAAGTGCTTCAGCTCCGACATGTTCCAGGCCACAAGAAGGAGGAGGGCCGCCAAGGCCGCCATCGGCAGGTGGCCGATGAGGGGGGCCAGCGCCAGGACCGCGGTGAGAATCACCAGGGCATGGACCATGGCGGCCACAGGCGAGCGGGCGCCGGAACGGATGTTCGTCGCGGTGCGGGCGATGGCGCCTGTCGCGGGGATCCCCCCGAAAAAGGGCGTGACGACATTGCCGACGCCCAGGGCCAGAAGCTCCGCGTCGGGATCATGCCGGGTGCCGGCCATGCCATCCGACACCACGGCCGATAGCAGGGACTCGATGGCGCCCAGCATGGCGACCGCAAAGGCCCCGGGCAAAAGCAGCCTCAAGGTCCCCAGGTTCAAGGCAAGCGGCTCCCCTCCGGGCCCCGGAGCCAGCCAGGGGAGCATCGGCAGGGGCGGGAGCTGAGGAATCCCGTCCACCATCCTGTCCCCGATCGTGGTGTGGAAAGTCCGGGCGATGGTCCTCAGCTCCAGGGCGGGCACCCAACGCTCCAGGAGCAGGGCGGCCAACGCGGCCAAGGGAAGGGCTACGAGGGGCGCCGGCACCTTGCGGGTGATCCTGGGAAAAAGAAGCAGGACAGCCAGGGTTCCGGATCCGATCCCGCATTCCCACAAGGCGGCCGTATGCCGTGCTGCCCAGAGCGCCTGCATGCGTTCCAGGAAGTGTTCGGGCATGGGGCCGGGGGAGAGGCCGAGGAAATCCTTCAGCTGCAAGCCTGCGATCACGACGGCGATCCCTGCCGTGAATCCCGTGGTGACGGGATGGGGGATGAACTCGATCAGGCGGCCGAGCCGCATCAGACCCATCAGGATCAGGATGATCCCGCCGAGGAGCCCGCAGAGCAGGAGGCCCGCCATCCCGTATTTCGTGAAGAGGGGAGCCAGGATCACGATGAAGGCCGCCGTAGGCCCCGTCACTTGGGTGCGGGAGCCTCCCAAAAGCGCGACCAGGAAGCCTGCAAGAATGGCGGTGTAGAGGCCGTGCTGGGGCGGGACCCCGACTCCGATTGCCAGGGCCATCGCCAGGGGAAGGGCCACCAGGCCCACCACCAGCCCTGCCAGCACATCGGACTTGAAAACATGAGCCGGGTATCCCTCCCGGAAGACGGCCCGGAGGGCGGCGGCCGGAAGCGCCCTGAGAGGAACTTGCTTCGGCCCTGAGTACCGGGTTCTGGCCATGGAGGGCCGGAGTATAGGGGAATGCGCCAGGGCCGGAAACACCCGGCCCACGCCGAGGTTGACAGGCGCAACGTTGAAGCCAAGACTGCCCGCCGCGATGCGGCACCCCAAGCTCGACCAGGCCCAGGCCCGGATGCTCAAGACCTTCCGGGAAGCCGGCGCCCGCCTCGGCCTCTTCGGCCCCTCGGCCCGCATCCTGGCTGCCGTCTCGGGAGGAGGCGACTCCATGGCCCTCCTGCACCTGCTCGCCGAACACCTCCCCCCCGGAAGGCTGGCCGTAGCCCACGTCAACCACCGCACCCGGGGGAAGGCATCGGACCGGGACGAGGCCCTGGTCCGCCGGACCGCCAGGAGCCTGGGCCTTGCCTGTCTTGTCGCCCGACTCCCCCGCACGAAATTACGCCCTTCCGAAGACGGTCTCCGCAACGCCAGGTACCGCGCCCTTGGCGGAAGCCTGGCCAAACGGTTCCGGGCCTCCCACATCGCCCTGGCCCATACCGCCGACGACCAGGCCGAGACGATCCTGCTCCGTCTCGTCCGGGGCACGGGCCTCGGCGGGCTCTCCGGCATCCCGGAGACCAGGCCGCTGGGAAAGATCGGGCTTGCCCGGCCCCTCCTGAAGATCCCCAAGGCGGAGCTGATCCGCTATCTGGACCGACACCACATCCGCTTCGCCGAGGACGCATCCAACCGGGACCTGACCTACGCCCGCAACCGCATCCGTCACAAGGTCCTGCCCGAACTTAAACGGCTGAACCCGCGCACGACGGAGGCCCTGCTCCGGCTCTCCTCCCAGGCCGCCGAGGCGGAGGACTTCCTGAAGAAGGCCTCCCGGAGGGAAGCCGGGAAGCTGATCCGGCGCAGAGGAAGATCCGTCCGGGTGGATCTGAAGGGGATGCAGCACCTCCATCCGGCCTTGAGGCCCCTGCTCTGGCAGGAGGCCTGCGGGACGCCTCTGGAAGCCGACCACCTCAAGGCATTGGAAACCCTGCGCGGGGAGACGTCCCTTCCCGATCGGTTTGTCGTGACGGTGGAAGCCGGCTTCGCCCGGATCAGGGTACGGAAGGCGGACGCTTCTCGAGGGTCACGGAAAGGCTGAGCCGTTCCGTCTTGCCCTCCACCCCACGGGTCAGCTCCAGGGCCAGGACGTCGCCCGGGGCCCGGCTCAGGATGGCCCGGCGCAGGAGCGTGACATCCCCGGGGCCGATGCCCTTGCCGTCCACGGCGGTGACCACATCCCCCGGCTTCATTCCCGCCCGCTCGGCCGGCCCTCCCTTGACGGGATTCACCCAGCCGTCCCGGAGGGGATCGAATTCCACGCCCAGCCAGGGGCCGTCCCGTTTCGCCATCCGGTCGAGATCCAGCACCACGATGGCCGCAGGCTCCGCCGGGATCTCCTGGAGCATCTCCAGGCGGCCCTGCTTCACCCGGACCTGGCGGGGACCCGAAGGCAGGACGGCGCTCCTGCCGTCGATGCGTGCGCCATCCATCCAGATCTCCACATCCTGCCAGACCCCCCGGTCATCGGCCGAGACCGCCAGAAGCGCCCCAGGACGGAAGGTCTCCAGACGGAAGCTCCCGCTGATCTGGAAATACGGCGGCACCGGGTGGAGGGCCTCACGGTTGGCTTCCATCCAGGGCAGGAAGTCCCGCAGGGGACGTCGCCCGAAATCCGGATAGGCATCGGCCAGCCATCCCCTCACGCGGGGGGCCAGACGGGGCTCCCAGGCCGCCAGGGACAGGCAGGCCCGCTCGAAGGTCGGCCCGGCGCCTTTGGCTCCCTGAAGGGCGGACCAGCGGGAAACCAGGATCCAGACTGCCTCCTGGGACCGACCCTCCTCGAAAAGCCTGTCGAGGATCCAGGCGGATTCCCGATCCGCCGCAGGGGAAGGGCCGGCGAGGTCCATCTCCAGGAAGGGGGCGGCTTCGGCGGAATTCTCCCCCGGCTCCGTCCAGGAGCCTTCCGGCGGGGACCCCAGGACCGGTTCCGGCCCGGGCCGGACGCTGGCGCAGACGAGGGCCGGCTTCCCCACGGCCACGCAGGCCAGGCTGGAGCGCCCCGGGCCGCACCAGCCCCTCCCACGGCCGATGACCTGGCCCGACTCCGAGAGGGCCGTCAGCTCCACGGCCGCGCGGCGGGGGCTTTCCACCTCCGCATCGATGCGGAAGGAGGGCCCCGTCGGCAGGGTGTCGGGCAGGGCAAGGGCCGCAGCCCCCTCCAGCGGGATCCCTCGTGGATCCCTGGACTCGGGTGCCGGCAGGGTCAGGATCCTGCGCTCGGCAGGGAGGACATGGTAGATCCTGCTGATCCCCCTCAGGACGGGCGGCAGCACCACTGGCACCCCATCGGACCTGGTCGCGTTCCAGGACAGGACGCGCACCGTGGAGGCCTCCCCCTCGAAGGCGGTCAGGAAGCGGGCCAAGACCCGCTGGCGGTAGCCGGGGCAGCAGAGCGTCAGGGGATGGTGGACCGCCGGAGGGGACCAGAGGTCCCGGCCCGGACGTGCCGCCTCCAAGGGGAAATCCAGGAAGTCCAGGGTCGGGACCACGAAGAGCACGGGCCTGTCCCCCACGGCCTCGGACCACTCGGAAATGAGGGAGGGGCCCGACAGGATCCATCGCTTCGCCATCCAGGCCGTGATCGGCCCGCAGACCTTGGAAAGGGTGCGGGGAGGGTCGAAAAGGCTCTCGAAGACCCCCGTCTTCACCTCCGGGTGCTCCGCCATGATACGCAGGGCCAGCGGGGCGCCCAGGGAGATCCCGTAGACCCCGAGACGGTCCCGGCGAAGCCCGGGGCACTCCAGGAAACAGTTCCAGGCCGCGCGGACCTGGTCAGGCAGGGTGGCCAGGGAGCGGTGGCCCTCGCTGAGGCCGCATCCGGCATAGTCGAACAGGAAGACCTGTAGCCCGGCCTCATGCAGGAAGCGCGCCACCTCCAGGAAGGAGCTCACGGTCCCGTCGCTCCCCTTGCAGAGGAAGACCGCCCCCTTGGGGCTGCCGCAGGGGATGAACCAGCCCTGCAGGAGCCGGCCTTCGCCGTCGCGGAAGCGGACGTCCTCCCCGTCCATCCCCATCCCCAGGGGAGAGAAGGGCAGGTTCGGCTCCGCATGGAGCAGACGGGCGCTGACCAGGCGGTCCACGGGGTTGCAGCCCCAAAGGGACCCGAGGGAAAGGAAGACCAGGAGAAGGAAGGCCCTGCGCAGCATGGTCCGGAGGATACCATGTCCCTGCGGCTCTTGCGCCCCGAGGGCGCCTCTGGTCTGATGCACCGCATGACGATCCCCGACTTCGCCCTCAGGAACACCAGCGGCGGCACCCTGCGCCTTTCCGAGTACCGGAAGAACAGCCCCGTCCTCCTGGCCTTCTTCCGCAGGGACTGCCCCACCTGCCGCCTGGCCCTGCCCTTCCTGGAAAGGCTGTACCGGCGTCATGGCCGCTCCGGGGTGCACTTCCTGGGCATCGCCCAGGAAGGACGGCAGGAGGCGGCCGCCTTCGCCAAGGAGCTGGGGATCATGATGCCCTTGGTCCTGGAGGAGGCCCCCGGATGGGAGGCCTCGACCGCCTGCGGCGTGACCGAACTCCCTGCCGTCCTCCTCCTGGACGCCGAGGGCAGCATCAGGACCTCCCTGTCCGGATTCTCGAAGCGGGACTACCAGCAGCTGGCGGACTCCCTGGCCCAAATCTCCGGCAAGCCTCCGGAACCCCTCTTCGCCGCACTGGCCTCCACCCCCGAATCGGCGGCGGGCAGCCGCTCCCGCGGCACGCATTCCCCTTGACCCTCCCTTCCGGGGGGCTACACTCCATCTCCGCCTATGGCCCCCTCCTCAGGCTTCTTCAAGTTCAACGAGCGCGGCGATGATGCCGTCAAGAAGAAGAACTTCGAGTACGCCGTCCAGAGCTACTCGGACGCCCTGAAGGCCAACCCGGACGAGGCCGAGACCTACAAGAAGCTCTACGCCGCCTGCCGGGAGCGCCGTGCATCAGGACAGTCCAAGCCCTCGGCCCTGGATGCCGTGGTGTACCTGCCCCGAAAGAAGTTCCTCACCGCCATGGCCGGCGGCTTCCTGACCGCCCTCGGGGCCCTCATCCTCCTGCCCGGACGCTCGAAGATCGAGGGAAGCGACCTGACAGAAGGCTTCCCCTTCGATTGGCTGGTCTTCCTCGTGCTGACCGGGGCCCTCGCCGGCATGGCCGCCCTCTCCCCCTGGCCCCGCCTCATCCTCTGGGCCCGCCAGGGACGCGCCGCCCGCTGTGCAGACCTGGCCGGACGCCTCCTGCTGAGGAATCCCGACCACCTCGACCTCCTCCTGGCCCAGGCCGAGGCCTCCCGGGACGCCGGGCGTCCGGAGGCGGCCATCGGGATCGCCGAGTGGATCCTCAGCTTCCTTCCGGACCATGTGGAAGCCCTTCGCCTGGCCGGCGAGCTGACGAACACGCACCGCAAGGACGTGCCCAGGGCCAAGGCCTACTACCAGCGCATCCTGCGCGTCACGGACGACACGGACGGGGACGCCTCCCGGGCCATCAAGAACCTGGATGCCGTACACACCATGGCCCAGGGCGTGGAGGCCGCCGCCACCACGGGCAACTACCGCGGGATGCTCAAGGACACCAAGGGCGCCGAGAAGCTCGAACACGAGCAGAAGACCCTGAAGACCTCCGAGGAGGTCCTGCAGGCCATCGCCTACAAGAAGGAGGCCATCGCCAAGGCGCCTTCCGACTGGAAGCTCTGGCGGGACCTGGGCGACCTCCACCGCAGGCTCAAGGACTGGGAGGAGGCTTCGGCGGCCTTGCGCAAGGCCATCGAGCTGGAGCCGGTGAACCCCACGCTCAAGATGTCCCTGGGGAACCTCACGTTGAACCGTCACGACGACCGGATCCTGGCCCTCAGGGCGGCGATCAAGGCCGATCCCAGCGGCGGGGATGCGGCCAAGGCCAAGGCCGAGCTGGTCCAGGTGGAGAAGGCCCGCTGGATCTTCGCGACCGAGGAGTTCACCTGGCGCGCCAAGGAACACCCCACGGACTCGAAGATCCGCTTCGACTTCGGCGAGGCCCTCTACCGCACGGGCCGCACCCGGGACGCCATCGCCGAGTTCCAGTTCGCGGTGAAGGACCACAAGCTCAAAAACGCCTCCCTTCTCCGGCTTGGCGAATGCTTCCGGAAGGAGGGCCAGGTGGACCTGGCCGTCAAGCAGTACGAGAGGGCCCTCGAGGACCTCCCGACCATGACCGAGACCAAGAAGGCCGTCCTCTACGCCCTGGGCGATATCCACGAAAAGCAGGGCAAGCCCGTCGAGGCCAAGCAGGCCTGGGACCAGCTCTACGAAGCGGACGTCAACTACAAGGACGTCACCAAGCGCATCGAGGCGCTCGGCCAGAAGCCCGGGGGCTAGTCCCCGATGCGCGTTCCCTGGGTCAGCGCCCTGGCGGCCACCCTCGCGGGGGCCGTCCTCTTCGCCCTGCCCGGAATCCGCGAGCAGTTCCGCTCCCCCGGCCAGAAGGAGGCCTGGCGCCGGGACTGCTACGTCGTGAAGCCCGAGGAGGCGGCCCGCAGGATCCTCCAGGGTCAGGGGAAGGTCGTCCTGCTCGACGTCCGGGAGAAGGAGGAATACGACGAGTTCCACATCCCCGGCCCGCTGTGCCTGCGCATCACGCTGAGGGACCTGCCCACGGCCGACCTGACGCCTTTCCAGGACGCCGACCTCGTCATCCCCTACTGTCTCAAGGACCTGCGCGGCTTCGAAGGCGCCAAGATCCTCCGCCAGCGGGGCATCCTCAACGTCGGCGTGTTCGAGAAGTTCGGCATCTACTCCTGGGAGAATGCCGGATTCCCCACGGCGGGCACCGCCAACGGGAAATCCGACGAGCAGGCCATGCAGGAACTCCGGGAGAAGGTCGCCGCCCTGCCCGCATCGAGCATCGCTCCATGACGGTCCGGGCCTGGCGCTGGACCCTGGCCGGAAGCACTCTCCTTCTCCTCGCATTGCCTCTTGCAGTCTTCTGGGTCAAGACCGCCCCGCTGTCCTTCTACTTCGGGGACTCCTTCCCCCCGGGCCAGGCCATCTACATCATGATGAGACCGGCGGGCCACCTGGCCTATGTCCTCCTCTTCCTCCAGATCGTGCTCGGGCTCCACGGCAAGGACCTGGCGCGCCTGGCCGGCGTCCCCACCCTCCTGCCCCTCCACAAGGCCATGGCCATCCCGACCCTCGGCGCCGTCTTCGCCCACCCCCTCCTGTTCTGGTGGGCCGCCTCCGTACGGACCGGGCACAACACCTTCCTCAACACCTTCTGGCCTGACCCCATGCGCAACTACTGGACCTGGTACTTCTTCTTCGGGGCCCTGGCCTTCTACGGGGTGGTCCTGGCCGTATTGGCTGCCCTCGTCGGCCCCCGCCTCCTGCCCAGGGCCTGGCGGGTCATTCACGGTCTGACCTACGTCTCCTTCGGTCTGGCCTGGTACCACTCCCGCGCCACCGGGGCCGAGGTCCGAGACCAGGGCCTGGGGGTCCTCTACACCGCCATGGCCCTGATGGCGGCCGGAATGCTCCTGCGACGTCTCGTCAGCCGTCGGGACTGAGCGTCAGCTCTCCCCGCGCAGCCAACCCTCGGCCCAGGCCTTCTCCCCGGGCTGGAGGCGCTTGCCCTCTTCAAGCACCTCGGCGTCCAGGGCCAGGGCCTGGTGCAGCTGCTCGGTGATCTGGAGCATGATGCGGCGGGCCGCAGCCTCGGAATCCACGGACCAGGCCTTGGCCACCTCCGCCGTCGTCTCCGGACGGGAAAGGACGGCCATGAGGAAACGGGCAGCCTCCAGCCTCAGCTGGGGGGCCGTCGGGAAGGCCTCGACCGCCCTCAGGGACCAGTCCAGGGCCGACAGGGCGCGCTCGGGATGCTCCGGGGCGCCGTCGAGGAAGAGGCGGGCCAGATCCAGGCGGACGCGGGCATTGCCGGGATTCAGCTCGGCCGCACGGAGGCGGGCCGAGACCGCAGTATGGAAGGATCCGTCGTCCGCGCCGGCCCTCCAGCGCCTCGCGGACTCGTTCCCCACCATCGTCAGCGCCTCGAAGTACCCCAGGGCCGAGGCGGCAAGAAGGTCGTCGCGTAGGTCCTGGTCGAGGGGTTTTCCCTTCACCAGGTGATCCTGGGCGGTCAGGACGGCCTGTTCCGCCGCCAGTGAGCGCGGCGCCCATCGCAGCAAAAAGGGAAGCAGCCCGGCCAAGAGGACGACGAGAAAGACCAGGCTTCCCCAGCCTGGCTTTCGGGAGCCGGGAGCCTCCGGAGCCGGCGCCTCCGACTGTGCGGCAAGGGCCCCGAGCAGGGCCCAGAAGGGCCAGGCCACGCCCGGGACGGTCAAGTCGATGTCCCCCAGGGAGTGGATGGCCAGGAACAGCGTGCCCGCCAGGGCCCCCACCCTGGCTCCGACGCCCCAGGGCCCCCGGGCCGCCCATGCCGACAGGCCTGCGGCCAGGGACATTCCGGCCGCCACAAGAATACGGAGGTGCGGCGCAGGACTCCGGAAGAAGGAGCGGTGAAGGACGTCGGGAAGCTGCCAGATCAGGAAGGCGGGCAGGATCGCCATCCCAAGTGGGATCCAGGCATCCCCCTCTTCCCGGTCCCCGCAAGCACCGGAATCCGGCATCCGGGACCTTGCCCGCCACCAACAGAGCCCGCCCAGCCAGGACGCCGCCAGGAGGGCCCAGAGCCCGGCTTCGGCCCAGAGCTGGAGGGGATCGCAGTGCACCTTCGTCACGTCTCGGGCCCAGACGGGGCGCAGACGGTTGTACTCCGCCTTGAAACCGTCCAGGCCCAGCCCGGCCCAGGGATGCTCCAGAACGGCTCTCCCCGCGCCCGCCCAATAGCCCATGCGGAAGGAGGTCGAGTGGTGCAGGGGCCCCTTGGAAATCAGTCTTGCAGCCAGGGCCCCGAAGATGGCCAGGGCGATCAGGGCCGTCGCCGCCCGGGCCCTCCGGTGCGCCCAGGCCCGCCGCAGGGACCAGCCCATCAGGGTCAGGCCTGCCGCAAGCAGGGCTCCTTTAGAGCCCGTCAGGGGGAGGAGGACGGCCGACACGGATGCCAGTACGGCGAGCACCCACGATGCGCCGCGACGAGACTCCTTCCAACGGTCCCAGGCCAGGCCCGCCGCCAGGGGAAGGACCATCAGCAGATAGGCCGCCAGGGTGTTGGAGAGGGCGAAGTTCGCGAAGGGCTCCCCCGAGGAGAGGCGGGACGCCATGCTCACGCGCCCCCGGTCGCTCCACACGGCGTCGGGACCGGCCAGCCCCGGGTTGAGGTCGAAGGCCGTCCGTAGCGCTCCCAGGCCCCAGAGCCTCTGGTAGAGGGCAAAGACGGCCAGGGCACCGCCGGCGCCCAACAGCAGCGGCGCCACGGCGCGTCCCCGCGCGGGCGAGGCCCAGACCGCCAGCGTGGCGGCCAGACCGACGCCCAGCCCCCACTCCAGCAGGACCAGTCTCCCCGACCAGGGTTCCGGGGCCCGGAGGGCCGCCCAGGCCAGGCAGACCACCAGGATGCAGGCCGGGACGAGAATCGCCCTGCGGGACGGGGACGGAGCCAGGCCTCCCTCCAGAGCGCGGCCCGCCGCGGCCAGGGCCGCCGCCAGCAGCAGGAAGGCCCCCAGGGCCCAGGCCGGCACTGCCCGTCCCGCGCTCTCCCCCACCAGAGGCGCGGCGGCCAGGGCCGCTCCGGCGAGGATCCAGGCGGCGGATCCCAGCAGGCGTCCCATGTCAGCGCCGCTGCCGTCTGGCGGCCCGTTCCAGAAGGCCCACCACGGCAAACACCCCCAGGCCCTGCAGGAGCAGGAGGGGCACCGCCTCGTCGGGCACATGGTAGAGCAGCAGGGCCCCCATGCCGGCCACGAAGCTCATCAGCCAGAGCGTGCCCACGGCCTCCCGGGGGCTCATCCCCAAGGCCACCAGGCGGTGGGAGAAGTGGCTGGTGTCCCCCGTCGACAGGGAGCGGCCCTCCCTCAGACGGATGGCGAGGACCGTGACCGAATCGAACAGGGGGACCCCGAAGACCATCAGGGGCACGGCTATCGGTCTCAGGCTGTCCGGCTGCGTCTCGTACGTGAAGAGGACCGAGCCCACGGCCAGGAGGAAGCCCACCAGCAGGCTCCCGGCGTCGCCAAGGAAGATGGAGGCCGGCGGGGCGTTGAAGACCAGGAAACCCCCGAGGGCCCCCAGCATCCCCAGGAACCATGCGGCCATCAGCATCCTGCCTTCGGTCAGGGCGATGGCCGCCAGCAGGGCCGAAGCCACTGCAGCCACCCCGGCCGCCAACCCGTCCATGTTGTCCAGGAAGTTGAAGGCGTTCGTGAGCGCCGTGATCCAGACCACCGTCAGGACGATGCGCAGCGCGGGGGAGGAGCCCAGCACGCTGAGGCGGGCCTCGGGAACGAAGAGGGCCACAACCAGGGCGGCCAGGAGCTGGACGGCCAGCTTGGGACCCGGGCCCAGATCCCTGAGGTCATCCACCAGACCCAGGGTGAAGACGCACGCCGCGGACAGGGCGATCCAGAGCATGTCGTGCGTCCTCAGGCCCAGCCCGTCGGCAAGGTCGTTCCCGGACGCCGGCGCCGGAAGGAAGCGCAGGGCCGCGCCGCAGGCCGACAGGGTGAGCGCGATCGCGATCCCACCGCCCAGAGGCATGGTCCGGGCGTGGGCCTTGCGCCCGCCGCCGGTCGGCTCATCCAGCAGACCCAGGCGGGGGGCGAGGCGGCGCAGCAGGGCGGTCAGGAGGAGGCCGAGCAGGAAGGTGGAGGCGAACGCGAGGAGCAGGCCCATGCTCCCCACCTAAGGCTTCCGGGTCTTGAAGGTCAGCAGGCCCTTGAGGAGGTCGCCCCGGCTGACGATGCCCAGGATCTTCCCTTCCGAGACCACGGGCACCCGCTTGATCTTGCGCCCGATGAAAAGCGTGGCGATCTCTTCGGCCGGGGTATCGGGGGAGACGCTGATGAGGGAACGGGTCACCAACGCGGCACCCTGGACCTTGGCATCCTTCAGCGGCGTCTCGAAACGGCACTCGTCGGGGTATTCGTAGTAGAGCATGAGATCCTCCTCGGTGAGGACCCCGAAGATCTTCCCCGAGGCCTCGACCACGGGCGCCCCGCTGATGCCCCTCGAGACCAGGGTCTCCAGGGCCTCGCCCACCGTCGTCTCGGGGGAGAGGAAGAGCACGTCCGTGGTCATCAGGTCCTTGGCGAGCATGGGAGGGAGGGGGATTGTGTCCGCCCTCTCAGCGGCGCGCAAGCTCGGAGCGTGAGGCCGCACGGACTGCGCGCGCCACGATGAGGGCGGAGGTGAGAGGGCCCACGCCACCAGGCACCGGGGTGAGCCAGGCGGCCACGTGGGCAGCGGAGGCCGCATCCACGTCTCCCACGACCCTGCCGTCGACGACATGGATGCCCACGTCCACCACGACGGCGCCGGACTTCAGCATGTCGCCCCGGACCAGGCCGGCCTTCCCGGCCGCCACGACGAGGATTTCCGCCCGGCGGGTGTGGAAGGCCAGGTCCCGGGTGGTGGAGCGGCAGATCGTCACGGTGCATCCGGCGTCGGAGAGGAGGATCGTCACGGGCTTTCCTACCGTGGGGGAGCGGCCGACCACCACGGCCTCGGCACCCCTGAAGTCCACCCCGGAGGCCCGAGCCAGGTCGAAAGCGGCCTGGGCCGTGCAGGGGACGACGGCGCGCGAGATGCCCTCGGCGTCCTTGGCCGGAGCCAGGACCGAGGCGGCGGCCTCCAGGGAAACGCCTTCCGGAAGCGGCGTCTGGACCAGGACGCCGTCGACGGCTCCCTCGGCGTTGAGCCGGAGGATCTCGGCGCGCAGAGCCTTCTCTCCGGCCTCGGCCGGAAGGCCGCACTCGACCAGCAGGGTTCCGGCGGCGGCGCAGGCTTTGGCCAGACCCCGGCGGTAGGAGGCGGCGGAGGCGTCCGCGCCCATCCAGACCACGGCCAGGGCGGGCGGGCGCTTGAGGCCGGCGGTTTCCGCCTTCAGCTTCGCCAGCAGGGCGGCGGCCAAGACCTTTCCGTCGAGGGGTTGGGCGGGCATGGACGGGAGCCTAGTCCCCGGGCGCCAGGGGGTCCAAGGAAATTCGTACCGGCCGGCGTCACCCTGACGTCACACTGCCCGCCCCCTCTTGCCGCCTTCCGGCGTCAGGGCTATCCTCCCCGCTCCATGAAGCTCTCCGAGCGCGTCCTCGCCCTCAAGCCCTCCGCCACCATGGCCCTCGACGCCAGGGCCAAGGCTCTCAAGCGCTCCGGCATCCCCGTCGTCTCCCTGGCCGTGGGCGAGCCCGACTTCGACACCCCCCAGCCCATCAAGGACGCGGCGTACAAGGCCCTGAAGGAGGGCTCCACCAAGTACGTGGAGGCCGCAGGGATCCCCGAGCTGCGCGCGGCCATTTCGGCCAAGCTGCTCAGGGATCAGCTCCTCGCCATCCCCCCCGAGCAGATCAGCGTCACCAGCGGGGCCAAGCAGGCCGTCTTCAACGCCTTCCAGGCCCTGTTGGGGAATGGCGACGAGATCCTCATTCCCGCCCCCTACTGGGTCTCGTACCCGGAAATGGCCCGGCTCGCCGGAGGCGTCCCTGTGGAAGTGACGTGGGCCCCGGGCTTCCGCATCGATCTGGAGGACCTGGCCCGGAAAATCACGCCCAGGACCCGGGTTCTTCTCCTCAACAGCCCCAACAACCCCACCGGGGCCGTCTATCCCCGCGCGGACCTGGAGAGGATTGCCGCGCTCGCGATCCAGCACGACTTGGCCGTGGTCTCCGACGAGATCTACGGCAAACTGATCTACGGCGGAGCCGAGCAGCTCTCCATCGCATCGCTGGCCGGGATGCTGGAGCGCACCGTCGTGGTGGACGGCTGCTCCAAGACCTTCGCCATGACGGGCTGGCGCCTGGGCTGGGCCGCGGGCCCGAAGGACCTCATCTCTGCTATGACCAGCCTCCAGAGCCAAAGCACCTCCTGCGTGGCGCCCTTCGTCCAGAAGGCCGCGGTCGAGGCGCTGACCCTGGGCGACGCCCTGGCCGCCCCGATGGCCCGGGAGTTCGACCTGAGGCGAAAGGCCCTGCTGGCCGCCGTCCGCGCCTGGCCCGGCACCAGGGCCGCCGAACCGACCGGGGCCTTCTTCGTCTTCGCGGACGTCTCCGGAGTGCTGGGCAAGCGCCTGGACGGCTCAGGGCCTCTCGTGGCCGACGACCTGGCCCTCTCCGATCTGGCCCTCGAACACGCCCGGGTGGCCATGGTGCCCGGCTCGCCCTTCGGGGCCCCGGGACACCTGAGGCTCTCCTACGCCGCCCCGCTGGAGATCCTCCTGAAGGCCGCCGCGGACGTCGGGGCCCTTTTCGGAAGGCTTCGGTGATCCGGCGACCTTCCCGGAACGGCTCGGCCCTCATCGCCGTCCTCCTCCTCCTGATCCTGCTGACGGTGCTGGCCGCCCAGATCTCCATGCGGGCCGCAGTGGACACCCGCGCCACCGAGAACCGCCTGACCGGCCTCCAGGCCCAGTGGGGCCTCCAGGGCGCCCTGGCCCAGGCGGCCGAGATGCTCAAGGCCGACACCGCAGTCGACCAGACCGCGCTCAGCGAGCAGGGCCTGAGCCTGGCCGACTGGCCCGGCGAAGCCTGGGCCCAGCCGGTCCGGGACCTCCCCCTCGGGGACGGGACCTGCTCCTTCGTCATCACGGATGAAGGCGCCCGCTGGGACCTGGGCCAGCTGGTCACCGGACCGAGCAACCTGCTTTCGACCTCCGGGCAGGCCGCCTTCGGACGCCTGGCCGAGGCCTGCATGCCGGGGGTGAACGCCTCGGACTTCCAGACCGCCCTCTGGGACTGGATCGATGGCGACAGCGATGGGCAGTACGAAACAGGCGTGGCGCCCCTGCCCCCGAACCGTCCCCTGCTGACCGCCAAGGAGATGCTCCTGGTGCCCATGGCCACGACCGAAATCCTCTTGGGACCCGACGGCCGCTCGGGCATCCTTCCCCGCGTGACGACCCTGGGCACCCGCCTCGTGAACGCCAACACCGCCCCGAGGGAGGTCCTCTACGCGGTCTCGGACCGCTTCGACGAGGCGGTCTACCAGCGCCTGCTCGCGGCCCGCCCCCTGAGGAACCTGGAGGACCTCAAGCCGGTGCTCCAGGTCGCCCTGTCGGACCCCTTGCCGACGGAAATCCTCGAGGGCCTGAGCATCCGCTCCGACACCTTCCGCGTCTCGATGAGCTACGCCAAGGGCGGCGACGTACGCAGGGCCACTGCCGTCCTCCTGAGGGCCTCCACCGGCGTGAGCCGACTGCGCTGGGACCCGGATCCGGTCTCGCCATGACGGCCGCCTCCACCCCCTTCCTCGCCGGCAACTGGAAGATGAACGGGGACCTGGCCTCCGCACGGCGCCTGGCCTCCGAGGTCTCCCTGGCCGCGAAGTCGGCCCGCCCCGGCGTCCGCGTCGCCGTCTTCCCGCCTTTTGTCCATCTGGCCGTCGTGGCCGAGGTTCTGAAAGGTTCCCCCGTCGAGCTGGGAGCCCAGAACTGCTACGGGGAGAACCAGGGGGCCTTCACCGGGGAAGTCTCCCCCGCCCAGCTCAAGGACGCCGGATGCGGCCTCGTGCTTGTCGGACATTCGGAACGTCGCCACGTGATGGGGGAAACGGACGAAGCCGTCGCCAGAAAGATCAAGGCCGCCCTGGCGGCGGGGCTGGAGCCCCTGCTCTGTCTCGGAGAGACCCTGGCCCAGCGCGAGGCCGGACAGACCTCCGAGATTTTGGGCCGCCAGGCCCGCAGTGCACTGGGGGACCTGACTCCCGAACAGAGGGCTCGGGTCACCGTGGCCTACGAGCCGGTCTGGGCCATCGGCACCGGGAAAACCGCCACCCCCGAACAGGCCCGGCAGGCCCATTCCCTGATCCGGGCGGCGGTCTCCGGCATCCCCCGTATCCTCTACGGCGGCAGCGTGAAACCGGACAATATCAGCGGCATCCTGGCCATGACGGGGGTGGACGGGGCCCTGGTCGGCGGCGCCAGTCTTGACGCCGCGGCGTTTGCGGCGATGATACGCGCGGCCTAGCCGGACCAGTCTGGAAGGAAGGGACCCGCATGAGCACCGTGATGTTCCTGTTGCACGTTTTCTCCTGCCTCGCGCTCATCATCGTCGTGCTGGCCCAGCCCGACCGGGGGGACGGCATGGCCGGGGCCTTCGGCGGCATGGGTGGGTCCGTGGCCTTCGGGGTCAAGACCCTCGACGTGCTCTGGAAGGCCACCATCGTGCTGGCCGTCATCTTCATGGGAACGGCCCTGGGCCTGACCCTGATGGACAAGAACCAGAACCAGTTCCAGGCCCCGCCCGCCAAGACCGCCACCCCCTGAGCGCGATGAGCGAGCCTCTCCAGATCCTCGAGGACGCGAGAGCGGTCCTGAAGGGCCACTTCCTCCTCGCCTCCGGCCTCCACAGCGACACCTACGTCCAGAAGTTCCGCATTTTCCAGCACCCGGAGGTCGCAGAGGACCTGGCCCGCCGCCTGGCAACCCAGTGGACTGGCGTGAGGATCGACACCGTGGCCGCCCCGGCCGTGGGCGCCATCGTCTTCGGGCATGAGATGGCCCGGGCCCTGCACACCCGCTCCGTCTTCCTGGAACGCAAGGACGGGGTCTTTGCCACCCGCATCGGGATGGAACTCGTACCGGGGGAGAAGGTCCTCTGCGCCGAGGACGTGGTGACGACCGGGGGCTCGGTCCTGGAGATGGCCAGGGCCGTCGAAGCGGCCGGGGCCGAGGTCGTGGGCTTTGCCGCCCTCCTTGACCGTACCGGGGGGAAGAACCCCTTCGACAAGCGCTACCGATTTGAGGCCCTGATCCGCATGAGCCCGGCCCAGTTCCCCGCTGAGGACTGCCCCTGGTGCAAGGCCGGACTGCCCCTGACCAAGCCCGGCACCAAGCAGGGAGCCAAGACGTGACCCGCAGCATGACCGGACGCGGCTCGGGCGCAGCGGCTTCCGCCGGCGCCGAGGTCCGCATCGAGTTGACCAGCGTCAACGGCCGGGGGCTTTCGGTGAAGGCCAGGCTCCCCGATGCCCTGGCCCCCTTCCAGGCCGCGCTGGAGGCGAGGATCCGCGAGCGCCTGGAGCGGGGCACCCTGACGGTGGCCGCCGAGTTCCGCCGGGCCTCAAGCCGGGCCCGCTTGAACCGCGTGCGCCTGGCGGAATACGCCAAGGAGCTGGGCACGGCCGGGAAGGGCTTCCCGCCCCCGAGCTGGGAGGCCCTGCTCTCCCTGCCCGGGGTCCTCGAATCCCCCCGGGACGCCGCACCGCTGGAGAAGCTGCTGGAAAAGGCCCTCGAAGCCGCACTCAAGAACCTGGAAAAGGACAGGGCCCGGGAGGGCAAGGCCCTCGAGAGGATCTGCGGGGCCCTGCTGGACCAGGCCGAGGAGGCCGCCGCCAAGGCCGAGGCCAGGCGCCTGCCGGCCCAGGAGGCTTATCGGGGTCGCCTCTCCGAAAGACTCAAGACCGTCCTGGCCCGGGAGGGCCTCAAGCTGGAGGAGCCCGAGTTCCGCCGCGAGCTCCTCCTGTACGCCGAACGGGCGGACGTGGAGGAGGAGCTCTCCCGCCTCAAGGTCCATGTGGCCGAGGCCCGGCGCTGCTTCACGGCGTCCGGCTCCATCGGCCGCCGCCTGGACTTCCTGACCCAGGAGATGCTGCGCGAGGCCAATACGTTGGGATCCAAGTCGGCGGACGCGACGCTGTCGCTGGCCGCCGTGGACCTGAAGACCGCCCTGGACCGCCTCAAGGAGCAGGTCCAAAACCTGGAATGACGCAGGGCCGCCTCATCGTCCTCTCCGGCCCCTCGGGCGTGGGCAAGACCACCGTGGGCCAGGCCCTGCTCCATTCCCGCGCCCGTCTCGTCCGCTCCGTCTCCGCCACCACCCGGCCCCGCCGCGTCGGGGAGCGCCAGGGCCGCGACTACCACTTCATGACCGAGAAGACCTTCGCCGCTCTGCTCAAGCGCGACGGCTTCCTCGAGCATGCCGATGTCTACGGCCTCCACTACGGCACTCCGAAATCCCCTGTGATGAAGGCCCTCAAGCAGGGCAGGGACGTCCTCCTCGTCATCGATGTCCAGGGCGCGGCCCTCGTCCGGAAGACCTTCCCCGAGGCTCTGCTGGTCTTCCTGGCCCCCCCGAGCTGGAGGGAGCTGGTCAGGCGCCTGAAGGGCCGGGGCACCGAGGATCCCAAGGCCCTCAAGCGCCGCCTGGCCACGGCCCGGCGCGAGATGGCCCAGGCCAGGCGCTACGACGCCGTGATCGTCAACGACCGGGTCCCTGCCGCCGTCCGTCGCATCCTGAGGGTCCTGGACAGGGGACCTTCCCCCGGGGTATAAGGACCCTTCCCCTTTCAGCCCCGGGAGGCAACGTGAGCATGGAACCAGTGGAAATCCGGGAATACGAGACCATGGCCGCCAAGGTCGGCGGCAAGTACAAGTTGGCCGTCCTGTTGCAGAAGCGCATGGCCGAGCTCATGTTCGGGGCCCCCGTCCTGGTGGAGAACCCCACCAAGGACCTCTTCGAGACCGCACTTCGCGAGCTCTCCGAAGGGAAGATCACCCTGGCCGACCCGAGCGAGAACATCCAGCCCTCCGTCCTCATCCCGCGGCGCCGGCGCCTTGAGCCCGAACAGGACGACTGATCCCCTCAGAGACCGCGAGCTCCTGCTCGGGGTCTCGGGGTCCATCGCCGCATACAAGGCCGCCGAACTGGCCTCCCTGCTGATGAAGCGCGGGGCCCGCCTCACCGTCCTCATGACCCGGGGGGCCTCAGAATTCATCGGGCCCCTCACCCTGGCCACGCTTTCCCGCCGCCCGGTCGTGACCACCCTCTTCGACCCCGACAGCGCCGACGTCGAGCACATCGAGATGACGGAGCGTGCCGACGCCATGCTCGTCGCCCCGGCCACGGCCAACACCCTCGCGAAACTGACGACCGGCCTGGCCGACTGCCCCGTGACCACGGCGGCCCTGGCCCTCAAGCCTTCCACACCACTGATCGTGGCCCCCGCCATGAATACACGGATGTGGGAACACCCGGCCACCCGGGAGAACCTCCGGAAGCTCAAGTCCCGCGGGGTCCTGATCGTCCCCCCGGCCGAGGGCCTGCTGGCCTGCGGGACGGTGGGGATCGGCAAGCTTGCGGCCTTGGAAGACATCCTCGCCGCGCTGGAGAAGACCCTGGCGTGAACCTCCTGGTCACCGCCGGCCCGACGCGGGAGTTCGTCGACGACGTCCGCTACCTCTCGAACCTGTCCTCGGGACGCATGGGCTACGCGGTCGCGGCGGCGGGCGCTGCCGCAGGGCATGCGGTGGTCCTGGTCTCAGGCCCGACGGCGCTCTCCGCTCCGCCGGGGGTGGAACGTATCGACGTGGAAAGCGCGGAGGAGATGTACCAGGCCCTGAAAGCCCGCTGGGCCTGGGCCGAAGCCCTGGTGATGGCGGCGGCTGTGGCCGACTACCGGCCGGCCATGCGGATGCCGGGCAAAATGAAAAAGGGCCCGCGGGAATCGCTTTCCCTGGAATTGGTGAGGACCCGGGACATCCTGACGGACCTCTCCCAGGACAAGGGGGGCAGGGTCCTCTTGGGCTTCGCGCTGGAGACGGACGGGCTCATGGCCGAGGCCTCGCGCAAGCTGGGACAGAAGAACCTGGATGCGGTGCTGGCGAACTCCCTGGAGAACCTCGGTTCCGAGAACGCGAGCGGAAGCCTGCTGATGCCGGACGGCAAGGTGGAGCGCTGGACGGACCTGCCAAAGGCGGAGTTCGGCAGAAAGTTAACTGCGGTGGTGGAAGGGATCCTGAAGAGCCGGACGCCCGCATGACCCCCGCCCTCCCTCCCCCCGCGACCCCGCTCGAACCCGTCGACGCCCTGGCCTACGGCCTCCTGCAGGGCGTCACCGAGTTCCTCCCCGTCTCCTCCAGCACCCACCTGGGCCTCCTCTCCAGGCTCATGGCCCTGAGCGGCCGCACCCCCCTCGACGAAGCCTACATCATGCTCCTGCACCTGCCCACCCTGGCCGCCGTCCTCTGGGTCCTCAGACGCGAGATCCGCTCCCTGTTCACTAGACCCGGACGCGGCCTCCTCCTGGCCGTCGTCCTGGCCTCCATCGTCACCGCCGCCGTCGGCCTCCCCCTGGACAAGGCCCTCAACCACTGGCATGGGCACCTGGGCTTCACCGGATGCGCCCTGCTGACCACCGGGCTCGTCCTCCTCCTGGTCGAGGTCGTCACGCCCAAGCCCAAGGCGGGACCCTGGACCTGGGGCAGGGGATTGGCCGTCGGCTTCGGACAGGCCCTGGCCGCCGTCCCCGGCCTCTCCCGCTCCGGCATGACCACCGCCGCCGGCATGCTCTGCGGCCGCAGTCGGGCCGAGGCCTTCGCCTTCGCCTTCCTCGTCTCCATCCCCGTGACCCTGGGGAAGACCGCCCAGGAATGCTGGAAGGCCTGCCGCACCGGGGAGCCGGACTTCTGGATGAACCGCCTGCTGTACGGCGCCTATCCCCTGGCGGCCCTGGTGGCCTTCGTCGCCGGCGTGCTCACCTTCCGCTGGATGCTCTCCCGCATGACGCGCGGCACGCTGAGGCCCTTCGGGATCTACTGCCTCGCGATGGGCTTGCTCGCCTTGACCTGGTCCCTCACCACGCCTAGGATGCCGCCGAAACCCCTATCCTCTGATGAACAAAAAGCGGGAATTCCTGGCCCTGGCCCTGATCCTGGCCCTGCTGTTCCTGCTGAGCAGCCTGCTGTCCTTCCACCCGGCCGACCTGAGAGGCCACCCGCGCCCTAGCTCCACCGGCAACCTCTGCGGTCCGGTAGGCGCCCATCTCGCCGACGGACTCATCAGCTTCCTCGGCTGGCCTGCCCTCCTCCTGGGGCTCTTCGTCACGTTCTGGTGCGGCTGGTGGGCCCTGGCAGGACACTGGAAAGGCCTCAAGACCCTCGATGGCGCCACCCTGGCCATCCGCCTGACCGGCTCCGTCTTCCTGGTCCTCTCGCTCTCGGGCCTGATCGAGCTGGTCCTTCCCCATTCCCCCTGGAAGCAGATCCTCCCGGGAGGGACCTTCGGGCACTTCCTGGCCGGCAAGCACGGCCTCCTGCCGGGAATGCTCAACCACTGGGGCTCCTTCCTGGTCCTGACCCTGACCTTCTCCCTGTCCTTCATCCTGGCCACCGACCTGAGCATGCTGGCCCTCCTGATCCCGGCCGTGCGCACGGGGCAGGAGAGGCTGCAGGCCGTGCTGGACGGCTGGATGTCCCGCACGGATGCCCCTGTGAAATCCAAGACTCCGCCCGCCACCCTCCCCGAAGGCCCCCGGGCCGCGGTCAGCGCCCCCCCGGCGCCCCCCAAGCCCGCCAAAGTGGAAAAGGCGGAACCTCTTCCTCCGCCGCCTTCCCCACCCCCCAAACCGAAGCTGGAGATCCCCAAACCCAAGCCCAAGCCTGCGCCCCTCTCCATGCCTCTCCCCACCGGCCCCTATGTCCTGCCCCCCGTCACCCTGCTGGACGAGCCGGACGGCCGCGGCATCCCCAAGGACCCCCTCTCCGAAGAGCGCAAGCTCGTGCTGGTGAAGGCCCTGGCGGAGTTCGGGATCCAGGCCGTGGTGGTCGGGGTGGAGGAGGGTCCCGTCATCACCCAGTATGAGCTGGAGCTGGCCCCCGGCATCAAGCTGAGCAAGGTCACCGCCCTCGACAACGACATCGCCATGGCCCTCAAGTCCACCACGGTGCGCATCGTGGCGCCGCTGCCCGGCAAGTCCACCGTCGGGGTGGAGGTGCCCAAGAGCGAGCGGACCGTGGTGCGCCTGCGCGAGCTGGTGGAAGGGGCCGACTACCGGGCCCAGGCCCTACCCTTTTTTATTGGGCGCGACGTCTCGGGCCAGCCCCTCGTCGCCAACATCGCCGAGATGCCCCACATGCTGGTGGCCGGCACCACGGGCTCGGGCAAGACGGTCTGCCTCAACAGCCTCATCCTCTCGCTCCTGATGACGCGCACGCCGCAGGAGGTGGAGATCCTCCTGGTGGATCCCAAGACCGTCGAGATGGCCGGCTACCGCGACATCCCCCACCTGATCTGCCCCATCGTCACGGACATGAAGAAGGCCGCCGGCATCCTGGACTGGGCGGTGGACCAGATGGAGGAACGCTACGACCTCCTGGCCCGCGTCGGCGTCCGCCACATCGACCAGTACAACGCCCTGGGCAAGGCCGGCGTCCGCACCCGGCTGGGCCCGGAGTTCCCCGATGCCGACCTGAGGTTCCCGCTTCCGTACACCGTCATCATCGTGGACGAGTACGCCGACCTCATGCTCGTGGCCGCCAAGGAGGTCGAGTCGACCATCCAGCGCTTGGTCCAGAAGTCCCGGGCCGTGGGCATCCACGTGGTCCTGGCGACCCAGCGCCCCTCGGTGGACGTCATCACCGGGGTCATCAAGGCCAACGTCCCGGTGCGCATCGGCTTCCAGGTGGCTTCCAAAGTGGACAGCCGGACCATCCTGGACGCCTCGGGCGCGGACCTCCTGCTGGGCCGCGGCGACATGCTCTACCGTCCCCCGGGCTCGGGGAAGATGGTCCGCGCCCAGGGAGCCTTCGTCCATGACGAGGAGCTGGCCCGGGTCGTGGCCCACGCCAAGAGCCAGGGCAAGCCGCAATACCGCAAGGACCTCCTGGAGTGGAAGGGCGGCGACCAGGGCGAGAGCCAGGAGCGTGACGACCTCTACCGCCAGGCGGTGCGTCTGGTGCTGGAGACGGGCCGGGGCTCGGTTTCCCTGCTCCAACGCCACTTCGAGGTGGGCTACACCCGGGCGGCACGCATGGTCGACCTCATGGCCGAGGACGGCATCGTCGGCGAGTACAAGGGCTCGGTCGCCCGCGAGGTGCTGATCACCATCGAGGACTGGGACCGGGCGCATCCGGAGGACGCCAAGGCGAGGCCGCCTTCCCCGATCACCCCTTCGGACGACGAGAAGCCCGAGGCCGCGAAGGTCTAGACGGCTCTTGCCCAGCTCGATCAACGGGATCGGGACGTCCTACTGCGGATGCGCCGCCGCCGTATCCTGGGAAAAGCCCGACACGAAGCTCTCCACCTTCATCTCCGGGAATCGGCCGGACCACGATGTCGTGGAGTGCTTCGTCATCGCCTTCCTGCCCATCCTCCCGCTGAAGGCCTGGCACACCTACCAGTGGGGAGGGAACGTCCACCAGCGCATCCCCATCCGCCGCTCAAGCGGGCTTCTCCTGCGGGCGATGCTTCGCACCTATCTCATGATCCTCCTGCCGGGCTCTCTCGCCCTCGCCTTCTTCTGCGGGATTCAGGTGGCCGGCGACTGGGCCAGACTGGGTGCCGGGGCCTTCACGTCGGATGCCGGGATCGGTTTTGCAGCGGGCCTCGTGCTCTTCCCTGCAGCCCTGCTCCAATGGATCTCCCTGCGCAATGCCGACCGCCGCAACCGGGACGTCCGCCTGCTGCTCGGACCCCATGACCTGGGTTCCAGCGACCCGGCCTCCTGGACGGAGGAGACCCTCTCCGCCATCCGGCCGTCGATGTTCCTGAAGCGGGAGGAGGCACGAACAGCCCTGACGGAAGGCCGCTTCGCCGAGGCCATGTGGGGCGCCCGCCTGGCCGTCGCCAAGGGCGAATCCTGGGGAGGGACCCTGACTGACCAGATCCTGGGGACCCAGGCCCTCCTGGAGAAGCTTCCCGCCCTGCGCAAGGCACCCTGGCGGCGGGGCGAGATCCTTCCGGGATCCTCCATGCCGCCTCCGGCACCCTCGGAGATCCCGGCCGGCCCCGTCTGCGCCCGGGACCAGGCCCCGCTCACGGACGCGAACGCGATCCTCTTCTACGACGGGACCTGGTACTGCAGGGAATGCCTGGAGGATGCCGGCGGCCCCGGTTTTTCGGACTTCGTGAAGGCGGAGCCCGTGCCGAGCCGTCCCGCCCCGACGGCTTGGTTCGTGCAGGTCATCGCGGCCCTCGCGCTGCTGGGCGTGGGCGCCCTGCTGGCTTACGTAGCCCAAGAGAACTACGGCTGGAGCCGCGCCGTATGGGTCTTCTCCGCATCACTCGCGCTCTGCGGCTATTTTCTCTTCCAGGACCGGCGTTGCCTGGTCAGGATCGAGTGGGGCATGGTGGTCATCGGCCCCAAGGCAAGGAAAACGGGGCGTCCATTGCACTGGATCTCCGAGGTGAGGCGCCGCCTCTGGCTCGGATTCATCCCCTCCGTCGCGCTCAAGCTCCCCGGCGAGGAATGGGCCACCTGGCCCCGCTCCGGAGAGGGGACGGAACCCATCGAGCGGGCCGTCCGGGCAGCGGTCAACTTGAGGACGCCGCGGGTCCCCAAGTAATCCCTGCCACCCCCGCAAACCTCCGCCGCATCACCCGGATCGCCGCCGGGTTGGCATCCACTAGCACGAAGCGCCGCCCCAGTTCCAGGCAGGCCGCGCCCGTCGTCCCGCTCCCGGCGAAGCAGTCCAGCACAAAATCCCCAGGCTTGGACGACGCCGCCACGATGCGCCTCAGGACGCCCAGCGGCTTCTGGGTCGGGTAGCCCGTTCGCTCGGGCCCGGACGTGGGCACGATGGTGTGCCACCACGCATCGGTCGGAAACTTCCCGAAGGCGGCCTTCTGGGGCCCCGCCAGCTTGGGTGCCATGTAGGGGATGCGGTCCACGGCGTCCGTATTGAAGGTGTAGCGCCTCGGATCCTTCACGTAGACGAGGATGTCGTCATGCTTGGGCGGCCAGCGCCGCTTCGTCTTGCCCCCGTAGTCCCAGGCCCAGACGATCTCGTTGAGGAAAGAGGTCCGGCCGAAGATCGCATCCAGGAGGACTTTGACGTAATGCACTTCCTGCCAGCCCAGGTGGACGTACAGGGTCCCCCTTGCCGAAAGCACGCGGTGGACCTCCCTCAGGCGGGGCTCCAGGAAGCCGCCCAGGTAGTCGTCGAAGGAATCCGCGTAGGCCAGACTACCGACAGAGGTCGTCTCATACCGTCGTCCGGAGAAGCCCGATCGACCTTCCGGCGCGCTCCTCACCTTCAGGCGGTCCATGCGGCGTTCCGTCCCGGTATTGAACGGCGGGTCGATGTAGACGAGGTCCACCGAGCCGGAGCGCATCCCTTTCAGGACTTCCAGGCAGTCCCCCCGGAAGACGCGGTGTTCCGCTTTCATCGGGGGCATTGTACGGGAGCCGCGCTACAATCGCGGCCATGTCCTCCCTCTCCACGACCCCCGCCGCCGTCGCCCTGGTCAACCTGGGCTGTCCCAAGAACCTCGTCGACGCCGAGAAGATGCTCGGCTCCCTGGCCGAGGCGGGCTTCCAGGTCGGCGCCGAGCCCGAGGACGCCGACCTCGTCATCGTGAACACCTGCGGCTTCATCGAATCCGCCAAGCGGGAGTCCATCCACGCCATCCTGGACGCCGCGAAGCTCAAGAAACGCAAACGCGCGCCCAAATTACTGGTGGCCGGCTGCCTCTCCCAGCGCCACGGGGCCGAGCTCATGGCCGACATCCCCGAGATCGACGGCCTCATCGGAGTGGCCGACCGGGACGAGGCCGTGAAGGCCGCCCGACGCCTCTTCCTCCCCGGAGGCGGCGACGCCCCCCGGACGCCCTTCCTGGAGCGAGTGGACTTCCGACGCTCGGCCGATACGGGCCGCATGCGCCTGACGCCCCGCCACTATGCCTATCTCAGGATCAGCGACGGATGTTCCCGCCCCTGCGCCTTCTGCGCCATCCCCGCCATCCGGGGCAAGCTCCGCTCCAAGACCATCGCGACCGTCCTGACGGAGGCCCGCGAACTCGTCGCCGACGGCGCCAAGGAGCTCAACCTCGTGGCCCAGGACTCCACGGCCTACGGCACCGATCTCCCCGCGGGCGAGAGGACCACCCTGGCGAAGCTCCTGCACGAATTGGAGGGCGTCGAGGGCCTGCGCTGGATCCGCCTGCTCTACGCCTACCCCTCGGCGGTGACTGAGGAGCTGATCGCCGAGACCGCCCGCAACCCCAAGGTCGTCCCCTACGTGGACATGCCGGTCCAGCACGGCAGCGACGCGGTGCTGGCCGCCATGCGCCGCCAGACCACCCGCGGCGACATCCTGGGCATCCTGCGCGACTGGCGCGCCGCGGTGCCGGGTCTGGTCTTCAGGACCACGGTCATCGCCGGCATGCCCGGCGAGGGCGAGGCCGAATTCGCCGAGCTCCTCTCCTTCCTGGAGGAGGCCGGGCCCGAGCGCCTGGGCTGCTTCCCCTACTCGCCCGAAGAAGGGACTCCCGCCGCCCGCATGGACGGCCAGGTGAGCGAAGCGATGAAGAGGAAGCGCCGCGCTGCCGTCATGGCCGCCCAGCAGAAGCGCCTCGCCGCCATCCAGAAGGGCTGGGTCGGACAGAAAACCGAGGCCCTGCTCGAGTCGCGCCTTCCGGCCGGAATCTGGAAGGCCAGGACCTGGCACGACGCCCCAGAGGTGGACGGGACCTGCTTCGTGGAAGGCGTGGCGGCCGGGGCCTCCCCCGGCGACCTCCTGGACGTGACCCTCACGGGACAGAGCGGCTATGACCTCAAGGCCGCGGTGGCCCCGTGAAGGGGAAGGTCCTCAACCTTCCCAATGCGCTCACGGGCTTGCGGCTGGCCCTTTGTCCTGTCCTTTTCTGGACCCTGACGAAGCCGGGGGCCGCCTGGGCCGACCTGGGACTGTTCCTGCTCCTTCTGGGCGGCCTGACCGACCTCCTGGACGGCTGGCTGGCCCGGCGTTGGAAGGAGGAGACCGTCTTCGGCCGCCTCGTGGACCCCCTGGCGGACAAGGTGATGATCTGCGGCACCTTCCTCTTCCTGCTCGTCCGCAAGGAGATGGCCCTCCCCCTGCCCGACGGTCCGGGTCTTGGGCCCTGGATGATCGTCGCCATCCTGGCACGGGAATTCCTGGTCTCCGGGATGCGGTCCTTCGCGGAATCGTCCGGCTGGTCCTTCCCCGCCACCTGGCCGGGAAAATCCAAGATGGCCACCCAGTTCGCCTGCCTCTGCGTGGCCCTGCTCTTCCTCTCGGGGCGTTTTCACGCCGTGGCCTGGGCACCCTGGACCATGGCCTGGATGCTCTGGATCACCGTGGCCGTGACCGTGGGGTCCTGCGGGACCTACGTGGCCCGCTTCGTGAGCCTGGCCCGGAGGGAGGGGTAGATGAAACCCTTCTGGCCCCGCTTCTGGCTGACGGCCGGCTGGGTGGGCTACTGCCCCTGGGCCCCGGGCACCTTCGGCTCCCTGGTCGGGGCCCTGCTGGCCCTGGCGGCCTTCCGGGGGCTGGACCACGGCCAGGCCCGGGAGGCCGCGCTCGCCTCCGGGGTCCTCCTCTTCAGCGGGGTGACGCTCCTGTACGGCGGACTGGCCGAACAGGTCTTCGGGGTCAAGGATCCCAAACCGGTGGTCTCCGACGAGGTCGCCGGCATGCTTCTCTCCCTGATGCTCCTGCCGGACCTGACGCCGAACGGCCAGGCAGCGGCCCTGGGCGCGGGCTTCCTCCTCTTCCGCCTTTTCGACATCCTCAAGCCTCCGCCGTTGAAGTCCCTCGAGCGCCTGGGCGGCGGCTGGGGCATCCTCCTGGACGATCTGGCCGCGGGCCTGTTGGCCAATGCCGCCCTCCAGGCCCTCCTGCGCTTCCCCCTCAGGGGATTCCTCGCCTACCAGGGCGTGTGATATAAAGTCCGGCGTGCCCGTGAAACCCGCGAAACAGAAGGAAAAGCCCGCGGGAAAGGGCCCCAGGGGACTCTCCCTGAAGGCCAAGTTCGCCCTGGTCATCACCCTGGCCCTTGCCGCCATGGTCTCGGGCTCCAGCGGGGTCTCCTACTTCCTGGCCCTCGGCAAGCTCGAGGCGGAGATCGACAAGCGCGGCGTCACACAGATCTCCACCCTGGCCGCCCTCGGGACCAGGCACTGGGACGAGGCCATTGCCTCCGGGAAAGGCGACGAGATCCTCGGGGAGTACACCCAGCTCGCGGGCACCCGGGGCGAGGTCTTCAAGGCGACCCTGCACTCTCAGAAGGCCACGGACCTGCTGGCCTCCGCCCCCCCCAGCACCCAGGGCTATACGATCACACCCGGCAAGGAGGTCCCCTACCCCGCGGACCCCTCGGTGATCATCCGTCGGGACTGCGAGTTCGTGGACGCCGCGACCCAGAACAGCACCCCGGCGAGGGTCTTCGACATGCCCGTCCGGATGACCTCCACCCCGGCCGAGGTGAAGACCGCCGCCGGCGGGCACGACCCCGTGGCCTCCATCACCCTGATCCTGAATGCGGAGGCGATCGCCCAGACGAGGGAGGCCCTGCGCAACAGCGTGATCCTGACCACCCTGCTGGCCATCGGCCTGGGCGCGGCGGTGGGCCTGTCCCTGGCGGGCATCGTGACGGGCCCTCTCAAGCTTCTCATGAAGGACATCCGGACCGTCAGCGCCGGGAACCTGGACCACCGCACCCGCGCCCACTCCCTCGACGAGATCGGGGAGCTGGCCGAGACCTTCAACCAGATGACGGCCGTCATGAAGGAGGCCCGCGCGGCCGACCTAGTGCGCCAGTCCATCGAGCACGACCTGGAGCTGGCCCGGGAGATCCAGTCCAACCTCCTGCCCAAGCGCCTGCCCAAGCTCAAGGGGATGGACATCCACGCCTTCTACCGGGCCGCAAAGGAGGTCGGCGGCGACTACTACGACCTGATCCCGCTGACGGCCCAGCACCTGGGCATCGCCGTGGGCGACGTGGCAGGCAAGGGCGTCCAGGGCTCCATGGTGATGGCGATGACCCGGGCCGTCCTGCGCGCGGTGGCCCCCGGCCAGTCTTCCCCGGCCAAGATCCTGGCACGGGCCAACCACATCCTGGCCAAGGACCTGAAGCCCGGCTCCTTCGTGACCCTCTGCTTTTTGGCCGTGGACGTCGTCGGGCGCTCCGTCACCGTGGGGCGGGCGGGCCACAACCCCCTGCTGGTGCACCACTCCGAAAGCGGCAGGAGCGAGTTCCTGAGCCCCGGCGGCATCGCCCTGGGCTTCGACCCGGGACCGCTGTTCGAGAGGACCATCAAGGAGGTCTCCTTCCCCCTGGCCAAGGGGGATGTGGTCGTTGCGTACACGGACGGCGTGGTGGAATCCATGAACCCGGACCGGGAGCAGTACGGCAACGACCGCTTCAAGGCCCTGATCGCCGCCCATGCCAAGGGCACGGCCGCGGAGATCATCCAGGCCCTCGTGGCCGACCTGGACCTCCACCAGGACACCGCACCCCAGCATGACGACATCAGCGTCGTGGTCCTCAAGGCCCTCTGACGGCCCTGCGAGATTCCCGCTTGGCGCCCGCACCCCTCTGGAGTAGGCTTCCCTAGCATGGATCAGACGCTCCTGGTGCGTTCGCTGTCCATCCCCAACGAGACCCGGGAGCTCCGCTCCGTACGGGCCTTCGCCGCGGAGGCCGTCCACCGGGGCGGGATCCCCAAGGCCTTCGAGAACGGGGTCCTCCTGGCCATCGACGAGGCCGTGGCCAACATCATCACCCACGCCTACGAGGAGGGCCGCAAGGACGTCATCGAGATCACCATCGAGGTCGACCTGAGCCGGCTCACCGTCGTCATCCGCGACTCGGGGACCCGCTTCGACCCGAAGACCATCAGCGCCCCCGACCTCGCCGAGCACCTGAACAACGGCAGGCGCAACGGCCTGGGCATCTTCCTGATGCGCCGGGTGATGGACGAGGTCGAGTACCTGTTCAAGGAAGGCGTCCGCAACGAGCTTCGCATGGTCAAGTACCTGAACGTCAAAGCCTAGGAGAGCCCCCCCGATGCTGGATTTCGAGATCAAGACCGAGATGCTCGACGGCGGCGCCGCCCTGGTGGACGTCCGGGGCTACCTCGACGCCCACACTTTCGAGCAGTTGGACAAGGCCCTGGGCGAGCTGTTCAAGGACAAGGTCTTCCGCATCATCGTGAAGCTGGACCAGCTGGACTACATCTCGAGCGCGGGGGCGGGGGTCTTCATCGGGGTCTTCGGCCGCGCCCAGGAGAACCGGGGGGACATCGTGATCCTCAAGCCCAGCGCCAACGTGCGGGAGGTCTTCGACCTCCTGGGACTCTCGCAGATCTTCAAGATCGTCGAGACCCTGCCCGAGGCCGTCAAGGCGCTGCAGTCGGCTTGAACCCCTTGTCTCGCGCCGGCGGGTTTCTCCTGTTGGCTGCTCTGGTTACGAGCCTAAGCGCGGAGGGAGCCCCTGCGAACGCTAGCGTGCCTCCAGAGAAAACGGCTTTTTCGAGCCCTTCGGAGGTCCTCCCGTTCACATATGACTCTACAGGCTCCCACATTATTGTCGAAGCCGTCATAAAAGACGGAGGCAAGTTTCGGTTCGTTGTGGACACTGGATCCTGCATCCCCTGCACTGTGATCTCCGATCGGCTTCTGAAAACCCTGGGCAAACCCATCTCTCGCGCAAAGGGATCCGTAAAGCTAGCCGGTAGCGAGGCGCAGCTCGACGGGGGGTATTGGGTGGACTCCCTGAGCCTGGGCGGAGTCCACTTCCAGAAATTCTGGGCGGCGCATTTTAAAAGCCCCTACCTCGACGAGATCGCAGTGGATGAAGAAATCGACGGATTGTTGGGCCTCGGCCTATTCGCTGACTGCCTACTGACTTTGGACTACCCTACCCGGACCCTGATCCTTGCACAGGGAAAACTGCCTCCCAAAGACGGGCTGGATATCCTGCCCTATGAACTGAAACACGGGATCCCGCACATCGATATCCTGGCAGGAGGAACAACCCTAAGGATGGCCATCGATTCCGGCGGCGGTTTCATCGACGTCGCCGCTGACGACTTGAAAGGACTCCCGATTCATGCAGGCCCCATCCGGCTTCCGGGAAGCCAGTCCCTGTACGTTCGCGCAAAGTGCGATTTCAGCATCGGACGCCATGTCGTGTCCTGTCCGCTGGTAAGCAGTAGCAAGGGCTTCGAGCGCACCCTGGGTGCACGACTGCTGCAACAGTTCTCGGTCACCTTCGACCAGACCCAGAGACTGGTGCGTTTTACCCGGGAAGGCGACAAGCCCGTCTACAATGGCACCCTTGTTCCGACCTTCGGGGTCGCCTTCACCCGGGAAGGCCCGGATTGGACCGTGACGGACGCCGTGCCGGAGCTCCTGGGCGGCGTCGATATCCAGATCGGCGACAGGATCCTGGCCGTCGACGGGCATCCCGTCGCCGAAGCCGCGGCTGGCGAATGCCTGAAGAACCCCTCCGTCACCCTGGCCCTCGCGCGCGGTGAGAAGCGCTGGCAGGCGAAACTCACCGCCACGATCCCGCTTCCACCTCCATCCAAATAATGCCGAGCATCGAGACTGGCATCCCCTTTGGAGCCAGGGTAGACTGCGGACATGAAGAACCTCTCCTATCATGTCATTCTGGAGCACGAAGAGCAGGGGACCTACTCCGCCTACGTTCCGGCCCTTCCCGGGTGCTTCAGCCAAGGCGACACCATCGAGGAGGCCATCCAGAACGCCAGAGAGGCGATGGAGTGCCACATCGAGAGCCTCCGCAAAGATGGTTTGCCCATCCCGAACCCGTCAGACGAGATCGTGCGGGAGGTCCGGATCGCGGTATGACCCGTCTTCCGCAGGTGCCTGGTGACCAGGTGGTCAAGGCCCTCCGGAAGATCGGCTTCCTGGCCCACACCGGAAGGGGAAGCCATGTGACTGTGCGGCATCCCACGGACCTGACCCGAAGGTCCACCGTGCCTTGCCATCGTGGGAAGCCCCTTGGAAAGGGCCTGCTCCACAGCATCCTCAGGGAAGTCCAAGTCACGCCGGACGAGCTTCGCGAATACCTGCAGTACCTAACCCGATTGAAGCGTTGGACTACCCCGGCTTCGGCGCCGCCGGATACAGCTTCTGCAGGATGGCCAGCTTCAAGGCCTTGAGCTTCTCCGGCGTGAACTCCGCCGTCGGCTTCAGGTACTGCACCCGCTCGATCAGCTGCCGGTGCGTGTACTTCTGGTCCAGCTTCAGGTGGAGGATGCAGGCGTTCTCCCGCGTCGAGTCCAGGATCAGGTGGTTGCGGTTGGGCGCCAGCAGCCCGTCCACCGCGAACTCGTGCCCGACCACCAGCACCTCGCAGCCGACCTTCTGGGCGAAGGCCGCGGCCGAAGGCACGCTGTGATCCCGGCCCCAGACCATGTCCTTGACGACCTCCGCCTTCAGCACCGCGTCCCCGCGGGCGATCATGGAGACGCTGGCCGCCGAGACGTCCTTCTCCATCAGGCCCAGGCTGAACTTGCTCATGGCCTTCGCCGGGGTGGAGTGGCTGAACCAGACGTTGGCCGGAGTCTTCACCCCCGCGGGAAGGGCCAGGATGAACTTCTTGGCCGCCTCGCGGATCTGGTTTCCGGTGCTGCCCAAGGCCTTCATCCGGCTCTCGGAGAAGACCAGGGGGATCACCCGGCCGTCCTTCTTGATGGGCGCGCCCTCGGCCTCGGCCAGCTCGTGGTTGCCCAGCACGATGTGGACCCGGTCGGGGTGGGCGATCTTGAGCTCGGCCGCCTCCTGCAGGATCTCATAGGAGAAGTCCCGGCCGCGGTTGCAGAAGTCGTGGATGAGCTCGTGGAGGATGAGATGGCGCTGGGGGTTCTTGGCCAGGGCCGCACGGGCCACGATCTCCTCGTAGTTGTCCAGGTTGCCGTGGATGTCCCCGGTGAGGATGAGGTCGCCTTGGGCCGGCAGGACCACCAGGTCGCCCTTGCGCCACTTGTCGGCGCGCAGGGCCTCGGCCGCCTCCTCGAAGAGGCGGACCACCTTGCCCTGGCCCGTCAGCATGCCCAGCAGGCCCATGGCGGGATTATCCGGAGATGCGGACTTCGAAGGTCACGGCCCCGATGACGACGCGGTCCCCGTCCTTGAGCTCATGGCGCTCCATGCGCTCGCCGTTGACGAAGGTGCCGTTCTTGGAGGCCAGGTCCTGGATCAGGAAGGTATTCTTGACGCGCTTGAAGAGCGCGTGCTCGGTGGAGACGTCCCGCTCGGTGTCGGGCAGGGCGATGACCTTGTCCCCCTCCAGGTTGCGCCCGACCATGATCTCGCCGACCTCCCCCGACAGGGTCCAGGACTCCCCCTTGCGGGCCCCCTCGACGACAGAGACCGTGCAGGTCCCCTGACGCTCCGCCGCCGCCGGAGCCTCCACATGGGTCCTCAGCACGACCTGGCCGATGTCGACCTCGTCGCCGTGCATCAGCCGGGACTTCTCGATGCGGTGACCGTTGACCGTCGTGCCGTTCTTGGATCCCAGGTCGTAGACCCAGTAGCCGTCCTCCTGCTTCTTGAAGACGGCGTGGTGCCCGGAGATGAACTTGCAGTGGTCGGGGAAGGAGATCGAACGGCCGTTCGCGGCCGCCAGCTCCTCCTCGGACATGAGCCTTCCGACGGTGAGGTCCCCCTCGTCGAGGGACCAGTGCTCTCCCAGGCGGGCGCCCTGGATGACCCAGACGCTGACCTTCAGCTGGTCCACCGGCGCGGGGTATTCGGGCGCTTTCTTCCGGAAGAGGGTGCCGAACATGGCCCTACGATACGCGAGCCCTCCAAGAGTGTCAACCGGGTGTCAACCCGGTCGGCCCGGCGATATACTGCCCCGCTTCATGGCTGGCGTCACCGACAAGCTCGCGGATTCCCTCTCGGAAGGCCTGGACCGCACGGTGGAAGTCGCGGGCCGGGGCTTCTGGTCCGCCTGGGACGCCTCGGGGAAGGCCCTCCGGTCCGTCATCGGCACCCGAAACGACCGCCTGGTCAAGGCCATCCGGCCCCTGGTCGATGCCATCGCGGCCCTGGAGCCGGGGATGAAGGCCCTCTCCGACGACCAGCTCAGGGCCAAGACCGCGGAATTCAAGGCCCGTCTGGCCCCCGCGCTGTCGAAGCTGAGCCCGCCCGCCGTGGACGCCCCCGTGGAGGAGAAGGCGGCCTACCGGCGCGGCGTCCAGGCCGCCCTCGACGCCATCCTGCCGGAAGCCTATGCGACGGTCCGGGAGGCCTCCCGCCGCGTGACCCGGATGCGCCACTTCGACGTGCAGATGATCGGGGGCATCGTCCTCCATCAGGGCAAGATCGCCGAGATGGTCACCGGCGAGGGCAAGACCCTCGTGGGCACCTGCCCCTCCTACCTGAACGCCCTGCTCGGCCGCGGGGTCCACGTGGTCACCGTCAACGACTACCTGGCCAAGCGCGACCGGGACTGGATGGGCCCCATCTACGAGTTCCTGGACCTGAGCTGCCGGGCCCTGCAGAACGACATGGATCCCCACGAGAGGGCCGAGGCCTACCGCGCCGACGTCACCTACGGGACGAACTCCGAGTTCGGCTTCGACTACCTGCGCGACAACATGGCCGTGCGGCGCACCCATCAGGTCCAGCGCGACAAGTACTTCGCCGTGGTCGACGAGGTGGACTCCATCCTCATCGACGAGGCCCGCACCCCCCACATCATCGCCGGCCCCTCCGAACAGACCTCCCAGCACTACTACGACGCCGACCGCGCGATGCGCCAGCTCCAGGAGGGCAAGGACTTCGAGGTGAAGGAGAAGGAGCACACCGTCCTCATGACCGAGGAGGGCATGGAGCGCCTGGAAAAGATCCTGAACGTGGGCTCCCTCTACGCCCTGGAGAACCTGGACTGGCCCCACTTCGTGGAGAAGGCGCTCAAGGCCCACCACCTCTTCCGCAAGGACCGCGAGTACGTGGTCCAGGACGGCGAGATCGTCATCGTGGACGAGCACACGGGGCGCCTCCAGCCTGGCCGGCGCTGGTCCGACGGCCAGCACCAGGCCATCGAGGCCAAGGAGGGGATGAAGATCAAGGAGGAGAACCAGACCCTGGCCACGGTCACCCTCCAGCACTACTTCCTGATGTACGACAAGCTGGCCGGCATGACCGGGACCGCCCTGACCGAGGCCGACGAGTTCCACAAGATCTACCGCCTCGAGGTGGTCGCCATCCCCACCAACAGGGCCCTGAGCCGCGTCTCCCACCCGGACGTGATCTACCGCTCGGAGCGGGAGAAGTACTCCGCCATCGAGGAGGAGATCGACGAGATCCACCGCACCGGACGGCCCGTCCTGGTCGGCACCATCTCCATCGAGAAGTCCGAGATGCTGGGCGCCCGGCTCAGGCGCCGGGGCATCCGCCACGAGGTCTTGAACGCCAAGAACCACCAGCGCGAGGCCGCCATCGTGGCCCAGGCGGGCCAGGTGGGCGCGGTCACCATCGCCACCAACATGGCCGGACGCGGCACCGACATCCTGCTCGGAAAGCCCACCGCCGAGCCGACCGAGCTGGCCTACCGGGCCGCCTGGTGCCGGGAGATGTTCAACGCTGCCCCCGATGCGGAGGTACTGGCCGGGAAGCCCGAGGAAGCCTCCAAGGCTTTCTTGGAGTCCGCGGATGCGATGATCGTCCGCAAGACCGAGGCCCTGGAGACCTCCCGCAGCCGCGGGGCCGCTCCGGAGAAGCTCCTGCCGCTGGAAGAGGATCTGGGGCGCCTGAAGGCCGCCCGGGATGTCCTGGACCGCTACCAGCGCGAGGGCGTGGCAGGACTCGGCGGCCTGCACATCCTCGGCACCGAGCGCCACGACGCGCGGCGCATCGACAACCAGCTGCGCGGCCGCTCGGGCCGCCAGGGTGACCCGGGCTCCTCGCGCTACTACCTCTCCCTGGAGGACGACCTCCTCAAGAAGATGATGGGCGACCGCCTCCGCCTCCTCATGGACCGCGTCGGGGGCATGCAGGAGGGGGACCGCATCGAGTCGCGCATGGTCTCGAGGGCCATGGAGACGGCCCAGAAGCGCATCGAGGAGCACCACTTCGAGCAGCGCAAGAACCTCCTCGAGTACGACAACGTCATGAACGACCAGCGCAACCTGGTCTATGCCCAGAGGGACCTGGTCCTGAGGGGCGATTCCCTCGGCGACATCGTGCGGGGCTTTCTGGAGGACCGTGCCGACGCCCTGCTGGACGAATTCCTGCCGGCGGACCAGATCGGCGCCTGGGACTTCGGGGCCCTTTCCTCCGCGGCCGCGGAGCGCTACACGCTGAGCGTGGATGCGGCGGCCCTTAAGGGCCAGGCGAGGGACAGGGTCTCGGCCTCCGTGAAGGAAACCTTCCTCAAGACCTACGCCGAACGCATCGCGCCGCTGGGGGCGGAGAGCACCCGCCTTCGCGAACAGTTCATCCTGCTGAGGCTGATCGACACGAAGTGGAAGGACCACCTCTCCAACATGGACCACCTGAGGAGCGGGATCGGGCTGAGGGGCTACGCCCAGATCGACCCCCGCCTGGCCTACAAGAAGGAAGGCTTCGAGTTCTTCGACGCCATGATCGTGGCCATGAAGGAGGAGGCTGTCTCCGCCCTGTTGCGTGTCGAGGCGCCCGAGGCCGCCGCAGAGGCTCCCAAGGCGGAGGACCTGGCGAAACTCCTGGAAAGCACCTGGAAGATCTCGGCCTACTCGGGGCCGACCGATCCTTCGGAAACGGTCCGCGCTCCGGAGCCGGAATCTTCGCCCCAGCCCCTCCCGGAGCTTCCCAACCTCCCTCCGATGCCGCCCATCCCTGGACGGCCCGGACCGGGGCGCATGACCCCCGCCGCGGCCGAGGCCGGCCGCAACGACCCCTGCCCCTGCGGGAGCGGGAAGAAGTTCAAGAAGTGCCACGGGGCGTAGCCGGCCCCGCATGACCCTCTGGGACCTCCTCTACGGCGCGCTCCACCTCGCGCTGATTCCCCTCGCCCGCAAGAACCCTCGCCTCAAGGCCTCGCTCGCGGTGCGCAAGGGCTTCCCGCCCCCCAGTCTGGCCCCCGGGAAACGCGCCTGGATCCACGGCGCCTCCGTCGGCGAGATCCTCTCCGTCAGCCCCGTCCTGGACCTGCTGAAGTCCGCCCACTGGGAAGCCGCCCTCTCCTGCAACACGCCGACCGGGCTGGAGGCTGCCTCCCGGGCTTTCCCCGGCCTGCCGGCCTTCGCTATGCCGCTCGACTTCAGCGGACGCATCCGTACGGCCTTCGACGACATCAAGCCGTCCCTCCTCATCCTGATGGAGCTCGAGCTCTGGCCCCAGCTCCTGGCCGAGGCACAGCGCCGCAACATCCCCATCCTCTGCGTGAACGCCCGCATCACCGAGAAGTCCTCCGGGAACTACCGGCGCCTCTGGCTCCTGCTGGGGCCCTCCTTCCGGCGCGTGGCCCTCTGGTTGCCTCAGGGCGAGGAGCACGCGAACCGCCTGAGGGAGCTCGGCGTCGCCACCGACAGGATCCGGACCATCCCCAACCTGAAGGCCCTGACCTCCCCCCCGCCCCGGCCGGAGTGGATCCCCCGGAAGGACGGCTCCCCCGTCCTCGTGGCCGGAAGCACCCACGCGGACGAGGAGGAGGCCGTGCTGGACGCCATGAGGGGCCTGCCGGACTGGAGGCTGGTCCTGGCGCCCCGCCATCCCGAGCGTTTTGACGAGGTGGCCGGGATCCTGAAGGCCCGGAACCTGGCCTTCTCCCTGCGCTCGGCCGGGGAGGGAGGTGCCTGGCGCATCCTCCTCCTCGACACCCTCGGCGAGCTGGGCGCGGCCTACGCCGCGGCCGACCTCGCCTTCGTGGGCGGCGGCCTGGCGCCGGTCGGGGGCCACAACGTCTTCGAGCCGGCCCGCTGCGGCGTCGGCGTCCTCGTCGGACCGCATACCGCCCACGTGGACGCGGACGTCAGGTCCCTCGAAGCAGCCGGGGGCCTCCTGAGGGTGCCGAACGCCGCAGGCCTGGCCGGAGCCCTCTCGACCCTGGGACGGGATGAAGGGAGACGGAGGGCGATGGGCGAAGCCGCGCGCCGGAGGGCGTCGGGCGACGGCAAGCGCCTCCTGACGGAGGCCCTCCTGCCCTATCTGGGCTGAGGCGGCGCGGCCAGTCGATAGTCCGGAGGGCAGGCTTTGGCCCGCCTCCTGGCTTCGGCCGCCGGCTCCTTCCTGCCCTGGGCCTCCAGGATCAGCGCCAGGTTGGTCCAGGCCATGGCGTAGTCCGGGTTCAGCCGCAGGGCTTTGCGGACCTCCGCCTCGGCCTCCGTAACCCTCCCTTGGAGGGCCAGGACTGCCGCCAGGTCGTTCAGGGCCTGGGGAAACTCGGGCTCCAGCTCCAGCCCCTTGCGCAAGGCGGCCTGGGCCTCGTCCAGGCGGTCGAGACGGGTGAGGATGACGCCCAGCTCCTCCCATAGCCCTGGGGCCCAGGGGGCCCGGACCAGACTCCTGCGGAGGAGGGCCTCCGCCTCCTCCAAACGCCCCCAATCCTTCAGCTTATCGGCCATGAGGATGGCCTCGGTCGGAAAGGGGGACCTGGGCAGGGGTGCCGGCTGGCCCAGGCAGATGGCCAGGCCTATGCGGGACGGGGGATAGGGGATGGGACCGAGAAGGGCCTTCCGGAAACAGGCGGCCGCCAGGTCCGTTCTTCCGCGATCGAGACAGTCCAGCCCCCACCACTGATGCAGGATGAATGCGGCCGGCGCCTGACGCAGGTGCCAACGCTGGAGGTCCACGGGATGGGCCCACACCGAGGACTCTCGGAAGGTCAGGCTACCGAAGAGGGCCAGCGTGACGGCGGCCAGGGCACGGAAACGGCAGGCCATTCCTCCGAAGGCCAACGCGGCGCCCGCCAGACCGGGATAGCAACGATAGGCGCAGAAGGGGTGAAGCATCGGGAAGGGTCCGGATTCCAAAGCCTGGGGCAGGAGGACCAGGCCCAGACAGAGGCGCAACGACCTCAGTCGCCGGGGGCCCAGGACCGCGAAGAGCAGAAGGCCGGCGATCCCCATCGAAGGAAGCCATCCCAATAGCCCGACTCCGTCCAGCTTCGGGGGACTCGAAAACAGTCCTCCCAGATGGAGGGGTGCCCCATGAAGGCAGAGATATCCCCAGAGTGCGCCGCCCTGCATCTTCAGATACTCCCACCGGCCGAAGGGCGATCCCGGATCCACCCCGGATCCACCACCCTGGGAGGCCCTCCACACCTCCAGGGGCACCACCAGGGCCACCACGACAAACGGCGCCCAGCGTGCCAGGGCCCGGCGCCAATCCCCTCCCGGCTCCCGGAGGATCCACTCCAGAAAGCCCAGCAGAAGGGGGATGAGGACTGCCGTCTCCTTGGCCCCGCAGGCCAGCAGGGCGCTCAGCAGGGCCAGGAAATACGCCGGCCGCCCGCCCCCCTGCCGGGCCTTCAGGTATCCCAGCAGGCACAGCAGGAAAAGCAGGGTCTCCAACACCACCGAGCGCTGGGCCGCGTAGCCCGCGGCCTGATGGGCCAGGGGATGCAGGGCGAAAAACAGGGATGCCCAGAGCGCTCCGGGAAAGGCCAGCCGACGGGCCAGGGCCAGCACGCAGAGCGCACAGGCCACGTGCAGGACCAGGCTGAAGACCCGCTGGGCCGGCAGCCCTCCCCCCGGATGCGCCACGGCCAGGAGCGAGGCCTCCGTGAGGGGGCGGTAGGGATAGAGGGAATAGCGGGTCGGCCCTTCCCCCCGCTCCGACGGGTCGAGGGCATACCTCCAGAGTCGCCCCGGATCCAGGATCCTGGGATTGCTCAGGATGGCAATCCCGTCGTCGAAGGCCACAGGCCCGCGGATCCCCGGCAGGTAGACGGCCAGGGCCGCGGCCGCCACCAGCAGGACTTCCCAAACGGACCGGCGCATGGCCGGAGTCTACCTGAATTCCGGGTTGCGACCCCTATGGCGCCCCGCTATCATCCCCCGCTTCTTCCGTAACCCCTAAGGAGTCCCATCCCCGTGAAGAACGAGCGCCATCTCTTCACCTCCGAGTCCGTCTCCATGGGCCATCCGGACAAGATGGCCGACCAGATCTCCGACTCCGTACTCGACGCCATCCTGGCCCAGGACCCCATGGGCCGGGTCGCCGTCGAGACCCTCCTGACCACCGGCGTCTGCTTCGTGGCCGGAGAGGTGACCACGGACTGCTACGTGGAGGTCCCCGAGATCGCCCGCAAGGCCATCAAGGAGATCGGCTACACGGACTCCGACATGGGCTTCGACTACCAGAGCTGCGCGGTCCTGACCGCCATCCACCGCCAGTCCCCCGACATCGCCATGGGCGTATCCAAAAAGGGCGCGAGCAAGGAGCTGGGCGCCGGCGACCAGGGCCTGATGTTCGGCTTCGCCTGCGATGAGACCCCCGAGCTGATGCCCATGCCCATCCAGCTGGCGCATCGGCTTCTGGAACGCCTGGCCACGCTGCGCTTCGAGGGCGACCTGCCCTACCTGCGTCCCGATGCCAAGAGCCAAGTCACCGTGGAGTACGAGGGCGACCGCCCCGTGCGCGTCCACACCGTGGTCATCTCCACCCAGCACCACCCGAACGCCAAGACCAAGACCATCCGTCAGGACATGATCGAGCGGGTCATCCGCAAGGTCATCCCGGCCCACCTGTTGGACAGGGACCTCATCGTCCACGTGAACCCGACCGGGCGCTTCGTCTACGGGGGCCCCGCGGCCGACACCGGGCTGACCGGCCGCAAGATCATCGTCGATACCTACGGCGGCATGGGCCGGCATGGCGGCGGCGCCTTCTCGGGCAAGGATCCGACCAAGGTGGACCGCTCGGCCGCTTACGCCGCCCGCTGGGTGGCCAAGAACCTGGTCGCGGCCGGCCTGGCCCGCCGCGCCGAGCTCCAGCTGGCCTATGCCATCGGCGTGGCCGAGCCCCTTTCCATCCGGGTCGACACCTACGGCACTGGGGTCCTCCCGGACATCCGCATCGCCCAGCTGGTGCGCGAGAACTTCCGCCTCACGCCCAAGGCCATCATCGATGCGCTCAAGCTCCGCCGCCCGATCTACAAGGAGACCGCCCGGCACGGCCACTTCGGCCGCACCGGGGCCGACTTCACCTGGGAGCGCACCGACCGCGCCGAAGCGCTCCGCAAGTCCGCCGGCCTGTCCGGCGCCCCCAAGGTCCTGCGCGCAGGAAAGGCTTAACCCATGCCTGCCACCGCCAGCGCCCGCAAACTGAACTATGACGTCGCCGACCTGAAGCTGGCCGACGCCGGCCGGGACCGCATCCTCTGGGCCGATACCCAGATGCCGGTGCTGAACCTGATCCGGGAGCGCTTCCGCCGGGAACAGCCCTTCAAGGGCCTCAGGGTCTCCTGCTGCCTCCACATCACCACCGAGACGGCCAACCTGCTGAGGACCATCCAGGCCGGCGGGGCCGAGGTGCTCGCCTGCGCCTCCAACCCCCTTTCCACCCAGGACGACACCGCCGCCGCCCTGGTGAAGCACTTCGGGATCTCCACCCACTGCCGCCGTGGCGAGAACCGGGCCACCTACTACAGGCACCTGGAGGCTGCCCTGGACTTCCACCCTCAGATCACCATGGACGACGGGGCCGACCTGGTCAGCCTGATCCACACCAAGCGGCCCGCCCAGCTGAAGGAGATCCGCTGCTCGATGGAAGAGACCACCACCGGGGTCATCCGGCTCAAGGCCATGGCCGCAGACGGGGCCCTCAAGCTTCCCGTCGTGGCCGTGAACGACGCCGACTGCAAGCACCTCTTCGACAACCGCTACGGCACGGGCCAGTCCACAGTGGACGGCATCCTGCGCGCCACCAACATCCTCCTGGCGGGCCGCAAGGTGGTCGTGGCCGGCTATGGCTGGTGCGGACGCGGTTTTGCCGCCCGTGCCCGCGGCATGGGCGCCCTGGTCATCGTCTGCGAGATCGACCCGGTGCGCGCGATCGAGGCCTCGCTCGACGGCTTCGAGGTGATGCCCATGGCTCGCGCGGCCCGGGAAGGCGACGTGTTCTGCACCCTCACCGGCAACACCAGCGTCCTGGCGGCCGAGCACTTCAAGGTCATGAAGGACGGGGCCATCCTCTGCAACAGCGGCCACTTCAACGTGGAGATCGACATTCCGTCCCTGGAAAAACAGGCGAAGCAGGGCGGAAGACTTGAGCGCAACGTCCGTCCCGGGGTGGACGCCTATCGGATGAAGGACGGCCGCAGCCTCTACCTGCTGGGGGAGGGCCGCCTCGTGAACCTGACCATGGCCGAGGGCCACCCCGCCGCCGTGATGGACATGAGCTTCGCGGTCCAGGCCCTCTGCACCTCCTGGGCGGCAAAACAGCGCAACCTGGCGTGCTCCGTGCACGCCGTGCCGAAGGAGATCGACGCCGAGGTGGCCAGGCTCAAGCTGACCGCCATGGGAATCTCCATCGACAGGCTCACGGCCCGGCAGTCCCACTACCTGAACTCCTGGCAGGAAGGGACCTAATTTCCTTGCCGGACGTTTCGACATCCACTAGAATCGACGCTGGCAATCCGTCAAACAAGAGCAAGAGGAAGGATCTGATGAAAACGGACCTTGGAACCGCGGCGCGCAAGGGCTTCACGCTCATCGAACTTCTCGTCGTCATCGCCATCATCGGCATTCTGGCAGGACTCCTCCTGCCCGTGCTCAAGAAGGCCCAGGACTCCGCCAACAAGACCACCGGCATCAGCAACATCAAGCAGTTCGGACTCGCGCTCCGCATCTATGAGGACCGGGAGGGGCAGTTCCCCCCCTACGACGGGGACCGCTTCCTCGCCTGCCTCTTCAACACCGGGGAGGTGCCTGACATCAAGCTCTTCACCCCCAAGGGGGCCAGCCAGCCGACCCTTACCGCCGGGAAGATCACCTTGGCCGCCGGTTGCATCCCGGGTCTCTGCGCCTACAAGAACTCGACCAATCCCATGACCGACTGGATCAATCCCAGCGTCTGCGCCATCGCCGCAGACTGCATCGGTGCAGCCACGGCAGCCTGCCCCTACGGGGGCGGGACGGTCCGGGTCGTCCTCTACCAGGACGGTTCGGCCAAGCCTCAGGGCGGCACCATCACCATCGGCGCGGCCAATGGGGGCACGACCACCTCGAAAACGGATGTCGAGTTGACCCTGATCGCGAAAGAGTAGCACCGCTTCCAGGCTAATCGGAAACCTCCTTGCCAAGCAGGGGAGTCCTGCGCTAGACTCCTTTCAGGTCATTTTTAGCAAAGGGGGTGATTTTTCATGAAGAATCTCGGAAACAAGGCGGCCAAGGGCTTCACGCTCATCGAACTTCTCGTCGTCATCGCCATCATCGGCATTCTGGCAGGACTCCTCCTGCCCGTGCTCAAGAAGGCCCAGGACTCCGCCAACAAGACCACCGGCATCAGCAACATCAAGCAGTTCGGACTCGCGCTCCGCATCTATGAGGACCGGGAGGGGCAGTTCCCCCCCTACGACGGGGACCGCTTCCTCGCCTGCCTCTTCAACACCGGGGAGGTGCCTGACATCAAGCTCTTCACCCCCAAGGGGGCCAGCCAGCCGACCCTTACCGCCGGGAAGATCACCTTGGCCGCCGGTTGCATCCCGGGTCTCTGCGCCTACAAGAACTCGACCAATCCCATGACCGACTGGATCAATCCCAGCGTCTGCGCCATCGCCGCAGACTGCATCGGTGCAGCCACGGCAGCCTGCCCCTACGGGGGCGGGACGGTCCGGGTCGTCCTCTACCAGGACGGTTCGGCCAAGCCTCAGGGCGGCACCATCACCATCGGTGCGGCCAATGGGGGCACGACCACCTCGAAAACGGATGTCGAGTTGACCTTGATCGTAAAAGAGTAGTACCGCTTCTATTTCCAATCATTCCCGGGGCCAGCCTTAAGGCTGGCCCCGGTCTTTTAAGATGACCTCCTTCCTGAGAACCCTCGGTTACCTGGCCCTGGGAACCGTCCCCCTGGCCTATGCCCAGGTGCCCTACCTCCCTATCCTGTTACGCTCCCTTCCCCTGCTGGCCTCCGGGGCGGCCTTCGCCTTGGCGCTGGCAGGCAGCACGGGAAAGGAAAAACTCTCTCCGACCCTAAGGCAGGTCGGGCTCCTCTCCGGATTCTGGCTGGCCTTCCAGGCCCTGAGTTCCTTTTGGGGAGAGCCCCGATGGGCGGCCCTCACTCCCGTCCTGAACACCGCCGCGTCCCTGACCGTTGCCTGCGGCATCGCCACGGACCCTCACCGGAACCGAGGCCTGGCCCTGGCGGGCCTTGGAACCGGAGCCGCCCTCACCCTCTACGCTGCTAACCTGCTGATGCCCGACACGGTCGAGACCTGGATCCACGGCATGAGGATCCCCGGGGAGGTCACCGGGCACCTTCCCTTCGGGAACCCCAACACCGCGGCCCTGCTCGTCTCGGCCTGTCTGCCCGCGGCGATCTGGGGGGCATGGCATGCCTTGCCAAGCCGCCAAACCGCAAGGACGCTGGCCTGGAGTGCCGCAACGATACTGCTGGCCTGGCTGCTCTGGCGCACCCAGTGCCGGGGTGCTGTCATCGGCCTTGCCGGCGGCGCATGCCTCCTACTGGCCTTCCGGACCGCCCGGAAGCGGAGCACCACCCTCCTATCGGTCCTGGTCCTGCTCGCCATCGTCGCCGCCCCCCCGATGGCGGCCTGGAGCCTGTCCCGCCTTCCCCAGCCTCCGCGCTGGCAGCTGACGACCACCTTCGGGATCAGGACCCTGATCTGGGAGAGCGCCCTCAACGCCTGGCGGACCGCTCCCTGGCTGGGGCATGGAAGCGGCAGTTTCCCGCTGCTCTTTCCACACTGCAGGGCCGAGGCCTACCCCCTCTCCCTCTATGCCCAGCCCCTGACGCGCCACGCCTACAACCTCCCCCTCCAGACCCTGGCCGAGACGGGGCTGATCGGAGCCCTTCTAGGCGTGGCCGCCCTGATCGCCCTGTGGGCTTCCTGGCGCCAAGGGCCCGGAGGCTGGCCCCTCTGGACGGCCGGGACCCTGATGACCCAGGCTCTGGGCGGAGACGCCCTGAACGATCCCTTGGGGCTGGCCTGCTTCGCCCTGGCAGCGGCCTTGGCCCTTCCGCTACCGGGCACTGGGATGAGCACGTCCTCCCACCCCTGGCGATGGATCTGGAGCCTCCTGGCCCTGCCCCTGGCCGGGGCCTGCCTGCTCGGAGCCCTCCAGGCGAAGGCCTTCGCGAAAGCCCATGTCGCGGCGAGAACGGGGGATCTGATCGGGGCGGAAACCGAGTTTGCCCGTGCGGCTTGGGGCCCGCCCTGCCTGATCAGCATGGATGCCCGTTTCGAACGGGGCGTGCTCCTCATGCATCTGGGTCGGGACCGTGAGGCCCTGGAAGCCTTCCGGGACCTGTTGGAGAAAGCCGGCCCCTATGGGAACGCCAGGCCCCAGGCGGCCCTGGCCGCCCTCGCTACGGGGGACCGTGACGATCGCCGGACGGCCCTGGCCTGGCTGGAGGGGCACCTGGCCTTCAACCCCTGCGATCTCAAGGCCAGGAGGCTGCTGGCGGAACTGGATCCCGAGCGCCTGCCCAGGCTGCAGACGGAACTGACGGACCTGGTGGGGAAGCTTCCTGCCGGACACCCCATGCTGAAGGGGGAAGGGCCCTAACCGCCAGCCTTCCTCTTGGCCTCCTCCTGGAGCATCTCGATGAGGTTGGCGGTGGAGAGCAGGCCTTCGCCGATCATGATGATGCCGAGCAGGCGGTGCTTCTCGCCGATGCGGTCCTGCTCCCTCTGGATCTTCAGGGCCTTCTCCACGTCCTGGCTCGTGCAGAAGCCGCGCTCGACGGCCGCCTGGCCGAAGAGGGTCTTGGGGGCGGGTTTCCTGGAAGCGCTCATGGAGGCGATCCTAACGCCGTCTGGCGGGAGTGACAAGCCCCACCCCTTCTGCTAGAGTCGGTTTCGTGCGCGTCCTGCTGCTCTCCCGCAATCCCAGGCTCTACTCCACTCACCGCCAGGCCAAGGCCTTCCGGGCCCGGGGCCACCAGGTGGACATCGTCGACCCCCTGCACTGCGACCTCCTCATCGACCGCCACCGCCACGTGGTCCTGCACAAGGGGCGGGTCCTGGAGGGCTATGCCCTGGTGGTCCCGCGCATCTCCACCAACATCACCGAGTACGGCCTGGCCGTGGTCCACCAGTTCGAGATCCAGGGCGTCCCCGTCCTCAACAGCTCGCTCGCGATCGCCCGCGCGCGGGACAAGCTCCGCTGCCTCCAGATTCTCTCCAAGCGGGGGCTGGACATCCCGAAGAGCATGATGATGCGCCACCCGCGTTCCTTGGAATCGTCCATCGCCCTGATGGACGGCCCCCCGGTCATCCTCAAGCTCCTCCAGGGCACCCAGGGCGTGGGCGTCATGCTGGCGGAGTCCGTGAAGTCGGCCGGATCGGTGCTGGACACCCTCTGGGGCCTGGGTCAGAACCTCCTGGTCCAGAAGTTCGTCGCCGAGTCCCGTGGCCGGGACATCCGGGCCTTCGTGGTCGGCGGCGAGGTCGTGGCCGCCATGCGCCGGCGTGCGGCCAACGACGGGGAGTTCCGCTCCAACCTGCACCGGGGGGGGACCGGAGAGCCCATCCGCCGGCTTCCGAAATCCTATCGCCGGGCGGCGTCCAGGGCCGCAAGGATCCTGGGGCTCCATTTCGCGGGGGTGGACATGCTGGAGGGCAAGGACGGCCCCCTGCTGATGGAGGTCAACGCCTCCCCGGGGCTGGAAGGCATCGAGGGGACCACGGGCGTGGACGTGGCGGGGAAGATCGCGGAATTCTCGGCAAAGTTCGCGACCCAGGCCATCACGGGCCGCGGGGCGCGGCTTCGCCTGCGGCGCAGGAAGCTGTTGGCCCGCCGGGCAAGGTAAGTGGATCTCCCCCCCCAGCCCCAGCCTTCGGCGATCGAAGTCACCTGCGAGGACGATCCCCTCACGATGGAATGGCCCGCAGCCTTCGGGAATTCCAAGCGGGCGGGGAGGGCATTGACCCTGGCCGCCGTCGGGGCCTTCATGGCCCTGGCCTCCCTCACGCTGCTCTGGATCGTTGCGCGCGCGCTGCCCAAGACCCTGGCATCCCCAACCCCCAGGGACCTGTGGGGATGTTGCGGCTCCACGCTCACGGCCGGGCTGGCAGCCTCCCTCGCCGTGAAGGCCTTCCGCCGGACGATCACGCTCGCCTCCGACACCGGCTCGGCCCGCCTCGTCCTCCATCATGACTCCCTGATCTGGGTGGCCGGCGGCGGCACCCTCCCCCAGGTCTGGCGTAAATCGGAGATCACTTCCGTCGCCGCCATCCCCACGCTCAAGCCCCGCCGCGTGGGCTTCGTGCTGGAGGACGCCCCCCACCCGCGCTTCCACATCGTTCTGAAGGGCCGTTTCGCGCCGGGGGATCTGGTCTGGCTGGGCGACGTACTGAAGCGCTGGTTTGCTACCCGCCCCTGAGAACCCGTCCCCGCTCCGCAACGACCTTCCCGTCCACGACCACCGTCCGAGCCAGATTCGCCCCCATCGTGTAGGGAAGGTGGAGGGGACTCGGCACGTCCCAGACCACCAGATCCGCCCTCTTGCCGGGTTCCAGCGAACCAACCTCAGCCGCCATTCCGATGGCGTGGGCGGCGTTGATGGTGACCGCGGTCAGCGCTTCGGTCGGAGTCATTTTCAACCCCAAGCAGGCGAGCGACATCGCCAGCGGAAGTCCGTAGCAGTGACTGGAGCCTGGATTGAGATCGGTGGCCACAGCCACCGCGCAGCCTGCCGCGATCATCCTTCGGGCTGGAGCATACGCAGGCTCGCCCACGAACAGGGTGGTCACCGGCAGGCAGACCGCCACCGTGCGCGAGGCCGCCAGGGCCCGGATATCGGCGGCCGAGGCCCTCATCAGGTGATCTGCCGAAACAGCGCCCATCCGGGAAGCGAGGGTGGAAATCCCCGTGCGCTCGAACTCCTCCGCGTGGACCTTGAGGCCCAGTGCGGCGGCACGGGCGGTTTCGAGGACCCGGCGACCTTCGGGCAGGGTGAAGGCACCCTTGTCCACGAAGACGTCGCAGTAACGGGCGAGGCCCCGGCGGGCGACCTCGGGGATCATGCGGTCGCAGACCAGGTCCAGATACGCGGCTCGGTCATCCTGGAACTCGGCCGGGACCGTGTGGGCGCCCAAGAAAGTCGCGACCAGACGGACGGGATGACGCGTCCCGACGCGGCGGACGGCTTCCAGGAGCCGGATCTCGTGTCGGGGCGTCAGGCCGTAGCCCGACTTCACCTCGGCTGTGGTGGTGCCTTGGACCAGCATGCGGTCGAGGCGGGCGGCGAGCCCCTTCTCCAGATCCATGTCCGAGGCAGCCCGGACCGCTCGGACGGTGGACAGGATGCCTCCCCCGGCGGCGGCGATGTCCTGATAGCTCCTGCCGAGCACGCGCATCTCGAATTCCATGGCCCGGTCTGCGGCGAAGACCGCATGGGTATGGGGATCCACCAGCCCCGGGGTGACCAGACATCCCGAAGCGTCGACCTCCCGACCGGTCTTCCACTGGCTGCGGATGGACTTCGTCGTGCCGACAGCGACGATGCGGCCGGCCTTCACGGCGACGGCTCCGCCCTTCACCAGGGAGAGCTCCCCCATGGCGCGGCCCCGACGCGGGCCGGGGGGCCCGGCCAGGGTGGCCAGCACGGAGGCATTCATCACCATCAGATCGCAAGGCGCTTTCCCTTTCATTGGGGGGAGTATAATCCCCGGCGCCGACATGTCTCCCCGCATCGCCGTCCTCCCTCCCGATATCGCCAACCGCATCGCCGCGGGCGAGGTCGTGGAAAGGCCCTTCTCCGTCGCCAAGGAACTGATCGAGAACGCCCTGGACGCCGGCGCGACCTCCATCCGGGTGGAACTCTCGGACGGCGGCCGGGAGATGATCCGCATCACCGACGACGGCTGCGGCATCGAGCCGGACGATCTGGCACGCCTCTTCGCCCGCCACGCCACCTCCAAGCTGAACGACTTGGCTGACCTCGACGGGATCCCTACCCTGGGCTTCCGGGGTGAGGCCCTGGCCTCCATCGGCTCGGTCGCCGAGGTGGAGCTCCTCTCCCGCGCCCGCGGCCGGGAAATGGGCGCCCTGGCCTCCGCGCGCTTCGGCGAAGTCGCCGCCGTCGTTCCCCGGGGCGCACCCGAGGGCACCTCCATCACCGTGCGCAACCTCTTCGCCAACCTGCCAGCCCGGCGGAAGTTCCTGCGCCAGGCCCCCGCCGAGGCCAGGGCCATCGCCGAGTGGGTGACCCGCCTGGCCCTGGCCCGTCCCGATGTCCGTTTCGATCTCCTGAGCGCCGGCAAGCCCCTGCTCTCCTGCCCCCCCTCGCCGGATGCCCGCGAGCGTGTCGCGGCCCTGCACGGCGCCGAGGCCGCGGGCGAGCTCCTGCCGGTGAAAGGGGAAGCCGACGGGATCCGGGTGCGGGGATGGATCTCCTCGCCCCGGCTGACGTATCCCAACTCGACCTGCCAGTACGTCTTCCTGGGATCGAGAAGCATCCAGGACCGCACCGTGGCCCACGCGATCAAGGAGGCCTACCAGACCCTGATCCCGGCCCGCCGGGCTCCCATGACCGTCCTGGTCCTGGAGCCCGCTCTCGGGGAGGTGGACGTCAACGTCCACCCTTCCAAGCTGGAAGTCCGCTTTCGCCGCCCCTCCGAGGTCCACCGGGCCGTCTACCGGGCCGTGCACGAAACCCTCCATCTCTGGGGCGCTGCCCAGGCCCAGGCCCTGGCTCCCGCGGCTGCGGCGGCCTCCATGGCTTCCGTGGCCTTCGAGTCCGCACCCGAAAGGACCCTGAGGGTGGCCGAGGCCGCCCGGGCCTACGGCGAGCAGGCTATTCCTCAGGCTGAAGCAGAGGCCCGGATCTCCGGGACCCAGACCAGGATGCCCTTCACTCCCGCGCCCCGATTCCTCCAGATCCACGACGCCTACCTGCTGGTGGAGACGGAGACGGGCTTCGCCATCGTGGATCCCCACGCCCTGCACGAACGCCTGCTCTATGAGGAGCTGACGGCCAAGCTGGCCCGCAGGGCGGTGGAGCGCCAGCGCTACCTCATCCCCGAGGCCGTGGACACGCCTCCCCAGGCCCTGGCCTGCCTCGAGGAGGTCCAGGCCCTTCTCTCCAGCCTCGGTTTTGCGCTGACCCCCCTGGCGCTCAACCGCTGGGCGGTGACCGAGGCGCCGGCCGCCATGCGCACGGGGGCCATCAAGGGCTTCTTCCAGGACCTCTGGGCCCGTCTTTCCGCCGAGGAGCGCGTGGAGAAGGACCGGCTGCGCGAGATGGTCGTCCGCATCGCGGCCTGCCGTTCGGCCGTCCGCTTCGGAGACCGCCTGAACGAGAGCGAGGCGGCCGAGCTCCTGCGCAGGGCCGGCACGGCGGACTTCTCCTTCGCCTGCCAGCACGGCCGGCCCACGGCCCTCCCCTTCAGCCTGGGCGACCTGGCCCAACGCTTCGGCCGGCGCTAGATGCGCGGTTTCTCGTCCTCCGGCGGCTTCCTGCACCGCAGGGCGGCGCCCGGCGTGGATCTTTTCCTCCTGCCGGACCGGCGCTTCCGCACCGTCTCGATCCGCCTGAACTTCCTCCAGCCCCTGGCCGAGGATGCCGCCGCTGCCCTGGCCCTTTCCGGAGCCGTCCTGGGCCAGGGTTCGGCCCACCTGCCATCCCGTCTCGCCCTGCAGCGGGAACTCGACGGGCTCTGCGGGACCGACCTGGAGATGGATACGGCCCGCCTGGGGGAGATCCATCTGATGGAGGCTGACCTCGCCCTGCCCTCCGAGCGGGCCACGGGAGAGGCCGGGCTCCTGAAGAAGGCCGTCTCCCTCCTGGCCCAATGCCTCGCCGAGCCGCGCCGTCAGGGACAGGGCTTTCCAAAAACCGTCCTCTCACAGGAGCGGCGCGGCCTCAAGGATGTCATCGCTTCCGCCCGGAACCACCGTCCCTCCTGGGCCAGCCTCTCCTGCCTGCGCGCCGTCTGCGCACGGGAGCCCTACCGCATCGGACGTCTCGGAAGCCCCGAGGCCCTGGACCGCCTGACCCCCGAGGGCCTGCTGTCCTTCTGGCGGCGCGCCGCTTCCCGCCTGCCCGTCCTGGCCTATGCGGTGGGGGATTTCGACCCCTCCCGCATGGCCGACCTCCTGGCCGGAGCCGTCCTTCCCCTCCGGAAGGGCCTCCCCGCACCGCTTCCGTCGACCGGGTTCCGCCGGGCCGCGCCGACGCGGCCCGCAAGGCGGGTCGAACGGGCCTCCGTCGAGCAGGCCCGCCTCTGCCTGGGCTTCCGCACCAACACCGCCTGGAGCGCGGCAGGCTTCTCCGATCTGGTGATGGCCAACATGCTCCTGGGAGGGGGGTCCCATGCCAAGCTCTTCCGCGAGGTCCGCGAAAAGCGCAGCCTGGCCTATGACGCCTCCAGCTCCCTGGAAAAGACCAAGGGCCTGATGCTGGTCTCCGCCGGGGTCTCGCCCCAGCAGGCGGATCGGGCCGAAGCCCTCATCCTGGAACAGATCCGCAACGTGCAGGCGGGACGTTTCAGCTCCCGGGAATGGCGGGACAGTCTCAGGACCCTCACCAACCGGATCCGGACCCTGGGGGATTCCCCCTCCCGCCTTGTTTCCCTCCACTTGGAAGGCTTCCTGAACGGAAGCCCGAGGACGCCGGCCGAGGTCCTGCGCGAGGCCCGCTCCGTCACGCCCGAATCGGCTGCCGCCGCCGCCCGGCGCTGGGCCCATGCCGGAACCTTCCTGCTGACCTCACGGGGAAGGAGGCGGAAGTCATGAACACCCTGCTCAGGATGGAACGGGCCGAAGGTCCCGGCGGCATGGCCGTGATCCTCCTCAAGCGCCCCGGCTTCGCCGAGCGCTTGGCTGTCCTCGGGACCGACTACGGCTCGACCGACCTCGTCCTGCCCTCGGGCAGGATCACCCCGCCCGGGGTGGCCCACTTCCTGGAGCACGTCCTCTTCGAGACGCACGAAGGGAACGCCTCGGACCTTTTCTCCGCAAGAGGCGCCTACTCCAACGCGTTCACCGACTATGGCACCACGGCCTACCTCTTCTCGTCCCCCGACCGCTGGCAGGAGAACCTCCGTCTCCTCGTCGGCTTCGTGACGAAACCGCCTTTCCCCGCCGACAAGGTGGAGAAGGAAAGGGGCATCATCGTCCAGGAGGTCCGGATGTACCTGGACTCCCCAGGCTCCCGCCTCAGCGAGAACCTCCACCAGGCCCTGTTCCGCCGTCACCCGGCCCGACTCGACATCGCCGGCACGGTCTCCAGCGTGAAGGCCATCCGCCGAAACGACCTGGCCGCCTGTCACAGGGCCTTCTACCGCCCGTCCAACCTCTGCCTGGTGGCGGTCGGGGACCTCCGCATGAAGGACCTCCTCGCCACCCTCCGCAGGGAAATCCCGGCCGGAAGGCTTCGACGTCCGCCCCACCGCCTACCCGCCGAGCCGTCGAGACCGGCCCGGCGACGGATCGCCAAAAGGATGGAAGTCTCCCAGCCCCAGCTTCTCATGGGCTTCAAGGACCCGAAGCCTGCGAAGGGCGGTCGCCAGCTCCTCGACCGGCGCATCGCGGCCGGCCTCTGCCTGGCCCTGCTCTTCGATCACGCGGCGGAGCTCCACCAGGCGCTGTACGAGAGCGGCCTGATCGACGAGGACTTCACCTCGGGCTATGCCTCCGAGCGGGGCTTCGCCTACGCGGCGGTCGGGGGGCAGACGCGGGACCCCCGGAAGCTGGAACGGCTCATCCTCAAATGCATCGCCAAGGCAGCGAAGGCTGGTTTCCATGCCGAGGATCTGGAGAGGGCCCGGCGCAAGGCGCTGGGGAACTGGATCCGCATCCTCGACGTGCCCCAGTCCCTGTCCTCGGCGGCCCTGACGGCCCACTTCCAGGGGGTGAGGCTGGAGGAATACCCGGCACGCCTCAGGGCCTGCTCGATGTCGCAGGTGGAGGCCCTGCGGGATGAGATGCTGAAACCGGGACAGCTGGCGATATCCACCATCCTGCCGAGGAAGTAGAGCGCTTGCCGGCGGGGGTCCACCCTCCCTATGATCGCCACCTGGCTGGGCGGCTGTGGTTGCGGGGCGGCGAAAGCCGTCCCTAGTCCAAGCTAGGCCGGGGCGAAAGGACCTCCGTAACCGCCCCACGGGTGGGAGCCCCCCTCAAAAGGGGCGCAGACAAACCACTCCGGGACGGGAGCATGGCCGGCCTTAGGTTTAAGTCCTGCCGCCTTCGAGCGAGACGGGCCATACCGTAAATGGGAAAGCCTGCAGCAGGCGAGTGGAGGGTCAAAGACCAGGTCAGCGCCCAGCCTTTTACGCTTTCTGGGTCTTCTCCGTCTTCTCTTCCTTGAGCCCCAGCCCCTTGCGCAGGACGTCCATGGCCTTGTGCAGGTAGGGCACCTTCAGGATGCAGAGCGTCCTGCCGCCCGGCGCCCCCGAGGTCACGTAGGCGTAGTCCACGTTGATGTGGTGCTCCGCCAGCATGGAGGCGAGGCCGGCCAGGGCCCCGGGGCGGTTGGGCATCTCCACCGACACCACCTCGGTTGTGGAGACCTGGAAGCCCAGGCGGCCGAGGAGGGCCGAGGCCCGTGCCGGGTCGTCCACCACCAGCCTCAGGACCCCGTGCTCGGTGGAATCCATCAGGGTCAGCGCGCTGATGTTGATCTTCGCCTTGGCCAGGGCATGGGTGAGCGTGGCCAGACGGCCGGGCTCGTTGATCAGGAAGATGGACAGCTGGCTGAGGATCTTCATTCAAGCTATTCCGGCTGTTCATCCTGCGCTTGATCGGCATCCGAGGCATAAAGCTCATCGACCCCGGGGGTCGCAGGTGCGGAAGGAAGGGCTCCCGGGGGCGGCCCCTGTTCCAGGTCATGGGAAGTCCCGGCGCCGGCTCCCGCAGCCATCTGCTGTTCGCCTCCCCCGCCGGCACCTCCGCGCCCACCCCTGCTGCGGCGGCGACGCCGCCGGCGGCGGGGATCCCCGCCCTCGGAAGCCGGCCCGCCTACCTCGGCCTCGATGGCCTGGCGCGGCGTCTCGGCCTCCAGCGTGCGCCAGGCGGGCAGGACCGAGAGGTCCCGTTCCCGGCCGGGAATGGCCCGGCCGGCCAGTTCGAAGAAGTCCAGGGAGGCCGGGAAGTAGCCGCGGGCAGCGAACTTGGCGTCAGGCTCGCCCGCGAAATGCCACTGGGAAAGCAGCATGCGCATGAGGATGCCGCGGTCCTTGCGGGATACCTGGAGGCGCTTGAGATCCTCCTCCAGCGAGATCCAGGCGGCGTGGAGGGCCTCCTCCCCTTCGGATCCGGTCAGGGCCAGGGCCTTCTCGATCCTGGGACCGAAGAGGCCGGCCAGGGCCAGGGCATTGGGCAGGGGACGGAAGGACTCCTCGAAGGCGTCCAGGGCGGCCAGCCAGCGGTCGGACGTGGCGGCATCCTCTCCGGACAGGGAAGGCAAGAGCTGCTCCAGCAGGCCCGTCTCACGCATCCCCTGGATGGACTTGAGGGCGGAACCCCGGTTGAGGAGGCGGTACCACTCCTCCAGCATCCGGGAGGGATTGGCGGCGAAGAGGGCGCCCTTGCACTCCTCGAAGGCGGCCCGGGTCCCCTCCTCGAAGGCGAATCCGAGGCGGGCGGCGAACTTCACGGCCCGCATCATGCGGACGGGATCCTCACGGAAGCGGGCGGCAGGGTCCCCGATGGTGCGGATCAGCTTCTTCTGGAGGTCGTCGAGGCCCCCGACGTAGTCGATGAGGGCGAAGGTCCCGATGTCGTAGAAGAGGCCGTTGATGGTGAAGTCGCGCCGCAACGCGTCCTCCTGGGCCGTCCCGAACACGTTCTCGTCGAGAGGGGTCTGGCCATGGTCGGTCTTGGCCTCGTCGAGCTCCAGGGCCTCGCCCTTGCCGCGGAAGGTGGCCACCTCAATCGTCTGCCAGCCGAAACGGACGTGGCAGAGGCGGAAGCGGCGTCCGATGATCATGCAGTTCGAACAGAGGCGCCTGACCTGCTGGGGAGTGGCGTCCGTGCAGATGTCGAAGTCCTTGGGCTTGAGGCCCAGCAGAAGGTCCCTCACGCCGCCGCCGACGAGATAGGCCGTATGTCCGGCCCGGTGGAGGCGGTAGAGGACCTGGACGGCGTTGGCGTCGATGTTCTTGCGGGAGATGGTGTGGTCGGGCCGGGGGACCACCCTGGGGTTTCCGGGCAGGTCGGTGGGGGGAGGGGGCGGGCCGGGGATGTGGGGCCTGCGGTCCCGGTGCTGGAAGCCGCCGCGGCGGTTGTCGCCGCCGGGAGCGTTGCCAAAGCCGTTGCCGCCCCCCGGTGCGGGAGCGTTGCCGAAATGGCTCCTGTCCCTGCGGTCTCCGCCCCGGCCCCCGCGTCCGCCGCGCCGACCACCGCCGCCGCCACCCTGGCGGGGCCTCTGCTGCTGGTTGGGGTCGGGACGGTCGGCACGGTTGCCGATGTCGTCCCCGGGCTCGAAGACGTGGGCGTCCGGGATGGACGCCGGCGCCGGCGCCGTCTTGCCCCAGGAGGAGAGGTCGGGCAGGAAGGGCATGGCGGGGGAACCGGGAGGGAGCGGCGGCTGGGCGTCGGGGTCTTCTGGGCTCATGGTGCCTTTTTCTAGAGAGGGTTTCGGATCTCTGCTTCGGCCCGGGAGGCCCCTGAGGAAGCCTCGACCAGACCGAATCATGATACGGAGGGCGGGCATCGGTGCAAGGCCTTTGCTAGAATTTCGCCCATGCCCTCCCGCCAGTCTCCCGAGGTCCGTCTGGGGACCTCGCGCACCTCGGACCACCCTTGGGTGTTCCGCAAGATGATCCGGCAGGCGGACCGGGCCTTCCCAGGGGACCTGGTCCGCGTCCTGGACCGCTCCGGCGCCGAGGTCGGGCAGGCCCTCTTCAACCCCCGCTCCCAGATCGCGCTCAGGATGCTCACGGACCGGCCGGGCCCTCCCCTGGACGACGCCTGGCTTGCCGGCCGCCTGGCTGCCGCCGACCGCCTGCGCCGGGAGATCCTGGGGCTGGAAGCGGTCACCGACGCCTATCGCATCGTCCACTCCGAGGCAGACGGCCTCTCGGGTCTCGTCGTCGACCGCGTCGGCAACGCCCTCTCGGTGGAACTCTTCTCCCTCGGGATGCAGGCCTGGCTGCCGGGCATCCGGTCAGGACTGGAGGCCCTGTATCCGGGCTTCCCCGTCCATGTCCGCCTCGACAAGCGGGCCGCCGAGCTGGAAGGGATGATGCCCCTGACGTCCACACCCCCCCCCCGCACCGGCGAGGTGCATGAATACGGCCTGACCTTCGAGGCCGACCTGGCCGAGGGCCACAAGACCGGATTCTTCTGCGACCAGAGGGACAACCGCCAGGCCCTCCTGCCCCTGGTCAGGGGCCGGACGGTCCTGGACGCCTTCTGCCATACCGGCGCTTTCGGGATCTTCGCGGCAAAGGCCGGCGCGGCGGAGGTCATGGCCGTGGATCTGGATGAGAAGGCCCTGGCCATCGCGAAGCGGAACGCGAAACGGAACGGGACCGAAGTGGCCTTCCAACAAGCCGACATGTTCGATTTCCTGCGCGCGGCGGCGGGGGCCGGCCGCAGATGGCAGGCCATCGTCCTGGACCCCTCCAAATTCGCCAGGGGAAGGGGAGGAGAAGGCCTGGAGTCGGCGCTGAGATCCTACGAGGACATCAACCGCCTGGCGCTCTCCGTGCTGGAACCGGGAGGCATCCTGCTGACCTGCTCCTGCTCCGGGGCCGTCTCGGAGGAGGCCTTCGGCGCGGCGGTCCACCGCGCGGCGCTGATGGCCGGAAGGCGCATCCAGGTCCTGATGTGGAGGGGCGCGGCGGCGGACCATCCCGTCGCGCTGCACTGCCCGGAGACGGCCTACCTCAAGGCCCTGTTCTGCCGGGCGGAGTGAAAGGGTATCATCCCCGCCATGAACAACACCGGAAGCAACGCCCCGTCCTGCGGCCCCTCCCCGCGCGCCCTCGCCGTCCTCCTTCTGCGCCTCGCGTTGGGGAGCTGCTTCCTTTATGCCGGGCTTTCGAAGTTCGGCCTGGGAGGCGGCCCCGGCTACACGGCCACCGTCGCCTCGCTCTCAAAAACGTTCAACGACACCCTCCTGGCCGGCTTCCCCTCCTCCGCCTTCGCGCATGCCCTGCCCTTCCTGGAGGCCGTCCTGGGCGCCCTCCTCCTGATCGGCTTGCGCACCCGTTGCGCCCTCATGCTGACCGGCCTCACACTGCTCGGTCTCGTCTTCGGCCTCATGGTCCTCCACAAGCCCGAGATGCTGCCGGCCCAGACCATGATCTATGTCCTCGTCCTCCTGGACGTCGCAGCCCTGGCCCTCCTGGAATCGGGCAATCCCCTGTCCGTCGATGCCTGCCGTGGATCCTGCTCTTCGGCTCCAAAACCCTAGCCCCGTGCCCCCTTCCACCGACCTCCCCGCCCTGCTCCTGGTCGGCCACGGCTCCAAGGACATGGACGGCAACGTCGACTTCCTGAAGATGGCCGAGCGGGCCAAGGCCCGGTTCCCGGGACGCAAGGTCCAGGGTTGTTTCATCGAGTACTGCGACCCCGAGGTCCCTGAGGGTCTCGACCTATTAGTGACGGCAGGCGCCCGGAACGTCACCGTGGTCCCGGTCATCCTCTTCCCGGCCGGCCACGTAAAAATGGACGTCCCCGGCTCCCTGGACGGCGCCCGCATCCGCCACCCCGGCGTCACCTTCCGCTACGGGGCCCCCATCGGCGTCCAGTCCGGGCTCTTCCCCGTCCTGCGCGCCAAGGCCGAGGCCGTGGAGAAGGCGCGCGGCTGGGGGCCGGACCGGTCCAAGACCATCGTGCTGCTGATCGGCCGGGGATCCTCGGATCCGGACGCCAACGCGGACCTGCACAAGATTGCCCGCTATCTCTGGGAGGGGAGCGGATGGATGGACGTCCAGGTCTGCTTCAGTGGGATCACCAGCCCGCGCTTCGAGGCGGGCGTCGCCCGCTGCAGGGCCCTGGGCGCGACGCGCATCGTTATGATCCCCTACTTCCTCTTCACGGGCATCCTGCTCAAGCGCCTGAGGCGGCAGTCGGAGGAGATGCGCCCGCGCTTCCCCGGCATCGACTGGGGCTTCGCGCCCGAGCTGGGCCATGAGGACGAGATCCTCGACATCGTCCAGGCCCGGGTGAAGGAGGTCGAGGCCGGGGAGGTCCGCATGTCCTGCGACCTCTGCCATCATCGGATCGCGGCGGCGGAGAAGACCTCAGACGACTGACCGACACCGCCTGGACAGGATCCCCGTCGCGGGCTTAGGATGGAAGGTCATGCAACGGCGAGCAGGACTGGCCCTCATTGTCATCGTCGGCATCCTGGGCATTCTGTGCGTCCTGACCGTGGCCTTCGCCACCCTGGCCCGCCTGGAACGCAAGGCCTCCCAGCAGCGCATCCACACCACAAGGGCCTTTTTCCTGGCCCGTTCCGGCATGGAGGATGCCCTGGCCCGCCTGTCCTCCGGCCAGGACCCCCTGGCCGCGGAGAGCCGCTGGGGAGGGGCCGATCTGGACGCCGACGGCCTATTGGCGGCCTCCGAGACCGCCCAGTACGAGACTGCCGCCGCCGCCACGGACCCCCCGGCCCGCAAAGCCCTGCGCCCGACCTGGGCCGCCTTCGCCTCCTCCGGAGGTGTCCCCAACCCCCAGGCCCCGATCCAGCAGGACATGGAGCGATTCCAGCGGGGCTACAGCGGCAGGCTGGCCGGCAACGACAGGGGGACCTACAGTCTGAAGGTCTCCCCCGCCGACGGGATCCATGTCAACGGAGGGGACCCGGCTCAAGCGGCCTCCATCGGCTACAACGCGGTGCTCCGCCGCATCCTGGGCGTGTTGGCGGAGGCCCTCCAGCACGACGAAGGACAGGCGGTGACCCAGGCGGACGGCTTCGCCCTGATCGACCTCAGGCCGACGGCCGGATGGAGGAACCTCGACGAGATCCGCACCGTCCTGGGCTGGGACGATGCCAGGATCGAGGCCTTCCGGCCCTACCTGGCCTTCCGTGCCTGGACGGACAAGCGGGTCATCGTCCCCAACGCAAAGACGGCCCTCCCGATCCGCTACGCCAGCTGGGGAAACCTCAAGCGGGACCGCAATCCAGGCCAGGGCGGTGACCTGGAACCTGATTTCGAGCGCATGCCTCCGGGAACGGGCCGCATCGTCGGACGAGCCCCCGTCTCCCTGGTCTGGGCCGTCCGGCACAGGCCGGCCCTGGTGGCCCTGATCTCAGGCCTTTCCGGCACCTACCTGGACGAGGGCGGTGCAGGGGTCCTGTCATCCATGGGTCCCCCCGCGGATTTCGTGGGCATCCAGAAGGCCGTCTCCCTCTCGAACACCTGGCTCCCCACGGACGACTGCCATCGGGCGGCGGATGCCCTCTTGACCCTGTGGACCGCCGGGCATGCCGCAGTCGCGGGGGAGGCCACCTGGCAGGAGTTCGACCGCTGCTGCCAAAGCGTCCCCTTCGCCGGCACGGCCACCGAGGTCCAGGCCAAGCGGGACCTCCTGAAGGCGAACTTCAACCCCAACTCCGGCCTCAACAAGTTCAACCCCGACCGCTCCTGCTGGAAGACCGTCGACAAGAGCGATCTCCTGGTCTATTCCACGGAATTCAGCCTCTCGTCGCTGCGGCCTTGCGACATCGACTGCTCCGGAAGGATCCTGGATCCCGCAGGACACCTGCTGGCCCAGCGGGCCCTCAGGGCATCGGTCTCGGCTCCCGGCATCCTGCGGCTGAGCACCCAGAAGGAGTTCGTCTGCGAGGACCTCGGCGACCTGGATCTGCCAAAGGACGAAACCAACCCCCGCCTTCCCGGTAATGCCCTGTTCGTCTCCGAGAGCCGCAGCGCGCTGGGGGACAGGACCTGGGGGCACAGGCTGAATGCCGGCGGATGGCTGGACGGGGACTCCGGCGGAAGCTCCCTCCAGAGCTACCCGGAGCCCTGCCATGACGCAGGCGCTGGGCTGGCCGTCCTCCCGGCGGACTATGACGGACGCCTCGCCCTGGCCACGGTGGAGACCCGGGACGACGACGTCTATGGGGCCGCCTCGATGAGCCACCCGGCCGTCCAGGACATGAAGATGCTGTCGCGCTTCACCGCGAGGATGGACCTGGATCTGGCGGATGCCGGGGATGCCGGCAGGCCCTGCCAGCCCGATACCGCCCTGGTCACGACCGCAGAGCTTGGAAACGGCCTTCTCCGAAGGACCAGGCCAAGCTCACTCTATCCGGACGGGGCCTACTCCGAACTGACCCGTTGCCCGGGCTACCTCGACAGGAAGAACGCCCACGGATTCCACGGACTCATGTCCTTCTGGGTGAAGCACAACTTCATGAGCGTGGATGCCACGACCAGCGCCCCCAACGGACGCGGGCGCTTCTACCTCCACCGGAACAACAATACCGAGGGACACCCCAGCCATGCGGACCAACTCTTCGTAATGGGCTTCGTCTGCAATCAGTACAGCCCCATGTTCCCCAGGATGCCCACGGCCATCGCCCATTTCGACCGGGGCCATACGGTGGGCGACACTTTGGGCAACGAACACCAGCACCAGACCCGGGACACCGACGTCCGGGGCCATCTCTGGACCCTGACCACCCTGGCCTGGGACTTCCGGGCTCCGGACGCCGCCCGGCACGGGTCCCTCCTGGTGAATGAAGGGGTCGGGATGGACCTCTCGAATCCGACCTCGTACTGCAACGGGACGGACGACGCGGACATCTCGCCCACCCTGGCCTCGGACATCACTGAGGACGACTTTCATGGAAACAATTGGGGCCCTCACCGGATCTTCCTGGGCCGTCATGGCGTGCCCCTGGCGAAGTCCGACAGGGACTGGGTCGGTGGAGGCGCGGATTCCACCTTCGATGAGTTCGCGATCTGGGACTTCGGGGGCTGGGCTCTGCCTCCCAGCCCGCCGTGGCAGCGGCCCGACCCGACCTCCTTCCACCCCTTCGATCTCGGGACCTGCGCCCAGGACCTGACCCGCTCCCGTCATCGGCAGGGCCGCTACTACAAGGGCTCGGCGTACGACGGCATCCCGGGTCCCGGAAACCCTCCCCTGGACGACCAGGCCGCCTCCTGGCTCTCCGGTCTCCTCCGCCTGCCTGCCGGCTCCCGCATCCTGCAGGTGGAATGGACCTTCCGCCGGGGCTCCGAAGCCTGCACGTCCGGCGACTATGCCGAGATCGCCCTGGCCAGCCTCAACGGTGATGACTACCTGGCCGCAGAGGACGTCAGCCGGTCCACCCTGGGCATGGGCTGGACGGCCGACCGCCAGCGCTGGAACCCCAACCTGATCCTCCCGGGCCCCTTCCGTCTCCAGGCGGTGTTCCGACGCCAGACCCCGGTTGCAGACACCATCCCCATCCTGGATTCCCCCACCCTGGACGACCTGACCATCCTCTACGCCCCGGCCGGAGGCTCTCCTCTTCAGGCCTGGGAATCGGATTGACGGCGGGAAGCCTCCCGCTATACTGACCACGCGTTTCGTGGCAAGGGCTTTGTTGCCAAGGCGATAGGACAAAATGGCCGATACCCTCTATCTGGCTTTCCTCCTGCTCATCCTGGCTTCCGCGGCCATCGTGGCCTTCTCCCAGCACATCGTGCGTTCCGCCTTCGCCCTCCTGCTGACCTTCTTCGGCGTGGCAGGCGCCTACGTCTTCCTCTTCGCGGACTTCCTGGCCGGGACCCAGCTGCTCATCTATGTAGGCGGCATCCTGGTCCTTATCCTGTTCGCGGTCATGCTGACGAACCGGATCTCGGACATCCGGCTCTCCAGCGAGTCCAGGGGGAAGGGGCGCGCCGCCTTCGTCTCCCTGCTGGCCTTCTCGGGCATCGTCGTATCGGAACTCTGCATCCCCTGGCCGCACAAGCCCCTCCCCGACCAGCCCACCACGGCCGGCCTGGGAGAGGCCCTGCTCTCGGACTACCTGCTGCCCTTCGAGGCGATCTCGATCCTCCTCCTGGTGGTCATGGTCGGCGCCGCCGTGATCGCCCGACGCGACTGGAGGCGTCCCGACGCATGATCCTGGCCCTCCACCCCACCCTGATCGTCTCGGCGGCCCTCTTCTCCCTGGGCCTGTACACCGTCCTCTCCCGGCGCAACGCGGTGGCCGTCCTGATGGGCGTGGAGCTCATCCTGAACTCCGCCAACCTCCAATTCGCGGCCTTCTCGCGCTTCACGACCGGGAAGCTCGACGGGCAGGTCTTCGCGCTCTTCGTGATCGTGCTGGCCGCGGCCGAGGCCGCCGTGGCCCTGGCCATCATCCTGGCGATCCACCACAACGCCCGGAGCATCCAGGTGGACGACGCAGACCGCCTCAGGGACGACGTCTGACATGCTGAGCCACGACACCGTCGCCGCACTGGCCCTGGTCATCCTCTTCCTGCCCCTGGCGTCCTTCACCGTCCAGATCTTCTCCTGGAAGCGCCTGCCCCGTCAGGGGGACTGGCTGCCGACCTCCACGATGGCGGTCTGCCTGGCCCTGGCCGTCGCCCTGTTCGCGAACATGCAGGCCGCCCATGACCCCGCCTTCCGGGTGGCCGCCTCCACGACCTGGTTCCGCGTCGCAGGCGTGCCCGCGATCTCCATGGGCCTGGTGGTGGACAACCTGACCTGCGTGATGCTCCTGGTGGTCACCCTGGTCTCCTTCCTGGTCCACCTGTTCTCGACGGGCTACATGCACGGGGATCCCCGCTACGGACGCTACTTCGCCTTCCTGTCGCTGTTCTCCTTCTCCATGCTGGGCATCGTCCTGTCGGACAACCTGATGGCCCTCTACATCTTCTGGGAGCTGGTGGGCCTGTCCTCCTACCTCCTGATCGGGTTCTGGTTCGAGAAGGATTCCGCAGCCCAGGCCTGCAAGAAGGCCTTCCTGACCACCCGGGTCGGGGACGTCGGGATGTTCCTCGGGATCATGATCCTCTACCTGAACCTCGGCACCTTCAACCTTGCCGAGATCTTCCACCGCCTGCCCGAGGCCGGCGCCTGGGCGACGACAGAGTTCCTGGGCCTGCCGCTCCTGACCTGGGCGGGGATCGGGCTCTTCTGCGGGGCCATCGGGAAGTCGGCCCAGTTCCCCCTCCACGTCTGGCTGCCCGACGCCATGGAGGGGCCGACGCCGGTCAGCGCCCTCATCCACGCAGCGACCATGGTGGCCGCCGGCGTCTACCTGACGGCCCGCATCTGCCCCCTCCTGACCCCGGCCGCGCTGACCTTCGTCGCGGTGATCGGGCTGACGACGGCCTTCCTGGCGGCCACCATCGCCCTGGTCCAGAACGACATCAAGAAGGTCCTGGCCTATTCGACCATCTCCCAGCTCGGCTACATGATCATGGCCCTCGGGCTCGGCGGCTACGGCGCAGGCCTCATGCACCTGACCACCCACGCCATGTTCAAGGCCTGCCTCTTCCTGGGCTCCGGCTCCGTCATCCACGCCCTCCACTCCCAGGACCTGCGCGAGATGGGCGGCCTGAGGCGCAAGCTCCCCCTGACCTTCGCCACCTTCCTTATCGCCACGCTGGCCATCGCCGGGATCTGGCCCTTCAGCGGGTTCTTCAGCAAGGACGCCGTCCTGGCCCAGACCCTGGCCTCCTTCCTGGAGCACCGCGACTGGCACCTGGTCTTTCCCGTCGTCGGCTTCCTCGTGGCCGCGATGACGGCCTTCTACATGTTCCGCCTGGTCTTCCTGGCCTTCACGGGCTCCCCCCGGGATGCCCACAAGCACGACCATGCCCACGAATCCCCGCCCGCGATGGCGGCCCCCCTCATGGTCCTGGCGACCTTGTCCTTCGGGTTCTGGTACCTCGGGTGGTTCGAGCACCTGATCGCATCCCCGGCCACGGCCCTGCCCGAGGCCCTGCGCGCCGCTCAGGACCTGTCGGCCGGGGCCGCACAAGCCCTCCATGAGCACGCCCACCACCTGGCCGTGCTCCTTTCCTCGATCGTGGCCGTCTCCGGGATCGCCCTGGCCTTCCTGTTCTACGTCCTGATGCCGGAGCTTCCCGGGCGCGTGGTCGGGGCCTTCCCCACCGTGCACCGCTTCCTGTCCGACAAGTGGCGCTTCGACGACCTCTACCGCCATGTCCCGGTGATGCTGACCCTCCACGTGAGCGCCCTCTGCGCCCGGTTCGACCGGGCTGTGGACTGGGTCGTCAACGCGTTCGGCGCCGCCGCCAAGACCCTCTCGGTCTGGGCCGGGGTCCTGGACCGCGACCTGGTCGACGCCGCCGTGAACGGGATCGCCGAGCGCGTGAAGGAGCTCGCCCGGACCGCCCGGAGCTTCCAGACCGGTCAGCTCCAGACCTATGCCACCTTCCTGGCCCTGGGCGCCCTGGCCCTCGTGATCCTGCAAGTCGCGCTCACTGACTCGTCCTTCGAACTCCCCCATCTGCTCCAGGGCTGGAGCCTGAGCGAGGGCCTGAACCTCGTATGGAGACCCTAGCATGACCGACCACATCCTGTCCCTGATGACCTTCCTCCCCTTCCTGGGGGCGGTCGCGATCCTCTTCATCCCCCGGCGGGAGTCCGGGGCCATCAAGGCCGTCGCGGCCGCAGCCGCCTTCCTGCCCCTCCTGCTCGCGGTGAAGATGTTCTGCGCCTACAACCGCGGGACCCATGAGCTCCAGTTCGTGGAGCGCTATTCCTGGATCCCCTCCTTCCACGTGGAATACTTCCTCGGGATCGACGGGCTCTCCGTGCCCATGGTCCTGCTGACGGCCCTGCTCTCCTTCATCTGCATCATCGCGTCCTGGAAGATCGAGACCGGCGTGAAGGGCTACTTCGGCCTCTTCCTCCTGCTCGAGACGGGCATGATGGGCGTCTTCTGCGCGATGGACTTCTTCCTGTTCTTCGTCTTCTGGGAGCTCATGCTCCTGCCGATGTACTTCCTGATCGGGATCTGGGGAGGGCCGCGCAGGGAATACGCGGCCATGAAGTTCTTCCTCTACACCCTGGTCGGCTCCGTGCTCATGCTCCTCGTCATGATCGTGTTCTACTTCTCCAGCCAGGCCGGCGGACATGCCCACAGCTTCGACCTGACGGTCCTGGCGGACCAGGCCAGCCACACGGGCTGGCTCCAGAACCCCCAGATCACCCTGCCCTGGGTCGGCACGGTGACGCTGGCCGACTTCCGCATGATCTGCTTCGTCCTCCTGTTCATCGGCTTCGCGATCAAGGTCCCCCTCTTCCCCTTCCACACCTGGCTCCCGGATGCCCACGTGGAGGCCCCCACGGCCGTCTCCGTCATCCTGGCCGGCGTGCTGCTCAAGATGGGCACCTACGGCATCCTGCGGATCGCCTACCCCCTCCTGCCGGACGCGGCCGCACGGTTCGCCCCCTGGATGGCCGCCCTCGGCGTGATCAACATCGTCTACGGCGCCCTCTGCGCCATGGCCCAGGAGGACCTGAAGAAGCTGGTGGCCTACTCCTCCATCAGCCACATGGGCTACGTCTGTCTGGGGATGGCCGCCTTCACGCCCGAGGCCCTCACCGGTGCCTCCTTCCAGATGGCCAGCCACGGGGTGATCACCGCGATGCTCTTCCTCCTGGTCGGCGTGGTCTATGACCGGGCCCACCACCGCAACATCAATGGCTTCGGCGGCCTGGCCTCCGTCACCCCGGTCTACGCGGGCTTCGTGGCCTTGGCCTTCTTCGCGTCGCTGGGCCTTCCGGGCTTCTCCGGCTTCATCGCCGAGGCCATGGTCTTCCTGGGCTCCTGGAACGTCCCGGCCGCCCAGTCCTTCGTGCTGGTGGCCACCCTCGGGATCGTGCTCGGCGCGGCCTTCCACCTCTGGGCCTACCAGCGCATCTTCATGGGCAAGCTCAACCCCAAATACGCCTCCCTGGAGGAGATCAACGGCCGCGAGCTCTTCTGCCTGATCCCGCTCGCCGTCCTGGCCGTCATCATGGGCTGCTTCCCGTCCACGGCCCTGGACCTGATGAACTCCACGCTGGGCCATCTCAGATCCTCCATGCTGGACGGCATGCGGTCCCATGGCGTAATGACCTGGTGGCCGTGACGCCGTGACCCAGATCCAGACCGTCCTGACCGCCACCCTCCCCCAGCTCCAGACGGAGCTCTGCCTCGCCGCGGGGATCGGCGTCCTCCTGCTCGGGGAGATGCTCCTGCCGTCCCGAGAGCGGAAGGCCCTGGGATGGACGGCGGTCGCGTTCTCCCTCATGGCCCTGATCCTGGCGGTCCGGGCCCCCGCACCGGACTCCGCCGTCTCCGTCATGATCTTCGCCGACTCCGCCACCCGCTGGCTGAGGGGCCTGGCCTCTGCATCCGCCCTCTTCGTCGCCCTCCTGGCCATACGGTCCCGCGAGGCCGAGCGCATGCCGGCCGGGGAGACCTATGCCTTCCTCCTGGCCGGCGCCCTGGGCTGCTGCCTGATGGACTCGGCCCGGAACATCCTCCTGCTCTACCTCGGCATGGAGACCGTCTCCTACGCCTCCTACCTCCTGGCGGGCTTCCTCAGGGAGGACCTGCGCTCCAACGAGGCCTCCCTCAAGTACGTCCTCTACGGCGCCGTGGCGAGCGGGTGCATGCTCTTCGGCATCTCCATCCTCTACGGGATGACGGGGACCCTGGACCTGGCCGCGATGGGCCCGGCCCTTGCCCAGGCTACCGCCAAGGCCGGTCCCCTGGCCCTGGCCCTGCCGTTCGCGTTCGTCGTGACGGGCCTGGGCTTCAAGGTCTCGGCCGCCCCCTTCCACCAGTGGACGCCCGACGTCTATGAGGGCGCCCCCACCCCGGTCACCGCCTTCCTCTCCGTGGCCCCCAAGGCCGCAGGCCTCCTGGCCCTGGCCCGCCTGACCTGCACCGGGCTCAGCTCCGGTGCGGACGGCTCCCCCCTCTTCGCCTGGCCTGCCGTGCTGGCCGTCCTGTCCGTCCTGACCATGGTGGCCGGCAATCTCGGCGCACTGGCCCAGACCAACGTCAAACGCCTCCTGGCCTACTCCTCCATCGCCCATGCCGGCTACATGCTGATGGCCCTTTCCGCCGCGGGAGCCGCGCGGGAGGCGATCCCGGCCGTGCTGTTCTACCTGGCCGCCTACCTGGCCATGAACCTGGGCGCCTTCGGCGTGGTCATGGCCCTCTCCCGGGTGACGGGCAGCGAGGAGCTCTCCTCCTGGAAGGGTCTGGGCTGGCGCCACCCCTTCCTGGGCTGCTGCATGGTGGCCTTCCTGATGTCCCTGACGGGCCTGCCGCCCTTCGGCGGCTTCATCGGGAAGTTCCTCCTCTTCAAGGCTGCCCTTGCGGCGACACCCACCTCGCCCTGGCTCTATCTCGTCGTGGCCGCAGGCCTGGTCAACAGCGTGATCGCGTTGGCCTACTACATCCGGGTGGCCAAGGTCCTCTTCGTCGACAGGGCCGAAGGGGACGGGCAGCCCACGGCAGAGGATGGCCGTCCGGGATGGCTCCAGCCCCTGGCCGTGGGCCTGCTGGCCGCCGCCACGCTGGCGACGGGACTCTACTGGAACCTCCTCTACCTGGCGGCCTCCGAGGCCGCCCGCGATTTCGGCCGCATCCTGCCGTAGATGGAACTCTCCTCCCTCCTGGCCCCGGACCTGGTCAAGGTCGGCCTCGCCGCCCGTGACAAGGACGCGGCCATCGGGGAGATGGTGGACTTTCTCGTCGCGAAGGGACGCGTCGGAGCCGACAGGCGCAACGAGGCCATCCAGGCCGTGCTGGAACGGGAGCGGTCCCTGTCCACCGGGATGGAGCACGGCGTGGCCATTCCCCACGGGGCCGTCTCCTGCGTGAAGGAGCTGACGGGTGTCCTCGGGATCTCCCGGGAAGGCATCGAATTCGCGAGCCTGGACGGAAAACCGGCCCACCTCCTGGTCTGTCTCCTCCTGCCCGTGCCGCGCGCCTCCCGCCATGTCAGGACCCTGGCGGGCATCGCCCGTCTCCTGCGCAGCGAGTCCTTGCGCGGACGTCTCCTGGCCGTTACAACCGCCGAACAGGCCATGACCTTGATCCGGTCGGAGGAGATCTCCGAGGGGGCCGACGGGATGGAAAGCATCGAAAGCATAGAATGAAGGACCGCATCATCACCGGCATCTTCCTCTGCTACGTGGCTATCCTGGCAGGAGGGGCCGTCGATCAGGTTTTCCTGGACTCCATGTTCTTTCCTCCGGCCCTGGACCGCCAGCTCCTCGGCATGGTGGACGTACTCAGGGACCGCAGGCCCGCCACCGTGGCAGAGGCGCGCACCCAGGCCGAGGGGATCCGCCAGCGCCTGGCCGACATCCGCCTCGAACGCGAGGCCTCCAAGCTCGAACAGGACCTCGCCGGGTATGCCACTGTCGGAGAGACCCTCGAAGCCTTCGCCGCCCTCCAGGAGCAGGCCCGGCAGGCGGCCATCGTGAACCTGGTGGACAACGACGAATTCTCCCTGGGCATCTGCATCCGGGCCCTGGACCCGGACCTGGCCATGCGCCTCTGGGTCAGTGGAAGCGACGACCTCAAGGTCCGCCAGGGATGTCTGGAGGCCCTGAAGAAGATCAGCGCCCATCCGGAGGGCTTCGGCTACGACCCCAACGGCGATCCGATGGCCCGCCGCGAGGCGATCCGGGCCTGGAGGAACTGGAGGCGGGAGTTCATGGAGGAGAGAAGGCGCCCGGCCCCGGCCGGACAGCTGCCACAGGTCCAGCCGCCGGCTGTCCCGCCGATCGCCCCGGTCCCGTCCGCGGCCGAGCCTCCCGCGCCCAAGGGCGGGGCGATCCCGGGTCCCGGCGCGCCATAACCAAGCTCCGTCCCATTCCCTTCGCTCGTGCTCGGCCGGGCCTCCAAGCCCGTCCTGCGCGGACCTCGGGCGCTGGCGGCCCTCCGGGGCCTCCGCGCCCTGCGGAATCCGCTCAGGGAATGGGACGTTGCCGGAAAAGCGTTTATCGCGCCGGATAGATGGTCAGCTCCCCCATGCGGGAGCGGATGATCTGGAAGGCTCCCTTGGCGGTCTGGACCTCGTAGAGCCCCTCGTCCCCGGAGAGCACGTCATAGGACTGCAGGAGCCTGACCGAGGAGACCTCGGTGTCCAGGGAGCGGGCGGCAAAACGCTGGATCTCGTTCATGCGGGGATCCGCCGCGCGCAGGGACTGGCGCAACCCCTCCGCGAAGGACGGGCCGGAGGACGGCGCCGCGGGCCTCGGCACGGCGACTGGCGTCAGGGGAAGCCCGCTTCCCACCGGCTGGATCGGATCGATCATGCATTCCCCCTCTCGAACCCCACTCTAGCCCGCCTGGAGCGGCGCGTCAAGCCGTGCTAGGATCCCCGCCCCGTGAATCCAGCCGCCTTCCTGGCCCGATGCGAGAACTGGGAGCGCGAAGCCTCCCGCCTCGGCCTGAAGCGCTTCCTCGATCTGGACCGCATGAGGATCCTCTGCGAACGCTTCCGTCATCCGGAGGATCCGGCCTCCATCCTCGTCCACATTGCAGGCACCAAGGGAAAGGGCTCCACGGCCGTGATGACGGCCGCGCTTCTGAGGGCCGCGGGGCTGAGGACAGGCCTCTACACCTCGCCTCATGTCCTGGACGTCTCCGAACGCATCCAGGTGGACGGCCGGAACGCCCCGCTCGCCACCTTCCACGCCATGCTCAAACCCCACATCCCCTGGGCACTGGCGCTTCCCAAGGCCGATCGGCCGTCCTGGTTCGAGTGGATGACCGTCCTGGCCCTGGAACATTTCCGTCGGGAGGACTGCGACGCCGTCGTGCTGGAAACCGGCCTTGGCGGCAGGCTCGACGCCACGAACGTGGTCGCACCCTCGGTCGCTGCGATCACCCGCATCGACTACGATCACATGGACATCCTGGGCTCCACCCTCGGCCTCATCGCCCGGGAGAAGGCCGGCATCCTGAAGCCCGGCATCCCCTGTGTGCTGGCGCCCCAGCCTGCCGATGCCCGGAAATACATCCGCGCCGTCGCTCGCAAGGTCGGAACTCCCCTCCTTTCTTCCAGGAGCTACCGAGGCCCCCTGGCCCTGTGCGGAGCTCACCAGCGGGAGAACGCGGGCGTGGCCCTGGGCATCCTCAAGGCGCTCGGGATCCCGATCCCCGCAACGAGGATCCGGAAGGCCCTCGCCACAGTCACCCTGCCGGGGCGCATCCAGATCCTCCGGAGGGATCCTCCCCGGGTCGTCGATGGAGGTCACAATCCCCTGGCCATCCGGGTCCTGGCCAGGACGCTGCGGGAGGAGTTCCCGGCACGCCGCTGGACGATGATCCTGGGAACGGCCGACGACAAGGACCTTGCCGGGATGCTGCAGGCGCTGAAGGGTGTCACGTCCCGCCTGGTCGCGGTCGGCTACGCCAATCCCAGGGCCCGGGATCCGCAGGGGATTGCAGAGGCCGCCCGGAGGCTGGGCATGGAGGCTGCCGTATCCTCCTCGGTCCGTCAGGCCTTGAAAGAGGCCCGCGGCCCCGTCTGCGTCACGGGATCGCTGTGGCTGGCTGGCGAGGCTCTGGCTGCGCTTCAGTTCCCCCGCCAGTCCAACAGGCGGAGTCCGCCGGGGGGAAGGTAACGCAGGGTCAGGTCGTCCACCGAAGGCGCATCCAGGACGGGCACCCCTGCGGCCAAAGGGACCGTCCGCCTGAACACGACCTGGAGACGGAAAGGGCCTGAAGAGATGCCGCCGAGACCCCAGCGATGAAGGGAGGGCGTCCAGCCCGGGGCCAGGGTGGAGCGGCAGGCGGCCTCCTCCCCGACATAGTCGTCCCCAGCCAGGTTCGCCAGGGCGACCTCCGCGTAGTCCCCCGCCAGCACGGGAAGGTCCGCCGCCTTCCGGAAGGTCCAGGCCACGTCGAGGATCCTCGATCCCGCCGGCAAGGCGATGGGAGCGGAAAGCCAGGAGGCCGCCTGGTCGGCCACGACCGGAGTCAGGGGCCCGGGGATCCGAGAGTACTCTGATCCCCGGTAGTAGCGGCCATCCTTCCAGCGTGCCGCGGCGAGGTCCTGGGCCAGGGACCCCGGCAGGAAGTCCGTGAACGATGAAGGGTCCGTGGCATCCGCCTGGATCGCCCTTCCCCCGAAGTCCCAGATCCCGAACTCGTCGAAGGTCGCATCCGCACCGCGGCCGCAGGAAGGATTCCCCCCGACATTCACCTCCGAGGAGAGCAGGCGGCCCAGGAAGAGGGTGTGGGGCCCATCGGCATCGTCCCGGGTGATGTCCTCGGCCTGGGCCGGGAGGGGCGACCCCCAAAAGCGGTAGGAGTCCGGTGAGCCCGACTCCGAGGCGTCCAGGACCAATTCCCCCGTCTGGTTCCGATCCGCTGCACGGAAGTCCCAGAAACAGGTGATCAGCCGCCAGCGGTGGGCGGCCGGATCCGTAGGGCCCGTCCGGAACTGGCGCTCGATCGGCTTGTCGTCCTCTCCGCGGCCCGCCTCGAAATGGGAGATCACCACCGGGATCCCGTCACCGTGATCCCCTTCCTCCGGGTTGACCAGGCCGAGGAAGAAGAACTGGCTCTGCTTCTCCGGCTGCCGGCGCCCCTGCCCATAGGCATCCCAGTGGACGTAGTTGTGCCCACGCGGAAGGTGCCCGAACTGCTGGAGACAGGCCTCCCCGCGGGAGTCCTCGGGGTAGCGGAAGTTGTTCTTCACCCAGAAGGACATCAGGCCATGGAAGCCGTGGGCGTTTCCCAGGTCCAGGTACCCGGGCGCCCGGTCGGCCTCCGAGTAGGCCCCGTCGGGACGAAGGGTGGTAGGCTTCGTGGGGTGGAACAGGCCGTGTCCAAGCTCTGTCAGATTAACGAGCTGCAGGTTGTTGTCCCCGCGGGACGGCGCTGCGGAGTTCCAGGACCCCCTGCAGGCGGCCTGCCCGTCCGCCACATCCAGGTCGAAACCGTCGTCGAAGCCGGCGAGCATCTTCATGTCGCGCCAGCGCGCCGAGCCCTCCAGGCCGTAGAAGCACTCGCTGGGGGTCTCCACCGTCGCCAAGGAGATCCGTCCGTCCGCATCCGAGGGAAGGATCGCCAGGCCGGCTCCGGCGTCATGGCAGGGCTCCGGATAGCTCTGCACGGAAGCCCCCCTGCTGTCGGAATCCATCCAGCTTACGGCCATCTGGACCCGGGTATCCAGGCGATGTCCCCAGGTCCTCGAATCCCCTCGGCTCTCGCTGACGAAGCGGGGATGCCCCGGCAAGCGGGGGGAAGTCTCGTCACCCGGGAACTCCAGGCTGCCGAGATCCTCGCAGACGAACTCCCTCTGGGTGCTCAGGCGAACCACGCCTGGGGCGGCAACGGTCCCCGTCAGGACCCTTTCCGCCAGAACCTCCCCCTTCGGCCCCATCACCCGCCCGCAGGATTCCACGACACAGGGCTGGACGGGGTCCAGGCTGAATTCCGTCGAATAGTCCACCAAGTCGCTCTTGTCCAACGCATGCCATACCGAGCGGTCCGGATTGAACTTGTTGAGGTCCGAGTTGGGGTTGAAGTTGGCCTTCAGGAGGTCCCTCTGGGCCTGGGTGTGGTCGTCCGCACGCAACAGGGTCAGCGCCTCGAAGTCCTGCCAGGTGGAGACCCGCCAGGCCTGGGCCTGGAGGGCGTCGACTGCCCGGTGGCAGTCGTCAAACTCGTCCCAGTCGTTCACGATCTCGGCTTTCCGGAGAACCCCGACGGCATCCGTGGGATTCCCGGCCGCATCGAGGCCTCCCGGCCTCGCCCCGTCCTGCCCCTCCGATCCGTCGTCCAGGTACACCCCGGACAGGCCCGCGATCAGGGCGATCAGGGCCGGCCGGTGCCGGACTGCCCAGGAAAAGCTCACCGGGGCCCGCCCCACGATGCGGCCCGTCCCGGAAGGCATGCGCTCGAAATCGGGAGCCCGGCTCCCGCCATCCGGGGCCAGGCGGCGGTCCAGCACGAGGTCCCCCCAGGACCCGTATTCCTTGGGCAGGGAAGGAAGGAGGGCGGAAGGGACGTTGGGGGAGATCACCCTCTTGTCCGTCCAGGCCCGGAAGGCCAGGTAGGGCTGGAAGGCCTCGGCCTTGGCGGAACTCCATCCCAGGACGGAAGCCACCTCGTCAAAATCCTTCCATCCTTCCGCAGGCCTCCTGCGCACAAGGTCCTCCCCATCGGACTGGTCCACCGGGACGCCGTTGTTCGCGGCGTCCTCCCGGTCCAGGGCCTCCGCCAGGGTCCCCAGGATCCTCTTGAGCACCGCGTTGTAGCCGATGGTGTGTGCCGCGGAGGGATCCCCCCCGTTGACGTAGAACCCGCCGCTCGAGGCCTTCAGGACGTAGACGCCGGACGGGCCGGATCCCAAGATCCCGCTGTAGCCCCGGGAGGCCCTCTGCGCAGGGACGGAGGGTCCGGCTGCGAGGACCGCCCAGGACGGCCTCAGGGCCAGGCGGACAGGGCCGGCGAGGCCTGCGGAGGGGTTGAGGTACGCCGCCCTCTCCACAGCGGACACCGTCCCATCGGCGTCCCGGTCGGCCCCGGCAAAGCGGCTGACGGGGAAGTCCGGATCCTGCCCGGCCTGCATCCGGGCCAGGGCGTCCTCGATCCCCGAGCGGGCCAGCAGGAAGGCCTTCGTGCCGTTCAGCCGCTGCTGGCCCGCCCGCCGCTCCAGGCGCGCCAGGGTCACGAAGGCTGCGGCCAGGAGACCCAAGACCCCCAGGGTGGCGACGACAACGACCAGGGCGAGGGCCCGGCGATTCAGGGAGATCCATCCAATCTGCCTGAAATCCATCCCCCGCCCAGCACCTCCTGCCCGGATCCCTCGTCGTAGAATACGGCCGGCTGGCCGGGAGTGACGGCGGCCTGAGGGAGGTCGAAGTCCACGCGGACCCGGCCCCCTTCCAGCGGAGTGACCGTGGCATTCGCCGCGACGTGGCGGTAGCGGATCTGGACCCGGGCCCGGACCGGTCCGGAAGGGGAAGGCATGATCCATCCCGTCTTCTCCGCCACCAGGGAGGTCGCCAGAAGCTCTTCCTTCGATCCGGTGATCACGGTGTTGGTGGCCGGATCCAGGCCCAGGACGTACCGGGGGGAGGACGAGGCCGGCAGCCCCTTCCTCTGGCCCACCGTGAAGAAGGCCGTTCCGGGATGTTCCCCGAGGACCTTCCCTCCGGAATCCACGACGGAGCCGGGGGAGGCCAGTTCGGGGGCCTTCTTCTTCAGGAACTCCGCCGTCGTCCCCCGGGGAATGAAGCAGAGGTCCTGGCTCTCCGGCTTGTCCCGGACGGGCAGGCCCGCCTCGCGGGCCATCTCGCGGACCCTCTCCTTCGGGAATTCCCCGACGGGGAACCGGGCCCTGGCCAGCTGGGCCTGGCCCAGGCCGAACAGCACGAAGGACTGGTCCTTGTCGGGATCCAGGCCCCTGAGCAGGCGCACGCGCCCTGGGGCCTCCTCCCGCCGCGCGTAGTGCCCGGTGGCCACGGCCTGGGCGCCAATTCCGGCGGCCAGGGTCATCAGCGAGCCGAACTTCAGGTCCTGGTTGCAATGGACGCAGGGATAGGGGGTGCGTCCGGCGCGGTACTCGGAGACGAAGTTTTCCACCACGGCGGCAAAGCGGTCCCGATAGGGGAGCGCGTAGAAGTCGATCCCAAGGACCTCCGCGCAGCGCTGGGCGTCGCGGGCGTCGTCGGCCGAGCAGCAGCGCCGCTCCGAGACTGCGGCATCCCCGCTCGGGGCATTCAAGTGAAGGAAGAAGCCGACCACCTCGTGGCCCTCCCTTTTCATGAGGTACGCGGCGACGGCGGAATCCACCCCCCCGGACATGGCGACGGCGACTTTCATCTTCATGGGGCCGGCATTCTACCGGCTTCCGGAGACGCCGCGTATAATCCCCCCATGCCTGCCGACCGCCGCCGCCGTCCCCGCGAGATCCTGGTCACCGGAGGGGCCGGCTTCATCGGCTCTTCCCTGGCGCTGGAGTGCCAGCGCCTCTGGCCCTCGGCCCGCATCACCGTCCTGGACGACTTCCGGTCCGGCGACTTCCACAATCTGGAAGGCTTCCAGGGCGACGTGGTCGCCGCGGCGGCCCACGAGTACCGGGGCGGGCCCCGCTTCGACACCGTCTTCCACCTGGCCTCCCTCACCGATACCACTGTCCACGACCAGCTGGCCATGGTCAGGGACAATGTGGAAGGCTTCCGCAGGATCCTGGAGATCGCCCGCGAAAGCCGGGCCCGGGTGGTCTACGCCTCCAGCGCCGCCGTCTACGGGCAGGCGTCGGCCCGGATGGACGAGGAGATGACGCCGAAACCGGCCAACGTCTACGCCTTCTCCAAGGCCGTGCTGGACAACCTCGGCCGCCGGGCCGCCGCGGACGGCTTGCGCGTCACCGGAGTCCGCTACTTCAACGTCTACGGACCCCGCGAACAGCACAAGAAGGCCGCGGCCTCCATGATCTACCAGCTCTTCCTGCAGATGAAGGCCGGGAAGCGCCCCCGGATCTTCAGGCCCGGGGAGCAGACGCGGGACTTCGTGCACGTGAACGACGTCGTGGCCGGGACCCTGCTGGCCGCTGCCAAGGGGGCCAACACGGTCTACAACCTGGGCTCGGGGAAGGCCCGATCCTTCAACGAGGTGATCCGGATCCTGAACCAGGCTATGGGGACGAAGCTGGTGCCCGACTACTTCGAGAACCCCTACGGCTTCTACCAGGAGTTCACGGAGGCGGACCTGACGCGCTCGCGCCGGGAACTGGGCTACAGGCCAGCCTACCCCCTGGAGGTAGGGATCCCGGACTACCTCAAGGCGCTCGGGGCCTGAAAGGCCTCGTCCTTGGGCCTGAAGGGCCTCACCAGCCAGAGCGGGCGCCTGAGCCCTCCCACCGGGCCCGGCTTGGTCATCGCCAGCCACTCCCGGTAGACCTCGACGGATTTCTTCGTGTCCACGAAGACGTCCCCGTAGCGGTCCTCTGTTCGGGAAGGCTCGACGCGGACCTTCTGATGCCAGCAGTGCATCCCGCTCACCGGGTCCGGCTGGACCGGGAAGGTGAGGTTCTGGCAGACGCCCGACTCCTTCCACCAGATCCTCTCCGTGTCCGGATCCGAGCTCTTGTAGGGGCCGACGGGCTCCTTCTGCCGGAAGAGGAAAGTCCCCTCCCCCCGCTCGATCTCCACCAGGGCCGTGACCAGCTTGGAGCCGCCGATCTCCCGGTTCACCCGCCAGCGGCCCATATGGTGGGAGCAGCCCACCACCCCGGGATGGATGCCCTCGGTCTCCCAGACCCGCACCACGAAGTGCCCGATCCGGGTCGAGACACGGGCCATCGCCCCATTGGAGAGTTTCAGCTTCCCCATGTCCTCCGGATGCACCCAAAGCGGATTGGTATGGGAGATCTCCTGCAGCCACTTGGCGTTCCCCGTGCGAGTGTGGACTAAGGTCGGCAGGCGAAAGGTCGGCAGCAGGACGCGGTCCCCGGCCGCCTCGTCCATGCCGTGCCAGCTGACCTGGGAGCGTACGTAAGAAGGCGAGGCCTGCTCGGGAAAACCCCACTGGGCCAGGGTGGGCGAGTGGATTTCCAGTTTCTTCGACGGCGTCTTGAAGCCCTCGGTCTCGTAACGGCGCTGACCGGCATAGGGCACCTCGAAGGCCCCGTAGCGGCGCATGTAGGCCAGGGGCGTCAGCCCCTCCTTCGCGGCGGCCTCGGGCAGGCCCTTGACGTCATGCTCGAAGATGTCGGCGAAGTATTCGTCCATGCCGACGGGAGTTGAGGGCTTCGTCTTGGACTCGTACCAGCGCCGGATCCCCCTCTTGCCGTCCGGATCGATGGCCCAGGTGAGCGCGATCCAGAACTCGGCCTCCTCCCAGACCTGTCCGGGATTCGTGCCCAGGGTCGAATCCAGATGCTCCCCTTTACGGGCCCGGAACTCCTTCATCACCGGCTGTCGGAAGCCGATCCAGGTCCCCGCATGGGTCTCCTGGCTCATGAGGTCGTGACGCTCCGGCCCCAGCCCGGTCGGCAGGACGTAGTCCGCCCATTGGGCCGTCTCGTTCCAGGTGGGCGTGAGGGCCACATGGCAGCCGATGCGGTCCGGATGCTCGAACATCTCGATCCAGGAGCAGCCGTCAGGGTTTGTCCAGACCGGGTTGTAGACCCGGGTGAAGTAGACCTCGACGCGGCGATGCCTGTCCCGAAGCAGGTGGGGCAGGAGGAAGCTCATCTCGTAGTGGCTGAGGGGATACTCGGCCGGCCAGAGGCTCTCGTTCCACCTCGAGGGGGTCGGAGGGTTCTCGGAGGGCTTGGGCACGACCTTGTCCCAGGTGTAGGGATTGACCCCGCCTTCCGTCCCCAGGCTCCCCGTCAGGACGTGGAGCAGGACCAGGGCCCGCGCCACCTGCCATCCTCCCAGATTTCCGGCGGCGGCATTCCGCCAGAGATGGCTCGCGAACTTCCCCTTCGCCGCGGCGATCTCGTCGGCCAGCTTCGTGACCGTATCCGCCGGGGTCCGGCACTCGGAGGCCACGAACTCCGGCGTGTACTCGGCGTACTCCTCGATCAGGCGGGAGACGAAGTGCTCGAAGGTCCCGGGGCCGGAGGGGTCCTTGGCCTTCAGGTAGTCCTCCCAATTCACCCACTTCCGGACGAACCCGGCGTCGAAGCGGCCCGAGACCAGGAGCTCCCGCGCCACGGAGAGGAGGAGCGCGGCCTCGGAGCCGGGCCAGGACGAGATCCAGAGGTCGGCGTGGGAGGCCGTGTTGGAAAGCCGGGTATCGATCACGGCAAGGCGTGCGCCCGCCTCCTTGGCGGCCATGATGCGCTGGGCGTGGGGATTGAAGTAGTGGCCGGTCTCCAGGTGGCTGGACAGGAGCAGGATGAGCTTGGTCCCCGTGTAGTCCGGGGAGGGCCGGTCGGCCCCCATCCAGATCTGGTAGCCCATACGGGCGGCCGAGGAACAGACGTTGGTGTGGCTGTTGTGGGCGTCCACCCCCCAGGCGGCCAGAAGGCGCTGCATGAAGTGGTCCTCGCCGGGACGGCCGACGTGGTACATCACCTCGTCGTGGCGATTCTCGTCCAGGCAACGCCTGATGCGGCCACCGATGTCGTGGAGGGCCTCCTCCCAGGTGACCTCCTGCCACTTCCCCTCGCCACGCTTTCCGACCCGCTTGAGAGGCCTGAGGATGCGCTCGGGGTCCTTCACCTGATTGATGGTGGCCGGCCCCTTGGCACAGGTGCGGCCCCGGCTCCCCGGATGGACGGGATTGCCCTCGAACTTCACCAGCTCTCCCGTGCCCTTGTCCACGAAGGAGAGGAGGCCGCAGGCGGCCTCGCAGTTGAAGCAGATCGTCGGGATGCAGTGGTAGTGGCGCTCCGTCTTCACGGGCCAGGCGGCGGCGTCCAGCTCCACCCAGTCGTCCCAGTGCTCGGGCGGCGGGCCCACGGCCAGTTCCCAGGGGGAAATACGGGGGTCAGGGCCACTCATGAGATCGGCAGGGCCTGCCCCGCCCTGACCAGGATGTGCTCCTCGACGCCAAGCCCGATCAGCGCCAGGGCCCCCGCCAGACTCCAGAGCGCAGGGATGGGCAGGGCCAGCAGGATCGCCGGAAGGAGGATGCCGGCGCCCACGCCCACGGACCAGTGGAGACGGGCAAAGGGCCCCCGCGAGACCAGGGAGGCGGCGGCATGGTATTCCCGCTGGCGGCCCTCGGGGGCAAGCTGGGGCTCAGCCAGGGTCATGAGGCCGTGCAGCAGGAGGGAGATCCCCAGCATCCAGCGCAGGGGGCCAGCCGCCAGGTCGGCGACCGGAGACGCCAGCAGCAGGAAGCCCGAGCCTGCGACCAGGGCCTGGAAAAGAAGATGCCCCGCCAGCCCCCGCTTCATCCAGAGCACCCGCCCCTTGGCCTGTTCGAAGAGCCAGGCCGTGTACATGGCCGTCAGGGCCGCAGCCAGGCAGGTCAGGACGGTCAGGATGGAGGCCAGGCCGGGCAGGGCCAGGAGGGCCTGGACGCGCGGCGGCAGCGGGTCCAGGAGGCCCAGAGCCGCCCAGCCGGTCAGCAGGATCCCGTAGGCGGTCAGGATCACCGCTCCCTTCGCCAGCCAGGAGTTCCACTGGGGCCTCAACAGGATGAGGAGGAAGCGGTCGGGTCGCTTCAGGTCCCCTACCAGGAGTCCGGCGGTGAGCGTCATCAGGATCAGGGCCGACAGGTGGATCCAGGGCGAGGCGACCAGGCCCTGAGGCCTCAGGGCCAGGAAACCGGCCAGGAAAATCCCGGCGGCAATGGATTTCGTCAGGAGGTAGGCCGAGACCATCCAACCCCATGGCGCGGGGTGGTCCACGTTGTAGGTGGTGCGGGCCCTGGCCTTTTCCTCCATCGCACGGAAGAGGGCGGCATCCACCTGAAGGCCGGGCGTCTGGTTGGCAAAAAGGTAGCCGCCGGAAGGGGTGGTCTCCATCGGGGTGATCCCGGCCTCGACCGGTGCCTTGTAGAAGACGTTGGGCCCTGTGCCGGCTTCGGGCTTTCGGACGCCGAGGCCGCCTTCCCGCCTGATGCGGGACACGATGGAGTCCGGGTCATCGAAGTCCCCGGGGAGGATGGCCTCGGTGGGGCAGACCACCGCGCAGGCCGGGGCCAGGCCCTGCTCCGTGCGATGGGCGCAGAAATGGCACTTCTGAGCGGTGCCGGTGCCCTCGTTCAGGTAGAGGGCGTCGTAGGGGCAGGCCTGCATGCAGGCCTTGCAGCCGATGCAGACGCTCGGATCGATGTCCACGATGCCGTCGGTCCGTTTGGACAGGGCCGTGACCGGGCAGATGGCGATGCAGGGCGCGGCGGTGCACTGGTTGCATCGCAGGACCGTGAAGGAACGCTTCACAGAGGGGAAGGCCCCCTCCTCGGTGTACTTGACCCAGGTGCGGAAGTCGCCCAAGGGGACCTCGTTCTCGCTCTTGCAGGCGACGGTACAGGCGTGACAGCCGATGCAGCGGCCCTGGTCGATGATGAAGCCGTACTGCATGCCGGCAGGATCTTAGCGGGAAGGGCGCACGCATGTCATGGATTCCCCGCCGCGGATCTTGATCGGATCTTGACCGGGTCTGCATGCACACTCCCGCCGGAGCGTGCTATGCTGATGGGTATGCACAGGAGAGGCATCGTCCTCCTGGTCGTCCTCGGCGTGCTGGGGGTCATGGTGGTGCTCGCCACGACCTTCGTCACGATGGCCACCCTGGAACGCAGGGCTTCCCAGCAGCGCCTGCACGCCACCCGAGCCTTCCTCCTGGCCCGAAGCGGCCTGGAGGACGCCCTGGCCCGGATCTCCGCCGGGCAGGATCCCGAGGCTGCCCAAGTGGCTTCCTCGGATGCGCTGAATCCCGGCAGATACGATGTGATCGTCGAGCGGGCAGGAGGATTCTTCGTCAACGCCGGCGCCCCGGAGGAGGACCCCACACTCGGCTACAACGCCGTGCTGAGACGGATGCTGGGGACCCTGGCCAAGGCCATCGACGAGGAACAGGGCGGCCTCGACGCCAACCCCGTGTCCGAGGCAGACGGCTGGGCCCTGGTGGACGCCCGTCCCCGCAACGGCACGGGCTGGGAGAACTGGCAGGAGATCCTCCATCTTCTGGGACAGTCCAAGCACTCCGCCCTCAGGCCCTATCTGGCCCTGCATGCCTGGTCGGACCGCCGGGTCATCCGTCCCAACGTCCCGGCGCTGCTGGAAGGCCGGCGCTTCGAGCGTCAGGGGGACCTTCTCCTGGCTCATCCGGCCCCGGGTTTCGAGCGCGCGGCCTCGGGGAGGATCCTGGGACGGGCACCCGTCGACTTCGGCTGGGCCCGGCGGCGGCGGCCCGCCCTCCTGGCCCTGCTCGGGGGACTCAAGGGCCTGTACCTGGAGCAGCTGGAAACCAGCGTGCTGGGCACCCTGCGCCCGGCCGAGCTTCGCCTCGACTGGACCCCGACGGACGATGCGCATGTCGCCGCGGACTTCATCGCCACCTGGACTTCCCCAGTGGAGAGCTGGACCCAGTTCGCGACCCTCTGCAGCGAGATCCCGTTCACCTCCCCCCTGGCCGATCCCCTGGCCGATCCCCTGGCCGCCCTCCAGCAGCAGGAGGCCTGCCGGGATCTCCTGATGGCCCAGTTCAATCCCAACACCGCCCTCAACAAGTTCAACCCGTCCGACGTCCGCTGGAAGCGCCTGGACAAGTCCGACCTGCTCGCCTATTCCACGGAGCTTGCCCTGATGCCCGTCTGCGGCTGGGAGATCTCCAGCCGGGGCAGGGTCCTGGACGCCGGCGGGAGGCTTCTGGCCATGAGGGAACTGGGCCTAACCCTGGCTCCCCCCCAGGTCGTCCGTCTCAGCACCCAGCGGGAGCTCCTCTGCGAGGATGCGGGCAACCTCCAGTTCCCCGGGGACGAGGGGGAGGCCCGCCGCCCGGGAAGCGCGCCTTTCCTCTCCGAAAGCCGGGGTCTGGGGACGGTGAAGACCTGGGGGCATCGCCTTGCCTCGGCCGGCTGGATGAACGGGAATTCCAACGGAGCCTCGCTTCAGAGTTATCCGGAACCCCTTCCATGCCCTCCTTCCGACACGGACGGCTATCTGGAGACGGCCACCCTGGAGACCCCTTCGGACAGCTTCTACGGAGTCCCACCACCGGGGGCCGATCTGGGATTCCTGGCCCGCTTCGACGATTCCTTCGACCTGGACATCGCCCGCTCCGGGGTGATCGACGTGATCGAGGATGTCCAGACGGTCCGGCCTGCCGAGCGGAGCAACAGCGTCTGGGATCCGGTCCAGCCCAACACCCTATTCCCTGACGGGGCCTACTCGGAGCGGGAGAGGACCCCGGCCTACTTCGACAAGGGATCCATCCCCGGAAAGCATGGCCTGATCGCCTTCTGGATTAGGCCGCTGGGCCGATGTTTCGTGGAGGCTCCCCTGGTGCATGCGACCAACTACTCGGAAACGCCCTACGCCACAGGAAGCAATCAGTTCTTCATGCTTACCATGCGGGCCGGCCCGTTCGGGGTGCTGGGATGGGGATTCCAGACCTGCACGCATTTCGAGCTGACCCACGATCCCCTCGCGGAAGGGAACGGGGAGTACGAATACATCCTCTACCGCTACCAGTACCCCGGACGCCTCTGGCATCATGTCGCCTTCTACTACGACCTGGAGGCGACCGGGAAGCACGCCACGGGCGAGCTGGCCATGGACGGCGGCCTCAAGAGGATCCAATCCTACGGCATGGCTGCAGGGGCTCCCACCACCTTCACCTCCGACCTTACGGAAGACGACATCCTGGGACCCCACCGCATTGCCCTGGGCGGGGGGCATCCCGGGACCCCGGACGACATCCCGGACAACGATCAGAACCCCCACTACGGCGGAGCCCAGGCGACCTTCGACGAGTTCGCGATCTACGACTTCGGCCGGACAGAGAATGCCGTCGGGAATTTCGCGCTGAGACGCTACCGGGACGGGCGCTACTACAAGGGCAGTGCCTACGAACGGCTGGGCGTGGTGGCTGACGAACAGGCCCCGGAATACTTCAGCCCCAGGCTGAGCCTTCCTCCCGGCTCCTGCATCCGTCGGGTGGACTGGACCTTCCTCGCCCCGACGGCCCTCCCGGACGACTTCCTGGAGACAGCCCTGGTCTCGGCGGACGCCTCCCGCTACCTGGGCGACCCCGCCTCCTCACGCTCCGTGACCGCTCCGGAATGGACGACGGCCCTCCAGAGCTGGGGTCCTCGGTTGCTGGTGGGGCGGGAGCCCTTCCGCCTCCAGGCCATCTTCCGCCGGCTTACCCCGATCCCCTACGACGTCCCCATCGTGGATCCGCCTTCCCTGGACGACATGACCGTGGTGGCGGATCCCCCAGGAGGCCCCAGGATCCTGGAATGGAGAGGGGCCGCGGAGACTCCCTGACCCCCGTCTGTGATTTCCCCCTACGGCCGGAAGAATCCCATCCAGAGACAACGCAGGCCGACCAGGGCGACCGCCAGGGCCAACGCGCGCAGGAGGCCGACGGCCTTCACCCGGCGGCTCAGGGCCGCCCCAGCCTGGGCTCCGACCAGGGCACCTGCCCCTGCCGCCAGCGCCGTGGGCCAGAGGATGTGCTCCAGGCGGGCATGGGAAAGGACCGAGACCCCCGCCGAAGCCGCCAGGGTTGCGTGGGAGGTGGCCACCGCGAGATGGGCTGGGAAGCCGAGCGCATAGATCATGGCCGGCACATGGATCACCCCTCCCCCGATCCCCAGCATCGAAGAAAGGAATCCCACGATGAAGCTCAGCGCCACCCCGGCCGGCACGTTGTAGTGGATGCGGTAGGTATGACCCTCCGCATCCGTGAGCTGGCGGACGGCCCTGTATCCGGGAGGGCCGTAGTCCATGGGATTGAGGTGAAGGACGGGTCTGGGCTCCTTCGGTCGCAGGATCAGCAGTGCGGAAACAGCCAGCATGAGGATGCCGAAACTGATCAGGAAAGCCTTCTGGGGCACGAAGCGCAGCAACCAGGGGCCCAGGAGGGAGCCCGGCACGGTGGCCGCCGCGAAGATCAGGGCCGTCCGCCAATCGACAAGCTTCCTGCGAGCATAGGCCCAGGTCCCCGAACCGGCGTTGAACAGCACCACCACCAGGGAGGTCCCGGCCGCGACCTCCGGGGGGACCTGGGCGATCCAGAGCAGGGCCGGCACCATGAGGAAGCCGCCCCCGGCCCCCACCAGGGTGCCGTAGGTGCCCACGAAGGCCCCGAAGAGGCCCCAGGCAAAGAGGTTCACGAGAGGCTGCTCACGAGCGGGAGTGCTTCCCGAAGGCCGAAGGCAGGCAATCCAGCACGTCCGTCGCGATCAGGGAGTGCAGGCCCTTCTCCTTCGCCGCCAGATCCCCGGCAAGGCCATGCAGATACACGCCGAGATATGCGGCCTCGAAGGGCTGCATCCCCTGGGCCAGCAGGGCCGCGATCACGCCGGAGAGCACGTCCCCCGTCCCCGCCGTGGCCATCCCAGCGTTTCCGGTGGCGTTGACGGCCAGGCGAAGCCCGTCCGTGACCACGGTGCCGTGGCCCTTGAGGACCACGACCAGGCCGTGACGGCCGGCATAGTCCTTGGCCAGCTCCCGGCGGTCGGTCTGGACCACTTTTACCGTGGAGCCCGTGAGGGAGGCCATCTCCCCGGGGTGGGGCGTCAGGACCGCGCGGTCTTTCAATGCGGCGAGGGTCGACGCATCCAGGGCCGCCAACGCGTCCGCATCGACCACGGCCGGAGCCTTGGACCCGGCGAGAAGAGCCCGGACGATGGAGGCCGTCTCCGGAGCCTTCCCCAGACCGGGCCCCACGCAAAGGGCCTCGGCCTTCGAGGCCAAGGCACTGACCACAGCCTCTTCCAGCACGGCCGTCATCACGCAGGGGAAGGGGGCGAAGAAGGGAAGGACGGCCTGGGGGCAGGCGCAGGTCACGCGTCCGGCCCCCGCCCTCAACGCGGCCTGGGAGGCCAGGACCGCGGCCCCGCCCATGCCCGCCGAACCGGCTGCCACCACGACGCGGCCGTAGTCGCCCTTGTGGGAATCCTCGGGGCGCGCCGGGAGGGCGGGCAGGGCCCAGACGCGCTTGGTGGTGGGGTCGGCCGGACGGGCCATCGTCCACGGATTCTATCCGCTATCCTGGGCGGCATGGACGCCCAACTGGAAAGCCGCCTGGCCGCCCTGCTGACGGAGCTCAACGCCCGCCACTTCGAGGGCCGCCTGAGGCCTCCCCGGATCCGGCTGACCCGGCGCCTGACCTCCTCGGCCGGGATGGCCGATGCGGGGAACTGGACCATCCGGATCTCCGTCCCCTACCACGACCTCCATGGCTGGGAGGCGGAGGCCGAAGCCACCCTTGTCCACGAGATGATCCACCTTTGGCTGAGACAGCAGGGCCGTCCCTCGGGCCATACGCCGGAGTTCAGGGCCCTGGCCGGGGAGCTGGGCGCACCGCGCTTCGCGAAGCGGATGCCGCCCAAGCGCCAGCGGCACTACCGCTGCCCCTCCTGCGGACGGGAGGCGACCTACCGCCGACGGGTGACCCTGGCCTGCCGGTTCTGCTGCGACCGCTTCAACGACGGCCGCTTCACGCGCAGGTTCCTGCTCACACCGGCCTAGACGCTGACCGGCGTGGACCGGAGTCCTCGCGCCCGGAACGGGGCGATCAGGGGTGAGGCTCCGCGTCCTGGGGAGGAAGCCCGGACAGGTCGGGAAGCGGATGTGGATCCTTGTGGAATTCGAAAACGATGGCCTCCTCCTGGATCTCCCAGCGCGATCCCACGGCCAGGGCCAGGGCGTCCAGGACGTCCTTCATGGCCTTCCCGCCTTTGAGCATCACCGGAGTCCTGAGGATCCCCGTTCCCAACGGTTCCCCCGAGCAGGTCAGGATGCGGACGGCGAACGCCTTGCGGAGGGTATCCAGACCGTCGCCGAAGGTCGTCTTCAGCTCATCCGGATCCGTGGCCCGGGACGTCAGGTCCTTGAGCTTGGTCCGCATCCTCTCCCTCATCGCGGGTGAGGTCTTGGGATCGGGCACGAAGCCTTGGGCCGCCTTCAGGAAGGGAAGGATGTCGGCATAGGCCCCCGGCGGAGGCGCATGGCGGCCCTGACGGTCCAGCACGACCCTCTCGTCCTTGCCGAGACTCGCCAGGACCAGGGCCTCCAGGGCCTTCACGAAGGCCTGCTCCTCGGCGCTTCCCGGCACGAGTATCCGGTCGGCCCCGTGGTCCGGGTGGGTGCCGCCCAGGAAGATGCACCGCGAGACGTAGCGGGCATGCCAGGCCTCGTCGGCCATGCGCCCGTCCAGGCAGAACTCCAGCTTCCGGCCCTTGGCGTCCGCCAGTTTTATGCCCAAGGTCCCTCCGTCCGTGTACTTGTGCACCTCGAGCTCGACCGGGGCCTGGAAGCCGTCCAGGGCGGTCTTCAGCGAGGTCGCCTCGGGAACTCCTCCCTGAGGGTTTACCTCCGCCTCAGGCGGAGCCTCCAGATGGCCGGCGATGATCGCGAATAGCTTCTGGTTTTTGCCCGTGCTCCAATGCGTGCCCTTGGCCCTCTGGAAGCCCCACTCCCCGCTCTTGAAGATCCAGACCTTCCTCAGAACGGTCTTTCCCGTCATGAAGGTCAGGACGGCGGCGTTCTCCCCCCCGGTCGGAGGAGTCTTCCCGACCGTCAGGGCCTGGCGGATCTTCGCCAGATCCCCGGCGGCCTTCACGATGCGGGTCCGGCGCACCCCGCCCGCCTCCTCGATCTCGACGCGGGACGCCTGCTCGAGAAGCGGCAGGTCCACCTCCTTGGCGAGGCGCAGGGCCTCGGCCTGGGACTTGGCCTCGGCGGCGGGCTGGATCGCCTGTCGGGCAGGATCCCTGAGGATGCTGAGGATCCTAAGAATCTTCTTAGCATCGACGACCTCCTTCTCGTGCATCTTGCCGACCTCCTCCGCACCGCTCGCCGCGATCTCTCGTTGAGTCTCGGCGTTGAAATGCCGGTCCAGCCAGGCCTGGAGGATGCCTGCCAGGGCCTCCTCCGTCTCCCCTCCCAAAGGAATCGATTTCGCCCCTGGCTTCGTGGGGTGAGCGGCCCCAAGGAAGATCTGACGGTTCTTGGCGCTGGGAAGCACGTTCTCCTCGCGCCCTTCCAACCGCCCGTCCATGCAGCAAGGGAGTTCCTTGCCCTGAGCATCCTTCAGATGGAAGCCTAGGGTGCCCCCATCCGGGTAGTCGTGGACCTGAATCACGTCGATGGGTGCAACGAGACCCAGTGTCGCACCCGATGTCTCCCCATCTCCCTTCGCCTCCTCCGCATAGGCCTCCGTCACGAAGCCGAAGCGCCCGGTTCGCATGGCCGAACCGGCCGATACCTCGACCGCGCCCGCATCTGAGGTGAGCCGGACCTTCCCTTCCGAGACCTGCACCTTGAGGGTGCGCGGTGCAGGACGCGAAACGGTCCAGGCCAGGACTGAGACAGCCAGAAGGGATAGGGCAAGGGCGGTTCGGCGAAGGGTCATGACATGCTCCTCAAGGGTTGACCCCCTTAGTGGGCGTGCCCGGGGTCTCCGTTGCAGGAATGTCCGGTTCCAAGGAGACGGAGAACACCGTCCCCAGGGTCCTCACCGTGCCCTCCGGGGTCTCCAACACCCAGGAGTCGGAGGCCTTGGCCGCCGAGATATGGACCCGGCCGTCCTCCAGCCTCCCTGCACGCGGCCCCTCCAGGACCAGCCGGCTGGAAGGGGCCAGATCCACCAGGCTCCCGTCCTTGAAGCGCAGGCGCAGGCGGTCCGCGGGTCCCGTCCTGACCTCGGCTCCAGAGGGCAGGTTTTCTCCCTTCGCCAGCGGAAGAAAACGCTCCCATGGCAGGCGGGAAGCCTCCGGAGCTCCGCCCGCCTCCACGACTTCCGCCAGCGTCACCCTGGCCCGCATCGCGGCGCCCGCCATCCAGGTGCCCGTGCAGACCAGGAGGGCGGCGGCGGCGGCCGAAGACCAGATCCTCAGCCAGCGGCGTCTCCGGAGAGATTCCAAGCCGAGCGCCTCCAGGGTCCTGGGGCTGTGCGCGGGAACGGGAGGCACCAGGTGTCCCGTGGACGCCCTGGGGAGGCGGGCCAGGACCCGCCTGGAGAAATCCTCCGGGGGACGGGCGGCCTCGGCGGCGGAGACCAGGAGGCCAGCCCCCTCGAGCTGGATCTCGTCCTCGGCCAGCTGGGCAGAGAGCGCGGGGCCGCAGTGGGCGCAGGAGGCCGCGTGCTGGGCAAGCCGGAGCCTGGCCTCAGGTCCGGCCTGACGGTCCAGCCACTTCAGCCTCAGGGATCTTGCCTCCGCGCAGGTCATGCTCCACCCCCTCTTGCCATCCGCTCCCTCAACTGGGCCAGGCCCCTGGAGATCCAGCTCCTCACCGTGCCCTCCGGAACCTCCATCATCCGGGCGATGTCCCGGGGACTCTCCCCGGCCAGATGCCTGAGGGCCACCGCCTTGCGCTCCGGGTCCTGGAGGAAGGAGAGCGCCTCCAGGACTGCCTCCTCTTCCCCCGCCCCCGCCTCCTTCGGAGCCTCCAGTCCCTCCGGAAGGGTCGCGGAGCGGTTCCGGCCCCGCTTCTTCAGGGCCTGGAAGACCTGGCGCTGGGCGATGCCCACCAGCCAGGAACCGAAGGCCTCGGGAGCCTTGAGGGTCCCCAGGCCCTGGTAGGCCGCCAGGAATACCTCCTGGGCGCAGTCGTCCACGTCCGCCCTGCGGGCAGGCCCGCCGAGGCCGGCCGCGGCCAGGGCAAAGACCCTGGCCTCGTGACGCCGGATCAGGGTTCCGAAGGCCTCGGCATCCCCCTTCAGGCTCCGGATCACCAGCGCGGCATCCTCCAGCTCCAGGGCATCCCTCCCGGCACCAGTGTCCCGGGAAGGCTCCGGCGTTGCAGGAATCGGCGGTTTTGCAGGTTCCATCGGGGAGGCTATGATGGGCCCTGGGAGGTTCCTGCTCAAGTGAAGCCCTTCTCGGACCGCCTCGCCCACGCCGTGCGCGCCAAGGGCTCTCCCCTCTGTGTGGGCCTCGATCCCCATGCCGGGAGCCTGCCGCCCGCCGTGCTGGAAGGCCGAAAACCGACCGCCCGGGGAGAGGCCGCGGCGGCCGAGGCCTTCGCCGAGGGCGTGATCGGCGCCGTCGCGGCCACGGCCGTGGCCCTCAAGGTGAACGTGGCCTTCTTCGAGCGGCTCGGCGTCAGCGGGATGCGCGCCTATGCCCGCTCCCTCAAGGCCGCCCGTCGGGCCGGACTCCTCGTGATCGCCGACGTGAAGCGCGGGGACATCGGATCCACCGCGGAGGCCTACGCCGAGGCCCACCTCGGGAAGACGGATTTCCGATCCGACGCCGTCACCTTGAACGCCCTGCTCGGGGAGGACTCGATGGAACCCTTCCTGAAGCGCGCCGCCGAACAGGGCGCAGGCCTCTTCGTCCTGGTGCGCACCTCCAACCCCGGCGGACCGGCGGTGCAAGGAAGTCTCGATGATCCGAACGCCCTGAGCTGGACCCTGGCCGACCGCGTGCGCGCCTGGGGGGAGAGGGCCCCCGGCCGCTGCGGCTGGAGCTCGGTCGGGGCCGTGGTGGGCGCCACCCGCGGGGAGGACATCGCCCGCCTGCGCGCGCGCATGCCCCGGACCCCCCTGCTGCTTCCCGGCATCGGGGCCCAAGGGGGGAGCCTGGCCGACGCGGCCCTGGCTTTCGACGCCGAAGGCCTCGGCGGCCTGGCCACGGCCTCCCGCTCCGTGATCTTCGCGCATCGGGAGCGCGGCGACCTTCCCCCCGCGCGCTGGACCGAGGCCGTTGCCGACGCCGCGAAGTCCCTGGCTTCCGACCTCCGCAAGGCCTTGAGGCCGGCCGCTGGGGCCCTTCTGCTGGGCCTGCTCCTGATGCCGGGCTGTGCCGGTACTCCGGTGGAGGCCGAAGCCGAGGCCCTTCCTCCTGCCTCCGCTGACTCTTCCTTGCCCACCGCAACCAGAACTTCGGAAGCCTTCCAGGCTCCCGGCCCAGGCCGCCGGGTTGACCCCCTCGTTTCCCTGGCCCTGAGGGAGACGGAGTTCCGCTCGGCCGTCCGGACCCTGGCGAGACTGTCCAAGGTCCGTGTCGGCTGGGACCCCTCCCTGCCTCCCGGGGTCCTGGCCTCCCTGGTGGACCTGGAGGTCCGGGACATGCCGCTCAAACTGGCCTGCGCCTGGCTGGGGCGCCAGGCCGATCTGGTCGTATCGGAAAGCAGCGAGGGAGGCCTTGTCCTGGAGGCGCCCCGGGATCCCGAGGCGGGTCCCTGGCGGATGTTCGACATCGAGGCAGGTTCCCTCATCACCCCGCCTCCGGCGCCCGACCTGATCCTCCAGCGGATAGGCACCGTTGACCGGCTCGTGGGCCGGACCAGCCTGACGCTGATCCCGCCGCCGCCGCCAGAACCCGGCAAGGAGCCGACGAGGACCAGGGCCGTGGGGGAGGTGTCCGAGAACGCCCCCATGGCCGAGATGGAGGCCCAGGTCGAGAAGGACCTTCAGGACCGAAAGCGCCTCAAGCACGAGGCCCGCCAGACCCTGCTGGAGACCCTCTCCCCCCTGGCCTACCGCACCTACGACCACCCCAGGCCCCTGGGTTTCCTGCTCGGTTCGGATCATGTCCTCTCCGCCACCCAGCCCGAGCTGGCCCGCAACTGGATCTCCGATGCCGTCCTCGGCCTGGAGAGCCCGGATCCCCCTTCCGGGCTGGAACGTCAGGAGGAGGGCTCGGACCTGGACCGTCTCTGGACGAAGGAGGTCGAGCTGCCGAAGGGGGAGGTGGACACCCTGCAGGCCGTCCGCGACCTGGCCTCCCGGGCCGGCGTGAACGTCGGCTGGGATCCCCGGGAGCTCAACGGAGCCATCCTGAGACGGGTGACCCTGCCCGGAGGCCGGGGATCCTTCGGGAAATGCCTGACCCTCCTGGCCCACAAGGCCGGATTCCTCCGCCTGACGCGGGAGCCCGGGGCCGGGGTCTGGATGGTGGGCCCCCGGGAGGCCGCCTCACCGGCCCGTCAGCGCTGGGAGGACCGCTTCACCCTGGGGGTCTATCCCGTGGCCGACCTGGACGAGAGGCTGGGGGTCGAGACCCTCAAGGGCCTCCTGCACAGCCGCCTGGCCGGCAGACAGGGGGACCCCTGGCAGGAGCCCGGAGCCGTCCTCAGCTGGCACGCACCCACGGGGCGCCTCCTCGTGCGGCACCGCCCCGACGTCCATCGCGACGTCCATGCCCTGCTGGCCCTGCTGAGGCAGGGGGTCAAGTAACGTGGGAAGGCCCGGCCTGCGCCTGGCCCTGGTCTGGATCCTCCTGCTGGGGGGCCTTGCCTTCGTCCTGAGAAGCATTCCGGGGGTGCCCTGGGCCAGAACCCCTGCCCCGTCCGTCCCGGAAGGTCTTGCCATGCCTATGAAAGAGGTCCCCGAGGGAAGCGCTGAAGAGCTGTACGTCCTGGGACTGGCCGCCTTCCAGGACGGGCGCCCGGAAGAGGCCATGGCCCTTCTGGATCAGTCCATGGCCATGGAGCCAACGTTTGCTCCCATCTATGTGCAAAAAGCCCTAGCCCTGAGTCGCCTGGAGACAGTCGATCTCACTGAAATAAAGCGCCTTCTGGAGAAAGCTGTTTCACTTGGATTCACAAGAAATAACTCTCAACATACTGATAATATTGAACATATGAAGCTTGCTGGACTTGATGCTCCAAATATTATCGGGAGCATGCTCCTTGATCGCGCTGTGCTCCTTGCTTTTTGCTCCCCTCCCGATATCCCTGCTGCCCGCCTGGCGCTTCAGCAGGCCAGGGATGCCGGCAAGCCTGCGCCCCTCTGGCTGACGCAGGCTCTCGAGCCTGCTCAAGTCCTCCCCTCCCCCGTCCGATAACGAGGGGATGGACCGCATCAAGAAGATCCTCCTCATCCTGGCCGTCGTGACGGCCTGCATCGTCGTCGACAGGCTCTGGATCCACCTGATCAACTGGCAAAGGGTCGGCGGCTGGATCGTCACCCTCGGCCACGCGATCGGCTGAGCCCTTTTGGGGCTCCCCTAACATGTCCGACCGCCTCGGCCGCCGCCGGGTCCTGGTGCCTCCCTGCCGGGAGGGCGATCGCGTCCCCCTGGCCGAAGGGGAGGCCCATCATCTTGTCCGCGTCCTGAGGGCCAGGCCCGGGGACGTCCTCTCCGCGGTGACCCCTACGGGGGAGCGCTTCAGGGCCGTGGTCGATGCCATGGGGCCATCGGGGATCTGGCTCCGGATGGAGTCCCGACTTACGGCAGAGGAGTCCTTCGCAGGGGGACCGAGCCTGCTGGTAGCCCCGCCGCACGCCGACCGGATGTCCTGGCTGGTCGAGAAGGCCGTGGAACTTGGCTCGAACCGCATCCTGCCCGTGGCCACCCGACGCGGGGTGGTCAGGCCGGGAGGCGAGGCCCAGACGGAGCGCTGGCGCCGGGTGGCCCTGGCGGCCGTGAAGCAGTCCGGGGCCAGGCCCCCGGAAATCCTCCCCCTGCGCCCCCTGGCCGAGATCCTGAAGGATCTGGAAACGGACACCCCCCTGCTGGTGGCCCATCCGGTCCCGGGCTCCGTCCCGCTCGCCGATGCCATGGCTGCGCTTGCGCCGGGCGCCCTACCGGTCTTCGCCGTGGGACCGGAGGGGGGATGGACCGAGGAGGAGATCGGCCTGCTGGAGGCCGCCCGGGGACGCTTCGTCTGGCTGGGACGCCGGACCCTGAGGGTGGAGACCGCCGCCCTCGCCGTCTTGGCCGCCTGGGAGCTCAGGAAAAACTGAGTCCCCCATGAAATCGGAAAAACCTCCGGAGATGGCGCCCCCTCAGGGACATGAGAGGAAGTGCCGACGGCCCTGGTCATGAGCCCGCCGGACCCTCCCGGAGGGGATCTCCTTGCCCCGTCCACTCCTGAAGGGCGCCGGGAGCTGGTCCGCCGGCATGCTGATGGGCTGTACCGCTGGGCCTGGGCAAGGCTGCAGGGGGACGTGGACATGGCCCAGGAGCTCGTGCAGAGGACCTTCCTGGGAGCCTTCGAGCACCCCGGAGCCTACGACCCCTCCCGGGGGGATCCCTGGGCCTGGCTCCTCGGCCTAGCCCTGAACCACCTCAAGGCCCTGAGACGGGAGAGGGCCCGGAGCGGACGGATGGGGACGGAACCTGCCTCTGTGACCGAAGCCCACCCGATGGAGGCCATGGAAGCGGAAGAAGGCCGCCGGAAGGTGAGGGAGGCCCTGACCTCCCTCCCCGTGGAGATGCAGCGACTTCTGGAGGAATGCGACATGCGTGCGCGACCGGTCTCCGCGGTGGCCAGGGAACTGGGAATGCCGGCCTCCACGGCCTTCGACCGGCTGGCCGAGGCCCGCAGGGCCTTCCGCAACGCGCTGGGAGGGGCGGATGCCTGAGAACAACCCCGCTCCTGACGAGGAGATCGGCGACCTGCTGCGCGGCGCTGGAGCCCTTCCGGCCGGCCTGCCCCCGGGGGCGCGGCATCGGCTCGAGACCCTGGCCGCCTCCGGCCGCCTCGGATCGGCGACCGGAGCCCTGCCCTCGGGCATCGGGATCGCCGCGGGCGTCCTGCTCGCCCTGGGCGCATGGGCATCCTTGCGGAGCCCGGGGCCGGTCGCCTGGGAGCGGCCCGGGACGGGGCCGGGTTTCCCGATCAGGATCGCAGGCCCCTGGCGCCCGGTGGCGGCAGGCTCCCCTCTTGAGGCCGTCGAGACGTGGCGGGAGATCCGCCTGGCCGACGGCTCGACGGTGGACGCCGCCCCCGGCACCCGCCTCGTCGTACTTTCCTCCCGGCCGGGGCGGGTGGTCAGCCTGGAGGAGGGGACCGCCTTCTTCTCCGTGCCTTCCGGAAAAGGGGACTTCCGGATCGAGGTTCCGGGAGGCGGCGTGGAAGTGGCCGGGACGGCATTTGGGATCACGGTGAGAAACGACGGAAACACAGGAAACCGGAACAAAGGGGGGACTGAGATGACAGGCAGAAATCCTTGGATGATCGGCGCGGCCAGCGCAGCGGTGGCGGTGGCGGTGACGAGCGGCGCGATCCGCTTCCTTCATGCGGACGCGACTCCCGCGCAGGTCGTGAAGGCGGGCAGCCAGCTGGAGATCGACCGCTCCGGCGCGGCCAGGCTGGCCACCCTGCAGGCCCGCGAGGACGAACTCGCCAGGCGGGAAGCCGCTGTGGCGAAGCGGGAGCGTGCCCCCGGCCCCCTGGCGGAAGCCGAGAAATCCGCGCCCTCTGAAAAGCCCCGGACCGAGGACCCGAAGCCCGTGGAGGCCTCCCCTCAGGAGAGGATCCGCAAGGCGATGCTGGAGTCCGCCGCCAGGATCGGAGGCAGCATGGCGAGCCTCTCGAACACGAAAGAGGCGGCCTCCGACGCCGTAAAGATGAAGGCCATCACGGAAATGATGTCCGCGATGGCGACCTTTCAGGAACACGAGAAGGACCTCATGGGCGACCTCGCTGTGGACACCGCCATCACGCTCTTCGACAGCATGATGCCCGAGGGGATCCGCTTCACGGATGACCAGAAGGCCCGATTCAGGCAGGTCTACCTGGACGCCGAGCGTCTCCTGGATGCCAACGGCATCCCGAAGCACCTGCTGTTCCCCATGAACATGCACAGCCAAGGATCCGGCATCCAGGCCGCCCAGCAGGAACAGCTCGCGAGGATCCAGGAGGGACTGGAGCAGCAGATCCAGGGGATCCGCTCTCCCGAGCAGAAGGCCCATCTGGAATCCATGAAAAAGAAGGGGGGCGAAGGAAAAGGATTCCGGGTGCAGATCGGCCAGAACCCCGGCCCCGCGGAAGAAGAGGAGGAAGGCGCCGGGAAGCCCTAGGCGCCCAGCGCGGCGGGCTTGAGGACCTCCCGGAGGAAGCGTCCCGTGTGGGACGCCGGGTTGGCGGCCACCTGCTCGGGCGTGCCCGAGGCCACGACCCGGCCCCCGGCCTCGCCGCCTTCCGGGCCCATATCCACGATCCAGTCGGCCGTCTTGATCACGTCCAGGTTGTGCTCGATGACGACCATGGTGTTGCCGCGATCCACCAGACGGCGGATCACGTCGAGAAGGTTGGCGATATCGGCAAAATGCAGGCCGGTGGTCGGCTCGTCCATCACGTAGAGCACGCTGCCGCTTTCCACCTTGCCCAGCTCGGTGGCCAGCTTCACCCGCTGGGCCTCGCCGCCCGAGAGGGTGGTGGAGGACTGGCCCAGCGACAGGTAGCCGAGGCCCACGTCCTGGAGCGTCTTCAGCACGCGCCGGATCTGGTCGAAGCTCCTGAAGAAGCCCACGGCCTCCTCCACCCTCATGTCCAGGATCTCCGCGATGTTCTTCCCGCGGTAGCGCACCTCCAGGGTCTCGCGGTGGTAGCGGGTGCCCTTGCAGGCCTCGCAGGTGACGTAGACGTCCGGCAGGAAGTGCATCTCGATGAGCTTGGTCCCCTGGCCCTGGCAGGCCTCGCAGCGGCCGCCCTTCACGTTGAAGGAGAATCGCCCCGGCTTGTAGCCCCGGATGCGGGCCTCCGTGACCAGGCTCATGACTTTGCGGATGGGATCGAAGGCCCCGGTGTAGGTGGCGGCGTTCGAGCGCGGGGTGCGGCCGATGGGCGACTGGTCGATGGCGATGACCTTGTCCAGCCAGTCCAGCCCTTCGATGACGTCGTGGGCCCCCGGCTTCTCCGTCGCGACGCCGAGGGAGCGCAGGGCCCCCTTGCAGAGCACCTCGTTGACCAGGGTGGACTTGCCCGAACCCGAGACCCCGGTCACGCAGACGAAGCAGCCGAGGGGGAACTCCGCCGAGACCCGCTTCAGGTTGTTCTCCCTCGCGCCACGGACCCGGACGATCTTCCGGGGGTCTCCGGTGCGGCGTCTGGGCGGGACCTGGATGTGGCGGCGGCCGGAAAGATAGGCCCCGGTCGGGGAATCCGGATGGGCGGCAATCTCGTCCACCGTGCCCTGGGCCACGATGCGGCCGCCATGGGCACCGGCGGCCGGGCCCATATCGACGACGTAGTCCGAGGCCCGGATGGTCTGCTCGTCATGCTCCACCACGATGACGGTGTTGCCCTGGTCGCGGAGCCTCAGCAGGGTGTTCACCAGCCTGTCGTTGTCCCGCTGGTGCAGCCCGATCGTCGGCTCGTCGAGGACGTAGCAGACGCCGACCAGGCCCGAGCCCACCTGGGTGCCCAGGCGGATGCGCTGGGCCTCGCCGCCGGAGAGGGTGCCGCTGGCGCGGTCCAGCGAAAGGTACCCCAGGCCCACGTCGGCCAGGAAGCCGAGGCGGGCCAGGACCTCCTTCAGCACGGGCCGGGCCACCCTCTCCGCCTCGCCGGTGACGGGGAGCTCCCGGAAGAAGGCCAGCGCGGCATCCACCGAAAGCCCGCACACGTCGCGGATGCTCCGGCCGCCCACGTGGACGGCCAGGGAGCCTGGCCGGAGGCGGGCGCCCTTGCAGGCCGGGCAGGGCCTCTCGCTGAGGAACTGCCCGAGCCGGTGCTTCACGAACTCGCTCTCGGTGTGGGTGAAGCGACGCACGAGGTTGGGCACCACGCCTTCGAAGGAGGAGTCCCCGCGAAGCAGGGCCTTGCGGTCCGCCGGCCTCCAGTGCTTGAGGGCCCGCTCCGGGTCGATCCTGCGGTCCTCGCAGAAGTCCTTCAACAGGCGGTTGTAGTAGATGGTCATGCGCCGGCCACCGCCCCGCCAGGCGGCCACGGCGCCCCGGCTGACGGACAGCTCGGGGTTGCGGATGACGAGATCCTCGTCGAATTCCAATTTCGTTCCGAGGCCGTTGCAGGCCTCGCAGGCGCCGTAGGGAGAATTGAAGGAGAAGATGCGGGGCTCCATCTCCTCGAGAGAGGTGCCGCAGTCGGGACAGCCCAGCTTCTCGGAGTAGGCCGTGTCCTCCCAGGCCTCGCCTTTCGCCTTCGTCGCTTCCGCCTCCCGGGCGATGATGACCAGACCCTCGCCCAGCTGCAGGGCCTGCTCGATGGACTCGTGAAGCCGTCCGCGCACGGCGTCCGAGACTTCCAACCGGTCGACGACCGCTTCGATGACGTGGGCCTTGCGCTTGTCCAGGGTGGGGGCCGTGCCCACCTCGAGCACCTTGCCGTTGACCCGGGCGCGCACGTAGCCCTGGGCCACGATGCCCCGGAAGACCTCGCGGTGCTCCCCCTTGCGGCCCCGCACGATGGGGGCCAGGACCAGGACCCGCTTCCCGACGCAGGAGGAGATGACCTGGTAGGTGATGGACTGGGGGCTCTGGCGGCGGATCTCCCGGCCGCAGGAGGGGCAGTGGGGGATGCCGGCACGGGCGTAGAGCACGCGGAGGTAGTCGTAGATCTCGGTGGTGGTGGCGACGGTGGAGCGGGGGTTGGAGGATCCGGCCCGCTGCTGGATGGCGATGGTCGGGGGCAGGCCGGTGATGGAATCCACGTCGGGCTTCTGCATCTGCTCGAGGAACTGCCGGGCGTAGGCGGAGAGGCTCTCGACATAGCGGCGCTGGCCCTCGGCGTAGATCGTGTCGAAGGCGAGGGAGGACTTTCCGGAGCCGGACAGGCCGGTCAAAACGATGAACTTGTCCCTGGGGAGGGTGAGGTCCACGCCCTTGAGGTTGTGCTGGCGCGCGCCGCGGATGACGATGGCGTGGTTGGGGTCGATGGTCATGGGCGGAATTCTGCTCCTGGGAGAATCCGGTATGATACCTGCCTTCCCATCAGGACACAATCCGGGCAGAATGAGAAGAGACACACGCCCCCCCGAAGCCGCGCGGACCAGGATGCCGCGAACCTCCATCCGCACGGGAAGCGCGACCAAGGACACGGCGGATCTCGTCCTTCCGCTCGATACCGGCTTTCTCCGGCGCCGCTTCAAGGACAGGGGCCTGAAGCAGTGGTGGGTGGCCGAGCGTGTGGGTGTCGACCGCAGGACCGTCCGGAGGTGGCTGCAAGGGAAGGTCCGCGCCTGCCACCCCGTGAACCTCGTCGCCCTGGCCAGGGTCCTGGGGTGCCGTGAAGGCGACCTCATCCTGAACCGGCCGGAGGATCGCCTCGCCACCCTGGAGGACCAGAAGAATGCGGCCAGGGCCATCCTCACCAGCAGGGCGATGGAGAAGCTCGGGCCGCTGGGGGAATGGGGCGCGCTCGAAGCAATGCTTAAAGCCTGCGTGGTCGAGACGCTGCCTCTGAGGATCCTGGGAAGGATTTACCTCCAGCTCTGCATCGCCTGCTGGAGGCAGGGGAAACTGAAGTCGGCCGAGGCATATGCCTGGAAGGCAGAAGGCATCGCCCGCCGATGCCGCGACAGGGCGGGGCTGGGGGGAAGCCTGAACAGCCTCGCCAACCTCCGCTGGTGGCAGGGGCGCTCCCGCGAGGCGATCCGCATGTACCGAGCCTGCCTGTCCATGGGGAAGGCACTCGATCCGAAGGTTGCGGCTTCCGCCTGCTCGAACTATGGCGCCGTACTTTGGGAGTTGGGGGAGTCCGAAAAGGCCTTCCGGCTCCAGCGTAGGGCGCTCGCGATGTTCGGCGCCTGCGGGCAGCCGATGAATCGCAGCATCGCGCACGCCCAGCTGGCCCTGAACCATCTGGAGCGGGGAGATCTTGCGGCTGGCGCCCCCCACGTCCACGCCTCGCGCCGGGAGGCCCAACGGGACGAGTACCGCAGGGGGCTCTGCCTGGCGGACCTTCTGGAAGCGGACCTCCTCGCCCAGGACGGGCGGAGGAAACAGGCCCTCCAAAGGGCAAGAGCGGCATTGAAGGGTTTCTCCGCTGTCGGCATCCGGGAGGGCTTCAACTACCTGCTTGCGGCGAAGGTCTCCCGTTTCGCGGGAGACCACGGCCAAGCCCGCCGCTGGCTCCTGGAGGCCTTCACGCTCACGAAGGCCTTCCCCCTGGAGAGGGCCCTGGCCTGGGCGGAGAAGGCCCATCTGGAGCTGGCCATGGGAAGCCCCCGGGCCGCGGCGTCCAGACTCAGGGCGGCGGCTCTTCTCAAGGCTGCGGGGGCCCGCAAGCGCGCCTTGCGCTTGAAGGCGGGGATGTCCCCCCATGTCCCTTTTCAGAGCGCGCGGCTTCCGGTATAGAAAGCGCTTATTCCTGAGGAGGGATCTATGGACTTCGAGAAGTACGTCGAGAACGCCTGGGCGAGACACGGGGACGCTCCGGCGGAAGTCCTGGGCGGTCTCGAAGGGGGCCTCGCGCTGGCGACGACTCCGGAGAACGCCGCAGCGCTCGCCCAGCTGACCGTCCACGTGACAGGGGAGCATCTCGGCCTCTGGCTGGAAGGCGTGGAGCGGCTCGGGAGGATCCGTGCCCGCTTTCAGTCGGACATGACTGCCGCGCTTTCCTCTGCCTTGGACCGGGGGGAAGCCATCCTCCGCCACTGCGAGCACGAAGACGCAAGCCTGGAACACTTGCCGAAGGCAGACCGGATCCGTGTGCTGGCCGTGGCCGCAAGCGCCCTCCAGGCCCACGGGAATTCGAAGCGGGCCATCCAGGAATTCCGGAAAGCGCTTGCCTTGACGGAGGCGGACCTCGAGCGGGATCCCGCGGTCGCCCGCACGCTGGCCGTCTCCGGGAACAACCTGGCCTGCGCACTCGAGGAAAAGGAGGGGAGGGACGCGAACGACACGGAGCTCATGCTCCTGGCGGCGAAGACGGGCCGGAAGTTCTGGGAGATCGCCGGGACCTGGCTCGAGGTGGAGCGCGCCGAATACCGGCTCGCCAAGGCCTACCTGGCTGCGGGGGACCCGGTCGCGGCCCTGGATCACGCCGCCCTTTGCCTGAAGTCGTGCCGGGACCACCAGGCGGAAGATCTCGAGAGGTTCTACGCCCATGAGTGCCTGGCAGCCTGTCACGCAAAGGGAGGCGACCTCAAGAACGCCAAGGCGGCCGCGCTGGCCGCCAAGTCACATTACGATCGCATGAACGCCGAGAACCAGGAATCGGTGCGGCAGGATCTCGTTAGCCTGGAAAGGCTTCTTGAACCAGGGGCGTGAGCGGGTCGACGCCCGCAAGTCCCCCGTTGCACCCCCAGCGAGGATGGGATAAAACCCCGGGCATGGCCAACAAGATCCTGATCGTGGAAGACGAGGAAGGCATCCGCGAGATCGAGAAGATCGTGCTGGAAAAGGACGGCTACAAGGTCGAGACCGCCGAGGACGCCCGTGCCGGCCTCGCCAAGGCCGCGGCCGGAGGTTTCGACCTCATCATCTCCGACATCATGATGCCGGGCATGGACGGCTTCCAGCTCCTGCAGGAGCTGAGGAAGGTCCCGGCCGCCAGGAACACCCCCGTGATCCTGATCACCGCCATGGCCGAGCAGCGCGACAAGGTCAAGGGCCTCAACCTCGGGGCCGTCGAGTACATCACCAAGCCCTTCTCCACCCGCGACCTCCTCGAGAAGATCAAGGAGGTCCTCATCTCCACCCGCAAGCCCGCCCAGGCCTAGGGCGCCTTGGCGACGTCCGCCTACGATTCCCCCCAGGCGGCGGAACGCTGGGCCGGAGGCCTCTCCGCCTTCGAGCGTTCCCTGCTGGGGACCCTCCCGGCCGGCACCGGCATCCTCGATCTCGGCGCCGCCTCGGGACGCGCCGCCGCCTTCCTGAGGGAGCGCGGATGCCGGGTCCTGACCGCCGACCTGGCCCATGCCATGGCCAGTGCGGGCGGCGGCATCCAGGCCAGGGCGGAAGAGCTTCCCTTCCGAAACCGCAGCTTCGACGCGGTGTTGATGCTGAGACTGCTGCATCTGATGCCCTCCGAAGCGCGGCGCAAGGCCCACGCCGAAGTCCTGCGCGTGCTCAAACCCGGTGGCCTGATGATCGTCACCGTGCTCTGCCCTCCGGCGGTCCCCCCCCTGGGCGGGGCCTACGCGCCGAGGCCGGTGAGGCGCGCCCTCAAGGCCGCGGCCTACGCCGCCGTGACGGCCTCCAACCTCCTGACCGACGCCGTGCGCCGCCTCCCCGGGGGGCCCGGCCGCCTGGGCCCCCGCGACATGGAGAACCTCGGCGGAGAGCGGGCCTTCTTCCATCATTTCACCCCGGGGGGGATCTCGGACGAACTCCTGATGGCCGGCTGGGGGGCCATGACCGTGAAGATCGATCCGGCACTTCCACAGGGCTGGCGGCGCCGCCTGCCCTTCCCCGGGCTCGAGGCGCGCAGCCTTGGCGTCCTGGCCCGCGCCCCGCTATGATCCCGGGCATGACCTACGTCAAAAGCGCCCAGTTCGTGCCCGGAAAAGGCGAGGCCATTACCATCTACGAGCTGAAAGAGGACGGCAGCATCTCCCGCTTCGTCACCCACCTGACCGGGACAGGGGAGACCACCCGCAACGAGAAGCCGGTGGTGAAGCGCCTCTACCGGCCCGAGACCTGCCAGCCTTCCTCAGCCGAGGAGTTTGGCGGCTTCTGGGGCGCCTAGGCCCTCCCACCACGCCTTCCACTCCGCCGGATCCGGCAGGGTGTCGTTCTCCCCGTCGCGGAAATCCTGGCCCGTAGCCTCCCTCAGGGCCTCGTGGCAGACCTTCACCACCGAGGGGTGGGGATCGCCCAGCAGGCCGATGTAGAGGGGGATCCAGCGGGGGTCCTTCCGTCGCTCGAACTCCATCAAGGCGTTGAGGCGGTAGAGGATGTCGGCCGGACGAGTGAGGTCGGATCCCCTGGGTGAGGAAAGGAAGCGGTGGAGAGCGTCCGGGGACTCCCGGGCCAACATGTCCTGATAGGCCCTGCCTTCCTTCAAGGTCATCCAGGAGCGGACGGCAAAGGCCGCCAGGACGACGGAGAGGACGACCAGGGCCAAGACGCCTGAAGACATGCCTCCCAGCATACCGCCTGTCCACCACTTGCGACAATGCCCTGTCACCCCAGGGTGACGCCGGTTCATCAATAAATCCGAACGGCAAGCGCATCCCATTGGGTATCAAGGGGTTGAGGTTTTGTGGATAACCGGCACGGCATATGCTTCCTGTCCCTATCGGACCCGAGACAAGGAGCAAAGCCATGAGACAGAACATCCCCCTCCTTCTCCATCTGAGGATCAAGCTCGGCCTGGCGACCGAATGTGAACGCTCGGATTATTTGGAAGCCCGCTGGAAGGGACTCCATCCCTCCACCCTGTCGGCCCTGACGATCCGGGGCATGCAGGCCCTCCTCCCCGTGGGCCTCGGTGCCGCCGTCCTCCTGATGACCCTGGGAGCCTCTCCCGCCAAGCCGCGCAACGTCGAGCCGGAGCCGCGTGGACAGGTCTCCGTCGTGCGGAGCTACCACCTGGACGTCCGCATCGGGGATGCCCATATGGAGGACGACTGGCAGGATCTCACGGGCCAGTCGCCGGATGACGCCCTCCTGCAGCGCCTCAACAGCCTGGCCTCCCACTGGACCTCTAAGTAGGGCCTCGTTCTGATAGGATGCCCTCCCGTCCCCAGGAGAGCATCCTCATGACAGACGCCTGCGACCTGACCCAGCGCCCCGGGGCCATGACCCAGCGTCATCCCCCCACTGGGGAGGAGATCCGCGGGGTGCTGGAACGCTGCCGCACCGTGGCGGTGATCGGCCTCTCCGAGGACCCCTCCAAGCCTGCCTATGGCGTGGCGGCCTATCTCAAGAAGCAGGGCTACCAGGTCCTGCCCGTGCACCCGAAGGCCGTCATGGCCCTGGGCGAGAAGGTCCATCGCTCGCTGGCCGAGATCCCCGGGCGGGTGGACCTCGTGTACATGTTCCGCGGGGCGGACGCGGCGGCAGGCGTGGTGGAAGAGGCCATCGCCAAGGGCGCCAAGGCGGTCTGGATGCCCGAGGGCGTCGTCAGCGAGGAGGCCGCCGACAAGGCCCGCCTGGGCAGCCTGGCCGTGATCATGGACCGTTGCGCCCTGAAGGAGCACCAGCGGCTGGGGATGCCTGCGGTCTGAGACCATGGACCTCCTGCCTGAACCCATCCGGGTGTTCGCCGAAAACTACCCCTTTCTCGCGCAGCATTTCCCCTTCTTCCTGCAGGCCCTGGATTTCGCCTGGAGCCATCCCTACCTGACCGTCTTCTCCCTGCTCTACCTCTCGGGGCTGATGCCCTTCCCGGAGGAGATCACCCTGCTGCTGGGCGGCTACCTGGTCTATGCGCGCGCCGACGCACAACCCATCTCCCTGACCCATATGATCCTGACGGCCTGCGCCGCCATCCTGGCGGGGGACCTCACGGTCTACTGGCTGGGGCGGCGCTACGGCCCCGCCCTCCTGGCCCACCGGTACTCCCGCTGGATCCTGTCGGCCCAGAACCGGGCCAAGGCCGAGCGTTTCTACGCACGCTGGGGGCACTGGGCCGTCCTGGGCTCCCGTTTCATGGCCGGGGTCCGGGTGGCCTCCTTCCTGCTGGCGGGATCCTGGAGGGTGAGGCTCGGCACCTTCCTCCTGATGGACGGGCTGGGGACGCTCCTCTCGGCCCCCGTTTCCATCTGGGCGGCCTACTACTGGGGCGAGAAGATCGATTGGGTGATCGTGACCGTGGGAGGGGTCTTCCACGACCTGTCCCTGCTGGTGGCCCTCGCGGCCGTGCTCGTCCTGTGGTGGCAGATCCGGCGCGCTAGGCGCGTCCCTCCTGCGCCCCCAGCCGCTTCGCCATGATGACCACGTTGCCGCGCTCGCTGTAGAGCACCTCGTCCATCATCCTGCGCACGAGGTGGATCCCGAACCCGCCGGCGCGCTTGCCCTCCTCCTGGCGCTGCCGCAGGCTGCCGGCGGGGTCCTCCGCGGGATCGGGCACGGCGGCCGGCGTGAACCCCTCCCCTTCGTCCTCGATCTTGAGAAGGACCTTGTCCTCCAACAGGCAGTAGGAGAGGGTCAGGCGCTTGCCCGCACGGCCCCGGTTCCCCCACTCGACGGCGTTGCGCCCGAGCTCGTCGATGGCGAAGCGCAGGTCCTGAAGCGTCTCGACGGGCATCCGCGTGGAGGCCAGGCGCTCGAAGAAGCTCCGGAAGCGCTCCACCGTCTCCAGCTCGCTGTCGGCGGTCAGCTCCAGCCAGCCTGCCTTGTCGTAGTGCACGTCCAGGCCGGACAGGGCGGCGTGCCGGCCCAGGGCCCCCCGCACCGCGGCTGAGAGCTCCCTGCGGGAGACGGGCTTGCACAGGTAGTCCAGGGCGCCGGCCTGAAGGGAGTTGACCACCTGGCCGTCCTGTCCGCTCCCGGAGAAGACCACCACCCCGGTCTCGGGGAAGCGCTGCCGGATCTCCTTGAGCAGGGCCATCCCCCCCAGGCCGGGCATGGTCAGGTCGGTCAGGACCAGGGCCGCAGGCGTCCCCTCGAGGATGGCCAGGGCTGCGGCCCCGTCGGCCGCGGCCAGGACCCGGTAGCCCTCCTCGGAGAGAAGGGAGGCAAGGAGGTCCCGAGTCGCGGGATCGTCCTCCACCACCAGGATGGTCTCCCCAGGCATGCCGGGGATTATGGTGGCAGGACCCTACGGCGGCAACCCCCGGCAGAAGCCCTTTCGAGTCCGCCGCAGGGGGATTACACTGATTAACGATGCCTGCTCAAGCCCCTCCCCCATGGATGAAGGACGCCAGGGGAGGCGTCGCCCTCATCCTGGTGATCGGGATCCTGGGAGTCCTGGCCATCCTGGGTGTTGCCTTCGGCACCCTGACCCGCCTGGAGCGTCGCGCCAGCCAGCAGAGGACCCATGCCACCAGGGCCTTCCTCCTGGCCCGCTCCGGCATCGAGGACGCCCTGGCCCGGATGGCGGCCGGCCAGGATCCCGTGGAGAACAGGCTCCTCGGCCGTTCAGGAAAGCTCTCGGGGGACGGCGCGCCCGACGACAGCCACTACGCCCTTCGGGTGAGCTCCGGGGGATTCTTCGTCAACGGAGGGGATCCCGCCCAGGGAGGCAACGTGGGCTACAACGCGGTCCTGCGCAGGATGCTGGAGATCCTGGCCCGCGAGATCTCAAGCCCCGTTTCCCAGCCGGACGGCAGGGCCCTCATCGACTCCCGCCCGTCCTCGGGATGGGACTCCTTCGCCCAGATCCGTGACAGGGCCCTGGGAGGCAGCCAGACCAAGCTGGACGCCCTCAAGCCCTACCTGACGCTCAAGGCCTGGACGGACAAGCGCGTGATCTCTCCCGGCCTTGGCATCGGATACGCGAACCGGTCTTTTTCGTGCCGGGGCGACCTTAAGCTGATCGTCCGCCAGCAGACCGACCCCTCCCTCTGCGCCCCCGATTTCGAACGCATGCCCCGCAACCTCAGGGGGCGGGTGGTGGGCAGGGCCCCCGTGGAGTTCTCCTGGGCCCGGACCCGAAGACCGGCTCTGATGGCCCTGCTCGAGGGCCTGCAGGGACTCTACCTGGACGATAACGGCGCCAAGCTCGCCCCCTTCGCGCCCGGATACGCCTACGAGGACGCCCCATGGACGGTCCACGACCCGAATGCGGCAGGGGGAGGGGATGTCTGCGGCAGGCTCCGGGCCGTGACCCTGGGCGGGGAGGACCTCCTCACGGCCGTCAGCGCCTTCCTGACGACGACCTCCGACCTCTCGACCTGGCGGCACTTCAACGCGTTCTGCGACGACATCCCTCTTGGATCCACCTCCACCACGGACAACGCGGCCCTGAGGGATGCGATCAAGGCCAACTTCAACCCCAACCCGGACCTCAACAAGTTCAACCCCTGCCGCGGCATGCGGCGTCTGATCGACAAGAGCGACCTGACCGTCTACTCGACGGAGTTCGGCCTGGCCCCCGTCCAGGCCCGCAGGATCGAGAGCCTGGGGACCGTTCTAGATGCCGCTGGCCGCGTGCTGGCCCGCAGGATGCTACAGGCCATCGCCTCGTCCCCCGGCGTGGTCCGCCTGGCCACCCAGAAGGAGTTCGTCTCGGAGGACCTCGGAAGCCTGGAATACGCCGGGGACGAGTCCGTTGCGAGACTCCCCGGGTTCTGCGCCGGCGGCAGGCCCGCCTTCGTCACACCCAGCCTGGGGATCGACACCACCTGGGGACAGCGGATCGACACCACGGGGGCAGACCCGGCCTCCTCGTACGGCACGGCCGCAGGCAACTGGATGACCTCCAGCGGCCGCGGGGCCTCCCTGCAGACCTATCCGGAGCCCTGCTTCGACACCACCCCGAACGATACGGCGACCCAACTGGGGATCCGCCCGGCCGACTATGCAGGCAATCTCCAGCTGGCCACGATCGAGACCCCCAAGGACGCCTGGTACGGGGTCAGGGCTCCCACCCCGGAGATGAAGCTCCTGGCGGCCTTTGATGACGGCTTCGACTTGGACGATTGGGACTCGCCCCGGCCCGATGCCGGTTTCTGCCTTCCGGGGAGCCGGCAGCCGACGACATCAGAGCTGGGCCTCAGCGTCTGGGCCCGGAACCCGCAGTCCAAGCTCAACACCCTCTACCCGGACGGGGCCTACTCGGAAGCCCGCAGGGTCCCTTCCTATCTCGACCACGGGAACGCCCACGGCCTCCATGGCACCCTGTCCTTCTGGGTGAAGACGGACTTCGACCTCCCGTACTACGACGACAGGGGCCCTGCGTCGATGCGACGATCCCACGCCTTCGTGATGCGGAGCCGCCCCGGGTCCCCCAGCCAGCAGTTCTTCTTCGTCGGGGACGGCCACTCGTCGTCCGTCGTCAACTCCGCTTCGGGCCTATGCCTGCTGTTCGAGACCGGGCGGGGAGCGAACGACTACACCGGGGCCGTTGCGGCCGCTCTTGTCCAGGAACATGCCTTCACGAAGGGCTTCCCGGCCCCGCATACCTGGCAGCTGGTTACCGCCGGGTGGGATTTCCTGAGCCCGACGCGAGACGGGGCCGGGGAGTTCGTCCTGGACGCCGCGACCACGGGATCCGCCAATACCTACTATCCGACCTATGGGGACCGGGCGATGTGGCTGCTGGCGACGGACCTGACCGAGGACCTCGCCTCCGGCCCCCACCGGATGGCCCTGGGCGCCCAAGGGGAGAACCTCCTCTGGGGTGACGGAACGATGGGCATCGCCCCGGGCGCGGATGCCACCCTGGACGAGCTCGTGATCTACGACTTCGGCGGCTACTCCTTCACGACGGACCTATCCCTCCCGACGGTTGCCGACAACGGCACGACGGGGGTCCTCGCCCCGGACGCCGCGGCCCTGAGCGCCCCCAACGAACTGGCCATCGGGCGCTGGCAGGCAGGCCGCTACCACAAGGGGTCCCAGCCCAGCCCTCCGGCGGGAAGTCCCTTCGACCCCTCTCCGGACGCGGCCTGGATCAGCGCACCCATCCGCCTCCCGGGAGGCTCCGTCCTCCAGGAGATCCGCTGGACCTGGCATTCCCCTGTCGCCCTCCCCTCGGACCACGCGGAAGTGGAGATCCTGCGCGAGGATCTCGCCGGGCACCTCTGGGCTTCCGACGACTCCCGCTCCGTGCTCGGCCGGGCATCCCGTCCGGACTCCTGGACGCCGGGGCGCCCTGCCGGGGGAGCCTTCCGGGCCAGGGTGGTTTTCCGGCGCGAGGATCCGTCCACCGTCACCCCATCCATCCCCATCCTCGAGTCCCCGGTGTTCGATGACCTCACCATCCTCTATCTTCCTCCGGGAGGCCCCGTCCTGCTCTCCTACGGTGACGAGTAGGAGGGACGAGTAGGCTTCCCCTCCGCCGACGCGCCGCTACAATGCCTCCGTGAACGACCCCCTCGAATCCGTCCAGCGCGAGGTCCTGGCCGGGGCCCTGGCCCAGGCCGACCAGGCCGCCGGCCGCCTCGGCGACCTCCTCAGGAGGACCGAGGAGGCCGCCCGCCGCGCGGGGGACCTCGAGGCCCTCTCCCGCCTGCAGGAGGAGGCCGTGGCCCGGCTGGACAGGGAGGCGGAAGGCCTCTCCGAGCGGCGCCGGAAGGCCGAGGCCGAGGCCCGAGAGCGCGAGCAGGGCCTCTCCAGGACCCGCGCCGAGACCGAGGCCGCGGAGCGCGCCAAGTCCGCCGCCGAGGACGAGGTCCGTGCCGCCCTGGACCGCGTCCGCCTCCTGGGCGAGGAGAGGGATGCCCTGACGGCCGAGCGCGAATCCCTCAAGATCCGCCTGGCGCGCATGGAGGAATCCGTGGAGGCCCTGCGCAAGGCCCGCGACGAGTACCTGGCCAAGGTCGAGGGCCTCAAGGCCCGTCACGACGAACTCCTTCCCCGCGGATGACCCCCGAGGCGGAAGCCAGGATCGCCAGGACCGCCTCCCGCGCGGAGGGCCTGGCCGCCTTCGCCGAATCCGCCTCCCGCCTCGGGCGCCTGCTCAAGCAGGCCCGCACGGAAACGGACCCCGCCAAGGCCTCGGCCCTGGCCTCCGAGCTGGAGGGCCGTCTCCGCCTCGCCGAGGAGGACCTCCGAGACCTGGCAGGATCCCCTCCCCCTCAGGCGTCCCCCGCAGGACAGCCCCTGCAGGAGGAGGCCCTCCGCGGGATGGTCCGGGAGCTGGCCGAGGTCCTGGCCCAGAGACCCCTGCCGCCGGACGACCTGGTCCCCCTCCGCGAACGGCTCGACAGGCTGGAGGCGGAAGGCGGCCAGCGCCTGACCGAATCCCTCAGGGTCGAGCACCGGCAGGCTTCGCTGGACCTGGAGACCTTGGAACGGCAGATCGCCTCGCTGGAGGCCGGCATGGGCACCCTGCAGGACCGCCTCCAGGCCATGGAAACCCGCCTGGCCTCGACCCCGGCGGCCGGGGCCCCCGCGGCGTCGGCCGACTCCGCGGTTTTCCTCGGTCAGGTCAGGGAACTGGTCCAGCTGGCGGTCGCGGACGCCTTCTCCTTCCCGGACCTCGGAGCCATCGTGGACCAGAAGGTGACCCAGAAGGCCCAGGCCATGCAGGCGGAGCTCCGCGAGGTCGAGGCCGCGCTGGTCAAGGCCATCATGCAGCAGCTGGAGAGCAAGCCCGTCGGGGAGGCCCAGGTCGAGGCCCTGGTCGACCAGCGGGTGAATCAGCTCCTGTTGAAGTACATCCAGCGCTAGGCGTTACAATCCTTCCGGCGGGCCGTAGCGCAGTCCGGTAGCGCGCTTGGTTTGGGACCAAGAAGTCCAGGGTTCAAATCCCTGCGGCCCGACCATCTTTCAAAAACCCCCTTTTGGCCAGGTAGTCAAAAGGGCTTCTCTTTTCCAGGCAAAGACTTGCGTCGTTCAGAGTACGGTTCCAAGTCACACACTCCAATAGCTCGCGTTTTTCGGCGAACTTGGAACCGCGCCAGAGATCCGCGAGATTCTGGCTGAAATCGAAGACGCTCAGGGCCAGCTCCCCGGCCTCCGGATCGACCTGGCCCACCTCTTCGAGCCTTCTCGCCACATTTTCCGCCTCTCGCTTCAGCTCCGCCGACTTCGCATTGAAGGCCCCCTCTTCGATGGTTCCGGCCAGGAAGGCGGTCAGGAGACGGTCCTGCATGCTCGCCAGCTCAGTCTTGCGCTTGGCCAGGGCGGAGCGCTGTTGGGCCTGGAGGCGCGTCTGGTCCCCCATGGCGTGCCCGATACCCTCCCGGAACCATTCGGCCATCTCGGGGTCTGGCAGGCGGACCGATTCGAGGTCCCGAACGATGGCCTCCTCGACCTTTTCCTCCGTCCACCGCACCCTCGGGTGCTCCTGCGGCTTGTAGTTGTTCCCGCAGCCGTAATACACGTGGACGTTGTGCCCGCCTCCCTTGAGGTGCTTGCGCTTCAGTTCCCCGGTGACCCCGTACCCGCAGCATCCGCAACGAAGGACGCAACCCGACAGCATGATCTCCGACTTGCCCGTGCGCCGGTTCCGGCCGTTGAGGATGTCCTGGCACCGG